>PJTT01000020.1_pt1 | contig 393299 bp, 413 predicted proteins | sample 1512261 | NCBI WGS metagenome assembly PJTT01 (sample SAMN08177685, study PRJNA422409) | Soil metagenome, whole genome shotgun sequencing project. | isolation source: Soil (2) enriched on wood chips | place: USA: Madison | collected 2015-01-15
ACGTACAGCATCACCACCATGCGGATGATGTGCGGTGACGAATGGAAATATCGGAACGGATTAGCGGCCTGGCTCATCCGCAGCGGCTAGCAGCGGGCCCGCAAGCGAACCATCCTTTTGACACTACCTCCGAAAGCTTAGCGGAAAACGCACGTACATCACCACCAGGCGGATCACCTCGGTCGAGGAGTTGAAGTAGCGAAACGGACTGGCTGGTTTGCGGGGACGAGGCATGCATTGCCCTACCGCGGTCCGCCTACTTCGCAATCAGGTGCATTTGCTCTGACAAAGCCGTCGCGGGCTGCGGAGACAAGTCATATTTGCCCTAGCAGCGCCCTTCGGGAAGATGCAGCGATCCCGCCGGTGCCCAGAACCCGTGCACCTGGGGCGCAGCTGCGAAGGGGAGGAGCGCTCGGGCCACCGGACCGTCCTCCAGCCGCTGTGCGTCGGCAATCATCAACTCCCCGCAGCCGGTGGCGCAGTTCGTCACCACGCCCACAAGCCAGCCGTCGCCCTCCGGGGCTCCGGCCCCGCGGGGCACGAAGCGACATTCGCCAGCGTGGTACTGCTCGCCCAGATCGAGCACTGACATCTGCCGCTGCTCGACATCGAACCGCACATAGGCGTTTGGCATAACCCACATCGCAGCCTGCCTTGATTGTTCGGCGTGCAGTTCCATTGCGCCGAAGCAATAGCGATGGCGCTGCCCCATCACGCGCGGATCAACGTCACCGAGATCGCCGATTACTTCCTCGAACAGGCGCTCCTCGCGCCATTCGCTGCCGCTCGATCCCAAATCGAAGTGCAGTCGGCGCAGGTGAGCCTTGCCGTATTGCGGGGACCACGGGGATCCGTCCGTGTTCTGCAAGAAGGGGAAGGGATTGCCGCCGTAGAACGGCGCATCGAGCATAATGCGATCGCCTTCCTCCCACGCGTTGAAGGTGTGCAACTGACAGGTCTTCGGCCCTGTAAACCACCGAAGATCCGAGCCGTCGCCATCTCGCCGCAAGATGCCGATCCGTGCCGGCGCATCCGGATCCCAGCGCCACATGGGGCCTCCAGCCCGAGCAGCTTCCTCGCTGGTGTTGTAGCCACCAAGCGGGAGCAGGATGTAGTTTTCCGTGATCGCCATGTCATGGATCATGTCCAGCCATGGAACCTGGATGCGGATCTCGTAGCGCAAGGAACCGTCTGGCGCGAAGGTCCACAGGTGTACGTCCTTGGTGTAATTCCCATTCGCCTGATATCCAAATGCGACCATCTCTCCGGTCTTGCCATCGATCTTCGGATGCGCGGTGAACGTCTTGCTCTCCGCCCTGCCGGCGAAGTCGTAAAGTCCAGACGTTTGCAGCGTCATGGGGTCGATGAGATACGGAAGACTGTCTTCCTTGAGGGCGAACAGACGGCCGCCATGCACAAAGGCGGTGGTATTTGCCGCGCTGGCATTCAGATGCTGGACATCGGGGTCGTCAGTGAACCGGTTCCGATAGTGGCCGAAACGCATCCGTTCCTTCACCCTGTTGGCCACGAGACGCTCTGTTTCCACATAACGGGCGGCGTAGGTTACCCGCCCCTCCGCGATGTGGAACATGGAGATGATGCCGTCCGCGTGGAGCAGGACGTCATCTTCGAACTTCGGCGGATAGTACCAAGCGCCACCCAGACGGTAGAGCGCGCCTTCCAGTGTCGGCGGCAAGCTTCCAACCACTTCGCATTCGATCGGCTCCACCTCGCGCTGCCGCTCACCCCAGCCAGGCAGGTGCGTTCCCGTCGTTTGCTTCATGATCATCCTCTACAGCAATTGTTGTTCGAAGCCTTGCAGCCCGTTTGCAAAGGCGCATAGCACTTTTGTGATTTGGTCAAGTGGACTGGAACGCCTGCAATATAAGGGCGACTAGGGAGAGAACGAATGAAGAGCGTGCTTGCGCTATTGCTGATTCTTTCGCCAGCCACGCTGGCCGCGCAGCCGACGGGGGCGCCGACCACTGCGGCCCCGGCCTGCGACCGCGAGTGCCTGCGCGGCAAGGTCACCGAGGTTCTGCACGCCCTCATCGACGACAACATCAGCAAGCTGGACGTTTCCACTAACCTGCGCGTGACCGAAGATGCGGTGGAGAAACCCTTGGCCGAGGTTGGCCTCGTTCGTTCGGTGACGAAGCTGCGCGGCTATCGTCAGGACATCCTCGACGAGCGTGCGGGTCAGGCCGTCGCGGGGGTGATGGTTGAGGAAGCGGGCGCGCCGATCATTCTCGTGGTGCGGATCAAGATTGACAGCGAGCAAAAGCTAGGTGAGCTCGAACTGGTGGCGACGCGTAGCCGCGTTGACGGTATGATCTATTCCATCGACGCGTACAGTGGCGCGCCCACTCTCGCCATGAACATAGTGCCAAGGCTCCAACAGCTTGAGACGCGCGAACAGGCAATCGAGATCGCCATGCATTACCCGCGTGGTCTCAGTAATGCGAAGACGTTCAATGCCGTGGGAACGCCCTTCACTGAAGGCACCAATCGTATTGAGAATGGCGCCCTCATGGCTGGGCCGGGATGCACGATCATTCCGGGATGCAGCGACATCGGCAACCAGTCACTGTCAGTCTTCGAGCGCCTGGGCAGAGTTACGGTGCGGGACATCGTGGTCGATGAGCGCACCGGAATCGTAATCATGCGGCTGTCGTGGAACCGCAGCGGCCCCGGATCGGACAAGCTGACGGCTTGGGAGATGTTCAAGGTTTACGACGGAAAAATCCATGCGGTGGAGGCTTACATGCGCGTGTTACCACCGGAGCAAGACCTCGGCGGGTGGCCGGTCAGCGCTGGGATCATCCAGCCCTGATCGCGCCCTCAGCGTTGCAACCCAGCTTTAGGGACCTCTGAGTTCGATCTCAGGTCCGCGTCTGTGCATGGTGTGGCCCACAAATTTCACGTAAGGAAAGGGCCAGAACTGGAGGTCGCGGTACGTTCGGACATGCGAATGGACCAAAGTGCGCAGAGCCGTTTTACGCTTAGGACGGGCGAACAACTCACTCCCAGCTGAGGCGCAAAGTGCCCGAAGCATCTCCAACTATGGCACTGCCTCCCCGTACAACGATGCCCGCCGCAACGGCTTCTCGCTGAGCCCGTCTTCCGCCGTGAACCAGAACTGTCCGCCCAAGGCGTTCCGACGCCCAACTCGCGAGGGAGAGCGTTTCGTCGTCTATGACGCCCTCGTTCACCGGAATCGACGGCAATTCCATATCGGCCGGCGGAGCGAGCCTCACCCGCCAACCTGATTGCGCCTGACCGATGCGCTGTTCCAGTGCCCGATATCCGAGCATTTCGACGCCGGGCAGAGGTACCGCATTGGCACTTGCCGTGCGCGAAACACTGTCTATCGTGATCGAAGACCGTTCGACGCCAGCAACCAGGGAGAGCTGTGTGACAATCTGCTCAGCCGTGTCTCGCCGGCGGGCCGCGCCAGCCTCAGCCGCTCGGGCCAGTTGCTCCGCCTCTGCGGCTCCTTGATCGAGGGAAATAACCAACTGGTCGACGTGCACGTCGACCGGACGGGCGAGAAGCTGGCGAAGGCCCGTGGCGAGCGTACGGTCGGCCCCCGGATCTATTGTGGGCGTCAGCATCACTGCGCGAACCTGTATGGGCGACGCGGTATAATCGATGTCGAGCTGGCTGAGCCGCGAGCCTCGCGGGAATTCAGCCCTGATCTTTTCGCGCACCTGATGCTGTGCCAGTGACTCGAACGCGAACTGCTGCAAGGCGGCCCCTAACGGTATCGAGAGAACCCCGACAGCGACCACAAAGAGGGCCAACTGCCACCCTGTATGCCGTGGCGACAAATGGCTGCCGAAACCATAGGCGCGGGCCATCAGCGCCGCCGTCAGAGCAATCGTCACGGCGTTGGTAAGGAAGAGCAACAGGGAACCCGAAAAGACGGTCCAGTTCCAGGTTGCAATGCCGAACCCGACCACCGCAAGCGGCGGCATCAAGGCGATGGCAATAGCGACCCCCACCACCGTGCTCCCCCGCCCTCGGATCAGGGCGTAGGCACCCGCCATCGCGGAAAGGAGCGCGACCAGCAGATCGAACAGTGTCGGCTGGGTGCGGCCAGCGATTTCGCTGGTGATGTTCTGCACCGGAGAGATCGTCACAAAAAGCGCTGAAAAAACGACAGCAATGACTGATCCCGCGACCAATGCGATTGCCGCTCTACGGATCTCCACAAAATCCAGTGTCGCAATGCCAAAGCCCAAACCGATGATTGGCATCATCAGTGGCGACAGTAACATGGCCCCGATGAGTACCGCCACCGAAGGCATCAACAGGCCCAGGAGCGAAATCGCCGCTGAAACCACGATCAGGAATGCGTAACGCCCTGACCAACCGGAATCCTCGGCTATCTGGCGCAGTATCGCATCATGGTCGACGCCACGGACCAAAGTCTGCTGCCACCAGTTCCAAAGCTTTCCGTTATCTCCAATTGCTCTCACAATATTCAACCGGGCCATTCCTTCGGATGCTTGTTGCCGGGTTGCTAAGTGATCGGACGTGTCCGACCAAGAAGAATTGGCGGCTAACCAACGAACGTTCCGGACAGTGGCCTTCTCAATCGGGAGGCGATTGGGCAAGACCATACAAATGAACGTATCCACCGGCATTGCCCCGTCCGACCCGCCCCTGGATCTACTGCGCGACGCCAGCCTGTTTCTGGATTTCGACGGCACTTTGGTTGAGCTTGAAGAGACCCCCGACGCGGTGAAGGTCGACGCGCGGCTCAATGCGATTATCCGTCGACTGAAGGGCTCTATGGCCGGGCGCGTAGCGGTTATTACCGGAAGACCGGCGGACCAGGTACGCAAACTGCTGGAAGCCGAAATTGCTGTCGTCGGGAGCCACGGGATCGAGTTTGTCGGTATGAACGGCATCCGCCGCGAACCCGAACGGACCCCAGACTTCGATAGTGTATTAGCAGAAATGCACCTCGTCGCGGCGCGCATTCCCGGTGCCCTCGTAGAGAACAAGCCCTTCGGAATTGCGCTGCATTTTCGCCAGTGCCCGTCGGCGGAGGCAGAGTGTGTCACCTTGGCCCGCGTCCTCGCCGAACGTTACGGTCTGAAACTGCAACCAGGTAAGATGATGATCGAAGTGCGTACCGCTGGCGGCGACAAGGGATCTGCAATCCGCACATTGATGAGGGAACCAGACATGGTGGGCACGCGTCCTGTGTTCATGGGGGATGACTTTACGGACGAGCCCGGCTTTGTTGCCGCAGAAGAATTGGGCGGATCAGGGATACTAGTAGGCGCACCGCGCGAAACCGCGGCGGTCTATCGGTTGGGCTCTGTTGAGTCGGCACTGGCGTGGTTAGAGGACGCCGCGAAAGTCACATGACAAGCCTTGATCTTTGGCCGATCGGCAATTGTCAGGTCAGCGCGCTGGTGGATGCGCGCGGTCGCTTCGTCTGGGGCTGCGTACCCCGCGTTGATGGCGACCCGGTTTTCTCGGCCTTGCTTGATGGAAATGTGGCCGAAAGAGGGTTCTGGTCCATAGAGTTGGAGGACGGCGTTTCGGTCAAGCAGTCCTACCGTCGCAATACCCCCGTGCTGATCACACGTCACACCGACGCCTCGGGCAATGCCATAGAGGTCATCGACTTCTGCCCTTATTTCAATCGCCTCGGTCGGCGTTATCGCCCAGTGGCGTTTGCACGAATTGTCCGCCCCGTGGCGGGTAGCCCGCGTATCCGGATCAGGCTTCGCCCTACCTGCGGCTGGGGCAACAGTTGCCAGCAACATATCGGCGGGTCGAACCACATCCGTTTCGAAACCAACGCCCTGTCGCTCCGGCTCAGCAGTACGGCCCCGGTTTCTTTGATCGAACAGGAACACCCCTTTCGCGTCGAGCAGGACCTCCACTTCTTCCTTGGGCCCGACGAGAGTTTCGCGGGAGACATCGCCAGCACTCTCGAGACAATGCTCGCCGAGACAACAATGGAGTGGCAGGATTGGGTGCGCGGCCTAGCTATCCCGCTCGAATGGCAGGACGTCGTCATCCGCGCGGCGATCACCCTCAAGTTGTGCCAGCACGAAGAAACGGGCGCGATTGTCGCAGCGCTGACCACTTCGATCCCCGAGCACCCTGGCTCCCAGCGCAATTGGGATTACCGATATTGCTGGGTCCGGGACGCGTATTACACCGTGCAGGCGCTCAACCGGCTGGGCGCTCTCGACGTGCTCGAAGGCTATCTCGCTTACTTGCGAAACATCGTCGATGCGGCTCGCGGCGGGCATATCCAGCCACTTTACGGCGTGTTGGGCGAAACCAGGCTGGAAGAACGGATTGCCGAACAGCTCTCGGGATACCGGGGAATGGGCCCGGTTCGGGTAGGCAATCAGGCTCACGAGCAGGTCCAGCACGATGCATACGGCCAGATCGTCCTGTCCAACGTGCAGGCTTTCTTCGACCAAAGGCTGTTCCGGCCATCGGGCATCGAAGATCTTCTGGCGCTGGAGAAGGTCGGCGAACGGGCGTGGCAGTTCCACGACCAACCGGATGCGGGCCTGTGGGAACTGCGCACACGCCAGAGCGTCCACACCTACTCAGCCGCGATGTGCTGGGCTGCATGCGACCGTCTCGCCAACGCGGCTACTACCCTCGGAAAGCATGAAAGGGCCACATTCTGGCAACACCGCGCGGACCATATCCGGAAATTGATAGAAATCTCTGCTTGGCGGGAGGATACTCGCAGGATCTCGGCGACATTCTCTGGCGACGATCTGGACGCGAGCCTCCTGCAGTTGCTCGATCTCAAGTTCCTGTCGCCCGATGACACTCGCTTCAGGGAAACCCTGACCGCAGTCGAGGCGGGCCTCCGGCGCGGTTCGCATATGCTGCGCTATGCAAACGAGGACGACTTCGGCCTCCCGGAAACAGCGTTCAATGTCTGCACCTTTTGGCTGATTGAGGCGTTGTACGTCACCGGCCGCCAGGAGGATGCCCGAACCTTGTTCGAAGAGATGTTGGCAAGAAGAACTCCGGCTGGACTTCTGTCGGAAGACATTGACCCAGTGTCCGGGGAACTTTGGGGCAATTACCCCCAAACCTATTCCCTGGTTGGCATGATCAACTGCGCCGTCCTCCTGAGCGAACCGTGGAGCAGCGTACGATGAGCCGCCTGATCGTCATTTCAAACCGCGTCAGCGCCGGAGGCGATTCCCAAGGTGGTCTGGCGGTGGCGCTGAGCGCCGCGCTTCGCGAGATGGGCGGAATCTGGTTCGGATGGTCGGGCGAAGTGACCGACGAATTTACCGGACAGATCAACCTCACGCGCGTGGACGGGGTGACAGCGGCTACCGTCGACCTCGAGGAACAGGACATTGAGGAGTATTACAACGGCTATGCCAACCGAACCCTGTGGCCGCTATTCCACTATCGTATCGACCTTGCGGAATACGAGCGTGGGTTCGCCGAGGGATACCAGCGAACGAACGAGCGCTTTGCAGAGACTGTCCGGCCACTGATCGAACCCGACGACCTCGTCTGGGTGCAGGACTATCACATGTTCCCGCTCGGGTCGGAGCTGCGAAAGCGCAACGTCACCAATCGGATCGGGTTTTTCCTGCACACGCCCTGGCCACCCCGGCGCTTGCTGGTGACGCTTCCTGAAGCGCCGAGCCTTGTTTCGGCACTGCTAGAATACGACGTGCTCGGCTTCCAGACAGACGAATGGATGCAGGCGTTCTGTGACTATGCGCGGGACGAACTCGGCGGCGAAGTCGAGGACGGTGTGCTCACGCTAGACGAGCGCAGGGTGCGCCTGATCGCCTGTCCTATAGGCATCGAAGCGCGGCAGTTCGCAACCCTCGCTACCGCCGACAAGGCAAGCGAAACCTGCGAGCAGGTTAAACGGAGCCTCGTCGGCCGCGCCCTGATCGTGGGCGTGGACCGACTGGATTATTCGAAAGGTCTGGAAGAGCGCTTCCTCGGATACGAGCGGTTCCTCAACGAGTGGCCCGAGGAGCGGAAGGAAGTTGTCCTGCTGCAGATCGCGCCGCCATCACGCGCGTCGGTCGACAGCTACCAGCGCATTCGCGGCACGCTCGAGGGATTAGCCGGACGGATAAACGGGGCCTACGCAGCCTTGGACTGGGTGCCGATCCGTTACGTAAATCAGGGCTACTCGCGCGAGATGCTCGCTGGCGTTTACCGCGCCAGCCGCGTAGGATTGGTCACACCGCTGCGCGACGGAATGAACCTCGTGGCCAAGGAGTTCGTCGCGGCGCAAGACCCGGAAGATCCGGGCGTCCTGATCCTGTCACGTTTTGCCGGCGCGGCGGAACAGATGAAGGAAGCGTTGATCATCAATCCGCACAGCGCAGAAGAGATGGCCGACGCGATAAGAAGGGCCTTACAAATGTCACGCGACGAGCGGAAGCGACGCTGGCGTTCGCTAATGAACGGAATTCTCTCGCAAGATGTGATCTGGTGGCGTCGGCGCTTTACCGACTTGCTTGGTAAGGCTCCGATGCAACATGCGAAGGCCGGCTGACCGGAGCCAAGCCGCTCGAACGACAGGTTCCTCTACCTTCCACAACGACCACGGAAAGCGCAGGTACATCATCCACTGGACGGCAAAACACCCAGCGTGACCTGATCTCCAGAACTACACTGCGTCAGTTCCAAGCCGCTGCAATGGCGGAGTGGGAAACTGCGTCCGCCGCTGAAGTGCAGACACTCGCCCATGATCGACCTGAAGAACATGACGGACTACCAGCTCTGCGAGCTTCTTGAAAACCTGCCCGTCAATGAGGAATTCACTGCCGAGGACAAGGCCGTGCTGGCCGAGGCTGAGCGGCGCGACATCGATTTCTGAGATTCCGCACGGAGTTGCAAAATGTGTGCGACCTTTGCGCACGTTAGAGCGTTCCATCCCTGTCAGAACTAGAGAGAGGGGCTGGAATGCAATACGAAGCCATCGTCATTGGCGCAGGGCCTGCGGGACTGACTGCTGCACTCTACCTGGCAAGATACAAGAGAACCGTTCTCGCGGTTCACGATAACAACAGCCGGGCGCTTCGCATTCCCACAACGCACAACGCCCCCGGGTTTCCGGACGGCATTTCCGGCCCTGATTTGATCCAGCGCATGAGTGCGCACGCGCGTGAATTCGGTGCTGTGATTCAGCAGGCGGAAATCGTCGACATCAAGAAGGGAAGCATTGATTTCGAGCTGAAGTCTGCGGACGGTGCTATTTTCCAGGCCCGGTCGGTGATCCTCGCGGGTGGGATTTTTCTCAACCAGGTCGATTTGCCTCATGACGTGCACGAGCAGGCCATCGAGGACGACGTGCTGCGCTATTGCCCTGTCTGCGATGGCTACGAACATTCCGACAAGAAGATCGGGGTGATCGGCTGCGACAGCGACGGCGCGGCGGAAGCACTGTTTCTGAGGCAATTCTCGGCCGACATTACGCTCATGCCATTGAGCCACCCCGAGCTGTCGAACGCGCAGAAGCGAGAAATGGAGGAGGCCGGCATCGACGTGATAACCGGAAAGCTCTTGAGGCTGGAACCCCGGTCTGATCGGATGGATGTTTATCTGGAAGGCAAAGCCAGTCCGACCAGCTTTGATGTGGTCTATCCCGCACTCGGGTGCCGTCCTCGGACTGAGCTGGCTCAGCGTCTGGGCATTGCGCTGTGCGAAGACGGATGCATGCCGAAGGATGCACTGGCAAAATCATGCGTGGGTGGCTTCTTTGGCGCAGGCGACGTGCTGGAAGGCCTGGATCAGATCAGCGTCGCAATGGGCCATGGGGCGCAAGCCGCGACGAACGCGCATAACTGGCTGCGTGAACAAGATAAGCACGTGTTGCAGAACACAGACTAGCCGCGAGTTCTGCAGCCATTGCCCGGGAAAGGTGCTGTCAGTCTAACTCTAAGTTGTCCCCACTGCTCGGATCACTTCCGGCGACGAGTTAAAGTACCGGAACGGACTGGCTGGTTTGCGGGGGCGAGACACGACTTTTTCCTACCGCAGTCGGCCTCGCTGGCAATGAGGTGCATTTGCTCTGACAGGGCCCTGACAGGGCCCCCTTTCGACAACACCGGACGATGCCGTTTTGACAGTAGCTTGACATCGACTGTACCTACCACGTGTGAGTGACGAGAGTTCGATCAACGCAATCGGGGAGGGGCTGATGAGTGACGTTCTATTCGAATCGAGTAATATCCTAATCACGAAGTCTGTCGCCAAGTTCGGGTCCGCGACGTATCCAGTCGCGAACATCTCAAGCGTCGGCATTAGTGAATCGTACCCCTACGCGTTGCTTGGCATCATAGTTGCGCTTGGCGGGATGTTTTGGGCCGGTTACGCGATAGGAGCAGGGGCAGGCATTCTAGTGTTGGCCATAGCTCTCTACGTGACATTCAAGCGCCTGCCAAAAAAATACAGCCTCACTATTCGAACATCGGGAAGCGACGTGACTGTATTTACGTCGAAGGATTACGGATTGGTGGACAATGTGCGGGGAGCGCTTGAAACAGCCTTCATCCGCTGACAATCGTGACAAGCGTCGAAGCCCCGCTCGAAAAGCAGGTCTTCCAAAGGTGCTGTCAATCGGATGACAACTAGTCTCCAATAGGCGCAGCGAGGGCTTAGGTAGGGATAATTCAGGCCGCAAGATTCCGCCACTCAGCCGATGCGGCTGAGCGGCGTTGCTTGTAAGTCTGGCGATCGACGAGGTGACGTTCCGAATTGAAATAGTTGTGCAAAGAGGCGTGGACCGAGGCGAACTTCTGAAGCGTCTTCATTTGTCGGAACCGGAGCATGGCTCGCTCTGGTACTGTCAGTCTAACCGCAACTCGTCTCCACTTGGCGGAGCTCGCCCCCTCCCCAGTATCGGTCAGACCATAAGCGACTGCCACTCAGCCAGCGCGGCTGAGCGGCGGGTCTTGTAAGTCTGGCGGTCGACGAGGTGGCGTTCCTGGCTGAAGTGATTGTGGACATTGGCATGAACTGAAGCGAACTTCTGTAAGCTCTTCATCTGCCTAAATCTCAGCATGGCCCGCTCTCGTCGTCGGAACGGAAGATGCGAGTTCTCCACCCGGTTGTTTGCGCAGCGGCCGATCTCCTGCTTCGATCCAATATCGAGTTCATCCATCGCGGCTCGGTAGGAGCGCAGCCCATCCGTGGTGATCACCTCGGGTGATCCGTGACGCTTGAGCGCCTTCTTCATGAACCGCAGCGCTGCTGCCTTGTCCCTCGTTCTGGTGACGTAGCTCTCGAGGATCTCGCCTTCCTGGTCGACCGCACGCCACAGGTAATGGATCTTGCCGTTGATCTTCACGTAGACCTCATCGAGGTGCCACTTCCACTGCCGGAACCCCCGCATGCGGCTGACCCGCTGGCGCCGAATATCAGCTGCGAACAGCGGGCCGAACCGGTTCCACCAGTGCCGCACCGTCTCATGGCAGATGTCGATCCCGCGTTCGAACAGCAGGTCCTCCACGTTCCGCAAGCACAGCGGAAAGCGCACGTACATCATCACCACCAGGCGGATAACCTCTGGTGATGAATTGAAGTAGCGAAACGGACCGGCTGGTTTGCGGGGACGAGGCATGCCCTCACCTACCGTTGTTCACCTACTTCGCAATCAGGTGCATTTGCTCTGACAGGGCCGGCTGAGGTGCTGCCATCCCGATTATACCATTCATGCTCACCGCCTGCGGCCTCGCAGTCGGCTCCCTTCGGCGCCAGACAAAGCAGGGCGAAGGGAAGTTGCTGACGAAGCCAGGTTCGGCTGCGATATGGCTGGCGTGAGAAAGGCGAGGCGTCGACCATTCCTTTTCGATAGCGGCGCGAATGTCCGCTTTCCACCCCAACCCAGTCATTCCCTGACAGTCCACCAATCCGGCCACTGAACCTTGGTCCGATGTCGAGTGTTGCGCCACACCTCGCCCTGCTCAGCGGGCGTCAACTGCCTATCGAGCCGCGCGAGTGCCGCCTGCACGATCCACGGCTCCAGCTGCCAGCGCACCCGGTCCTTGTCGTAGGGGTACTTCTTCCTGGCGATGCCCAAGGGCTCGAGGATCGTCTCGATCGCCATCCCGATGAACGACAGTATGATAACCGTGATCTCATCAGCAGGCCCAGCCTTCGCTCGCGCGATTTCGATAGCCTCGAGCGAGGCTCGCGCCGCGGCACTGTCCCCCGCCAGGCCCTTCTGGGTGAGGTGCAGCAGGAACGCTTCGGCCGCTGTCACCCGTCGCTCGCGCCCTGCTTCGCGGATGGTCACCATCTGCCCCAGCACCGCATCATGCGGTAGTTGGCGCCTTGAGCCGCGAGGCCGTCCCCTGGGATTGCCGGAGACACCCTTGCGGAACCGGGTATGCTGCGGTGGATGGCCATATCCCGAGGTCGCTTCGCCTGAATGATCTACGCCCTCAGTCATCAGCGATCTTCCGGCGCGGCCAGGCAAGCTTGTCGGAATCAATGGTGAACCGCTTGATGTCCTCCACGTCCTTTCGGGGGATCGCTCGACGCCCGGGCCGACTGAGCGCCGCCTGCACGGCCCAGGTGGTGAGATGGAGGGACTGGCTTTCCGGAGCACCGGCTGACGATGCGGGATCGATCGCCGCAATGTTCAAGATCTTGAGGGCTTCTGCGGCATTATCCGAGTTCCGGCTATGTTTCACGGTCAGCGGCGAAGTCCGCCGGCTCATTCTTTCGGCAATGGCCTTCTCGCGCTTCCCGATCATCTTGAGCACCTTGCGCACGGCCATCCGGCTACCCTTGAGCGCCGCCTGGTAGGTCTGCAACTCAAGCGCCTCATCAACCGTCAGTTGGCGCTCAACCCCGCCCTGGTTGACGGTCAGGACCTGGTCGAGGATCACATCGAACGCTGATTGGACGGGCTCACGCTTCTTCCTGGGACGCCCGGCGGGATTGCCAGACTTGCCCTTCTTGAACCGTGTGCCAGCGCCGCCGCTCATGATCCTGCCTCAGAAGGAGTGGAGGCGCGGTGGACCAGCACCGGTTCCTTGCCCGTAAGCTGGGTCCAGCGTTGCATCGCGACGTCCACGTAAGCGGGGTAGATATCGAGACCGCGGAAGCGACGGCCGACGCGCTCGGCTGCGATCAGGCTAGTCCCTGAGCCAAGGAAGATGTCCAGCACCAGTTCGCCCTGACGGGTCACGTCGCAGAACGCATCGGCCACCATCGCCACTGGCTTCACCGTCGGGTGAAGCGCCAGGTCCTCGCGCCGGCTGCCGCGCAGCGAGTTGACCGAGGCATAGTCCCACACGTTGGTGCGGTTCCGCCCATACTTCCCAAGCTCAACCGCGTTGAAGTGCGGTGCATCGCCGACGCGGTAGACGAACACCATCTCGTGCTTTGACCGGTAGAGCGAGCCCATGCCGGCATTGCTCTTGTTCCACACACAGATGTTGAGCAGCGTATCGTAGCGGCTCCCCACTGCAGCGGTCACGTCGTCCATGTGGCGCCAGTCCATGCACACGAAATGCACCGCGCCGTTACGCGAGACCTCGATACAGGCACCAAGGGTGTCGGAAAGGAAGGTGCGGAACGCCTCCTCGGTCATCTCGCCCGACGCCATCGCGAACTCGCGGTGACGTCCCCTGGCGTTCACGTGGCCATTGATCTTCACGTTGTAAGGAGGATCGAGGAACGCCGCATCGACGCTCTCGCCCTCGCCGATGATTTGGCGCAGGAACGCGACATCCCGCCCGTCGCCGCAGCCAATGCGATGCTCGCCCAGTTGCCAGATGTCGCCCGGCTGCACCCGGGTGTTGACGGGTACCTCGGGGATGACCTCATCGTCGGGATCGGCGCTGCCTGCGAGCACCACGTCGATCTCGCCCGCACTGAACCCGGTCAGACCCAGATCGACAGTAACCTCAGGTAACGAGAGATCAGCAAGCTCGAGCTTGAGGATCTCGATATCCCAGCCCGCATTGAGGGCGATCTTGTTGTCGGCAAGGCGTAGCGCCTTCTTCTCGTCCTCACTGAGGCCGGCAATCTCGATCACTGGCACCTGCTCGAGGCCCATCTCCCTGGCCGCTCGCAACCGGCCATGACCGGCGATCAGGTGCCCCTGTTCGTCGGTGAGGATCGGATTGGTGAACCCGAACGCGCGGATCGAGGCGATGATCTGCTCGATCTGTCGCTTGGGATGGGTGCGGGCATTGCGCGGATCAGGAACGAGGCTTTGAACCGCGCGATAGACCACTTGCAGCGGGCGCCCTGGCGTAGAATCGCGGACATCTGGATAAATAGTCATCCCGTCATTTTACACGAAACTGGCAATCTCCGAAATAGAGGCATCCTAAATATGGATGGGGATAACTACTGCATCTATCCACATTCATTTAACTCGCGTTTTTGTTCTTGACCGTTGGTCAATGAATGGCATGACGACTTTACCGCCCGCGCAGCCGGGCTCGCACTGGTAGCGGCGACCATTCGGCGCCGCATAGCCAGGAGCATAAGATGTCTGCCACTAACTCTAATCCGCGCCGCCAGCGGTCGGCGGCAAAGCAGGCTACGGCTCAACGGCCCAAGAAGGGCCCTTCTCGCCTGGACCAGCTTCAGTCCGCGCTGCTGCGCGATCACGGGGCCTCGATCGCCGAGATGGTCGAGATCACCTCGTGGCAGGCCCATTCAATCCGCGGCGCGATGGCCGCCGCGCTCAAGAAGCGCGGCCTCATCATTACCTCGCTCAAGACTGACGGGGTTCGCCGCTACCGCGCGGAGCGCGCAGCATGAGCGCGCAGGTCTCGCGCCTCGTAGCAGAGGTCGGTTCGCTTGATCTCGAGGGACTGCGGGAGTTCTGGAGGGGGCGCTACGGCGCCCCTCCACCCTTGCGCTCTGTCGCCCTGCTCCGCCTGCAACTCGCCTGGCGCCTGCAGGCCGAGGCCTATGGCGGGCTTGATGCCGAGACCCGGCGTCTACTCTCACGCAGCGGGCCGACCGAGCCCGAGGGGCGCCAGCTTGGCGTTGGAGCGATCCTGCAGCGCAACTGGAAGGGACGACGGGTTGCGGTCGTCGTTGAAGAGAACGGATTCCGGTACGAGGACCGCGTCTACGCAAGCCTCTCGGCAGCCGCGAGCGCCATAGCCGGCTCGCGCTGGAACGGCCCGCGCTTCTTTGGCCTGAGGGACTCGGCATGACCAAACCGGTTCGCTGCGCGGTCTACACCCGCAAGAGCTCGGATGAAGGGCTCGACCAGGCGTTCAACAGTCTCGATGCCCAGCGTGACGCGGGCGAGGCCTATGTGCGCAGCCAGGCAAGCGAGGGCTGGACCTGCTTGCCTACACTCTACGATGACGGAGGGTATTCAGGGGGAACGCTGGACCGGCCAGCCCTCACCCGCCTGCTGGCTGATATCGAGCGCGGGCTGATTGACGTGGTCGTGGTCTACAAGATCGATCGCCTGACCCGCTCGCTGTCAGACTTCTCGCGCATCATCGAAGTCTTCGACAAGCACGATGCGAGCTTCGTCTCGGTCACCCAGTCGTTCAACACGACCGACAGCATGGGCCGCCTGATGCTCAACGTGCTCCTCTCATTTGCCCAGTTCGAGCGCGAGGTCACCGGTGAGCGCATCCGTGACAAGATCGCCGCCTCCAAGGCCAAGGGCATGTGGATGGGCGGGGTTCTGCCGCTGGGTTACGATCTGCCCGAGCAAGGCACGCGCAAGCTGGTGGTCAACGACACCGAGGCCGAGACAGTGCGCGCGATATTTGCGCGCTACCTGGAGCTGGGCTCAGTGCATGGACTGCAGCGAGAACTCGCCAATGCCGGCATCGTGTCGAAGCAGCGAACCGCACCGGACGGCTCGGTTCGCGGCGGCCAGCCGTTCAGCCGCGGCGCGCTGTTCCACCTGCTGCGCAACCGGCTCTACCTCGGCCAGATCGTGCACCGGGGAGTCGTTCACGAGGGCGAGCATGACGGGATCGTCGATCCCGCCCTGTTTGACCAGGTGCAGCACATGCTCGACCGCAATGCTCGGCGTCATCGCAACGCCGGCGAGGCCCGTGTCATCAAGGCCCCACTGACCGGCAAGCTGAGGGATGCTGCGGGCGACGTGATGAGCCCGACCTTCTCCCGCGGAAAGTCCGGTCGCAGCTATCGCTATTACGTATCAGCCAGCCTCCAGCAGGGCGCCGCAGACGACAAGACTGTCATCCGGCGGATCTCCGCATCTTCAATCGAGAAGGTCGTGGCTGACGCCCTCGAGCGATGGCTGTCGGCCCCCATCGATGTGGCTCTCGCGGTTAGGCTTACCTCCGCTGGCTTGTTGATCGACCTGCCAGGCAAATGTGCACTCGACCTGGCGAGCAACCTCGCGAACGGGGCATTCCGCTTGTCGCCGCTGCACCGGCTTCGCCTTACGAGCGGATGATCCAGCGGCTCGCGTTTCTCGCGCCGGATATCCAGCGCGACATCATGACCGGCAGGCAGCCGGCTAATTGCACACTCGAACTGTTCAAGAAGATCGAGCTTCCACTCGACTGGTCTGAACAGCGCAGAGTGCTCGGTTGGGGCGTCGGCCACTTCGCCTGATACGGCGCCCAAATACGCCTGTTATGCTGGGCTAACAGGGCCTGTTAGGGCGTTTGAATGCCCTGTTCCGGCGAAGAACAGGAAAACCCCTTCATTAATATGTTAACCCACGGAAGTTACGTGATTTTCTGCGCGGATCGATCGCCGTATTTCCGCCACCGAGCCTGATTTAGGCTCGCGTTTCGAAGTTTTTCCCTGTTCCGCTTGATAACAGGCAAAACTGAACCGATTGCGATATGGCCAGAGACTGGCTCACCAAATCCGGCCCTGAATCTCCGCAAGCAACGCTGTCAGGTTCGGGCCGGGACAGATTGGCGGCTGAATTCTGCCCTGTTCCGCGCCTTTCCGCGGGCGGAATCTATTCAGAGACTAGTGCAGGGGGTGTCTGGCGGAGCGGGTGACAGCCAAACCAAGCCCATAGGGCGTTGAATTATCGTCGTTTCCTATAGGGAACGCCAGACGATACCATGCTTGATACCATAGATTAGAAAATTGCCCTGTCCCGGTCTGGATCAGGCTACCATGCGCCGAGGGGCTGGCTTGGCAGGCAATTCAGGCTCATCGGCCATATGAGGGTCCAGGTTGAGCCGGATAACCAGCCCCAAAGGCGACCCGGCGAGGCCCCTCCCCTTTATGCGTTCGATGATGGCGCGGGCATCGTATCCCCGGTCGATCTTGCTCCCGATCCATTGCGCCCGCTCGCGGCCCAGATAGCCGACACAGACGCCGCGTTCGGTAATGAGCGCAACAGCGCCCGGATCGTGGCGGTTATGGGGCTCCCGAACCAGATGGATCATTTCGCCCGGCTGGCATCGGGCCAGCTCATCCTGCCGGCTGGTGCCGTCGTCGTTATCGAAGCGCTCGCCCACGGCAGGCAAGCTGAAGTCGTTCCATCCCACGCGAATCGCCCCTGAGAACAGGTGGCGAACATCAGCGGCGGCGGGCGTCTTGGCAAGGGCCACAAAAAAGGCGCCCTAGCCGTCGCTAGAGCGCCCTCAAATTTGATCGGTCAGCCGATCGACTGGCTCGTGACAATCAGTTCTCCGACGCGCTTCGATCGTCCAGCCGTGCCAGCGCCAACTGAATAGGTGGTTTCGACTTCCATGACGTTGAAGCGGCTGAACACCTCCCTCGCGCCGGGGGTGGCGTTTATCGACAAGATGAACTGGCCGGATATGCCGAACAGCTGGTCAGCCAGCCGCTCGAAATCCGCTCGGCCGAACACGCCGTCGCCATAGTCCGTCTCACAGTCCCAATAAGGCGGGTCGAGATAGAAGAGTGTGTCGGGCGTGTCATAGCGGCGAATGAAGTCGCCGTAGGGCAGGCATTCGATGGTTACGGGAGCCAGGCGCTCGTGAACTTCTTCGAGCATCGACTGCAGCTTCGTAATGTCGAAGCGTGAGCCTCCCCGAAGATCCACTCCGAAGTTCCGCCCGACTACCTTTCCGCCAAACGCCACGCGCTGCAAATAGAGGAACCGCTCCGCCCGCTCGAGGTCAGTTAGTGTCGCTGGATCGGTGCGCACCAGCCGTTCGAACTCCGCGCGGCTGGTCAGCTTGAAGCGCAGTTCGTCAATGAAGGCGACGTAGTGCCGCTGAAGGACGCGAAAGAGCGTCGTCACGTCGCCACTGATATCGTTTATTGCCTCGGCACGAGGGCGTGATCGGCGGCGAAGGAAGATGCCGCCCATGCCGACGAACGGCTCGGCATAAAGCTTGTGCGGGACTGTTTCGATAAGACGGGTGAGGCGCGCAGCGAGATTGCGTTTGCCGCCAAGATAGGGCGCGACCGGACTGGTCGGCCGAACGGGATTCGACTCCATGGTTTCCAATACTCTACGGGAGCCCCGCCCGGTCGACGGGTGCGGGGCGTTAGCGGCTAGGCCAGCCGCGCGTGACGAGGGGCAAAGCTCGTCGGTTGCCGTGTTGGCGCACGGCACCCCCGCTTCGGCCTCGGCCAAGCGGACGTGTCTCGGATTTAGCTAGATAATGTGAAAAAAATGCTCATTTCCTCTTGCAAAGGAATGAGCATTTTGTTATCAAAATCAGGCCGGAGGGGAATAAGCCCCGCCGGGTAATCGGAGAAGAAACGATGTTCTACATCGGCTTCTACATCCGGTTAGCGTGGAAGAAGATACGGCTCCAAATCGGCATCTTCTTCTAACTGACCGCCACCGGGAACCGCCAGAAGAAGCGGGACCGGGGGCGGGAATGCCGATAGGTGAAAAATGACCGAAAAGCAAGTTTCGCTGATGTCTGCTGCCCAATGCCGCATGGCGCGGGCCGCGCTGAATTGGAGCCTAGACGATCTGGCCGAAGCGTCGGGCATCGGCCGCGCCACCATTCATCGCTTCGAGAACGGCGGCGAGAACGTAAAGGCCAACACCATCACAGCGCTGCAAACCGCGCTCGAGGCTCAAAAGGTCGTGTTCTACGTCGACGGGCCTTTGCGGGGAGCGGTAAGGTTGGCGGCCGAATGACCCAGCCAGCTGCAGATTACATGATGCGCGGCTTCCTGTGTGTGACCGATGACGCGGGACAGGAAGTCGCGGGCTCGCGAAGGAACCTCAAAAACGTGCGGACAACCGCCGATTATGAATCGATTTGGCACAGCCTTGAACGAAGAATGGCCGAAGGTTGCCAAGTTGTGCACAGTGATCGGCTAGTATTGCCGGAGCCGTAACGGCTCGATACATCACTTTTCGTCAACCGGGGGGACGACCATGTCACGCTTGAAAGCGCTGCTGCGCTTGATGTTTCCAGCGCCAGAGCCTGTAACTCATTGCATTCTTTGTGGCGAAGCGATCGACCAGAGCGACCACAGCGACTGTTCGTTCGACCCTAATTGGGTGATTAACGGCGGCGGCCTGTGATGCAGGCTTGGCGGCTGATGCTTTGCACAACGGTTGCATTGGCCGCTGCCGCTTGCGACGGGTCCGTTGCCCACCTGGCGGAGTGCGATGCCGCGATCGAAAGGTCGTTGGTGGGTTTCACAAATTACACCCGGTCGGCTGGATCGGGCACTCACCGGAAGCTGGGCGCGAGATACGTCGTCGACTACAGCGTGAAGGATGGTGCCGGGGTGTTGAGCAACGCGACCGCGGTCTGCGCCTTCGATGGCGGAGCGGCCATAATCACGACCAACACCCTACACTGAGCCGGAAATCGGGGCACCTTGCGGGTGTATTGAACGGGCGTAGAATGCCGCCGTGCCTATGATTCCCTACGTCTCGCCCGATCAGGTGGAAAAGCTACTGGCCAAAGGCGGCCTCTATGTCGCGCTGCCGCTGAAGGACAGCACCGACGCTGCCGAGTTCTTCAATCGGATGCTCGACGAACTTCAGGGCGAGCAGGCGCTGTGACGGCGGCGCAGGCCGAGACAACCGATGAAAAACGCGCAAAACGGCTCCGGTGGACTTACAGGCGGCAGAATGGATGCGGGCACGAAGCCCAATGGCCGATCGTGGTTGCGGAGTTCGTGCGGATCTACGGACGCGCGCCAGAGAAAGGCGAGGCTGAGTTCATTGTGAAAGACGCTTGGCGCGAGGCGCGCGAGTTAGCCGGTTGGACTTACGATTACAGTGTTCAGGGGTGGCGCCGCGTTGACGGAACGCGCGTCACGGAAGACGACGGCCGCGAATGGCGTCACCTGTGAAGCAGCGAGGACTGATCATATTGCCGGCGTCGGCAACATGATCAGTCAGCGGATTTATCGCTTGTTGGCCTCCGACAGCTTCGCCTGAAGGCGCGCGTGGCCCTCGTCGTTGTCGGCCTGAATATCTGCGAGGGCCGCTTTGGCTGTGGCCTGATCGTCAGGGTCGAGCAATTCGACGGCGGCTTCAAACAGCGCGATAAACTCAGGCGCGCGGCTGGCGATAGGCCCAATGACGGGCAGCACGGCGAGCAGTTTGGTCAGGTCCATCGTCATTCTCCCCCCTCGGCAACAGCGAACAACTGCGCCACAGCACCAAGGGCGATTGTCTGGGCGGCCGCATAGCTGTCGGCATTGCCCGCCCGGTAGGCCGCGCGAACGGCTAGAACGGCCGCGTAAGCGCGACGATCAAGCTCGGCGAAGCGGTCGGCGCTGGCCCCACGAATGATGCCGACGTCGACGCCAGTTTCGACGGCCAGCCGAACGGCCGAGTATGCCAGTTCGACCGTGAGGGCGCCCTGCTCGTCCAGGGTCGTTTTATCGGCCGCCTGAGCGGGCGAAGAGGGCACCGTGCCGAGGGCAGACGGATTGCAGCCAGCCAGCGCCACGGCGGCGCTGACCGCAAGAAGCAGTCGTTTCATGTGCTTTCCTTTCGAATGCCCGCATCAGCCAGCGGGAGGGCAATCAGGAGGCCTTGCCGCGCGCCGGGCTGGGCTTAGGTCGTGCATCCACGGGAACCGGCTCGTCCTGCGGCTGGTCGACAATCACTCGACGCGGGCCGCTGTCCTTTTTCGTGAACCATGCCGCCATGGCGAGGCCGACCAGACCCTGCACCACGATCGCCTGAGCCAGCGTCTTGAACAGGTCGTTGTCGGCAAGCGTGCGGTCGTGCTGCAGCATCAGCAGGACGATGAACGTCAGCAGGAAGATGCCAGCGCCCGCGACGCCGCTCGGCGATACTCGGCCGATCTGCCGGTCGAGAAAGTCCCAGAAGGTCACAACGCACCTATGCGGGTATCGAGCCAGCCGACCATGAAGTCTTCGAACTTCCCATCGGCTCTCGCGAGTGAATAGTAGTGCATGAACTGCAGGCCGTTCAGCGCCTTCAGCATTAGCTGGCGGGCCTTCTCTGCGCCGCGTTTCCGCCGCAGAGCCTGAAAGGCCGAGAGCGTCTTCGGGCCGATCTTGCCGTCCTCTACGACGTCGGCATAATCGACCGCACGCCGGTTCAGCACGTTGAGAGCCAGCTGAAACCACAGCGCGGCGCGGGCCTGCCCGGCGTTCACGCCGCTGTCGATCACTTCCTCGGCAACGAACGGGTCAATCTCGGCGATGCCCAGAAAGCCCGGCTTCTCGATATACTCGCGGCGATAGATCGCTCGTGCGGTCGCCTTGGGCAAATCGCGCATCGAGCCCTTATAGCCGTTGGCTCGGGCGACCTGCTGAGTGATGCCGAATTTCGTGGCGCCGCCGGGATCCGAAGGGTGGTCGACAAAGCCGCCCTCGCGATCGAGAATCCCGTCGATCATTTCATCGATCGTCACTGTCGTCTCCTTTGATACGCGCGCCCAGCATCGCGCCGGTTTCGGCTTTCTCCGCCGTTTCGAGCGCGGCCATTTCGCGGCGAACGGAATCGAGCGTGTCTTTGCGTTGGCGGGCCGGAAGGTCGAACAGGTGCAGGAGCGAGTAGAACAGCTGCTTCCAGCCGCCGATGCGATGGCGCATCATCCGCAATTCGGCCTCGCAGCGCGCCCGCTCTTCAGCGAGGGAGCGTTCCAGCTTGTCGACCCGCTCGGTTAGCTGCTTGACGAGTTCCAGCGCCACGCCGTCGCTCTGGGCACGGCGTTCCCGCTTGTGGTCGAGCCAGGTCTTCACCAGACCGCCGAGACCTGCCGAACCCAGCACCCCAATGGCGGCACCGATCCACGCCAGCGCGCTCAAAACTTCGCGCCCCGGCTAGACCAGACGCAGCATGAGGCGACGATCATCCCGACGACAACCGCCATCACCATAAGCGCCGCCAAGGCGAGCAGGATCGCCTCGCCAGCTTGCAAGTCATTCATCAGCAGACCTTTCAGGTGAGGTAGGGGTTAGTCTTCGACCGCTGCTGCGGTTTTCGCGGCCATCCGCGCCAGTTCATCAGCGATGAAGCTGGCCGCCTCTGACAGCACGAGGTCGGCCATTTCGATCAGTGTGAGGCCGCGCATGGGCGCCTCTGCGGACAAAATGCCCTCCACCTCGGTGCCGGACTTGATCAGCAACGCCTCAAGCACCTTGTGCTGATGCGCCCGCGAGACGTGCGAGGGTGGATACTCAATGTCGGCCTTGGCGACCCGGTCCAGCACGAAGGTTTCACCGTCCCAGCTTTCGCCGAGCGTGGGGAGCCGGGGCACCTCGACTGCACCCGCAGGGAGCGCTTCGCCGTCGTCTGCTTCGTGATAGGCCGCCCCATCCGGGCTGGTCAGCATATAGAACACGTCTACCCTCCATTCGCGTAAGCGTTGCCCGCCAGAACGATCATGTAAGAGCCGTTGGAGCGCGCGTAGAACCGATATCGCTGCACCGATCCCGCCGTGTTCCCAGTGTCGACGGTCGTGTGATTGCCCGACGACGGGAACGGCTGGCCGTTGGTAAAATCGGGCGTAAATTCCTCCCCGCCGATTGGCGCGAAGGCCGACCCGTTCCACTTATACCAGCGCGTACGCCCGTTGACGGTGCCCGGTGCGAGGCTCGAAAGCTGGTAAATGGCCTGTAGGTTTGCCGAGCCGCCCGCGCCGATCTGAACGACGAGTTCGCCGCTGATAGCCTCCCATGCCGTGCTTGAAGGCGTGCCGGAGATAGAAGCGAGCGCAGTGGTGCCGCCGGGCGGCGCATCCAGCTGGCGCCTGAACTTGACCTCGATCATGCGCGTTTTGCCGAGATAGACGGCCTTCAGCACCGCAAGAACGTCTGTGCTGATCGCGGAGATAGTCAGATTCCCGCCGGTGAAAGACGAGACCGTCCACGTTCCGGTCGCACTGTGCACCGTCCACGTCGCACCCGCCGATTCGTCGACGCCGTCGCGCCACAGCTTATAGGGCACGACCTTCGGCAGCTGGCCTGATTTGGCGTTGCCCTGCCAGTCGTAGAGAACGATCACCTCGACCTGGCCTTCGATCGAGCTGGTTACGTCGGCGGCATTCTCCGGCTTGTTCGCCCCCGCAACATCGTCCCACAGGTAGGGCGGAGTTCCCTTTACGGGTGTGTTCCACGTGTAGTTTGATGACGAGTTCGGCCGCTGCCCGAAGCTCATCCAGATCGGATCGGCCCCGGCCGGGACCGCGCCGACCGTAGCATACCAGCCGGACGGCAACAGGCTCGGGCTTGGCGTTGCTGGCTGCGTGGCGGAGCGGCGGAAGATGATCTCTACCCCCGCACCGTCAAACCCGTTTTCGGCCATCTTGCCGACGCCGAGCCAGCCGGGGGTGGCGGTGCCCGTAGTGCCGGTGACAAAAGCCGTTCCGCGTGCCGCATAGAGCGGGTTCGTGCCGGTCGGCACCGTGGCGCTCCATCCTGCAGGCGGGGTCAGCACCTTGGTCGTGAAATTGTAGCTGCCGCCGGTCGGTGTGGAAGGAGCAGAGGCGGCGCGCTGATAGACGTTGAGTTCAGCGACCGAGAGGCCGTCTGCGCCATCCTCGCCGGGCGCACCGGGACTGCCCGGGTTTCCGTCGATGCCCTTGTCGGCGACGAGAAACCAATAGGTGTTGCTCGTCGCAGAGGTCGGCGGGGCCTGATTGGTATGCTTCACCTTCGCCGCGAAGGAACGGCCCTGATAGGAGACGCCATCGTTGCGAAAGTAAGTCCGGCTGTTCGACCATGCGCCGGTCCAGTTGACCGTGGCGTCGTCGATCTTGCGCAGGCCGGAGCCGTGGAAGATCACTTCGCCCGGCGCGCTGATATAATTGACGATCAGTGTCGGCCGAATTCTGACGACCGGCCCCTGTCCAAACGAGAAAGGTGCCGCACCACTTGGCAAGGGAGCGGGGTTTGCGGGATCTGTCGCGGGGTTCGGCGACGCGAAGCCGCCAGCATGGCCGCGCGCATATCCGCGATACGTCCGGCGGCCGACCGTGGGAGTGTCGCCCATGGCCGCGATGTAGAGGAAGCTGCCGCCCAGGTTGTTACCCGCGCGGTCCACACCAGAGAGGCCAGCATAGAAGCTACCGGCGGCCGGCGTGGTGACGAATTCCAGATCGAACCAGACCTCGTAAAGGTCTTCCGGGCTGTAATCGATCCACTGCGGGCCATGGGCGTGAGTGTTGTCGTTGCCGCTGTTGTTGCCCAGCTTGACCGAATAGCCGCCGCGATTGTCGCTCGGCACGATGCTGATATCGCCGGTGCCCGGCCCGGTGGCGTTCCAGCGGCGAATGAAGGCTTCGGCCGAGCCGTAGTTCATCCCGTCTTCGAACGCGGCCGAGGCGGCATCCCGCAGCGTATTGATCGTAACCCGGTCAACGATGCCGTGATAGGTCGCCTCGACCGAGAAGCTGTCGCGGGCGGCAATGCCGCCAAAGGCCGTGAACGCCGCGAATTCAGCCGACGAGATACTGATCACGTCGTCGCTGATCTTCGTGAAATAAGCGCTCGCGTCGATCACGTCCGCGTTGCCCGCCAGCAGCAGCGTGCCGGTTGCATCCCGGATGCCCCACGTTACCGGGCCGCCGCCGCCGTTCTGGCGCTGCGCGGTGAAGGTGATGGTCTGGGCGACAAGATCGCCGTTGCCGTCATACTGGAAAGCCCGGCCGCTCGCATTGACCGAGACGAGCGGCGGGCTAATCCCCGTCCCGTCGTCCCCGTCCGTGCCCGCTTTCGACTTCGCCAGCGAAAACACCTTGTCGACGGTCGAACCGCTCGGGGTATGCGTGGCGCGAAGCGTGAGCGTGGCGACGTCTTCGCCTACGTCCAACCCGCCGTCGACCTGATAGGCGCCAGTGGTAGCGTTGACGACCGCCCCGGCGTCGCCGCCATAGGTCAGTCCCTGAGGGTTGCTGACGACCGAGAAAACGGTAGCGGCGGCCAGCGCGGGTGGCACTTCGAACACGCCGCTCGCGCCGGTATAGCTCAGCACGTTGCCCGCGCTGCCTGCCGGTAGCGTGTGGCTCTCGTTGGTCAGATAGCCAGAGAGGGCAGCGGCGCTGCCGGGGAAGCTGGTTTCGGCCGCCTTCGACAAGCCCTCAACCGATAGCGAAAGGATACTGACGTTCTCATCGACCTCGATCGAGAAGTCGCGATAGAAGCCGTAAATCGTCAGGCTGCTCAGGCTGTCGTCGGCGATCCAGAGCGACGGCTTGCCCCGCACCGCGGCGAGCCGATTGCACACCCTATCGAGGGCAGAGGTGGCGATCAGCGCGCGGGTGGCCATCCGCTTGGCCCAAGCGCGCTCGACAAGCGTGACGTCGCCGAATTCGTCAACTTCCTTGCGGCTGAAGTCCGTGATGCCAGCCGATGGCGAGGATTCGGTTACGCCCAGCGGCACCAGTCGTCCCGCGAGCAGCGTGCCAACCTTCACGTCGCCCGGGCCTTGTATCGTCACGGTGATCGCGGAAGCACTCACCGGGATATTTCGGAAGATCACCTTTCCGCCAACGACCGGAAGCAGGACATTATAGCCGGTCTTCTGCACGCGCACGGTCGCCGCCGTGACGTCGAGCAGCGCCAGCGAATTTATTCCGGTGCCGGTCAGGGTCGCGATGATCGAGCCGCTTGCAGTGGTGACTGAGCCAAGCGCCTCGTCGAACATGGCCCAGCGGTTCGTGGGGCCGACGTCAATCCAAAGGCCGGACTCCCCGGCAGGGTCGTGACCCAAGTTGCCAGCCGCCGCGCTCTCGTAAATGCGATGCGTGGCCGTCTTGCGAACCCTGGCGCCTTCAGCATAGGTCGTGATGGCCGACCATTCCGGCGAAGCGTCTTCGGCAACGCTGCTCGACGTCAGCACCTCGTCGGTAATCGTGATTGGCTGAATGAGACTGAGGGACGAGGTCTGCCCGGCCGGGGCGGGATCGCTTCCGTCATCGGCCGGCGCTTCAATTTCGGCCAAACCATCGACCGTCAGGGTGCAGAAGCTGAGCGGCGGCAGGTTCAGGTCGATTTCAAAGCTGCGATAGAAGCCGTTGAAGTTGAGCCATGCAAAACGATCGTCGGCGATCCACTGCGCGGACGTGGCGCGCAGGGACGTAAGGCGCTGGTGCAGGCTGTCGACGTCATCAAAGGGCAATGCCAGCCGCACCGACATTCGCCGCGCAAAGCCGCGTTCGACAACGGTGGTTACTCCGAAATCGTCTGTCACCCGGCGGCTGAAGTCGATGATACCCACGGTCGGCTTTACCTCGACCGTGCCGAGGTTCAGTTCATCACCCCCGACGACTACTTTCATGCCGCGACGCTCACCGCTTCGCCGCCGTTTGCAGCTGTGACGTTCTCAAGGGTGCGCTTGATCGCGGCGGTATTGCCAGCCGTCGCCGCGTGGCCCGAATTGTTGTCCGCCCGCATCTGCGCGACTTCATCCCGGAGCAAATCCAGTCCGGCGCGCAAGTCCACGAGCGAGCGTTCGCCGTTCTCGTTGTTCGCCTGCGGCTGGGTCGCGCCGATGGCTGCCATGAGCGCCTCTGCCGTCTGGGGCGTGCTTCCGACCGAGAACGATTCAACGAGCTTCATCGTCTGTTCGAGCGATGCCGCCGTCTGCGCCTGCACGCGGTCGAGTTCCTGACGACTGGTCGCGTTGTCGGCCGCAAGTTTAAGCAGCGCCTGCGAAAGTCCTGGCAGAAGACGAGCCGCCTCCTGATCGCCAGATCGGGCGGCCGTGGTCGCCGCATTGAACTGGCCCATGGCCGAAGCAAACGTCGTCGCACCGCCCCCATCGCTAAGGCCCCGGATGCGCCGGACTTCGTCTTCGATGCTCGAACCGATATCGCTCCACGCCTTGCGCAGGTCTTCCGCCGCGCGGGCGGCTTCCTGCGCGTCCTGCAGCGCCCAAATCTGCTCTTGGAGGGCGCGATTGCCGGGATCTAGTTTAGCCAGGTCAAGCGCGCGGAGCGCGAGCGTGTCGCCCTGCACCTCAAGAAGTTTGCGTTCCAGATCGGCGCGCTCGGCCAGAATATCCGCCGCACTGCGGGCGCCGTTAAGCGCCGCCTGAAGGTCGGCGAAGGCCGGGGCAAGCTGCAGCAGCATGGCGTAGGTTTCGCGACCAGCCGCCGTGTTGAGGTTTTGCGCTTCGACAAGTTCACGGAAGCCCGCGAGCGTCGTCGGCATGGAGAGGCCCAAGCCGGTAAACACGTCGCCGAACTGAGCCATGCGGGCCGCCGCCTGCTCCTGAGCCGTATAGAACCGCTCGAAGTAGGTCTGGGTCGCGCTGCTGAGCGCGCCGAGGCTCTCGAATTCGTCGGCGAGGCCGAGCTTCGCATCGATGCCAAGGTTCGCGGTTGCGCTGCCCAGCATCCCGAGAGAGGCGGTGACCTGCTCGACGGTCGAGGCGACACGAACGACCGTCTCGAACAGCCCTTCGCCGACGCGCTGGAAACGCTCCATACCCGGGAAGGCGGTCTTCGCCATCTGGTCGGCCGCCGCGCCGAATACCGCGCCGAGCTTCTCCTTCACCTGCTCGCCCGTGAGGCCCTTCAGGTCGATCTTGCCGATATTCACGACAAAGCTGTTCAGTCGGCGCTGGACCTCGTCCGTGGCAAGGCCCAGCGGGTCGGCCGCTGCGCTAATCGCGCTGGCAAACTCGCGCAGGATCAGCGTGAACTGGCCCTCAAGTCCGGCGTCGGCGGCGGTGAATTGCGTTGAAGTCTTCTTGCTGGTCGTGATGCCGAACAGCTTCTTGGTCTTCTGCACGTCCGAATAATAGGAAGCGTCGAACCCGCCCCCCAGAATGCTGCCGAGCGTCTGCGGGCCGCCGTAAAGGCCGCTTCCGGTAACGGTCGTCTTCGTGCCGAACAGGCTGCTCAGAATGCCGCCGACGAGCGGAATGGCGCCCAGCACCGAACCGAGCAGGTTTGACTTGAAGCCTTCCACGACACTGCCATCGGCGTTGACGTCGCCCGCGCGCAGAACCTGCGACGCAACGCCGCCGATCTGGCGGTCGATCGAGCGCAGCGACGCGGCCATATCGCGCGACGTGTTGAGCATGAGAAGGTCAACTTCCTTCAGCGCATCGAGCGAGCGCTTGATCGATTGGCTCTCGGCCTTGCTGTCGCCCAGAACGGTGCCGAGGCCCTTGTTCGTCTCTTCCTGCCGCTTGCTGCCGCCAAACGACCCGGCAATCGCGATGCCGATGGAGGCGAGCGCGGCGGCCGTGGCGGCACCAGCCGCAAGGTTGAGGGGGAATGGCAGGCTGGCGATGGCCTTCGCGACGGCCGCAACGGCATCAGCGGCCGCCCGGGCACCGCTGTTGGCGACGCTGGCACCCGTCTCGATCGCGTCTTGCGCGACCGCACGAACGGACAGCGCGAATTCGACCGCACGAAAAGCCTTCTCGGCCGCCATAAGGGTTTTGTAGCCGGCGGTTTCTTCCTTGAAGAACCCGCGCGCAGCCGTAGTCATATCGCCCATGGCGCCGACGCGCAGAGAGGCCGAGCGGATGGCAAACAGGTGGTTTTCCCGCGCTATCGCGGCCTCGGTGTAACCTGCTCGGCGAATCTGCTCGTCGCGCTGGTCACGCAGACGCTGGTCGGTGGCGTGGAAGCCGGTCAGGGTCGTCAGCGCCTTGCCCATCGTCTCGCCGATCGGGCCGAAGGCGGCCGCCATTCCCTGCGCAGCGTCTCGCGCGTTGGCGTCGATTTCGCCCAGCACGTCGGCGGTAAAACGGAGTTCCTGATTGAAGTCGTGCTGCTGCTGGGCGAGCTTGATCTGCGCTTCGGCAATTTCCTGCTGCTGCGCGATATGGGCGGCTCCGTCCTCTGGGCTGAATTCCCGGGCTTCGCGCGTCGCCCGCAGCGTCGCCAGCGCCCGCACCCGCTCGGCGTCCGTCGCGCCCACAAGCCGCAGTTCTTCACGCAACTCGGCCAGCCGGTCTTTGCCGCTGTCCTGCGCGGTCAGGAAACGGCCCTCGGCCTCCGATGCCCTTAGCTGCCGGTGCGCGTCGCGCTGATCATCGAGCGCGCGGTTCACCTTGGCGATTTCGTCAGCGTACCCGCGCTGCTGCGCCACTTCCAAGGCCGCTAGGAGCGGTATGGCTTCGATGCGCTCTTGCAGAAGTGATGCAGCGCGCTCGGCTGGCACGAGCCCGCTGGCGACCAGCGAGTTTATCTCGGCCTGCGCGATGGCTTCCTGTCGGATCGCGGCAGCGCCCTTGGCGGAATCCGCGACGCGCTCTGCTGTCATCAGCCGAATTTGGCGCTCGGTCATCTTTTCAATGTCCGTGCGCTTTTTGATCGCGTCGCTCTCGGCCTTGACCCGCGCGTCGGCGATCAGCGCGGCGCCGGTGGAAACGCGGTACGCCTCCGCCAGATCATAGAGGTTTCCGATCTGGGACTCGATGGCTCGGTTCTCGCGGGCGAGCGATTCCAGCCGCCGCTGCTCGCCGCGATTGGAACGGGTCGACTTGCTGTCGTTCAGCTTCTCGATCTGCGCCTGATATTGAAGCGCGCTCTGCAGGAAGCGACCGTCGCCGGTTGCAGCGTAGGCTTCACGCAATCCGTTTACCGCGGTGGTCAGGCTCTCGACTTCGCGTTCGTTGGCGTCGAGGCCAGCGGTCAATATCTCGACGTTGAAGGCGTTCCGGTTCGCGACGATATCGAAGCCTTCAATGGCCTCTTTCAACTCCTTGATTTTCGCCGGGGTGGCGCCCGCCTTTTCGAGATAGCCGCCATACGCAGCCGCACCCTCTGCGAACATTGGGTCGGTCATGAATGCTTCAATTCGCAGCAGTTCAGCTTGAGCAAGGTCGAGCGCGTCCTTCGCCGCGTTGCGGTCGGCCTCGGCCTTCTGCCGGGTCGCATTCGCCGCGCCGATCGCGGTTCGCTCCACTTCGCGGTTCTGATCAGCCAGAAGCTTGTTCACCTCGACAAGCTCGTCGGCGGCCATCGCCGCGAAGTCGAATTCTTGTGCAAGGCTCTTGATGGCCTTCGCAGCTTCGTCGGCTTCGTTCCCGCCCTTGAACAGTTCCTTGGTAAGCATCCCGACGAGCATCAGCGCGCCAGTGATCGCCAGACCCCACGGTCCCATGAAAAAGCGCGCTACCTTGCCCGCCGCGCCCTCGACGTTGGCAAATTGCCCGGCCAGCTGCGCACCCTGCACCGCGAAGGCGTTAATGGGGTTCGCGCCCATGGAAACCTGAGTGATGAAGTCCTGAACCTGATAGCTGGCGCCCATCATGGCCTGACGGTGCGCACCGGCCGACATGGTGCTGCGGCCCATGCCGCTTTCCAGCCCATCAATCTCCGCGCTGGCCGCTCGGATGCGCGCGGCCAGTTCGGTGAGGCCCTGATTTTCGGCCGCCACGGCTCGCATTTCCGCGCGCATCTGGCGCACCTCGGCAGCGGATTTGCCGAACACCTCAATCTGGCGATTGAGCTGGGTCACCATTCGTTCGCCGGACTTCTCGGCTTGCATCTGCTCGCGGGCCAGATCGCGCAGGCTACGGGTAGAGGCATTGCCAAACGTCTCGATCTGGGCAGTCGCGCCGCCCAGCTTGACCATTCCGCCGGTCGCCTTTTCGATCTTGGCAGCATCCGCGACGATCTGAGCCGTCGCCCGGTCCATGCCGTTCTCAAGCTGGTCGACGGCCGCGAAAGACGCGCCGGTATCGATTTCGAAGCCTACCTCAAGGGTCGGCGATCCATCGGCCATTGGCTGCTCCCACGGCAGCGCGCCCGCTCCCAAAGGGGCGGACGGCTGATACGATTGAGGTTGCGGGTTCGGCGGCTGGAACGCGCTGCCGGTTAACCCAGCACGCTTCGCAGCCGCTCTTCTTCGATTTCGCGTTCTCTGGCCGAAACCGGCGCCCGCCAAGGTGGCGCGCATTGCAGGCTTTCGGCCGTGCGGCTCATGCTTAGATAGTCAGCGGAAAGGCGCCGAAGAAGGCGGGCTTCCCATGGCTGCAGCGCCGTGCCGGTGAGCCGCGACCATGCGTCAATTTGCGACCAGCTGATCGGACTGGCGCCCATGCCGGCCGCCTCGGTAAGCCCAATCTCGACCAGCCGTTCGATGAGGTAGGGTGCAGGATTGGGCGGCATCTTCGGCGCGATTCCATCACGCTTCAGCTGCTCGTGCCGGGGCAGAAAGGTCGGGGCCTTCTGCCCCTTTGGCACCTGCTCTGGGTCCATCTTCGGCGTGGCATGAAGCCACGCCAGAAAACGGACGTAGAGACTTAGCTGTTCGCCGAGCCGCCGCTGAAGTTTCCCCAGTCGTCCACGAATTTCGTGACCTGGCGGCCGACGAAGCCAAGCGAGCGGTCAAGGTAAAGGGCCTCGAACAGTTCGGCGCCCTGCTTGTCGCCAGCCGGAGGATAGGTGAGGTTTTCAAACCGGGCGGTGATCGCCGCCAAATCTTCAGCGTGTTCCTTCGCGCGCTGCTCGGGCGGCGCGACCGTCGCCTTGCCGTCGTTATCCTGCATTCGCTTCAGTGCGCGTGCCGACTGACGGGCTTCGACGGCGGCGAATTGCTTGCTGCCGGGACCATAGACGTGAATGCGAACCGGGTTGCTGTTCGCATCAAACAGCGGTTCGCCCTTGGCGTCCTTGAGGTGAATTGCAGCCGTGTCGGCCACGGCAATCGTCGTGATATCCATGGGTTCTAACTTTCGCGGGAAGTTGAGGGATGCACCGACCCGGCACCGTCACCCGCGATGGCGGGCCGGGCCGATGCCTGATGACCGGCGGATTGCCGGAACTCGTTAGCTGCCGGGCGCGACCTTGATGATCGCGGTGCTGATGCCGATGCTCGGGTTCGCCATGAGCATCGCGTTCGCAGCGCCGACATTTTCCGGGTAGCCGAAGACGCGACCCTGAAAATACCGCTTGGCCCCGCTCGGGTAAGTTACCTCGAACGAATAGAGTGCGGTCGCGTCATCAGAGGCCGTGCGCAAAAGCGTCTGGCCCGCATCCGTGTCGTCGTGAGCGATCGAAGGGGAAAGCGAACCGTAATTCGTGCCGCCCTTGTGGGACTGTCGCGCGCCGCGCAGGGGCTGGAATTCGACCATTTCAGTGTTCGCGCCGAACGCGCCGATCGATTCCACCTGGCCGACTTCAGTATAGGTCAGAGCCGCATAACCCGACCCGGTCTGGGTCGCGGGTGCGGCGGCGGAGATTGCGAGCTTCGTGCCCGCAGAGGTCATCGTAGTCATAGGTATTCACTCCATTCGGCGGGCCGCAGGTCGCGGCGGGTTTTTCCGTGCGGGCGGAAACTCGATTTAGGCGGCGGAGCCTTCGGAAGCGGCCGCATCCTTGGCGCCCTTGGCGCCCTTGGGCGGCGCGACGAGGCCTGCCTTCAAATAGTTGGTGAACTCGCCCTCGGTCAGTTCGACCTCTGTGTCAGCGTCGAAGCTGCGCTCGGTTCCGGCATCGTTGAAGTTGCGAACGACGACGGCTTTGATCTTGGCACTCATGGCAATCTCCTGTGGTCAGGCTGGGGAATCGAACGAAACGCGGAAATCTTGCGTGCCTTCGAATGAATTGCCGGGGCCAATCACGTCCGGTCCCATCCCGGCAGTCAGCACGGCGACATTGTTGAAATCGCCGATGGTGCCCAACTTGCCCGCGCAAGCCGCGCGCACCAGCTTCAGGATCGGAGCGACGTCGCGATAGGCACCCGCCCGAACGGCAACGGAAATTCTCTCGATCGTGCGCACGACCGCGCCGCGCTTCAGCATCTGCTCTTCAGTCATGCTCACCCGCCGGATCAGCAGGGCTGGCAAGGGGGCGTCGTCGGGCAGTCGGCCGGCCTTGATCCGGGCGATCGGAACGGCCGCAAGAAGCGCTTCGCTCTCATCCAACAGCGTCGAGATGATCGTAACGCCGCTCATTCGTCGCTCTCCGGCAATTCGGGGCCGTTCAGGCCGTTGGCGGCCAGTGTCCCGTCAATGTGAGCTTGGGCGGCAGCGATGGCCTCCGCTTGCTTGGCGTCGAGTGCTGGCCGCAGGAACGGGTACGGTCGCGCGCCGCGGTGGAACACGGTGTCGCCGACAAACTTCCCGCCGATGACCATGGACCCGTCGCCCTCGGCCTCCCTCACCGCTTGGTTCAATCGGCGAGTCCCGATGCCTTGCCGCTGGCTGGCATCGACCGTGATGAAGTGCGGATCGGTTCCGTATTCCAGCCAAGGGGCCAAGTAGGCGTTCGGGCCTTTCACCTGCACCTTCGCTACCACGCGGCCGGGCACGTCCTGCCGCGTCGAAATCTTCACCGCGCCCGCCACTTCGCTTGAAATAGATCGAGACTTGGCCTCGTCGGCGATCACCCGCGCACCCGCCCGGGCCGCTCCGCGAAGAACCTTGGCTTCCAATTCGGCTGGTATCTGGCGGATATAGGCGCGAACCTCTTCGCGCCCTTTCACCGTGGGCATCAGGCCCCGTTGCCAGCCGAGCGGAAGTCTTCGACCATGAATTCCAGCCCGTCGCGATTGCCAAGCTCGGCTGGGCCGGAAATGATTTCCATGACGCGGGCGCCCATAACGAACCGCATATCGGGGGTAACGTCGTCGCGGTAACGGATGCGGACCCGCGCAGGCCGACGTGAGAGGTTCAACCCGTTGTCGAGCCGCTCGCCGCGGCTGGGCAAAGCGTCCTGCACTTCGGCCCAGACTTCAGCGACTTCGCTCCAAGTGCCAGCGCCTGCGCCCTCAATGCTGTTATCGGGCACTGGGCGCATGATCTTGAGAAGCCGGTTCAGGCGGCCAGAATGAAGCTTCATACGAACCGCCGATAATCGCGCGTCAGGCGCTTCACGATCGGGGGGTCTTCAGGGCTGTCGGCCCCGCGATCGTAGAAGTGCTGAACCAGAAACTGGATGGCGAGCCACATATCTCGCCCGGCATCCACGTCGGCCATTCCTGCCGTGTAAGTAATCATGACCGCCGCAGGCGTCTCATTCGTCTTAGGCCATGCCGCGCTGGCATTGCGAATAATGCGATGACGCTGGCCGGTCAGGTCGACCGTGTAGATGCTGGGGTCTGCGTCCTGAAGGTCGCCAGCCGCGTCAACATACTGGACGAGGTCGACGGACGTGACCGGCCCCTTGGGAAGATCGATCACGTCATAGAAGCTACCCAGCGTCAGCTGCCATTGCTGCTCTGAAATCGAGATAGCCAGGTCGCGTTCGAGGTGCCGGACGGCCGCCGAAATTAGGGCCTGAATGGTTGTGTCTTCCCGGTCGTCCGTGACGCGGCAGAACTCCTTGGCCTCTGCCAGCGAGACGGGTTCGGACGTCGGCGGAGTGATCAGGGTCAGGCCCATTGGCTTACTTCCCCGGCAGCGCCGCCAATGTGCGGAGATATTGTTAGTTTCGATAAAAATCGGGGGCGAACGAACAAGTCTTCCATCGTCAGGTATCCTGAGTTTAGTCGAAACTGTGTCAGCGAGGGACACCTTTGGACGGAAAGGTTGCGGCACGCCGCATTGCGCTGCTTCAGTCGTGTGAAACCTCGGGGGGGTAGTCACATGAAGTTGTTGAAGCTGTTCGGAGTTGTACTCGGTCTATTCTGCGTCCAGCCTGCTCACGCCGCCACGATATTCCAAATTTCTGGAATTGCCGACGGCGTCATTAGAGGCGTGGTCCCTTGCGAGATGATGGGTTGGTGCCCCGAAGAGGAAAGACCCTTCTCGCATGTCTTTAATTTTCTGGTCACCGCCGAGCCAAACGATCAGGGCGTCTACAATTTCACACATGGGCCGAGCACCAATGCCGGCATTCACCAGGTCTCGTTTCGCTCGCTCGGCGAAGGCTTGTTCGAGCCTATCAATCTTACCTATTACCAAGGCCACTGCCACATAATCCCCGGCTCGCACTGCGAACGCACCGCCAGCACTCAGCAATTCTCCATCGTCGCTATCATCCCGGGCGCAGTTCCCGAACCGGCCACTTGGGCTATGATGATCCTCGGTCTCGGCGCCATCGGATGGGGCCTGCGTCGTCGCAGGATCGCCCACGCGATTATTGCTTAGGACGTTCCGGCACCGGCAGCAGAATCGGGCGCTGTTCAAAAGTGAACGGGATCGGCTGGCGGCCAAGGGTGCCGTCGCCGAGGTTGCCAGCCGTGCAGCTGAGCAGCTTGTTCAGACAATTGCTGTCCCAGCGGAACCGTATCAGGTCGTTCCATGCCTCCATGTAATCAGCGTGAAACGTGGTGCCGGGCTTCTTCCCCAACTGCAGATCGCTGGAAAAGATTAGCGTTTCGGGCCGTTCCAGTTCGCTAAGTGACCACGTGATGCCGAGCGTTAGTTCGGGGATCAGATAGCGATGCGTAACCGGGCACGTGGGGCGGCCAGTGTTCACGTCGCGGGTGCGGTAAGCGAGGTGACTCTGGTGATCTTCGCTGTCGAGGTCAGGATTGCGCCAGCAATCGGGCGCCACAATGCGGGCGTGCAGCTTCGGCTCGCCCCGGCAATTCCTCACTGCGTCCGGCAGATTGGCCCAGCTGCCCTGGGCCGTGTTGCAGTCGAAACGGACGTGCGGCGATTGAGTGACTAACTGGTGATAGTTGGTGCCGAAGATGGCCCGCAGGCCAGCCGGAATGCCAACGCAGCCTAAGTGGGGCGGTTTGGTGCATTCGGCTGCCGTGGCCGGTTCGCGCTTGTAGTAGAGGCTGATCGCGTCCGGCTGAACGACGTTGTAGTCGGCCAGATCAGGCGACGGTGTAGGCCAGCCGGGAACGCCAGCCTTGGCCTGCAGTAGCGCGGGGATCCAATAGAGCGAGCGATTGAGTGGGCCGAGCTGACAGCTACTGTCGCCGCTTTTCCGCAAGCTCTCATAGGTACTGAATGCGTCGCCCGCCGTGTTTCCGAAGAGCATATGGAGATGCGATTTGCCGGGTTGTCCCGGGTAAACGATGGCATCGTCATAGGCGTATCGAGCCGTGTTGCAGACGAACCGGAACGCGCCGACGTTGTCTGGGGCCATCGTGCCGGGAATATCTGCCGGCCGAATCCACTCGGCCATGTTCACGCCGTCGTCGATCGGGGATATATCGCTGACCGTCAGCGGCTTGAACGCTGGCGGATCGGGCATTTCGTGGCCGCCATGTTCGCCCGGATCGGGAGTAGGCTCGGGCTCCGGCGTTGGCGTTGGAACTGGCGCGGCCTTCAACTGCTCCGCCAGTTCCAGTGCCTTCTTCAAACGCAGGTCTTCGCTGTTGTCGGCCGATTTCGCCGCGTTGTTGAAGCACTGGGCGTCGGCGATCAGGGCAGCGATATCGGCTGGCGTGGCAGAGGCCCGGCTGACCGTGATGGTAGCGCACTTGGTCGTGTCCTGCTGAGCAAGGACGGGCTGCGACGAGCAGGCCGCCATGGCCAGCGCGATTAGGGAAGCGATGAAACGCACGGTCGTTCTCCCTACGGATTGAGGCCGACCGCCAGAATCATCTGGTAGCCGAAGCCGAACTGCTGAACTGTGGGGGTGTTGCTGGCGTAAGACTTGGCGACGAAGTAACCGGCGCCGCCATTGATCGGGTCGGAGAGCAAGACGACGAGTTCGTTATCGAACAGGTCGGCGATGCCTAGCTGCGCGCGGCCGAACATCAGGCGCATTCCGCCAGTCTCGAGCGCGATCGCGACGTCGCCTGAATGCGGATCGTTGGTCAAGTAGGTGTCGGCCAACTTGGATACGGTTCCGAAGTCCGCATCGTCGGCGTTCAGCAGTGCGCCGGTCGCGAATTCCGTCTTGTGGTTATACGGTGAGCCGCCGACCGAAACGGGATACACGCCAGCGGGGAGGGTCACGCCCTTCGCTGCGGCCAAAATGTAGAACTGCCCGACCACTGCGACGGCGGTCATGGCGTTGCCATTCACCGTCACGCCTGCGGGCGTCGTGTTCTTCCACATGAACATCGCGGGCCGACCCGCCGGGAACTCTGCCGAGAATGTGTGCGGGTCAGGCGTGGTGAAGTCGAGGGCATGGATTTCATTGACCGCCTCGACGTCGATCGGGTCGCCAGCCGCCTTTGTCGTGACAGAAAATGTGCCGGTGACGCCATTAATCGAAATCGTCTGGCTGACGGTGCCTTCGAGATAAGGCGAGGCGCTAAGCTGAACACTGACCGCGTCGCCGTTCATCACCTCTAGATCGCTGGTGCCAAAGGATCCGCGACCGCGGCGAAGCGTGCCGGACCCGCCAACCTTTGAAACAGTAGCTTTTTGACCCGGGCCAAGGCCGCTTACAATAATGATGCCAGTGCAGACCGCAGATGGCTCCACGTTGGTCTGATTGTCGAAGGTGAAGGCGCTCGGCGTCGTGCCCGTCGCGCCGTCCCGTATCGGGTTCATGACGGCGTCATGCACCTGGCGCATGATTGGGTAGGCTTGGCCGCCCGACCCGTTCCAATGGAGGCGGTCGTTGGACTTGGTGGGGTCGTCGGGAGCGGCAACACCGTCCGCATTGGGGCCAAAATAAGGGTGTTCGGCAATTGGGAAATAGACGTCGAGCCAGTCGCCTACTCCGGCGCGATATGCGGCATTTACCGTATCAGCTTTAGCGTTGAAGCCGGTGTAGCCGGGGAGGGTTTCACCGGCAGGAAGTACGCTGTTGGCGCAGCAGAGCATTCCCGGCCGCGCCGACTTGCAGGCAGCGAAATGGCTCTGCACACCACTGAGGAACGTCGCTGTGGCCATATGGGCCAGGTCGTTCGCGCCCATGGCCGCCGCGTGGTGAGAAACGTCGTCGTCCGCGAGCATGGCGGGGCGTTCTGCGTCAAGGTACGCGATGCCCTCGCCGCCCTTCGACCTGTTGTTCACATTGATGGACGGGTTCGCCAGTTTCCATTGGTTCGGTGGGCTGGCCTCATGGGCCCAGATGCTATCGCCGATCGGCACGTAGCTGGTCAGCGGGATCGGCGGCGCCGCTTCGACCTCGTCCGTGACCGTGAGTGTCAGCACTGTATCGCGCGGGCTGTTGGTCGCACCGGCGAGTGTCTCGCGAACGGTGAAGCTATGGCTGGTCGCGGTTTCGTAATCGAGCGCAGTTGCCCCGCGCTTGATCGTCGTGCCGTCCAGCGCGACCCTGCCGCCTGCATTATCGACGAGGGACAGTGTCGAGCCGGACTTCTTGCCCGAAATCATGCCAGCGACGGCTCCCGCAGCAGCCTCTTCGGACAGCGTGAAGGTGCCGGTCAGCGCTGAAAGATTGATCGTCGGCTCGGTGCCGAGCGGGCGCCGGTCAGTGATGCTGAGTCCAAGTCCTAGCACGACGCCTCCAATCGCGACCGAGCGCGGCCTTGCTGTAATGTTGACGACGCGAGCCACATTCAGGCTTCCGGGGCCAATCGAAGGTCGATCACCTTGAACCCGCGCAGGAATTCGCTCGGGGCGACCTTCTCGACGGTCCAGCGGCGGCCGTCGGCCTCGATCACGGTGCCGACAGGCAGGCGCAAAGTTGCGCTGGCCGGGAACGACACAGAAGCCGTGCCATCGCCCTCGGAAAAGCCCGCAGCGCCGACGTATCCGTCTAGCGAAAGCTGCACGCGCTTGCCGCGGTTGACGTTCATAGCTGGACGACCTTCAAAACGACCGTGCGCTGAAAGCGCCGGGGCGGGGTTGCCGTCGTGGTGACCGTGATTTCGACAGGAAGGTCGACGCCGCCGAGAAACAGCACGTTGTCGCGAAACTCTTCCTCAACCTCGAACCAAAGCTCGATATTCGTGTCGTCCGCGATCGAGGGGCCGTGATCTTCATCCTCAAGGATGGTCAGGCCGAGCGCGACGGCTTCCGGCATCAGCGTCACCTGAGCGACGTCGATCACTTCGTCGCCGGTAAACAAGGCGCCGAGGCCGACGACGTAATCAGCCCTGTCGCTGGGATCGAGAGGCTGCGCCCAAACGGTCGCGCCGGAAGGAATGGGCATTTAGTAAAGCGCCCAGATATCGCTGGCGGAGCCGCCCGTGCGCACTTCTTGGCACACGATCGGGTTATAGCCCTGCTGCAGCGGAACGTCTTCGCGGACGGAGCCGGAGGCATCCCTGATATTCGCCGTGCCAGCCTCGCCGACGAGCAGGCAGCGACAGGGGCCATTCGGAAGCGCCGCGTCGGCCTTCGCGACCGGGACAACCATATCGGCGGGCGCGCTCGATGCGTCGCCATACCGATAGTCGATAGGATTCGATGCCATTGGGTGCTGCCTTTCAGGCTGCGATCACGTTCGCGGTCGCGTTGCTGAGTTTCTTGGCGTTGCCGCCGTTGGCGGTGCTGGCGGTCACCTCGCAGGTGATCGGAAAGCCCACATCGGCGGGAACGGGCACGTAAGTCGTGCCCCCATTGCCAATGTTGAGGGCGCCGCGCTTCCACTGGCGCGCAAACGTGGTCGGAGAACCCGACCACGTTCCATTCGATACCGTCAGGGTGGCGCCCACTTGAGCCGTGCCCGTGATGGCGGGCGCGACCGTGTTGCGAACACCGCCAGCGTGAGCCGCGCGGCGATAAGCGGCAGCGCCGCGCCCGCGTGCGATCGACCCGCCCACGGTTAGGCGCCCTTCGCAGCCGGATCAGCCGCTTTCTTGTTGCCCGCCTCCGGGGCGGCCTTGTTTTCCGGTTCGCTGGCTTGCTTTTCAGCTGCGGCCTTCTCGGCGGCTTCCTTCGCGGCCTTTTCGGCCTCAGCCTTGGCTTCCGTCCCAGCGGCTTCCTTGGCGGCCTTCTCGGCCGCCTTCTTGTCGGCAGCCTCTTTTGCCTTGGCCTCGGCGTCTTCAGCTTCGCCAGCGATCACCTGGCCGCTTTCCTCAAATGGAATCTTGCTGCCCTTCTTGACCTCGGCGGCGGTCGCCTCGCGAACAAGGCCCTGCTTTTCCAGCGCGGCGAACCGCGTTTCGGTGATGTCCTTCAGGATCATCCCCTCGGTTACGGTGCCGTTGTCGCCGTGATGGTGCGAAAGCACGAATGCGTTCTTCATGTCCGTTCTCCGTTACGAGTCCCTCTTCGATCGGTCGGAGGCTCCGGCCGATTGAAGAAGCCGGGGCGCCCGCGAACGAGCGCCCCGATTTCAATTTGCGGAATGAATTGCGGGCTTAGAGCAGCGCGCCCTTTACGAGCGCACCCGGGCGGCGAACCACGAGGGCGAGCCGCTTCTCAGCGCGCACGGTCAGCATATTCTTGATGAAGTTGTCGCGGTCCTGATCGGAAATACGGACTTCCGTATCCATGCGATCAAAGATTTGTGCGGCGAGCTTGAACGCGCCGGTCAGGAAGTTGCCCGCCCCGATGCGCTTGGTTGGCACAACAGGGCGACCCCACAGAACCGGCCCCGCAAGCGCCTGCGGATTGGCGAACAGGTATCCGCCCGCCGAATCCTTCGTCAGTTCGATGCCAGCCCACGCGCTCGGATGGAGAACAATGCCATCCGGCGAGTAGTCGGCCAGTTCGACCTGCAGGATTGCAAGGCGCAACTGATCGATGCGGGTTGCCCCGGTGATAGTGATCGGGGCCGAATACGCGGTCGCCTGAGTGTAAAGGCCGTTCAGGTGCTGGCCGGTGCCATCGCCGAGCAGAAGTTCGGCGTCTTCGGCATCGTCCAGACCATAGCGAAGTTCGCCGTCGACCAACGATTCCAGCTGGGGGATATCGTCCATGGCCTGCCGGGAAATGGGAACCCAGTGAGCGATGGTGCGAACCGGCGCTGTCGCCACGTCCCAGACGTAGTTCGATTCCGGCTTCTCGGCCGTTTCCGCCACCACGGCCGCATTGTTGGTGCGGGTCGTCTGGTAAGCATACTCGATGGCGTTGCTCTCGGTTCGACCCGGGGTGAGCAGGCTGCGGATGCGCGGAGCCGGGCGAGTAAGCCCAACGATTTCGCTCTGCCGATCTGGTCGGATAAGGTCGCCGGCCGAAGTCGTCGCCGAGGTGATCGCCTTCACCGAGAAGCCGACCGTGCCCTTGCACCCGCCCTCGACGTAAGCCTTCACTTCCTCGTGATTGGCGATTTCGTGACCGAGCGACTTGAGGGTCGGCTCTTCTTCGCCGCCCCGGCGGCTCTGCGCCATCTTCTGCGACAACTCGGTGATTTCACCGCGCAGGCCGGTCAGTTCGGTAAGGGCCCTGTCGGCCTTTTCCTTGGCTTCGTCGTTGATCTTGTCGCCAGCTGCCGACTTGGCGCGGAATTCGGCGGCGAAATCCTTCACCTGGCCGAGCGTTTCGGCCAGCTGCTTCTGCAGCTGCTCCAGATCCTTCGGCGCGGCAGGTTCGTTTTCGTTCTCCTTCCGGCCGAATTCCGGCACGGCGCGGGCGAGCGAATGGGCCGCCGCTACCGCGGCGAAACGGGTCATCATGTTCATGAGAGTATTCCTAACCTGCGGACTTCAGCGAGAAGCCGCTAAGGGTGTCCGATAGGCCCTTGAGGGCCGGGCTTGTCGTCGTGGCGCGGTCGGACTCCCTCCGGCGCAAATCCGCGAGGCCGTGGTTGACGAGTCCAGCGGCTCGCGTCTTCGAGAAGCCTGCTTCCCGCAGGAACTTCTCAAACTCTCGATCTGTGGGCAGTTCGCCATGGGCGAGCTTGAATTTCACCGCCTCGACCCGGGCGTCATCGTTCGCCGGGAACGTCACTAGGCTGATTTCGACAAGGTCCAGCTTGGTCAGCGTGCGGATGCCGGTCTTCTCGTCAAAGCTGCTCTCGCGGACCCAGTATCCGATGGACAAGCCCGTCACCGTGCGAGCCTTCATGTGCGCATGGGCACGCTTTTCCATCGCGCCGGCTTCCAGAAGGATTTGACCCTCGCCCCACAGGCCATGGTCGTCCTCTTTCAGTTGCGACCAAGCACCGATGGGCTCACTGCTCCGGTGCTGCCACAATACCGGAACGGGGCGGCCCTTGGCCTTCAACTCGGCAAGGCTCTCGGTGAAGGCGCCCGGGGCGACTACCTCCATGTAGCTGTCAACGACGCCGAAAACGGAGCCATAGCCGTTAAACGAGCCGTCATCGCCGACAGCCTTCACGTCAAAGCTGAAGTCGCGGACCTTGAGCGCGCCGGTGTGCTTCCGGCCGAATTCGGGGCGCTGGATCATAGTTGTTCTCCGAAGGCAGCTGAGATGCTCGTGGGGAGCGCTTTCAGCCGGGCATCAATGAGGGCGTCGATATCGTTGCCGAGCAGGTTCATCAGTGCCGACCTGGCGCCTTGTTCGGCCGGGGCCACCTTGCCGAGTTGATCGAGCGGCACGAGATTGGATTGCACGGTCAGGAAGTCGTCACCGGGCAGCGATGGTAGGTTCTCCCGATTGCGCATTTCGCCGCGCGTCATCACGCCATTCTGGCCGAACGCGGAGTAGAGCGCGGCGCGCGCCGAGCTGTCAGCAGCCATCAAGGCTTCGCGATTGATCTCGGGATAGACCTTCTTGCGTTCTTCCGGCGACAGAAGCTGCTTTTTGACCGCCTGTTGAATGTTCGTCAGCAGAGGGTTCAGCAGCAGGGTCTGCCAGCCGAGCAGCAGCTGCTCGATGCCGCTGCCCCACATGGTCTGCCCCTTGGCGGCGTGGCCGATCAGCATCGGCAGCATTGCAAACCAGCGACAGACCTCTTCAACGTCCCAGTTGCGCGAAGCCAGCAGTTCAACGTCGGCTGGCTTCATATTCAGCGCCTTGAACGTGAAGCCCTTTTCCAGCGGGATGATCCGTCCGCGCTTCGCTTCGCCGACAAAGCCGTCGAAAATGATCTGCAAGTCAGCCCTCTGCTCGGGCGTCAGCTTGGTATCTCCGGTTTCCATGAAACCAGCCGCCTGAAGGCCGCGCAGGAAAGTCTCAGCTGACACTTTGTTCGCCGCAAGCGCGCCGCCGAAAGTGCGGCGGCCATAATCGAGGGCGGATAGGCCGACGTCGCCGCCGAGCGTCATGCCGCGAAGGTGGAACACCTTATCGGCGGGCAGTTCTTCGGTCTTCCCCCGGTCAGCGATCAGATAGCGGCGCTCGTTGTTCCGATCGCGCTTCACGGTGACAAGCTGCGGAGCAATTGGGGTCAGCGCTGTGGTGCGCTTCCCGAGCGTTTCCTTCTCGGCGTAAGCGTTGCCCCACAGATCGAGCGCGGCGACCTGACCGGCCCAGAATTCGGCCGCCGTTTGGTCCCTGTTCGGTTCTTCGTGAACCAGATCGTAAAGCCAATGGTCGGGACGAGATACGCGGCCGCCGTCCGACTTCTCGAACACTCCCATGCCCATAGCGCCGACGACGTCTGACTTCAGTTTGACGCAGGCCCATGCCGTCGAAAGACCGAGCGTCGTGCGCTGGTTCACCGTTTGGCCGGCGGTATCGACGAGCCAGTTCGATTGCAGCGCCCGGCGGGTCGGCTGGTCTTCGGTCGCACCGCTCAACTTGCCATTGTCGGACGTGCCGAGCCATCGCAGAGCCGAACCGACCCAGTCCCAGCCAGCCATTAGGCAGCTGCCTTCATCTGGGCGATGAAGTCGTCGATCGTGTTGTCTTCCTCGGAAGGCAGCAACATCGGAGCGATAGCGTTGAGCATGGCGTCCACTCCGTCGATCTTGTTCGGGCTGTTTGCGGTTTCCTTCTTCGGCAGAAGGCTCCCGTCCGTGCGGCGATCGACGACGGCATTGCCGACCATCCATGCCATGACAGGGTTTCCGTCGTGCCGAAGGCGGCCGGGGCCGGATTTAACCCGCGCCTCGATCGCTTTCGCCGGGTCGGTGTAGTTCTTCGCGTTCTTCGCCATCTGGACGCCGAACGGATTCTCGGCCTCGCCGAAATCTTCATTCAGCCGCGAAGCCATGGCGAGGCCGCTGTTCCATTGGTCGAACGTGGCCTTTCGCGCGGCCAGCTTTTCCTTGAGTTCTCGGATCTTGGCTTCGATCACGTTGTGATCGATGAAGTCGCCGGGGGTCGGGGTGAGGTGACCATCCTTCGCCCAGCGCTGATAAAGTTCAGTGATCTGCTTTACCGACGTGTCTTGGCTCTCAAGCCGGGCTTCCGGCACGTAGAACCACGGCTTTACGAGTAGCCGACCGTTCCCGTCCTGCGCGGCCAGCACCAACGCTGAGAGATCGTCGACGTTCGAAAGGTCGGCGCCGATGAAACAGTCAAGTCCGGCGAAATCGTCCAGCGTCAGCGAGGGGTCAGCGCACAGATTCCATTGCGTGACGTTCAGCCAGGCGGAGAGTGCGCCGATCCAGATATTCAGGCGCTTGGTCTTGAACTCACCCTCGGCCGCCGGGTTTGACTTGGCTTCAATCGCATACTGCCGAAGCTCTTCCAGTTGTACGGCGGCACCAAGAAGCGGATTTGCCTTGCACCAGTACCGCTCGTCGAACGGGTTATCGCCTACCTTTCGCCCGTCGCCGTAATCCTCAGCGCGATCGAGCGTGAAAATGATAACGAAATAGTGGTCGGCAACGATGGTGCCTTCCAGCACTTTCGTCGCGAACGTCCGCTCCTCGTAGCACGGGCCGTTAATGTCCGAACCGGCCGTCGTGATGATCCACATAAGCGGCTGCTTTCGGGCGCCGAAAGCCGACCGCATTACGTTGAAAAGGCCCCTATCCTTGTGCGCGTGGAACTCGTCGAGCGTGACAAGGTGCGGGTTATGGCCGTCCTGACTCTTCGACTTGGCGTGCAACGGCTGCATATAGCCGCCGTTGTCCTTGCTCTCGATCGACTTCGCCCACGCGATAAGCGCGAAGGCTTCCTGAAGGTCGGGCGTCTTCTCGACCATCCGCTTAGCGGGATGGAACACCTTCTTCGCCTGATCGAAGGTCGTGGCGACCGTCAGAACCTGCGGGCCGACCTCGTTTTCGCAGGCGAGGCAGTAAAGCGAGACACCTGCGGTCTTGGTCGACTTGGCGTTTTTTCGCGCGACCTCTTCATAGACCATGGTGAAGCGGCGGAGGCCGGATTTCTTCCGACGCCACCCGAAAACCGTGGTCAGAATGAATATCTGGGCGGGCTCAAGGTCGATTTTTCCGCACCGATCGAGGTGGATTCCGTCCTCGGCGTGCGGACATTTGCACCAATTGCCCTCGATATGGGGCAGCTTCTCGATGACGTCGCACACGTCGTTCGCGTGCCAAGGGTCGAAAACATACTCGAAAGCGGCCGTTTTTGACCGTTTCAGGTCGTCCAAATGGCGCTGAGCGGCTAGCCGAACCCACTTACAGTGCCGCTTTTGGGCCTTATCGGCCGCCGCAGTCTTGGCATACTGCAGCGCGATCTCGGCGTAGTTGCGATCATGCTCAGTCGGCGCGAACTTCGGCAACGCCTTACGCTTCGGCGGGGCCTTTTTAGCGGCGGGCCGCGTGCCCGTTGCGCGAGAAGGGGTTGCGGCTTTGCGTCGGGTCATTGGTCACCTTGCCGACCCGGCTTTTCCGACCAGCGATGCCGAGCAGTTCGGCATACTGCCGCAATACCGTGAGGTAGGCGGCGGGAGGCGGCTCGCCGCCAGAATTGAATGCCTGGCGCACCAGCGCTTCGAGCGAACAATATCTGGCGAACAGCGAACTATCGATTTCAGCGAGGCCGGCCGCCATCACGCGGCCCAGCTCTTCCTGCCAAACGTCGATCGCCTCGGCGGTCAGATAATCCGGCTGAACCGGGGGATCGCCCGGCACGATGATTTCCGCTTTTGCCCCGTCGCGTACCGGCTGAAGGGTGCCCCGAGCGAGCTTCGTGGAGGGCGGTTCTGGCTTTCGGCCTCGCTTCACCGGACCCTCCTGAAAATTTAATTCGCCCCGAAAATTTAATTCGCACGCGCAGAAAAAGGCCCCGGGTTACGGTCCTACCGTAAATCGGCCCCTGACTTTTGACCCGCCCTCCCCCTGTTCAGGCTTGGTGCCGGTTTCGTGAACGCGCTCGCGCGCTCTCGCGCGCCGTCTTCGCCTTGCTGCAGGGGTCGCACAGGCCCTGATAGTTCCCGCGCTCGTCGCTGCCACCTTCAGCCTTTGGTGTGACGTGGTCAGCAATCCGGCTGGGCGTGTAGCGCGGCGGGTTATGTGCGAGGCAGAGGCGACACAACGGCTCTTCCTCAAGCACTCGGGCGCGCATCAGTTCGTGCGCGCGGCCGTAGCCTCGCTCTTGCCTAGACTTGCGCGACCATCCGGCGACCGGCTTAGGGGCGCTTGCCTTACGCTTCAGCTGCGGGGGACGGCTGGGCATCGGTCGCCATGGCGATTGCCTCGCCGTCTATGACGAAGGTCACCGTCACTGTGTTGAAGGCGGCAGCTTGGCAACGGACTTCGCAAGCCTCTTGCTGGGGCAACGGCTTCCCCGCTTCGTCGCAGAGCATCAGCACCGCGCCACTCGGGCTTGACGCATCAAAAATGGTGCGAACCTGAAGCTTCATGCGATGTGCTCCGGAATGAAACCCGCGCCATCCCGGGAGAGGAAAGGCGGCGCGGGTAGGACGGGTGACTCAATAGCCCGCCTTTGGGCTTGCTGCGGGCTGGACGCGACGCCAGCCATGCGGGGGAACGGAACTAGTCGGGTTTTGGCTCACCGCTTCCCCGGCTTGCCTGTCATCCGACCTATCGCTTTCAACTCCGTCCCAGCCGCGTGTGTCTCTAGGGCCGTCGTCCTGCTTCCCACACCGCCGCAGCAACTATTGATTTCGGGCAACTCTCTAACTTCGACCGGAGCGATCCGGTCGAGCGATGCGCTATCAGGGCTGTTCGCTTCCCGGGGGGCAGGGCCGCAGCCACACTTTCAAACCCGTTCAGCTACTACAGCAGCGCTGTTCCCCATCTGTATTCAGGCTCCTAATCATCGTCAAGTGCGCGGCAAGACGCCCATCATTGCGACCAACCATTGCTAGTTTTATCATAATTTGGCAGGTGCTTGCGCCGTATGACCACACCGATTCCTACACACTCGCTAGTTCGTCTTTTAAATAGCACGGACACATGGCCTGCATTCGAAGAAGATTGGCGATCGCAATGTGACTCATTCGATGAAGATTTTGAGCAATTTGCTGCGGCATCGCTTCCAGTGCTTAGGGAACAAGCTGCCTTTGCAGCAAGGGACGTAGGCGTTTACGCTCTGCAGCGAGACGATGGCGTATTCGAGGCTGTGGCCCACGCGTCAAGTTCGTACATACCCGGGTATCAGGGAAAGGTGCTTCGAGTCAGGCACATGCTTCTGTCGCCTAACTTTGACTTCGGCGAATATGCTATGGGTGACTATTCGCGTGTTTTGGCGCGCATGGTCGTGCGCACGATCGCGCTCGCAGTTGGTGAACTGCCTTCACGTCATGTTAAATTTCATCTGCGTAGTCCTGCTGACAGAGAGTTTTTTGCAGCTTCTGCTGAAGGCATTAGCGCGAGCGACGCGTTCTACGATGTTGCAATTAAGGGTTCATGGCTCCATATGAGCCTTCGTATTGGCGAAGCCGATGCAAACGAGGAGAGACAGGTTGGCTGACAAACACGAGACGATGTTCGTCGCTGCGTTTGATGCTGCAATCAGGAAAGTTGGCTTGGAGAAATTCAAAGCAACTTCGCTTTTCGGAACAAGCGAATTGCCTGTTGAGCTCAAAAAAGCAGCATAATTCAAACTGCTATCTGTCGACTGTTGAGCCCGATTATCGGGCTCATTTTTTTGCTCCGAGCAATCAGACAATCTTTCACAGCGCCTGACAGAATGGTTGTAGATAGCGCGGGTCGACTTGCACGGACACGGGGAAATTCGAAAAAGCGACCAGCACGAATCGCCCCCTGCTGCCCTCCACTGTGCCGGTCAGGCCCTCGAACCCGCCATCGGCCAGCCGCACCTGCTGTCCGAGCCTGAAGGTGGTCGGAGAGATGCGCGGGGCCAAGGTCCGCTCGATCGACCGCAGCGGTGCCAGGGCGCGGTCTGATACCATGGGAAACTTCCCGCCAGACCTGAACAGGGCGAAATACGGGATGCCCCGCATGACCATGCGCCCCTGCTCGCTATCCCATACCTGATAGGTCTGCTGCGGCGACTGGACGAGCCGCCGCAGGTCCGCCAGCCGCTCAAACGGTGAGAACACGAACGACGGCGTGATCGGCAGGCGCCGCTCCTCACGCTTGCGGGTGCGCGCGTTGCGCACAGTCGTCACCTCGGTCGGCGTCCAGGCCTCGAAGCCCGCCTCACTCAGCGCGGTGCAGAGCGGTATGGTGCGGCTGGGAGCGGTTCGCAGAATACACCAGCCAGTCATTCGTTATCTTCCCCCTCGGCCGTCAGCAGGCCGGTCTTCACGTTCGACAGAAGCGCCTTCAGTTCATCCTGCGGCACAGGCTCAGCGGGCGGCGTCCATTCGCGCTCGTGCAGCCATATGAGCTGACGCGCCCGGCTCTTGGCGTGGAGCCGCACCGACCCTTGGCGTATCGCCTCGGTACGGACTTCGGCCGGTGTGGGCAGGAACTTCTGGGTGCGGACGAGGACGACGAACGCCGCCCGCAGGTCGGGCAACGGCAGGTCGCGAAGCGCGATCCAATACAGCCGAAACCGCTCCTTCGCCTCCGCCACGCTCAGTTTCGGCTGGGCGGTTGCCAAGGCCAGACGGGTCACCAGCGTATCGACCTGCTCGACCTTCGGCAGTTCCGGCTCTGGGGTTTCAAGGAACTCCCGCAGCGCGGCGGCACTGTTCGGGCCAATGACCGGGCTATCCCCGCTGAGCAGCAGCGCGCTCAGCCTCGCGCTCAGTTGCGGCGCGGCTGTAGGGACTACGGTATTCGTCGTCGCTGGCAGTTGGTCGGTCATTGCGTGTAGCCTTGGGTTCGAAGACGCCGGTCCAGTTGTTCATTGTCGAGGTGTTCAAGACGTCGCCCGGGTCGTGGCCTGCCGCCCGCCAGCGATCGAGCTTGTCGACGATCAGGTCGACCGCGCCGGGCGAAGGCCACGCGCCTTTGCGGTTCCGCATATCGAGAAACGCCGCCCACGCTTCGGCTGGCATCCAATCGGGAACTGTGAACTCGGAAGCCGATTTGCTCGCGCGCTTAGATTTAGCGTCAGCTAAATCTCTAATGACGGTTCTTGACGGTTTGGGTGGCAATTTGCCGGGGGTTTTCGTCGTTTTTGCCGGGGGGGCAGATCGCCGGGGTGGCGATTTGCCGGGGGTCCGACGTTCCCCGAAAAAGTATCGATTGCCCTTCCCCACCACTTCTTCGCGGCGGATGAAGCCAGCCGCCTCAAGGCCGCGCAGATTGCGCTGGATGGTGCGCGGGTCGCTGCCGCACTTGCGGGCCAGCGTGGCGATGGATGGCCACGCTTCTCCCTCGTCGTTGGCACAGTCGGCCAGCGCCAGAAGGATCAGCTTATCCTTGGCAGGCAGGTCCATGGCCCAGACCTTGGTCATGACGGCGATGCTCATTTCAGCACATCCAGCGGCGGCAGGCCTCTTTCCTCGCGCATCAGCCGCGCACGGGCCTTGACCCGCTCTCGGTCGTTGAGCGCGCGGAAGTGAGCCAGTTCCCTCCCGCAGTCCGAGACGGTCGGGGCTGACGACGTTTCGGGTTCCACTGGCCGCTCGGTTTCGACCGGGCGCGACCGCGCGAACGGCCAAAGCCAGCGCAGCACCCTTGCCCCGGCTGGGAGGTTGCGAGCGGCGGAATCCCCCGCCGCTCGCGATTGTGCGACCCCCAACACGGCTTATTCCGGCGTGCCGAACAGAAGCGGCAGTTCGGTTTCGACCTTCGCCCGTTCGCAGGACTCGTCAAACGCGTGGTCGAACGTCCGGTCGTGGCGCCAGAGGTCATACCAGAACACGATGCCGCCGGGCGTCTTGCGATACCGAAGGCGCGCGGCCAGCCGGTAGAGCGGGCCGTTCGCGAACACTGGGATGGCGATCAAGAAGAGACTGGGCACCCGCAGTGGTTCGCCGTTCGCGTCCGTATGCTCGGATTGAAACAGCATTTGCGTTTCGCCGCTGGCGAGCTTGATAACCTCCCGCACGGCCGAATTTTCGTTGACCTGCAGGCCGCGAGACAGTTCGACCAGCCGCTGCGGGGTGGCAATCAGCGCCTCACCGCCTCCCGCCGCAATGAACTTGCTAAGGTCTTCTGAAAGTTCGTCTTCCCCGGCGATCAAGTGCAGAACGTCGATAATGCGGTCTTCAAGAAACTCGGCGAATTCCGCCATGGGCATCGGGGTGGCGTTCTTGCCCAGCCAAGCTTTCCACTCGTCGGAAAGCGGGAACGGGAACGCGCCCCGATGTCGCCCGAAGCGTGGCGGAGAGTCCGCTCCGGCCGGGTGGTAGTCCAGCACGGAGATGATCGACGGGAAGGCTCGATCGTTGTTCGCGAAGAGTACGCTACCCTCGTCCTTAAAGCGGTTCGCGTGTTCGATCAGGCTCTCAATCGTGAGGAACTGAGCAGTGCCCCGGCGGGCGAGAGGCGCCTTGCGGAACGGGTCAAAAGCTTCGGCGGGCACAGGCTTCACGCCGTTAGCATGCGCTGTGAACAGCGCGATGGTGCCCGACGAAGGTTCTGTCAGGCTTACATATTCTGGCCGAACGTAAGCTTCGACCAACTCCCGCGCTTCCGCGATCGGGCCTTTTTTCTCGATATCCATTGGAAGGTTCTCCACTTTCTACAGGGTGTCAGACGTCGCGCGGCCGGGAGTGCGAGGCACCGCTGGCGTCGCGGATCCCGAACAGCTGTTGCTGGCCGGGGCGGGTGCGGGTGAAGCGGTGGTCTTCGGTCGTCCAAAGGATCGACTTCGGGCGCCGGTGCGCGGGCTCTGTCACCTTGAAGGCGGCCTTGATTTCGGTCGCCTGACCCTCTTGGACAAAATCCAGGGTGATTGTGACCTTGCCTTTGGACTTCCCGCCGTTGTCCCACGCGTATTCGTTCAGCGCGGCGGAAAGCTCCTTGATCGCGCTGTAGCAATCCGCGTCGAACTGGCCGTCTTCAAGCGTTCGGACGAACTCGCCGAGGGTGCTGCAGGCGCCGGGCACATGGCCCCCGTCGGCAGCGCGCGTCGGCTGGTCAATTATGGTATCCGCCGGGGCGGGACGCTCATTCATTGTATCGCCTCCATTCTGCGCGCACGTCCAGCCCGGTGCGCTTCAGGCATGGGGAAGCGCCTCCCGGAGCCAGCCGAGAACGCGCATCCCAATCGGGTTTGCGGCCTTCGGGGCCGGTCAGGCGGCCTTCGACTGCGGCGGTTCGCCGTCAGCCGGGGCCGTGCCGTAAAAGTCGTTTGCGGTGACGACGCCGCCGGTCGCCTCGGCGATCAGGGGCATTGTCTCTCGGTCAGGAATTCGGTCGCCAGCCGCATAGCGGCGAATAGCCTCGGCCGTGCGGTCGATCCTGCGACCGAATTCGGCGTTGCTCACGTTGTTCTCTTTCAGCCAATCGCTGAGCCGCATGGGGTCGTTCTCCTGTTAACACCATTATGGTGTTCTGTCTCGATATAAGTCAACACCATTTTGGCGGCTGGTGTTGCGGCACCAGATTGGTGCAACCATGTGAGGTGAGCAGCGCGAACAACATAGAGCGATTCCGCAAGGAGCTAGGCTGGGCACGCCCCAAGCTGGCCGAGCGGATGGGCACGTCTCCGCAGCAGGTGGAGCGGCTGGAAAAGGGGCAGCGTAAGCTGTCGCAAGAATGGATCGACCGGGCGGCTCAAGCGCTAGGCGTTGAGCCAGCCGCGATCATCACTCCTATGGCTGACAACGATTTGCAGATCATGGTCGATACAGCGGTGTTCAACGAGCCCGCCGTGGGATCGGCCGATATCGTCACGCTGCAGAAGCTGGACCTGTCGCTTTCAATGGGGCCTGGCACGCTGATCGACGATTGGGTCGAGGCGGAGCCCGTCGCGTTCGATCGGGCGTTCCTGCAGGCGATCACGCGGGCGCCGACGAACCGGCTGAAGCTCGTCAGCGGCATCGGGGACAGTATGTATCCCACGCTGAACTGGGGGGATGCGATCATGATCGACACCACAGACAACCGCCTTGCACGGCAGGACGGCATCTACTGGATCAATCTCTATGGCGCGGCGGGCATCAAGCGCCTGCGCACGGTCGGCGAAGGTCGAGTGCTGGTGAAGTCGGACAATCCGACCGTGGACGACCAAGAGGTCGATGCCGACGACTTGCGCATTGAGGGACGGGCAATCTGGGTTGCGAGGGGGCTATAATCGCAGTCTGGATAGGGGGGGATATGAAGGCAATTTCGATGATATTCGCGGCAGTTCTTTTGGGCGTCAGCGGCTCGGCGGCCTCGCAATCTTCACGTGGCCTCACCGCAAATGACTTATATAGTATTTGTCAGTCTAATCGTAACGTTTGCATGGCCTACGTTCGAGGCGCTGTCGAAGGGTACCAATGGTCTGCCACTGTTCACAACAATAAGGACTTGTTTTGTCTGCCGACCGGTCATGATTTCGGTCAGGTAACCGACGTGGTGATAAAGAGTCTGCGGGATGACCCGGCCAATCGTCATGAACAAGCGATCCTTATAGTGCTACTTTCGGTGGTCAAAGCGTTCCCCTGCGGATAGCGCAGTGACGCTTGCGCCGTTATCGTTGTCGGTCGTCGGCTCCGATTATCCGAACAAGCGCGGCCCCGGCCGGCGCTTCGAAACAGCGCTGTGTGAACCGGGTGAGCCGGTCGAATTGATTCCTGAGCCGAAGAACCCAGCCGACCCGCGAGCCGTGGCGGTGTTCAGCGCGCGCGGCATCCAGATCGGCTACCTGACCGCCGAGCGATGCGGGCGCATCGGCCAGCTTATTCGACAGGGTGTGGAGGTGCGCGCAATCTTCCAGCAAGCCACGCCCCGGGGGGCCATCATTCGCGCGGCCTTCGACGGTGAGCCGCCAGAGTTACCCACGCCACACCAGCCGAAGGCCCCTGCCGCCCCCGAATTCTGGCCGGACGAGGTGTGGCCGGACGAATAGCACCATAACGGTGTTGACACGGTAACACCGTTATGGTGTTTATGGCTCCACCCCGCACCAGTGCGGACGATGGAGAACACCGTGCATCGCACCATTCAGACAGAGGACTTCGAGCGGGGGCTTGCGGGTATCCCCGAAGACCTCCGCGCACCGTTCCGTGATTACTACCTGAAGGGGACGCCTCCCGGCGGTTTGGCTGGTGCCATGCTCGCGGGCAGTCTCTTCGACACCTTCGACCGAGCGGCTGGCTGCAACCTTAGCGCGGAGGTGCCAGCGCTCGTCCACTTCATCAACGACCACCTCCCCTACCGCGCGTTCGGCCACCCCGAGAAGGTGCGCAGCTGGGCGCGGGGCGGCGGCCTCATGGGCCGCAGTCCGTTGGGGCGGAAAGTCGCGTGAGGTGCGCGAGAACCTCGGCCGCCAGCCTGGCGACACGTTCGGCCGCCGTGTTCGGGTCGTGCTGCGCAACGGGCGGCGCCCACCTGAAAGCTGGGCAGCAGACGGCCGGAGCGGCTGCAACTGGACGCTCAGCGGCCACCCCTTCGATATCAAGCTCTGGGAGATAGCGCAGTGATCGCACTCCTTCGCCGCGCCCATGCCGAGTTGGGCCTTTCGCGCCTGATCGCCGAGGCGGTCTTCGTTCCAGCCGCAGTGCTGCTGGTCATGTTCATCCTCATGGCGGTGCCCCTCTGATGCTGCTCATTCCTGAACTGAAAACGGTTGTCATCCTGACGCCGCGCACCGGCTCCCGGGCGCTGAAGAACGCCGTGCTGGACACCTATCCCGAGGCGATGCTGATTTATCGCCACATGGAGGCCGACGGCGTGCCTCACGGCTATGATCGCTGGCGCAAGGTCGGGATTGTCCGCAATCCGGTCGAGCGGCTCTGGTCGCTCTACAAGTACCTTCAGCGCATCGGGCTGGATTGGTGCCTTCAGCATGACGCGGCCTATACGGCGGACCTGCGGGCGAGCGTGGAAGTGCCGTTCGAAGAGTGGCTTGTTCGCAATGAGGTGCCGTTCACGACGCCTTATGACCGCGCGGGGCTGGGGCGGTACTTCGCGCCCTACACCGTGCGGCACCCACTGCCGGAGAACCGCAAGAGCCAGTTCATCTATCTGCGGCCTGACCTCGGCACGGAAATCTGGCCCTACGCGCGGGCGCACGAACTGCACGGCCTGCTGGGCGTGTCCGGCGCGATCAAGCGCGAGAACGGAACCCCCAGCCTGACCGCGCCGCGCATCCAATCCGACGAAGCGGTCGAGTACCTCTATCGCTGGTTTGATTGGGATTTCCGGGCCAGCGGGTCGGGCGCTGCCTTTCTGACCATGCCAGCCGCACGGCGGCACCTCGAACGCCACCCCCCAGCCGCCTCTGATGCCAATTCCCCCCGGGCATCGGCTCCGTCAACCGCGCTGCCCTCAGAGGCGGGGCAGCGCACCCTCTTGAACGACGACGAAATCGGAGCGGCGATCGATGGCTGGTGCTGACTCACCCATCCTTCTTGGGCGATACGAGATACGGGGCCGGCAGAACTCCGCGCGCCTTCGCCAGGAGGGGTGCAATCTCGCTGTCTGCGATTTTCTGAATGATATTGCGGGCAAGGTCTGCTTCGAAATCGACCTGCCGAAAGCCGATCGTAAAGTCGATTTCGTCAAGCCAACGCACAATCGTTCTCAGATAGGAAAACTGTTCAATCGTTGGATTTCGAAACCTGCCGATAAGCAGGCTCAACTCTACGCCATCCGCGTGAACGCGAGCCCAATGGTCTTCGACCTTTTCCACAATCACATCGTCAAATTTCAAATGGACTTCGAGCTGGAGAAGAAGGTCGACTACAGCGCGCTTAATGCGCTCATCGGCTTTCCAGTCCCGATGACGTTCGATGGAATAGGCCACTGCGACCGCGCCGATAACTCCAACAAGAGATCCTGCGAAACTCAGGAAATCGCCCGGCCCAACAGAACTATTGCTGAATTGGAAACTAGCGAAAACTGCCAACAATGTGCCGCCGGCCAAGAGGCCGCCGAGCGCGCTCAGGCCGATCGTTTCTATTCTTTCCCTCATTCTCGGGACAATCACTCAGCTTCATCGCGTACGCAAGTGGAGGCAACATCAATCAATCACGCGGCAACTCGTGGAACGGTCGCTCGATCAATTGCTGACGGCTGCTACGTCTCGCCGGTGCGCGCCTTTTGGGCAGAGCGCTACAATTCGACGGTCGCTGATTACGTCCTCACTCGCACTCACCGCTTCCCGCAGCCTGACGGCAGCTTGCTTAACTGCAAGCCCGCGTTCTGCCGCGAATGCTGGCGCGAAGAGAATCGGCACGACCATTCGATGGGGAGTGCTCGGTGACATGGCTCTACGTCCCCACCATATTCTCTCCCTCTGCTCCGGTGTCGGAGGGCTCGAACTCGGCATCATGCTCGCCCATCAATATCTGGGCCTTCCGACGCCTCGCACGGTATGCCACGTGGAGAGGGAAGTCGCTGCCGCCGCGTCTCTGGTCGCGTCGATGGAAGCAGGGTGGTTTCATCCGGCGCCTATCTGGTCCGACATGCTCACCTTCGACGCTCGACCGTGGCGTGGAAGAATTCATATCCTCGCTTCCGGCGATCCCTGCCAGGACAACAGCGTTGCCGGAAAGCGCGCCGGAAAGTCCGGCAAGCGCTTCCTCGCCCCCGAAGTCACCCGCATTGCCCGCGAGTGCCGGCCTGATCGTATCTTCCGCGAAAACGTCCCGGGGAACCTTGGCGAACAGCTCGACGCCCTCTGCCCACCACTGGAACAGATGGGCTACCGCATTGCGGTCGGAATATTCAGCTCGGCCGAGACCGGAAATACCATGCGGCGGGAGCGAGCCTTCGTCCTTGCCGAGCGAATGGGAATCGCCGTCGGTGGCGGTTACGGAAGGATCGAGGCTAACGAGGGGCGGCGACCGCTCGAACGAATTACTGCTCTCGGGGCAGGCTTTGATTGTTTCGAAATGGGCGAGCCCAAAGGCCTCGGACCCCGAGAAGGCTGGACCGAACATGCGGGGGAGCAAGGGCGACAGACCCCTACCCAGCCAAGCAGTGAACTGGGCCGGTCCCTGCGCGATGAACCACAAGGGCAGCAGCGAGGGCAGCATCATCCGGCAGGACGGCAAGTCCAGAGCGGATTTGCTGCACTATCAGGCCGAACAGCTCTTCAACCTGCTGTCATCCCCGGACCTTCAGACACTCGCGGGTGGATCGATGTCCTCGACCGATGGCCCGAACTCCAACCAGCCCTCAGTGAAGAGGAAGCTCAATCCCATCTTCGTCGAGGCATTGATGCGATGGCCCACCGGGTTGAGCGGCTTCGAGCGACAGGAAACGGCGTGGACCCAGTGGCAGCAGCGTATGCTTACCTATCTCTCGACGCTCTTCTTGCCGAGACGGCAGGCACAGGCGGAACTATTTTAATGGCGGCCCGAAACCGCATCGCCGCATGAACGGGATAATCCCGGGCGACCGGCCGGTCAGCGTCGAACTCTATCAGGGTGGCCATGCGCCTCAACTGATCGAAATCACCTATGGCGACGGTGAGCGCCTTATTCTGCGCGCCATCGGTCGGTTCTCGCCGAGAGACGTGCGCATATTGAAGAGCCTAGCGCGGTGAGCGCGGGTCTCAACACCATGAAGGACACCGCCGCATGAGCCAGAACCGCTCTTCGGCCGTCATGCAGCAGCGCAGCGAGCCGCACGACAGCCTCGACGACTTCCCGACGCCGCCTTGGGCGACCCGGGCGCTGTGCGAGTTCTTGCAAAACGGCCGCCCGTGTATGCCGTTGGACCTCTATTCGTGCCGAGAACCAGCCGCGAACCGGGGGCATATGGTGCAGCCGCTGCGGGAGTATTTCGAGAAGGTCGAGGCCAGCGACGTGCATGACTATGGGGTCGGCTTTCCGGTCGTAGACTACCTGTTCCCTAATGATCTGCCGCTGGTCGATTGGACGATCACAAACCCGCCTTTCCGGCTCGCCGAGCAGTTCATCGAGCGGGCCGCAGCGACCAGCCGCCACGGCTTCGCAATGATCGTCCGCGCGGCCTTTCTGGAAGGACAGGGGCGGTTCGAGCGCTTGTTTTCAAAGAACCCGCCGTCGTTCGTGCTGCAATTCACCGAACGGGTTGTGATGCACAAGGGCCGCCTCGCGCCCGAGGGCTCCACCGCGACTGCTTATGCCTGGCTAATCTGGATCGACGGCGTGCCGGGCACCCGCCTCCGCTGGATCGCACCTTGCCGCAAGCGCCTCGAACGACCGGGCGACTACCCAACACCAGCCGAAGGAATCGCCGAATGAGTGAGCAATCATCCGCACAGGTTGAGCCGGTCGATCTGGTAGATCGTGTCGCGAAAGTGCTGTGGGAGCAGGCCGACGACGAGGTGGGTTGGGATGCCACGCTATCTCTTGTGGCGGGTGGTGATGCTTACCTCAAAATGCAGGTAGATTGGTGCAGGGAGTCCGCCCGTCTCGCTATAGAGGTTTGCGGCCAACAATCATCCGAGCGAGAAGCGAAGCTGACTGCCGAGATAGATCGGCTGCTTGAAGTCCGCACATTGGTGGCAAAGCTATGGTGCGCCAGCGGTTGCTCATGCTGTCGCGACGACACGGCATGGAATGCCGCCTCCGCCGCGCTTGGCGATCTTTTCGACGTTCCAAAGTACGAAGACGGCTCCGGGTACGACTGGTACGCAATTCGCGACGCCGCGGCCACCCAAGCCTCAGGAGGCAGCGATGAATCATGAAGCGCCAGCTGACCGGCTCCTTCGACTTACTCAGGTCATCGAGCTTGCTGGAATCGGAAAGACGATGATTTATCGCCTGATGCGCGCTGGCCTATTCCCGCAGCCTTACAAGCCGGGAGGATATTCCAGCCGATGGAGCGAGTCCGAGGTTCTCGCATGGCGTGAGACGCAACGGAGGGCGGCGTAGCTTTGCCGGCGGATCAACACGCCGAGATCCCCAATTTCGGGTGAGAGAGAATTCGTTCGACGCTTGATGGCCGCCTGCCTCGTGGTTGTATTTTGTCGTATCGTGACCATCTACAAAGCATCGGTGGCAATCTCCGCGTAAGCGGCACCGACTGAGAGACAAGGGGCTCCCGCTTACGAAGGAGCACACCATGTCGCGCCAACTTCATAAAGCAGTAGATGCATGGGAAAACGAAGGAGGCAAGCTGCTTCCGTCTTCCGATGACGAGTCATGGGGGCTCTTACAGTTTCTGACCGGAACGTATGTCGTCGATGGTCTCGCATACGCGACCCTGTCCGACGCTGCATCAAGGACCAACGCTCTTCACGCTGGCACGCCATGAGCGCACCTGACCTGGGCGAACCAGCCTACTTCAGCGTTCTGACGTTCGCCGCGGGCATGCTTCTTCTAATTTGGTGGATGATCTGAACGCTCGGGGATCACGCGAGGCTTAGCTGCGCCCCGGTCCGTTCGCCGCATAGCGAATCGGCTGGCCGAGGTGGATTTCGGGCGGCCAGAAGTCGCCGACCAGCAGATCAGCCCACGCCTGAGCAATCTCTCTGCGCCGAGGCATGAAAGACGCGCGATTGTATGCGCTCTCGATCTTGTCCTTAGGCACGTGCGCCAACATCAGGTCGATGATCTGCCGATCGGGCGACGCCCCGCTGTTTCCAGCCGCACGCCATTCGCGCTCGAACTTCTCATTCATGATTGTGCTGAAGGCCGCGCGAAAGCCGTGCGGTACGTGCCGCTGATAGTAGCCGGCGCGGATAAGCAGCGCGCGCAGAGTGTTCTCAGAAATCGGCTTGTGGGGATGGCGTTCGCCGGGAAAGAGCAGCGCCAGGTCACCGCTTAGGCGGCGCACAACGCGCAGCACGTCCACGGCGTGACGGGATAGCGGGACAAGGTGATCGCCCCCAGCCTCAGCCTTGCGTTCGTCATCGCCTTTCATACGCGCGGCAGGGATGCGCCAGAGGGGCTCGGCCCCGTCCAGATCCTCGAATTCCTCCCATGCGGCGAAGCGCAACTCGCCCGGCCGAACGGCCGTCAACGCCAGAAACCGGAGCGCCAGCTTGGTCAGCGCGCGGCAACGCTCTGCCTCCGCGTCGATCAGCATTTGCTGCACGGCCTTCAATTCAATCAGCGCAGGCTGGGGCTTTGATCTGGGGATAGGTGCCAGCGCCTTGCCCAAGCTAGCGGCCGGGTCGGCGTCGGCCAACCCGGACGCGATGGCATAAACGAACACGGACGAGCAGCGTGCGCGTATCCGGTGCGCTGTCTCAACGGCGCCCCGCTCTTCCACCCTCCCCAACACCTCCAAGAGCTTCGGCGCTTTGATCGCAGTGATCGGCAGGTCGCCAATCTCTGGGAATACATTCTGCTCCAAGCTGGTGATGACGTCAGCGGCGTGAATTGGCGACCAGCGCGGCCGCTGTTTAGACCACCACGCCCGGGCGAGTGCTTCGAACGTGTTGGACTGCGCGACCACGTTGGCAAGCGTGTCCACCTTGCGCTGGACGGACGGGTCCACACCCTGCCGCAGCAATTCCTTTGCCTCGTCGCGCCGCTTGCGAGCCTCGACCAGCGTGACGGCCGGATAAGCGCCGAACGACAGCGTCTTTTGTTTTGGCTTCGCGCCGGGCGCGGCCTTAACGCTGTAGTTCATGCGCCAGAGCTTTTGGCCGCTGCTGCTGACCAGCAGATATAGCTGCCCTGAATCACCGAGCTTGTAAGCCCGCGGCTTCGCCTTGGCCGCTTTGATCTTCGCGTCGTTGAGTGCCATCGCCCCGATACCATGCCTCGCACGACCCAATGCCATGCCCAATGCCATGCCTCGCGGTGAACGCTTGTGAACAAGTGCGGAACACGACAAAGGTCAGGCTGACCCGGAAACCGCAGAAATGCAAGGGTTTGTGGACTACCGCGCACCGTGGCGCATGGTATCTTGGCGGAGCGGGTGGGATTCGAACCCACGATACGGTTTTGCCGTATACACACTTTCCAGGCGTGCGCCTTCGACCACTCGGCCACCGCTCCGCATGCCTGTTGGCAAGGGGGCGCACCTAGCGGGGGGCGGGCGGCCTTGCAAGCACCCGTCGGGGCAGCGTACGGACAAATTGTGGAACGCACCTTCGGCCTCGCCCCATCTGCTGACGAAATCGAGGCGATGGCTCGCGCCGCCCTCACCAGCCTGCCCGCCGAATTCGCAATCCATCTGGGCGACGTCGTGCTGCAGGTGGAAGAGTTCGCGGATGCCGAACTGCTGGCCGATCTGGGCATCGAAGACGCGTTCGAGCTATCGGGTGTCTACGAAGGCCTGCCCCTGCACGAAAAGAGTGTGAGCCATTCGGGCACCATGCCCGACCGCATCCGCCTGTTCCGCCAGCCTATACTGGACGAATGGGTCGGCCGCGGTGACGTGACGTTGGAGGACCTGGTGTCGCACGTGCTGGTGCACGAGGTCGGCCACCACTTCGGCTTGTCGGACGAGACGATGCACTGGCTTGAGGATGAGGCGGAATAGCGGCACTCTGCCGCCCATGAAGACCGTTCTCGCGTTCACCCTGCTTGCCATTTCCGCCCCGCTGTTTGCGCAGGACGCTGCACCGCCTACGCCGGACTCCGTGGTTGCTTCTGCCACCGCTGAAGAATGGCGCGCGATCGACGCTGCCGACCTCATGGTGATGACCCTCGCGCCCGATGCCAGCGGCAAGGAACGGCGCGTGGTCATCCAGCTTCTGCCGCAGCCTATCAGCCAGGGTTGGGTATCGAACATCCGCACGCTGGCCCGCGCGCATTGGTGGGATGGGACGAGCGTCTATCGCGTGGTCGACAACTGGGTCGCGCAATGGGGCGATGGGGAGGATGATACGGCGAAGGCCAAGCCCCTCCCCGCCGGTTTGCGCACTGTTCCGGAAAGCGAATACGTCACGCCGGTTCAGCCGGGGCCGGAAGATGGCCGGGACTTCATTTTGACCCCCAAGCGGGAGGAAGTGGTCATCAACCGCTGGTTGGACTCCTATACGGTCACGGCCTTTGTGGCGGGCTGGCCCGTGGGGCTGGACGATCAGGGTGGGCAATCGGTCTGGCCGCTCCATTGCTATGCCTCGGTCGGAGTGGCGCGGGATTTGTCGCCTGACACGGGCACCGGAGCGGAACTCTACGCGGTGATCGGCCACGCACCGCGCCAGTTGGACCGCAACATCGCGGTGGTGGGTCGCGTGATCGAAGGGATTGAGCATCTGTCCACCCTTCCGCGGGGCAAGGGCGACGCGGGCGTCTATGACGATCCTGCCCTACGCGTTCCGATACTGTCGGTGCGGCTGGGCGACGAACTGACGGAGCGGGAGCGGCCTCGCTTCGAATATCTCGCCAGCGTTAGCGAAAGCTTCGCACGCTACGTCCACGTGCGCGCCAATCGCAACGACGCGTTCTACCGCACCCCTGCCGGTGGCGTGGACGCCTGCAATGTGCAGGTGCCTATCCGGCGCGTCGGGTCATGAACAGCGTAACCCTGCGCTTCACTGGCGAGATGCAGGGTTACGTTATCGAGGAAGGCTATGATCCGATCGGCTGGATGCCGCTTGCCGGCGAAGTGGCCGACGCCATCGCCGCGTACGAACTGATGCGGCGGCTGGAGATCGGCAAGCGGCGCGGCTTTGGCTCGGTCAAGGTCGCGGTTCAGATTGGCGGCAGCCGCTGGAAGACATCGCTGTTCCCCCAAAAGTCAGGCGGCTGGTTCCTGCCAATCAAGAAGCCCGTGCGCGTGGCAGAGGGGCTAGATTTCGGCGATATGGTCGAGGTGGAGTTGGAATTGCTTTAGGGAGCCGGGCCAAGGCGTTTCGTGAACTCGCGAAGTCGAGTGCGGGCCAACTGACGCGGCCTACGCTCCATCGGGCTTCGCTGCGTAATCCCTTAACCGGCCGCCACGAAAGTCAGCCCACAACGATCTGAATTCCCTAAAGCCCCCCTGTATTTCACGCAGACCATACTTCCCCTGTGCCCGCCAACGGGCGAGCGTCATTCGTGCTCCCGGATGGCCGGCGTTCGCGGCCGTTTCCAGCAATGGTCTGACATCGCGAGCCATTTGCCTGCGTGGGTCTCTTTTGTAGCGATAGTGGGCTAACCAAAAGCTGGACGGAATGAAGCCAGATTCGACGCCATTCTCCAGAATTCCCACCCATCGTTCGTTGATACGATGGGAAAACAACAGGTCGGCGAGGTCCAGCGTGGCCATCCACGATCCCGCCAATTGAGCTCGATAGTAATAATGCTCAGCTTGCGCGAGGTCGCGCTCAACCCCCCAGCCGCGTTCAAAATGTTGCCCGATTAAGCGCATTGCCCAAACCGAACCATTGTCTGCGAGTTCCTTACGAAGATCGAAGGCGAGCGAGCGATCGGTTTTGAACACTTCAACAGTGCGCTCGTTTCGAGCCTGAACCTCCGCACTATCGGCGACCCACTGATCCCATTCGTTGGAATGGTCCTGCTCCCAACCCTGGGACACGCGCCAGAATTCGCGCCAGTCTTCATCGCTGCCCACTCCAGGTTCACAGAACCGATCACACAACCATTTGCATAACCTGCACCTCATGAGAGCAATCTATCGGTTTCTTGGGCTTTGTAAATTTAGCCGATCTGGCGCCCCATTGCGGTCATTTACGCATTTGCAACCGCAAGAGCCCATCTTCCCTTGATGAGCCAAACGTCTGGAAGGTGCTTTGCTTTGGCGGGGCTGTCTGATGTGGGCGCCCTCTGTCGCATGGACAGAGGGGCGACCGCCCTTGTCCTGACGCTGGCGATGGCTTTGCCTGGTGTTGCCCGCGCACAAACGCCGGTCGTTCCCCAATCTCTACAAGCCTTGGACCTGCGTTGTCAGGTCGTCAGCGAGGACCTGCGGGTGGGCTCGTTATCGCTGGCCGTTACTGGTGGGAGGGCGTTCCAGCTACCCGCCAATGAGGGCGGCGTTCGCCAGACGCCAAGATTGACCCGCCAGACGCTCGCAATCCTCGAGGACACGCTGGGCCTCTTGGATGGCTCGATCGTCGAGGTCGGGCGCTTTCGCGAGAACACTGGCCGTGCCTCGGTGCTCTACAGCGACGGAGCACCGTGGACACTTGTTCTCGCCGACGCAAAAGCTGCGGGAGACGGGCCCGACACAGCGACAATAGACCTTATGCAACCCCGTCCGCCTGAAGAGGGTGGAATGCGCTCAAAATTTGTGGGGTTCTGCCAGGCAACTGCTCGATCACAAGCGCCACTGACAGAAGCTGAAATCAGCGCGATGCTGTCGGGGCCGGGGGACAGGCGGGCCGACGTTCTCAGAAACACGCTTGATGCCACGCCGCCGCTAGCGCCTTCCGCAAACCCGAGAACGGAACGGACCCGGCCTCCTCCAACGGAGCCCACGCCGGAGAGCGTCACCCTGCCCCTGCAAAATTTCCGTTGCACGATCTTGTCGGACGAGGCTGCGAGCGGAGACCTACAATTCTCTATGAGCGGTGGTCGGGGCTATCTGGAACCTGACAGGCGTGGCCGGACAAAAGTCACGACTACCCCGCGGAAGATGACGATTGACCGTGACTCACTAGGTCTGTTTGCCGACAAGTATCCCCTCGGCGATCTGGGAAATCGGGCAGGGCCGTTCGATCTGTTCCAGGACTCGGATGGCGCCAACTGGTCACTGAGGGTCGACAATCTGCTTTCGGGCGAACAGGCCAACAACCGTGCGAACCGCGACCGCGTTGAGATCGCACGGGTCAGTTTCGAACCTTCCCGGGTGCGCATGGCAGAGGAGATTCAGCCTCGCGTCGTCAAGCGCTACATCGGGCTTTGTCGCCAGAGTTCGACCGAGCAATCCGCACTATCAAGTGACGAGCGCAGAGCGGAATTGTGGCGCTGACGATCACGCCCTCGCTGCAAACCTAACCCCTAAATACGCTCAGCCTCCGCCACTGCATCGCTCGCTCTCAGTGCGCTGACGATACGGGTGAGGTGGGCGAGGTCCTGCACTTCCAGTTGCACGTCATAAGTGTGGAACGGGTCGTCCAACTGGGTCTGCTTCAGCGTGACCACGTTGGCGTGGTTCTTGGCGAAGATGCCCGCCATCTCCGCCAGCGTGCCCAGCCGGTGATAGAGCACCACGCGCAGACGACCGACGGCTCCCTGTGACCGCTCGCCCCAAGACAGGTCCACCCAGTCCGCATCGACACCGTTGGCCAGTTCCAGGCAGTCGATCGAATGGACGATCACGCCCTCGCCCCTGACACGCAGTCCCACGATCCGGTCTCCGGGGACGGGATGGCAGCATTCCGCGAGCGCAAACCCCATTCCCGGCGTCAGACCCTTGATGGAGATAACCTGACCCTGACCTTCGCGGGGCTCGAGCGGAAGATCCACTGTGCTTCCCGGCACCAGCGCTTCCATCACCTCGCGGTCGTCCAGCTTGGCAGAACCGATGGCATGCATCAGTTCCTCCTCATCCTCCAGTTCAAGGCGCTCGACGGCCGCGGTGATGGCTTTCTTGCCGATCTTGGCCGGGAGGCGTGCGGCGATCTGCTCGAACAACTGGCGGCCGATCTCGGCCACCTCCGCGAACTCCTTCGCGCGCACGGCGCGGCGGATGGAGGCGCGCGCCTTGCCTGTCACGACGAAGCCGAGCCACGACAGCTGCGGTTCGGCATGGGCGCCCTTGATGATGTCGACGACATCGCCGTTATTGAGCTGCGTGCGCAGCGGCATATGCCGCCCGTTGATCTTCGCGCCCACCGTATGCGCGCCCAGATCGGTATGTACAGCGAAGGCGAAATCGACCGGCGTGGCCCCTTTGGGCAGCTGGAACAGCGCCCCCTTGGGGGTGAAGGCGAAGATGCGGTCCTGATAGATCGCCAGCCGCGTATGTTCGAGCAGCTCTTCCGCGTCGTGGCTGGCATCCACGATTTCAATCAGGTCGCGCAGCCAGCCAACCTGGCCATCAGGCTTGTCGCCCTGCTTGTAGGCCCAGTGCGCGGCCAGGCCGTATTCGTTCAGCTGATGCATCTCGCGGGTGCGGATCTGCACCTCTACGCGCATCGAGCCTTCATAGATCAACGTGGTGTGCAGGCTGCGATAGCCGTTGATCTTGGGGGTTGAGATGTAATCTTTGAAGCGGCCGGGCACGAACTGCCAGCTCTGGTGCAATACGCCCAGAACGCGATAGCAATCCTCCACATTGTCGACCAGGACACGGAACGCGAAGATGTCGCTGATCTGTTCGAACGGCATGTGCCGTTCGGCCATCTTGCGCCAGATCGAGTACGGGTGCTTTTCCCGGCCAGAAACCTCGACGTTCAGTTTCGCTTCTGCCAGCGCCTGCTTGATCTTGAGCGCAATGGCATCGACCTGCGACCCTTCCTGGCTGCGGATCTGTTCCAGCCGCCCGGTGATGGTGGCGTAGCCTTCCGGTTCCAGCTGCTCGAACGCCAGCAACTGCATTTCGCGCATGTATTCGTACATGCCCACGCGCTCTGCCAGCGGAGCATAGATATCCATGGTTTCGCGGGCGATGCGGCGGCGCTTCTCAGGGCTTTTGATGAAGTGCAGCGTGCGCATGTTGTGCAGCCGGTCGCCCAGCTTGACCAAAAGCACACGGATGTCCTCGCTCATCGCCAGAAAGAACTTGCGCAGGTTTTCTGCCGCACGTTCGTTTTCCGGCATCTGTTCCAGCTTGGACAGCTTGGTGACGCCGTCGACCAGCCGGGCAACCTGCGGCCCGAACTTCTTTTCGACGTCCTCGATGGTGGCGAGGGTGTCTTCAACCGTATCGTGGAGCAGCGCGGTGATGATGGTTTCCTGATCCAGTTTCAGGTCGGTCATCAGCCCGGCCACCTCTACCGGATGGCTGAAATAGGGGTCACCACTCGCACGTTTCTGACTGCCGTGCTTCTGCACGGTGTAGACATAGGCGCGGTTCAGGAGCGCCTCATCGGCGTCCGGGTCGTAAGCTTTGACCCGCTCAACAAGTTCATACTGACGAAGCATCGCCTGTGATGTGCGTTGTGCAGCGCAAACCGGCAAGGGGAAAGGCGTTTACGGCGGCACCAAAAATGTGCCGCCGAACGTCAATTCCGGGTCAGGCGGCGGGCTTCACCGCCGCATCCACACTCCCCTGCGTCACCGCATGGTAGCCGGGACGCGTCTTTGCGTAGATGCGCCGCGCAATCGGCTGGCCCCATTGGCCTTGCGCCATCAGGGTTTCGAACAGCGGCAACACGAACTTTCGCCGCCCCACTGTGCCCAGGAACTGCTCCGCAACCGGAACAGCCTTCTCGTAGCGGTTTGCCAGCGCCAGCTTCAGCCAGGCGAACAGAACTTCTGCGTTTCCGGACTTCGATAGAGCGAGCTGATCGTCCAGCTTTGCCAGTTGTGCGGCGTCCAGCGTCTGCGGCAGCTTGGCCAGCAACCTGAGCCGTTCTGCAGTGGTCCACCCTTCCCATGCCTTGGTGTCGATCGTGCGGGTCCGAGCGTACTCTGTTGCCGCCGCATCTACTTCGGCGAAGGCAGAAGCCACCGGCCGCGTCACGTTGGCTGGCAGGCCGGGCTTGTACACCCAGTCGTCCAGCGTCAGCTTGCTCTCAAGCTCTGCGTCGCCCTTCACCAGATTGGCGCGCATATCGGCCAGCAGCATGGCGGACGTCGCCGGCTGGAAGGCATGGCGGTCGAACCACTGGCGCATCCAGGCGTCGAACCGCTCGCGCCCGACGATGGTTTCTACCGTGCGCATGAATGCTGCGCCCTTGTCATAGACGATACCGCTCTCGCCCCCATCAGGCGTGGCTTCAGCGGCTGCCAGATGCAGCGCGGTGATCGGCGCATCGGCGCCCTTTTCAGCAAGCACCTTCTCGATCTCGGCAAAGCTCAGCGCAGCTTCCTGCTGCGCGCGGTGGGTACCGTACAACTCTTCGAGAATGCGATTTTCGAAGTACGATGTCAGCCCTTCGTTCAGCCAGGAATCTGCCCAGTTGGCGTTGGTGACGAGATTGCCGGACCACGAATGCGCCAGCTCGTGCGCGACCAGTCCGTTCAGACTCTTGTCCCCGGCGATGAAGGTTGGCGTCAGGAAGGTCAGCGTGGGGTTTTCCATGCCGCCATAGGGGAAGCTGGGCGGCAGCACGACCATGTCATACCGGCCCCAGCGATACGGGCCGTAGAGCTTCTCCGCCGCCTCAACCATCTTCTCGGTATCGGCAAGTTCCGCCGCCGCAGCGTCAAGCATGGACGGTTCGGTCCAGACGCCCGTGCGCGGGCCGAGTTCGCGAAACGCCAGATCGCCCGCCGCGATAGCGATCAAATAGGGGGCAACCGGCTTGTCCATCGCGAAGCGGAACGCGCGGCGCCCCTCGCCAGCACTTTCGGGATCACCGCCGCTCAGCCCGGACATGACCACGGTCAGCGCCTCCGGCGCAGTGATGCGCGCTTCCCAGGTCTGGCGGATGCCGGGACTGTCCTGAGTGGGGATCCACGTGCGGTTGAGCGTGGGCTGGCCCTGGCTCAACAGGTAGGGCAACTTGCCGCCAGCCGTCTGCGCGGGCGCGAGCCACTGGAGCGCCTCGGCGTTCGGGGCCGCCTTGTAGGTCACGACGATCTTGCGGGCATCGCCGATAGTGACGGTCACAGGTGCGCCCTTCCCGTCGACCCGATCGCCCACGGTAAATGGTAGCGCCTTTCCGTCAGCGTCTGCGATCCCGGCGATTTCCAGCCCGTCGCTGTCGAGCACCACGGTATCGGCGCCCGGCTCCGCCAAAATGTCGAGTGTCGCCTTGCCGCCCACCCGCTTGGCATCGAAGTCCAGATCGAGGTCGAGCGCGACATGTGTCACACGTGCGACTTCCGGCTGAGCGAACGTCCACGGGTCGTGCGCGTCCTCTGTCGTCAGGATCGGCGCCACGATCGCTTCGCCTGCGCCCTCACCCCCCGGCTTACACGCAGCCAGTAACAGAAGGAGCAGAAATGAAGCGAATCCACGCATTAGGCATCTCCGGAAAAGTTACGGCAGCAACTAGTGCGATCACGTGCGCCGCGTCAATCAACAGGGCCTAACGATCACAACCGTGGCGCCCCGCATACGGATATTCAGGAACTATTAGACGTCTTTTGAGATATAATCTCTTGGAACGTCTATGAAGCTAAACATCGGCGAAGCCCTCCTTCGCCTATCCCAGCCTGGATCGCGAGCGCCGTTGCTAACGGCAGCCTTTCTGGCCGCGTGCCCCCTGCTCCATCTACTTGGCATTATCCTGTTCCCGCAGGATTCTAGGTTGATTTCCTTCCTGTTCCTGATCGGCGCTCCTGCGCTGGCGGCCACGTTCTGCCTGCTGCGCGCCCGCCATTCACCGCAGCGCCTGGGCTGGATCGCGTTGGGGGCCGGGATGGCGATGTGGGCGGCGGGAATGGCGGCGACGATGGCCAGCAACGTTGCCGGCATCAGCGAAGACGGCATGGTGGGGCTTCTGCTGTTCGTGCTCTACGGCGTGCCCATCATCTTCATCACCGCGAGCCCGTCCAGCGACAGCGGGCTGGTGCGACTGGTGGACGCCGCGCTGGCGGCGTTACTGGGCGCCATGTTCTTCCTCCACACGACGACATTCGTGCAAATGGCGGACAACAGCGCGGATGCCGCACTGAACAAATTGCGGCTCATGTTCGACATCGAAAACGCGTTCATAGCCATATTCTGCACCGTGCGGTGGCGCGCCGCGCGCGAGGCGGCAGAACAGACCCTGTTCTGGGCCATGTCTATCTGCTCGATTTTCTACATGGTCCTCGCGGCGGTGTTCAATCACTTCTTCCCGCACTTGGCCTATGGCGGCTTGCTGGACCCCATCATTACCCTGCCCTTCCTGTTGCTGGCCATGTTCGCCCTGCTGGCGCGCGACCGGGCAGAGACACTGGGCGGAATACGCGCGTCCGATGGTTTCGCCCGCGTGGTTGCTGTGGGCAGCCCGATCATGCTGCCAACCGCGCTGCTGGCGGTGTCGGCCGTGATCATCCCCTATCATCCGGTCCTGGGCGTGGCCGGATTTGCCCTCTCCCTGTTCGGATACGCGCTGCGGACAATCCTGGTGCAGGTGCGCGGTAACGACGAGCGGGCCGCGCTAACGGCCCTTGCCCTCACCGATGCTCTCACTGGCGTTGCCAATCGACGCCGCTTCGACGAGGCGCTGGAAACCGAATGGAGCCGGGGCCGTCGGCATGGCAGCCCCCTCGCCCTGCTGATGATCGACATCGACAACTTCAAAATGCTGAATGACGCGTTCGGCCATTCCGCTGGAGACCGGTGCCTGCGCGATATTGGGCGGACACTTGCCGGCTGCGTGATGCGCAAGACAGATATCGTCGCCCGCTACGGTGGTGAGGAATTCGCGGTAATTCTGCCCAACACCGGCCGCGATGACGCCATCCACGTTGCCAACTGGATGTGCCGGAAAATCGCCCAGCGGGCTATCGCCTCACCCTGCAAGAGCAATATCGTGACCGTCAGCATAGGCGTCGGGTGGACAGAAAGACCCGATGGAGATGACCCCACGATCCTGACCGACGCAGCGGATCAGGCGCTCTATGAAGCAAAGCGCGCCGGCAAGAACCGCGCCATAGCGGGGTTTCCCTGCGAACCCTATATTGAACGGGTCAGCTCTTCGGCTTGAGGCCTAGCCTCTGCCCACGCGCCAGCGTGGCTTCGATCAGGGCATTGCACTGGGCCAGACGCAAGCGATGCATCAGGCGGCAAGCTTCCCCGTCACGCCCACTTCACCTCTGGCGGAAGGCTCATCAGGATGGCGTCGATGTTGCCGCCTGTCTTCAGCCCGAACAAGGTTCCCCGGTCGTAGACCAGGTTGAATTCGGCATAGCGCCCGCGCCAGACCAGTTGCTGTTCCTTGTCTTCCGGCGTCCATTCCATGCCCATTCGGCGGCGGACAAGGCGCGGGAACACGTCGAGAAAGGCCTCGCCCACGTCACGGGTGAAGGCAAAGTTACGCTCCCACTCGGCCTGATCGGCGCATTCCAGGTGGTCGTAGAAGATACCGCCTTCGCCACGCGCGACACCGCGATGGGGAATGAAGAAGTACTCGTCGGCCCACTTCTTGAACCGTTCGTAATAGGTCGGGTTATGCGCGGCACAGGCGGCGCGGAAGCGGGCGTGGAATTCCTCCGTATCCTCGGGATAAGGGATCGGCGGGTTGAGGTCCGCCCCGCCGCCGAACCAAGCGGCCTGCGTGGTCAGGAACCGGGTGTTCATATGCACGGCGGGCACATGCGGGTTGGCCATATGCGCGACGAGGCTGATGCCCGTTGCGGTGAAGCCCGGACTCTCGGGACTGGCACCGTTGATCGTGCCCGCGAACTGCGCAGGGAATTGGCCCGACACGGTCGACACGTTCACGCCGACTTTCTCGAACACCTTGCCCTTCATCAACCCGCGCACGCCGCCACCGGGGTTCTCGTTGCCTTCTTCCTCGCGGTCCCATGCGAGGTAATCGAAGGCCGCGTCACTGCCAGCCTCGCGCTCGATCGCTTCGAATTCGGCGCAGATACGGTCGCGCAGGCTTTCGAACCATTCCTTCGCTTGGGCGGTGTGGGGTTGCCAGTCGGTCATCTTGTCCTCTTGCTGCGAAGGGTCTGTGATTGCCCATCGCTGCCGCACAGCGCGGCTCGTCGCATTGACGAGCCTCAAGCGCGCCAGTTCCCTTGCCAAAGGGCTCGTGCCGGAGCAAGGGACACGCATGGTTCCCTTTTCGTTCGCAGGTGAAGAATTTGCGCTGACCGAAGGTCGCGCGCTGTACTGGCCGCGTGAACGCGCGCTGCTGGTGGCAGACCTGCATCTCGAAAAAGCGAGCTTCTACGCTGGCCACAACCAGCACCTGCCGCCTTACGACAGCCGTGAAACGCTGGAGCGCCTCGCCCTCGCCATTCGCGAAACGGACGCGCGGCGGGTGTTTACGCTGGGCGACAACTTCCACGATTCCGCCGGGGTTGACCGGCTGGAGCCCTATGCCGCCGGAATGTTGGCGGCGCTGACCCGCGCAACCGACTGGGTATGGATCACCGGCAACCACGACGCCGCGATGGAAGCGCGCGTTGGCGGCGCTCTGGCAGAAGAACTCATCATCGCCGGGGTCGTGCTGCGCCATCAGGCTCAGACCGGGGAAATGCGACCGGAACTGTCAGGCCATTACCACCCACGCCTGCAGATTTCCGTGCGCGATCGGCGGATTCGCCGCCCTTGCGCTGTCGTCAGCCGCACGGCGGACGGGGGCGGCCGGATGGTCCTTCCCGCCTTTGGCGCGTTTACCGGCGGGATGAACGCGGCTGACCCTGCAATCCTCGCGGCGCTGCAGCCCGCCAAGAGCATTGAGGCACTGGTTCCGGTGAAGGGAAAGCTGGCTCGTTTCCCGCTTTGGCGGGCCGCCGCCTGACCCCCTCAATCGACAGGCTCAAACCCCTAGCGGAGTCGCCTGTTACGCACTAAGTAGCGCCCACTCAAAACCGATTCACGGAGATCGCCCCATACCACGTCCTCCCCGGCGCATGCTTGCGCCCCCGGTCAAATCCGGCCCTCGCTTCGATAATATGATCCAGGCCGACAAGGTCCGCGTGATCGACGAAAACGGCGAGAACATCGGCGTAATGTACACCCGCGAGGCAATCGAACAGGCGAACGAACTGGGGCTGAACCTCGTCGAAGTTTCGCCCAACGCCGACCCGCCCGTGTGTAAATACCTCGACGTTGGCAAACACCGCTACGAAGCGCAGAAGAAAGCTAACGCCGCGCGCAAGACGCAGAAGACGCAGCAGATCAAAGAGATCAAGATGCGTCCGAACATCGACGATCACGACTATGACGTGAAGATGCGCAACGTGGTAAAGTTCCTCGAAGAAGGCGACAAGGTGAAGATGACCTTGCGTTTCCGCGGACGCGAAATGGCGCACCAGGATCTCGGTATGAACCTGCTGAAGCGGGTTCAGGAAGATGTCGCTGAAATCGCCAAGATCGAAGCATATCCGCGGCTTGAAGGTCGCCAGATGCTCATGGTGCTGGCGCCTAAATAGGCTGCCGCATCTGCCGGACAGGCCAGCCGGGGCAGCGCCCCGGTTCGGCCTCCGGCACGGTTCGCCACCGTCAACTGGCTACTTTCCTACTACAATCGGATCGGTGCAGGCACCTTCAAGGCCTCCACCCTTTCGCGCGCCGTTTATCCTGCTCGTGCGTTGACGGGTCGGATGCCCGGTAAGGTGACGCCCCAAGGTGACAGGTTTGGCCGGATTAACCCGGGCCCTTGGACTGTGTCACATGTGTCAACACCTGCCCCCGCCGCCGCCGGATTTTCTTGGATCAGAGCCCCTGAACGGTTACGGATGAAACTATGAGCGATCGTCCCGTGCAGCGCAGCAAGCCCAAGCCCCCGGTCACCACGATCGCCGGGCGCGAGTTGAGACCTTCAACCCTGATGATGGGACACGGCTACGATCCGGTGCTGTCGGAACGCGCGCTGAAGCCACCGATCTTCCTCACCAGCACCTTCGTGTTCGAAAGCGCCGAAGCCGGCAAACGCCACTTCGAAGGCATCACGGGCAAGCGCGCAGGCGGCACCGACGGCCTGATCTACTCGCGCTTCAACGGCCCCAATCAGGAGATTCTGGAAGATCGCCTGAGCGTGTGGGACGGCGCGGAAGACGCACTTGTCTTCTCCAGCGGCATGACCGCAATCTGCACCCTGATGATGGCCTATTGCGGACAGGGCGACGTGATCGTCCATTCCGGCCCCCTCTACGCCGCCAGCGAAGGCTTCGTGGCCAAGGTGCTGTCACGCTACGGCATAAGCTACGTCGACTTCCCTGCGGGTGCGACGCGTGAAGAACTGGACACCGTGCTGGCCAAGGCCAAGGCGCAAGCAGCCGAAGCGGGCGGCAAGGTGGCCATGATCTACCTCGAAAGCCCCGGCAACCCGACCAACGCACTGGTCGATATCGAGGCCGTTCGCGATGCTCGCGATGCAGCGCTCGATCCCGACGCGACGCCCATCGCAATCGACAACACCTTCCTCGGCCCCCTTTGGCAAACGCCACTGGACCACGGGGCGGATATCGTCGCCTACTCGCTGACCAAGTATGCAGGCGGCCATTCGGACCTAGTGGCGGGCGGCGTGGTCGGCGCGCGGCGATGGCTCGACCCGGTCCGCGCCCTCCGCAACACGATGGGCGGCATCTGCGATCCCAATACCGCTTGGATGCTGCTGCGGAGCCTTGAGACGCTGGAGATCAGGATGCAGCGCGCGACGGAGAACGCGATCAAGGTCTGCGACTTCCTGAAGGATCACCCGAAAGTCGAAGGCGTCGGCTTCCTCGGCCTGCTGGGCGATGGGCGCCAGAAGGACATCTACGATCGGCACTGCACTGGCCCCGGCAGCACCTTCAGCCTGTTTATCAAGGGCGGAGAGGCTGAAAGCTTCCGCTTTCTGGATGCGCTGAAGGTCGCGAAGCTGGCGGTCAGCCTTGGCGGCACGGAGACTCTGGCAAGCCACCCGGCGGCGATGACCCACTTGTCCGTACCTGATGAACGCAAGGCCCAGCTCGGCATCACCGACAACCTCGTCCGCATCTCCGTCGGCATAGAGGACGCGGACGATCTGATCGCCGACTTCGCGCAGGCCCTGGACGCCGTCTAGCCACGCAGGTTGCGCCCGGAGTACCAATCTGGTTCAACCTCTCTTGCACCAGATCGGGGAGAGGGCCGGTGAAGGCTTGCGGTTATATGTTGTGGGCTGGCGTTGCTGCCCTCGCACTCGATGCGCACTCGATGGCTCGAACCCCGGCTGAGATGGCTGTCGCGGCGGGTGCGCCAGCCGCTCCCGCTGGCTGGAAGGCACCGCGGACCGAGTGGGGCGATCCCGACTTGCGCGGAATATGGCCCATCGATTCCGTTGGCCGGACACCAACCGAACGTCCTGCCGAGTTCGGCGATCGAGCCTACCTCAGCGAACAGGAATACGCCGCCGCAGTCGCGCAGGCAGACAGCACCGCCCAGAACTACGACCGCGAGGATGAGGACGGCACGATCGGTTCCGGCCACTGGTTCGAGTGGGGACAGCCCCTGCGCCAGACGTCACTGATCGTGCAGCCCGCCAACGGTCGCTTCCCGCCGCTAACGGCAGAAGGCGAGCGGATGTCGGCAGCCATGCGATCGAGCTGGAACCTGACCCAATTCGACAAGGTGGAGGACTTCAACACGCTCGACCGCTGCCTCAGCCGCGGCTTGCCTTCATCGATGACGCCGTTCCCGTACAACAACGGTATCCGCGTGTTCCAATCGCCGGGTCTGGTGGTCCTCCAACTGGAGATCGTTCACGAGACGCGCTTCATCCCCATCGTCGATGGCCCTCCGCCACCTGACGAGGTGCGCCAATACCTCGGCTTCTCTCGCGGACGGTGGGAGGGCGACACGCTGGTGATCGAAACCACCAACCTCACCGGAGAAACGCCGCTGAACATCGTGGGGCCGGGCAACAAGCCGCTACCCACCAGCAAGGCGCAGACCGTCACCGAGCGGCTGACCATGACGGGGCCAAACACGATCTACTATGAGGCGGAAGTGCGGGATCCGGTGGTGCTGACGGCCCCCTTCAAGCTCGCCTTTCCGTGGAGCCGCGACGACGACTACGGGATGTTCGAATACGCCTGCCACGAGGGCAACACGGTCATCCCGTACTACGTCCGCTCAACCTCACCCCGCTTCGTCGGCGAGATTGAAAACCCGTCCGATCCGGCAGAATGGGTGCGGGACACGGTTCAGCGCTAGGACCAACGGACCGGCGGCGACGCCTACCCGTGCCACTCCCGCCGTTCTTCCGCCTGGCGGAGAACCTCGTACGCGACGCTGTACGCCTGAAACGCATTGGCTGCGTCGGCATCGCCCGGCTTAACGTCAGGATGCACTTCCTTGGCCTTGGCCCGCCACGCCTTCTTGATCGCGTCCATATCGGCGTCAGCCTCAAGCCCTAGCAGTTCAAGCGCGCGCATCTCGTCCGCGCTGCGGCTGCCGTCGCCCGAGCCAGCCCAGCCGTAATGCGCGGACTGGGCGTAACCGGCGTTGGTACGCTGCTCTGTCCCGGCTCTGGCTTCGGCCTCTTCCTTGTCCAACCCTTCGAAGTAATCCCACTTCGAGTTGTATTCCGCCGCGTGCCGCTGGCAGAAATACCACCGGTCGGGACTGTTGGGCGCCTTGGGCGCGGGGCAGTTACCAGGCTCATCGCAGCCGTGCCGATCGCACAGGCGCACTTTGGCCGCCTCACGCGCGCTGCCATAGCCTCGCCACCGCGGGAAACCCCAGTCGATCGAGCGTTTGGCCCGGCTCACGCCCTTAATCCGAAAGTCAGCATTCGCTCTCTATAGGCGCTCGCGTCCGACACGAAAACCATCGGTCGGCGACCTGCGCCATATTTCCTGTAGCCAGCATGACCGAGCCACGAACGATGTCGAAGCAGCTTGCCGTTTCATCCGCTTTTTCGATTTTTGCGCTGTGCGCGCTGGCCCTGTTCGCGCCGCATTCCGAGCGCAGCAACGGCCAGATGCAGGCGGGAAACTCGATCGAGATGGCCCAGCCGGCGTTTCTAGCGTCCCTTCCCGCTCTGCCTTTCTAGCGCGCGGGAAGAAGCCGGGGCCCCCGGTAATGCGGAGGCCCCAGACAACTACGATCAGTTCAGTACGATCGTCACCGCACGGCGATTGCGCGCCCATGCTTCAGCGTTGGAGCCGAGAGCTGCCGGGCGTTCCTTGCCATAGCTGACGGTGGTCAGACGCTCAGCCGGGATACCCAGGCTGACGAGGTAGTTCTTCGCCGCGTTGGCGCGACGTTCACCCAGCGCGATGTTGTATTCGCGCGTGCCGCGTTCGTCGCAGTGCCCTTCAACCGTCGCACGGATGTTGGGATACTGCCGCAGATAAGCAGCCTGCTGCGAAAGCGCTGCCTGATCTTCGGCATCGACGTTGAACTTGTCGGTGTCAAAATAGATCGTGTCACGACCCTGCATCTGCTGCGCGAAGTGAGCCTGCGTCCCGGGGACCAGACCCTGCGGGGTGCTGGGTGCAGGAGCCGGGGTCGACGGACCCGTGGCCTGCGGCGGCGGCGGCAGATCCGCCGGCGCTTGCTTCTTACAAGCGCCCAATGCCAAGACGCTGGTGACGGCGAGAGCCAGTGCAATTTTCTTCATGCCAAATCCTCCTTCAGTTTCGATTCTTTGATTTTTCCAGGACGGCGGTGGGGAATTTTTGAGAGATTATGGAAGAACCGGTCCCCAGGCCGGATCCGAAGCTCCTACAGGTGTCGGCAGGCGACGCTCGTTTCGACCGGTCAGGTCAACCTGCCAGATCGAGGTTTCGCCAGTGTTACGGGCGGTACGGAAAAACTGCACAATGCGGCCGTTCGGGGCCCAGGTCGGTGCCTCATCCTGCCAGCTGTTGGTCAGGTGCCGCATATTGCGACCATCCGGCGACATGACGCCGACGCGCAGATCGCCCACGATGTGGGTGAAGGCGATCTGGTCTCCGCGCGGGCTCCATTCCGGGGTGGCTGCGCGCCCACCGAAGAAGCTGATACGGCGCTGCCCAGTGCCATCCGCGTTCATCACATAGATCTGCTGGTTGCCCGAACGGTCGCTTTCGAACACGACCTGCGAGCCGTCCGGAGAGTACGATCCGCCGACATCGATACCGGGCGCATCGGTCAACCGTCGCGGCGTTCCGCCTGTGGCCGGCACGCTGTAGATGTCCGTGTTACCGTTCACGGCCATCGAATAGAGAATGGTTCGGCCATTCGGCGACCAGCGCGGAGCAAAGGTCGGGTTCTGGCTTTCCGTCACCAGCGTCTGCCGACCGCTGCCGATGTCGTAGACATAGATGCGCGCGTAGCCGTTCAGATAGCTGACATAGGCGATCTTCGAATAGTCGGGCGAGTAACGCGGGGTCAGCGCGGTGGACTGCCCGCTGGTAATGAAGCGGTGGTTGGCGCCATCGGAATCCATGATCGCCAGCCGCTTGATCCGCTTATCCTTCGGACCAGTCTCCGCGATGTAGGCGATCTTGCTGTCGAAGAACGGGCTTTCGCCCGAAAGACGCGAATAGACAAGGTCGGCGCACTTGTGCGCGGCGCGGCGCCAGTCTGCCGCATCGACGACCCAACCTTCACGCACCAGCTGTTGCTGCAACTGCACGTCATAAAGGTAGCAGCCGACCGTCAACCTGCCGTCAGCGCCCGCGCGCACATAGCCCTGCACCAGCATTTCGGCCGAACGTCCGCTCCACGTGCTCCACGAAGGCGCGGTGATTTGCTGATAGGCGGGGTTGGGTAGCGAATCCGGGCCGACCGGACGGAACAGCCCATTGTTACGAAGGTCGTTGTAAACAACGCGGCCGAGTTCAATGCCAAGGGCGGTTGTGCCCTGCGAATTGGCAGCCGTCGGCTGGTCGCGATCAGTCGCGAACGACGGAATAGCGATGCTCAGGTCTTGCCAGGCATTCTCGTCGGTGACCGATCCACTCAGCCCATCCTCTTCGATCTCCGGCACTTGCACGGCTGGCGCGGAAACGCCCTGTGCTACCGCCGGGAGGGCGAAGAGGCACATGCCGATTCCGAGCAGCAGTGTGCGAACGGTGGTCATCAAAGCCTCCTATCGAAGCGCCACGTGCGTATGCGCTTCCACTTGTCATAATATTGATCGGGCAAATTGAACGGAGCGGCCAGTTGAACAGCTCGAATCGCTCGTTCCACATGAAGCGATGCCTGCGGGCGGTTGGAGTCCGTAACCCCGGATTGGCTGACTAGCCGAGGCGTGCCCTTGAGCGAGCCATCCTCGTTCAGTTCCCACGTCAGGACCGTCACAAGCTTTTCGGCATCCACACCCTGAGGCGCGCTCCAGTGAGGTTTGAGCTGGCGATTGATAGCCTGCTCGAGCGCGGCCTGCTCAGCCGCGCCAAACGCTGCTGCGGGCGTGCCGCGATCGCCTTCAGTTGCGCCGGCGCCCTGAAGAAAGTCCGACCCAAGGCGCGTGCCGCCAGCTGGGCGCGTAGGTGCAGGAGCGGGGCGAGCCTCTGCCCGCTGCGTGGGCTGAGCCGCAGGTCGCGGGGCGGGCGCGCGGGTCGGTTGGGGCTGCGGACGAGCTTCTGCGCGCGCCTGTGTTGGCCTTGGCTCTGGCCTCGTTTCCACTCGCGGCTGAGGCGTTGGGACAGGCGGCGGTGCCGGCTCGGGAGCAAGTTGCGGCGCGACTGCGGCAGCGGCCTCTGGCACAGGATCGGGTGCGGTAGAACGCAGGCTCACGTCGGTGGCGAGACTTACCGTCATCCGTTCCGGAATCGGCATCGACTTCGGTTCGTCGCTCACTTGCCACAGGAGCGCCAGCACCAGCGCCACGTGAGCAGCGGCGGCCACACCCAGGCCAACCCGCTCTTCACGTGACAGATGTGCAATGGACCCCATGGACATTGCCTATGGAACCTCCACTGAACCGTTGGTGACCAGTGAGATGCGATTGCACCCTGCCCGGTTCAGTTCACCCATGACCGCCATGACGCGTCCGTAATCGAGCGCACGGTCGGCACGCAGAGTGATCAGTGGAGCATCCTCTCCACCGCAGCGGGCGTTCTCAAGAACGATCGGCAATTGCCCCTGATCGACCAGTCCATCGTCGACATAGATCGCGCCCTGACGATCGAGGCTGATGGTCACCTGGTCCGGCTGCTGGTCCAGCGCATTGGCCCGGCTGTCCGGCAGTTCGACCGGCACACCACTGGCGAGCAGCGGAGCGGTGACCATGAAGATGATCAGCAGCACCAGCATCACGTCCACGAACGGCGTGACGTTAATGTCCGCCATGGGTGCGCGCCGCGAAGATCGGCTCCGCCCGCGCGAGGAGGTGTGGACGCCCATGCCCATCAGCCGCGCTCCAGCTCCCGTCCGATCTGCGCATTTACCCGATCTGCGAAGCGCTGGAGGCTGGCTTCGAACGAGTTCACGCGGTTGCTGAACCGGTTGTAGGCGATAACCGCGGGAATCGCCGCAAACAGACCGATCGCGGTGGCAAACAGAGCCTCGGAAATACCCGGCGCCACCACTGCGAGCGACGAGTTCTGCTGAGCGCCAATCTGGAAGAAGCTGTTCATGATGCCCCAGACGGTGCCGAACAGGCCCACGAACGGCGCAACCGACCCGGTGGTGGCAAGGAAGTTCAACCGCTCGGCCAGAGTGTCGGCCTCTTCAGCGACCTGACCTTCCATCGCCAGTGCGATGCGGCCCTGAGCGGCCTCGCGATTGCGCAGCCCTTCCTTGGTCGAAATCTTCAGCTCATTGATTCCGGCAGCGGCCACACGCGCCGATGGGACGTCACGTACCCGGCGCCCCTGAACCAGGGTGTCCGGCTGCTCCGCATCCCAGAAATCCTGCTCGAACGCGGCATTGCGACGCGCGGTGCGGCCCATCCGGAGGGAGAACGATACGATGATCGTCCACACCCAGATGCTGGCAAGCAGCAGACCGGTCATCACGATCTGCACCACGATATCGGCATCAAGGAACAGTTGCACCGGATCGAGATGCGTCGGGGCCTCAATGGCGGCGGCGGCTGCAGCGGCGACAATCAGCGTCATGCGGGGTCTTTCGCGGTGAGAAGAGTCTCAAACTTGGCACGCCAGCCGGATGGCTGACGCCGGGGTCGTCCTTCAGGTGAGATGAATCCTACCCGAACGAGCGCTTCGGCAAGCAATTCTTCGCCTCGGAAAGCACGCTGGCGCAAACGCACGCTGGCATTGCGCAGTTCCTCGGCACTGGTGATGACGGATACAGCGTCATCCAACCTTGCAGGGGCAAGATAGCGGATATTAAGCTCCGCAACCGTGTAGAATCCTTCGCCCGTATCAGCCGCCGCGCGCTGGTCGATACCCAGCAGACGCAACAAGTCGGAACGGGCACGTTCAAACCACCGCAAGTAATTCGCGTGATAAACCATGCCCGACAGGTCCGTATCCTCGTAATAGACGCGCACCGGGAACAGGTGCAGCGATCCCTGAAACGAGCCTGAAGGCGGTAAAGGCTGCGTCGCTCCCATGGTCTTTGACCTAGGCCTTAGCCAACCCGCGACTCGGCTGGCAACCTCACGAAAGTTATGTTTGCTTTAGTTGCCGGAAAGTCCGGCGAAATGTGTCTAACGTGCGATCATCGGCCCAAGCGAACGACCGCCGAACAAGTGGACATGCAGATGCGGCACTTCCTGACCGCCATCGGGGCCAAGATTGGCCAGCAAACGATAGCCCGGTTCCACCAATCCCTGCTCTCGCGCGACATGGCCTACCGCTCGCACAAAGCCCGCGATCTCGTCCGTACTCGCCCGCGCGGAGAAGTCATCCCAGGAAACGTATTCACCTTTGGGGATCACCAGCACATGGACCGGCGCCTGGGGCGCGATGTCGTGGAAGGCCAGGGCCCAGTCATCTTCGAACACCTTTTTGCAGGGAATTTCCCCGCGCAGGATCTTCGCGAAAATGTTGTCCTGGTTGTACGGCTGTGTGGCGTCGATGGGCATTCTAGGTGCTCCTTGAGGCCTTCTCGGCGAGCCCAGAGGTGCCCTCGCGCCTCTCAAGTTCGGCCATTACGGCCTCCAGCGCGATGCCCCTGTGCCCCAGCAGCACCATCAGGTGAAACAGCACGTCGGCCGCTTCGCCCACGAGTTCGCCATCGTCGCCAGACAGCGCAGCCACGACGGTTTCTACTGCCTCCTCGCCCAATTTACGGGCAATTACGGGCAGTCCTCGCGCATTGAGGCTGGCGACATAGCTTTCGCCCGCAGCGGCCTTCGCGCGCTCGCGGATCACCTGTTCGAGACGGGATAGCGTGTCAGGCGTCGTGGTCATTGGCGCGGCATGGGCAAGAGCGCCCATTCCGTCAAGCGCATCACCCGCGCGCGGGCAGACCGGCTGCGCGCAGGGCGGCGTGTGCCTCGGCAATCGTGTGCGTTCCGAAGTGAAAGATCGAAGCGGCGAGAACCGCACTGGCGTGCCCTTCAGTCACCCCTTCGACGAGATGCTCCAACGACCCCACCCCGCCGCTGGCGATCACCGGGATCGAGACCGCATCGGCAATTGTGCGGGTTAGCTTCAGGTCATAGCCACGCTGAGTGCCGTCGCCGTCCATCGACGTGACAAGCAGTTCCCCTGCCCCCAGTCTTGCCAGTTTTACAGCGTGTTCTACCGCATCAATGCCAGTCTCGCGGCGGCCACCGTGGGTGAAAATTTCCCAGTGATCATGCACCCAGCGCGCATCGACTGACGCGACCACGCACTGGCTGCCCATCTTCTCGGCGATATCGGACACGACCTCAGGTCGAGAAACCGCTGCCGAGTTCACCGCCACTTTGTCGGCACCTGCGAGCAGGAGTGCGCGTGCATCCTCGACTGACCGAACGCCGCCTCCCACGGTGAGCGGCATGAAGCACACTTCCGCCGTGCGCCGCACCACGTCGAGCAGCGTTCCGCGCCCCTCATGGCTGGCGGAAATGTCGAGGAAACACAGCTCATCGGCACCCGCCGCATCATAGGCGCGCGCCTGCTCCACCGGGTCTCCGGCATCGCGAAGTTCGACGAAATTCACGCCCTTCACCACACGGCCATCGGCCACGTCGAGGCAGGGGATAACGCGAACGCGAACTGTCATTCCCGTCCCGCCATCTGCAAGGCAGCCGCCAGATCGAGCCGGCCGTCATAGAGCGCGCGTCCAGTAATCACGCCTTCGATGCCCTCGTTCGCGTGGATCGACAGCACGCGGATATCGTCGAGGCCCTTCACACCGCCGCTGGCAATCACCGGTAGGCTGGTGCGGCGGGCAAGATCGACGGTCGCTTCGATGTTGCAGCCCTTCAGCAGCCCATCCCGCCCGATGTCGGTAAATAACAGGCTGGCGACGCCGGCATCTTCAAAGCGGCGAGCCATATCGTGCACCGGCACGTCAGACACTTCCGCCCAGCCCTCGGTCGCGACCATGCCATCGCGCGCGTCCACCGCCACGACGATACCTTCGGGGAACTCGTGCGCCATGTCCTTAACGAACTGCGGATCCTTGAGCGCTGCCGTGCCCATGACGACACGTGCCACACCTAGGTCGAACCAGCCTTCGACCGCCTCCGGAGTGCGAATGCCGCCGCCCAACTGGACGTAACCCGGAAACGTCTCGATGATTGCTTCCACCGCCTCACGGTTCTCCGCCCGGCCAGCGAAGCTGCCATCCAGATCAACGACATGAAGATGCTGCGCACCCGCTTCCGCAAAGATCATCGCCTGCGCCGCGGGATCGTCACCGTACACAGTGGCGCGGTCCATATCGCCTTCGGCAAGGCGGACGACCTGGCCGCCCTTCAGGTCGATGGCAGGAAATACAATCACGGTTTCCACTCCAGGAATCGCGCCAGCAGCGCTAGCCCGTAGGCTTGGCTCTTTTCCGGGTGGAACTGGACGCCAAGGATATTGTCACGAGCAACAGCGGCTACCAGCCCGCCGCCATGATCCGTCATAGCGGCAACGTGATGCCCGTCTTGCGGTTGGAAATGGTACGAGTGGAGGAAGTAAGCCTCGCCCTCGTCGATCAATTCCGCTCCGTCACGGTGCGGCATGGGCGAAACATCGTTCCAGCCCATATGCGGCACCTTGATCGCCGGGTCTGTCCGTTCGATCAGACGGACTTCGCCTGGTATCCAGCCAAGGCCGGGCGTTTCGCCGTACTCGAGACCGGTGGTTGCCAGCAATTGCATCCCTACGCAGACACCCAGAAAAGGGGCGCCCTGCTGCAACACGCGCGCCTCCAGGGCCTCCTCCAGCCCCTCGATGCCGCGCAGGCCAGCGGCGCAGGCAGCGAAGGAGCCTACGCCCGGCAGAACGATCCTTTCCGCCGAAAGAATGGTCGCCGGATCGGCCGTTACCTGCACTCCTTCCGCCCCGGCAGCGCGAAGCGCGTTATGGACGGAATGCAGATTACCGGCGCCGTAGTCGATCAGCGCAACGCTCATTCGCCAAGCGCCTCCAACCCGGGACCGGCATAGGTCGCGGAGAACTCTATTACTTCTACTGTGGCTGCACCGGCCCTGATGAAGGGATCGCCCGCCGCCAACACCTCTGCCTCAGCTTTGCTTTCCGCCAGCGCGAAAATCAGCCCGCCAGTTACGGGAACCTTGCGGCCCCACGCGATGAAATGCCCTGCTTCACGCCCTTCTGCCAACCAGGCGAGGTGATCGGCGCGCAGCGCATCAATCTGCTCCAGCGGCACGACATAAGTCAGCGACAGAACAAACATGTCAGCCCCCGAGCTGGCCCTTGGTCGACGGAACGGCGCCGTTCTTGCGCGGGTCGAGTTCCACCGCCTGGCGCATCGCGCGGGCGAAGCCCTTGTACACCGCCTCGCACACGTGGTGGTTGTTCTGGCCGTGAAGCAGCTGGACGTGCAGCGTGATCCCCGCCGCCTGAGCGACAGAGTGGAACCAGTGCTCGATCAGCTCGGTATCCCATTCACCCAGCTTTTCCTGCGTGAAGCGAACCTTCCAGACCAGGTAGGGCCGGCCGGAGATGTCAAGCGCAACGCGGGCCAGCGTTTCATCCATCGGCGAATAGGCCTGGCCGTATCGGCCAATGCCACCCTTGTCGCCAAGCGCCTCTGAAATCGCCTGCCCCAGCGCGATAGCGCTGTCTTCCGTGGTGTGGTGCTGATCCACGTGCAGATCGCCGACGACCTTCAACGTCACGTCGATCAGCGAATGGCGGCTAAACTGTTCGACCATGTGGTCGAGAAAGCCGATGCCGGTAGAGACATCATAGGTGCCAGTCCCGTCGAGGTTCACCTCAACGAGGATGTCGGTTTCTGCCGTCTTTCGGGCTATCCTTCCGGTGCGCATGGCCGCGCTATAAGCCGTGAGCATCCGGGTGCAAGCATTCCCGCTTGACCAGCGCGTTGACCGCCTCCACCTGCGTTCTCATGAGTGACGAGACGCCTGACAGCCTGATCCCCTATGACGAGATCGTCCAAGAAGCCCTGCGCGCAGTCGTCAGCAGGGTATTGGGCGAGGTTGAGAGCAGCGGTGGTACGCTGCCCGGCAACCATCATTTCTACATCACGTTCAAGACCGGTGCCCCCGGGGTTTCCATCCCGCAGCACCTGCGCGAGCGGTTCCCGGACGAGATGACGATCGTCATGCAGAACAAGTTCTGGGATCTCGCCGTCCGCGATGATGGGTTCTCCATTGGACTGAGCTTCAATCAGATTCCGGCCAAGCTTTCGATCCCGTTCGCGGCGATCACGGCTTTCGTCGATCCCGCAGTCGATTTCGGCCTGCAGTTCCAGGCGTCCATTGCGGATGTGGAACCACCTGAGCACGACGACGCGGAAAACGACGCTGCGAGCAAGGAACAATCCGGCGAAGGCGCCATTGCTCCTGATGACGGCTCAAACGTCGTCACGGTCGACTTCGGTCGCAAGAAGTAGGCGGTAGCCGGACAGGGGAAGCGAATGGGCGTTCGTACAAGAGCTCGCGAAATCAAGGGCAAGACGAAGGCCACTCTGTCCAAAGTGCCCGGCCCCTCCTCCAATCCAGCAACCAACCTCGTCATCCTCGACGTCGCCATGCGCGGCGCTGCTTTCATCGCCAGCCGCGGCGTGGAAAGGGCTCTGCTCCGCACACGCTATCAGCGCCAGAAGGCAGCGGACATCGTGAGAGGGCGGAGCTTTCTCCAATCCCTGACCGCCACCAGCGCTGCGCGGGTGGCGACCCGTTCTGTGCCCGGTTTTTTGCTTGTAGCTGGCGGTTTGCTGGCCAAGGCGGCCCTCGACCGCAGCCAAAGCAAGCGCAAGGCGATCCGCAAGGGCGAGCAACAACTGTCCGAACAGGCCGAACGTGGGGATGATTCCCTGCTCTGACGCCCCGAAATCAGGACAGACTTGATTTTGCAGCAGCCCCTGCGGCAACAGCGCACATGGCCGACCAAGACTCACTGCTCCGCCGCGGAGTGATGTTCATCCTTTCCTCGCCGTCCGGCGCAGGGAAGACAACCATCGCCCGCAAACTCCTCGCCGAAGAAGCCGGTGCGTTAAAGCTATCAGTTTCTGTCACGACGCGGCCCATTCGGCCGGGCGAAGTCGATGGACGCGACTACCATTTCGTCGACCGCGCAGAGTTCGACCGGCAGGTTGAAGAGGATGCCTTCTATGAATGGGCCGAGGTCTTCGGCCATTGCTACGGCACCCCCAAGGCACAAATCCGCGAGGGATTGAGGCAGGGCGAAGACTTCCTGTTCGATATCGACTGGCAGGGGACACAGCAGCTCTATCAACGCGCGCAGGGCGACGTGGTCCGGGTGTTCCTGCTGCCACCCAGCATCGACGCGCTCGAACAGCGGTTGCACTCAAGGAATACCGACAGCGACGAGGTGATCACCGCGCGCATGGCCCGCGCCCGCAGCGAGATCAGCCATTGGGACGCGTACGACTACGTGGTCATCAACGATGGCATTGATGACTGCTTTGCCAAAGTGAAGATGATTTTGGAGGCCGAGCGACTGCGCAGGCAGCGCCAAACCGGCCTGATCGATTTCGTTCGCGAACTGACGCGCTGAATCGCGGGTCAGGCGACGCTCAAAACTGGCGCGACCACAGGACAGCAACACCCCGGTCGGCCGGTATGGCCTCGTAATGACCGGGGTCACGGCGATAAAACAGGCTGGCGGCGGCACTTCCATTGAGCAGCGGTCCACGCCAGGCCAGTTCGGCTAAGAGCTCACGGCCTTGGGGCGCAAGGCCTAGCGTGCGAAGGCCAAGCTCTGCCTGTAGCGTATCGTAGCTGTAACTGACCGGCAGCTGCATGTTCAGCGATCCGCGTTCAATTCGCAGTGGCTGCGAAACGCGCAGAGCCAGCGCATCGCCCGTGCTAAGAATGCCCTGCCGCTCAAGATCGACTGACCATGCGCGGCTGACGAGGTTTGACCCGGAAGCAACGAGGCCGCCTGATCTGGCGAACGTCCAGCCCTGTCGCACTGCAGCCCCGAGGCGCCATCCGGTGCCCAGGTACCAACCGGCGCGGGCATCGATGAACAAGGTATCGGCCCCAGATAGGCCAAAACTTTCGTGGAACCGCCCGCCTAGCAAAGTTTCCTGTTCGTCCGTCCACGTCAGCCCCAAGGCTGCCTGAACATCTTCAATCCGGCGGTCCAACACGATGCCGTAAGACGACATTTCACCGGCGATGCGCCGTCCATGCTGCTCGCCTTCGCGGTCCATCGTGGAACTGGTCAGGGTTTCGCCCCGCTCTGCATTCAGCGCCAAGCCCCACGAGCCCAGCTTGTAACGCAGGGCAGACGACACGCTGTCACCGCGCGATGCACCGCCATCGTCCGCCGCGTCAGGAGCGATGAGAAAGGCCGGGCGATCCTGGCCCTGAAGCATGGCTGCAAGTGAGCCGGCGCTTTGACCATAAGCCAATCCGAACTGCGCACGCGGTGAAAGCTCGCCCGCAATACGGCCCGCCAAGACACGCGAGGGTCTTCCGCCGAGCCACGCCCGTTCGTCCATTGCCGCAGGCTTGCGCAACATCTGGTCGGCAGCGTCGATAGAGAACGCCATGGTGGTGGCGCCGCTCGCCAGCGAAAGCCGCCGTTGCCCCGTCTCAACCGCGCCTCGCAGGCGGCTCACAACGTGCGGGCCTTTGATACCGGCGCCAAGATCGGCATCGAATGCGCGGCCATAGTCGTCGGTGACCAGTGTGGGCAGCGACGCTGTGGAAAGCGCATCTCCCATCGCACTGGACGCAACGCCGGTTGCATCACCCATCGCCATTCTGGTGCCCAGCCCAGCCAGTGCGGTGGCCCCCAGTGGCTGAAAAGCCCGCGCGATGTCGAGAATGCCGCGACCGTAAATCGGGTCCGTCCCCGGCGCGCCCGCATCGAAGGCCGAACGCAGCAGTATGTCGGCGATCTGGCGGCCGCTCAGATGCGGATAGGCCTGCGCGAGTAACGCAGCTGCTCCAGACACTTGGGGGGCGGCAAAACTGGTCCCCGAGAGCAAGTAATTATAGCCATTTGAATCGACGTGGAGTTGCCCGTTTGAATAGGCGCAACAGATGCCCTCTCCCCGCGCGGTGAGGAAATAGGCAGCCTGCGACCCGGCGCGATTGCTGTCGTCGGAAATCTTGCCGGTCTCATCAACCGAACCGACAATGATTGCGCCGCCGGCTGCGGCCTGTGCAAGCAACGTGGCGAAACTGTCGGGATTGGCGCCGCCACCATTGCCGGCCGCTACTACGATCAGCCCACCCGCATCGGCCGCCGCACGCGCGGCGTTCCGCAGATTTAACGTGGCGCCATTACCACCGAGCGAGAGATTGATGATCTTCGCCCCGCTCGCAGTGGCATAGTTTATCGCGGCGGTCGTATCGTGGTCGTCGAAATAACAATCTGTGCTGATGTTCGGAGAAGGTGCTGCTGAACACGAACCAATCGCATCGGCTCGCAGCGCGAGTATCCTCGCATCATACGCAATGCCAACAATGCCGGTGTTGTTGCGCCCGCCCGCCGCAACGAGTGCGACATGCGTTCCGTGATCGTCTGTGCCCGACAGGGGGCGACCGACATTGAGAATGTCCTTGGATAGCGGAGATATTCTGCCCGCAAACTCCGGGCTATCCTCGTCGACACCCGTATCAATTATAGCGATCGTAACGCCAGCGCCGGTGCGCCCCATGCTCCAGGCTGAGGGGGCATTGTGATCCGCCGGCCCGTCAGAGCGCCTGAATTCGGGGGTGTCGAACGCAGGTATGACCGGCTGCTGCGGCGGCATCCCCACGGTAGGGATAGGTGCCGGCGTTGGAGTTGGGGTCGGAGCAGGTATCGGCCCGCCGATCGGCCCATATCCGCCGCTGCTGCCACCGCACGCGCCCAGCAAGCCCAGCGACAGGACGAGCGAGTAACGCAAAAGGAACCGCCCTCTCTGACGGTTTATCGGTGGCATTCACGGCGTTCCGGGCACGGGTATGGTAAAGTGAGGGGTAAGTCTCTGCACCTGGAACGTCTAATTACCGCTTAACGATAACGCCAGACATCTTGCCGCCCCCCTCCCCGAAGGCTAGCGGCACTGACAAAGCATTAGGAGAAAACATGTCCGCCGACCTCGAATCCGCCATCGCAAAGGCCTGGGAAGATCGCGCATCGGTCACCCCCGCAAGCCGCGAGGTTCGCGAACCGGTGGAAGCCGCGCTTGAACTGCTCGACAGTGGCAAGGCGCGCGTTGCAGAGCCCGATGGAAAGGGCGGCTGGAAGGTCAACCAATGGCTAAAACAGGCCGTGCTCCTCTCGTTTCGCCTCAACGATAACTCGGTTGTACCAGCCGGTGCAGCAGGAGCGCCGGCCTACGACAAGGTCCCGAGCAAGTTCGACGGCTGGGATGAAGCGCGTTTTAGCGATGCCGGTTTCCGCGTCGTCCCCGGTGCCGTTGCCCGTCGCGGCAGCCACATCGCGCGTGGCGTGGTACTGATGCCCAGCTTCGTGAACATCGGCGCCTATGTCGACGAGGGAACGATGGTCGACACCTGGGCGACCGTGGGATCATGCGCACAGATCGGCAAGAACGTGCACATCTCTGGCGGCGCCGGGATCGGCGGCGTGCTTGAGCCTTTGCAGGCAGGACCAGTCATCATCGGGGATGGCGCATTTATCGGCGCGCGTTCTGAAGTGGCAGAAGGCGTTCGCGTTGGCGAAGGCGCAGTGCTCTCGATGGGCGTTTACCTCGGCGCCTCCACCAAGATCGTCGACCGGGCGACCGGTGAAATCCACATCGGCGTAGTGCCGCCCTATGCCGTGGTCGTTCCCGGTTCCCTACCTGGCAAGCCGCTTCCGGATGGCACGCCCGGTCCTTCGCTCTATTGCGCCGTGATCGTGAAAACCGTTGATGCGCAAACCCGCTCCAAGACGGGCATCAACGAACTGCTGCGCGACTAACAGACAATCCACCGCCGCTTCGAACATACCGGAGCGGCGGTAGGTATTCCAATCTGCGGAACGTTCGTCACTGCGGACCGTAGAACCCGGGCAGACCCTGTGGTCTGCGACCGGGAAGTGGTGCATGGAAAACGACGACAAACAGGTTCACACCGAAACGGATGCCGCCCGTGCGGGATCGACACCCAACATTGTGCGCTGGATTCTCGCGATCAGCCTGTTCGCCGCGATCGTGCTTCTGTCCGCAGTGTGGATCACCGGCGCTCTTACCCATGACGATCCGATCCCGAAATCGAGCGTAACGTCGACAGCGTCTGAACCAGAGGCGAGACTTTAAATGCCCGCTAAATCCAAAGCGCAGCAGAAGGCCGCAGGTGCAGCGCTTTCCGCCAAGCGCGGCGATACCGCCAAGTCTGACCTGAAAGGCGCGTCCAAATCGATGTATGAATCGATGACGGAAAAAGAGCTCGAAGAGCTTGCCCATACCAGCCGCGAGGGGAAGCCCGAGCGCGTTGGCGACTAGAGTATTGTTCTCGGTGGGCCGAGGGAGCGTGCCCCCGGCCCACCAGAGATTGTGTAGTTAGCTCGCGGCTTCTGCCGTGTTCTTCTTGGTCAGGGCATTCGCCAGAATTTCGGATACATAACCGAATGCTGCACCGATGATCACCGCGACAATCGTCGGCAACACGGCGGCTTCCGGTGCGTCACCGCGCAGAACCATGGAGCCCGCGATCGAGGCGAAGCCGTAAACACTGGCGGGGATGGTCGAAAGCAGGCCGATCGCCGAGGACAGGCAGATCACGGCCGCACCTATACCCACCGCAATGGCTACGCCTACTGCGCTATCGAGTGAGCCCAGGGGGCCGTTCGCGAGCATTACGCTGGCCATGCCAACAATCGCGCCCCAGCTCATGCAAACCGCAGCGGTTGTCGCACCCTTCGTACCGCCGCCCGACTGGAAGTGGCAGCCCCAAGCGATGAACGATACCCACACCAATCCGGCCACGAGCGTTGTCGAAAGCGGGCCAAAGAAAAGCCAAGTATCGAGTACGGCGAGCAGGCCGACCGAAGTGGCAAGCGCAAGATATGCAGACATCGTTTTCCTCCCTGAACGTTTATGGTTTTGTCATTGTTGCTGGCGGCCCGATTGACTCCGTCCGCTGATGAAGAGCTAGCTCCATCGCAGTTGTCAGTCCAGCGCGCCGAAGTCGTCATCTACTGATCTGTTATCGTCCCCTTGAGTGGTCCGAAGTTCAGATCAGCGCGTAGTACCGCAGCAGATTGCCATCGCTGCGACGTTCCCCGACTCCGATGAAAACGTGCTTGGTCAGCCAGTCGTGCTTTCCTACCGGACACTCGAACGTAGGATTGCCGCGGAGGTAATAGTCTTCGTGCGGCACGGGCTCGCCGCCGTTGAACGCCCAGTCACGCAGGCGCTGCATGGTGTCCGGCTTGCGCCCCCACAGAAACCCCTTGTTGTTGAGCAGGATGATCGTGCCGTCATCCTCTTCAAGCAGGTAGCGCGCGTCGAAGACCGCCACGTCGTCTGGCCGGAAATACGCGTAGTCGCCGCCCGACCCGGGGATAGCCCGCCCGCGCAGGCGCGGCCCCTCAAACGTTCCGCCCTGCACCAGTACGGCGCTGCGCATTCCTCCGTTGGGATGTGGTGCGAGCGTATAGACCTCCGGGAAGGTCAGCCGCACTTCCATCACGAATTCCATCCGCGGGTTGTCGATGTCCGAAAACGGCGCTGCGAAGGGGGTGGTGTCGTTGAAATCAGTCATCAGCGCAGCTCTATCAGCCCTCCATCGACGAACAGGTTGGCCCCAGTGATGAACGCCGCATCGTCGGACGCGAGGAACAACACCGCCTTGGCCACCTCGTCACTTTCGCCCATGCGATGCATGGGAATATTGGCAATCATCAGATCCTTGAGATTGGCCACGTCTTCCGCGCTCATGCCGGGATTGCGATGGAGCAAGGGTGTATCGATGGGGCCTGGGCTGACCACGTTTACGCGGATCCCCTCACCCACCAGTTCCTTCGCGAAGACCTTCATCGCCATATAGAGACCGGCCTTGGCCGCGGCGTAGGCCGCATTCCCTTCTAGAGCGCCATGAGCGCCGATGGATCCGGTCACGACGACCGAACTTCCGCGTCCCATAATCCGCACCGCCTTTTGCAAAGCGAACACGCAGCCACGCAGATTGACCTCGTGCACGTGATCCCATGCCTCTTCGGTGATACCGCGAAGGGGCGCGAAACCGCCAACCCCAGCGTTGATGAAAAGCACGTCGATGCGCCCGTTCGCCGCTTCCACGCGCGCGATCAGATCTTCCGTCGCAGCGGGATCAGCGATGTCCGACTGATAGCCAGTGCTGCCAGGAATCGCTTCCTGCGCTTCTTCGATCGTGCGCCAGCTACGCCCCGTGAAGTGGACCACGGCGCCTTCCGCAGCAAAAGCCTTCGCGGCGGCCAGGCCGATACCGCTGTTACCACCCAGCACCAGCACGACCTTGTCCTGGAAGCGCATCAGATTCTCCTCAGAAGGGCCCGATCGGGTTCGGGCCGCCCTCGATAACGTCCTGCATCACGTCCCAATGTTCCGCGATCTTGCCGTCTTCGACCCGGAAAATGTCGATCACCGCCCAGCCGAGGTCTCCGGGCCAGCGACGAACATGGTAATGCACCGTCACATGATCGCCGTCCACGAAGGCGCGCTTCACATCGTGAACGGCTTCCGGCGTTTTCTTGCGGATCATGTCCAGGAACGCCTTGAGCGGTTCCCGCCCAGGTTCAACGCCCTGATTGTGCTGGATATAGTCCGGCCCGATGAACCGGTCGACCGCCGACGAATCCATCGGGTTCAACACCTCTGCAAACAGGCGCAACACGAGGTCGAGATTGGCCTGTTCTTCCGCAGTACGGCTCATGCTGTGGTCAACTCCGCCCGGTCCATGCTCCTGCCGCGGATAAGGTCAGAGGCTTTCTCACCGATCATGATGCACGGGAGGTTGGTGTTCCCGCCCGGCACCGTGGGCATGACCGAGGCATCCACGACGCGCAGCCCATCGATTCCGATGACCCTAAGTTCGCTATCCACGACGGACTTCTCGCCCATCCCCATCGCGCAGGTGCTGGTGGGGTGCATGCCGACGTAGCAGTTCTGGCGCACGAAAGCGTCGATCTCATCATCGCTCTGCATATGTTCGCCCGGCGTCCGCTCGCTTCCGACGAGTTCGCCCATCGGTTCGGTGCGGTAGATCCGCCTCGCCAGTCGCACTGCATCGCGCAACTGGCGACGGTCGCCTTCGGTATCGAGAATATTGAGCGTCACCGACGCCACTTCCTTAGGGTCAGCGCTCTTCAGTTCGACCCAGCCCCGGCTTTCGGGGTGAAGTTGCACCAGCCCTGCCCACCAGACGTGTTCCTGCACTGCCTTGATGCCGGGAAACCATGTCTGCGCATCAAAGCGGATCGGATTGACCATTATCTGCAGGTCGGGGCGCTCCAGTTCCGGCCGGGTACGGACCACCACGTTGCAGGAGTTAACCTGATACGCCATCGGCCCCTTCCCGGTGACGGCCCAGCGAAGCGAATTGAGCGCGATCTTGTCCCACCGCAGTTCGTTGAGGAAGGTCACCGGCCTGGTGGCGTTCCATTCGAGGCTGGCGGTCGGATGTTCCTGCAGGTTGCGGCCGACCCCGGGACTGTCGTGCGCGACTTCGATGCCATGCGCCTTCAAATGCTCTGCCGGACCGATGCCAGACAGCATCAGGAGGTGTGGCGAGTTGTAGGTGCCACCCGATAGGATCACCTCGCGGCGCGCACGGATCACTCGCGGGCCATTGGGAGTGTCGATTTCCACCCCCACGCAGCGCTTACCTTCCAGCACCACGCGGCGGACGAGCACGTCGGAGCGGACCTCGAGGTTTCGCCGGCCCAACGCTGGCTTGATATAGGCCGTGGCGGCGCTGACCCGGCGCCCGGCCGCGTCCACAGTCATCTCGCCCAGCGCGAAACCTTCCGGATTGTCGCCAGCCAGATCATCACTGGTGCGGAAGCCCGCAGCCTCAGCGGTTTTCATCATCCGTTCGTGATGCAGCACCGGCAGATCGATAGGCTTGATCTGAACCGGCCCGCCGACACCGTGGTGCGCGCTTTCCCCTCGCCAGGAATCTTCCATCCGCCTGAAGTAAGGGAGCACATCGGCATATGACCATCCGCGCGCGCCCATCTGCGCCCACTGGTCGTAATCGCCGGGGTGCCCGCGCATCGCAAACATGCCGTTGATGGAGCCCGATCCCCCCATCACCTTGCCGCGCGGCAGCGGCATCCGGCGCCCCTCGCAGTTGGGTTCGGGTTCTGTCCAGTAAGTCCAGTTGAAGCGCGGATCCGGCATGGCCTTCAGAAAGGCCAGGGGCATCTTCAGATAGAGGTGATCATCGCGTCCGCCCGCTTCCAGCAGCAGCACGTTGCTGTCGGCATCCTCGCTCAGCCGAGCCGCGACAACGCAGCCCGAACTGCCCGCCCCGACGACGATATAATCGAAACTTTCAGACCCCACCCGTTCTCTCCCTTTGCCGAATAGCTAAAGGCGGCTAGATTAGCTGGCAAGGCAGGGGACTGGGGAATGACGCGCGAAGACTACGAGTGTTATGCGGCCGCGTTCAACGCGCGGGATTATGACGCCGTATTCGATTTCTACGCGGAAAAGCCCCGCATGGCCTTCTTCGGGATCGAGATCACCACGCGTGATCAACTCCGCCAATTCTATACGTTTTTGCACAGCTATGTGCGCGAAACCATCCGCATTGAACGCTTTGCGTCGAGTGATGAGCTTGCTGCCGTAGAGGGGGTGATACGGATTGAGGGAACCTCGGACCTGACACGCGAAATACTCGACGCGAACGGGATGGATCAGTTCTTCCCTATCCGCGCCGGGGAAGTGCAGGAAATCCGCCAGATGATACACTACCGCCTCAAGGACGGGAAAATCGAAAGCGTCGCCTGCGCTCTCGCATAGTTTGTATTTTCCATTTCTCTGACTTCGCCAGTGCAGCATTTCACTCTTGCGACATTTTCGCATATATGAAATAATGAAAACATGATCGAAACTACGCACGTTGGCAGCCTTCCGCGCGGCCCTGAATTGACCCCGATGCTGATCGCGCGTGACCGGTATGTGACCGGCAACGCAGCAGAGGATGAGGTGTTTGACGAGGCGGAGTTTGACCGCCTGGTTCAGAACGCTGTCGATGAAGCTGTCGCACGCCAGGTCTTGGCCGGTGTCAGCGTGGTCAGTGACGGCGAACTGGGCAAAGTTGGCTACTCAACCTACGTTATCGAGCGGCTTAGCGGCTTTGGCGGCCACACCCCACGCAAGCCCGCGCAAGACCTGGCGCAGGTGCCCGAGCTGGCGGAAAAGCTGAGCCACATCATGGGCGCTCAGGAGTTCACTCGCGCCAGCGCGATCGGCAAGGTCGAACTGGTCAACCTCCAGCCGCTGCACGACGACATACGCCGTTTCAAACTCGCGCTTGAGCGCCACGGCAGCGGCACCAAAGCGTTCATGAACGCGGCCAGCCCGGGCCTGATCACCGCCTTCCAGCCCAACGCTTTCTACCCGAGCCACGAGGCCTATCTGGCCGATCTGGTTGCGGCCATGCAGCCGGAATACGAGGCCATTGCCGCCGCGGGCTTCCAGTTACAGCTCGATTGCCCGGACCTCGCGATGAGCCGTCACACCGGCTATCAGGATATGACGGAGGCAGAGTTCCTCAAGACCATTGCCGCCAACGTCGAAGCGTTGAACGCAGCGACTGCCAATATCGCCCCGGAAGCCATGCGGATGCATGTCTGCTGGGGGAACTACGAAGGCCCGCACGATTTCGACATCCCGCTCGAAGCGATCATCGAAACCGTCCTCTCCGCTCGCCCTGCCACCATACTGTTCGAAGCCGCGAACCCGCGCCACGAGCACGAATGGGCCGTCTGGAAGACCGCTGACACCAGCGGAAAAGTGCTGGCTCCCGGGCTGATCGATTCCTGCACCAACTACATCGAAACGGCAGAATTGATCGCGCAGCGGATTGAACGCTACGCGGCATTCGTCGGCAAGGACCGCGTCGTCGCAAGCTCTGACTGTGGGTTTGGCACCTTCGCCGGTTACGGCAAGGTCGATCCTGCCGTGGCGTGGAAGAAGCTATCCGCGCTGCGCGAGGGCGCCGATATCGCCGACAAACGGATCGGATAGCGATGAGCGAAAATCTCTACGCCTCAGCACAGTCGAGCCAGGTCAAATCGGCCACGCGCACACTCGATATCATCGAGTACGTGGTCGCGCACGATCGGTCGCTGGTGGCACAAGAGATTGCGGTTGCCCTGGGCATTCCGGTTTCGAGCCTGTCCTATCTGCTCGGTACTCTGGTCGAGCGCGGATATCTCGCCCGCGAAGGGCGCCGCTATTCGGCTGGCCCGGGCCTGGAGCGGCTGCAAACGCGCAAACATGGTTTCACCCTGGCGGAACGCGCGGCGCCACTCGTTCGCACCCTGCGGTTGCAGCTCAATGAAACGACCAGTTTCTGGGTCCGGAGCGGATGGACGGTGGAGGCCATAGTCACCGAATCCAGCGAACATGCACTGCGCTATTCAGTCAGCGCTGGGGAACGCCTCCCCATGCACGCTCTCGCTAGCGGCAAAGCCTTACTGTCAACGCTTTCAGCCGACGAACTTGATCGCTATTTCGCCGAGACGGAACGCGAGCGGTTTACGCCTTCCACAGTGACGACGGAAAAAGCCCTGCGCCGGGACATCGCCGAAGTCCGGCGGCGGGGATATGCCCTCACGGATCAGGAATATTCGCTGGGCATCCGCGGTATCGGCCGCGTGGTCAGCATAGGGGGCGAACCGGTCGGCTCGCTGTCTGTCGGCATCCCTCAGGCCCGCTTTGACGAAGCCGTGCTGTTGCGCGCCGCCGATCTCCTCGAGAGAACGGGCGCCCTGCTGGATACTGCCTGAGCGTCAGCGCCCTATCGTGGCTGGCCGTTCTGGCGAAGGCGTATTGGTAACTGTCGACGGCGGACTCGAGAACGTAACCACAGCGGAACCGGGCGCGGCTGTGACACCGGGTCGGCGATAGGTTTTCCCGATGGGCCACGGCCCGATCTTCGTATCGTCCGTTCCGCGTTCCAGCGTTATCGGGGCAAAGCCCGTGCCGACATACAGAGCTTCAACCTTGCCTCCGGGCAGCGACCGCAGTCGGAACACGTCCGGGACCGCGCCGGGCCGCGGATCGTTGAAGGTCAGTTCCATCCACTCACCGACTGTCTGGACGGAGCTGGCCTGAACCGCAGTCGCCGGTCCTTCCACGCGGGTGAACAGCGCACCATCGCTGGCAAACGACGCCGGGCGGACCCACAGGCCGGTCCAAGCGCGGTCTACGTGCGTCAACCGGAACGCAAAAATCACGACGTCGTCGATCTTGAGGGTCCAGAGGCCCTCCAGCGACTGAGTAGTGGCAGAACGACTGTTCGAGGTCGATGCCGCAGGTGTTTGTGCAGCGGCAGGCACCGCAAATGCCGCGATCAGCATGATCAGGAAGCGCGCAAGCATGGGATCAAGCTATTCCGAACGGCGACAGCTGTCCATCATACAGGCGCTCAACAGGGCGCACGAAAAGGGGCGGCCACCGGATGGTGACCGCCCCAATTCGTTTTCCGGATTAGCCGGAGACTGGCTTAGGCGTTTGCACCTACGCCGGTCTGACGCCAGCTGTCGGCGTAGCTGTTACGAGCCACTTCCGAATACGGGACCGGCGAAACGATCGCCTTGATCTCGGTCTGGACGTGCGGTTCCACGGTCGGCTTGCTGGTGCCGCCGTTGGGTTCACCCCAAACCAGCGTCACTTCCTTGCCGAACTCGACGTAGTCGGGATCGATCATCGCCAGGCTCAGGAACGCACCCTCGTTCGAGGAGTAGCCGATCCAGGTCGACACGCCGATTTCCTTGCCGTCGCTCTTCACCGAGTCGAACGGGTGCATCGAATACACAGCGCTCGGGAACTCGAAGTACTTCGCACGGTCGCCCTTGGCGAACAGCGAGCTCATCGCGCGCTGCACGTCCTGCGGGTCGAGGGCCAGTGTGACCTTCTGCTTGTGCTTTTCGTTCGACATGCGCTCGAGAGCCTCACGGCCCACGAAATCATGGTCGAACTTCACGATGTGGCCGTAACCGATATCCCACGGCGTGAGGTAGTAACCCTCGATGCTGTCAGGAATGTACGAACCGCCGATCGAGCACTTGCCGGCATAGGAATTGCCGGAAGCCCAGGTGCGGTAGTCCTTCATCATCTGGCTGTCGCCGGTGTAGAAAGCGGGCAGCGGCGAAGGCAGCCAACCGGATTCCAGGGTGTTCGACGAATAGGCGCGACCACCGACCAGCTCGAGACCGAAGTCCTTGCCAGCAGCAACCAGCGCGGAGTGAACGGCTTCGTAGTCTTCCCACGGACCGAACAGTTCGTAGCCCGGCTGACCGGCCATACCGTGGCGAAGGGCGATCACGTCCTTACCGTTGATGTCGACGTGAGCCATGTTGAAGAACTTCAGATCCGGCGGGGTCTGGCCCATCGCCTTTTCCAGGGTCTTCATCGCGTTCGGGCCCTGCAGCTGGAAACGATAGTTCTTGCGCTTGCCGTCGGTGCGCAGCGCGGTGCGCTCGTCACGCTCCACGGTCACGTCCCACTTGGTGCCGTCAGCCTTCGGATACTGAGCGTGGAATTCCACCCACTCGATCGCCGGGGCGCGGCCAACCAGGCTGAATTCGTTTTCAGCGAGGTAGAACAGGATCACGTCGCCGATGACGTAGCCGTCCGGGGTGACCGGAACGTACTGCTTCGCCTTGTTGACGGTGAAGTTCTTGAAGCTGTTGATGGCGGTGTATTCGAGAAGCGCGAAAGCTTCCGGACCACGCACATACAGTTCCACCATGTGGTAGCTCTGGTTGAACAGCACGGCGCTCTTCGCCCAAGCGCGCTGTTCGTTGCGCCAGTTGGAGTATTCAGCCGGCACGCCCGGATAGACGTTCGGGCCGACCTGCTGATTGCGCAGGAAGTCGACGACGTTGCCGGACGCATCCAGCTTCTGTTGAAGGTTCTGATCACTCATATTGGTTGCCTCTCCTAAGGCGGGTGGAACGGATGGGTTTCAGGAAAATGCGGGCGTGGCACCCTGGTCAGCGAGCCAGCCAGCAATTGCGTTGTTGAGGGCGTCAGGCGCCTCAATGGTCAACATGTGGCCCGCGCCTTCTACGGTCGCGAGCGTGGAATTCTTGATCCCGGCAGAGATCGTACGGTGCTGAGCCGGTGGGCTCCAGGCGTCCTGCTCACCGGTCACGACCAGCGTGGGACAATCGATCTGCGACAAGAGGCTTTCCTGTTCGGGGCGACCGAGCAAGGCAGTGATCTGGGCGTCGAACACTGACTGGCCCTGATCCAAACACATCTGCCGGATCGGTTCATACAATTCAGGCCGCGCACGGTTCGCGTCGGCAACCATCGGCGGCAGCCATGTGTCGACCAGCGCTTCAAAGCCCTGCTCGTGCCCGATAGCCTGAAGCGCCTTGCGCTTGGCAGGCTCTTCAACGCCGAGCGAGTGAACGCCGGTGCTGGCCAATGCGAGACGCTGCACGCGGTCCGGAGCAAGACGGAAGACTTCCAATGCGACTCGCGCGCCCATCGAATGGCCGAAGAGATCGAACGAATCGGGCGCCTGATCCAGAGCAATGCGGGCCATGGTTTCCAGCGAATCGGCTGTGCCGTAACCATCAATCGCACGCGATTCCGGGAACGCAGCGAGTTGGGGCGCAAAAATGCGCGCATCGCAGATCAGCCCGGGCAGAAACAGCAGCATCGCTCTCGTGGACATTGTTCGCAGGTGTGAAAATTTCGTCTATCCGAAACGAGCGCGCCGCGCTAGGGACTTTGTGAACGCGCACGCAGCGCCTATGGCGCGCGCCAGTTTTTAAGTATCGAGAGGAGCTTCAGAGATGTCCTACGCAGCCATTCATCCGGATTGGGAAAAGCCGCGCTCCAACATGGTCGATGGCTATTCGCTGGAAATGACGGCGAAGGAGATCGAAGGCATCCGTGAAGCCGCTCCGCTGATCCGCCCCGGCACACAGGTCGCCGTGACCTTCCTTCCCGGTGAAGAGCTGGAGCAGCGCGTTGAAGCGGCCGTGGTCGTTCGTCAGCTGGGTTTCGAGCCGATCGTCCACCTTTCGGCTCGCCGCATCGAGTCTGAAGAGCAGCTCGACTGGTATCTGGGCGAAATCACCACCAAGGCGCAGGTGAAGCGCGTCTTCATCATCGCTGGCGATCCGCCGGAGCCGGAAGGCCCCTACTCCACCTCGCTCCAGATCATCGAGACCGGCCTGCTGCAGAAGCACGGCATCGAGATCGTCGGCATTGGCGGCCACCCGGAAGGGCACCCGAACAACAATGCAGCCGAGCTGTGGGACTGGATGGAGCGCAAGATCGCTGCAATCCGCGCTGGCAACATGGTTCCGCTGGTCGTGACCCAGTTCGCTTTTGACGACGACGCGATCGTTGAATGGGTCGGCGAAATGCGTAAGCGCGGCATCGATGTGCCGGTTCGCCTCGGCGTCCCCGGCCCGGCCGGCATCAAGCGCCTGCTCGGCTTCGCCAAGCGTTGCGGCGTTGGCGCCTCTGCCAGCGTGATGAAGAAGTACGGCATCTCCCTGACCAACCTCATCGGCAGCGCTGGACCGGACAAGCTGGTCGACTCGCTCGACAAGAAGCTGAGCCAGGAAGAGCATGGCCGCGTGCGTCTGCACTTCTACCCGTTCGGCGCGCTCACCGCGTCGGCCGAATGGATCAACGGCTACAACGCCAAACACTGAGGCAGCGCGCAATGGCGGAAGTGATCGACGGGCGCGCCGTAGCCCGCAAGCTCGATGAGCAGACCAAGGCTGAAGTTGATGCTCTGGTCGCGGCAGGCAAGCCGCGCCCGGGCCTCACTGTCATCCTCGTCGGCGATGACGGGGCAAGCCAGGTCTACGTGCGGCGCAAGATCAAGGGTTGTGAGAAGGTCGGCATCAATTCCTTCGAGGAACGCCTTCCTGCTGACACCACGCAGGAAGACCTGCTGGCCCTGATCGACCGGCTCAACGCCGATCCGCAGGTCCACGGCATACTCTGCCAGGTGCCGCTGCCCGCGCATATCGACACCCGCACGGTGCTTGGCGCGATCAGCCCTGAAAAGGACGTGGACGGGTTCCACCCGGTCAATGTCGGCCGTCTCAGCACCGGCACCGGCGGCATCGTGCCCTGCACTCCGCTGGGCGTGATGATGCTGTTGGAAACCGTGATCGATGATTTCGTCGGCAAGGACGCGGTCGTGATCGGCAAGTCCAACATCGTCGGCAAGCCGGTGGCCCTGATGCTTCTCGACCGCGAATGCACGGTCACGGTCACGCACATCTACACCGAAGATCTTCCCGAAATTGCCCGCAAGGCTGACATCATCGTCGCCGCCGCCGGCGCGCCGGAACTGGTCAAGGGTTCTTGGGTGAAGCCGGGCGCAGTGCTGATCGACGTCGGTATCACCCGTATCATGGGCGAAGACGGCAAGGAAAAGCTGGTCGGTGATATCGCTTATGACGAAGTCCAGCACGCCAAGGCGGTCACTCCCGTCCCCGGCGGCGTAGGCCCGATGACCATCGCCTGCCTGCTGCACAACACCGTGCAGGCGGCCAAGGCGCTGTCCAACGGCGTTGGCACCGAAGCCGACCCCTATCACGACGCACCTGATCGCTCGCTGATCTACGGCACCGCCGAAGGCAGCGCGGCCGAATAAGCCAAACCCGCCACCCGGTCGGCAACGTCGGCCGGTGGCGGCTTAGAGCCAGCCGATCCTGCGGAACTGCGCGTAAAGCAGCCCACAGATCAGGCCCATGCCCCCCAGAACGGCGAAGTATCCGTACCGCCAGGTCAGCTCGGGCATGAATTCGAAGTTCATCCCGTAAATGCCAGCAACGGCGGTCGGCACCGCGAGGATTGCCGCCCACGCGGCTAACTGTCGGGTGATGGCGCCGGTGCGGCTCTGTTCCAGCAGGCCAGCGACTTCGAGGATATAACCCAGCGTGTCGTTCAACCCGTGCGTGCGGAAAGCCGCGCGGTGCGCGTGGTCATAGACGTCACGAAACCAGGGTCGCGCTCGAGGATCGATTGCAGGCTGTTCGCTGTTCGCCAGCTTGGCCGCTACTTCTTCCATCTGCCCGGCGATCGCTTCAAACCGGCGCAGCTCACGCCGCAGGCCGAAAATCCGACGGATGCGAGCCTGATCTGGGAAGCAGGATATCGCGCCTTCCTCCATCTCACCCATCGTCTCCTCGATCCCGTCGAGCAGCGGGCCGTAACCATCGACGATGAAGTCGAGCACCGCGTGAAGGACAAAGTCGGGCCCTTCCGCCAACCGATCGTTGTTCGCCTCCAAGTCACGGCGCAAATCGATATGCGCGCGGGTGCTCCCCTGCCGAACGGTAACGATGAAATCCTTGCCCAGGAAAAAGGCCGTCTGGCCATAAACGACGGTATCCCCCTCCCCCCTGGCGGCGGTGCGGGCGACGACAAACAGCTGCGACCCGTAGGCTTCGGCCTTGGGCGTGTTCGACCAGGTGAGCGCATCCTCGATCGCCAGCGGGTGCAGTGCGTAACGCTGCTGGACCTGCTCGATCTCCTCCGCGGTCGGTTCTACAAGTCCGACCCAGTCGAATTCGGAATGCGCGGGCGGCGCGCAATCGGGCGGCAGGGCCGGATCGACCACTCTCCCATCCCGGTATCGGCGCGCCGCGATGACGGTCATACAGCGTTAGCTGGCAGAGACTGCGGACAGTGGCAATCCGCCAACGCAAGGCCAGCGAATTACCAAGGATCGCCAGTCTGTTCGTCGAACGGGCGGGTGTCAGCGGGGGCGGACTGATAAGGCGGGCGTTGCGGCAAGGTCCGCTCTCCCTTCCACGGGATCTGGTCCACCGCGGTCCAGGCGTTGACGTGCAGCCGGTAGAACTTCCATCGCCCGTCGCGCTTCACCAGCCGGTCATCGCGCGTGCCGATGCCGAAGACGAAGTTGGTGCCGTAATCGGCGTTCCACTGAATGATCTGGAAGAAACAGCGCACCCGCGCGCCTTCGGGCATAGGGTCCATGATGAAATGGTTCATCAGGTGCTGGCGCCCGTACCACCAATGCTGGCGGTCGTACCAAAGCTTGCGCAGGTTCTCACGGATTGCGGCGTGGCCCCTGACCTTGCCCTGCCAGAGGTGATCGAATTCGGCATCTTCGGCGAAGGTGGCGATCGCCTGTTCCTCGTCCGCCAGATCGATCCCCCAGGCATAGCGAGCGAACAATTCCTCGATTTCCGCCCGGTCTTGCGCAGGCATGATCGCGGGCACGCCATTGGGCCAGGGATTTTCGGACATTTTGCTCTCCCTCAATGCGCTCTTGCCAAGGCGCGTTATCGACTGTTCTATCCCAGTCATAACAAAGCGAGAGAGCGATGCCCGAAATCTTTCACCCGTACGCGACCTTTTCGCTTCGCACGGGTAAACCGATGCGTTTCGAAGCCGACGTTTTCGAATGCGAGGTCGAAGGCGAAATCCCGCCGGAACTGGAAGGTGCGTTCTACCGCACCGGTGCAGACCGCCAGTACCCGAGCCTTGAGGATGATATCGTCCTCAACGGCGATGGCATCGCCAGCATGTTCCGTTTCGAGAACGGCCACGTCAGCTTCCGCACCCGTTACGTTCAGACAGAGCGGCTATCGCGGGAGCGCGAAGCGCGTCGGCGGCTCTATGGGCAGTACCGCAACAAATACACGGACGACGAAAGCGTCTCCAACCTCCCCCAGCGGGACAACACCGGCAATACCTTTGCCTTTGCGCATCATGGCGAGCTGTTCATGCTGCGCGAGGATTCGCACCCCTACCGCGTCGATCCCGAGACCCTTGAAACGGTCGAACTGGGCCAGTTTCCGGGACTGGGCAGCTCCGCTCTGACGGCGCACCCGAAGATCGACCCCGTGACCGGCGAATGGTGGAGCTACGGCGTCTTCGCTCGCGGAGAGCCAACCACGGATGCCAGCCTTCACGTGTTCGACAAGGAAGGCAGACTGATCCGCGAACAGTGGTTCCATACGCCCTACCCCGGCCTAAGCCATGACTGGGGCGTGACGCGCGATCATCTGGTGCTGCCGATCATGCCGCTGGTCGCCGACGACAAACGGCTGCGTGCGGGCGGGCAATACTATCAGTACGATGCCGATCTGCCGAGCAAGTGGGGCGTGATGCCGCGCGATGGCAATCCGGCGACCGACATGCGCTGGTTCGACATCCCCGGCATCATGATGGGCCATGTGATGAACGCCTATAGCGAAGGCGACAAAGTGATCGTCGACACGCCCGTCAGCCCCGGCAACTGCTTCTGCTTCTTCAAGGACAAGCACGGCAACCTGCCGACGATGCCGGAAACGATCACTCGCATCACCCGCATAACTTTCGACCTGTCGAAGCCTGATGCAGAGGCGGTGACAATGGAGACGCTTCAGGACGCTGTCGGCGACCTGCCGCAAATCGACAATCGCTTCGCCATGACCAAGTATCGCATGGGCTATTTCTCCCAACGCGACGCCAGCGGCATGGGCGTCGGCCAGGTGGATTGGGAAACCAGAGAGGTTAAGCTTCACGCCATTGAAGCGGGTGCGGCTCAGGAACCTCTGTTTGTCCCGCGCAGTGCGGATTCGCCTGAAGGAGACGGCTTCATCCTGGCGGTGGTGGATCGGTTCGCCGAAAAGCGTTCCGACCTCGTGATCCTGGACGGCAACGACGTTTCGCGTCCGGCGCTAGCGACCGTGAAGCTACCCTTCGCGTTGCCGATGGCATTTCATGGGAGCTGGATGGCGCGCTAGTCCACGCGGAGTAACGCGCTGACGCGTCAGCGCGTTACCCGCCGCACGAACCCGGTCACCATACGCTCGATCGATTTGATCTCGCTGCCGATGCTTTGCGCGGGGCTGAGGTGGTTGTGCCCGGCGAGATAATGCATTTCCGGATAGCTCGCTTTCGCCACACCCCATGCGCCAACGAGTTGCGCAGCCTGCGTCAAGAAGTCCCGCGGATCGAACTCCGACACCGTGAACATCAGCGGGATCGAACTGTTCAGCAAGCCGCCCATGCATGATGCCGGGCCCCAGCCTTTCGGGTCCTGACCGTAGTAAGCTTCGTGAAACGCATTCCGGTCGCAGCTCAGGGTATCGTAGATTCCGCTCATCAGGATCGCCCCGGCGATACCGCCACCTACCGCCACGTGATGTGCCTTGTGCGCGACGTAACCGGCAACGTGCGCTGCCCCAGCTGACTGGCCGGAGAGGACGATCCGATCCGGGTTCCCGCCGTAGCCTGCAATTTCTGCCTTCAGCCAGCGCAGCACCGACGCAAGGTCCTCAACGCCAGACGGGAACTTGTTGTCGGGCGCGAGACGATAGGTGATGGTCACGCCCACGAAGCCGTGGAGCGCGGCGGCAGTGCCGATATTGTCGTAGAACGGGGTTTCCGCAGACCGCTTGTCGCCCATCACGAAACCGCCGCCGTGGACGAAAACCAGGACCGGCGCATCGACCGTTCCAGGCTTTCGAAACACGTCCAGCCGATGCCGTTCGTGCGGTCCGTAGGAAAGGTCTCGCGTTACCTCCACCGCCGGATCGCTGCCCTTCGCCATGCCTGCAAAAAGCTGAGTGGTACCACCCAGCATCTCTGGGGTGAGATCGCGGCCCAGGCTTTCCAACTTCGCGCGCAGTTCAGGCGTCATTCGCGTCTCCATCCATAACTAATACCGGCTTTATCACTCTGCCCGACCGGGCATCCTCGAACGCGCGGCCAATCTCCTCGAACGGGTAGAAAGCCAGCAGCCGGTCGAACGGGAAACGTCCGGCGCGCCAGTGCTCGATCAACGCCGGAATCATCTGCTGCGGTTCAGCATCCCCTCCCAGCACTCCCTTGAGCGTCCTGCCGCCGCTGAGCATCGGAAACATCTTGGGCGCCCAATCGCCGCGCGGAGCGGTCACGAATGCGGCCGTGCCACGCATGGCGAGGCAATCCATCGCGGCGTCGAAAACACCCGGAACCGTGGTGGTGTTGACGCTGGCATCAGCGCCGCGCCCGGTGATCGCACGCACTTTCGCCACGAGGTCAGGCTCGTCACCTCGCAGGCAATCGGTCGCGCCGAGTTCTCGGGCCAATTCCAGTCGTTCGTCTGAGAGGTCGATTGCGATGATATTCGTCGCACCAGCCAACCGCGCTGCCATTATCGCGCTCAGGCCCACGGCTCCGGTGCCAAAGATCGCGATGGACTGCCCCGACTGCAAAGCCACGGAATTCAGGACCGTGCCTGCGCCCGTGATGATCCCGCAACCCAGCGGGGCGAGACTGCTCAGCGGCAGATCGGACGCGACCTTCACCGCCGTCCGTTCTGGAACGATCGCGTGGCTGGCGAAACTGGATTGGCCGAAGAAGTGGGAATGGATTGCCTCGTCACCAGCGCTTAGTGCAACGGACCGGTCCAGGCGCCCGCCCCCGAATATGCGCGGCATCGCGGTGTCGCAGTAACTCGGCAGATGGGATGCGCAGGATGGGCACGCCCCGCATGAGCTACCCGACAGGACGACGTGATCGCCCGGGATGAAGCCGGTCACGCCTTCGCCCACCGCATCGACCACCCCCGCACCTTCGTGCCCCAGCACTATCGGAAGCGGGGCAAGGCGCCCTTCATGCGCGTGAAGATCGGTGTGGCAGATGCCGCAAGCGACCATCCGCACTCGCATTTCGCCAGCGCGCGGTTCCTCCTGCTCCAGTTCTGTGATCTGCGGCGATGCCGCGCCGACACGGCTGACGGCGGCAGCAATCCTCACGCGGCAGGGCCTTTGGATGCCTGCCCCAGATGATGATCGTCCTGAATATCCGCGACCGGCCCATGCTGCGTCATCAGCGCCTTTCGCCGGATGAACCTGAGGATAGATTCGAGCCCGGTGCGTGATCCGCCGAGGCCGGAGAAGCCGAAGCTGTGTGTGCCAATCGTCCGCATCTTGCCGAACGTCAGGAACGTGTCCTGCAGGAAGACCGCGCCCGCATTTATGCGCCGGCCGATCGCCATCGCTTCGTCCTCGGTGCCGGCAAGCACCGATGCGGTAAGACCAAACTGGGTGTCGTTGGCCAGCCGCACGGCTTCGTCGACATTGGAATAGGCCATGACAGGGATGCAGGGTCCGAACGTCTCTTCACGCATGATCAGCATGTCGTGGGTCACGCCGGTCAGTACGGTTGGCCGCATGTAGAGGCCCCCACCGATATTCTCGACGGTTCCGCCCGTGACTATGGTTGCGCCCTTCGCGACGGCGTCTTCCAGGTGCCGTTTTACGATTTGAGCCTGAGGCGCGAAAGTGAAAGGGCCGATGTGGCCAGCGCGCGGATCGTCGGCGTTGAGGCGAACGGCCTCCGCCTTCTCGACCAACATGTGCACGAAGGCGTCGTGCACGCTTTCGTGCACATAGACCCGCTCAATTGAGTAGCAGACCTGCCCCGTCGCATAGACCGCCCCGCGAAGCACGGAGGTGGCGGCGCGGTCCAGATCGGCGCTTGCGGTGACGACGGCGGGATCCTTGCCCCCCAGTTCAAGAAAGCACGGGATCAGGCGTTCCGCGCAGGCGACCGCGACTTTTCGTCCCGTGGGCACGCTGCCGGTGAAGCAGATCAGGTCCGCCTGCGCGATCACGTGCTGGCCGACCGCCCCGTCGCCCACGACGTAGTCGAACACGGCCGCCAGTTCCGGTACGGCGCGGACGGTTTCGAACAGGATTTCGATGACCCTGGGCGTGACCTCGCTGGGTTTGAGAAGTACCGCAGAGCCGGCGAACAACGCCGGCACAGCGTCTAGCAGCGCCAGCATTAGCGGCGCGTTCCAGGGCGAGATAACGCCCACCAGCGAGTACGGCACAAGCTGGCTCTGCACATCGACCGTGGGCATCACGGCGCTGATCCCGCTGACCTGATAGTTGGCGAGCGCTTTGGGCGCATCTTCCAGCCAACCGCCGATGTTACCCAGCGTGATGAAGCCTTGCAGATAGGAAGTGTGGCAACCGCCGGTATCGATCGCGTCCGCTTCGCCTATGTCGGCTGCGCGGGCCTTAACCTCGCCCAGCCAGCGCGCCATGACGCCGCATCGCGCCGCCAGCGGCATCGCGGCCCATGCGCGCTGGTTCTCCCGCAGACGGGCGGCCTTGGCAGCCACCTCATCAGCAGAAGAAACCTCAAGCGTGAAATCCGCCTCGCCGCTGCGCGGGTTGCGCACTTCCAGCACCGCGCGCGGCTCGGAACTCACCGTAGCCATTACCTCTCCCCTTTTCGCCGGAGCGTAACGCGATGCGTCGACCGGCGATAGAGGAGAGAATTAGAAGCCGTAGCGCAGGCCGCCCCACACCGTCAGAGGCGCGCCGATGTCCATCGATCCGGCCTGATTGCGGGTGATGACCTTCGCATCGAACAGGTTTTCGACACGCGCCACAGCGCTCAATCGGCCAACCAGCGGAACTTGCCCGAACAGGTCCACAGTGGTCGCTGCGGGCAGGGCGTCGTCCTGCTGGTCATCCTCGTACTGACGGCCAACATGGCGGAGCGTGGCCGCAAGGGTCGTGCCTTCCGCCGGACGCCAGCTTGCGGTGGCGCTGGTTGCCCACCTCGGCGTCTGCGCCGGGCGGAAACCGTCGAGGTCGGCCGCAGCGCCACTGCCGCGCATCTCAGCATCGGTATAGGCCAGCGTCCCGTCGAACCGGAACTGCCCGAACTGGAGCTGAGTGGCGAATTCCACGCCCTGCGCGTCGATCGCGTCGATATTGCGCCGCTGGCGTGTGTTCGCACCAAGGGCCGTATCGGTCACGTTCGTCACCGCGTTCTTCACCTTGTTGTCGAACAAGGTCAGCGTGAAGCCCACGCCCGGCTGCGGGCGCCAATCGATCCCGGCCTCGAAGCCTTCCAGCCGCTCGTTCTCCAGCGCAGCGTTAGCCAGCGTGGTTACGGGGAAGACCACGAACGGGCGGTAAAGCTCGTTCAAGGTGGGCAGGCGCAGAGCGCTATATGCCGCGGCGCGCAGCTTGAGGCCGTCCGCTGCCTGCACGACCGCGCCCGCGCGATAGGAGAACGACCAGTCGTCCCGGTCAGGATAAACCGAATCCTCGATCACTCCGCCCGCAGCGTTCAGGTTGCGGTGGTAGCCGTCCTTGATCGTCCAGCGGTCGGCACGAATGCCGCCCGTCACGGTGAGCGGTCCTGCCACGAAGTCGTTTTCTGCGAAAAAGCCGAGATCGGTGTTCACACCGCCCGCGAAGCGGCTGCCGTTCTCTGCCCCGGACGCCACGTAGCGGTATTCCGCCAGATCGCCTTCGGATCGGCGGAAGTCGGCACCTAGCCGCACCGTGTGGCCACCGCCGACCGGCGGACGCACCTCGATCTTGCCGCCCTGACCGGTAGAGGGCGTGTCACGCTGATCGAGCGTCTTTGTATAATTGCTGGAAGAGATCACGATGTTGTTGAAGTCGCGCCATTGGGCATAGCCGAGCACGTCAACCTGCCACGGTCCACGGCTAACCACGCGGACGCTGACGTCCTGCCCCTCGCTGCCCGTGTCCGCACCGTCGAAGCGCAGAACGCGGTTATCTTCATAGGCTAGGCCGCGGACCTGCACCTCAAGGTTATCGCCCAGTGGCTGCACCAGTCTCGCGCTGGCCGACCAGGAATCGAACGCCGCACGCACGGTCGCCGGCACGCGCTGATCCTCTGGCGTGCTGTAGAACCCCTGCCCGCGATCCCAGCGGCCGCTGATGACCGCAAAGCCATCACCGACTTGCGGCGCCAGGGTGCCGGAAAGTTCCGTTTCACCGCGGTTGTTGACCAAGGCCTGACCGCTCACGAGGCCGAGCGTGGCGGCATCAGCGCTTTCCAGCTCAATTGTACCTGCGAGAGCGCCAGCGCCGAACGGACCGGAACCGCCGCCGCGCATGACGCGGATGTTGCCCAGCCGCTCCGGCGCAGCGGCCGAGAAGGGGATGTACCCGAAGAACGGGTCGGCGAGCGGCACGCCGTCAAGCAGCAGGAGCGCGCGGCTGGTGGCATTGCCGCCAAGGGCGCGCAAAGTGGCGCCTTGCGCGCTGGGGTTCGAGGCACGACTGTCAGACCGGCGGAACTGCTGGAAACCCGCGACGGTGGAAAGAGTGTCTTCGATCCGGCCTGAGGCAGAAGTTACGATGCGCTCCCGGTCGATCTCGATCACATCATAGGCCGGTGTGGCAGGCGTCTTCTCCAGGCCATGGCCGGTAACGACGATGACCGACGTGTCCTGGGCGTGGGCCGCTGCGAAGGGAAACAAGAGGGGGCCGAGAGCAAGGTATTTCAAGCGCATCAGAAAAATTCTCCCGGATCGAAATTGCGTTTGTCCGACCCTGTAACGAGTCCTTCTTGCCGCGTCACCCCTCCTTTGCCAAACAGTGTTAAATGGAGAGGGGAACCTAGATGCGCGGCGCTTTGATTGCAGTCGGAACCATCGCGGCGGCGCTTTCCTGCCCGCTCGCTGCTCAGGAGTCGTTGACTATGTCCGTTTCACCTGTCGTCTCTCAGGACCATGCCTCTCTGCTCGCCAGCGATGACCCTCGCTTGGCGGCTAACAAGCAGATGGTCTACGATATGTACCGGATCGTGCTGCAGGCGGGGCGGGCGGATCGTGCCCACGAGTTTATCGCAGAAGATTACATCCAGCATAATCCCAACGCCGCTCAGGGGCTTGCCGGTCTGGTGGACTATGTCCGGTCCAGCAGACCGGAACGCGATATAAAGGACGTGCTCGACCTGCCGCTGATCCATCTGATGGCAGAGGGCGACTACGTCACCACCTCTTTCGTGCGGCCAGAGAAGGACGCAAATGGGGAGACCTATTACTCCACCTGGTTCGACCTCTATCGCATCGAGAATGGCAAGATTGCCGAACATTGGGATCCGATGCTGAAGAGCGATCCCAAGATCGATCCGAACGACAAGAAGATCTGATCCTCACCCGGACATGCGGGCTATGTCCTCGGGCAACAAATCCTGACCGCTGCGATTCCGGACGGCGGGGATGGACTGCATCCGATCGTACCAAGCCGCGAGATTGGGGGGCAGATCCGTCGGGATCGACCCCATTGCGCGACCGAAGTCGATAGCCGCCAGCAGGGTGATATCCGCCATCGAATACCGCTCGATCGCCAGGAATTTGCGGTGCGCCAGTTCGGCCTCGAACCAGGGCAAGGCTGCCCGCGCCTCCTCACCGCGCCGCTCGCCCCATTCGTGCCGACCCGGCCAGTCTGGCTTGCGCCAAGGCTGCAGGGCCGCGCCAAGGCCAGGAGTTCCATAGTGGAAGTGATCGTCGATGGGTTCGAGCAACATCATCTCCGCCCGGCGATGCATCATATGGATCAGGGCTCGCTCCCGCGCGCCAGTTCCCGTCAGCACGGGGCGCCCATCCAGTTTGTCGAGGTACTCGGTAATCGCGACGCTTTCGGACAGGGGCTGGCCATCGTCGAGCACGAGCACCGGGGTCTTGCCGATAGGATTCATCGCGAGGAATTCAGGCCGTTTCTGCTCGGCGTCGATCAGGTCGACGGTGCGGTATTCGATCGCGCCCTCCAGTCCCTTCTCCGCGATCACGATACGAATGCGCGCTGCGTTGGGAGTGCCCTGTCGGTCGTAGAGGATCATCTTTGCGATTTACCTATCAAGTGGTAGATAGGCTGATCATCAATTGCGCCCAAACTGTCAATCTTTAAGGATCGCCGAGATGGCGGACGCAGGTACCGACGAGGCCCCTAAAAGGCGCGAACAGATACTGAGCGCGGCCCGAACGGCGGCGAAATCGCACGGCTATAACGGGCTGAACTTTCGCAATCTGGCAGCGCAGGTGGGCATCACGAGTGCCAGCCTTCATTACCACTTCCCGACCAAGGCCGACCTGGGTGAAGCCTTGGGGCGGCAATACCGTGAACAGGCGGCGAGGGAGCTTGCCGAACTGGCCGATCGCGTTGCCGATCTGTCTGGCCGCCTCACCGGCTATGCAACGATTTTCCGTTGCGCGCTGGAGGACGGAAACCAGCTGTGTCTCGCGAGCCAGTTCAGCGCTGAGTATGATGACCTGCCGCTTCCCGTTCGGGACGAGCTGGCCGCATTTGCGGAGGTCAACACGGGATGGATCAAGCAGGTGCTAATCGACGCGGACGAGCCGGAGCAACGGGCCGAAGCGCGCGCCGCTGCGATATTCGCCGCCATTTCCGGGGCGCAGCTCGCGGCGCGTAGCAGGTCGGATATTGCAGTGTTCGATACCACGGTCGCGGCCTATCGCGAGTTGGGCCTGCTGCCTTGACGGTCTGATCAGCGACCCGCTGAATTCATCTGCGCCCGCAAGTTTTCCAGCACCCGCCCCTCGAGTGCGGGCAGTTCACGCGCTGGCTTGCCTTCGCGCAGGCGCCTTCGGTCCTCCTCGGCCGGTTCCACTACGCGGACACGCACGGGCGCGACGCCTTGCTGGCGAATACCGAGTTGTTCCGCCGCGCCTCGTGACAGGTCGATGATGCGCATGGAACCCGCGAACGGCCCACGGTCGTTCACCCGCACAATGATGCGCCGTCCGGTGTCGAGCGAGGTGACCTCAACGTAACTGGGCAGCGGGAGCGTGGTGTGCGCGGCGGTGATCCAGCCGGGGCGAAAACGCTCCCCATTGGCGGTCTGATCGCCGGATTCCGGGCCGTACCAACTCGCATAGCCCAGCCGGTCGTAGGTGGGATCGGCGGCGGGAGCGTAAGTCGTGCCACGGATCACATAGGGCTGCCCTACGCGCACCCGAGCGTCGCTCACCGGGCGATAATCGCGCCCACTCGCGCAGGCGGACAGCACCAGCGATGCTGCGGTGATGTACATGACCCGGAGCGCCTGATTTCCCATTGAACGCGTCCTAGCGTCACGGGCATCGGCCGCCCACCCCTCGCCCGAACCATGTGGGCAAGGGGCGGGCAAAACCGCGATCAGATCTGGGCCGGGGCAGCATCCAGCAGGATGGTCTTGGTTTCGAGATAGGGCCACAGGCCTTCCTCGCCACCTTCACGGCCAACGCCGGACTGCTTGAAGCCGCCGAACGGCATGGAGAAATCCATCCGCATACCGTTGTGGCCGACCACGCCCGTGCGCACCTTGCGCGCGACGTCATAGGCGGCCTGCGGGTCGTTGGTCATGACGGAGCCGTTGAGGCCAAAATTGCTCTCGTTGGCGATGCGGATTGCGTCTTCCTCGTCCTCCGCCGGGATCAGGCACAGTACCGGACCGAAGATTTCCTCCTGCGCGATCCGGCTGGTGTTATCGACATTGGCGAACAAGGTCGGCTCAATGAAGTAACCCTTGTTCAAATGCGCGGGGCGCTGGCCGCCAGTCACGAGATCGGCGCCGCTTTTCTTGCCCTCCTCGATATACATTTCGACGCGTTCCAGCTGGCGCTTCATCGCCAGCGGCCCGAGTTGCGTCTCGGGATCGTCGGAATTGCCGATCTTCACGCCCTTCATCACGCCCGCGATGGCTTCGGCCAGCTCATCGTGGCGGTGCTTGGAGACGACCGCGCGGCTGAGCATGGCGCAAACCTGCCCACTCATCATCGTGATCGTATTGCCCAGAATCTGGGCGGCTGCCTCAATCGGGAAGTCGTCACGCACGATGGCGGCAGACTTGCCCCCCAGTTCCAGTGAGCACCGCGCGATACGGCTGCCGCAGACTTCGGCGATGCGCTTGCCCGCTGCGGTCGAACCTGTGAAGCTGACCTTATCGATGCCGGGATTGTGCACGAGGTGATCGGCAGCCTCGCGCTCGCCAGGGACGAGGTTCACGGTTCCTGCGGGCAGGCCCGCTGCTTCGGCTGCCTCGGCGATGATATAGGCTTCCAGCGGGGTTTCGGGCGACGGCTTCATCACCACGGTACCGCCGCCGATCAGGGTATAGAACACCTTGTTGGCCATGATGCCGAACGGCGCGTTCCACGGCGCGATGCCAGCAACCACGCCCACGGACTCCCGCACGATGATCGCGGTGTCGACGGCCTGGCTCGGCTTGCGCTCTACCCATGCAAAGGTTTCGCCCAATGCGGCGATACCCCGCAGCTGGATGATCGAACCGCCGTGCATCATCGGCGCGAAGCTGGCGAGACCGCCGATCTGCGCCGTCCACGCGGCGGCGAGTTCAGGCACCCGGCGCTCCAGAATGTCGATCATAGCGTTGAGCTTGCGCCCACGTTCCGCTGGAGGTGTGGTGGACCACGGGCCGTTATCGAACGCATCGCGCGCAGCGGCAACAGCGCGGTCCATGTCCTCGTTGCCAGCCTCAGCAACGCGAGCCACCACTTCCTCGCTGTTCGGGTTCACGATCTCAAGCTGGCGACCAGACAACGGGGCGACCCACTCGCCGCCAATGAAGAGCTTGTCCGGGTGCTGAATGCTCACGCCTTCGGGTGTCATCTCGTCTCTCCGCTGAATTGCTTGCCGATTGTGGTCTAGAAATTGGACATGATTGTGAGGCTGCGGCTGTCGAGCGGCTTGCCCTCTGCCTTAAGCTTCAATTCGCGCTGCCGCACCTTGCCTTGCTCGTCGATCAGGAAGGCGTGGATTGCCCGCACCTGATCAGGCTTCAGCAGGTCGTCCCAACGCGGCATCCCGTTCGCCAGCAGCAGGCCCTGCAACACGATCTGATCGAACACATCGTGCGTACCGGGCTGCATCCGCCGCAAGTCCGGAAGCGGAGCGCGCGGCTGGTTGGAATGGCAGATCGAGCAGTTCTCAGTGAACAGCATGGACCCCAGCGCAATGGTTTCCGGCGTCACGCCAGCAAGTTGCGCTGGCGGCTCTGGCGCAGGCTCCAGCGCGGGCAGATCGGCCGGGATCGGCACTTCGCCGCCGCCCAGCTTGAACACCAACAGACGGTTCGCGTTACCCTTCGCATAAGCGGCTGCGTATGGGGGCACGAAGCCCCAGCCGCCCCCGCCCCAGCCTGCCTGAACGGCGATGTATTGCACGCCATCCACGCGGTAGGTCATCGGCGCCGCGAGTATGGAGGTGCCGGTGTCGATGCTTTTCAGCACTTTCCCGGTTTCGGCGTCGCGTACGATCAGTTTGCCGGCCAGCGTACCGTGAACAACAAGGCCGCTTTCCGTCGCCAGCACCCCGCCGCGATCCTGCCAGCCATCGAAATCGGCGGCCCACCTGGTCTCGCCGGTCAGCGGATCGATCGCCCGCATCTGCGCAGAGAACGGCTTTTCCAGCACCTGCTTCCACTGCGGCAAAGCCTTTACCTGCTGCTGCATCGGTGGCGGCAGCGTTGGAAGGGCCGCTTCGAGATCGGCTGAAAAGATCAGCGCCGCACCGGGATTGAGGAACTTCTGCCGATAGGCCGGCCGTTCCTGACCCGGCGGAACGAACATGAGGTTACCCATGTCCACGACGGCCGCGAAATAGAGGTTCCGCTTGGGATCGTAAGCCGCCGGGTGCCAGTTGCGCGCGCCGGACGTCGCCGGGAACACAATCTTCGGCCCTTGTGAATAGTCGGAGAATTCCGGCGTCAGCACCGGCTTTCCGGTTTCGAGATCCCAGCCGCTGGCCCAGCTTGTGCGGACCATGGCGTTGGCAGCCAGTGGCTTCCCGCTTTCGCGGTCGATCACGAAGAAGAATCCGTTCTTCGGCGTATGCAGGATCACTGGCCGCTTGGCGCCGTTCACCTCCATCTCGGTGAAGACCATCGGCTGGGTGGCGGTGAAATCCCAGGAATCCTGCGGCGATTCCTGGAAGTGCCACTTCACGTTGCCGGTCTTGAGATCAAGCGCGACGAGCGAACCGAGGTAGAGGTTGTCGCCGCCGTTTGGCGAGCGGCTGTGCAGCGGGTAAGGGCCGCCATTGCCGACGCCGATGATCACCTGATTGAACACCGGGTCGTAGCTGATCGCGTCCCACACGGTGCCGCCGCCGCCAACGTCCCAGCGGCTATTCGCATCCCAGGTCTTCAGCGCCTCATCCAGTGCGGCGTTTTCCTGTTTGCCGGAGGCAGGGTCACGCGGGACGGTGTAGAAGCGCCACTTCTCGTCACCGCTGCGAACATCGTAAGCCGTGACGTAACCACGCGCGTCATACTCCGCGCCAGCGTTGCCGATGATGACCATGTTGCCGGCAATCGTGGGGGCGCCGGTGATGGTGTAGCCACGCTTGCGGTCGGCGATTGTGTCCTTGCGCCACATGACAGCGCCGCTCGTCTGGTCCAACGCGTAGAGCCAGCCGTCCAGCGCTGCGACGTAGACCTTTCCATCAGCAACCGCGACGCCGCGGTTCGCCTGATCGCAGCAAGCCGAGCGGTTGGACTGCATGTCCACCTCCGGCTCGAACTTCCACAGTTCCTCGCCGGTCGCGGCTTTGAGCGCGTAGACCCGGCCTAGATTGCCGCTGGTGTACATGACGCCGCCGATCACCACGGGGGTCGCTTCCTGCACACGCGTCGTGCCAAGATCGTATTCCCACGCAAGGCCGAGGCCTTCCACGTTGGCGGGGGTGATATCGGTCAGCCGCGAGAAATGGCTTCCCGCCCAGTCGCCGCCGGGGTTGGTCCAATCGTCACCCGCACCAATGACGGTGGTGTCGATGCCGGAGTTTCCAGCGTCACGATCAGAACAGCCGGCCAGCATCAGCAGGGCAGCGGCAGCAGCCAGCAGCGCCCTCATTTCGGCCACGCCCCCTTGTACTGCTCAAACACGGAACGAAGAGTGCGCGGCGCGCGACCGGTCACCCGCTCCACCACATCGCTGACCTTGTCGAAATAGCCTTCGCGGATCGCCTGACCGAAGGTCACCATGCCTTCGCTCGCCCACGGTATCGGGCCATCAGGCACCACGTCCGAAGCGCGGCGCGCCACGCCAAGGGAATCGAAATAGGCGTACATGCCCTCATCATCGACGGGTTCGATCACGATGGGCTTGCCCGCGATTTCAGAGATCATCGCCATGGCTTCGGGGATCGAGATCGCCTCTGGCCCGGTCACGTCATAAGCCTGATTGGTGTGTCCATCCTGCGTCAGCGCACCGACCGCCACCGCAACGCAGTCGTCACGGCTGACGAAGCCCACGCGCCCATCGCCGCAGTTGTCGGGCTTACCGCCCGCCTGCAGTGCCGGGATCGCCATGGCGAGCGCCACAGCTTCGGAATACTGACTATCGCGCAGGTGGGTCCACGCCGCGCCCGATGCCTCGATCGCCCGTTCGGTCGCATAATGATCATGCTGCTCGGTCGAAGGGTGATCCGGATCGCCCCCCGCGATGATCGAGGTATAGACGATATGCCGAACGCCCTGCCCCACACCGGCGTTGATGGCATTGGTATGCTGGCTGAGCCGCGATCCGACACGTGTGGTAGAGATCAGCAGCAGCTTCTCTCCCCCTTCCATCGCCGCGGACAGAGAGCCGGGGTCATCGAAGTCCGCGCGACGAACAGAGGCACCGCTTTCAGCCAGATCCGCCAGATTTTCAGGCGTGCGTGAAAGAAATACCAAGTCTTCCGCCGGCACTTTTTCCAGCAGCAGCCGTGCCGCTGCATTGCCGAACTGTCCCGACGCCCCACTGACGATGATCTTGCCCATGACCTCTCCCGTATTGGCCCATGTCATAACGGGTGGTACGGACCGCGCAACCGCGAGGAGAGGGGATAATATGCAGCTTTCAGTTGAAGACCGCATTGCGCTGCAAGATCTGATAGCCGCCTATTCATGGGCGCTTGATACAGGCGACGCGGAAGGGCTTGTTGCCTGCTTCACCGAAGACTGCGTGATGAGCGAGGAAGTGTTTGACGAGCCCGACATTTGGGAAGGGCACGACGGCATTCGCGGGCTGATGGCGCACTACGCTAACGCCCCCGGCTTTCCCGGACGGCAGCACCACGTTACGCAGGTCCAGTACATTCCGCAGGACGACGGCACCGTGAAGATGCGCGGCTTCGCCTTCGTCACCGAGTGCGAGGGTGAGCCACCCTACCTCCTGCGCTTCACCGGCTGGTACGATGACCACGCGGTCAAGGGTGCGGACGGCAAATGGCGGTTCCGCCGCCGCATCGTACGGCTGTGGGATGGCGAGGTGCTGAAGAACTTCCCTGGCCGTGGGCAGTGGGTGGCGAGGAAGCGGCCAGACAGCCTGATCATCAAGCGCTGATCGCGCTGACCATCCGGTCAGGAATGGGCAGCCAGAACCCAGCCGACAACCAGACCGCGATCAGTACTGGCCGCGATTAATTCGCGTAGGTGCCCCGCGTCCCAGTCCACCGGACGATAGCCCGCCTCAGCGCCGACTTCTTCCAGAAGCAGGGCATCCACGTGGCGGCTCACGCCGACGACCAGACCCGGACGGCGCGCAAACAACTCGCGGCCGAAACGGATGCGGTCCCCATCAATGGCGAGGGCTTGAGCGCCCTCTTGGCCGCCCGCGACCAGTCGCCGACCCGCCTCAAGCGCAGGGTCGTAGACCATCAAAGACGGCTCGGCGTGTTGCCAGCGCCACTTGGGCAGACCGACGACGGCGGGCACGGCCAGCGCACCCTTCAACGCTTCGCGCCGACTGGCGGAAATCATTGCGCCACCTCGTGCGGTCCTGCGGCGAGGTAGTCGGCAATCTGCTTCAGTTGATCATCGCTGACTTCGCCGCGCGGGATGGCGGGCATGTTGCCGATGCCCTGACGCGCCGCGAGGATCACGTATTGCGCGGGGAGGTTGTCGCGCGCCTCCAGCAGGGCGGGCTGAACCCTGCGTCCCAACAGGCCGGTGCCCATGCCGTTGGCTCCGTGGCAGGAAATGCAGTGCTCCACGTATAGCGCCTCTCCGCCGGTAGCTCCGGGACGGCTGGCGAGCGTGGTCGGCTTAGGCGCTGGCGGGGCCTGCGCAATCGCGGCGCCGCCTGCCAGCAACAGACCGAATACGACGAGCCGCTTCATGCGCCCTCTCCTGCTCGCGGACCTTGCCCTTTGGGCCAGATGCCATTTTTTCCGGGTGCAAGGATGCCGTTGGGATCGAGCGCGTCCTTCACCTTCTGGTTCAGCTTGGCCAGCGACCCGCCGCCCCAGTCATAAGTCTGGGCGACCAGATCCATATAGTCGAGGTGGGTGCGATACTCTCCGTAACCGTGCTGCTTTGCGTCTGCGACAAGCTGGCGGAAGAACGGATCGATCCGCGCCATCATCGCCGCGTCATCCTTGTTGAACAGCATTGCGTTGACGTTGGTCAGGTGCCGCTCGCCAAAGGCGAAGCTGCCCTGATAATCCATGCCGTATTCCTTGTAGCGGGCATAAGTGCGCTGGAACTGCGCCAGTGCGGCAGTACCGTTCTGCGGGATCACGGGCGAGAATCCGATGTGCCCACCGCGCCCACCGTACCAGTTTGCGTTCTGCATGGGATAGGTGATCGGGGTGCCTGTCCAGCCGGAATATTCCCGCGGCTGCCCTTTCACCCAGGTTGTGGGCTTAATCGCCATCGGATTGATGGCGTTCATCGCCTGCTCAAGCACCTTGTACGCGGCCTTGTTGACCTCTTCCCGACCGTAAAGCCGCAGGGAAACGCCCCACCAGCCGAGGCCGAAGCGCTTGCGGATCGCATCGATCACGCTGTCGTCCAGCGCCCCGGGCTTATCGGTCCATTCGTCGCGCGTAGTGGCCACGGCAGCCGCGCGCAGCCAGTTGCCGATACTGGGCGATTGCTGAAGCACGCGCTCGCGCCGTAGCGGTCCGATTACATCGACCAGCGCCTTAAGGTCTTCCGGCCGATCGAACTCCACATCCATACCCATCAGGCTTTCGGGTTCCGGCATCAGCCACATGTTGGCCTTGGTCACGACGCCGAAGTTCGACTGCACGAACATCTGGTCCCAGCCCGGGCCGAACCCGAAGGGATAAGCACCCCAGGTCGTCGCGCCCGAAAAGGCCCCCATGCCGGTGCGCACGACTTCACCCGTGGGCAGGACAACTTCCATCCCGCACAGGTTCTTGGTGTTCTCGCCGTACGGGGTGTAGCCGACGCCCCGATCCAGCGCGTTGCCGATCACCGAACCCCAGCTGTTGCCGGGGGTGGACAGCCAGTAAGGCAGATTGTTCTGCTGGATGAAGTCGTAAAGGTCGTAGAATCCCACGCCCGGCTCCAGCAGCACTGTGCCGAATTCCTCGTCGAATTCGATCTTCTTCATGCCCGAAAGGTCCATCACCACGCTGCCCGAAAGCAGGGGGGCGGACCCGCCGTAGCCAAGGTTTTTGCCGCGGCTGATGGGCCACACGGGCAGGCGGTATTCGTTGGCAATGCGCAGCGCGGCCTGAACTTCTTCCACCGATCCGGGCGCAATCGCGCCGGCAGGCTGGTGTCCCGCATCATTGATCGCGAACTTGTCTGCGTAGCCGGTCCGGTCGGTGCGGTCGAAGAAGACCTTCTTCGCACCGAGGACGCGTTCAAACGCCTGCTGCGCCTGGGATAGCTTGCTCGCCGTGAAACCGGGCGCGAGGTGGGAATCAGCCATTTCTATCCATCCGTCCTACGTCGTCGACCACTGCGTGCGTGCGGGTGAGCGCGTTCCCGCATCCAGCCGGATCACATCGCCATTGAGAAGCGTGTTTGTCACGATGAACATGACCACGCTGGCAAATTCGTCTGCAGTACCCCCACGCCGGGGGAATTCAGCGTCCTTGAGCAGTTCAGCCACGAAATTGTCAGGCAGGAAACTGACCATCGGCGTCGCCATGAAGCCAGGTGCGATGCCCATGCTGCGAATGCCGTATTTCGCCAGATCGCGGGTCCATACCAGTGTCAGCCCGGCGAGGCCCGCTTTGGAAGCGGTATAGGCACTCATCCCTTCCTGCCCTTCAAAGCTGGCGATGGAGCAGGCGTTTACGATCACCCCGCGTTCCCCGTCGGGCCCCTCTAGCGTGTTACCGGTCATGCGGTGTGCGACTTCTGCCGTCACGTTCATCGCGCCGATCAGGTTGACCTCAATCAGTCTGCGCATCGCGACAAGATCGCCCGGCCCCTGCGCGTCGGCAATCGGCCCGATGCCGCCGATACCCGCACAATTGACGAGGATGTGGATTTGTCCGTCAATCGCCTGCGCGGCAGAACGAACTGCCGCTGGATCAGACACGTCGCACTGCAGCGATTGCGCCCCTTCCGGCGCCTCGCCGCCCACATCGAATGAGAACACCCGCGTACCAGCGGCCAGCAGCGCCTCCACGGTTCCCCTGCCCAAACCCGAATTGCCGCCGGTAACAACCGCGGTCTTGCCTGTCGGATTCATTCCCTCTCCCGTCGCTATGGGGCGACTTTGACGGACGATACCTTTCAGGTAGCACCATCCCAAGTCAAGCAAGGGAGAGGGGGCTGACCATTACAACTATTTCTCGCAGCGCGCTTTACGCTGTTCTCGACGACTTTCTGGCGGCGCTGGACGCGCGCGACCCCACTCGTGTCGAGTGGGCGGACCGATTGCTCTACACCGAAAACAATGTCGCGATCGATCCGGGCGATGGATTCTGGAACACGGTCACCGCGCGGGGGCCATATGATCTGCGCTTCGCCGATTGCGACAGCGGACAGGTCGCGCTGTTCACATGTGTCGAGGAGACCGATGCCGTTTCCCCCTGCGCGATACGGTTAGAAGTACGCGGTTCAGCCATCGCGGGCGCGGAGATCGCGGTGGCCCGCAACAAGGATGAAGGCTTCCCCTTCACCGGCCAAAAATACGAAGACAAGCCAGCCATGCTGGCAATGGTGCCCGAGGCAGAGCGCGCCAGTCGCGATGAACTGATCCGCATATCTGACGGCTATTTCAACACCATCGAACTCAACGATGGCACCATCCGCACGCGTTTCCACAAACACTGCAACAGGGTGGAGAACGGCGTTCAGACGACCAACAACGCCGCCTTCCCGCTACCTATCGCGCGACTAGGTTGTGAGGCCCAGTTCGCGCTTGGCTGGTATCGCTACGACGACGCCTTGCGCGGCCGCCGCTTCCCGTTGGTCGATGTGGAACGGGGCATCGTGCTGGCCCACGGCTTCATCGATCATTCCGGCAAGCTGGGAGAATATGAGCTGACCGACGGCACCCCGGCTTCCAGCCCGGTACGCAGGCCGCATAGCTATTATCTTGCCGAAGCCTTCAAGATCAGGGACGGTGCGATCGAACAAGTCGAGGCGGTATTCCATTCGGTGCCGTATCGCATGCCCTCACCGTGGGAAACACGGGAGGCGGGAGAGGACTAAGACCATGAGTTCAGCGCGCCGCGCAGTGACACTGATTCTTCTCGCGGGCGTCTTCATCATGGAAGGCTACGACATCAACGCGATGGCGTTGGCGGTGCCCCGACTGGAGGGCGCGCTGGGGCTGGAATCGGCTTCGTTCGGGCTGGTGTTCACGGCGCTGCTGGTCGGCATCGGTGTGGGCGGTGCGGTGCTGGCCCCTTATGGCGACCGCTTCGGGCGCAGGGCGCTGATCGTGATGGGCTGCGTTGCTACGGGGGCATTCACCCTCGCCACTGCGAGCGCGACCACCGTGACCGGGTTCCTGATCTGGCGCGCCCTTACGGGGATCGCACTGGGCGCCGCTCTTCCCAACGTCAGCGCGCTGTCAGCCGAACTTGCATCCGAGAAAATGCGCGCGACGGTGATGGCGATTGTTTCGGCGGGTATCCCGCTCGGCCTCGCGCTGGCCGGGATCACGGCACCGGCGGTCATCGCACAGGCTGGGTGGCACGGATTGTTCATGGTGCCGGGCGCGTTTGCGCTGGTGCTGGCAGCGGCGCTGTGGCTCGTGCTGGAGGGCGGTTTGCCCCGCGAAACCGGTAGTGAAGAGACCAAGCCGGCTGCTGCCCGGTCGAAGGCGCCGCAGCTCGATCTGTTCCGCCGCCCCTGGGCCATGCCCTTCGCGGTGTTCACGCTGATGCTCGCGCTCAACGCTGCCAATCTTTACCTCCTGAGTTCATGGCTGCCCACGGTTCTGCCGCAGGCGGGCTTCTCGCTGGATCATGCGGCGCGCATTTCCGGCATTGTGCAATTCGTGGGACTGGGAATAGGCGTACTGGCCAGTATCGGCATCGACCGCTGGAAGGCCGGCCCGGTGCTGGTGCTGATGTTCGGGGCCATGGCTGCCAGCTTCCTGATCGTGAGCCTTACCGCGCCAGACGCGGCTCGGTGGACGCTGCTACTGGGCATCGGGGTTGGTGGAGCGTCCGCAGGCGGCATGGCCTTGCCCGCGCTCTGCGCGCACCTGTTCACACCGCATCAGCTCTCGTCGGCCATCGGAATGGGCGTGCTGGTCGCGCGATTAGGCGCCTTCACCGGGCCGCTGATTGGCCAGGCCCTGCTGAATGCTCAGGTGAGCCCGCAAACGTTTTTTCTGGCGGCCTCGGTGCCCCCGATCCTCTGTGCGATGGTTGCCTTTGCAGTACCCGCTGCGCTGACCGTGAAACGGGGGCAGCAGCAGGCGTCGGCGGCTATGGCTTGAAGTCGAGCCCGCCGACCCGCTCGGAGAAGCGCCAGCCGTCCTCAGTGCGGACCAACCGGTCCGTGAACGTGCCAATAAGAGGCGACTTCGGGTCCATCGCCGGAAGCTCGCCAGGCTCCGCCGCCTCGCCCATATAAAGCACGATCACGCTGAAGGCGCGGGCGTGGTCGGCATCGTCCACGTCGACCACCGTATTGGCAATAACGTGCCGCTGCGCGCGCGCTGGCCGGGCAAGGAAGCTCGCCAGAATTGCTTCGCGGCCAACGACGAACTCGTCAGGTCGACTGGGTCGCGCAAAGCGGGCGTCGGCGGTGTAGAGTGCCGCGACGCCTGCCCAATCCTGCGCATCGTTCAAATTGACGTAGAGCTTGATGAGCCGTTCGCAATCAACCTCAATCGCTCGCCGTTCTGCTTCTGTCATTCGGTGTCGTTGTCCGGTTTTGTCCGTTCAAGCAACAGCGGACGACCTTCCTCGTCACGCGCTTCAAGAGTGGCAATCAGCCGCGACACGATATCGCCCAGATGCGTCACGTCTTCTTCTGAGAGCCCAGAGAAGAGATATTCCGCCACCTTTTCGGTTTGCGGCTGCATGATCGCGAAAAGGCGCTCCCCCTCCGCGGATAGCGTCAGACACTTCCTGCGATGATTGGCCGGATCGCGTTTCACTTCGATTCGGCCGTCGCGCCGCAATGTCGCCACCGCGCGCGAGACACTCATGACGTTGACGCCGGTCATTTCCGCCAGTTCATGACTGGCCGATCCGCCCAGTGTGCCGATTGTCATGAGCAGCCGGAATTCATTCACGCTAATGCGATGATGGTGTTCCAGGTAAGTCGAAAATGGTGTGGTCAGCCTGTTGGTCAGCTTCAACAGGCCGTGTAGCAAGCCCCCTCGGCCCCGCATACCGTGCGAATATGAATCCCCATTCGCGTGCGTCAGCAAGCGTTACTCTCCCCTTCGGTGTTTTTTGCGGCGGCTCAAATCGGCCGCTCTTTCCATCGACTATCACAATCGTTAGCGTTTCAAGCAACCGAAATTAATTCGAGTTCCTCAGGGGAGAGATGCCGACATGAATGCCTTTCCGCAGTCCATTCACTTCATTGGCAGCAATAAGCCGCGCCGCCTGGAAATCTCTGCGCGCGATCTTGAAGTAGAAGGGCAGATTCCGGCCGAAATCGACGGCGCTTTCTTCCGCGCCGTACCCGATAACGCGCACACGCCGATGTTTGACGATGACATCGCCCTGAACGCTGACGGCATGATCGCGCGGTTCAACATCGAAGGCGGGGCGGTCGATTTCGACATTCGTTATGTCGAGACAGAGCGTTATCTGGCCCAGAAGGCAGCACGCCGCGCACTGTTCGGTCGGTATCGCAACCCGTTCACGGACGATCCCTCGGTCGCGGGAATGGACCGCACGGTAAGCAACACCACCCCCGTGTGGCACGCCGGGCGCCTTTTCATGACCAAGGAGGACGGGCGCGGGTACGAGATCAATCCCCACACGCTCGAAACCCGCGGCAAGTGGGACTATTACGGCGCGCTGAAATCGGAAACCTTCACCGCCCACCCGCGTGTAGACCCGGTGACCGGCGAACTGTTCTTCTTCGGTTATGAAGCGGGCGGCCTGTGCAGCGACGACATCGCCTATTGCATCGCCGATCACGAGGGCAATCTGAAGTCCGAACAGTGGTTCAAGCAGCCTTATGTGGCGTCGATCCACGACTTCGTGATTACCGAGAAATACGCGATCTGGCCGATCTTCCCGACCACTGCCGATCTCGACCGGCTGAAGGCTGGCGGCGCGCACTGGGCGCACCACCAGGATCTGGAAAGCTGGATCGCCATCATGCCGCGTTACGGCAAGGTGGAGGAGATGAAGTGGATCAAGGGGCCTGCGGGCGTTTCCTGCTTCCACGAGGTCAACGCCTATGACGACGGCGATCTGGTGCACATCGACCTGTGCCTGACCAACACCAACGCCTTCTCGTTCATGCGCGAAGCTGGCGGCATCGACATTGCGCAGCAGGACATTCAGGGCGCGCTGACCCGCTGGACGATCGACATGTCCAAGGCCGACCCGCAGATTGAGGAGCGGCCCCTTGGCCCTCCCGGCGATCTGCCGCGCCTCGCCGATGCGGATCAGGGGCGGAACTACAATCGCACCTGGTATCTCAGCATGAATCCTGAAGGCGGCCCGCCGATGCTGGGCGGCCCGGTGGGCATCAACTTCAACTGCCTGCTGCGGCTGGAGCCGGGCAATGGCCGGGTAACGGCGCTGGGCGTGCCACCGGGCGCAGCGATCAGTGAACCGGTCCACGTTCCTTCGAGCGATGCCACCCACGGCGGCTGGCTGCTTACCGTGGTCGACGTCCCCAATGGCCCCGCCCCTCACGACTATCTCTCGGAACTCTGGGTGCTGGAAGCTGACGCGATCGAGAAGGGCCCGATCGCCAAGGTGAAGACCGAGCTGCCCCTGCGCAGCCAGGTGCACGGATCGTGGGTGTCGCGCGACAGGCTCGACACCAGCAAGGAACGCTGAAGCAAAGCCCTTTTCCCCTCCCCGGGCCGACCGGGGAGGGTTCAAGGGTTAGCGCCCGATCGCCGGACGGGGCCTCCCACCCGCGCGCAAAACTGCTTCGTAGTTGCGACCAGCGATCAGCGGCTCTGCCGCCGGTTGCACGGTGGCCTGAAGCTGACGGAGCAGGAACTGCCCGAACGGCCATGCGCGAATGTCGGAATCGGCATTGATGTGCCCCAGCCATCCCGCATCGACGAACCGGCTTCTCCATATCCGCGCCAATCGCCGAGCACGATCGAACCCTATGTATGGGTCGTTCCGACTCGCCGCGACGATGGAGGGAAATGGGAACGCCGTGCGCATGACCGGCGCGAAGCGGGCGATGCGGCCATCCACCTCGCCTTCGACATCAGGCGGTGCGACCAGCAGTGCCCCCCGCACCGGCCCATCCGCGCTCGGCTGCTCATATTCGTTCCACCATGCAACCGCATGGCAGCCGAGGCTGTGAGCCACCAGGATGACCGGCCGCGCCGCATTATGGATCGCGAGGTTGAGGCGGTTCACCCACGAATTGCGATGCGGATCATCCCATGAGCCAAGATCGACCCGTGCGACGTTCTCAAACTCGCGCTCCCAGTGGGTCTGCCAGTGACCGGGCCCGCTATCGTTCAATCCGGGAACCAACAGGATCAGGGGCTCGCGGGCGTCAGGGGATGGACTGGTCATCGATCGAACTCCCTTATGCGGAATTGCCTGGGTCAACGGGGGTGGCCGGGGTCAGAAGTTTCTAAAGCCCCAGCCGGTTCCAGAACTCCGCCGCGGACACGGCGGTGCAATGCTTGGCGGCGCTGTCGGCTTGCCTCGACCACGAGGGATGCGGCAGACGCGGCACCGGGTTCGCCAGTTGGCGGTGATCAAAATTGAAATGCCTGGACATTCGTTTTCTCCTTTTCAACGAGGAGCACGAGCCGGCGTTGTCGCGTAGGTCCGTGCGCTTTAGCGGTTGGTGACGCGGAGCAAGCTGACTTGATCAAAAGCCGCGACCTGCCAGTTCCAGCAGGCACGCGCCTTCTCAACCAATTCGGTTGGGAATGCAATCAACATGCGCTTGGCCGTGCCCAAGAATGGCTGGGGCGTTGATTGCTGCGGATGGCTCTCCCCGGTTGCAACCATCGTAATCGGGTTCATACTCCGGGCCGATGGAGACGCAGCTCCGCGAAGAGCGCGCCCGAACGAAGGGAGAAACCGATGAACCTGCGCCTCCTGGTCACCGCGCTGCCCCTGTTCCTGGCCATGCCGCTGGCTGGACCCGCCGCTGCGCAAGACCCGGTGCCGTCTGCGAAAGACTACCCCGCAAAGCCAGCCGGGTGGAAAGTCTCGCGCACGCAGTGGGGCGATCCCGATCTGCGCGGAAGCTGGCCGCTCGATTACCTGTCCGCCACCCCGCGAGAGCGGGCACCTGAACTGGGCACACGGACCGAGTTGACCGAAGAAGAATATCGCGGGCGACTGAGGGAGGCGGAAAGCCGGATCGGGCTGGAGGCGGCGCAGGACCGGGTCGGCATCCTCGGCATGGGGCACTGGCGCGAGGATGGGCTGCCGCTGTGGCAAACCTCGATGATCACGCAGCCCGCCAATGGCCGCTATCCCGCGCTAACTGAGGAAGGCCGGCGCAGTGCCGCTGCGGTAAAGACTTCGTGGAACACCGAGGTGTTTAACGACCTCACGGACTTCGGCATCTTCGACCGCTGCCTGACGCGCGGAATGCCATCGTCGATGCTGACCGGAGCCTACAACACGGGCATCCGGGTGATGCAGAGCCCCGGCCTGGTGGTAATCGCGCTGGAAATGATCCACGAAACACGGAAGGTCTATCTTGACGGCAGGGCCGCCCCGCCGCCCGAAGTGACCGATTACCTCGGCTATTCGCGCGGGCATTGGGAAGGCGACACGCTGGTGATCGAAACGACCAATTTCACGCCGGGAATTTCGAACGGCCCTTCCCCCAACAGCGCGCAGATGAAGGTGATCGAACGGCTTACGCCAACCGGGCCGGACCAGATCCGCTACGAAGCATGGGTAGAAGATCCGGTGATGCTGACCGCGCCGTACAAGATCGACATTCCGTGGCAGCGAAATAACGCCTACGAGTTCTACGAATACGCCTGCCATGAAGGGAACGTGCAAGTGCGCGGCTATATCACCGCCACCAGCCCGCGCTTCGCCAAGCTGCGGGAAGAGCAATGGGCCAAGCAAGGCGAACGTCCATCCGACGACCCCGGACCTGGCGGAAACCCGTGAGCGTGGATGTGCCGGGAGCCGTGTCATGATACGCACAGGGATCGGCGGCTGGATCTACCCGGACTGGCGTGGGGGCACATTCTACCCCGCCGGACTGCCGCAGAAGCGGGAACTGGAACACGCCTCGCGCGCGCTGACATCCATCGAGATCAACGGAACCTATCATCGCCTGCAGAAGCCCGACAGCTTCCGCAAATGGCGCGAACAGACGCCCGAGGGTTTCGTGTTCGCGGTCAAGGGATCGTCCTATGTCACCAATCGCAAGGCATTGGCGACTGCCGGTGAATCCCTCGACAAGTTCTTTGCGCAGGGGCTGGAAGAACTGGGCGACCGCCTCGGCCCGATCCTGTGGCAGTTCATGGGAACCAAGCAGTTCGATGCGGAGGACGTATCCGCATTCCTCCAACTGCTACCCCGAGAACTGGCGGGGCGCCCCCTGCGGCACGCGATAGAGGCAGGGCACGAGAGCTTTGCATGCCCGCAATTTGTCGATCTGGCGCGCGAGGCGAGCGTAGCCGTAGTGTGGCTGGAGCAGGAAGGGCGCACAGCGATCGCCGACCGCACGGCCGATTTCGCCTATATGCGCTGCAAGAACCTCCACTCCACGCAAGCGGCAGGATACCCGAGCGCCGACATTGGCCGCATCGCAACCCTGTGCCGCGCCTGGTCTGATGGGCAGGCGCCGGAAGGGTTACCCTACGCCACCGAACGCAAAGCTAGCGAAGGCTATCGCGGAGACGTCTTCGCCTTCATGATAAACGGAGCGAAAGAGCGTGCGCCCGCTGCGGCGAAGGCTCTTGCTGAGCGCATTGAAGGATCGCCATGAAGAAGATCGCCTTCGCATTGGGTTTGCTCGCCTTCGCCTCTCCTCTGGCCGCACAGTCGCCTGAGCAGGTCGCCGAACGGGCGCTGAGAGCGGCCCCGGTGTGGGACGGGCATAACGACGTGCCGATCCAGCTTCGCTCGCGACTGGGCAACGTGATCGCTGACTTCGATTTTCACGATACGCATTCAGAACCTGACGGTCGTGGCGGGACCAAGGCGATGCACACCGACTTTCCCCGGCTCGCCCAAGGCAAAGTCGGCGCGCAGTTCTGGTCAGTGTATGTTGACGCTTCGCTGCCTGAAGGCGATGCGGTGGTCCAGACGCTGGAGCAGATCGACGTCACCAAGCGGCTGATAGCTCATTACCCGAACGAACTGGCGCTAGCGCTGACCGCGGACGATGTGGAGCGGGCGATGAAGTCAGGCCGCATCGCATCGCTGCTGGGCATGGAAGGCGGCGTTTCGATCGGTGGCAGTCTGGGCGTGCTGCGCCAGATGTATGATCTGGGCGCGCGCTACATGACGCTGACCCACTCGCTCAATCTGCCATGGGCCGACAGCGCGAGTGTCGCGCCCATGCATGGCGGCCTGACCGATTTTGGCCGTGACGTGGTGCGCGAAATGCAGCGGATCGGAATGCTGGTGGACCTCAGCCATGTCAGCGACGACACCATGCGTGACGCTCTGGATGTGGCAGGCGCTCCGGTGATCTTCAGCCATTCCGGTGCCCGCGCGGTCAACGGTCATGCGCGCAATGTACCCGACGACGTGCTCGTCCGGATGAAGGATAACCGCGGCATCGTGATGGCTGTCGCACTACCCGCCTATGTCAGCGAGGAGCGCCGCCAGTGGGGCGCGCTGCGCGAAGCCGAGAAGAAGCGGCTTGAGACTTTGCTCCCCACCGCCCCGGAAGAGGTGAACAGAGGGCTTGCCACGTGGGACGCCGCCCATCCGGAACCTAAATCAACCGTGTCCCAACTCGCCGATCATATCGACCATATCCGGAAGGTCGCCGGGATCGACTACATCGGTATCGGCGGCGATTACGACGGCATGGACACCGGCCCCGTGGGCATGGAAGACGTGGCCGGATACCCAGCGCTGTTCACGGAACTGGCGCGGCGCGGCTACTCCCAGTCAGACCTCGAAAAGATCGCCAGCCGCAACATGATGCGCGTGCTCAGGGCCGCCGAAGCCTATGCCGCAGCGCACCGGGCCGACCCGCCAATCGAACGAGCCGTGGCCCGGTAAACTGTCGCCTTCGTCAGGCCGCAGCTGCAGGCTGCGGCTTGGCGCGGCGCTGGACATTCCAGGCCAGGCCCAGTTTCTCCATGCCGTGAATGGTCCAGCCGTTGATATCGAATTCCCACCAGCGGACATGGTTCGACGCAACGCGCGGGGCGTCATGGTGGTTGTTGTGCCAGCCATCGCCGAAGGTCAGCAGCGCCACGAACCAGTTGTTGGTCGACCCATCCTTGTTCGGGAAATTCTGGTACCCGTAGTCATGGGCGAGACTGTTGGTGGCGGCGACGCCGTTCGCGAAGATGAAGGTGCGCAGGCATCCGCCGATCAGCACCGTGCCGATCACGTGCTCCGGCCCGCCGAAGAGCAATGCCCATCCGGCCGGCAGCAGGATGATGGAAAAGATCGCCCAGAAATACCGCGTCTTGTGCACGAAGACGAGGATCGGATCATCCGCCAGGCCCTTGCCATAAACGCGCAGATCGGTGTGCGTGTTGTCCAGCAACCAGCCGATGTGCACCTTGAAGAAGCCCCACGGGTTCTTCTTCAGCGGGCGACCATAGCCATCGACGCGCGGGGCGTAAGGATCGCCGGGCACGTTGGTGAAAGCATGATGGCGACGGTGATCAGCCGACCAGTTGATGACCGATCCGATGCTGGCCATCTGGCCTGTGATCGCGAGGATCGCGCGCATGACCTTGCTCGTTTCGAACGAGCGGTGCGAGAAATAGCGATGGAAGCCTACCGACAGGCCGAAGTTGATGATCACGTAACCGCTGGCGAAGGCTGTCCATTCGACCCATCCGGTGGGCTGCGTGAAGATCCACCATATGGCTGCGAACGATCCGATCATCTGCAGGCCGAATATCAACGTGATGTATTCGACATGCTGGGCGACCGCTTCCTTGCCGCCGACAAGGACGCCAACGTGCGGGCTGCCCCGCCCCTCTATTTCCCATTTCCGGTCAGCCGGAAATATGGCTGTGCTATGCACGCGCTTTGAATCTGTCACTTGCTCGCCCCTGGACCCACTAGGTTAACGAAATTTAACCACGAAGAGGCGCGAGTCAAATTCAATGAAATAGTGTCGCCGCGCCGGTCAGCCGGAGATGCGCTCCTGACGGCGGACCATTTCGCCGATCCACTCCGGCGCGAAGGGCGAAGTGCATCCGGCTGGGGTGGGGTAATCGCGATAGACGCCCAACGCCTCGCCAATGGCCAGTGCGCGTTCGCGATGCTGCGGGTGGTAGATGCCGATCTGGGCCAGCGCCATGTTCATCGTCCACTTCGGCTCAGGGGCCGCGTCCGCCATCTGAGCCTCTATGCGATCGAGCAGAGCGCCGAGATCCAGCCCTTCGGCATTCTTCGCGATACGCTCGGCAGTAAGGCTCCAGCCCGCCCGTGCAGCGACTGGATGATCGTCCTGCATCCACGCCTGACGCAACGTTTCCTTCTCCGGATGTTTCTTCACGATATAGCTGTTCAGCCAGTCGGACACCTGCATCACCCGATTGGAGCGCACCATCGCGTCCAGATCATCGGCCGCGATCTGCTTCGGCTTGATCAGCAGGATCGCGAGCAGGCGCGCATCCACGTTGCCGGTGTCCCAGAGTTCCAGCCCAAGCCCGTGGTCCGCCTTGATCTCGTTTGCCAGCTTGCGGATGTCGCCCAGCTTCACGCCGAACTGGTCCGCACCCGCGCCTTCGCGGATTGCGAGCCTCTTCACCTTCTCGTCACCGAGAGCCTTCAGCCGTTCCATCGCTTCGTCGCGGGTCATCCCAATTCCTTAGCTTGTTCGCCGGGCAGACGCTGAAATCTCAGACATCAGCGCACTGGCCAAGCCTTTGTTCGCCTGCCATTCGCGCGCGTTCAGGAGACAGGTCATGAGCGACGACGAATACGTATATGACGAGGACAGCGGCGAATGGATGCCCGCTTCCGAACTCGCGGCGAAGCAGGCGGCGGCCGATACGGTGGAAGTGCGCGATGCGGTGGGCAACGTGCTGGCCGACGGCGATTCCGTGACGCTGATAAAGGATCTGGACGTCAAGGGCGCCGGGCAGACGCTGAAGCGCGGCACGGTGATCCCGTCCATCCGCCTGACCGGCGACGCGCAGGAGATCGACTGCCGGTATCCGGGCATCAAGGGCCTGGTCCTGCGTGCGGAGTTCGTGCGCAAGCGGTAAACCGGCCGCACGGCTAGCCCGTGTTCGGAGGATACCGCGCTTTCCCATCACCACAGAGCGGGTTCGAGCAGCGGCCAGCACGGCGCGCAGGGGCCGCAAGGTGACAGGGGGTGTTGACACATGTGACACGGACCAGGGGTGGGCATTATTCCGGCAGCCCCCCTGTCACCTTGGCCGCCACAGGTGTCACCTTGGGAGCCGCCCCGCGGGCCAGACCGAGGCGCTGGGCCAGCACCCATCCTTCCGCAAAGGCAGGAGCCCGCTCGCGCAGGCGATAGGCGGAATTGCGGCTGACCCCCACGGCCCGCGCCGCGCCCGCCACACTGCCACACCGCGCCAGCGCCTCCAGAAAGGCGAGCGCCCGCGACGGGCTCCATCGGTATTCGGAATTGGGACGGGTCGAGCGAGAGGGTGAGGATGCATGCGTCATCCCGCAGGGTAAGGCACGGGAAGAGGCGTGTAGGAAAGGACTTCTGCATCCCACTTTGCGACCAAAACCGTGCGAATACCTATTATCTCTTTTTAAATAAGATACGGTTTTAATCGATGAAGTCCAAATATCCTGATGTTCCCATGAATTACTCGGAGGGTTTTGCATGGCAAAGAAATCGAAGAGGCATCAAGGAATCTTATACACGCTATTGATTCTTAGCACGTTATCATCCGGTGCACTGCTTTTGATGTCGTGGGATATGCGGTCAGAAATCCGCGTGTACCAAGCCGCCAGCCTGAAATCGCTCAATGACGCCAAGGCAACCGAGGCCCTTCTGGAGACACTGCGGCAGCAGTCAGCAGAGTCGGCTGAGCGCGCTTCACGCGCGGAGACCGAATTGGCGCAGATGAAAGCTGATGACCTGGCGAGGGTTGCCGATTGCTACATATCGACTCCATTCAACAGCCAACAAGTCAGTTGCGAGGATGTCGCCTCCAACCCGAACTTCGCTGATTCCTTCCGACAAGGTGAATTTTCCACCGACGCCGGGACTGATCGACCGAGCCGCGGAAGAGGATGGGCCGTCCGCTCTTTGGAAGAAGGGCTACCCGGCACCGGGGCTCCACCGGTTGTTATCGGCGGAATGCCTATCCCGAACGCCGTTTTGACAGAGGATGGTCGCCTTATCGCCCAAATCACGCAGGAGTGCGGGAACGAAGCGTCGTGCATCGCTGGCCGGTGGGCAGCTATCGAAGCCTCGCGTTGCCTCGGAGGAATCGGAAACGCTGGGGGCTGCGTAGGTCCGAACGGAGAAATCCGCAGAGGGTTGGAGACCGCATATAATGACCTTACCAATGGGCCTGGCCCGAACAATGACCTCCTCAAAGCAATCGAAAATCCCGGCCGCGCGCTGAGAGACTTTTTCGGATGGTAGGTTATCGAGCCGCAACAAATCGCCTCCGTCGATTACTGAAGGCGTGACACTGCGCTTCTATTTGCGAGTGAATCGCAATAAATAAGCGCGATGAGCAAGGATTTCGCCAAGACAGTCAGCTTCCTCGCGCTTCACCTGATCGTGGGGTTCAGCGTGGCGTACCTGCTGACGGGATCGGTGGTGATCGCCGGAGGCATCGCCCTGATCGAGCCCCTGGCCAACTCCGTGGTTTTCTTCTTCCACGAACGCGCATGGGACGGACGGTTGTGGCCGGTAAGGACTACGCGATCGCCTAACTGGCGATTGGGGTGAGTGAACTCGCCACGCCCGAACAGTTGAACCTACCACCCTAGCTCGTGCGAACCAACGATCAGCGACTTAAACAACGCCCCTGAAATCTAATTTGAGTTGTTGGCCGGCTGCTACTTTCGCGAGCAGACCCTTTGTGTGGGCAGATCGGAAAATTCGATATGCTGCAGTCCCACGGTGATTATCTACGAATTTCTCAATCTCGGACTTCACATCCTCATAGTGACCAATAACCTCCTTTTCATTGAAGATATCCCCGCCAGATGCTTCAGTTTTAAGAGAAAGCATATACAATATATGAAACACCCCCTCAATTATCCAAGCCTCATCATATCTCTTTTTTAAACCATTTGCCATAGTTCTTATTGTTTTTTGCCGATCCTGCTCAACTTGTTTGTATATCTTCCATATAGAAAGAATATTCTCTGCAGAGAGAATATTCTCGTTAAATATCCAATCGTAGTACTCACCAAATATCTTATTAGACGCCGTCTTTGCTCGATCCGGCTCGCGCAAAACAAATGCGAGTATAACCTGACCCAACTTTACCGCATCAATCCTACGATCGTTCGCCTCCGCTATGTGTTGATCATTTTTCCGTTCGTAATAATACCCTAGTGGCCTTAGCGCGTTCTCTATTTGAATCTGGACCTTATCATTTGAGCGAATGTCCCTGCTCCGGATCGGAGTTTGACTGTTTGTCGCCTCCGCCACCCGGTTGGTCAGTGATTGATCTACGGTCTCAATTATTCTTACGAGAATGCGCACATCAGCAATTCTAGCGGCACCCGAGCGCCCAGCCTCGAAGAGCGCATGAGACGTCTGTCCACCATTAACGATCTGAGGATTGGTCATGAAAGCCTTAGGAGACGCAGCCTTGGGCTGATACTCCAGAGATTGGCAAATAATCGTAACACCGTTATTTAAATACCAAAACTCAAGGTTATTCTTGCTTATTGCTGTATTTAATATTTTTCGATTTACCTCATTCTCCTCCCCAAGATACAAACGAATGTTCTCTTCAAAAAGAGTTGAATCTACTTCCCCTGGATACTGCGGATCTCTAATTAGTTCGACGAGATCATTTGCGCGGACAGTTGCAATCAACCCCTGGGCAAACCCGTCAGTTCGCCCAAAAAGTTGATTCTCCACGATCGGTAGAGCAAGTTTCCGATCATCCCGGGACGCTTGAGATAGCGCGTTCGAAAACCACAGTAAGTCATGCTCACTGAGTTGCGCATGGCGATACGGCTTTAGCGCTTCTCTAAATCGATCGGCCTGCGTGTCCTTAAGCCGTGAAACATTCGAGCACAAATGGATATGTACGCTGTAAACCGCCTCCTCCAAGACAGACCATATCGCCTGCACCTTCAACCACAGAAGAGGATTACAGCTAGCCTCCATCGCCGCATCTTGTCGAAAACAATCATCAAGAAATGACGATATTTTGTCTATTTCATTAGAGGGAAAGTTGTTTTCTGTTTTTTTAAATCCAGATACGTATTTAAACTGAAATAAATGTATTCTTCTAGCCTCAGGCCTGCTGTCTATATAAACGGCGTCAATTCCCCGGTCATCACCTCCGTCGGTGATCCCCGCAGCTATTTCCGCATCATCAATTTTGAGTATCTTCGAAATCGCAAAATAGGAAAATGCCGATGAATCGTCATCGAGGGTCAGCGACGTTCTAAATTCGCTAACAGCGCTCTTAACCTGACTCCAATCCAGCAGGGTCGCGCGAGCTTCAACCAATATCCCCTCCCTCGGACTTTGATTGAGCTTAGCTAGCTGGGAATCATTTCAATGTATATCAACGAACCATACGAACTCGTCCTGCCGATACACTCCCGCTCACCCCTTCTTCGCCTTATGCTCCGCAATAAGGCGGTCGATTTCGGCGATGCGTTCGCGTTCGGGTGTGCCCTTGGGCAGACCCTTTAGGCGACAGGTCGCCCACAGGGTCCGCCGTTCGGCTTCCAGCTTCTTCGCGTAGAGATCCGCCATCAGTCGTGCTCGCGCCCGCCGGAACCCATGTAGAGTTCGCTGCCGGTTTCGCGGAAAACCTCGCTCATCTGCGCCATGCCCTTCTCCGCCTCCTCCGCGGCGATGAAGGCGTCGCTGGGCTGGTTCTGCTTGGCGGCGAAGTCGCGCACTTCCTGCGTGATCTTCATGCTGCAGAACTTGGGCCCGCACATGGAGCAGAAGTGCGCTGTCTTCGCGCCTTCCGCGGGCAGGGTCTGGTCGTGGTACTGTTCCGCCGTGTCGGGATCGAGGCTGAGGTTGAACTGGTCGCGCCAGCGGAACTCGAACCGGGCGCGGCTCAGCGCATCATCGCGCACCTTGGCGGCCGGGTGCCCCTTGGCGAGATCAGCCGCGTGGGCGGCCAGTTTGTAGGTGACGACGCCCACCTTCACGTCATCCCTGTCGGGCAGGCCAAGGTGTTCCTTGGGCGTGACGTAGCAAAGCATGGCCGTGCCGTACCAGCCGATCATGGCCGCGCCGATGCCGCTGGTGATGTGGTCGTAACCCGGCGCGATATCGGTGACGAGCGGCCCGAGGGTGTAGAACGGCGCTTCACCGCAGGCGGCGAGCTGCTTGTCCATGTTCTCCTTGATCTTGTGCATCGGCACGTGACCGGGCCCTTCGATCATGACCTGCACGTCCTGTTCCCAAGCGCGCCTGGTCAGTTCGCCCAGGGTGTAGAGTTCGGCGAACTGCGCCTCGTCATTGGCGTCGGCGATGGAGCCGGGGCGCAGGCCGTCGCCCAGTGAATAGGCGATGTCGTAGGCCTTCATGATCTCCGTGATCTCGTCAAACCGTTCGTAGAGGAACGATTCGCGGTGGTGGGCCAGGCACCACTTGGCCATGATCGATCCGCCACGGCTGACGATGCCGGTAACGCGCTTGGCCGTCATCGGGATGTACGGCAGGCGCACGCCGGCGTGGATGGTGAAGTAGTCCACGCCCTGTTCGGCCTGTTCGATCAGGGTATCGCGGAACACCTCCCACGTCAGATCCTCGGCAATGCCGCCGACCTTCTCCAGCGCCTGATAGATCGGCACGGTGCCGATCGGCACGGGGCTGTTGCGGATGATCCATTCGCGCGTGTCATGGATGTTGCGGCCGGTGCTGAGGTCCATCACCGTGTCGGCGCCCCAGCGGATCGACCAGACCATCTTGTCCACCTCGCTCGCCACGTCGCTGGCGACGGCGGAGTTGCCGATGTTGGCGTTGATCTTCACGAGGAAGTTGCGGCCGATCGCCATCGGCTCCGCCTCGGGGTGGTTGACGTTGCTGGGGATGATCGCGCGGCCGCGCGCCACCTCGTCCCGCACGAATTCCGGCGTGACGTAGTCGGGGATGGCGGCGCCCCAATCCTGCCCGTCGCGCACGTGATCGCGCAGCATCTCGCGCCCGAGGTTCTCACGCGTGGCGACGTATTCCATCTCCGGCGTGATGATGCCGCGCCGGGCGTAGTGCATCTGGCTGAGGTTCGCGCCCGGCTTCGCCCGCAGCACGCGGCGCGAGACGTTGGGGAACGCGGGCACGCCGCCGGACCGGTCAGGGCCGAGCTGGCCGTTATCCTCTGGCCGCACCTCACGCGCGGAGTATTCCTCCACATCGCCGCGCGCCAGCTGCCACTCCCGCCGAAGCTGCGGCAGGCCGGCCTGGATGTCGATTCGCGCCTGCGGGTCGGTGTAGGGGCCGGACGTGTCATAGACGCGGACCGACGGCTCGCCGCTGGAAGGCTCCAGATCGATCTCGCGCATGGCCACCTTCAGCGGCCCGACGTGGACCTTGCGGCTGCCACGGATCGGGCCCGTGGTTACGCCAATTTCGAGCTTGGAATTGATGTCGGCCATGCGTCGCTCTCCATATCGGAAGGAGAGCGGGTGTCCGCTGCTCCCTCCCTACGCCGGTGTAAACCGGATCAGGTTCAGCGGGTCGGAAGCTCGCGCTTCCCTCTCAACCGCCGTCCAGCGGTCCCCCGGGGAACCGACGTCCTAGGCCGAAAGTGACGCGGGAGGAAGGGGCAGAGGGTTGCAGCCGCCGTAAAACGCGCTAGAGGCGCGCGAAGAGCCGCTTTAGCTCAGTTGGTAGAGCATCGCATTCGTAATGCGGGGGTCACAGGTTCGAGTCCTGTAAGCGGCACCACTCTTTTCAATCGGCGGAAAACCCCCGATCGAGAGCGCCCCCCACAGAATCGCTGATAACCTGCGCTCGTCCCGCCACCCTCGGTGCGACAGCGATTGGGTGGGAAAAGGCCCTAGGCGCTAGTGAGCTGTTTGGCGAAAACGTGGCTCGTGGTCGCGAAGCCATGCCGTTCGAAAAAGCTATGCGCTCGCTCGTTGCGCACGCCGCTCTCCAGGAACAGCCAATCGACGCCACGTGCGGCGGCGCGTTGCTCAACCTCCCCAAGTAACTTCGAGCCAATCCCCAATGATCGTGCCGCAGGTGCGACGACCATATCCTCGAGTACCGCAAATTTGCGCCGCGGCGTCTCTTCCCATGCGACGATCGCGAAGCCCAGCGGCGCGCCGTCCGCGTCGTAAGCCGCCAACGCGGAGCGACCGTCGTCGAGTGCCGCGAAATCTTGAGCGAACAGCAAGGCAAGATCAGGTGACCAGTGCATCGCATCTGCGCTCAACCCGGTCTGGATTTCGCCATGGCTAATATAACGCGTGTCAGCGCCAATAACCTCTGCCGCCATAGCTGCGAGATCAGCCAGTGCCGCCAGCTCCGTCACAGCCTTAATCGTTATTTCAATCATTACATTTTCTCGCCGAATATTTCCTAATCCCCCGCACGCTGGTTCGTGCCATGATGCAATTGCCAATTGGCATGGGGCGGGGGACAAATGATCGAGGGCGTTAAGCAGTTCGGATGGCGTTCCGTCAAAAAACTCGATTGGATTATGCAAGATGCGGGAGCGGCGGCGACGCTGATCGGTGCTTTCGTCACCGTTCTCGGGCTGTTCGTTGCGCTGATACCGGTCTATATTGCCATCCGCCAAAACCGAGCGGAGCGTGCATGGCGCCGGTCGGGAGTGGTCCGTTCGTTGCTTACGCAATTGACCGATAACCCAAACATCGCCTTGATCGCCCGAGTGCTGGACTGGCGTGAAGGGCCGGCACCGATACCGCCCCAGTTTCAACCGTTTTTTGACGCGATAACGCCGCCAAGTGAGCGGCCCAAGATGTTTTTCGAGATCGAGTGGGAACGCTTCGTACAGTCATTGCCGATCGATCGCACCGGCAACGACTGGCGTGCGCCAGACCTTTTTATGTATCGAACTTGCTTCGACAGCTTCTGCACATTCATCCAAAGCGTCGCGGACGATATCCGAACAATTGGTGCCGACGAAGCGGAATACGCCGATCTCAGCTTCTATTGCTATCGCGTGGCCTTTCCGAAAAACGGCCTGAAACAGGATGATCCAGCGGCCGGGATCGTCCTCCGCCGGTTCATCGAAAGTTACTGCAACAAAAAGACGTATGACGTGATACTGCGCCATGCTGAGCTATACGCGCTAACACATCCCGAAGACGGCCTTTCACGGGCGTCGACACATTTCCCAACCCTTTTCCTTGACCGTAGCGCGTTGAACCTCGCACGGCAGCGGCACTCCAATAAAGCGCGCAGAAGCCCGCGTGACGTGACGCGCCGACCCTTCTTCCGGGGCTACAGCTCTTACCAGAAGGCGGTGATCGCGCAGGCCGTCGAGCGGACAGGTTTTTTCAGGCAGCGCAGGCGAAGGCACCTCCAGCGCCTGCGCACTCGCCTTCGGTGGTTTACTCGATAGCCTGACCGTCGATGGGCACCAGCCCTCGCCGTTTCGCCCCACCCGCGCTCGCCGCAGTTGGGCCCTTACTTTGCTGCTGAAAGCAGGTTGTTGCGCAGTTTGATGAGGTCGCGCTGGAGGGTCATGAAGGCCTGCGGCTCCAGCCCGGTGGCCTCGATGATCGCTTCGCGGCCACAGAAGGCCTGATCGAAGATCGCCTCGCCTTTCGGAGTGAGGTTGAGGAGAACCTGACGCTGGTCCTGACTGTCACGACGGCGGGTGACATAACCCATCGACTCGAGCCGTTTTAGCAGCGGGGTGAGCGTGCTCGATTCCAGGTGCATTTTGTCGCCCAACTGGGTCACCGTCTGGTCCTGCCCTTCGTGCAGCGCCACCAGCGCGGCGTACTGCGGATAGGTCAGACCCAGCGAATCGAAGAGAGGCTTGTAAGCCTTTCCGAAGGCCAGGTTCGTCGAATAAACGGCGAAACAGAGAAAATCCGAGAGCGACGTGGCCAGTTCAACGTCCGGCACTTTTTCTTGCGTTTTCATTTACTTCCAATCCCTGACAGGGCGTGACCCCCGCCGTCCTCCGCAATAGGTCGCGACCGATCTAATCGCAAGCGATTGACATGGTCCTATGCCCGAATATAGATAGATCGTACACGATTTAATCGTGCGCGATTATCCGGGGAGTTAAGCATGATCAAGAATACTCGCAATCTAATGGTGGCCGCTGCGGCTGCCGGGGCACTGGCCACTGGCGCGCAGGCGCAATCGGGACAGGCGATCCCGAACGATCAGTCCGTCCGCAACGTCGTGCTGGTCCACGGTGCCTTCGTCGACGGGTCTGGCTGGCGCGGCGTCTATGATCGGCTGACAGCGCAGGGCTATCGCGTCAGCGTGGTCCAGAACCCGCTGACATCGCTGGAAGACGATGTGGCCGCGACCACGCGTGTGCTGGACCAACAGAGCGGCCCGACAGTCCTGGTTGGCCACAGCTGGGGCGGCACGGTCATCACCGAGGCGGGCGTGCATCCGAAGGTGTCCGCGCTGGTCTATGTTTCCGCCCTCGCGCCCGATGCGGGTGAGACGACGGCAAAGCAGTACGAAGGCTATCCGGCCGCGACCGAGTTCGTGATCGACACTGGCCCGGACGGTTACGGCTTCGTACGGCCCGACAAGTTCCATTCCGGATTTGCCGCCGACCTGAGCGAGGCGGACGCGGCCTTCCTGCGCGACTCTCAACTGCCCATCGACATGTCGGTCTTCGGCGTTGCGGTGAAGAATGCAGCATGGCGGTCAAAGCCGAGCTGGGCCCTGATCCCCACCGAAGATCGCGCATTCGGTGAAGGGATGCTGCTCGGCATGGCCCGTCGCGCCGGTGCGAAGATCACCGAGATACCGGGCAGCCACGCAGCTTTCGTCACCCAGCCAGATGCGGTCGCGAAAGTGATCGACGGTGCCGCTCGCGAAGTTTCCCAATCCGCGCAATCGCGCAGCTGAACCAGCATAACCACGGAGAAGAAACATGGGGTATGTGACGACCAAGGACGGCGTTGAGATCTTCTACAAGGATTGGGGCCCGAAGGACGCCCAGACGCTGATGTTCCACCACGGCTGGCCGCTGAGCTCCGACGACTGGGACGCGCAGCTGCTGTTCTTCCTGAACAAGGGCTATCGCGTCGTCGCCAGCGATCGGCGTGGCCACGGCCGTTCCGCGCAAGTTGGCGATGGGCATGACATGGATCACTACGCCGCAGACGTGACGGAGGTGGTCGAAGCCCTCGACCTGAAGAACGTGGTCCACATCGGCCATTCCACCGGCGGCGGCGAAGTGGCGCACTATGTGGCACAAGCCGGACCGGGCCGCGTTTCGAAGGCGGTGCTGATCGGTGCAGTTCCGCCCATCATGGTGCAGACCGCGAACAATCCTCTGGGCTTGCCGCTCGAAGTGTTCGACGGGTTCCGCGCCTCGCTCGCGGCGGATCGGTCGAGCTTCTATCGCGGCCTGGCGGCTGGCCCGTTCTATGGCTTCAACCGGCCCGGTGTCGAAACACTGGAAGCGGTAGTCGACAACTGGTGGCGTCAGGGCATGACCGGCGGGGCGAAGGCCCACTACGACGGTATCAAGGCGTTCTCGGAAACCGACTTCACCGAAGATCTGAAGGCCATCGATGTGCCCACGCTGGTGATGCACGGCGATGACGATCAGATCGTGCCCATCCATGACAGCGCGCAGATCGCGATCACGCTGCTGAAGCACGGCACGCTGAAGATCTATCCGGGCCTCCCGCACGGCATGGCGACCGTGAATGCGGATGTGATCAACGCCGATCTGCTGGCCTTCATCGAAGGCTAGTCAGACAGCACCTCAACAGAGGCGGACGCTAAATGGCAAAGTCTGCCATCATGAGTCCGCCTCTCGAAGTTTACATCGCCAGACCCCGTCAACATACGAGCGTGGTGCACTAGTGCAGTAGGCGCGACACGGTTCCACGGTCGTGCCGTGCGAATGGGCAGCGCGCGACAGGCTGCCCGGTGGTCGCACCTTCTGAGCGCGGAATGCCCAGCTCGCGGCGGACTGCCATGGCGGCCCAGCAGATGGCTCCGGACAGTCCGTGCGGGATCGCGTCGGTTGTTACGCCCCCTGCACTCGCGGAGTATTGAAGCAAGCCGAGAAGCGCCGTTTCATCCGCACCTAGCGAGGCACTGCAGCAGCACCCGCATTTCAAGGCACGCCCAAGCCGGGCCTCCACCATATCGAAGAGGCTATCGGCGGCGACTGCGGCCATCATAGCATTGCCCGGGCCGCGATAAACCTCGGCCACAGCGACCCGGCGATCGAGGCCCGCATCACGTGCCGCCACCCAACGGCGGAACATCTTAACGAAGATTATCTGCTGGAAAGAGCACCAAGCCATCGCAACCTCCGCAAGCACGCTACTGCGAATCGTTCTCATTTGTAAACCCTCATCACAGCTTCATCGCATAACCACTCCAGCTCCGCTCCAAGGTCTGCCCCAACAGTGTTGTTGAGAATGAGACTCACTCCACTTATCTTATTTGCGAGTTAGTCGCATTAGCATTGACAGGCGGTGAGCACGCTCGTAGCTCATCGCCCGTCCATCGGGGCTAGAATGTGGGGAAACGTGAAAAGCAGATCTGATCAGTTCGCAAAGGCGCCGGCCTATTTGGCAATCGCCTGCGTTGGCTTCCTTGCCAGCGCCCCAGCCATTGCCGCAGAAGCTGACGATCTCGCGGCGGAGATCGCAGACGACGATCAGGCACAGAGTGACCGGATCGTGGTGACCGGCGAAGTCTACCAGACGAAGCAGGAAAGCCCGAAGGCCACCCGCTCGCTGCGTGACACCCCGCAGACCGTGACCGTGATCACAGGCGAGACGATCGAGCAGCAGAACCTGCTGACCCTGCGCGACGTGCTGACCACCGTCCCCGGCATCACCTTCGGCGCAGGCGAAGGCGGCGGCGGTTATGGCGATTCCATCGTCATGCGCGGCTTTTCCGCCAATACCGACATCACGCAGGACGGCGTGCGCGACAGCGCGCAGTACAGCCGCAGCGACTCCTTCAACCTCGAACAACTGGAGGTCGTAAACGGATCGAACTCCGTCTACGGTGGTTCGGGTTCAGTTGGCGGCTCGATCAACATCGTCACCAAGCGCCCCCTGACGACCCACCGCGTGCTGGTCAGCGGCGGCGTAGGCACCCACAATTATTACCGCAGCGCCATCGACGCCAACCAGCGGGTTTCCGATCTGGTGGCCGTACGGTTGAACGCGATGTTCCACCACAACGACATCCCCGGCCGCGATTGGGAAGAGAACAAGCGCTGGGGCGTGGCCCCGTCGTTCACGTTCGGCGTTGGGCAGCCCACCAGCGTGACGCTGCAATACCTGCACCAGGAAGACAATAACGTCCCGTCCTACGGCGTGCCGTATCACCTGAGCGCCACCAACAACGGCCCGCTGCCCGGTATCGATTCCAGCAATTACTACGGCTACCGCAACGTCGATACGCAGGACATCAATATCGACCAAGCCACGGTGATCGTGGAGCACGAGCTGAGCGACACGGTCAGCCTGCGGAACCTGTCCCGCTGGCAGGACGTGCGTCAGTTCGCGATTGTTGGCCCGCCGCAAGGCATCTTCTGCCTCCCAAGCGGCCTGCTCGGCACCGGCGCCGCTTGCCCTTCGACCGTTCCCGCAGGCTATTACCAGCCGAGCGGCCCGCGCGGGACGACCCGCGATTCCCGCAACGAGCTGCTGTTCAACCAGATCGACCTGCGCGCGTCCGTCGATACCGGCAGCGTGGCCCACACCATCGTGCTGGGTGCAGCTTACTCGGGCGAGAAGTATTTCCTCGCCAGCGGCAACTCGCTCCGCAATCCTAATGGTTCGGTCGTTTTCCCAACGCTGCCACTGATCAACATCGCTGATCCCGATAACGTGATCACTGGTCCTGCGGGCTTCACCTACGGCAGCAATGTCTACGCCGGGCCGATCAACTTCATCCCGACCCAGCACCAGAATGGCAGGCTGGAAAACGTCGCTGTCTACCTGTTCGACACGATGAAGCTGACCGAGCAGCTTGAGCTGAACGCCGGGGCACGGTTCGAATACAACGACGGCTGGTATCGCGCCGACACCGTGTCCGCAGATGCCGCGACGCTGGGCCAGATTACGCCGGGAACGCGGTTCGACAATTCGGACGAGCTGTTCTCGTACCGCGTAGGCCTGGTCTACAAACCGATAGAGGCGATCAGCCTATACGCCGCGTACGGCAACTCCAAGACTCCGTCGAAAACATCGGTCAACGGATCGTGCAGCGACGTAACCTGCAACGTGAAGCCGGAAACGGCGATGATCTACGAGCTTGGCGCCAAGGCCGAGGTTGCAGAGGGTCGGCTGCTGCTGTCCGCCTCGCTGTTCAAGAACGTGCGTGACCAATACAAGGTTGCAACCGGCGACCCGCTGGAACCGGAGCAACAGCTCGACGGCAAGGCGCGGGTCAACGGCATCGCGCTGAGCGCGGTGGGCCAGATCACCCATGCCTGGAACATCACGGCGAACTACACCTACCTCGACAGCCAGGTGATCCGCTCGATCGCGCTGAACTCACCGCCGGGAACCGTGGACCCGCAGGCTGGGAATCCGCTGACCAACACGCCCAGGCATTCGGGCAGCGTGTTCACCACCTATCGCCTGCCGGGCGGCCTGCGAGTGGGGTACAGCGCGACCTATCAGGGCAGCTTCTTCATCAACAACGCTGCGGGCGACCATTTCCGGGTGCCAGACTATCTGGTGCACAACGCTTTCGCCGAATACGCAGTGAGCGACCGGCTGGCGCTGCAGCTCAACGTGAAGAACTTCACCGGCGAAAAGTACTACACCCGCGTGCGCAACAACGCCGCAGCCGGTGTGGCCTGGGCGATGCCGGGCGAGGCGCGCTCTGCAGTGCTGACCGCCAACCTCACGCTGTGATCAGCATGGGGCAGGTAGCGTCGTTGCCTGCCCCATTCCCGCGCTCTAGGTTGCCGCAATGTTGATCGCCATTCCCGACCTGTTCGATAGCGAAGGCGTGGCGCGCCTGCGCGCGATCATCGATGCCGCCGAATGGGTGGATGGCAATGTGACGTCCGGCCACCAGTCTGCGCTGGCCAAGAATAACGAGCAGCTTCCCGAAGCCAGCCCGGCCGCGCGTCAGGCGTCCGCCATAATGCTGGAGGCGCTGGGCAAATCGCCGCTGTTCTTCGCCGCAGCCCTGCCGCTGAAGATCTTTCCGCCGCTGTTCAATCGTTACGGACCCGGTCACGAGTTCGACGTCCATGTCGACAACGCGGTGCGCATCCAGCGCGGCACCGACTTCCGCATTCGATCCGACCTGTCGATGACGGTCTTCCTGGAAGACCCTGCCGCTTATGATGGCGGCGAGCTGGTGATTGAGGAACAGTTTGGCGTTCAGGCTGTAAAACTGCCCGCGGGGCACGCCGTGCTCTATCCGTCATCCAGCCTGCACAAGGTCACGCCGGTAACGCGCGGTGCACGGGTGGCGAGCTTCTTCTGGATCCAGTCCATGGTCCGCGACGATGGCGCGCGGCGCATCCTGTTCGACCTCGATCAGTCAGTACAGCGCCTGACCGGAGAACTGGGCGGCAAGGACCGCTCTGTAGTTGAACTGACCGGCGTCTATCACAACCTGCTCCGCCGCTGGGCCGACGCCTGAGGAGCAGGGTCGCTCGGTGGCTGGCCGCCGCGCTTAGCGACGATCCAGCCACCCGAGTGTTGTACCGCTAAGGCGCTGGTGTTCGCGGAGGTGGTGCGGTGTCTTTGGGATCGGACCCCTTGTGTTTGTCCGTCGCTGGGAGCGGCCCGCCATTGGCAACTGCAAAGCCCACAGGCTCCCCAGCAAATTCCGCGTAAGCCACGTTCACATTCATGTGTGCACGTGCCAGCGGCGTGTTGCCGTATTCGAGACCCTTCTTGATGTTGGTATCGAGCAGGATCGCGAAGTCGGGGTTCTGCTGCAGCTTGGCCACGGCGACGCCCGGCGCATCGCCCCGGTCAAAGGCAGCGCGTGCTTCGTTGATCAGCGCGCGGTTGAAGCGCGAGAACCGCTCCAGCCCTTCCCACGTGTTCACATGTCCGTGGCCTTCGATCACGTAGCGGATGTTCATATCCTTGACCGTCGCGACGAGCTTTTCAACTTCGTCGGCGATTTCAACCGCGCCGCCAGCGGGAAGGAACGGCGCCATGTTCCACGCCATCACGTCGCCCATGAACAGCACGCCGGCCGACGGAATCACGACGAAGCTGTCGCCGTCGGTGTGACCTTTGCCCGTATGGAAAATCTCGATCCGCTCTGCGCCTTGACCCAGCGTCAGACGCTCACCGGTGTAGGTGCGCGTGGGGAGGTTCGCAGGAGCCTGCGTACCCGGACCAGCGGTCAGTTCCTTCTTGGTATTTTCGTGCATGATGATCTGCACGTTGGGATAGCGTTCGCGAATGGCATCGTTGCTACCCAGATGGTCCGGGTGGCTGTGCGTATTGATGATGGTGACGACCGGCTTGTCGGTCACCTTCTTCACTTCGTTCAGAATGGCTTCGCCGTTGCCCGGCATCTTGGTGTCGACCAGTGTCACACCGTTGCTCTGCACCACGACCAGCGTGTTACCGCCGCCGCCAAAGATCTTGTAAACGTTATCGGTGACCTTCTCGATTGGCTCTGGCGGGGGAAGACCCTGCGCCGATGCTGCGCTGGCGAGGCCAAATGCCGCCAGCAGTGCAAATACTGCACGACCCACCATAAATCTCTCTCCCAATCCTTGCTCTCCGCATAAGTAGCGAAGGGGCGAGAGACCGACAATCAGATTCCCGAAGCGCCGGGCGCTATGTCATTGGGACCACATACCCTGCGAGCCGATCGACCTCTGCCCTGTCATGGCTGACAAGCAGGATCGGAATAGCCAGCTCGTCACGGATGCGTTCGACGCGCTGGAGGATTTCTTCGGCACGTGCCGGATCGAGCGAGGCAAAGGGTTCGTCGAGTAACAGGAATCGCGGCCCCGAAAGCAATGCGCGGCCAATCGCCACCCGGCGCGCTTCACCGCCCGACAGCGTGGCGGGCATACGATGCAGGAGGTCGCCGATACCAAGCAGCTCCGTCACCTCTTCGCGCCCGATCCAGCGGTCTTCTGGCCGGGCGAGGCGTTCTCCGTAAGCAAGGTTGGCGGCGACGCGCAGGTGCGGGAACAGGCGACCGTCCTGAAACACATATCCCGCGCGGCGCTTTTCCGGCGGCAGGCTGATCCCTGTGGTGGAATCATACAGGACCGTGTCGTCGAGCGCGATCCGGCCCGCATCCGGGCGGATGAGCCCGGCGATGCAGTTGAGGACGGTAGTCTTGCCCGCGCCTGAAGGGCCAACCAGCGCAGTCAACCTAGCTGACGAGGCGAAGGTCAGTTCGATCGACCGTTCGCCAATCCGATGGCTGATCGACACATCAAAGGACATGGGCGCGGCTCCCGCCAGAACGGCGCACCAGCAACTCTGAAACTACGAGCGCGGCGATAGAGAGGACCACGGAAATGATCGACAGGCGCGTCACCAGCGCCTCACCGCCCGGAAGCTGAAGGCCGCTATAGATCGCCAGCGGCAGGGTGCGGGTCTCCCCCGCAATGTTCGACGCGAAGGTAATCGTCGCGCCGAACTCCCCCAGCGAGCGGGCAAAGCCGAGCATCGCCCCAGCCGCAATGCCGGGCGCGGAGAGGGGCAGCGTGATGGTGAGGAAGGCGCGCCAGGGCGATGCGCCCAGTGTACGCGCGGCGGCCACCAGCCGCCGATCCACCGCCTCTATCGACAGCCGCATGGCGCGCACCATCAGCGGCAGGGCCATGACGGCCGCAGCCAAGGCCGCGCCGGTCCAGCGGAACACCAGCGTGATGCCGAACTGAGCCTCCAGCCAGCTACCGACCGCGCCATTGCGGCCAAACACCAGCAGTAGCAGCCAACCTGTTACGACCGGCGGCAGGACCAACGGAGAGTGCACCAAGGCGTCGAGCAGGATCCGCCCGGGAAACTGCCGCCGCGCTAATAGCCACGCCAATGCGTAGGCGAGAGGCAGTGTCAGCACGACCGCCGTCACGCTTACCTTGAGCGAGAGCGCCACGACATTCCATTCGTCCGGCGTAAGCCAACCGCTCATTCGATCGGCCCGAACCCATGACTGGCGAAAATCCGCATAGCCTGCGGCGAGAAGAGAAACGCGCGGAATGCGGCCGCATCAGGATGGCTGGACGATTGAAGGATCGCCGCAGGATAACGGATCGGCGGATGACTGTCGTCGGGCAGCGTTTCGACCACCCGCACCTTCGCAGAAGCGCGCGCATCGGTGGCGTAAACGATGCCCAGCGGAGTCTCCCCCCGTTCGACAAGCGCGAGGGCCGCGCGGACGTTCTCTGCCGGTACGATTCGTGTTGAGATACCGCCCCATTGGCCGAGGTGTTCTAGCGCGGCCTTCGCGTACTTGCCTGCCGGGACCGCATCAGGATCGGCCAAAGCCAGCCGACCATCCCCCAGGTCCGCGAGACCGCTTGCCGCGCTATCGGTCGGGGCGACCAGCACCAGTCGATTGGACAGCAGGTCTGCTCGCGTTCCGGTCAGCAGCAGGCCCTGCCGATCCAGCGCATCCATCCATTCCTCGTCCGCAAAGACGACCAGATCGGCGGGCGCGCCCTCTTCTACCTGCCGCGCAAGCGCGGGCGTGCCGGCAAATGACAAGACGGGCGCGGCGTGATCCTGCGCCGCCCATTCAGCAGCCACTTCGGTCAGCGCCTCCTGCAAACTGGCAGCGGCGAGCACGACCGGCCCTCTGCCGTCAGCTTCAGAAGGCGCGCCACCGCACGCCGCAGCGAGGGCTAGCAACGTAACAAGGACAAATGCGCGCAGAGCGGAGAGCGGGGTGCTGACCATCCGACTAATGTATATATAGAGATATAGACCGTCCAGCCTGCTGGCTGCGCTCAGTCCGCATTGCCTTCCGCCGAACTAGGACTGGAAGAGCGTGAGGCCCGAATGGCAAAGGCGCTGGGGCGCCTCACCGGAATTGTCAGCACGCAGCGCACACCTTCTGGATCGAAGATAAGTTCCACCGGGTTCTTCAATTCGTGGGCGACGATGCGCTCGATCAAATCTGTCCCGAAGCCGCGCCCGCGTTGGGGTGAAACTGCGGGGCCGCCTCGCTCCTGCCACTCGATGCGCACCAGCGCTTCCTTGATCAACCGCCAATGCACGGAGACGGTGCCGCCCGGCTTGCTGAGAGCGCCATACTTAGCCGCGTTGGTTGCAAGTTCGTGGGTTGCGAGGCCCAGCGACAGCGCGTCGTTGGGGGCAAGCTCGATATCCGGGCCCTGCAGGTCAATCCGATGATCGCCGTCCTGCGCATAGGGCAGCAACTCTGCTTGAACCACCGAACGGATCGGTGTCGTGCCCCAGTCCGACTGGGTCAGCAGATCGTGGGTGGCAGAAAGGGCGCGGATGCGGCCATCGAGCCCATCGGCAAACTCGTGCAGATTGGTCGCCCTTCGGCGCGTTAGCGCGATAATCGACAGCACGTTGGCCAGCGTGTTTTTGACCCGGTGATTGAGTTCGCGGGTCAGCGAATTGCGTATCGACGCCTGTTCCTCAAACCAGCTCAGCGCCGCCTCATCCTCCATGGCCTGCCGCGTAATCACGCGCAGCAGCAACAGCAGCAGCGAACCTACCAGGAGGCCGAAAAGCAGGGTGGCCATCGAGAGGGCGGATAGCCCTGGATCGGACGCTTCCGTGACCTGGAGCGTCCACGGTTCGGCGCCGATCGCCACCCGCTCCACCACACGGTCGCCGCCTCGGCCGCGCGCACCCGTGCGCGCCAGCAGGTTCTCAGGCGCAATCGGACCGTCATAAAGCGAAACCTCGTACCCAACGGCGCTTTCACCTTCGAGCGTCGAGGCAAGGAAGGCGCCTGCAGAAAACGGGCTGTAGATGTAGCCCTTCAGCCTTCGTCCACCCGGCGCCTGTTGGAACACCGGCATGTAGATCACGAACCCGGGTTGGCCGCTCTCCCCCTCTTGCTGAAGCACGACCTTGCCGCTGGCAGTAGGCCGCGAAGTGCGCGCAGCCTCTTCCATTGCATGGCGGCGTTGGGGTTCAGAGAACATATCGAAACCGAGCGCGAGGCGGTTGCGGCGGGTGTCAGGCTCAAGCAAAGTCACGGCCACCGCATAGGGCCGTGTTCCGTCCAGCTCAGGATGAAGGCGCACCGGGTCAGGCGCGTTGCGAGCCATCAACTCGTTATAAGCCTCGACTTCGTCGGGATAGACGACATCCGCCCAGCCGATCCCTTCCGATCCGCGGTTATCGAAATCCAGCCGAAGCTCACTGACGAAGCGGCGGAAGCGCCGGTTGGGGACTTCGTCCAGCGTGGCCAGCAGCGCCGCCCCGGCGCGGAGATAAGCGCTGGACGCATTCGCGCGCCGCTCCAGCGATGCGGCGATTGTCGTGGCCCGGTTACGCAATTGCGCCGAGTGTCGGCTATTCTCGCCCCGCTCGATAGCGAACACAGCCAGCACGGTAATCGCGGCGATCAGGATAAACATGGCCGCAGGTAAGGCGCGCGGATAGCGGACAAGCCAACGCTTGGTCCTGCTTCTCGAATTCGCCTTTTGACGCGCCATTACTTCCCCGCCCCGGCCCCGGCCGCGCCGCCCCTTAAACAGCGTTACTTTACATCTAACGGATGTGCATACAGGTGCCGATAGTCTCGGGGGAACCGGATAGCGTCACTTTCGTTCCGCAGGTGAGAAATAATTAGCCCTTCTGCGGTTCGAGGATGCAACAAGGGGGCGCGAGCGCACGCTGAACAGACTTTTAGGGGGCGAACCGGCTACGAATGACCAATGAATCGAAAGGGAAGCCTGAAAAGGCTAAATCCGAGGACCAGAAAAAACGCAGCCCCGAATGGGCCACAGGTTTGAAGCAGCTTTATGACTCCGTCGTGGACGAGCCCCTTCCGGACTCGTTCAAAGACCTTCTCACGAAGCTCGACAGCGGGGCTAAATGAGCAAGGAAGAGCGGGAGCTGCCCGTACGCAGCGCCGACGACAAGCGCGCCTTCAAGGACGAGCTGACCAAGGTTCTGCCGCATCTGCGCGCCTTTGCGCGTGGTCTGTGCGGGCGCCCCGATCTGGCCGACGATCTGGTGCAGGAAACCATGCTGAAAGCGTGGGCCGCACAGGATCGGTTTGAGCCGGGCACTTCCATGCGCGCTTGGACCTTCGTGATCCTGCGCAATGCCTATCTCACCGATATGCGCCGCAATCGCTTTCGCGGTGAATATGATGAGACCGTGGCCGAACGTATCCTGGTTGCCCCTGCCGGGCAGGAAGGGCCGCTGCACCTGAGCGATATGCACCGCGCTCTGTTGACCTTGCCGCCAGAACGCCGCGAGGCTTTGCTGCTGGTCGGAGCCGGCGGATTTTCGTATGAGGAAGCCGCGCAGATTTGCGGCTGTGCTGTGGGCACGATCAAAAGCCGCGTAGGGCGTGCGCGGGCTGCTCTGACCGCCATGATCGAGCACGGGACCATTCCCGACCGTGCGATCGGCGATCCAGCGGCGCACCGTGCTATCTTGGAAGAACTGGACTCGGTGGCGGCGGGCCACGGTCTCTCGGGCACTAAGACTTAGCGAAAGGCCAGGTCGGGGGTTTAAAAATGACTGCAAGCCCTGACCCGGTCCCGGGCCCTGACCCCGTTGCGCGCGCGGCTGGAAAGCCCGCAGCCGATACGAAGTCCGACACTCCCGCCGTGCGCCGACGTACGCTGGCTTTCGCCGCGCAGGAACTGCGGCTTATTTCCGCGCTGGTCGTGCTGCTGGCGATCGGTCTGTTTCTCGCCCTCCCCTTCGTGCTGTCGATCGGCGCGGTGGTGTTCCTGCCGTTGGTCACGGCCATCGTGCTCACGATCATCCTTTCGCCTTTGGCCGACCGACTGGCGAAGCTGGGCCTGCCGAACTTCCTCACGGCGTTGCTCGCGCTGGCCGCGTTTCTTGGAGTGCTGGCGCTGGCACTGACTGCCGTGCTGCGTCCGGCGATGTCGCTGTTCGAAGAACTGCCGGCACTGATGGATCGGATCGCCTCGCGCTTTCAGGACCTTCAGGGTAACTTTGCCTGGCTGGCACGCCTGAACGATCGGGTGACCGAACTGGCCGGCAAACCGGACGCTGAACAGGTCGTCCTTGCCACCCCGTCAATGCTGGAGCAGGTAGCCTTTGCCACCCCTACGGTGCTGCTAGAGGTCCTTCTGACCTTCCTGCTTGCGTTCTTCATGATCGCCGGCCGGGTTGGGCTGCGGCGACGGCTGGTCGACAGGCAGCACTTCGGCGCCAATCTGAAGGCGGCCCGCGCCATGCGCGACGTGCAGGATCGCGTGGCTGCTTATATCCTGACCGTAGGCCTCATAAACCTGGGTGTCGGGATCTTGGTGACGGCGGGCGCCTGGTTGCTGGGCCTGCCCTATCCGGTCATGTGGGGCGGCCTTGCGGCGCTGCTCAACTTCCTGCCTTACATCGGCCCGCTGGCGATGGCGGCGCTCCTGACGCTCTATGGCTTGGGAACTGCGGATTCCGCGCTTTTCGGTGTGGTGCCAGCGGCGGCGTATCTGGGCCTGCACACCCTGGAATCCAATCTGGTCACCCCGTCCATCCTCGGCGCGCGCTTCACCATCAATCCCGTGCTGATCCTGCTGGCCCTAAGCTATTTCAGCTGGATATGGGGAGTGGTGGGGGCTCTGCTGTCGGTACCGATCCTGCTGACCATCACGGCGCTGATCGATCACCTCGGCAAGCCGAACCTGCTCGGCTTCATTTTCGGTGAGCCCCTGTTCCAGTCAAACGTGCTGGACCTGAGCGAAGAACAGTAACTGCAGAGCCGCCGTCAGATTGCGTTGCGGTCTACCTTATGACGGTCGTTCAGTTCTGCCCAGACACTCAGTTCACCTGCCAATCGACGTGCATTCGCGGCATTCATCCGGACGGCAGTTCGCGTTTTCTGTGCGATCAGCACGACCTCCAGCTCGTCCGGCCCAGCGTGAGCGATACGAATGTCGTGCATCATCGAGCCATCCCGGCGTGAACCCTTGGCATCCGCCGCGGCCAGCAACCTGCGTCCATGATCTGTCAATTTGAAGGTGGGTCCGAAAACGCCCGCCGGGCCCTCTTCAGCCAGTTCCTTGGCGCAAAGTTCACGCAAGGTTCCGAGGCCGAGCCGCGGGTGCTTCGATAGCGGTTCAAAATCGTCAAACGGCGCGAATTCGCGCAACGCCTTACGTTCGCCCAGCCGGAGGCGCTCTGCCTCTCTGGAGATGTGATCCAACATTCGTCCCCTCCACGATACGGCTCTCCGCCTTTCGGCGGACCGGAGCCATTACGCAGTCCCAAGGGGGCGATGGCATCGTATGGAAGAAAACGCTAGCGTTAATACGCAAGAATTATCCAACTGAACTGGCTTGCGCGATACAGGAGGCACAGCTGAGCTGCGCCCCCTGCAATAAAACTGTTTTATCCCGCGTACTTCCACGTAGTTCCGCGCGCGAGGTTCTCTGCAGCGAAGGCCCAGTTCAGATGACCTTCGATTACCTGCTTGAGGTAGTCGGGGCGCAGATTCTGGTGGTCGAGATAATAAGCGTGTTCCCACACATCGAGCGTCAGCAGCGGGTTAAAGCCGCTGTCAGCCAGAGTATCGGCGTCGTGGGATTCTTCGATGGACAGCGCGCCGTCCTTCTCCGCCAGCCACACCCAGCCGCTGGCAAAGTGGCCAACGCCGCGATCAGCCAACTTCTTGTTCAGCTCTTCCAGCGAGCCGAACGCCGCGTCGATCTTGGCGGCGAGATCGCCCGACGGCTTCTGCGCTTCCGGTGACAGCGAGTTCCAGTAGAACGCGTGGTTCCAGCTCTGGGCTGCGTTGTTGAACAGGCCCTGGTTGGTGCCGCGCGACTTGGCGATCACGGTTTCGAGATCGGCGTCGGCGAGGTCGGTACCCTCGACTGCGGCGTTCGTCTTGTCGACGTAGGCCTTGTGATGCTTGCCATGATGGAAGCTGAGCGTTTCAGCCGAGATCGCCGGGGCGAGCGCTTCCTTGTCGTACGGCAAGGGGGTGAGTTCGAAAGCCAAGGGACGTTCCTCCTAATTTGCGCATGATGCGTCGGGCTGCCCCCGCATCCGCTATGCGAACGCGTAGATCAACCGTGCGTTGCAATAACATTTCTGATTCAGTCGGAAGTTGAGGTAGCGCGATCTATCCGGGCGGTCACCGCAACGTCCATCGTCACGTTGCCCAGTGTACGCATGATGTCGGGCACCATCTCCACCGCGACCAGTATGGCCAGAGGCTCGATCGGTACGCCCATCGCGATCGCAATGGGACCGATTGAGGTGACGAAGCTGATCGTACCGGGCAGGCTGACGGAACCCACCGTCGTAACGAGAGCAACAGCAGCACCCGCCGCGATGGTCGCGGGCGTAAGCTCCACGCCGGAAAGATAGGCGACGTAAATCGCCACGCCGAGATTCATCGCCGGGCTGGTCGCGCGGAAAATTGCCACGGCCAGCGGCAGTACGAAATCGGCGGTAGTCTCTCTCACCCCAAGGCTGCGACACGATTGAAGCATGGCCGGGAGGCTGGCGAGAGAGCTTTGTGTAGAGATCGCCACCGTCTGGGCGGGGAGAACCGCGCGGGCAAACCTGACCGGCCCATGCTGCAAAGCGCCCAGCACATAGGCAGCGATCAGCACCGCGACGCCCAGCCCTGTGACCAGCAGGATGTAATGGGCGAGCGCCGTGAAGGCCCCACCTCCGCTGGCCAAGCCGACGCCTATCGCGAGCGCAAGCACCCCGACTGGAGCCAGCCACAGGACCCAGCCAATGATGATCAGCATGGTGTCGCCCAGCGCTTCGAACAGCCGCAGCAGCATATCGCGCCGCGTTTCGTGCAGCCGCGTAATCGCGACCGCCATGGCGGCGAAAAACACGATCAAGGGCAGCATGGCCGTTTCAGCAGCCGCAGCAATTACGTTCGGAGCGACGAGGGATTCGAGAAATGCCCCCAGCCCCGGCACGGACTGCCCGCCGCCATCCTGCACCGCCAGCGCCGCTGCAGCGCCGCCCGGTATAGGCAGGACCGAGATCAGGGCAGGCATCGCGACAGCCGCAAGCACAGTCCCCGCCGCCAGCACCGCAATGAAGGTCAGCAGAGTGCGGCGCGCCATCGGCCCTACGCTGGCTGTGGCGACCATGCGGGCAATGCCGGTGACCAAGAGCGCCGCCACCAGCGGCACGATAGTCATCTGAAGGGCCCTGAGCCAGACGGAGCCAATCGGGCCTGCGATGGCCCCGGCACCGTCCCCAGCAGTACTCCCCGCCAGCGCCCAGCCGAGCGCAAGGCCGGCGATCAGGGCGGCGAAGGTCCATCCCGCTGGAATTCTGATCTGCACCGCCGGCGCGGCGGCTGGAGAAGCGGCCATCGCACGTGACATTGCACCCGCGAGACGGCATGGCAATCACCCGAGACAAGAGGAACCGGATGGGACGTAAGTATTTCGGCACCGACGGCATCCGTGGCCGCGCCAACGGCGCTGTGCTGGACGCCGCGACGGCAATGAAAGTGGGCCAGGCGGCCGGACGGCACTTCCTGCGCGGTACCCACAGACATCGCGTTGTTATCGGCAAGGACACGCGCCTTTCGGGCTACATGATGGAAACCGCGCTGACCGCCGGTTTCACCAGCGTGGGCATGGACGTGATCCTGACCGGTCCGCTCCCCACCCCGGCCATCGCCCTGCTTGCACGCGAGATGCGGGCGGATCTGGGCGTGATGATCTCTGCCAGTCACAACCCCTATTGCGACAACGGTATCAAGCTGTTCGGCCCAGACGGTTTCAAGCTGTCTGACGCCGACGAAGAGGCGATCGAGCTCGCCATGGACAGCGAGGTTCCGCTCGCGCTCGACCGCGATATCGGTCGCGCTCGCCGGATCGAGGATGCGCGCGGTCGTTACATCCACGCGATGAAGCAATCGCTGCCGGACGACATTCGCCTCGACAACCTGAAGGTGGTGATCGATTGCGCGCACGGCGCGGCTTACGAAGTGACGCCCACAGCGATCTGGGAACTTGGCGCGAAGACCGTGACCTTGGGCGTGAACCCCAATGGCCTGAACATCAACGATGGGGTCGGCTCCACCTCGCTCGATGCGATCAAGGCCCGCGTGGTGGAAGAAGGTGCTGACATCGGCCTGGCGCTGGATGGCGACGCCGACCGCCTGATCGTGATCGACGAGAAGGGCCAGACGGTCGATGGCGACCAGATCATGGCGCTTATCGGTGCCCGACTGGCGGCTGCGGGCGAATTGAAGGGTGGCGGTGTGGTCGCCACGGTCATGTCGAACCTCGGGCTTGAGCGGTTCCTGAATGCTGCCGGGCTGGGGCTCGTGCGTACCAAAGTGGGCGACCGGCATGTGCTGGAAGCGATGCGGGCCGGTGGATACAATGTCGGCGGGGAGCAATCCGGACACATGATCCTGCTGGACCATGCCACCACGGGTGACGGCAGCGTGGCCGCGCTGCAGGTGTTGGCCGCGCTCGTGCGCACAGGCCGCCCGGCGAGCGAGCTACTCCACCTGTTCGATCCGGTACCCCAACTGCTCAAGAACGTGGTCTATTCCGGCGGCGATCCGCTGGCCGATGCGCAGGTCAAGGCGGCCATCGCTGAAGGTGAAGCCGCACTCCGCAACAATGGACGTCTGGTGATCCGCAAGTCGGGCACCGAACCCAAGATTCGTGTCATGGCCGAGGGCGACGACGCATCGCTCGTAGAGCGTGTGGTGGATGACATCTGCGCCGCCGTTAAGGCCGTGGCTGAATGAGCCTGGAGATGCGCCCCGATTGCGAACGCTGCGGCGTAGACCTGCCTCCGCAGGCGCCTGGCGCGTTCATCTGTAGCTTTGAATGCACCTTCTGCGCCGAATGTGCCGAAGCGCTGGACGATGCCTGCCCCAATTGCGGCGGAGAGCTGGTGGACCGCCCCACACGGGCCAAGCGTCACCTCGACGCCCATCCCGCATACAAGACGCGGCACTATAAGCCGGCATGAGCACCCCGCCCCGTATCCTTTCCATAGCCGGTTCTGACAGTTCAGGCGGTGCCGGAATTCAGGCCGACATCCGCACGATCACGATGCTGGGCGGCTACGCAATGACGGCCATCACCGCGGTTACGGCGCAAAACACCTGCGGGGTCACAGCGGTTGAAGCCCTCTCACCGGACATGGTCGCCGCGCAGATCGACGCCTGCCTGTCGGACATCGGGGCTGATGCGGTGAAGATCGGCATGCTGGGATCGCCCGCCATTGCTCACCTGGTTGCGGACCGGCTGGAGACGCTGGATGTGCCGATCGTGTTCGACCCCGTGATGATTGCGACAAGCGGCGCGGTATTGGCCGATGACGCGACCATCACCGCTTTCGAACGCCTCATGGCCATCGCCACCCTGACGACCCCCAACGTGCCGGAACTGGCCGCGTTGGGCGGCCGGGATGGGCTGGGCGCGCGCAAGATCGCCTTCCTCGCCAAGGGTGGTGATGCTGAAGGCCCGGTGGTGGAGGACGTGCTGATCCGCCCCGGTGCCGACGACCGGGTCTGGCATTCCGACCGCATCTATACCCGCCATACTCATGGGACGGGTTGCACACTCTCCAGCGCGATCGCCACGCTGCTGGGACGCGGCGCAGCGATGGAGCAGGCCATCAGCGATGCGCGCGATTTCGTCCGCGCCGCCCTACTCGCCGCGCCGGGCTTCGGCGCGGGGCATGGGCCAATGGGCCACCAGGCTGTGCGTTCAGCCCCCTAGTTCTTAATGCCGTAGAAGTCCTTCAGGTGCTGCCACGCTTCTTCGGCAGTCTCGCACCACGTGATCAATTCAAGATCGGCGGGGGAAATCACGCCCTCACGCGCAAGAGCGCCAAAGTCGATCACGCGCGTCCAGAACTCCTTGCCGAACAGCAGCACCGGGATCGGCTTCATCTTGCCGGTCTGGATCAGAGTCAGCAGTTCGAACATCTCGTCGAACGTACCGAAGCCACCCGGGAACACGGCCACGGCACGCGCACGGATCAGGAAGTGCATCTTGCGAAGCGCGAAGTAGTGAAACTGGAACGACAGGTAGGGCGTGACGTAAGGATTCGGCGCCTGCTCGTGAGGCAGCACGATGTTCAGCCCGATCGATTCCGCGCCCGCATCACTCGCGCCGCGGTTAGCAGCTTCCATGATCGAAGGTCCGCCGCCAGAGCAGACGACGAACTGGCGCATTCCATTTTCAATGACCGCCTGTTCACTGACCAGCCGCGCCAGCTTGTAAGCCTCGGCGTAATACTTCGCCTTTTCGGCCAGACGTTCGACCACCATGCGATCCTGCACCGGCAGGTCTTTGGCGCCTTCCAGCGCGGTATCGACGGCATCCGGTGGCGGGATGCGGGCGGACCCGTACATGACCAGTGTGGAGCCCACGCGCGCTTCGTCCAGCAGCATGGACGGCTTAAGCAGCTCAAGCTGGAAGCGGATCGGCCTCAGCTCGTCGCGTAACAGAAAATCGGTATCGCGGAACGCCAGCCGGTAGGCAGGGTGGCGCGTCTGCGGGGTGTCGGTCGGCGAGGATTCAACGAACCCTGCTTCCTGTTCCGCACGATAGAACTTGCGCTCTTCCAGGTCCTCTTCTGCGCCCTGGGCTTTGTTCGGTAGGTCCACCAATCTCTCCCGTTATCACCGAGCCGATAGGCGACAGCCGAGCCTATTGAAAGCCGCGCGCCACGCAAAACGCCGCCGACCTCTCCACGAGGCCCGCGGCGCGTGATGCATCATGCCGCCCACGGCACCGAAGCCGAGAATCATCAGAGCCCAGGGTCGCTACCGCCTTTTGAGCGCGCCGATCCGCCGAAGACCCTGGTGCCAGTGCTTACGGAGGCCACGCTCGGCTATCGGATCCAGAAAACCGTCCGCACTTTCTGGGTCCAGCAACTCGTTGTCGGCAATCACGCTTTCCAACGGGCCGGGCTTTATCAGGTCCAGCAGGTCGAGCGATCGGCCATCGCCCCTGAGCGCCTCGATCGCATCGACCAGTGACCCACGCCGCTCAAATTCACTGGCGAAGATTTCTGGCTCCACACCAAGGTGCTCGGCGATCAAGCGGGTCCGAAGAGCGGCAATTGCAGGGGGTGTCTCGCGATTCGACTCGAGCGCCGAGTCAATAATCACGTCACATTCGCTGTCTAACCCGAGCGAACGGTTATTCAGGTTGGACGACCCGACGCGAAGCAAGCGATCATCCACGATCGAAACCTTGGCGTGGACATAGATGTCCTCCCGCCCCCGCGTGACGGGCACGTAGATGCGGAAGCGGTTGCCGTGGTCGACCTTGGCAATCTCGCGCGCCAGCCTGACCCGCGCGGCATCCATCGCCTTCTGTTCCAGCCAGCCATCGGCACAGCGAGGCATGACCAGCACGAATTCCGGCGGATTCTCCTCCTCAAGCCGCTTGGCGATTGCCGCCGCGAGCTTGGCAGAGGTGAAGTACTGATTTTCAAAATAGATGAACCGCTTCGCCGCCGCGATCATGTCCAGATAAAGCGCTTCAATCTCGCGAACTTCGGATGCGTCTTCATACTCTGCACGGGTGCGCGCGATCGCCACCTGCACTGACGAGAACTGTACCGGCAAATCGTCCGGCCATGACGATTTGTCCGAGGGCGGAACCTCCGCCAGATCATCATGAGTCGCGCGCAGCCACCGTTTCCGAGCCAATTCGCTAAGCGCGCCGGCAACGGGGCCGTCCATCATCATCGTTGCATCGTGCCACGGCGGGTAGCGCTTTCCGCCGGGAAGGAGACGGCGATCATCGTCATCCAGATGTTCGGGCGTGTCCCAACGGGCCTTGGAAATGTCGATCCCGCCGCACACCGCCAATTTGCCGTCAATCACAACGATCTTTTGGTGATGGCTGCATCCTAGTGGATGGGCGCTGTCGAACCGGAAATCGATCGCCCGTGTGCGTTGCCAGCGCCACAGCATCCACGCCGCGCGTGGCAACAAAAACTGTTTCTTCGCGCCGAAAGCCCACTTGAGGATGGCGATGCCCCTCGATGGACGTTCACGTGCGAGCCTGAGGAAGAACTGGCCGAGCGTCTCGCTGTCTTTGCCCTTGCGTGGCTCCAAGCCGATGCGGGTATCGAAATCCCAACCGATCACGAGGATGCGGTTGCGCGCCGCCTCCATGCTTTCGCGAATGAGGTGATAGTAATCTGCAGCATCGACGATGACCGACGCGGCGTCGCAATGCTCCAGGCGCCAGCAATTCCGCCCAGGGACGACAATCGGCTGCATCCATCCCTTTCCGCCGCGCCGCGTGCCGATGGCTCCGCGCGATCAACTAAGGCCACTTATGCCCATGCGCGGGGAATCGGCAAGCGGATCGTCCGCAGCGGGCCGTGACCTTCAAGGAGGTGGCGACAGCAGTGGCTCCTGCTTCACCGTCCAGCCCAATGCACTGACTACGAGCAAATCCCTAAAAAGATCAATTTTTTCCTGCACTTGCTGGATATCACGTAATGACAGACACCCGCTAATACGTATCATTCACCCCGCGGCGTTTAGACCGCGCAATAAGAGAGGATGCATAATGAGTGGAATAGTTAAGAAGCTTGCTCTTTCCGCTGCAGGACTGTTCGCTGCATTCGGTGCAGCTGTACCCGCCCAGGCATACTACGTAATCGGCTGGTCCAATTCTTACGGTGGCGGCATCGCCTGGTATTGCGATAGCGGGGTCATGACCAAGTCCGAGGGCGTGGTCGAGATCGGTGACTGGTACGTTATCGAATGGGCTCCGAACGATCCGTTCTGCCCGCCAGAATAGATTTTTCTGAAGCGAACTGAGGCAGGGCCCCGCCGACGCGGGGTCCTGTTGCGCGAGCAATATCGACAGCGCACGCACTGAGGTGAGCTGACCGCTCACTCAGCCCGAAACGAGATGATTTAGGTGGATGCCCCGCGAGGATTCGAACCTCGATTGACGGAGTCAGAGTCCGTAGTCTTACCTTTAGACGACGGGGCAACGAGGCGGCGCATCTAGAAAGACGCGCTCCCCCCGTCAAGCAGTAGCAGCCCCACCCCGTTGCAGTTTTGGCCGCAACTTGCCGAGAGAACCCGCATTCGCTAGCTTCCTATCCAGGTTCCGCCTCTGAGCGGGTGCGATTTAACAGGAAGTACGCGTAATCATGGCGGAGCTGATTCCGCCGGACGGGCCAATTGATAACGCCAGCACGAGCGGCGTTGTCGACGGTTCCTCGGCAGCTACCCTTAGCCGACCCTACGCGGCCGTCAGGCAGGCCTACGCGGCGATTGACCTCGGCACCAACAACTGCCGTCTGCTGATCGCCCGGCCCGCCGAGGACGGGTTTGTGGTGATCGACGCTTTCAGCCGCGTCGTCCGTCTGGGCGAAGGCTTGGCGCAAACCGGGCAGTTGAGTGATGCTGCAATGGACCGGGCGCTCAGCGCGCTTCGGGTATGTTCCGAGAAGCTTCGCCGCCGGAATGTGCGGCTGGCCCGGTCAGTCGCGACCGAGGCGTGCCGACGCGCGGTAAACGGCGCGGACTTCATAGAGCGGGTGCGGAACGAAACCGGCATCCGACTCGACATCATTTCCGCGCAGGAAGAAGCGCGACTCGCGGTACTGGGCTGTCATATCCTGTTAGAAGACGGCATCGGGCCGGCAGTTATTTTCGACATCGGCGGCGGATCAACCGAACTGGTGTTGATCGAACCCGGTGCGCCTGTACCGCGCATCATAGATTGGCAGAGCGTGCCGTGGGGAGTTGTCTCCCTTACCGAGATGGTTGGCGGGAGCGAAGACACTGAAGCAGAACGGATCGGCCGTTATCAGGAGATGGGCCGCCGCGTTTCGGAAAGCTTCGCCTCGTTCGCAGAGCGAATCGCACCTTGGCAGGATGACAGAGTGCGGTTGTTGGGGACGAGCGGAACGGTGACGACACTCGCCAGCGTACACCTGGACCTACCCCAGTATGACAGACGCGCCGTGGATGGTCTGATCGTACCGTCTGACGCGATGCGCGGCATTGCCACTCGCCTATCCGGAATGTCGCCGCAGGAACGGCGCGCACTGCCCTGTATCGGGCGGGAACGCGCTGATCTGGTGGTGGCAGGATGCGCCATTCTTGAAGCCATCCTCGACATCTGGCCCGCCTCGCGCCTCGGCGTGGCTGATCGCGGTATTCGCGAGGGTATCCTGCGCAGCCTGATCGCCACCGACGCGAGCGGTAGTGAAACGCAAGCTGCGCTTCGAAAATTACGTGGAGGACCGCAATGAGCGGCCGCGGACGTTCTGATCCCACCAAGCGGGTAAAAACCGCCAAGCGCCGCACTGCGTCGTCCACACGCTGGCTCGAACGCCAGTTGAATGACCCATACGTGCGGCAGGCCAAGGCGGAAGGCTATCGCAGCCGCGCGGCATTCAAGCTGATCGAACTCGATGAACGGTTCGCGCTACTGAAGGGCGTGAAGCGCGTAATCGACCTGGGTATCGCGCCGGGTGGCTGGAGCCAGGTTGTGCGCCAGAAGTCGCCCAAGGCGGCGATTGCGGGAATCGACCTGCTCGAAACCGAACCGATGGAAGGCGTGGAGATCCTGCAAATGGACTTCATGGCTGACGAAGCACCGGCTGCCCTGCAGGCTGCGCTGGGCGGACCGCCCGATCTGGTGCTGTCAGACATGGCCGCGAACACTGTGGGCCATAAACAGACCGACCATCTACGGACGATGGGACTGGTGGAAGCTGCGGCTTATTTCGCCGTGGAAACGCTGGAAGAAGGCGGCGCGTTCGTGGCCAAGGTGCTGGCCGGCGGAACTGATACTGACCTGCTCGCGCTGCTGAAGCGGCACTTCACCACGGTCAAACACGCGAAACCCCCCGCGAGTCGCAAGGACTCGTCGGAGTGGTATGTGATCGCTCAGGGATTTAAAGGTCGGGCCTAGGCTGCGCCGCAGCCAGGCCCGAGAACCTTAGCCAGCAGCGGCTTCCGATTCGGCACCAGCTTCAGCAGCAGGCGCTTCCGCGGCTGCATCCGCAGGTGCTTCGGCCGCAGCATCCGCTTCAGGCGCTGCCGGAGCAGCAGGTGCCGGATATTCCGGACCGCCGCCATGAGCCTTCAGATAGGCAATCAGGTTGGCACGATCTTCAGGCTTGCTGAGACCGGCGAAGCTCATCTTCGTGCCAGGAGCGAACGACTTCGGGTTATGGAGCCATGCGTCCATGTTCGCGTAGTCCCAGTTTCCTCCGTGACCCGACAGCGCCGTCGAATAGGCGAAACCGGCCACATGCTTGCCAACGCCCTGGCCGAGCACGCCGTAAAGGTTCGGGCCAATACCGTTCGCACCGCCCTGCTCAGCAGTGTGGCACGCGGCGCACTTGGCGAAGACAGCTTCACCCTTCGTCGCGTCAGCAGCAGCGAGAAGCGTGCCGAGGTCAGGGCCAGCTTCCGCGCCCCCTTCTTCAGCGACGCCTTCGATGGGATAACCCCATTCGTGTGGAGCGTGCGGCTTGTCAGCGAGGAAATACATCCCGCTCACAATGGAGAGGCCAAGGGCGATGATGCCCGAGAAGAGCGTCCAGCCAGCGATGGTATTAAAGCGGTCGTTCATGTTAGAAGAGCGTCTGCCAGGATTCCGGTTGAGCGCGCTCTAGTAAGGGCCGACCGGCGGCGCAAGCCCGATAGTCACTTGTCCGTCGCGCAGCACGTCGTTACCCGCTCCGTTCGATGGATAGCTACCCCGCACCGGCACACGCCCTGGTCGAACAAATGCTGGCAGCAGCAGCAGGCGACCCGGCCCGCGCAATTGCATTTCAAGGCGCGCCCGGCGCCAATTCCCAACGAGCTGCGCTGGAGTGGGCGCCCGATTGCCTGCCCCTGCCCTGCTTCGCGTTTGAGGACGCGTTGGACGCGGTAAGCGCCGGACGAGCGGGAAGCGCGATCATTCCGATCGAGAATTCCCAGCACGGACGCGTGGCTGATATCCATTTCCTGCTGCCGAACAGCGGGCTTTCGATCATCGGCGAGCACTTTCTGCCGATCAGTTATGCCGTGATGGGTATCGGCTCTGGCCCGTTCTCTGTCGCTTACAGCCACCCGCAGGCACTCGGTCAGACGCGCATCTACCTGCGCAAGCATGGCATCGTGCCGCTGGCCTACGCCGATACCGCGGGCGCGGCCGCGCTGGTCAAGGAACAGGGCGACCCTGCTGCCTGCGCCATCGCGCCCCGTCTGGCGGCAGACCTCTACGACCTCAAGGTGGTGGAGGATCACGTTGAAGACGCGCGGGATAACATGACCCGCTTTGTCGTCCTCGCTCCGACCCCGCTGGACCCGGCCACATTGACCGGCGGTCCTGCGATGACCACGTTCGTATTCGAAGTGAAGAACGTGCCAGCCGCACTGTACAAGGCGCTGGGCGGATTCGCGACCAACGGAGTCAACATGACTAAGCTGGAAAGCTACCAGCAGGGAGCCAGCTTCTCCGCCACGATGTTCTATGCCGACATCATCGGCGCACCGGGCGATCCGGCCATTGACCGGGCGTTGGAAGAACTGGCGTTCCACTGCAAGGAACTGCGGATACTGGGCAGCTATCGCCAGGCGCGGGAGCGGGGCTAGGTCACCCCGCGCGGAGTATGGCGACACCCTATCGCATCACGGAAGATGACCTGACGGGAACAGAAGTCGCCGCTCTGCTCTCTTTCCATCTGGCCGAGATGCATCGCTGGTCACCCGCCTGCAAAGTCCACGCGATGCCAATCGAACGGCTGCGCCAGCCTGACGTTACGTTCTATTCTGCATGGGATGGCGACAAACTGGCCGCGGTGGGCGCGTTGAAGGCGCTCGATGCCGAGCGGGGTGAGCTCAAATCCATGCGAGCCGCTCCTGAATATCGCGGCAAGGGCGCTGGCAGAGCGCTGCTGGTGCACCTGATGGCAGAGGCTGAGCGGCGCGGTTATCGCTGGCTGGGCCTCGAAACCGGACGGACAGAACCCTTCTATCCCGCCCATCGCCTCTACTCAGGATATGGATTCGCCGAGTGCGAACCATTCGGCGACTACGTTTCGGACGACTTCTCGATCTGCATGGAGCGGACGCTATGAGTGTGATCCTTCGGTCTGCGGTGCCGGCCGATGCGCCCGCCCTCGCCAGGCTTGGAAAAGAAAGCTTCATCGCGGCGTTCGGTCATCTCTACACGCCGAATGACCTCACGGCGTTTCTTGAGAAAGTGCATTCGATCCAGGCCGTCGCGCAGGAAATCAGCGACCCGACGCTGACCTACCGTCTGGCCTCTGACTCTCCGGACGGCGCACTGACCGGATACGGCAAGCTTCGTTACCCCAGCAGCTACGCCGCCTTGGCCGAGGGAACGAACCCGATCGAACTGGGACAACTCTACACTGACCCCACGCGCACGGGCCAAGGGATCGGCGCAGCTCTGATGGAATGGGCCATTGATGAAGCCCGCTCGCGCGGGTGCGACTCAATGGTTCTTTCGGTGTGGAGCGAAAACCTCGGCGCGCAGCGATTCTACCAGCGTTATGGCTTTCGCCACGTTGCAGACATCGACTTCTGGGTCGGCAGCCACCGCGATGACGAGTTCCTCTACGAGCTCTCGCTCTGAGCCTCGGGACCGTCGGCAGGCTGGGCGCCGTCGACGATGACCTGTCCGGCCCGGCGTGGTTTGGTGAAAGGTTCCGGCTGCGGGGTCTTCACGTTGCCCCGCAAAAGAAAGCGGCCGGCCGTGAGCCCTCCGACAATCTCCAGTTCCAACCGTTCCTCGTCGCGCCTGCGGAAATCGAGGATCGCGTCCTCAACCTCATCCTCCTCAAAGCCGAGGCCATGCAGCACTTCGCGCCCGAAGCTCACCGCTGATTCGAAGGTTTCGCGGATCTGATAGTCCACGCCAGCCTCAACCAGCCGCAACACGTGGCCACGGTCGAATGCCCGAACATAGAGCTTGGCGAGGGGGAATTCCGATTTGCAAAGTTCGACGATCCGGTCGGCCACGTCGGGCTTGTCCACGCAGATCAGAATCGCTTCTGCCCGCTCCGCCCCAGACGCGCGAAGCACATCGAGCCGGGTTCCGTCGCCATAATAGACCTTGAACCCAAACTCCCCTGCCGCCTGGATCATCTCCACGTCGGTTTCGATCAGCGACATATCGACATCGCGAGCGAGTAGCGGCTGGCTAACCACCTGCGCGAAGCGGCCGAACCCGATGAAAAGCACCTGGGCCCGCAATCCGTCCGCAACCTCCACCCCATCAAGCGAGGGGGCTTCCTGTCGCGCGGTGTGCTTGATCGCCAGCAGGACCAACGGAGTGAGCGCCATCGACAGGATCACGATCGCGGTCATGATCGCGCCTACCCGCACGTCGAACATTCCGACCGTCAGCGCTGCGGCATAAAGGACAAAGGCAAACTCACCGCCCTGCGCGAACAAGGCCGCGCGCCGCACAGCTTCTTTGACAGAACTGCCAAAAGTGCGTGCCACCGTGAAAATGCCAAGCGCCTTGACCGCCATGAAGGCCGCCACGCCCGCCACGACGAGTTTCCAATCCGCGGCCACCACCGACAGATCAAGCGACATCCCGACGCTCAGGAAGAACAGACCAAGCAGGAGGCCGCGGAACGGTTCTATGTCTGCTTCCAACTGGTGCCTGAACGTCGATTCCGACAACAGCACGCCGGCCAGGAACGCCCCCATGGCCATCGAGAGGCCGGCCTGATCCATGAACAGCGCAGTACCCAGGACTACGAGAAGAGCGGCTGCAGTCAGCACCTCTCGCGCTCCGGTCCGGGCCAGTATTCGGAATAGCGGGTCGAGCAGCCAGTGGCCCACCGCGATCACAACTGCCAATGCGCCAGCGCCGATAAGCACGCTCTGCCAGACGGGAACCGAAGCCTCGCCAGAGCTGGCGCCGTTGAACGCGCCCCACAGCGCAACCAGCGCCAGCAGAGGCACGATCGCCAGATCCTCGAACAGAAGGATCGCCACGGCTTTCTGACCGGCCGGGCTGCCGGTTTCGCCGTCTTCCTCCAGAAGCTGCATGATCACGGCGGTGGACGACATGACGAAGCCAGAGGCACCCACCGCGGCCGCCGCCCAGGGCAACCCCGCAGCTATGCCGACCAGTGTGAGCAAACCAGCGCAGATTAGCACCTGCGCCGCGCCCAAACCGAAGATCGCCTTGCGCAGGGCCCACAGTTTGCGGGGGCGCATCTCCAGACCAATGATGAACAGGAACATCACCACGCCCAGTTCGGCAACGTGGAGCAACGCTTCGGGGTCGTTGAACAGGTCGAGCACCGATGGCCCGACAAGCAAGCCAGCGGCCAGATAACCCAGGATCGACCCCAGCCCGAACCTGCGGAACAGGGGAACTGCGATCACTGCTGCGGCAAGCAGCACGATCACATGCCCCAGCCCGATTCCGCCCGATTCGTCCATCGCATCCCTCTGATCTGCTTATGGCAACGTAAGCACATCAGCCGCAGTGCGCTATGCCGGTATGTGAGGGAGCGCTTGTCTGGGCGCTCAGGTGCTAAATTTCCCGGCCCAGTACACTTAATCGGCGCGCGTTTTCGCCGTTTCCAAAAAGCATGAGCAGACATGGTAAACTATCAGGGTGGGCAGCACGCCTAGCATTTCTTCGTCCGGCCAGCGCGCAGGGGGCCAAAGGGTCAGGGATCACTCCCGGAACTCTCCATCGGCTTGCACGGGAAGAACGCAAAGCCCTGCTTGACGCCATCGTCAGCTTCCACATCGATCATGACCTTCCGATATCGCCGGAAACGCTGACAGCCGCATACGATGCCGAGTCCGGCGCATCTCCCAGCCTCGCCCGCCGCATAGAAAACCGTAAACGCAGCGGCGAACCAGTAACTCTGGCCTGGTTGATGGAGGTGATCGGCAATTCGCAACCGGAAGACGACCACGTTACGCCGCGGCGCCTGATGGGCGAATTCGACACGACGTTGGAACAGTTCACGCAGAATACCCGCGCAGTGCGCAGCATGACGCATGAGTACGGATCCGAAATCGGTCGCCACCTGGACGATCTTGATCGGGTTGGTGACGGCGCAGAAGCGGTCGCTCGCCTGACGCAAGTGGCGCAGGCGATGGCCGAACGCACCCGCAAGGCAGAATGCGATCTGCGGGAACGTGAGCAGGAGACGCGGCGGCTACGTCGACGGTTGAACAAACTTCAGCACGACGCCGACCACGATCATCTGACCGGCCTGCCTAACCGCCGCGCTTTCGAAGCCGAATTTGAACGCGCGATCGAAGAATCGACTGCTAGCGGAGAGCCGCTGAGCCTGGCTTTCTGCGATCTCGATCATTTCAAGCAGGTCAACGACCTACATGGCCACGACGCTGGCGACCGCGTACTGAAACTTGTCGCGGAAGAACTGACCACCGCTTCGGGTGGCGGCTGCCACGTCTCTCGTCACGGCGGGGAAGAATTCGTGCTTCTGTTCCGCGGTGCGACGACTGCCGAGGCAAAGGCAAGGCTGGATCGCACACGCGAGCGACTGTCGATGCGCCGCCTTGTGAACCGCGATAGTGGCGAACCGATCGGCAGCATCACGTTCTCGGCCGGGGTGGCCGACGTACGCGCTACTGAAAACCCGCGCTACGCCCTCATCGTAGCGGACGAGGCGCTGCTGGTGGCGAAGGAGACTGGTCGCAACCGCGTGATAGTGGCGTCGCCGAAAAACCATCTTAACGCCCAGCAAGCTGCCTGACATCGCGACGACTCCTGTCATTGTCCCTTAATGCGCGGCGGCCTATAGGCGCTGGCATGTCTTCTGTACGTCCTTGGCGCGACATCGCGCGTCGCAAGAGCCGGCAAATCATGGTCGGCAGTGTGCCGGTTGGCGGGGATGCGCCCATCAGCGTGCAGACGATGACCAATACCCTGACCTCTGACGCGGGTGCGACGATCGACCAGATCCGGCGCTGCGAGGATGCGGGCGCGGACATTGTTCGCGTGTCCTGCCCCGATGTCGAAAGCACCGCGGCGCTGGGCCAGATCGTGCGCGCGGCGCGAGTGCCGATCGTCGCCGACATCCACTTCCACTACAAGCGCGCGCTCGAAGCGGCGGACGCGGGCGCGGCTTGCCTGCGCATCAATCCGGGCAACATTGGATCGGCCGAGCGGGTCAACGAAGTGGTCAACGCCGCCAAAGCCAACGGCTGCGCCATCCGCATCGGCGTGAACGCAGGCAGTCTCGAGAAGGACCTGCTGGAGAAATACGGCGAGCCTTGCCCTGAGGCGCTGGTCGAATCCGCGCTGGACCACATCAAGCTGCTGCAGGACCGCGACTTCCACGATTTCAAGGTGGCGGTGAAGGCCAGCGACGTCTTCCTGGCCGTTGCGGCCTACATGCAACTGGCCGACGCGGTCGATTGCCCGCTGCACCTGGGCATTACCGAGGCAGGCGGCCTGATCGGCGGCACGGTGAAGTCCAGCATCGGCATGGGCAACCTGCTGTGGGCCGGTATCGGCGACACGATCCGCGTGTCCCTCTCGGCCGAACCGGAAGAGGAAGTGCGCGTCGGCTTCGAGATACTGAAGTCGCTGGGCCTGCGGACTCGCGGCGTGCGCGTGGTGTCCTGCCCCAGTTGCGCGCGTCAGGGTTTCGACGTGATCCGCACGGTGCAGGCGCTGGAAGACCGGTTGCAGCACATCAAGACACCGCTCTCGCTTTCGGTGCTGGGCTGTGTGGTAAACGGGCCGGGCGAGGCGCGCGAGACCGATATCGGCATCACCGGCGGCGGCGCAGGCAAGCACATGGTCTATCTGTCGGGCGTGACAGACCACCATGTCGAAGATGCCAATATGCTCGATCACATCGTGGCATTGGTGGAAGCCAAGGCGGCAGCGATTGAGGCTGCGGAAGAACTATCTGTGGAGGCGGCTGAATGATTCGAGTTCTCGTTGGCGCAACTGCCCTGAGCCTCATTGCAGCGCCGAGTTTGGCGCAAGCCGATCAGGGGTCTGTACAGCCCGCGAGTTCCCAGGAATTATCACCGGGCATTTCTAAAGCTGTAGAAATCCTAAAATCGAAAAAATTGGGTAAGTCGCTTTTCTATATGGAATTGGTCGACAACGGCGCTGATCGCCCAAACTTACGATTCAATGCTTATTACCTCAGGGCAGGTGATGACACCATCAGAAGCATAAGCCCAGAGGACTTCGACGGAGCACTGAAGGCGATCCAAGGCGACCTCGGGAAACTAAGCGAGATGGACTGGCGTAGTCTCACGATCGTGGTCGATGACGACAATGCGACCGTAACGAAAAGCGCCACAACCGGCCCGCCCAGTGAATGGAATGCCCGCTCGTCGGAGGTGATTCGACGCGCCTTTTCTGACTAATCGCACTTTACGGTGCCTTAAACCGTCGAAGGTATGCCTGCAGGCGTGAAACACGCGCCTATCCTTCTTGTGATCGCAGCCGGGGGGCTTTTCGGCTGGCTGGCGCCTGACCTTTCCGCTGACAGCCCGGTTGCTGATGACGACCCGGAGGATGTCAGTAAGCTGGCTCTTGCGCAGGAAGCGGAAGATTTGCAGCGGCAAGCGTGGAACGGCGGCGACATCATATTGCCGCGCGCGGCTGACGGGCATTTCTATGCCGAGGTTATTGTCGGTTCGGTCTCGACACGGATGCTGGTCGATACCGGCGCGTCCATGATCGCCCTTACCGCGGAGGACGCGGATGCAATTGGCATTCCGTGGCGATCCGTTCCTCTTGAACCCGTCGCGCGTGGCGCAAACGGCGAAGTTCGCGGCGTACGCGTGGTGCTCAATCAAGTGAGTCTGGGTTCGCTTGAAGCGAAAGCCGTGCATGCGGTGGTGTTGCCCGAAGGGTTGCCGATCTCGCTGCTGGGGCAGTCGTTCCTGTCACGCGTGGCGCGGGTCGAGATCGATCCGCAGAAGATGATGCTAGGTGGCTGAAGTCACTTCCGAGGCCTGTTCAGGGATGGGCTAGACATCCTGTGCAAAGACACGGCATGATTATGCGCGTGAATAGAAGGCAATTTATTGCTTCGGCGGTCGCCACTACCGGTGCGCTTGCCCTGCCCGTCCGCGTTGCCGCGCAGGCCAGCGGGCTCGACGCGCGTTCGACCCAGATTCTGGAGATCGCGCGGCGCGAAGTTGATCGTGCCGGCGATGTGCTGTGGCGCCGCGACCTTGCCGGGGTGATCGATTTCTCCGCGCATTCAGCCCTTCCGCGCTTCCATTTCGCCGATCTGGAAAACGGCCGGGTTGAATCGTTCCGCGTCGCGCATGGCACCGGTTCCGACCCGCAACATGACGGCTGGCTGAAGAACTTCTCTAATGTCTCAGGCTCCAACGCAACCAGCCGCGGCGCTTACGTCACGTGGGAATGGTACAAGGGCCGCTACGGTACCTCCGTACGACTCGGCGGGCTGGACCCCGACAATTCCAACGCGCTCGAACGCCTAATCGTCATGCACCCGGCGTCATACTGCACGCCCGAACACGTCGAACGCTGGGGACGGCTCGGTAGGTCGAACGGGTGCTTCGCGTTGTCGCCCGACGATTTCCTGATCGCGCTGACCCGCCTTTCCGGGGGACGCCTGATTTACGCCGATCAACTGAATCTGGGCTAGTACGGGCCCAGTCGGTGGGGCCCGCCCGAAGGTAGGCCCCACCAAGGTCTCGCCTACGTGATCTGCAGATCGTCCTGAATCTCGATCACTTCTTCACTCGTCACCCGGGCGCGGTTGCCAACGCGCGGTTTCTCGAAGCTGGCAAGCACAGGTGCATCGCGTTCGTAGATGTCCGCGAAGGTCTTCATCGCCCCGTCAATGTCGCGGGCCATGGTGAAGTAGGTGATGTAGACCGGCATGGTCTTCTTCACCGGCACGCGGGTGTATTGCCCTGAGGTGGAGATCGCCACCGCCTCGTCCCGGGTGGCGCCCTGGCCGAGAATTGCGATGGTCATCGCCAGCTCCAGCGCCCGTTCTGTCCGCACGCAGCCGTGGCTCAGAGCCCGGTTGTCGGTGTTGAACAGGTTACGGTTAGGGGTGTCGTGCAGGAAGATCGCGTGCGGGTTGGGCATGTCGAGCTTCATCTGGCCCAGCGAATTACCCGGCCCCGGCTGCTGGACCACGGTGACAAAACCGTTCTGGGCGCGAGTCGCGCGGTAACCGTTGGCGCGCGCCCACGAGGGATTATTCAGAACGCGCGCGCCCAGCCCTTCGCCCTTCACAATCGACTGCGGGACAGTCCAGGTCGGGTTGAAGACAACCGCTTCGACCGTTTCCGCTAGCTGCGGCGTGGCTGTGCGGCCCGGCTTGCCAACGATCGTGCGATAGCTGCGCACAATGCGGTTATTGACCGTCAAGCGCAGCTGATACTCAGGCACGTTGGTCAGCAAATACTGCGGCCCGAGGTCGCGCTGCAGCCACCGCCAGCGATCCATGTTTGCACGGACCAGCGCCCTGCGCTTCGCATCGCTGGCCGGCGTCTTGGCAAGTTCCGCCCGCAACGCGGCGTAATCGGGATTGGTCGGGTTTAGCGCAGTCAGCGCCCCGGCGATATCGCCGCTCGCCAACGCGTCGGACATGATCTTGCCGGTGGGGAGCAGGTCAGCGTCGGGATCGACCACAAACCACTGACGGCGCGATTCCATCGGCGTGCGGCCGTCGCGCAGATCTTCTACGAGCCAAGTGAAGACCTGGCTGGCCAGCTCATCAAGCGGCGCACCTGCGCCAGCGTTGATAGCGGCGCGCAGATCGTCGGCGCGGTAGTCCTTCGGATCAAGGCCCTCTGCGCCAATTCCCTCCACCACCGTCAACAGCGAGCGCGCCCGGTCCACCGGCCACTGCATCGTGGCGGGATACAACATCGAAGGCGGCAGGGTGAGGATGCGCCCGGTCGGGATTGCTGTAACCGTGCCGGGGGCGCTCGTTGGCGCCGGCTGCGGCTGTTCCTGAGCAGCCGTTGGCAAAGCCACAGCACCGGTCAGGCCAGCGAGGAGAAAGATGCGCAACTTGACGTTCATTACGGAGATTGCCCTGTTTACCGATCAGCGAATGCCGGAGGCCCCCGCCCGCCCAAGCAGCCGGATTTTGCCCGTTTCGCGACATTGTATCAACCCGTGCGCCTGACTGTGCGGTGAATCCGACGCGCGAATCCATCACTGCGCCGCGCGGTTAGAGTGGTAGCTATGTCCTACCCGTTGTAATTCCGTCTCTATTCCGTTGGCGGAGTGATCTGGGTTTCTTCCCCGGTTTCGAAGCTAACCGCGTGCCACGCCAAACCCAGCGCGCCGCCAAGGGTAGCCGCGAGCGCCAGCGCGAATACCATTCGGAACACGTAGAGCGGTTCCTGCTTCCTTCCAGATGGTCCAAGGACCATGCCGATCATCCTTCCTACCAGCCGACGTGCGGCTTGACCTAACGGCCGTGAACGCGCAAGCGCCACCGCAAATTCCGGCCTTCCAACCCGACCGCGACGGGGCGGGCGGCGCGTTGGCCGGAGCATCGGATATAGGAGGACGCACCCCCCATGACCCAGGTCGGCAAGAACTCGCTCGACACACGCCGCGTGATGGACGTGCGCGGCAAGCAGTACGCGTATTACTCTCTGAACGCCGCGGCAGAGAAGATCGGCGACGTCAGCCGCCTGCCCTTCTCGATGAAGGTGCTGTTGGAAAACCTCCTCCGCTTTGAAGACGCCGGCTTCACCGTTTCTGTGGGCGACATTCAGGCCATTGCTGACTGGCAGAAGAACCCCACCACCGGACAGGAAATCCAGTATCGCCCCGCGCGCGTGCTGATGCAGGATTTCACTGGCGTGCCCTGCGTGGTCGATCTGGCCGCGATGCGTGACGCGATTGCAAAGCTCGGCGGCGACACCCGCAAGATCAACCCGCTGGTCCCGGTCCATCTGGTGATCGACCACTCGGTCATGGTGGACGAGTTCGGCCACCCGCGCGCGTTCGAACAGAACGTGGAGCTGGAATATCAGCGTAACCTTGAACGCTATGACTTCCTGAAGTGGGGTTCCAAGAGCCTGGCCAACTTCAAGGCCGTGCCTCCGGGCACCGGCATCTGCCACCAGGTGAACCTCGAACACATCGCACAGGGTGTGTGGAGCAGCGTGGATCAGGACGGATCGCTTGTCGCCTATCCCGACACCTGCGTCGGCACCGACAGCCACACCACCATGATCAACGGCCTGGGCGTGCTCGGCTGGGGCGTTGGCGGCATCGAAGCAGAAGCGGCGATGCTGGGCCAGCCGGTTTCCATGCTGATCCCCGAAGTCGTCGGCTTCAAGATGACCGGGCAGCTGAAGGAAGGCGTGACTGCCACCGACCTCGTGCTCACCTGCACCCAGATGCTGCGCGCGCGCGGCGTCGTGGGCCGTTTCGTCGAGTATTTCGGACCCGGCCTCGCCAGTCTCAGCCTCGCCGACCGTGCGACGCTGGCCAACATGGCGCCGGAATATGGCGCGACCTGCGGCTTCTTCGGCATCGACGACAAGACGCTGGATTACCTGCGCCTCACCGGCCGTGACGAAGACCAGATCGCACTTGTCGAAGCCTATGCCCGCGAACAGGGCTTCTGGCTCGACCCCAACGCGCCCGATCCGGTCTTCACCGACACGCTGGAGCTGGACCTCAGCACCGTGGTGCCGTCGCTCGCCGGTCCGAAGCGCCCGCAGGACAAGGTCGCGCTCCCCGAAGTGGACGATCTGTTCAATGCCGATCTCGCCAGCGCCTATGGCAAGAAGGCCCCGGTTCGCGTGGCCGTTGACGGCAAGGATCACGACATCGGCGACGGTGACGTGGTGATCGCCGCCATCACCAGCTGCACCAACACCAGCAACCCGGACGTTCTGCTCGCCGCTGGCCTGGTAGCCAAGAAGGCCAACGAAAAGGGCCTGAAGCCCAAGCCGTGGGTCAAGACCAGCCTCGCCCCCGGATCACAGGTCGTCACCGACTACCTCAAGAAGGCTGGCCTGACCGAGCATCTCGACGCGCTCGGCTTCGATCTGGTCGGCTATGGCTGCACCACCTGCATCGGCAACTCCGGCCCGCTGGCGGAACCGATCAGCAAGGCGATCAACGGCAATGATATCGTCGCCGCGTCGGTGTTGTCGGGCAACCGGAACTTCGAAGGCCGCGTCAGCCCCGACGTGCGCGCCAACTTCCTCGCCAGCCCGCCGCTGGTCGTCGCCTACGCCCTGAAGGGCACGGTGACAGAAGACATCGTTTCTACCCCGATCGGTCAGGCGAGCGACGGCACCGACGTGTTCCTGAAGGATATCTGGCCGAGCAACATCGAAATCGCCGAACTGCGTTCCAGCAGCATCGACCGCGCGATGTTCGAAGCCCGCTACGGCGACGTCTACAAGGGCGACACGCACTGGCAGGCGATCGATGTCACCGGTTCCGACACGTACCAGTGGCGCGCGGGCAGCACCTATGTCGCCAACCCGCCCTACTTCGAAGGCATGTCGATGGAGCCGGCCCCTGTGACCGACATCATCGGCGCGCTGCCGATGGCGATCCTGGGCGATTCGGTGACGACCGACCACATCAGCCCGGCCGGTTCGATCAAGGAAGACAGCCCGGCTGGCCGCTATCTGCTGGGCCATCAGGTCGCGAAGGCTGACTTCAACTCCTACGGCAGCCGTCGCGGCAACCATGACGTGATGATGCGCGGCACCTTCGCCAACATCCGCATCCGTAACGAGATGGTCCCGGGCGTCGAAGGCGGCATGACCCGCTATCGCGGTGAGACCATGGCGATCTACGACGCGGCGATGAAGCACAAGGCCGACGGTACACCGCTGGTCGTGATCGCGGGCAAGGAATACGGCACGGGTTCCAGCCGTGACTGGGCCGCGAAGGGCACCAACCTGCTGGGCGTACGCGCGGTGATCGTGGAAAGCTTCGAGCGTATCCACCGCTCCAACCTGGTCGGCATGGGCGTGCTGCCGCTGCAGTTCCTCGAAGGCGAATCGCGTTACACCCTGAACCTGACGGGTGACGACAGCTTCACCATCGAAGGTCTGGCGGACCTGACCCCCGGTCAGGACGTGTCGGTCAAGGTCACCCGCCCGAATGGCGAGACCTTCACCTTCACCGCCAAGTGCCGCATCGATACGGCGAACGAGATGGAATACTACCGCAACGGTGGCATCCTTCAGTACGTTCTGCGGAAGCTGGCGGCTTAAGCCACCGCGTCACCGGAAACGAGAAGGCCCCGCCCACGCGGGGCCTTTTTCGTATGGGCCGCTCTATTTCCCGGTGTCGAAAAGGCCCGCCTGCTGGCCTGTCGGCGGTGTCAGGCCCAGATGGCGCCAGCCGCCATCGTTTAGACAGCGTCCGCGTGCGGTGCGGGCAACCAGGCCGAGCTGGATCAGGAACGGCTCCACCACTTCCTCGATCGTGTCGCGCGGCTCTGCGAGGCCTGCGGCGAGGGTTTCCACTCCCACCGGGCCGCCTTTGTAGATGTCCGCGATCATGGTGAGGTAGCGCCGGTCCATCGCATCAAGGCCCAGCGAATCCACCTCCAGCCTCGTCAGCGCGTTGTCGGCCAGATCAGCGGAAATCGCCTTGGCCTTCGCGACATGGGCGAAGTCGCGCACACGGCGCAGCAGACGCCCGGCAACGCGCGGAGTGCCGCGCGAACGGCGGGCAATCTCGTGCGCACCAGCCGGATCGATCGCAATGCCGAGCAGGCTCGCCCCGCGCGTCACGACCCGTTCCAGCTCCTCCACTTCGTAGAATTGCAGCCGCACCGGGATGCCGAAACGGTCGCGCAAAGGCGTGGTGAGCAGACCCTGCCGGGTGGTCGCGCCGATCAGCGTGAACGGCGGCAGGTCGATCCGCACCGACCGCGCGGACGGCCCCTCACCGATGATCAGATCGAGCGCGCGATCCTCCATCGCCGGATAGAGCACTTCTTCCACCACCGGGTTGAGGCGGTGAATCTCGTCAATGAACAGCACATCGTGCGGGTCGAGGTTGGTCAGCAGCGCGGCCAGATCGCCCGTCTTGCCGATCACCGGACCGCTGGTGGCGCGAAAGCCGACACCCATTTCCCGAGCCACGATCTGCGCCAGCGTCGTCTTGCCGAGTCCGGGAGGACCGAAGAACAACACATGGTCCATCGCCTCGCCTCGACCGCGAGCCGCCTCGATGAACACGCGAAGGTTCTCCCGCGCGGCTTCCTGCCCCACGAATTCGCCGAGCGACTTCGGGCGCAGTGCCGCGTCCGGATCTTCCGGCTGGCGTTGGGGGGAGACGGTGGGGTTGTCTGTCATTCTTCAGCCAGCGCCATTGCTTTCTTGGTTCGACAAACCAGCCAAAAGGTCGCTCCTCCCAGAGTACCGAGACCAAAGAGAAGTGAGAACGCGATGAAGTCACGCCACATTCCGTACCCGGTCTTCACGTTGTTTATGACGGTGAGGTGGCCATTGTAGGAGGCGCTGTATGTCCCAGAGCCGCCTATATCGATAGAGGAGAGCCCAACCAAAATTGCGATTGGCAGGGCTGCCACCGCCCCCCCAACTAGCAGAGCGACGGAGAAACTGAAGCGCACCTTATACCACAGAGCAACGAGCGCGATGCCCCCGAACACGACCGCGATCACCTCAGCGACGATGAGTGTATAGACGGCCAATAGGGCCGCGCCCGCAATTGCGGAGACCTCCAAGGTCATCGCACGGTCGAATGCGTCAAATGCGAATAGAAGAACTACCGGAGGTATTGGCGCCAGAATGAGGGCCAACAATGCGCGGCGAGTGGACGGATATTCGTAATTCATCCGGTTGCCTTGCTCAGCGCTTGCAGCTTGATGGACCCTGAAACGAGTTCAGGGCGACGATGGGGAGAGGTGGGTGTCACCCCGCCGCCCTCTTCAACGCGACCCGCACCAGATCGTTAAGCTCCGCGTCCTCGCCCAGTTCCGCCTGTGCGTGAGCGACCGCGCTGGCGGCCACTGCCGGTTTGAAGCCAAGGTTTTGCAGCGCGGATACGGCGTCGGCGCTCGCTGATCCCGCCTGTGAGATGGCGCTGAAGGGAACGCTCGCAGAGCTTCCGCCCGGCAGCGCGCCTGCCCTGTCCTTCAGCTCGTTCACGATGCGGCTGGCCAGTTTCGGCCCCACACCTTGTGCACGTGAGACCTGAGCCGCGTCCCCGGCGGCGCAGGCGTTGCGAAGTTCGTCCACGGTCAGCGCCGAAAGGATCGCCAGAGCAACCTTGCTACCCACGCCCTGCACCGTCGTGAGCAGGCGGAACCAGTCCCGCTCTGCCCCGTCGGCAAAGCCGAGCAGACGCATATCGTTCTCGCTCACCTGAAGATCGGTGAACACGGTGCAGGCCTCGCCCGTGTTGCCCAGCCGGGCCAACGTTCTGGCGGAACAATGGACCAGATAGCCGACGCCCTGGACGTCTATCACCGCCCAGTCCACCCCGGTTTCTTCCAGCCGCCCCTTGAGCCGTGCAATCATGGTTTGTTCCTGCCCGAGCGCAGGCGGTTTGGAAAGGGGCCACGGGCGCGTGTCCCCGGCAGGTGTTGACACTGTTGACACAGTCCAGAGCGGAAACTCCGTCGCCCCGCCAAACTGTCACCTTGCGGTCCGATTTGTCGCCTTGTGGGAGCATCGTTGGGGATCTTCGGAACGGCCATGCCAAGGCCATGACAGATCGGCGCAAAGTAGGACATGAGCGCGCGAATATGGACAGGCGGCGCGAGTTCGGCCAATGCCTGCCGCCCATGAGCGTCAACACCTTCGGCCGCGTATTCCGGTTCACTACCTGGGGCGAAAGCCACGGGCCGGCTCTGGGCGCCGTGGTGGACGGGTGTCCGCCGGGGCTGTCCATCAGCGAAGAGGCGATCCAGCCGTTTCTCGATGCGCGCAAGCCGGGGACCAGCAAGTTCACCACCCAGCGGCGTGAGGCCGATCTGGTGAAGATCCTGTCCGGCACGTTCGAGGGCAGGACCACAGGCACGTCAATCTCGCTGCTGATCGAAAACACCGATCAGCGCAGCAAAGACTATTCGGAAGTTGCCAAGGCCTATCGCCCCGGTCACGCCGATTACACCTATGACGCGAAGTACGGCTTCCGCGACTATCGCGGCGGCGGTCGGTCGAGCGCGCGGGAAACCGCCGCGCGGGTGGCGGCGGGCGCAGTGGCACGGCTGGTGATCCCGGAAGTGACGCTGCTCGCCTATGTGACCGAGATCGGCGGCGACAAGATCGACCGCGCGAACTTCGACGCGGCGGAAATTGCCCGCAACCCGTTCTTCTGCCCCGATGCAGAAGCGGCCAAGCGTTGGGAAGCTCTGGTGGACAGCGCCCGCAAGGACGGCAGCTCACTGGGCGCCGTTGTGGAATGTGTCGCCACGGGCGTGCCCGCAGGCTGGGGCGCGCCGATCTATGGCAAGCTGGATGCGGACCTCGCGGCAGGGATGATGGGCATCAACGCGGCGAAGGGCGTAGAGATCGGCGATGGGTTTGCCGCCGCCGCTCTGCGCGGAGAGCAGAACGCTGACCCGATGTATCCGGGCGAAGATGGAAAGCCCGTGTTCGGGGCCAACCATGCCGGCGGTATCGCGGGCGGCATTTCGACCGGTCAGCCGGTTGTCGTGCGCGTGGCGTTCAAGCCAACCAGCTCACTCCTGATCCCGCAGGACACCATCACGCGTGACGGTGAGGCGACGCAGCTCATCACCAAGGGCCGCCACGATCCGTGCGTCGGCATTCGCGGCACTCCGGTGGTGGAGGCGATGATGGCGCTGGTTCTGGCGGACCACAAAATGCTCCATCGCGCGCAGTGCGGCTAATCTAGCGAAACTGCCAATCCCTCGCCATTGATCGATTGGGTCGATGTGCGCAATCGCAACAACTTGATTTACCGCACCGCAACATGCGCTAAATAGCCCGTGCATCAGGCAATTATTCCTAAGTGCAAGGATATGGAGCAATTCATGGGTATTATCGGCAGCACCATTAAGCCGTTCAAGGCTACCGCGTTTCAGGCTGGCAAGGACTTCTTCGACGTGTCCGAAGCCGACATCGCGGGCAAGTGGGCCGTATTCTTCTTCTATCCCGCTGACTTCACCTTCGTCTGCCCGACCGAGCTGGAAGACCTGGGTGAGCACTACGATTCCCTGCAGAAGCTGGGCGTGGACGTGTACGCCGTTTCGACCGACACGCACTTCAGCCACAAGGCTTGGCACGACACCTCCGACAAGATCGGCAAGCTGAAGTACCCGTTCCTGGGCGATCAGATGCACGTTCTCGCCAACAACTTCGGCGTTCTGCGCGAAGGCGTGGGCCTGGCCGATCGTGCCACCTTCGTGGTCGATCCCGATGGCGTGATCCAGATCATGGAAATCACCTGCGAAGGTGTTGGCCGCAACGCCAACGAACTGGTCCGCAAGATCCGGGCAGCGCAGTACGTGCGTTCGCACCCGGGTGAAGTTTGCCCGGCAGCTTGGGAAGAAGGCGCGGACACGCTTGCTCCTTCGCTCGACCTCGTCGGCAAGCTCTAACTATTCGTACCCGCCTATAAAAACATAAGCGGGTCGCAAGACGGCCCGGGGCACCCTCCCCCCCTTCGCCCCGGGTCGTCTCTGCCATTCAATACATTTCAGGAGTTGCACCATGCTCGACGCCAGCATGAAGGAACAGCTACGTCAGTATCTCGCGATGCTTCGCGAGCCGATCGAGCTCGTCGCCTCGCTGGGCGACGACGCCAAGTCCGCGCAGACGCGCGAGTTGCTGAACGAAATTGCCGAGCTGAGCGACAAGGTGTCCGCCAGCTTCGACGGCGACAACGATCGCAAGCCCAGCTTCGTCATCCGCCGCGCGTCGGACGCGCAGAAGTGGGTGCGTTTTGCGGGTCTGCCGATGGGCCATGAATTCACCAGCCTCGTGCTGGCACTGCTGTGGGCTGGCGGTCACCCGCCCAAGGTTTCCGAAGAGACCCTGCAGCAAATCCGCAATCTGGAAGGCGACTACGCTTTCGAGATGTATTTCTCGCTTTCGTGCCACAACTGCCCTGACGTGGTGCAGGCGCTGACCCTGCTCGCGCTGGAAAACCCACGCATCACGGCGACGTTGATTGAGGGCGGCAGCTTCCAGGAGGAAGTGGACGCCCGCGGCGTGATGGCCGTGCCTGCGACCTTCATGAACGGCGAGATGTTCGCCAGCGGCAAGATGGGCGTGGAGGAATTCCTCGCCAAGCTCGACACCGACGCCGTGGCGCGCGCCGCCGCGAAGCTGGGCGAGAAGGAGCCGTTCGACGTGCTGATCGTCGGCGGTGGGCCGGCCGGCGCGGCTGCGGGCATCTATGCCGCGCGCAAGGGCTTCTCCACCGGCATCGCTGCCGAGCGTTTCGGCGGGCAAGTGCAGGACACGATGGGGATCGAGAACTTCATCTCCGTCCCCTACACCGAAGGCCCGAAGCTGGCTCGCGAGCTGGAAGCGCACGTGCGCGAAAACGGCATCGACGTGATGAACCTCGCCGCAGCGGAAACGCTGATCCCGGCCAAGCGCGCGGGCGCTCTGCACGAACTGGTGCTGAAGAACGGCGCTACGCTGAAGGCACGTGCCCTGGTGCTCGCGACCGGCGCACGCTGGCGCAATCTGGGCGTTCCGGGCGAGTTCGAATACCGCAACCGGGGCGTGGCCTACTGCCCGCACTGCGACGGCCCACTGTTCAAGGGCAAGCGCGTGGCGGTCATCGGCGGCGGCAATTCGGGCGTGGAAGCGGCCATCGATTTGGCCAACATCGTCGGCCATGTCACGCTGATGGAATTCGACAGCCAGCTACGCGCAGACCAGGTCCTGCAGGACAAGCTGCGCAGCATGCCCAACGTCACCATCCACACCTCGGCACAGACGACCGAGATCACGGGTGACGGTGAGCGCGTGAGCGGCCTCGTCTACAAGAACCGCGTTTCCGGTCAGGAACACCGCGTGGAACTGGAAGGCGTATTCGTACAGATCGGACTGGTCCCGAACACCGAATGGCTGAAGGATTCCGGGCTGGAACTGACGAAGTTCGGCGAAATCGTGATCGACGCTAAGGGCGCGACCAACCTGCCCGGCGTGTTTGCTGCGGGTGACGTGACGACCGTTCCGTACAAGCAGATCGTGATCGCGATGGGCGAAGGTTCGAAGGCGGCGCTATCCGCGTTCGATTACCTGATCCGTCACGAACCTGTGAGCGAGATCGCAGAGGCGGCGTGAGTGATTGATCCAATAGATCGAACCTCGATCTGTGATTAACTTAGTCACTCAAGCTTATCGGACTATCTTGTTTAGCGAGTCCGCAACTCACTGTTAGCCTTCTCCCCGTCCGGCGCGTGGCGATTCGCAGCGTGATCGGGCGGGGAAAATCCCCGCGAGAGGAGGAAGGCGATGGACGCTAAGACAGGATCGATTTCGGGTTGCCCGATGGGCCATGGTGATGGCGGGGTACGCAGCCTGCTCGGCCGTACCAACAAGGATTGGTGGCCGGATATGCTCGCCACCGAAATCCTAACCCCCAACGGTGCCTCCAACCCGATGGGTGAGGACTTCGACTATGCCGAAGCCTTCAATCAGCTCGATTACAACGCGCTCAAGGCCGATCTCACTGCGCTGATGACCGACAGCCAGCCCTGGTGGCCGGCCGATTACGGGCACTATGGCCCGTTCTTCATCCGTATGGCGTGGCACGCCGCCGGCACCTATCGCACCGCAGATGGCCGCGGCGGCGCCAATAGCGGGCAACAGCGTTTCGCCCCGCTCGACAGCTGGCCTGACAACGGCAACCTCGACAAGGCGCGCCGCCTGCTGTGGCCGATCAAGCAGAAGTACGGCAACAAGATCAGCTGGGCCGACCTCTTCATCCTCACCGGCAATGTCGCGATCGAAAGCATGGGCGGGCCGGTGTTCGGCTTTGGCGGCGGCCGCGCCGACGTGTTCGAGCCTGAACGCGACATCTATTGGGGCAATGAAGACAAGTGGGTGAACGAAGGCGTTCAGACCCGCATCGACATCGACAAGGGCATGGAAGCGCTCGAAGGACCGCTCGCCGCAATCCAGATGGGCCTGATCTACGTCAATCCAGAAGGTCCGGGCGGGAACCCCGACCCGCTGCTCTCGGCGCGCGACATCAAGGCGACGTTCGAGAAGATGGCGATGAACCATGAGGAGACCGTTGCGCTCACCGCTGGCGGCCACACCTTCGGCAAGGCGCACGGCAATGGAGATGCATCGCTGCTGGGCAATGCGCCCGCGGGCGGCGATCTGATCGGCCAGGGCTTTGGCTGGGTCAGCAGCCACGAGAGCGGCGGTATCGGCGAGCACACCGTGACCAGCGGTATCGAAGGGTCGTGGGTCAACACGCCGACCGAGTGGAGCGAGAACTTCTTCCGCCTGCTGCTCGACTATGATTACGAGCTGGTTCGCTCGCCCGCCGGCGCGCAGCAGTGGCAGCCGATCAACCAGAAGGAAGAGGACAAGGCGCCTGCTGCCTGGGATCCGAACATCAAGGTTCCGACCATGATGACCACCGCCGACATGGCGCTGAAGATGGACCCTGAATTCCGCGCGATCAGCGAGAAGTTCCGCCACGACCATGAAGCGTTCAAGGACGCCTTCGCCCGTGCATGGTTCAAGCTGACGCACCGCGATATGGGCCCGAAGGTCCGTTACCTCGGCCCGGAAGTTCCGGCCGAAGACCTGATCTGGCAGGATCCGATTCCCGCAGGGCGGACACCGTCTGACGCAGAAGTTGCTTCGGTGAAGGCGGCGATTGCGGGCAGCGGGCTGACCGTAAGCCAGCTGATCAAGGCTGCCTGGGCATCGGCCAGCACTTATCGCAAGTCGGACTATCGCGGCGGTGCCAATGGCGCCCGCGTCGCGCTGGCTCCGCAAAAGGACTGGGAAGTCAACGAACCGGCGATTCTGGCCAAGGTGATCGACACGCTCAATGGCCTGCGCGGTTCGATGAGCCTCGCCGATGCGATCGTGCTGGGCGGCGTGGTCGGCCTTGAAAGGGCGATCAAGGACGCCGGCCATAATGTCGCGGTGCCCTTCACCGGCGGTCGCGGCGATGCGACCCAGGACCAGACCGATGCCGACAGCTTCGACGTGATGGAGCCGGAGGCAGATGCCTTCCGCAACTATCTCGGCAAGAAGAAGCTGGCGGTGAAGACCGAAGAAATGATGCTCGATCGCGCATCCTTGCTCGGCCTGTCGGTGCCGGAAATGACCGTGCTGATCGGCGGCCTGCGCGTGCTGGGTGCCAATCACGGTGAGCGTGGGCACGGCCATTTCACCAAGCGTTCGGGACAGCTGACCAACGACTTCTTCGTCAACCTGCTGGGCATGACCAATGTCTGGAAGGCGGTCGACGGGTCAGACGATCAGGAGTTCATCGCGACGGACCGCAAGGGTGGCCATGAGACGTGGCGGGCGACCCGCGCCGATCTGGTCTTTGGCTCGAATTCGGAACTGCGCGCAGTGGCCGAAGTCTATGCCCAGAGCGATTGCGAGGAAAAGTTCGTGAAGGACTTCGTGAAGGCGTGGACCAAGGTGATGAACGCCGACCGGTTCGACCTCACTTACGCGAAGTATCACGCAAGCTGAGGCTCAACGCCTCCGTTTGAGGACGATGTAGAGCGCACCGTCGCCCCCGTGGCGGCGGTGCACTTTTCTTATGGCCGCGATCGAGGACGAATGGGGGCCAGCCGCCAGCCAGTCGATCACCTTCGCCCGGATCGCGCCCCTCCGCTCGCCACGGTCCGCTGCATCCACTGGCCGCGGCTTTCCGGTAATAAGCAAGACCAGCCGCGCGCCCATCGCCAAAGCCTGCCCCAGCCCTGCATCCAGCCGCGTATGCGCCTGGTCCAGGGTATGCCCGTGCAGGTCCAAGGTGAAATCAGGGGCAATGGATGCCGTCGCCAGCTTGCGGTCCCAGGACGAATCCAACCCGCGATCTTGCGAGAGCGGCGGAACACGTCCCCGGTCCTGCGCTGATTGTGAGGGGGCCGCGCTCGGCGAGACCACGACTGGTCGGGCACTCGCCTTTGGGCGCGGTGCAGGTGGCGCTTGGGTTACGCTAGGGCTCGGCTCTGCGACCTTTGTAGGCCGCAGGGGTACGAGCGGTGTCACTGTTGCCGCCACCCGGCGCCACAGCTCCGCTTCCTCCGCAGTAAGCCCCCGTGGTGGTTTCATCGCGCGCCGAGCCGCGCCAGCGATCCCTTCGGCAGCAGCACCAGTGCCTGCCCGCGCGCGCTCATCCCACCGGCAATGGTACGAGCCTCGTCCCCGGCGCCCCAGAAGGTGTCGAACCGATTGGCGCCCTTGATCGCGCCGCCCGTATCTTGCGCGATCCACAGCCCGCTCGCCTCGGGACGATCAAGCTGGAGGAACACGGGCGCGCCGAGGGGAACGTAGGCCGGGTCAGTCGCAACGGAAGCGCGCGCGCGAACTGGCACCTCAAGCGCGCCCAGCGGTCCGTCGCCGGTCAACTCGCGGAAAAACACCCATGACTTGTTGAGGCGCATCAGTTCCGCCCCTTCGACAGGGTGTTCGCGCAGATACTGCATGATCCCCTGCATCGAACCCGCATACTGGCCCGGCCCCGTCCCGATGAGGCCGCGTTCGCGCATGACCGAACCGATGCCGACATACTCACGTCCGTTTTGACCGGCATAACCGATGCGGATCACCCCACCGTCGGGCGTGCGCAAGCGACCAGAGCCCTGGATCTGAAGGAAGAACAGCTCAATCGGATCAGCGGCCCAGGCGATTTCAAGCCCGCGCCCTGATAGCGCGCCCTGCTCGATCTCCGAACGCTCGTAATAGGGGACATAACGCCCGCTGAGTTCCTGGCGGCCCAACGGGGCGCGACCGGTGCGTTCTGCGACAGGTATCTCTTCCGGCCAGCCACGCGCGAGATCGGTCGGCATCCCGTAGATGGGCACCTCGTAACCCGGCTGGCGGGTACGCGAACCCGCAATCTCGGGCTCATAGTATCCAGTGGCGAACGCCGCGCCATCGCCGACCTGCACAGTTTCGAAGTGCGTCGCGAAGAAGCGTGCGGCGTCGTTGCGGGGCCAACTGGTGGCGGCGGCGCAGGATGCCTGCCAATCCTCTGCGCGGGTAAGACCGCTAGCATCTGTGCGACCGAGCAGCCGGGGACAGCTTTCGATGAAGGATGCGAGCGCCCTGCCCGCATCATCCGCGCGCAAGCCCAGCGATTCGACCGCGGGGCCGCTACGCGTCCCAGCAAGCGCCGCTGTGGCAGGCGTGGGTGACGGGGATGGCGTGGGTTGTGAAACCGGGGCTGATGGCCGAGGCGCATCGCCCGCCGGAACAATCTGACAACCTGCAAGCAGGGCAGCCCCGGCCGCGGCAAAGATCTGCGTCCAGCCGCGCCCGAGCATAGCAGAGATCAGCCTTCGTCGGTCTCGTCGAGGAGCCAATCCGGACCATCGGCGCTCATATCGCGCGAGAACGTCCAGACGTCATTGCTCTCGATAGCGTCGTCGAGCGAACCCGCGACCACGTTGCCATCCTTGTCACGAGTGACGGACGCGATGTCAGCGCTGAAGCGAACTGCGATTCGCGCCATGCGGCCTTCCAGCACCGCGGAATGCACCGTGGTTTCCTCGATCCGCACGAGCCGGTTTTCGAGCACTTCGCCCGCTTCGTCGCGCGCGTCGATCGCGGCCACGAAGCTTGCGTAGACATCGTCGTCGCAGAGCATGCGCAGCTCTTCCTTGTCGCCACGCCAGAACGCTTCGAGGATCATCCCGTAAGCGGCCTTGGAGCCTTCGAGGAAGGTAACCAGATCGAACCGCCGATCAGCGCCCGAAATGTCACGCAGGCCCTGTTCCACCGCCGGAGAAAAAGCAGTGGCTTCGCGCTGCACAACCTGAGCCTCAGCCAAAGGCACGGCAGCCGCGCGCGGCGCATTGACGCCTTCACCCCGGTCAAACCGGGTCGGCACAGGCTCTTCCTCATGCTCGGCACGACGGCCGAGAACGGAATAGAGCCTGAGACCCAAAAAGGCCGCGATCATGGCCAGAATGACAATTTCGACGATCACTTCGCTTGTCCGATCATTTACCGGCTGCGGCCCTGAGGAGGCCAGTCGCGCCGCGCAGTCCCAATCGTGCCCGAAATAGGTGCCAAATACAAATGAACAACACCTTGAGAGCGGCTTCGTCCAACAATCGTGCGCTTTTTCCGGAAGCGTTGCGGCCTCGTCATGCGGATGCTAGCGCGCGTGGCACGATTTAACCCAGATTAGCGAAAGTCGAAACCGCCATGGCCGACGAAGGCGACGTTCTAACCAACCTCGATTCCAACCCCGCGCACACCGGAAACGGTGCCGACAACCAACCCGTTGCAGGCCTGCTTTCGCAGTACGTGAAGGACCTTTCGGTCGAAAATCCGCGCGCTCCGGAAAGCTTCCAGTGGACGGAACAGCCCGCCCTGGACGTGCAGTTCAACATCGGTGCTCGCAAGATCAACGAAGAAGTCAGCGAGATCGAACTGAAGATCTCTGTCACCGCGAAGTCGGGCGAAGGCACCGCTTATATCGTCGAAGTCGCCTATTGCGGTCTCGTCGGCATGCGCAACATGGCTGAAGATCAGAAGCACGCGTTTACCTATGCCGAAGCGCCGCGCATCCTGTTCCCGTTCGCCCGCCGCGTGATCGCGGACGCCGTGCGCGACGCAGGTTTCGCACCGCTGCTGCTCGACCCGATCGATTTCAACGGGCTCTACATCCAGCAGTTGCAGCAACAGCAGCTGCAGCAGCAGGGCGACGCTCCGGTAGGCCAGGCCTGACCCACCCAGTTCGCGGGTTCAGGCGATGAGCCTCGTCCGCAACGCCGGCACAATAGGCGCGCTGACACTGGTCAGCCGTTTCCTGGGCATGGCGCGCGACATGTTGATGGCGCGCTATGTCGGTGCCGGGCTTGCGTCCGACGCATTCCTCATCGCCTGGCGCCTGCCGAACCTGTTCCGCGCGCTGTTTGCGGAAGGCGCCTTCGCCGCGGTATTCGTGCCGTTCTTCAACCGCCGAATGACCGAAGCGGAGGCCGAAGCAGCAGGTAGAGGTAGGGCGGCAGCGTTCGCCTTCGCCAGCGAAGTGCTGTCGGTACTCCTGCCGATCCTGCTGATCTTCACCGCCGTGATGGTGGCAATGGCCAGCCCAGTCGTCTGGGCGATGACCGGCGGATTTCCTGACGGCGGGCCGGAAAAGTTCGCGCTCGCGACTCACCTCACGCGGATCACATTCCCGTATCTGGCGCTGATCAGCCTCGTTTCGCTGCTCGGCGGCATCCTTAATTCGCTCAACCGGTTCTGGGTCAACGCCGCCGCGCCGATCTTGCTGAACCTGTGCATGATCACCGCGCTGCTGTTCTTCCGGGGCGACAGCGAGATCGAAACCGCCGAGACGCAGGCCGTTGCTGTTACCGTGTCAGGCGTGCTGCAACTTCTGTGGTTGTGGGTGTCATGCCGCCGTGCGGGTGTGCGCCTGAAACTGAAGTTCCCCCGCCTTTCCCCCGACGTGAAGAAGCTGCTGCTGCTGATCGGGCCTGCCGCGCTCGGCCAAGGGGCCATCCAGTTCAACTTGCTGATCTCTACATCGCTAGCCGCGCGGTTCCTGCAGGAAGGTGCGGTTTCCTATCTCTACTACGCCGACCGGCTGAACCAGCTTCCGCTCGGCCTGTTGGGCATCGGGATCGGCACCGCAATTCTTCCCGCCCTGTCGCGTCAGTTAGGCGGCGGTGACGCTGCCGCCGCGAGCACGACACAGAACCGCGCGCTGGAACTGGCGCTGTTCCTCGCGCTTCCCGCTGCCGTTGCGCTGATCGTATCGGCCGTTCCGATTGTGCGGGGCGTGTTTCAATACGGCGCCTTCACCGCTGCCGACACCGCAGGCACTGCAGCTACGCTGGCGGCATTCTCGTTCGGCGTGCCGGCCTATGTTCTGATCAAGGTGCTGACGCCGGGGTTCTATGCGCGGCAGGATACCAAGACGCCGGTGCGGCTGGCGGTGATCTCCATGCTGGTAAACCTCGTGGGTAATCTCACCCTGATCTGGCATTTCAGTTACGTCGGCGTCGCTATCGCCACCGCTTTTTCCGCGTGGGTCAACGTGGCGCTGCTCTACTGGTCCCTGCACCGGCGCGGACATCTGCAACTGGACACGAGGCTGAAGGCGAAGGTCATCAGAATCGTGCTCGCGGGTGCCGCCATGGGGGCGGCTCTGTGGTTCACTAACCCGATCGCTGACAGTTACATGGCCGGCGGCCTTTGGCAGCGCGTCATCGCGCTGACCGTACTCTGCGGGTCAGGGGCGGCGGTCTACGGGGCGGCGTCGCTTCTGTTCGGGGCTTACCGTCTGCAAGAGCTTCGTGCCGCGCTGCGCCGCAGTTAAAGCAAAAGAGCGTGGGGCTTTCCCGAGCAGCCGAATGTGCTATCGGCCCGCGCATGGTAACTACCGCCCCCTTCCAGCGTAAGCGCTCGCGCCTCCCCGCGCGTGGCCGGGCGGCCTGGCGATGGCGTGGCCGCGCCTGAAAAGCGCCGCTTGCCCCGCAGCGGGCAAGCCCCCGTTCCATTGTAATTCCAGAAAGCCATAATCATGCGCGTTGTTTCCGGTATCCAGCCCACCGGCTCACTCCATCTCGGCAACTACCTCGGCGCCATCCGTAACTGGGCACGAATGCAGGATGCCCTGCCTGAAGGCGGGCAGTGCCTGTTCTTCCTCGCCGATCTTCACGCCATTTCAATGCCGCACAATCCGGCTGAGTTGCGCGCTGCCACGCGTGAAATGACCGCGGCCCTCGTCGCCTGCGGCATCGATCCGCAGCGTTCGGTCCTGTTCAATCAGGCACAGGTGCCCGCCCATTCTGAGCTGCAATGGCTGCTGAATGGCACCGCCCGCATGGGTTGGTTGAGCCGCATGACGCAGTTCAAGGACAAGTCCGGCAAGAACCGCGAAGGGGCGAGCGTCGCCCTGTTCACCTATCCCGTCCTGCAGGCAGCCGACGTGCTGCTGTATCAGGCGACGCACGTGCCCGTGGGCGAGGACCAGAAGCAGCACCTGGAACTGGCGCGAGACATCGCACAGAAGTTCAACAATGACTTCTGCGCGGAGGATGCGCCGGTCTTCACTCTGCCCGATCCGATCATTCCTCCGGCAGCGGCGCGGATCATGAGCCTGCGCGATGGCACGGCGAAGATGAGCAAGTCTGATCCGTCGGAAATGAGCCGTATCAACCTGGCCGACGATCCGGATGAGGTGATGAAGAAGGTCAAGAAGGCCAAGACCGATCCGGAACCCCTGCCCAGTGAGGAAGCCGGATTGGCTGGCCGTCCTGAAGCGCTGAACCTCGTCACGATCTATGCCGCCATGTCGGATTGTTCCGTGGCCGAGGTACTAACGCAGCATGGCGGACAGGGGTTTGGCTCCTTCAAGCCAGCCTTGGGTGAACTCCTGGTCGAAACGCTGCGACCGATTACGGAACGGTTCACGGCTTTGCTCGATGATCGGGAAGCTTTGGACGCGATCCTGGCGCGTGGCGCAGCCCGTGCGCGGGAAATTGCCGCCCCCACGTTGGCTCAGACTTACAACGCCCTCGGCCTGCTCAGAAATTAACCATATATCTCAAAATGGGACGGAATTCTGCCGGGTATGGCGCCCGGCAGAATTTCCCCTTGTTAACCATAGTTTTTTTCGGCGATACTCCCCGTTGTCCAGTCAGGGGAATCACGATGAAGAACGCCTTCGTATCACTTGCCCTGGCCACCGCTGCAGCAATCGCCTCACCGACGATTGCACAGGCTGCAATAATCTCTTTCGATGATCTGCCCGGCGCCGACATGGACGCCTTTACCGGCTCTCACTCGGAGGGTGGGTTCAATCTGACGCTTACGTCCGGCAATGCATTTGTCGGGTTGGGCCTGGGCAATCCCCTGCCAAGCCTGTTCTTCGACGCGCGCAGTGGCGAGGGCACGAGCACACTGCTGATCACGCGCATCGGGGGCGGCGAGTTCACCTTCGACGGGTTTGACTTCAACGCCCAGGGTGACTTCGGGCAGTACTCGTTTGAAGGCCTGCTCGGCGGCAAATCTGTTTTCAGCGCGTCGGGATCTCAATTCCCCAACGATCTCTTCATCCCGAGGATGGGCGGCGCGGGTGAGATTGATGAGCTTCTTCTGACGCTGACTCCGACCGGCACATCCGTCAGCATCGACAACATCAGGGTGGACGAGGTCATTACCGCCGCTGTTCCCGAACCGTCGACCTGGGCCATGCTGATTGCAGGCTTTGGCATGGTGGGCTTCACGATGCGTCGCGGGCCCCGGCGGCGCGTTCGACTTCAATATAGCTGACGGGCAATCCAGCCTCTCAACCCATTAAGATTGCGGAACTTCCGGCTGAATGGCGTTCAAGCGCTATTCAGCCCGCCGGGATTATGCCACGCTACATCGTAAGCAGACCTGCGCCGGGTTGAGGGGCTTCGTCGGACTGCGCACCTGATGTTCGGAGTAACCTGGCCATGAATGCCTTCAACCCATCTCGTTCCGGCGCGATTGCCCGCGGTATCAAGCTCGCAGTTGCCACTTTTGCCTTGGGCGCCCTTGCGGCTTGCGCCTCGCCGTTCCGGGCAGATGTATCGCGCTTCCAGTCGCAGCTTCCCGCTCCTGCAGGACAGACTTTTGCGGTGGTTGCCGATGACCCTGCCCTCGCCGGCGGCATCGAATTCCGCAACTACGCGCAGCTCGTTTCCGAAAGGCTGGCTGAACAGGGCTACACCCCGGTAAGCGATCCTGCGAACGCGCAGTTGCTGGTCCGTTTCGATTATGGCGTGGACAAGGGGCGCGAACGCGTGCGTTCGACAGGCTTCTCGCGCGATCCGTTCTACGATTCCTGGTACAGCTATCGCCCGGTGGTCTACAACACGCCGCGCGGGCCGCGCGTAACCTACGTGCCATACCGCCCGTGGGGTTGGGGCTGGAATGACAGCTTCTTCGGCGGCGGTCGCGGTAGTGATGTCTATAGCTACACCGTCTACACCAGCGGTGTCAGCCTGAAGATCGACCGCGCATCTGACGGCGAACGCCTGTTCGAGGGTGAGGCGGAAGCGGCTTCGACCTCCAACCGTTTGCAGTATCTGGTTCCGAACCTGGTTGAAGCAATGTTCACTGGCTTCCCGGGCAATTCCGGTGAGACGGTGCGCATATCTGTCGCCCCGGAAAACCAGCAGGCCAAGGCCCAGACCCGCTAACTTCCCTCGTCAGCCTCGGTAGAGGAAAAAACCTCTTCTGCCGAGGCTGCGAGCGACTACCTAGCTGCGGTAGTGGGCGTTCGTAACGCGCCGCATTCATCGTTGCGGCAGCCAATGCCCGAAACTCTGATCAAAAGTGGCGTCGTATCGCCAAATAACAAAGTCACGCTACCTGGCGTGCTGGTCGTGCTCGCGTTCATTGAACTGAGTGGCCTGGCGCTGTTGGCGCTATTGGCGCTCCGGAACCACGCGGAATCACCGCTTCTCGCTATCACGCTTGCGCTCGTTGCGCTGCCGATCTTCGTGATCGCCTTGCGCCTTCGTCGGCTTGTGAACGACCGTAACAATCTGGCCTGCGAACTACACGGCACGATGGTTTCACTTGAGGCGGAAAGAGCGCGCGCGCTTCAACTCGCTCATCGCGACGGGCCCACCGGACTGCCCAATCGCACGCTTTTCTGCCAACTTGCCGATATCGCGCTGGCCGGTGCCGCCTGCGGTGCGCCGGTGGCGATCATGCTGCTCGACGTTGATCACTTCCGTCGCATCAACGACCGCTGGGGTCACGCGGTTGCCGATGCCCTGATCGCCGAAATTGCGCGTCGAATGACGCAGGTTCTTCCCACGCCCGAATCCATCGCGCGGCTCGGGGGTGACGATTTTGCCATCCTGCTTCTGAAGGAAGACCTGGACGAAGGCCTGGAAGAGATAACCCGGCGCATCTTTGCTGAAATACGCCGCCCGTTCGATCTGCTGGGAACCCCCGTGCAGCTCACGGCGAGCATCGGCATCGCACTTGCCCCCGACTGCGGGACGGAACGGGCTGCGCTTATGCGGAAGGCCGACTCTGCCCTCTATCACGCCAAGCGCGAAGGCGGGGATCGGTCGCGGATGTTCATGCCCTCTATGGACGAAGCCAACGAGTTGCGCACCGCACTTGAGGCCGACTTGCGCGTGGCCATCGCGACCGGAGCGGGTTTGGGTGTTCACTTCCAGCCGGTGGTCGACAGTTCGCAGCACGTTGTCGTGGGGCTGGAGGCATTCGCACGCTGGCATCACCCCACGCGCGGTTGGGTCCCCCCGCCCCTGTTCATTCCGGTAGCGGAAGACGCGGGCCTGGCGGTGCCACTGGGCGAATGGATTCTTGGCGAGGCGTGCAAGGTGGCGTCGGAATGGCCCGGACTGGCTGTTGCGGTAAACATCTCTGCCGCGCAGCTACGTGATCCCGGTCTGGTGTCCAGCTTCTCGCGGATCGTGCGCGCCGCCGACGTAAACCCTTCGCAGATTGAACTGGACGTTGGCGAAAGTGTGCTGTTCGCGGAATCCTCACGCGACGTTCTGGCCCGGCTGCGGGCACAAGGTTTCCGCATCGCGCTCGACGATTTCGGCTGCGGGCGACCAGTCCTGAAGGAACTGCGCGGGCGTGAGCTAGACAAGATCAAGATCGACGGCAGCTATATACACGGGCTGGGCTTCGCGGCTGACGCATCGGCAGCGGTCGCTTCTGTCCTGCGGCTGGGCCGTGCGATGGGGGTCGAGGTCTCCGCCGAATGCGTCGAAACGCGCGAGCAGGAGCGGTTCTTGCGAGAAGCGGGATGTGAACGGTTGCAGGGCTTCCTGTTCTCACGCGCTGTCCCCGCGCATCACCTGCGCACGGCGCTGGCCGGCTATCGTAGGGAGAAAGCCGCCTGAGCCTGTCCTGAGGCGTGAGGCAGAGCCCCACGCGGGCGTCAGACCAGCTGGGCGTGTCCCCCGGTGGAGCCAAAACCACCCGCGCCACGCAGGGTGTCATCGAGTTCCGCGACTTCCTGCCATGCTGCCTGCGTCACGGGTGCCAGCACAAGTTGGGCGATACGATCGCCGCGATGGATTGGGAACGGCTCTGTGCCGTGGTTCAGCAGGATCACCTTCAACTCGCCGCGATAATCGGAATCGATAGTGCCCGGCGTGTTAGGGACCGTTATGCCGTGCTTCAGCGCAAGGCCTGAACGGGGGCGGACCTGAATCTCGTAACCTTCCGGAATCGCCACGCAAAAGCCGCTGGCGACAGCGTGTCGGGCTCCGGGGGCGATAGTGACGTCCTCCGCTGAAACGACGTCCATCCCAGCCGCACCATGAGTGGCGTAGGCCGGAAGCGGCAGGTTTTCGCCATGCGGGAGGCGCTTAATACGCACCGCAACGCCATCAGCCATTGGCCAGCGCCTCTGCGATCCGTTCGACCAGTCTATGCGCCACGCCTTGCTTGCTCATCGGCTCCCAATCTTCGATCTTGTCTTCGCTGATGAGGTGGACGGTGTTGTCGTCTCCACCCATCACGCTCTTGCCTGCGGGGTCGGCGCTTACGTCGTTGGCGACGATCCAGTCTACGCCTTTTGACTTGCGCTTGCGCTGCGCGTTCTTGAGCAGGTCTTCCGTTTCGGCTGCGAAGCCGATCAGCAGCCTGGGCCGCTGCCTGCCGGCGGCGACCATCGCAAGAATGTCGGGGTTCTCCGACAGCAGGAGGGCCGGAGGTGCTGAGCCACGCTTCTTGATCTTTTCAGCCACGAAGTCGCGCGTGCGCCAGTCAGCCACGGCCGCCGCCATAATCCCGACATCTGCGGGCAGCGCCTTCTTCACCGCCTCAGCCATTTCGTCCGCCGTCTCGACATCGATGCGGTCGACCCCGGCGGGGGTCGGCAGAACAACCGGCCCCGTAACCAGAGTCACCCGCGCACCGGCAGCGGCGGCAGACGCGGCGATGGCAAAGCCCTGTTTGCCGCTGGAACGGTTGGCAATGTAGCGGACGGGATCGATCGGCTCATGCGTAGGACCGGCAGTCACAAGCACGTGCTTGCCGAACAGCGGCCGATGTTCCGGCACGTCGTCAAAATCGGGCTGGCCTTCCAACGGGTCGAACGCGGGCGGCAAGCCGGCCCGTTCTGCAACCAGCGGCTCTGGCGCAAAGCGGGCTGGATCGAGTTCGTGATTGATGGCTTCCCTGTCCGTCGGCGGGGCGGAGCGCGCACTGCCCTTCTTGGCCAGCACAGGGCCACCGGTCAGAACGGGTTCGGGCAGAGGCGGGCCCGGATCGGGCAGTTGATCGGCGGGGAAATCAGCGAAGTCCTCGTCCCGATAAGCCACTTCTTCCTCGCGAATACGCCGCGCGGTGCTGCGCGGAATGATCGAGGAAAGCAGACCGGCGAGACCACCCCGTATCGTTCCGGCCTGGGGTTCGATCTCGGGTTGATCCTCCGGCTCCAAAGCCTCGACATAAGCCGCAATCTCGGCGGCCTTGGCCCCACCGAAACCAAGCTCGCCGGGATCGAGGCCCAGCATGTCGGCGATTTCCAGCCAGACCATTTCCGGTTCCGGCAGACGGCCCGCGCCAAATTCGCCGCAAGCCATCGGTCCCTCGTCAGGCTGCATCACGCGGACGCCAGCCTCGCGCAGCCAGAGGACGTTGCGGCGGGTGGCCGCGTTTTCCCACATGCGCACATTCATCGCGGGCACAGTCAGGACCGGCTTGTCCGTCGCCAGGATCAACGTCGTTCCCAGATCATCGGCGATCCCGGCAGCCATCTTCGCCAGCAGGTCCGCCGTTGCAGGGCAAACGACGACAAGGTCCGCCGACCGGCTCAACTGGATGTGGCCGATCTCCGCCTCGTCCTTCAGGTCCCACAGCGAGGTGTAGACCTTGTTGCCCGAAAGCGCCGCGAGGCTCATCGGTGTAACGAACTGGGAGCCGCCATCCGTCAACACGCACGTGACCTCACCCCCACCTCGCTTGATGAGGCGGACGAGCTCACACGATTTGTAGGCGGCGATGCCGCCACCAACGACCAACAGAATACGCGGAGCAGCCATGCGGTGGTGTTCAACTCCCACAGTCAGTCACCCAGTGCGGCAGAACTAGCTATGCAGGCAGGGATAAACCAGCCCCCTCCCCGAAGAGGTAGGGATTCGATGGTTAAGGTTTGCCCAACGCAGCTCTCAGTCTGGAGTGCGAATTAGACCAGCACGCCCCAGTGCGTCGCCGCCCAGGCCAGAGCACCGCCCGCTACGGCAGCAGCCAGATAGCCCGGCCAGCGACTGCGCGGGCGCTTCCGCTCCCACAGCAGTTCGACTTCCGGAAGCGGCGGCTGTTCGGGCGCGCCACCCTTGGGCGGGAAGCGTTCCTCAATCCGGCGCACCAGATCAGGCAGGCGCATCAGCGTGCCCAGGTCATCGCGAATCCGGGTCGCTATCGCAGCCTCAGGCCCAAGTTCGTCGCGAATCCAGCCAGCGACGTAGGGCGCGGATACGTCCCACATGTTGATGTCGGGATCGAGCGAGGTCGCGATGCCTTCGACCATGACCATGGTCTTTTGCAGCAGCAGCAGATGCGGCTGCGTTTCCATGTCGAAATCGCGGGTAATCGCGAACAGGCCGTCCAGCATCTGCCCCACGCTTAGCTGGCTGACCGGCTTGCCGCGCATAGGCTCGCCCACGGCGCGCAGCGCGGTCGCGAACTCGTCGACCGAATGATAGCTCGGGACGTACTGCGCCTCGAAATGGATCTCTGCCACGCGGCGATAGTTGCCGGTTGTCAGGCCATAGAGGATTTCCGCCAGCCATTGCCGCGCGCGGCGGTCGATCCGACCCATTATGCCGAAATCGATGGCGACGATGGTGCCGTCAGCCCGCACGAACAGGTTACCCTGATGCATGTCGGCATGGAAGAACCCGGCGCTGATCGCCTGGGTAAGGAAGGCGAGGACCAGTCGGCTGGCAAGCTGGGGCAGGTCGTGCCCGGCCGCCCGCAGTGCCTCCACATCGCCAATCTTGATGCCGTCGATCCATTCGATCGTCATCACCCGCCCATTGGTGCGGTCCCAGTCTATCGAGGGAATGGCGTAGCCTTCAAAGCCACGCATGACCTCCGCCAGTTCGGACGCAGAAGCGGCTTCGCGACGCAGATCGAGCTCGCGATCAGTCCAGCGCCGGAAGTTGGCGATCGTCAGACGCGGGCGCAGGCGCTTCGCCTCACCCCCAAGCGCCTCGAGATGCGCGGCAGCCCACTGATAGGTGTCGATGTCCCGCGCGAACCGTTCACGGATGCCGGGCCGCAGCACCTTGATCGCCACTTGTCGGCCATCGGCGGTCACGCCGCGATGCACCTGCGCGATGGACGCGGAGCCGATCGCAGCGGGATCAACCTGCGCAAAAACCTCCTCAACCGGACGCTCGAAGCTGCTTTCGATCTGCCGCTCGATCTGGCCGAAGGGCACGGGCGGCAAGCTGTCCTGCAATGCCAGCAGATTGTGGGCCGCTTCGTCCCCCACCAGGTCGGGACGTGTGGCGAGAGTCTGGCCCAGCTTGATCGCGGCCGGGCCAATGTCCTGAAATGCCGCAGCGTAATCGGGCACGCGCGGCTGCCGCGTGCCGAAGCGAGCGATACGCACCAGTCGGCGCACCGGCGGGGGCGTATTCGGATCGCGTTCTATGCCGCGCAGAGCGCCATGGCGCGCGAGGGTGCGGCCCCACTTGAGCAGGCGCCATATATGGGTCGAAGGACGGGTCACTCGTTCAGGACTTCCAACCCGAATGGATCGCCACAAGGCCGCCCAGAATGGGCTCCACCTTTGTCTGCGTGAAACCGGCAGCGCGAATCATGCGCTCAAATTCCGGCATCGGCGGAAAGCGCCGGATGGATTCGATGAGGTAGCGATAGCTGTCCGCATCACCCGCAACGGCCTTGCCGATCTGCGGCACCAGCTTGTGGGAATAGACGTCATAGGCTTCCTTGAAGCCCGGCCATTCCGTAGTCGAAAACTCGAGGCAGAAGAACCGCCCGCCATACTTGAGCACACGGAACGCCTCTGCCAGCGCGCGATCGATGTGGGTCACGTTCCGGATGCCGAATGCGATCGTGTAGGCATCGAAGGTGCGCGCCGGGAACGCCAGCTCTTCGGCGTTCTGGCACGACCAGACCAGCGAATCGATACCACGCTCAACCGCCCGTTCTAGACCGACGTCGAGCATGTCTTGGTTGATGTCAGCAACGGTCACGTCAGCACCGCGCGCGGCAAGGCGGAACGCGATGTCGCCCGTGCCGCCTGCCATGTCGAGAATAGCCTCGCCCTCACGCGGCTTAACCCGGCGGACGAACTGGTCCTTCCACAACCGGTGCATACCGGCCGACATGGCGTCGTTCATCACGTCATATTTCGCCGCGACGCTCGAAAATACCTCACCGACGCGGCGGGTCTTTTCTTCCGCGCCAACGGTCTCGTAGCCGAAGGATACCTGTTCGCTCATGCTCGATCCTCTAGCGAGGCCCCCTTGTCGGCGCCAGCCGCGTCTTTCCGCCTGCCTGCCATGGCGCTGAGCGCAATTCCAATCAGGATCAGCGCCATGCCAACAAAGTGGAAGGGATAGAGCGTCTCCCCCAGAAGCATCGACGACAGAAACGCCCCGAACAGCGGCATCAACGTGATCGCCTGCCCGGCGCGTGCAGGGCCGACGACACCCGTGGCGTAATTGAAGATGAAGTACGACAACAGCGACGGCAGCAACGAAACATAGAGCAGCGCTGCAAAGACCGGCGGCCCCCAGTTGACCGGATCGCCCGCCCGCCATTCCCACGCAGCGAACGGCGCCATCGAAATGACACCGATGAAGAACGTGACCGCAACGAAGCTGACAGGCGATATCTCCGGACGGAGGCGCAGCAGCACGGTGTAAAGCGACCAGACCAGCACCGAACACAGGATCAGCCCATCGCCGAAGCCAAAGTGCAGGGTCATCACGTGCGCGAGGTCGCCCTGAAACACGATCACCATGACACCGAGAATGGACGCAAGGACGCCAAGGTTCTGCCAGAGCGGCGAAAGCACGCGAAAGAACAGGCGATCCAGCATCACCACTATTGCGGGCGTCGCGGCCTGCAGCAGCAGCGCGTTGCTGGCGGTGGTGTGCTGCAGGCCGGAATAGAGCAGCGCGTTGAAAGCGCCGATACCGAGCGCGCCCAGCAACAACACGGGCTTCCATGAGGCTCGCAAGGTCTGCGCATCGCGCATCAGCGGTCGAATCGCGAAAGGCGCCAGGACCAAGCTGGCCCCAGCCCATCGCACGAACGCCAGCGTAAACGGCGGAATGTCGAACCGCATCGCGCGGGCGATGATCGAATTGCCCGCCCAAAGCACCATGACGAGGCCCAGAAGCGCGAAAGCCACGGCCTGCTTGCGATCGGCTAACATGGCCCGCGCCCTACCCGTTCGCAGAACGGATGGCGATGACAGAGTGCCGGTGACAGGCTAACCGGTCGTCCATGCCAGAGCTGCCCGAAGTCGAGACAACAGTACGCGGGCTGGCGCGCTATCTGGATGGCGAGCGCATTGAACGCGCCGCACTTTTCCGACCGGACCTGCGCTTTCCCTTCCCCGAAGGACTGGTCCAGTCACTGACCGGGGCGCGTATCACCGGCCTCGGCCGACGTGCGAAATATGGCCTGATCCATACCGACCGCAGCACGACGTTGATCTTCCATCTCGGAATGAGCGGGCGGTGGCGGATCGATCCGACTGAGCTGGGCAAGCACGATCATATGCTGCTGGAAACCGCTGCCCATCGCTTCGCCCTGTGCGATCCGCGACGATTCGGCTTCGTTGACCTCGTGGACACGGATCAACTGCAGCAATGGCCCGCCTTCGCGGCCATGGGGCCGGAGCCCCTCGGGCCAGAGCTCACGGCGGCACATCTTCATCAGGCGCTCGCTGGGCGTCGGCAGGCTGTGAAGCTGTTGCTGCTGGACCAGCGAATCGTGGCCGGTCTTGGCAATATCTACGTATGCGAGGCGCTGTTCCGCGCGCGCATCGATCCGCGCAAAGCGGGTGGCGAGGTCAGCCGCGTGGCCCTGAACCGACTGGTGCCCGCGATTCGCGAGGTTCTGGAACAGTCGATTGGCGACGGCGGATCGACCCTGCGCGACTACGCCCGGCCTGACGGCGAACTGGGCTATTTCGCCACGCGCTTTGCCGTCTATGGCCGCGAGGGCGAATCATGCCAGCGCGACGATGGCGGGATGATCCGTCGCATCGTTCAGGGCGGGCGCAGCACCTGGTATTGCCCGAAGTGCCAGAAGTAGGCGCCTAGGCCGATTGCTTGACGATTCGCGCCCCCACCGCTAAGGGCGCCGCTTTCCGGCGGGAAACCGCTGGCTTCCACTACGGTTTCAAAGACGATCCGGCTGCGTCGAAAGCGGCCCGAGGTAAGGACTGATATGGCCAATACGCCGCAAGCCAAGAAGCGCATCCGCCGCAACGAGAACCGCGCCGAGATCAACGGTGCGCGCCTGAGCCGCATTCGCACGTTCGTGAAGAAGGTCGAATCGGCGATTGCTGGCGGCGACAAGTCGACCGCTCAGGCCGCTCTGAAGGACGCTCAGCCGGAGCTGGCTCGCGGTGTCGCTCGCGGCGTGCTTCACAAGAATACTGTGGCCCGCAAGATGAGCCGGCTCAGCAAGCGAGTCGCCGCGCTCTGATTCGCGAGATTCGAACGCTTAACAAGCGTTAACCAAGAACGAAATTCGAAAAGGGCCGGGCGTTTTCGCACCGGCCCTTTTTGCGTCTGCGAACTGACGAGAAGCCAATTCGTAAAAACGTTGGATTTCCGGCGATTCGCTGGATTCTCATCTCATTTTCGCACTGATTCAGGCAGTTGAACGGACGCCTGCGGGCTTGCAGTGAGTCAAGCCGCTATATTTCACTTTTTTTAAAAAGCGACCCTTGCTCGGCGCGAGCAGGCGTCCATAACGGCATTCCGGTTGGGGCGAGACTGTCCTTACCGTCAATTTCGAGACGTCGCTTGGGGGAGACCCGCGCATCCATGTGAGGCGCGGGGTGGGGAAGCTTTTGCCCGGTCCCGAGGCTGCGTGTGCAATTCTAGTTAAAGCCTACTCGGGAGGTTTCGGTTCAAATGATTCGGATGGGACCGCACGCTGGCCGGTCAGGATCGGCCAAGGGCAACGCTGTCGAGGGGCGAGTGGAAGATCAAGAAGCTATCGACCTGGCCGCCGACTGGGCGGATATCAGCCAAGGTCTTCGCAAGGATTTGGGCCACCAGCTTTTCAGCCAGTGGATCAGACCGATACAACTGGGCAGCTTCTGCAAGGAAACGGGCGTTTTGCACCTGTTCCTGCCCACCGAATTTTCAGCCAACTGGGTACAGGATCGATTCCACGACCGTCTGTCGCTGGCGTGGAAGATTGCGCGTAGCGAAGTGCGCAGCGTCAAGATCGCGGTCCACCCGGGGCGCCGCAAGCTGGCCGACATCGACCTGCGGGGCGAAGACGGATTCGGTCACCGCGCTGCAAACGATGGGCCGCTCGGCGGGGCGCTTGGTGCGCTGGCCATGGAATCGATTGGCCAGGACGGGTTTACCTCGTCGGTCGGCCTCGACCCGTCGCTGACATTTGCGGCTTTTGTGGCTGGCACGACCAACGTGCTCGCCAAGAATGCTGCGGAACGGATGGCCAAGGCGGAAAAGCCGCAGTTCAGCCCGCTCTACCTCAAGGCCGCGACCGGCCAGGGCAAGACGCACCTGCTGCACGCGATCGGCCATTCCTATCTGCAGGCCCATCCGCGCGCACGAATCTTCTACTGTTCAGCTGAACGGTTCATGGTGGAATTCGTCCAGGCACTGAAATCGAACGAGATGATCGAGTTCAAGGCCCGGCTGCGCGGTTTCGACCTGCTGCTGGTGGACGACATCCAGTTCATCATCGGCAAAGCGAGCGCGCAGGAAGAGCTGCTCTACACGATCGACGCCCTTCTGGCCGAAGGCAAGCGTCTGGTCTTCGCCGCCGACCGTGCGCCGCAGGCGCTCGACGGCGTGGAGCCTCGCCTGCTCAGCCGCCTTTCGATGGGCCTCGTCGCCGACATCCAGGCAGCGGACATCGAACTGCGCCGCTCGATCCTGCAATCGAAGCTCGCTCGCTTCGCGCCGCTGGAAGTTCCGGCGGACGTGATCGAGTTCCTCGCTCGCACGATCAACCGCAACGTGCGCGAGCTGGTGGGCGGCCTCAACAAGCTGATCGCTTATGCCCAGCTGACCGGGCAGGAAGTTTCGCTCCAGCTGGCCGAAGAACAGCTGACCGACATCCTGTCGGCCAACCGCCGCCGGATCACGATCGACGAGATTCAGCGCACGGTTTGTCAGTTCTACCGAATCGATCGCGCCGAAATGTCGAGCAAGCGTCGCGCTCGCGCGGTTGTGCGCCCTCGGCAGGTGGCCATGTATCTGGCCAAGGTCCTCACCCCGCGCAGCTATCCGGAAATCGGACGCAAGTTCGGCGGCCGGGATCACTCCACCGTGATCCACGCCGTTCGCCTGATCGAGGACCTGCGCAAGCGCGACGCCGATATGGATGGCGACGTACGCAGCCTGCTGCGACAGCTGGAAAGCTGAGCAAAACCCTAAAATCGGGCAGGTTGGCACTTCACCGCCCTGCCCGTTCACTTGTTGACCAACCTGTGCATTTCACCGTGGAAACGCTGTGAAGTGGCAGCGGATGACCTGTGGGAATGCGCTTTCTAGCCGTCGCCACAAATCCGCTATAGGGGCAGGCCATGGCCCTGCCCCCTGACCGTCTCAATCGCTTTGCCCGTCACATTGTCCTGCCGGAGATCGGCGGCGTAGGCCAAGCCGCGCTGGCACAAGCCAGCGTGACCCTGATCGGCGTGGGCGGCATTGGTTCACCCGCGCTGCAATATCTGGCGGCTGCCGGAATCGGATCGCTGGTGCTGATCGATGATGACCGGGTGGAGGAGAGCAACCTCCAGCGGCAAACGATCTACGGCACCGAATCGATCGGGCTCGGCAAGGCAGAAGCCGCGGCGACATGGCTTCGCGATTTCGACCCCCAGCTGAAGGTCCGCGCGATCGATCAGCGAATCGTCGCGGGCAACGCCGCAGAGCTGATAGCCGGGGCCGATCTCGTGCTGGACGGATGCGACAACTTCGCCACGCGCCTTGCCGTGTCAGATGCGTGTGTCGCAGCCCGCGTGCCCCTGCTTTCAGCAGCTGTGGGTCGCTTTCAGGGGCAGATAGGTGCCTTTGCAGGGCATCTGGACGATCAGCCCTGCTATCGCTGCTATGTCGGCGACGCTTTCGATGCTGACGATTGCGACACCTGCGCCGCGGACGGGATGCTGGGCGCGATGTCCGGTTGGGCGGGAACCTTCGCGGCGATGCAGGCCGTGCGAGTGATACTGGCTCCGCATGGTGGCTTGGGAGACCCTCAATGGGGCAAGCTGCATCTGCTCGACGGCCTGACGCCGTCACTGCGTACGATGAAAATCGCCAAAGACCCTGAGTGCCGCGGCTGCTCTAGCTAGCGTTTACCTTCAGCACCTCTTCAACCCATTCAGGCACGAGTTCGCTTGCCAGGCCGAGGCGAGTCTCGTCGAACCACCGGGAACCCTGGCTGCGTTCCAGGTTAAGTTCGAGCGTACGCGCGCCCGATGTATTGGCCTGCTGGACGAAGCCTGCGGCCGGATAAACCGCGCCCGAAGTGCCGATTGAAACGAACAGATCGGCGCGGCTTATGGCGCGGAATATCTCGTCCATTCGGTAGGGCATCTCCCCGAACCAGACGATGTCGGGACGCATGGCCACTTCGCCACATGCAGGGCACGGCGGGCCATCGAGCAATGTCCCTTCCCAATGGCGGCGGGTATCGCAGGCGGTACACCACACCGATAGAGCCTCGCCGTGCATATGCAGAACACGCTTCGCGCCTGCGCGTTCGTGCAGGTCGTCGATGTTCTGGGTGACGATCAGCAGTTCGCCGCTCCACTCCGCATCCAGCCGCGCCAACGCCAGATGCGCCGCGTTGGGCTGGGCCGCGAGCACGTTCTCGCGCCGCATATCGTAGAAGCGTTGTACCAGTTCCGGATCTCGTCGGAATGCCTCGGGCGTTGCCACATCCTCCACGCGGTGATCTTCCCACAGCCCGTCTTCCGCACGAAAAGTGCGCAGGCCGCTCTCCGCGCTGATTCCTGCGCCGGTGAGGATGACAAGGTTGCGGACGCGGTTCATTGCTTTCATGAAGCACGCGGCTACGGGGACAAGCAATGGCACGCATCGGAATTATCGGCAGCGAAGGACGCATGGGGCAAGCACTGGCCCGTGCCATCGAGGCTGCGGGTCACGAAAACGCAGGCGGCGTCGATCGTGGTGGCGACGTGGCAGGCCTTGCTGACCGTAGCGACGCGCTGGTGGACTTTTCAGCGCCTTCAGCGCTCGATGCCAATCTCCATGCCGCAATCGGGGCAGGAATCCCGATCCTGGTGGGCACTACGGGCCTGGAAGATCGGCACCACGCTGCGGTCGATTCTGCGTCTATCGCTATCCCGGTGCTGCAGACCGGCAATACCTCGCTGGGGGTCACGCTGCTGGCCCATCTGGTGAAGGAAGCTGCCTCGCGACTGGGGCCGGAATGGGACGTCGAAATTCTTGAAATGCACCACCGCATGAAGGTGGATGCCCCATCCGGCACGGCCCTGCTTCTGGGAGAAGCGGCGGCGGAAGGCAGGGGGATAGACTTCCACTCCCCATCTGGCCCCGGCCGGTTTGACCACACCGGCGCGCGCGAAACGGGCACCATCGGGTTCGCTTCCCTGCGCGGCGGTACCGTTGCCGGGGAGCACAGCGTGATTCTTGCTGGCGAGCAGGAACGCATCACCCTGTCTCACAGCGCGGAAGACCGCATGATCTTCGCCCACGGCGCCATCCGTGGCGCAGCTTGGCTCATCGGCCAACCGCCGGCCCGTTATCGCATGGCGCAGGTGCTTGGCCTTTGAAGAAAGAGGAAGTTTTCGAGTTCTTTCGCCGACTGGCAGAGGACAATCCGTCCCCTGAAACCGAACTCGAATACGGTAATGCCTTCCAACTCGTCGTAGCCGTAGCGCTTTCAGCGCAGGCCACGGATGTTGGCGTGAACAAGGCGACGCGGCGACTGTTTGCCGCGGTCACGACGCCCCAGCAGATGCTGGAACTGGGCGAGGATGGCCTGAAGGATCACATCAAGACGATCGGCCTGTTCAATTCCAAGGCCAAGAACGTCATCGCGATGTCCCAAATGCTGGTGGACGAATACGGCGGCGAAGTTCCGGGCACCCGCGAAGATCTGGTCCGCCTGCCGGGCGTCGGCCGCAAGACCGCCAATGTCGTCCTGAACTGCTGGTTCGGACAGGAAACCTTCGCCGTCGATACGCACATCTTCCGCGTCGGCAATCGCACCGGTCTGGCGCGTGGGAAGACGCCTGAACAGGTCGAGGCAAAGCTGGAGAAGGTCGTCCCGCAGCCGTTCCGCCTGCACGCGCATCATTGGCTGATCCTGCACGGCCGCTATACCTGCAAGGCGCGCACGCCCGAATGCTGGCGCTGCCCGGTTGAAGACTTGTGCGCATGGCGGAACAAGAACCTCGTGCAGCCCGTTGGCAAAGGTGCGCGGTCGTCGGCTCCGTCATAGGGGTAGACAATCGCCGAGGAGACGGATGATGACCGACCGCTTGATCGTTCTATCGCTGGTTACTGCTGGTGCCGCTGCGCTCGCGGCCTGCACCCCCGCGCCGGAAACCGCCACACCCCGCAACTCCGTTCCCGCCGCTGAGATCGCTGGCGAGCCGGAAAATTGCGTCCAGACCACGAGCATCAGCAACACCGTGGTTCATGACAATCAAACGATCGATTTCGTGATGCGGGGCGGCAAGGTCTATCGCAACACTCTGCCCGTTGCCTGTAGCCCGCTCGGCTTTGAGAAGCGTTTTTCCTATCGCACGGTCAACTCACAGCTCTGCAGCACTGACACCATCACCGTGATGCAATCCGGCGGCGTCGGTGGACCGACCTGCGGGCTGGGCAAGTTCGTGCCCGTCAATCTGACCCAGAATCAGGTTCGTTAAGCAGCGGCGACAACCGGGGCCTCAGGGTCCCGGTTGTATGCGCTGATGACCTGTGCGGCGACGAGATCGCCCACGACGTTGAGCGTCGTGCGGCACATATCGAGGAATCGATCGACACCCAGGATCAGGCCGATTCCTTCCGGTGGAACACCCACACCGGCAAGGATAAGCGCGATCACAGGTAGTGAGCCACCCGGCACCCCTGCCGTGCCGATACCTGCCAGAATACACACCAGCATCACGAACAGCTGATCGCCGAACGACAAGTCCACGCCGAAGAACTGGGCGAGGAACAGCACCGTTACCCCTTCGAACATCGCCGTGCCGTTCTGATTGGCAGTGGCGCCGATCGTCAGCACGAACCGCGAAATCTTGGGCGGCAGGCGCAGCTGCGTTTCGGCGACCCGCAGCGCGGTGGGCAGCGTGGCGTTGGAACTGGCGGTCGAAAACGCCATGACGCTCGCCTCACGCGTTTCGCGAAAAAAGGCGATCGGGCTCTTGCGGGCAATGAACCGCAGCAGGAGCGGGAACACGCCAAACATCTGGAGGCCGAGCGCCAGCAACACCACGCCAACGAACGCCGCCAGCTTGCCCAGCAGGTCCCAGCCGAACTGCGCGGACAAGTTGAACATGAAACAGAAGATGGCGAGCGGGGCGAGTTGGATGACAATGCCGATCAGCTTCATCGCAACTTCGAACACGCCTTCGATGGCGTCTTTCAGGGTGGCGGTTTTCGGCGTCTGCACCAGCAACAGACCGATGCCGAAGAACAACGCGAAGAACATCACCGCCAGGATGTCGTTGTTGGACATTGCCGCGACGACATTGCCCGGAACGATCGCGACGAACGCGTTAACGCCGGCCTCGCTCTCGGCAGAAGCGGCCACGATACCGCGAGCGCCCTCCCCGCCCTGAACCAGCAGTTCCTGCGCCGCGACCGGATCAACCCCGTCGCCCGGACGCAGAATGTTGACCGTGGCAAGCGAAATGGCGACCGCGATGCTCGACACAATGACCGTGTAGGCCAGCGTGGACAGCCCGATCCGGCGCAGGGCGCGTATCTCACCCATTTCCGCGATGCCCACCACGAGCGCGGAAAAGAGCAGCGGCAGCACAAGCATGAACAGCAGCCGCAGGAATATCTGGCCTATCGGACCGGTGACATAAGTCACCACCGTGCTCACCCAAGCAGCATCCTGCGCGAAAGTGTAAGTCAACAAGCCGCCGATCAGGCCTGCGAGGAAGCCGATCAGGATGCGTAGTTGCAATTTGCCATGACCAGAAGGCTTGGCATCGCGGGCGGTTTCGGCGTCAGCGCTGGTCATCCGCCTCACTCTTTCACGCGATGCAGCCCGTGTCGAGAACGGCAGTGCATCGGGCGATCTGGACGGCGATGCTTATTCGCCCCGCGGCCGGGCCAACGCGGCCAGTGTAATCCGACGATAAATGCGCGCGAGCGTGTCCAGATCATCAAGCGCGACCGCCTCGTCAGCTTTGTGCATCGTCGCATTGAGCAGGCCGAACTCGATTACCGGGCAGAGGTCCTTCAGAAACCGTGCGTCGGACGTGCCGCCGCTGGTCGACAATTCGGGGCTGAGGCCGGTCTCCGCCTCAATCGCGGATGCCACGATAGAGGAGAACTCGCCCGGCTGGGTCAGGAACGGCTCACCCGAAATCACCGGCAGTGCGGTTCCGCCATGGCGCGCCGCAATGGCACCGACACGCTCGCTAAGGCCGGCGCCGCTGTGCAGATCATTGAACCGGATCGAGATACGCGCCTTCGCCCGCTCGGGAATTACGTTGTGCGCCGGGTTGCCGACTTCCAACTCGGTGATCTCGATGTTCGAGGCCTGAAACCACTCCGTCCCCTCGTCGAGTTGCAGGGCGTCGAGTTCCGCCAGCATGGCAATGAGGCGCGGGATCGGGTTGTCGGCCAGGTGCGGATAGGCGACGTGGCCCTGAGTCCCGGCAACCTCGAGGAAGATGTTCACCGACCCGCGCCGACCGATCTTCACCATGTCGCCGAGGCGAACCACGGAAGTAGGCTCCCCCACCAGACAGAGATCGGGAATCTCTCCCCGCTCGCGCATAAGCGTGATCAGCGCGCGCGTACCGTGGATGGCGGGGCCTTCCTCGTCGCCCGTGATGATGAAGCTGACTGTGCCCGCCTCTGCCGGCACATCGGCCACGGCAGCGACCATCGCCGCGATCGCTCCCTTCATGTCCACCGCGCCCCGCCCATAGAGCAGTCCGTGGCGGCGTTGAGGAGCGAATGCCCCGCTCTCCCAGCCGCCGCCGGGAGGCACGACATCGACGTGGCCGGCGAAGGCAAAGTGACGCGAACCCACAGGGCCACGCCGAATGGCGAAGAGGTTCTCGACCGGACCGTCAGGCAGTTCGCCTGCGATGAAGCGATGCACCTCGAACCCGAGCGGTGCGAGCATCGCTTCCAAGGTGTCGAACACGGCCCCGGTGGCCGGAGTCACGCTCTCGCACGCGATCAGCGCCTCTGCGAGCGCGGCGGAATCTCTGGCCTCGTCCATGCGGGGGAGTTAGACGAGCCGCTTGCAGCTTTCCAGTCGGAGGCAGAGCCTATGCCCAAGCTCGATCTTGATGCGGTTCCACAGCTGAGCCGGACTGGCTACCCCGCACCTTACGACCAGGCAGTTCAAGGACGCTGGACCCGTCGGCTGCGGCCAGCGACGGGGCTTACCGCACTGGGGGCATCACACGTAGTGCTCAAGCCCGGCGCCTGGTCGTCACAGCGCCACTGGCACGCGAAGGAAGACGAGCTGGTTGTCATCCTCTCTGGCGAGGCAGTGCTCGTGGAGGATGCAGACGGCGAAAAAGTCGGCGAAACGGTGCTTCGCGCCGGCGATATCGCAATCTGGCCGATGGGTGTCAGGAACGCTCACTGCCTGCAGAATCGCAGCGACACAGACTGCGTGATGATCGCCGTGAGCGCCGGAGATGCCGCGAACGATTACGGCGAATACCCGGATATTGACCTCAAGTTCTCAGGCGATGGCTACATGCACAAGGACGGCAGCCCGTACCCGCCCAAGGCCTGAGCGCTAGGCTACCTCGAACTGTTCGATGACCCATTGTTCGTCTTCGGCGGAGTGGATCCATTCCTGCATCCACGGATGTTCCCAGACCGCCTGCATATAGGCCTGAGCGAAGCCGGGCACACCGATGCCATAGGTCACGAACCGGGTCACGATCGGCGCGTAGAATATGTCTGCCGCGCTGAAAGTGCCAAACAGGAATGGACCGCCCTTGCCAAAGCGCGCGCGCGCCTCTGCCCAAAGGCCGAGGATGCGCACTATGTCGGAGCGCGCCTCGTCCGTCAGTTCGATCGGGATGCGCTTGCGCACGTTCATCGGCATCAGGCGGCGCATCGACAGGTAGGAACTGTGCATTTCGGCCACCATGGCCCGGGCCATGCCGCGCGCGGCATCGTCCTTGGGCCAGAACCGGTCACGCCCGACCTTGTCGGCAAGGTATTCGAGAATCGCCAGCGAATCCCACACCACGACTTCGCCATCCCACAACACGGGCACCTTGCCCGCGGAGGGTTGGAATTCGCCATCCTGGCGCTTGGTCGCCTGCCAGTCGTCACCGTCGATATGGACGGTCAGTTCCTCGAACGCGAGGCCCGACTGTTTTGCTGCCAACCAGCCGCGAAGCGACCAGCTCGAGTAATTTCTATTACCGATGATTAACTTCACGCGCGGCCCCTGTCTGCCGAGGCGTGGCTTAGGGTCACTCCTCGTGGCTGGCAAGTCGCCCTGCGGAGGTGCCAATTTGACACAGGGCCCGTCGCCGCGCTTCCAATCCCCATTCAATCGGTGACATGGGGATATGTATGTCCTAATCCATGGTTAAGACCGGGGTAGGGATTTAGATTTTTGAACAGGGGGCTGCCCATGCCCGTTACGCCGGCCGGAACGCTGAAATCGAAGACGCTGCTGGGGCACGCTCGCCGCCGTTGGCCGGTGCTTGCAGTCCTGTTGCTGTCGCTTGGTGGCGGTGGGATCCTGCTCGGTGGCGGTGAAACCCCGGCTACTGCCGCGATCGGCGACGGTATCGACGATCCGCTTTCTCTCCTTGACGACCGGTCGCCCGGTGCACGGCCCGATGGCGCAATGTTCGCCACCAAGGGCCGCCGCGTTGTGCAGGAAGCGGTTGATTCCGTACTGCCTCGCGTACGCGAACGTGACCCCGAACTGTCCGGCCCGGCTGAGCCTGTAGACGAGGTCGCAATGCTGGTGCCCGATCCGGTCGCTCTCCTTGTTCCGCCAGTGGAAGTGGCGCCCGACGCGCCTTCGAATCCGTCTGGCTGGGGTCCGCCGCGTGGCGGTGGAACACCGGGCTTTCTCGTCCCCATCGGCGGCGGTGGAGGCGGCGGTGGCGGCGGTGGTGGCGACACCGGCCCTGGACCGGACCCGGTGATACCTGCCGTGCCCGAACCTTCCACGTGGGCAATGATGCTCCTCGGCTTCTTCCTGCTCGGTGCATCGCTCCGCGCGCGGGGAGGCAGCCGGCTGATCCGCCGAATGGCCTGACGGGCCGCGACAGCGACCGATGCGCCCCCTGGGTTTTATCATCATGAGCGCGACGGCGGGCATCGTGCTTGCCGCAGCGACTGCCTTGGCCGCCCAGTTCGGCACTACCTCAACGCGCCAGGAACCTGCGGCGTTGGCACAGATCGTCCCGGCCAAGCCCGAAGCCCGTCAGTGGTACCCGGCAGGCAAGTATCCCACGATGGCCCTGCCCGGCGGGCGGGCAGAAACCGTGCGGAGCGTGCTGAATATCCGCAGCACGATGAAGTTCGGAGACTTCATCTGGGATGAGGAAGGCGTTCCGGACGGCCCGATGTGGGTTCGTGCCGACCTCGACCGCCAGATCATCTCGGTGTTCCGTGGCGGGCATGAAATTGGCACCGCAGTGGTCCTCTACGGCGCTGACGAGAAGCCGACTCCCGCGGGCGTCTTCCCTGTTCTGCAAAAAGACGCCGACTATCACTCGCGCACTTACGACGCGCCCATGCCGTTCATGCTACGCCTGACCGACGATTTCGTGGCGATCCACGGCAGCGACGTGCGCGCCATGTCCGCGACACATGGATGCATCGGTGTACCGTTGGAATTTGCCCGCCGCCTGTTCGATCAGATGCAGGTCGGCGACGAGGTGTTCGTCCTCAAGACCGCCTGATTCGCGCGGTCAGCTACCCAGGGCGTCTTCGAGGATCGCGGCCCTCAGTGCAGCGATCCCCATGCCCTTTTCGGCGCTGGTGACATGGATGACCGGGTAGGCGGCAGGGTGCTTTCGCGCCTCCACCTCCACGCTCTTGAACACGGCTTCGAGTTCGCTCGCCTTCACCTTGTCAGCCTTGGTGAGGACCAGCCGATAACCGACGGCCGCCTCGTCCAGCATCTTGAGCATTTCCTGGTCCGGCGGCTTGATGCCGTGGCGACTGTCGATCAGCACCAGCGTGCGCTTCAGCGGCTGCCGTCCGCGCAGGAAATCACGCACCAGCCAGCGCCAGCGCTCGACCACCTTCACAGGGGCCTTGGCAAAGCCATAGCCGGGCATGTCCACCAGCCTGAACCGCGTGGGCTCGCCCACTTCGAAGAAGTTCAGTTCCTGCGTACGTCCGGGTGTGACCGAGGCGCGGGCAATTGCCTTGCGCCCCGTCACGGCATTGATCAGCGAGCTTTTGCCCACGTTTGAACGGCCCGCGAAGGCCACCTCCGGAAAGTCGGCTTCCGGCAGGAAGTTCAGCGACGGCGCTGACAGCAGGAACTCCACTCGACCCGAAAACAGCCGGCGGGCTTCTTCCTCAAGAGTAGCGTTCTCGCTCACCCCTTGGCCTTGTCGCGCTCTGCCGCGCGCGCCTTTTCTTCAGCCTCTCGGGCGGCCATTTCCTTCAACTGAGGATGCCGGGAATAGAGGTACTTCTGCTGCGCCAGCGTCAGGACGTTGGAGGTAATCCAGTAGATCAGCAGACCAGCCGCGAACGGCGCCATGACGAACATCAGCACCCACGGCATGATCATGAACATCTGCTGCTGCACAGGGTCCATCTGAGCAGGGTTCAGTTTGAACTGCAGCCACATCGTCACGCCCAACAGCACAGCCAGTACGCCGATGCCCAGGAAGCTGGGCGGCGTGAAAGGCAACAGGCCGAACAGGTTAAGGATATACAGCGGGTCTTGCGCCGACAGGTCCGTAATCCACAAGGCAAACGGCTTATGCCGCATCTCGATGGCAACCAGCAGCGTCTTGTACAGCGCGAAGAAGATCGGGATCTGCAGGAAGATCGGCAGACACCCGGCCAGCGGGTTCACCTTCTCGTCCTTGTACAGCTTCGCCATTTCCTGCTGCAGACGCGGCTTATCGTCCTTGTAACGTTCCTGCAGCGCCTTCATCTTCGGCTGCACGGCACGCATCTGCGCCATGGAGGCGAACTGCTTCTGGGCGATCGGGAACATCAGTGCCCGGACCACGACCGTCAGCAAGATGATCGCCACACCGAAATTGTGGGTCAGCGCGTAGAGTTCGCGCAGCAGCCAGAAGATCGGATACATCAGCCAGCGGAACCAGCCCCAGTCGATGGCAAGACCGAAGTTGTCGACGCCGCCGTCCTCGTAATGATCGAGGACTTTGCTCTCCTTCGCGCCAGCAAACAGCCGCGTGGTGCGCGTTACCTGCTTGCCCGCACCGATGGTGACCGGATCATAAATCAGGTCCGCACGATAAGTAGCGCCGCCCAGCGCGCGGAACGCGCCTTCCACCCGTGCGCCTTGCTCGGGGATCAGGGCTGAAAGCCAGTAGATGTCGGTATAGCCGATCCAGCGCGTTGCCCCCGCCGGCGTCACCAGCCGAGCTTCGTCCACATCGTCGTAGTCATTGCTGAAATCGACCGAGCCACCGAAATCACCGATCGGACCGGAGTGAACGCTCCAGGTATCGGCGCTGGAGGTGTGGCTCGTACGGCTCAGGAACGCATAAGGGCGCACCGCAATCGGACCAGTGCCGGTGTTGGCCACGGTCTGCTCAACAGTGAGCATGTAGAATTCGTCGATCGTGTAACGCAGCGTGAAGCGCTGGCCTTCGCCGTTGTCCCAAGTCAGCGTGACCGGCGTTGAGGGAGCGAGCGGGCCGCCCTGAACCTGCCAGGGGGTGCTGGCGTCCGGCAGCTTCACGCCCTCGCCGACCCAGCCGAACTGGGCGAACTGTTGCGCTGGCGTGCCGGAAGGCGAGAACAGGCGAACCGGGCCGCTGTCCTTATCGACCGTTTGACGGTGCGTCTTGAGCACAATGTCGTCCACGCGGGCGCCCACGGGATTGATCGATCCCGCGACCTCAGGTGCGTCGATTCGCACGCGGTCAGGCACCGCAAGCGCGGTTTCCAGATCGCGCGCTTCTTCAGCAATATCGCTCGGATTGGTCAGCCCACCGTCGCGAGTCGGGCGTATGTCGCCGCTGCTATCGGAACTTGCGGTCGTAGAGGCGGCAGTCTCCGCCCGCTCGGTCTGCGGGTAAAACTGGCCCATCACGAAATCGAAGCCGAGCAAAAGCGCGAGGCTCAGCACGACTGCGACGACGAGGTTGCGCTGGTTGGTCAAGATGCGATCCTAAGTGAGATTACCGTCCGCCCGGAACAGGAATGCGAATCCCTAGGGCACCGGGTCGTAGCCATGTCCCCCCCACGGGTGGCAGCGCATTAGCCGCTTGGCGGCCATCCATCCACCCTTGATCGCGCCATGGCGTTCCAGCGCCTCAATTGCGTAGGCGCTGCATGACGGCTGATACCGGCACGAGGGGGGCAGAATGCGCGAGGGGCCCATTTGCCAGCCCCGCGCCAGCAGTATCAGCACCTGCTTCATTTGCGCGGGCCGGGCCTGCGGCGCGGCGGGTCACCCTTGCCCTCAGCCGCGCGAACCAGCGCGATGGAAAGCTCTTCCTGAAGGCGCCCGAAATCGCGTTCGATACCGCCCTCACGGCCGATCAGGACATGATCGTGATCGGGCAGCCCTTCGCCGGGCAATGCGGCGCGCAGCAGCTCCCGGAACCGCCGCTTCATCCGGTTGCGGACGACGGCGTTGCCGATCTTCTTGGTGACGGTGATGCCGAAGCGTTTGCCAAGCCCGCCATTAGGGCGAGCCAACAGCACGAAACCGGGGCGCGCCACGCGCAGGCCCCGGTTGGCAGCAAGGAAATCAGCGCGGCGTTTTATAACCGCGATAACGGAAGAACCGTCGCCCAGATCAGGCGCAGAGCTTCTTGCGGCCACGGGCGCGGCGGGCGCGGAGCACCTTGCGGCCACCTGGGGTCGCCTTGCGGGCGAAGAAACCGTGCCGGCGCGCGCGGACGAGGTTGCTCGGCTGAAAAGTGCGCTTCATCGTGTAGGTCCTGAATCAACGAAAAACGGCCGCCATGCGGGCGGCCTACCGTGGCCGGGCAGCTAGGCGAGCAGAGCCGCCAAGTCAACCCGCGCAAATGGAGGCATCGCGTCTCGACATGCGCGGAGAGCTCGTTATCACCCCGCGCCAACGGGGGGAATAGGGTGGTCGCACTGATATCGACGGTGGCCTATCTGGGCCTGGATGCGCGCGCGGTCGAAGTGCAATGCCAGATCGCGCCGGGTTTGCCGAAGTTCAACGTGGTCGGTCTGCCGGACAAGGCCGTAGGCGAAAGCCGCGAGCGTGTGCACTCGGCGCTGGCTGCCATGGGACTGGCGCTCCCACCCAAACGCATCACCATAAACCTGTCGCCTGCGGACCTTCCCAAGGAAGGCAGCCACTACGATCTGCCGATCGCGCTGGCGCTGCTCGCAGCTATGGGCGTGACCGATGCAGAACAGCTCGCCGACTGGATTGCTGTGGGCGAACTGGCGCTCGACGGGCGAATCGTGCCCTCCCCCGGCGTGCTGCTGGCAGCGCTTCATGCGAGCGAGAATGAGAAGGGCCTGATCTGCCCAGCCGCGCAGGGTTCTGAGGCGCGATGGGCTAGCGGCGTGCCAGTGATTGCCGCGCCCGATCTGGTCAGCCTGCTGAACCACCTGAAGGGCACTCAACGACTGGCCGATCCTGAACTGGGCGAGGTGGAACAGCCTGACCACGGCCCGGACCTCAAGCGCGTCAAAGGGCAGGAAACCGCCAAGCGGGCTTTGGAGATCGCCGCGGCGGGCGGTCATAATCTCTTGATGGTCGGTCCTCCCGGGGCGGGTAAGAGCCTGTTGGCGAGTTGCCTGCCCGGCATCTTGCCAGAACTGACCCCCACCGAAGCGCTGGAGGTTTCCATGGTCGCCTCCGTCGCCGGTACGCTGGAAGGGGGGCGAATCAGTCGCAACCGACCGTTCCGCGCTCCGCACCATTCTGCGAGCATGGCTGCGCTGACCGGCGGCGGCCTTCGTGTCCGCCCCGGTGAAGTGAGCCTGGCGCATCTCGGCGTGCTGTTTCTGGATGAACTTCCCGAATTCCAGCGCGCGGTACTCGATTCGCTGCGGCAGCCGCTTGAGACAGGCAAAGTCGACGTGGCGCGCGCCAATGCTCACGTCACCTTCCCCGCAAGGGTACAGCTGGTCGCTGCCATGAACCCCTGCCGTTGCGGTCATCTGGACGACGCAGCGCTCGCGTGCAGCCGCGCCCCGCGCTGCGCTGCTGACTATCAATCCAAAGTCTCAGGCCCGCTGCTGGACCGAATCGACCTTCATGTCGAAGTGGAGGCGGTCAGCGCCGCCGATCTGGCCCTGCCCCCACCCGCCGAAGGTTCAGCGGAAGTCGCGTCACGAGTCGCATCGGCCCGGCAGCTTCAGTCAGCGCGCGGCGTTCGCTCCAACGCTGAACTGGACGGTGATCTTCTGGAACAGCACGCCACGCCGGATGAGGCGGGCCGGAAGCTGTTGCTGCAGGCTGCGGAAGCGATGCGCCTATCCGCGCGGGGCTACACCCGAATGCTGCGCGTGGCTCGCACGATTGCCGACCTCGCCGGTGCTGGCGAGGTCGGACGTGTCCATGTGGCTGAGGCGCTCAGCTATCGCCGAATCGCACCCCGCGCCTGAAGTCATTCGGCGGAAGCCACGGCGTCTTGCGGCACAACGGTGTTGTGATCGGCGACGATCTTCCACGTCGCGCCGCTCGCCCTGCGCCAAACCTTCTGGTTGACCACCGGGACCGTGACCTCGGCGCCGGTTGCGTCCGCTGTCGTATACTGAATGTTGGAACTGGTTATCGCCAGGTCGCCGCTGCTCGCCGCCCATCCCGCTCCAGGCGTGACGTCCAGCTTCAAGCCAGGATTGGCCAGCAAAGCTTCGATCGCAGGGCGAATCGCATCCGCACCCCGAACTGGGGCTGCACCCGGCAACACGAGTTCCGTATCGCCTTCGTAGTGGCGCATCACGCCATCGGCGTCGTCAGCCGCAATGGCATCTTGCTGCGCCTTTTCAGTCAGGCGCACCGTTTCCAGCGTATCTTCAGGATCCGCCCCGGTGCCGCATCCGGCGAGCAGGACCGCGGGCGCGGCCGCCAGCAGATATCGTTTGTAAGTCATGGGTCTCTCTCCAACGCGGCTTGAAAGCCCGTCATCGCGTTGAAAAGCCTGAAGCGCTTTGACCGAACTCAATCGCCAAATGCGCAACGCTATCGCGGCATCTTAGTGCGGGAGCAGGCCCGCAGTAACCAGTTGCGCCTCAAGCGCGCCCGCCCCGGTGAACAGATGCGCCTGCCAGCCGCGCGCCTTAGCTGCAGCGACATTGGCTGGATTATCATCGGTGAAGAACAGCTCTGACGGCGCCAGACCCCAGCGCGTCTCTGCCAGAGTGTAGATGCGAGAATCAGGTTTGGCGCACCGCTCCTGTCCCGATACGACGATATTCGCGAAGTGATCGAATAGCGGAGCGGTAGGGCGGAAACCTGCCCAGAACTCGGCCCCGAAGTTAGTCAGGCCGTACAACGGCATCCCCGCCGCCGAGAGGCGCCGGACAATGTCGTGCGTTTCAGGCATGGCGCGCAAGGTCTCGTTGAAACGCGCGGCATAAGCTTCAATCAATGAGCGCTGATCGGGGAACTGCGCGATTCGTTCCGGCAGCATGTCCGCTAGCGGACGGCCACCATCGCTCTGAAAGTGCCATTGCTCGGTGACCACGTGGCCAAGGAACCAGTCAAGCTTCGCCGAATCGGCAATCAGCCCCTGAAACAGGTAGCGCAGGTCCCAATCGTACAGGACTCGTCCAATATCGAACACGACCGCCAGCGGCCGGCCAGCCACGCGACCGTCAGACATGCAAAAGGCCCCCGTAATCACGGAGGCCCCTTGAAGTCCCGAACCCGCGAACATGTCGCGGGACGAGAGGCATCAGCCCTGACGCGCCTTGAAGCGGCGGTTGGTCTTGTTGATCACATAAGTGCGCCCGCGACGACGAATCACCCGGTTATCCCGGTGACGGCCCTTGAGCGACTTGAGACTGTTGACGATTTTCATGACCAAAGTTCCAAAAAATACAGCACCGGAAGCGAACCCGGTGCCGGAAATCACGGGGCGCCCACTATGCCCGGAGGGACATCAAGTCAAGCATCGCCGCGAATCTCGCCGAGCCTCCGCTCCCACGCCAAGGCATGCCCCACGATCTGATCAAGATCGGCGTATTTCGGCTCCCACGGAAGCGTTTCCTTGATTCGAGTTGGGTCCGATATCAACGCTCCAGCATCTCCGGCACGCCGAGGAGCGAACTCGCGCACGACCTTCATATTCGTCACACGATCCACCGCATCAAGAACCTCGAGCACCGAGAACCCTCGCCCGTAGCCGCAGTTCATTGTCAACGAACGAACGGGCTGATCGATCAACGCCTCCAACGCCAGAACGTGGGCAGCCGCCAAGTCCGTTACGTGAATGTAATCGCGCACCCCCGTACCATCCGAGGTGTCGTAGTCGGTACCATAGACCTGCACGCGATCTCGCTTGCCGAGTGCAGCTTCTACAGCGGTCTTGATCAAATGGGTGGCACCAGCGGTCGACTGACCCGTGCGCGCCTGCGGGTCGGCGCCTGCAACGTTAAAATAGCGCAACGCGCAATAGTTGAACGGATGCGCAGCCGCAGTGTCGGCCAGCATCTGTTCGGTCATAAGCTTCGACCAGCCATACGGGTTGATCGGACGCTGCGGCGTATCCTCTCGCACGGCCTCCACATCCGGCGTTCCATAAGTCGCGGCGGTGCTGGAGAAGATGAAATGCGGCACACCTGCGTTTACCGCGGCTTCGATCAGCGACCGGCTACGCACGGTATTGTTGTGATAATATTTGAGCGGATTACTCACCGATTCGGGAACAACGACCGACCCCGCAAAGTGCATGATCGCCCGCGTGCCCTGCTCTGCGAAGATACGAGCGAGAAGATCGGCGTCTTCGATATCCCCCTGATAGAACGGAATCTGGTCCGGTACTGCGAAGCGGAAACCAGTCGTCAGGTTGTCGATGACCGCCACCGGCCAACCCTGATCGAGCAAAGCCAGTACGGCGTGGCTACCGATATAGCCGGCACCGCCGGTTACGAGGACAGGAACGGGTTTTGCCATGGTCGGTTGGCTAAGGCGCGGTCGTTTGACGCGCAACGACTTTTGCAGATGAAACAACGGCAACCGTCATGCTATCTGCGCGTTCAGTGATCATGAAACCAACCGCCCTTCTCGCCGTGCTCGTCCCCGCCGCTCTGCTGGCGGCCTGCGCAACACCCGCTCACGTCTCGCCAGTAGAGGTGACCCGCTTTACTGCGCCCCAGGCGGCGCTCGGTTCCGGGACGATATCGGTTCGACCGGGGCCCGGTGAGCAACCCGATTCCTGGGACTATTCCGCCTTCCGGTCGGCAGTGTCCGCAGAGCTCGCGAAGCTCGGTTATTCCGTCACCGACGGCACGACACAGCAAGTCGCTCTGATCACGGTGCGCCGTTCGGCAGAGCGCCCTGCAACACCCACGCGATCACCGGTAAGTGTCGGCGTGGGCGGTTCGACCGGTTCCTACGGCTCGGGTGTCGGCTTGGGAGTGGGCATCAATCTGGGCGGGAGCAAACCCTCCGAAGAGATAGATACTGAGCTGCGCGTTTCCATCGTTCCCAGTGGTGGGACGGACGCGATCTGGGAAGGGCGGGCGCGGTTCAGCGCAACCGCCAACAGCAATTTCGCCGAACGCAATGCCGCGGCTGGAAAGCTTGCCTCCGCGCTTTTCGCAGGGTTCCCCGGCCAGTCAGGAGAGACTATCGAGGTGGAATGAGCATTCCAGCCATTTCCATCGACGCCACTTTTGACAGCGGCAACATCGAAGTCCTCTCCATCGACGGTGCTTCCGCCACATTGCGGATCGTCAGAGACAATCAGTCCGAATTTTATCAGTGGTTCCACTTCCGTGCAGCCGGCGCTGCGGGGCGTGAGCTTGAACTGAAGATCGTCGATCTTAACGCCTCCGCCTACCCCGATGGATGGGATGGATATCGAGCCTGCGTTTCTGAAGATCGCGGATACTGGGGCCGCACCGACACGTCGTTCGACCCCAACGAGAACGGAGGCACGCTGACGATCCGCTACGCACCTGCGAGCGATCTTGCGTGGTTCGCATATTTCGCGCCCTATTCGCTCGAGCGGCACCACGATCTGGTTTCCGAAGCGGCGGCGAGCGACGGCGTAACCTACCGATGCCTAGGTCACAGCCTGGATGGACGCCCGATCGACTGCCTTGAGCTGGGTGAAGGTGACGTTCCGGTTTGGTTGTTCGCGAGGCAACATCCCGGCGAAAGCATGGCCGAATGGTGGATGGAAGGCGCGCTGGAGCTGTTGTGCGATCCGGCCGACCCAATTGCGCGAGTACTTCGTCAGAAATGCCGCTTGCACCTGGTGCCCAATTGCAACCCGGATGGATCGGTGCGCGGGCATCTGCGTACCAACGCCGCGGGCGTAAACCTCAACCGTGAATGGCACGATCCCACCGCCGCTCGATCGCCGGAGGTGCTCGCGATCCGCAATGCGATGGACGCGACTGGGGTGCGGTTTGCGATGGACGTCCACGGGGACGAAGCGATTCCGGCCAATTTCCTTGCCGGGTTCGAAGGCATCCCCTCATGGCGCGATGAACTGGGTAAGCAATTTTACCGGTATCGCTCGATACTTGAGCGGCGCAGTCCAGATTTCCAGACCGCTAAGGGTTATCCGCAGGCCGCGCCGGGTCGGGCGAACCTGACCATGAGCACCAACCAGATTGCGGAACGCTTCGGCGCCTGCGCGATGACGCTGGAAATGCCCTTCAAGGATAACGACGACCTGCCCGATCCCGAACAGGGCTGGAGCCCCGAGCGCTGCAAGCTGCTCGCCCGGGATTGCCTGGCAAGTATCGTGGAGTGGCTTGAGAACTAGGACGATCCGCCGCCCCGCGCGGCATGGCAGGTGCGGCGGTATCGTGGGTGAGTGCAGTTACTGACGAGTGCCCGTAACCGGGATCGCGCCCATTGGTGAGCTTACTTCCGCGGTCAGCTTGTCCCCATCAACCGACCCGGCATAAGCGAGTTCTATCGGCATATCGCCGAACGAAAGGGAGCGCTTGAACGAGAAGTTCGCGCCGTCGACCTTCACGTCTGTGACGGAACCTTGCATCGGCGGCATCGACTGGCCGTCCGGCCCCGCCATCGGCGCGTCCTGCATATCGACGGTATAGCCACCGTCCTTCTCTGCGATGGTCAGAGTCGCTTCGAACTTGCCCATCTGGGTTTCGGCGACGGTTTTCCACGTTCCGACGGCGGGGGATCCTGCCGCCAACGCGGCGGCGGGCAGCAACGAAGCGCTGGCGACCAGCGCGGCCAATGCGAAGTTCTTGAACATGACTTCCCTCCCAATTCACGGCTGCCCGGCAGGCTCGCCTTGGGTGCGATCTTAACCCCACACCTTCCGCCAAACAACGTGGCGATTGTCGCAGCGGACCAGCAAAGACCGTGGGGGGTTTGACTGGCGCGCCGTTCGCGGCAATCGAAGTCGGGAGAGGAGAAACGAATGCCTGCCCTGCACCCAGAGATCGATCCTAACGGGTTGCTCGAATATTCAGTCGTGTTCACCGACAGGTCGCTCAATCACATGAGCGTCACCTTCCAGCAGGTGATGCGCGACATCCACGCCACGCTGCGTGAGGTCTATGGAGCCGACCGTGCGGTGATTGTGCCTGGCGGCGGAACCTATGCGATGGAATCGGTCGCTCGCCAGCTCGTGTCAGGCGGCAAGGCTATAGTCATCCGCAACGGCTTCTTCTCCTATCGCTGGACCCAGATTTTCGAGGCCGGATCTATCCCGTCGGAAGAGATCGTAATGAAGGCCCAGCGAGTGGGCGACGGTCCACAGGCTCCGTTTGCCCCCGCGCCGATCGACGCAGTAGTTGCTGCCATCCACGCAGAGCGCCCCGATGTGGTGTTCGCCCCTCACGTTGAAACGGCATCGGGCATGATCCTGCCAGACGACTATCTTCGCGCGGTGGCTGACGCTGTGCATGAAGTGGGCGGCATTTTCGTGCTGGATTGCATCGCTTCGGGCTGCATCTGGGTGGACATGCGCGAGGCTGGCGTGGACGTGCTGATCTCCGCTCCGCAGAAGGGTTGGTCCGCACCACCCTCGGCCGGGCTGGTCATGCTGAACGAAGCTGCGCTCGAACGAGCAAAGGCGCGTCAATCGACAAGCTTCGCGATGGACCTGCTGAAGTGGAACTCGATCATGGAGGCCTATCTGGGCGGCGGTCACGCCTACCATGCCACCATGCCGACCGACGCGCTTCGCGCTTTCCACTCGGCCATGCAGGAAACCAAGGCTTTCGGCTTAGACAAAGCGCGGGACGCACAGTGGGAGCAGGGCCGGACGGTGCGCCTGATGCTGGAACAACGCGGCGTGCGATCAGTCGCGGCAGAAGGTTTCCAGGCGCCGGGTGTCGTGGTCAGCTTTACCGACGACCCCGAGATCCAGAACGGCAAGAAGTTCGCCGCCCACGGCCTGCAGATCGCCGCAGGCGTGCCGCTGATGGTGGACGAAGGTGCCGATTACCGCAGCTTCCGCCTCGGCCTGTTCGGGCTGGACAAATTGAAGGACGTTCCCGCGAGCCTCGGCCGACTGGCAGAGGCATTCGACGCGGTGCTTTAACCGACGATCAGGCGGTGCGCGGTCCCCATAGGATGATGGCCGCGCCCGCCAGACAGATCACGGCTCCCAGCAAATCCCAGCGATCCGGTTTCGCCCCTTCGGCGAGCCACAACCACAGAAGTGCGGAGGTGATGTAGACGCCGCCGTAAGCGGCATAAGTGCGCCCCGCGTGTTCGGCATCGATCAGCGTCAGCAGATAGGCAAACAGGCATAGCGAGGCCACGCCGGGCGCCAGCCACAACGGCGACTTATCCAGCCGCAGCCATGCCCAGAACGCAAAGCAGCCTACGATTTCGGCCAGCGCCGCTCCGATATAGGCGAACGCAGTCATGCCGCACCGACAGGCTCGCGCCGCCCCCTGATGGCGATCAGCCGCCCGGGTCGCGCTGCGCGGCGTTTTCTTCTTCGGGAGTGCGGACAGGCGCCGCAGGACCCTCACCCGGAGCAGCAGGCGGCTGGGCCTGAATCTGCTTCACCGGCTTAATCTCCACGTCCTTCTCGGCCTCAGACATGCCCTTCTTGAAGCTGCTGATGCCCTTGCCGAAATCGCCCATGACTTCAGAAATGCGGCCACGGCCGAACAGGACCAGCACCACCAGTGCAACAATGATCCAATGCCAGAGCGAAAAACCACCCATCGTATGACAACCTCCGTTTGAGCCAGTCTAGCACCGCCAAGCGCCGAGGGAAACGCACCAGTGTGCAGGTGCGGCTTTAGCGGGCTCGATACGTTCGTCAGTAAGCGATCATGGCTGCACCACGACCCAGCGCACGGGTATGTCACCAGCCTGCGTCGCAAGTGACGAATTGGCGGTCCACAAAGTCCACGGACGGCCCGCGTAGTCGGGCTGGAACCAGTCGCCTTCGACCCACAGATTGCGCTCCAGCCTTGACGAGACGTGGTAGCGTTCCTCGAACCCACGCGCGAGCTTGAGCACGGCTGGCTTGCCCACGTGCCCTTCGATCTGATTGACGAAGGTGGTCAGCTCACTTTCCACGGCAGCCTCGGCCGCAGGATCGGCGCACTCGTGCGCAGGCTTGGTCAAAGCGATCGCTGGCGGCAGAAGGCCGGAGCCGCGCGGCACGATGGTGACAAAATTGGCCGCCTGACGCTCAGCCGGGACGCAGGGGTCATAAGAATGGACCACACCAAAGGGCATCCCGCTCGCCCGCGCGCGTTCCAGATTCGCGGCGAATGCAGGATCACGGCCGGACGCACCTCTGCTGGCCTCGAGATATGCGAAGTCCGCACCGATCGCCCGCAGCGCCTTCAGGTCAGCATCGCCATCGGCAGCGCCGATCAGCACGCCCTGGACCGGAAAATCCTCGCGCGGGGGCGCCCAGTGCCGGCCCTGCCACCACAGCCATGCCCCCCCGCCCACAGCGAGCAACAGCACGAACGCAGCCAAGCGCGTGCGCCAGGAAAAGGCGCGTTTCCTACCCATCGATCCAGAAGCCTCCGTCAGGCCCTGATATGTAGCACACAGATGAGCGTAAAGAGACGGCGCGCAGTGGCAAAATCCGTTTCCGCCTTGCCCTCCAACGCCTCCAGCAATTGCCGCGTGCCACGGTCGTGGATCGCGCGGCGTGCCATGTCGATGGTTTCGATCTCTCGCGGGGAAGCCTTGCGCAGCGCCTTGTAGTACGAATCGCAGATCGCGAAGTATTCGCGCACCACCCGCCGGAACCGCGCCAGACCCAGGCCAAGCGTTTCGGCCGCTTGCCCGTTGCTGTCGCCGACCGTGATCGCCAGTCGCCCATCATCCACCGCCAGCCGCAGCGACCACGGGCCCTCGTGCCCCCGTGCGGTTGCTCGCAAAGGCGTGAAAGAGCTCTCGTGTGCAAGGTCGCGCAGTGCCACCTCACGCTCCCTCTCCACCTCCGCGCTGCGACGAAGCAGCGTGGCATCATCGATCATCAGGTCGGAGATGCGGTTGTTGGCCATATGCGCTCTTCGCAGATGCGGCATGGGCGGGGCAACACGGAAGATTTCCATCCATCCGAAAGCGCAGGCTTTGTGCCCGTAATCCACAGGGTGCGACCGCTGCGGAGCATTTGGTCACCCTTGCGGCAGCAATCCAGCAAGAGCATCAGGGATCGATGGCCACCCTGATTGCAGACCGACCCACCACCGACGCCGCCGCTGGAAATGGCCCCGCCGGCCGCGCTTTGCCTGCGAATCTCGAGGCGGAAGCCGCGTTTCTGGGCGCGGTACTGATCGATAACCGCCTGCTTGAAGAACTGCCCGTGGCGGTCCGTCCGGAGCATTTCTTCGAACCGCTTCACGCACGGATTTTCGAGCGCGTGAGCATGCTGCTCGACAAGCAGATGGTCGTCACGCCGGTCACGCTGAAGCCATACTTCGAGACCGACCCTGCGATGGCGGAGCTTGGAGGGACGGGATATCTCGCGCGCCTGACAGCGGATGGTCAGGGCCTGCTCGCCCCGCGCGAACTGGCGCAACAAATCTATGACCTGGCCCTTCTGCGCGAGCTGGTCAGCGTCGGCCGGGAACTGGTCGAAGGGGCGCTCGACACGTCGGAAGCGGTGGAGCCGCTGCGGCAGATCGAACGGGCAGAAGCCTCGCTGTACCGGGTGGCGGAAGGCGCTGCAGGCACGTCCGAGGCGGAGAGCTTCCGCGGCGCGACCCACAAGGCGCTGTTGCAGATCGAAACGGCGATCAATTCGGGCGGCCACGTTTCCGGCAAGACCACGGGCCTTACCTCCGTCAACGAAAAGGTCGGCGGCCTGCACGATTCCGACCTTATCATCCTCGCCGGACGACCGGGCATGGGCAAGACCTCGCTCGCCACCAACATCGCCTTCAATTGTGCTGACCGCTTCTTGCGCGACCAGCGCGATGGGATCGAGAAATCAGTTGGTGCACCGGTCGCGTTCTTCAGCCTAGAAATGTCGAGCGACCAGCTGGCAACTCGTATTCTCGCCGAGCAGGCGGGGATTTCCAGCGAAGCCTTGCGCATGGGCAAGATCGGGCGCGATGACTTCCAGCAGCTGAGCTATGCCAGTCAGCGGCTCGCCGAACTTCCGCTCTTCATTGACGACACGCCCGCACTGACCATCGGTGCCCTGCGCACCCGCGCCCGGCGACTGAAGCGCAGGCACGACATCGGCCTGATCGTGGTCGACTACCTCCAGCTGCTGCAGGGCAGCGGCCGCGCGCAGGACAACCGCGTCAACGAAATCTCGGAGATCAGCCGCGGGCTGAAGACGCTGGCAAAGGAGCTTCATGTCCCGGTGATCGCGCTCTCGCAGCTAAGCCGTGCCGTTGAACAACGCGATGACAAGCGGCCCATGCTGTCCGACCTCCGCGAATCGGGCTCTATCGAACAGGACGCGGACATGGTCTGGTTCGTGTTCCGCGAAGACTATTACGTCGCTTCCCGCGAACCCAAGCGCCCGATCGAAACCGACGACGAGAAGGTGAAGGCCGCACACGACATCTGGTTCCAGGAGATGGAGCGGGTTTACGGCCTCGCGGAACTGATCGTGGCCAAGCAGCGCCACGGTTCCACCGGCAAGGTGCGGATGAAGTTCGAAGCCAAGATCACCCGCTTCAGCGATCTGGCCGATGGAGAATATCCGGGCGGCGATTTCGACTAAAAGCGCAGCCTAAGTCTCTTCGTCTTCCAGATTGAGCCGCCGGTTTACGGTGTAATCCAGCACCGCCACCAGAAACCAGCTCAGCCGCCAGCGCAGGCGGTTCCACCAGGTCGCGCGCGCCTTCTGGATGTCCTTGGTGATCTCCAGCGATCGCGGCAGGTGCCATGACACGTACTCGCGCATGCGATCGGCCAGGCCCGCGTCCTCGACCTTCAGAACGATTTCGAGGTTCAGGTAGAGGCTGCGCATGTCGAAGTTGGCGCTACCTAGATAGACTGCATCATCCAGCACGATCAGCTTGGTATGCAGGCGGCAGGGCGTGAACTCCCATATCCGCGCCCGTGCACGCAGCAGCTTCCGATAGAGCGCCCGCGCGGCAAGGCGCGGCACGCGGTGGTCAGATCGTGCAGGGAACACAAAACGTGCCTCACCCTGACGGGCAATCGCGTGCAACCGGCTCTGCAACTGTGGCGGCGGCGAGAAGTAGCCCATGACCATGTCGAGCCGTTTGCCCTCGACCAGATCGTCGCTGACGTTCCGGGCCCAGTTGGACAGCTTCATGGTCGGCCCGCCGATCAACAATTCCACCGGTGGCCGACCACCATCCCAAAAGTGGGCCAGCCGCTTGAGCGCGCGAAAACGGCTGCGCGGATTGGTAGCCCACGCCTCAAGCGTATCGAACCATCGCTCGACCCGTTCAACAACGGGACCTTCGACGGTGAAGCCCAGGTCGCTCCAACCGGTCTCGCGAGGCGGCGCGAAATAGCTGTCTTCAATGTTGAAGCCGCCCAGCATGGCCACCTTACCATCGGCAACCACCAGCTTCTGATGATTCCGGATCAGGTAACGCCGCGTGAACTTGGGCATGAAGCGGCAGTAGGAGGCCCCCGCCTCTATCGTTTCCGCGAAGAATCGATGGTCAGCGACGGAGCCGAATCCGTCCAGCAGGATACGCACGTCTACCCCGCGCCGCGCTGCTTCCGTCAGTGCGTCGCGGACGCGCCCCGCGCTCTGGTCAGTCGCGAAGATGTAGAACGCCAGGCTTAGCCGTTCGCGGGCGCCGTCGATGATGGCCAGAAGCGCCGCCAGGCGGTCTGGCCCGCCGGGCTGGAAGGAGAACAGATGGCCTTGTGCTTCGACCGAAAAGGGCGGCGGGTCGCATAACCCATCGACGCTAGCTATCTCTTCGGCCATCAAGCCTTCCTAACAGGCCAGGCTCAGGGGAAAACCTTGACTCAGCCCCCCTCCCCACTTAAGTGCCGCGCTTTCCGAACAACCCGTTTTGCCGGAGTGCCCTATGGCGCGCGTTACCGTCGAAGATTGCGTCGACAAGGTTCCCAACCGTTTCGATCTCGTTTTGCTGGCTGCCCAGCGCGCGCGTGAAATTTCCGGTGGGGCGGAACTGACCCTCGATCGCGACCGCGATAAGAACCCGGTCGTCGCCCTGCGTGAAATCGCAGAGCAGACCGTTAAGCCGAAATCGCTGCACGAAAGTGTCGTTCAGTCGCTGCAGCGCGTGCTGCCTGACGAGGAAGACGAAGCGGATGAGATCGGTTCGCTGAGCCAGTCGGCGGAGGCTATGCGCCTGTCAGCTGCTGCGCCCGCTCGCTCGACCTCCATCGGCGGCGACTACGACGGCTGATTTGTGCGCCTGCCTCCGACCTGAAGGGCCGGGATGCGGGATTGCTTAAGCCTTGGATATAAAGAACGCCCGACGCGTATGAATGCGCGTCGGGCGTTCTTGTATCTCGACACATCTTCTTCAACTTCTAGAATGGCCCGCGTGGACGGAGAATGAGCGACACGACTGCTCTTTCGAGCGAGTTGGGCAGCGGCGATAGCCATGGACCCAACCTTGCGCAGGAGGCTGCACCGGGTGCGGACGGCCACACCCATGAAACGCATTGCCTGAATTGCGGCACCGAACTGATGGGGCCGCACTGTCATTCCTGCGGCCAGCACGGGCATATCCATCGTACCGCCGGAGCGTTCTTCCACGACCTGCTGCACGGCGCGCTTCATCTCGAAGGTCGGACCTGGCGGACGTTACCCCTGCTTGCCTTTAAGCCCGGAGAGCTCACCCGCCGATACATCGCGGGGGAGCGTACCCGCTTCGTATCGCCGATGGCGCTGTTCCTGTTTTCGGTCTTCCTGATGTTTGCGGTGTTCCAGATCGTGGGACTGACTCCGTCGACCGATCTCAATGCAGAAGCTTCCAACGCCTCCGTCGCGGACCCGGATGAGGCATTGTCCGCACTGCGAAAGGAGCGAGCAGACCTGCCCGATGGCAGCCCCGCAGCGGTGGTTCTCGACACGCAGATAGGCGTCCTCGAGGCGGGTGGCGAACAGGGCCCGGATTCCACGACGACAGGTGAGAGAAAGAACGGACTGGACCGGCTGACAGAGGTGAAGACGGGTTGGGCATTTATCGATCACGGGATCGAGAAGTGGCACAATAACCCGGGGCTGATGGTCTACAAGCTGCAGGCGAACAGCTACAAGTTTTCCTGGCTGCTGATCCCGCTATCGGTGCCGTTCGTGTGGCTGATTTTCGCCTGGCGGCGGAGGTTCGGTGCTTACGACCACTCCGTGTTCGTCACCTATTCGCTCAGCTTCATGACACTGCTTTTCGTTTCCATCGCAGTGCTGAGCTCCATGGGCGTCAGCGAGGGTCTGCTTTCCCTGGCCTTCGTGCTGATCCCGCCGTTGCACCTCTATAAGCAGCTGCGCGGCGCCTACAGCTTGTCGCGGTTTTCCGCGGGCTGGCGCACGGTGGCGCTCAGCGTGTTCATCCTGATCGTGCTGCTGCTGTTCGTAAACGTGCTGCTGCTGCTCGGAGCGTTGGGCTAACGCACTCTAGAGCACCCCTAGGGTGGCCTAGCCAATGCCTAGGCCACCCCTGACGCGGCCTAGCCGCGCCAGAGATTGGGCCACAGGATCAGGCGCCTTGAGCCGCCTCCCCGCCGAACCGCTTGCCTGCCTTCGGGATCGACGATCCGCGAACGGGGCGCGGGGTAGCCGGTCCAGACGGGCGTTCCGGACGATCGATCTTGCCGTCTTCCAGCAGCTGCTTGATCTCGTCGCCGGTCAGGGTTTCATATTCCAACATGGCCTGAGCCAGAAGGTGCAACTGGTCCTGATGTTCGGTCAGCAGGTCCTTGGCGCGCTGGTGCGCAGTATCGACCAGAGTGCGGATTTCCGAATCGATCAGCTTGTTGGTTTCATCCGACGCCATCGTGCGCTGAGCGCCGCCCATGCCGAGGTAGCCTTCGTGCTGGTCCTCGTATTGCAGCGGACCAAGCTTGTCCGACATGCCCCACTTGGTGACCATGTTACGGGCCAAGCTGGTAGCATAGGAGATGTCCGACGACGCGCCGGAGCTGACCTTGTCGTGACCGAAGATGATCTCTTCCGCCACGCGGCCGCCCATGCTGACCGACAGGTTCGCCAGCATCTTGTCCCTATGATAGGAATAGCTGTCACGTTCCGGCAGGCGCATGACCATGCCCAGAGCGCGACCGCGCGGGATGATCGTGGCCTTGTGGATCGGGTCGCTGGCCGGCTCGTGCACAGAGACGATCGCGTGACCCGCCTCGTGATAGGCGGTCATCTTCTTCTCGTCTTCGGTCATGACCATGCTGCGACGCTCCGCGCCCATCATGACCTTGTCCTTGGCGTCTTCGAATTCCTGCATCGCCACCAGACGCTTGTTGCGCCGCGCGGCCAGCAGTGCAGCCTCGTTCACGAGGTTGGCGAGGTCAGCGCCGGAGAAACCGGGCGTCCCGCGCGCGATCGTGCGCGAGTTGACGTCAGGAGCCAACGGCACCTTCTTCATATGCACGCTGAGGATCTTCTCACGCCCGTCGATATCGGGGATCGGCACCACGACCTGACGGTCGAAACGGCCCGGACGCAGCAGCGCGGGATCGAGCACGTCGGGACGGTTGGTCGCGGCGATGATGATGATGCCTTCGTTCGCCTCGAACCCGTCCATCTCGACCAGAAGCTGGTTCAGCGTCTGCTCGCGCTCATCATTCGAATTACCGAGTCCGTGACCACGATGGCGGCCAACGGCGTCGATTTCGTCGATGAAAACGATGCAGGGAGCGTTCTTTTTCGCCTGTTCGAACATGTCGCGCACGCGGCTCGCGCCGACGCCAACGAACATTTCGACGAAGTCGGAACCCGAAATCGTGAAGAAAGGCACGCGAGCTTCACCCGCGATCGCGCGAGCCAGCAGCGTCTTACCGGTACCCGGCGAACCGACCAGCAGCGCGCCCTTGGGGATCTGGCCGCCAAGCTTCGAGAAGCGTTGCGGATCCTTCAGGAACTCGACGATTTCCTCCAGCTCTTCACGCGCTTCATCAATACCGGCCACGTCGTCAAACGTGACGCGCCCCTGCTTTTCGGTCAGCAGCTTGGCCTTCGATTTGCCGAAGCCCATCGCGCCCGATCCGCCGCCCTTCTGCACCTGACGCAGGGCGAAGAACGCCACGCCCAGGATCAGCAGGAACGGCAACGACTGGATCAGGATGTAAAGCAGCAGGTTCGGTTCCTGCGAAGCGGTGCCCGAAATCTGCACGTCCTTTTCGACCAGCAGAGCGGTCAATTCCGTATCGTTGGGAACGGGTACCGTCGAGAAGGTGGAACCGTTCTTGAGCTTGCCGGCAATCAGTTCCGGCGCGATGCGGACTTCCGCAACGCTGCCTTCCGCCACCCGGTTGCGGAAATCGGAATAGCTTATCTGCGTTCCGGCGGTTTCGCGCGGTCCGCTGAACATTGAAACTACCAGCAACAGCGCGAGGAAAATGCCACCCCACACCATGACGCTCTTAATCCAGGGATTGCCGTTGCCTTCCGGCTCGCGATTGTCGCTCATCGTCGGTCCTTGAGTATTCGCCTGCAATGTAGGCGCGCGCTGGTGAATGGCAAGCTAACGCCGGGAACCGCTCCGAACTGGAACGGCCGAAGCCCAGCACCTTTCAGCGCCGCTGCTAGAATTGGGCCGGAAAAGGCCGGGCCGCTCAGTTTTTGGGTCGTTCACGGGCCACTAGCAGAGCATCCGAAAGGTCGGCGCCCTGCTGGCCTGTTATCTGGAACATCCCCTCGAAGCTCTCGCCCTTAGCGACCTTGTTGAGATCGTCCGGCAGTTCCGCGCCGGTGATTAGCGGCACTAGTCCTCTCAGTCCCGTATCGCGGGCGCCGGCCACTACAGCGACCAGCGCGCCACCCGGTGCGTGGAAGCGAGCGACGTAGCCGTAATCGCGGTAGAAGGCAGGCGACGCCAGACTGCGGGCTTCTTCGCTCGTGTAATTCTTGTTGGTCGCCTTATCGATCAGCTCGTCATAGCTTTCGCCGATTTCGAAGCCTGACCCCATGAAGTTCACGTCCTCCAGCAGCGACATACCGCTGAACAGGCCAACGTAGATCACGTCGAAATAGTTCAGCATGTCCGGCTGCAATTCCGACGCAGCGAGGACGCTGACCGCGTGGCCCTTCTGCGAAAGAACCGGCACAATTCCGGTCAGGCCATAGGCAGCGGAGAATGGGAGGTAGTTCAGCCCCATGTCTTCTGCGCGACCATAACGTTCGGGAAACAGGTCCTGCATCCGCTCCAGATCTGTTGGCGAATTGACGCGGAAATCGCGGATAAGGCGACCCTCGTCGGGTCTGACGGGATCGATCTCGCCGTAAATGTAGTAGTCGCCGAGCACGATCAGCTTGGGGCGCGGAGAATCGAGGAACGGCTGCCAGATGGCATTGGCCGGGTTGGCCGGCTCCGGGGCAAGCAGACGTCCAAGCAGGAAGGCCGCGAACAAAGCCAGGGCGGCTATCGCGATTATCTTCAAGCGGCCGTTGCGCGGTGCGGTGACCGCTTGGGCCTCCGCCGGCTCAGCTTCGGGTGCGTCCTCAATGTGCCGCAGGGCATACGTTCCTGACGGCAGAATAAGCCGGCCACCACCCAAACCCGGCCCAGCATCGGAGTAGTATTCGTCCAGCCGCTTGCGCAGGCGATGGACGTAGACCCTTACGGTCGCATCATCGACGCTGGTTTCGGTATGGCCGAAGACCGTTTCGGCAATTTCCGCCTGAGATGCGGATGACGTGCCCGGCCCACGACCGGCCAGAAAGTCGAACAGTTCGAGCAAGCGCCCGCTCTCGCCCAGCACACCGCTGGAGCGCACTCGCGCAACTTCCGCATCGAAGCGGACTGCAGCAGGTTCATCCCTGCTCAAATCGACCAATTCCTTGTCAAAGGCGTCCGGAAAGCCGTGTGTAACGTGGTGTAACGGGCGGATTACCGTAATTTACTGGGAATGGCGAGCGCCATGGTTTCTACATAAACCAACAGACAGTGAGTGCAATGAAAAATCGTCGTAACTCTATGTTTTTTATATGTTATTTTTCGCCTTTTCGGCGCGTTGAGTCGCGCATTCGGTAAAGTTGGAACAAGCTCCTCGCGGCGGCGCAGCGGGTGTGCCGTCGCTTTTTGGCCCGCCCGTCCCTTGCATGGCGACGGGCGGGCCATTTCTTTTACGACGCAGCGCGACGCGACTGGCTGACGCGAGTTGATCGCCATTAGCCGGCCTGCTCTTGACTACCGATCCGCCGACTCACCTTGCGTTTGGTTAATCGCGGAACCCACGAAGTGGGTCGTCGTTATGTCTCTGGGTCGCTGCTGTGCACCGCAGCATCGGCTCCCTGCGGCCTAGGTCGCAATCAAAAGAGCGCAGTTTCCATGATTTAGATTGTGGCCCGACAGAATCCGCTTGCCAGCGCGGCACCATCATGTTGCACTGCAACACATACACGATGCCGACGCTACGGCGGAAGTACGTCGGGATCGTTCGAGGATTGCCAAATGACGATTCACGACCCGATCCTATCCCATCGAGCGCCTCCTCCACCGGGGGCAGAAATCCGTTCGATCTTCGGTTCTACCAATGCGCCGCTGGCTACGCGTCGTGTCGCGTTGGTCGGCACATTCACTCCGCGCAAGTGCGGCATAGCCACCTTCGCCACCGACGTGTTCGAAAAGCTGGGCGAGTTTCATTCGGACATCGGGGTGGAAGTTTACGCCCTCGATGATGCTCGCAACCCGCTCGAATATAACGGCATTGCCGGAACGATCGCTCAGGATGACGCGCAGGCCTATCTCGCCGCCGCCCGCGACATAAACGAAAGTGGCGTGGACGCGGTCTGGCTGCAGCACGAATACGGCATCTTCGGCGGCCCTGACGGCGAAATGGTGTGCGATTTCGTCGACCGCCTGGCTGCCCCTCTGATTCTCACCCCTCACACAGTGCTCAGCGATCCGAGCGATCGCCAGCGCGCCATTCTTGAGCATCTGGTCCGGCGCGCGAGCCGGATCATGGTAATGAGCCGCCATGCGCGAAACCTGCTCATCGAACAGTACGGCGCGCCGCAGGATCTCCTCCAGATATTACCTCATGGGGCTCCTGACCGTCCGTTCGGCCGCTCCGATCGGTTCAAGGAAGAACTGGGGCTTTCGGGGCGCGACGTCCTGATGACGTTCGGCCTGCTGGGTCCGGGTAAGGGCATCGAGCGAGTGATCGAGGCCATGCCCGCGATCATCGCACGGCATCCCGACGCCATTTATCGCATCGTCGGCGCGACCCACCCGAACCTCGTGGTCCATGAAGGCGAAGCCTATCGCGAGCGTTTGCAGGCCGAGGCCGAGGCGCTGGGGGTTGCGGGCCACATTCAGTGGGATAACCGCTTCCTCGACACGGACGAACTGCTCGACCAGCTCGAAGCCTGCGACATCTACGTCACGCCTTACTTCAACCTCCAGCAATCGACGTCGGGAACGCTGAGCTACGCGGTGGCTTTGGGCAAGGCGGTGGTTTCCACCCCCTATCTCCATGCGCGAGAGTTGTTGGTCGGCGACGCCGGACGCCTGATCGAGCCGGATAGTGCGAATGCGATCGCCGAGTCCGTGATCGCGCTGCTCGACGACCGTGAAGCGCTCCATTCCCTGCAACGCCGCGCCTATGCGCGGGGCCGCCAGACCATCTGGCCGCGATTTGCCGATGGCGCCGCAGCCCTCATTGACGCAGCCGTTTCGCCCGCCGCCCGCCCGGCGCCCGTAACCGCGACGCCCGGCCTCTCCGGCCTGCTCGGCATGTGCGACGGGACGGGCATTCTGCAGCACGCCATCGGCATCGTGCCGGACCGGCGCCACGGATATTGCGTGGACGATAACGCGCGCGCGCTGATGCTGATTAACGTCGCCGCCAGTATCCCCGAGCGGGAACGAGGCCGGCTGGCGCAGAGCTTCGCCTCGTTCATGCAACACGCGTGGAATCCTGAGCGCCGCGCGTTCCGCAATTTCATGAGCTTTGACCGGAACTGGTGCGAGGAACAGGGCTCCGACGATTCAAACGGCCGCGCACTGTGGGCGCTGGGGCAGACCATCGAATGTTCCACCGATGAAGACCTGCGCGGATGGGCGTGGAACCTTTATGAAGAGGCTCTGCCCCATATCGCGAAGTTCGGATCGCCACGCACGATCGCTTTCACGATGCTGGGCGCCGCCAGCGTCCTGCGCATCCTGCCTAGCCACCGTCCATCACACGAGGCGCTTTCGCAGGGTGCAGATGTCCTCAGCCGCCTACTTGATGCCGCTCGTCGACCGGACTGGGCGTGGTTTGAGGCAGTGCTAGGCTATGACAACCCGCGGCTGAGCCAGGCTTTGATCGAAGCCGGCCTTGTGCTGGAGAACGAGCAATATACCGCGGCCGGGCTGGAAACGCTCGAATGGATCGCGGCCAAGCAGCTCGCAGCGGGAGGACACTTTCGTCCGGTCGGTTGCGAAAGCTTCCACCACGAACATGCCGCGCCAATGCCTTTCGACCAGCAACCGCTGGAAGCGCAGGCCGCGATCGACGCATCGCGCGCGGCCTTTGCCGCCACTCGAGACGGGCGGTGGTTTGACCATGCCAAGGCGGCGTGGAACTGGTTTTTCGGCGCGAATGACCGCGGTGTCGTGCTCGCCGATCTCGTCACTGGGCGTTGCCGCGACGGAATTAATCCCCGCGGTGCAAACATAAACTGTGGTGCAGAATCGATCCTGGCCTTTCAGTTGGCGCATTATTCCGTGCTAGCGCTCGCCCGCGCACATCGGCGCGATTCGGTTGGAGGCGATATTGGGGATCAAGCACGGGTTGCCACACGGTCCGTTGCAAATCCTTGACGAGCGGCTGCACGCCGATCCCTCTCGCGTTGTCTTGCGCCCATTCCATCTGGGATGGCAGGCGAAGAATGCCGAGGGGAACCGCGCGCTCAGGCTGGTAAAGGATGTCGCTTCGCTGAGCGAGGATCAGGTACGCGCGGAATATGACCGCGTGCGGCAGGATTTCGTCGCGCGCCACTGGCAGACAGAACAAATGTTCGATGAACGCTTTGCGGAAGTCGAAGAATCGCTGGAGCTTGATTGCTCGGACTTTTCGCCGATCCGCAAGCGGCTGATCGGCGCGTTTTTCTGCCACGAATATACTTATGCCGCCGCCGCGCTGATGAACCCCTCCATCGTTCCGCACCCCGACCAGAGCGGTATTGCGGGCGGATCAGTGCGGTTTGCGATGTCGCTGCGCGCCGTGGGCGAAGGTCACATCAGTTCCATCGCCTTCCGCGAAGGCATCGCCAATCCGGACGGTACGTTCACGCTGTGGCCGCAAAGTTCGTTCGCCACGTCGGTCGACCTGGACGATTCGTCACTTCACGACAGCGAAAGCGGCGTGGTGGTGCACCGCCATCAGGACAGCAGCCTGTCCAACACGGTGATCTTTCCCATCACCGAACAGCAGGCGGGCGGGCTGGAGGATCTTCGGCTGGTTCGGTTCGACCACGGGGGCGGCGATTACGAATGGATCGGCACTTACACCGCCTATTCCGGCCGTTCGATCCGGTCTGAACTGCTCCGCACCGTCGACTTCCGCCGCTTTCTGCTCGAACCGATCGAGGGCAAGGCCGGGCGCAACAAGGGCATGGCGCTGTTCCCCGAAAAGGTGCGCGGCAAATATGCGATGGTTGGGCGGCAGGACGGCAAGAACCTCTATCTGCTGAAGTCCGACCGGCTGGATCGCTGGAATACCGAAGGCACGCTGTTGATGGAGCCCAAGTACCCTTGGGAATTCATCCAGATCGGCAATTGCGGCAGCCCGATCCTGACCGACGCGGGATGGCTGATCTTCACGCATGGCGTGGGGGCGATGCGCAAGTACACGTTGGGCGCCGCGCTGCTTGACCGCGACAACCCTGCCAAGCTGATTGGCCGCACCGCCGAACCCGTCCTTACCGCAGTCGACGCAGATCGTTCGGGCTACGTGCCCAACGTGGTCTATACTTGCGGCGCGTTGAAGGTGGGGGAACGGCTACTGGTACCGTACGGCATTTCCGACAGCGCGGTTGGCTTCGCCACGGTGGAGATCTCGACCCTGCTGGACCTGATGGTGCCATAGGGCGTTAGGCTGGCATGATCCTCGAAACCCGAACCGTCGAAAAGCCGTGGGGCAAGGACGTGCTGCCCAAGCCGTTCGAAACGCCAGAGGGTAAGCGGATCGGAGAAATCTGGTTCGAGCCACCGGCGGAACTGCCCCAGTTGCTGGTGAAATACCTGTTCACCAGCGAGAAGCTGTCGGTTCAGGTCCACCCTTCAGACACTCAAACGCTCGCAGCCGGTCTCGGCAAGCAGGGCAAGGAAGAGTGCTGGCTGGTGATCGACGCCGAACCGGGCGCGGCGCTGGGTGTGGGTTTCAAGGGCCCAGTCAGCGCTGATGAAATGCGAGCAGCCGCGCTGGATGGCAGCATCGAAGACCTGCTGGTGTGGCACGCGGTAAAGGCCGGTGACTTCTTCTACATCCCGGCCAACACCGTGCACGCGATAGGCGGCGGCTGTTCGATCATCGAAATCCAGCAAAACTCCGACATCACCTATCGCCTCTACGATTATGGTCGCCCGCGCGAACTTCATCTGGAAGAGAGCATCGCGGTAGCGAAGGGGCAGCCGCATGATGCTGCGCTACGTCGCCATGTGCCTGATAATGGCGAGGTTTCGCTGGTGGATGGGCCACACTTCCGGCTCGACCGCGTCGATGGCAATCCGGACGACGCGACCGCCGCGCGCTATACAGACGCGCCGCTTCTGGTCATCCCGCGTTCCGACGCTGTGGTGGTGGACGGCGGGATCGTGGCGCCGGGGCAATGCGCGCTTGCCAGTTCAATCGACGACATCGAATTCGCGCCCGGCGGGACGTGCCTGATAACGCAGCCCTGCGGCGAGGCCCGCTAGGCCGTTACCGCCCCTTCCACACTGGCGTGCGCTTTTCGACGAAAGCAGCCATGCCTTCCGCCTTGTCCTCTGTCGCTGCGAGCATGTGGAACAGGCGGCGCTCCAGGCGGATGCCTTCTTCCAACGGCAGTTGTTGCGCTGCATTGACCAGTTCCTTGGCTGCGAGCACCGCCAGCGGAGCCATCGCAGCTATCTCGGCGGCGACTGCGAGAGCCGCGTCGAGCAGGTCAGCCGCCGGGACCACGCGGGCGACAAGGCCCGTGCGCTCTGCTTCGGCGGCGTCGATCATGCGGCCGGTGAGGATCAGGTCCATCGCCTTCGCCTTCCCGATCGCGCGGGTCAGCCGCTGCGAGCCGCCCATGCCGGGGACGACGCCCAGCTTGATTTCGGGCTGACCGAACTTGGCGCTGTCGGCCGCCACGATGAAGTCCGCCATCATCGCCAGTTCGCACCCGCCGCCCAGTGCAAAGCCGTTGACCGCCGCGATCCACGGCTTGCGCACGGCGTTCACCAGATCGCTCTGCCAGAGGGCGAACATGTCCCCTGAGTAGAATTCGGACGATGGCTTGTCGGCCATCTCCTTGATATCCGCGCCCGCGGCGAAAGCCTTGTCCCCTGCGCCCGTCAGCACAGCACAGCGCTGGGTCTCGTCGGCTTCGAACGCAGAGAACGCGGCAATCAGATCCTCGAGAACCGCGCTCGACAGGGCGTTGAGCGCCTGGGGACGGTTAAGCGTGACGAGTGTTACCGCCCCGCGCGTTTCGACAAGGATATGGGCGTATTCGGTCATACCACTCCAAATGCCAGCATCGCGTCGGCGACTTTCTTGAAGCCGGCGATATTCGCCCCCTTCACATAGTCCACATGGCCATCGGGCTGCGAGCCGTAAGATAGGCAGCGTTCGTGGATGCCGTCCATGATGTCGCGCAGCATGACCTGAAGTTCCTGTTCTTTCCAGGAACGGCGCGAGGAGTTCTGGCTCATTTCCAGACCCGACACCGCAACGCCGCCAGCGTTGGCCGCCTTGCCCGGCGCGAACAGGACTTTCGCTTCACGGAAAAGATGCGTCGCCGCGAGGTCGGACGGCATATTGGCGCCTTCGGACACTGCCACGCAGCCGTTGGCGAGCAGCGCCCTGGCATCGTCGCCCAGCAGTTCGTTCTGGGTCGCGCAGGGCAACGCCACGTCGCAAGGCACGTTCCACGGAGTCTGCCCGGCGTGGAAGGTCGCGCCCGGGAACGCATCGGCATATTCGCTGATGCGGCCGCGGCGGTGGGTCTTGTGTTCCTTTACCCACTGCACCTTTTCCAGGGTCAGACCATCCGGATCGTGGATGAAGCCGCCGGAATCGGACAGCGTGACCGGCTTCGCGCCGAGGTGGATGAGCTTTTCAGCCGCGTGGGTCGCGACGTTGCCCGATCCGGATACCACCGCCCGCAACCCTTCGAGATCGCGCCCGGTGTGCTTGAGCATATTGTCGAGGAAATAGACCGCGCCATACCCGGTCGCTTCGGGCCGGATCATCGACCCGCCGTATTCCAGCCCCTTGCCCGTCAGCACGCCGGTGAAGTGGTTCGTGATGCGTTTGTACTGGCCAAACATGTAGCCGATTTCCCGGCTGCCCACGCCGATATCGCCGGCGGGCACGTCCACGTCGGCACCGATGTGACGGTAGAGTTCGGTCATGAAGCTCTGGCAGAAACGCATGACTTCGCGGTCGGACTTACCCTTCGGGTTGAAGTTCGCCCCACCCTTGCCGCCGCCCATGGGCAGGCCGGTGAGCGCGTTCTTGAAGGTCTGTTCGAACGCCAGGAACTTGAGCACGCTTTCGTTCACGCTGGGGTGGAAGCGCAGGCCGCCCTTGTATGGGCCGATGGCGTTATTGTTCTGGACACGATAGCCGCGCTGAACGCGGACATTCCCCGCGTCATCTTCCCAGCAGACACGGAACGAAACCACGCGATCCGGCTCTGCAATGCGGCGCAGTATCTGGGCGGTGTGGTACTGCTTCTTGTCCGCAATAAACCCGAAAATATCTTCGGCCACGTCCTGCACAGCCTGGATGAATTCCGGCTGATTCGGGTTATGCTGCCGCACCGATTCCATGAAACTCGGAAAATCGACGTTATCCGAAACCACCATGCTGTCTCCCTAGGGTCCCCCCGATTGGCGCGGGCTTATGGACCCGCGCCCTACCGCTAGACAATGCGAAAGTGGTTACCGCGCTTGCCATCCGTAAATGCTTGGCGCACTCGGGGAATCTCAAGAGAGAGACGGCTCTAGGGGGGATAAGGAAGTGTCGGGAATCCTGGCGCGCGTGTTGAACGTCGCTGCTGGCGCACTGGTATTGTGCGCGCCGCTACCTCTTTCGGCCAACTCCCCCGTCGCGAGCGAGAGCTTCCGCATCGGAACCGCGGGCGCCCTGTGCGAGGCGCAGGGCGTGATGCTGGGCGATGCCCGCAGCACCCCGTTCGATCGCAAGTGGGCCCTGATTTGCGCGGACGTGGATCGCCCCGTTGGCGCCGCTTACAGCTGGAAGGGATCACCCACCCCGACCGAACGCGTCGGAATCGGGCGGGACGTCGCGCTTGAATGCGGTGAGGCGCAAGGCGCGCAGGGCATGAGCCTACGCCGCTGCCGGGAACGCGAGACGAACCTAGAATGGAACAGCTACACGGTCAGCGCGAATGGGTGGCTGCACGTCGTGGAAGGGCTGGCCGCGTTCGACAGCGCGCTGCGGCTGACGCTGGCCAACCTGGTGGAAGACAGAATCGTCCCGGGCACTCTGGAGATTGCCACCATTGGCGGAACCGGATCGCTGGCTCAGGCGCGAGCGGCGCTGGGTGGCGGCGATCAGTTGATCGGCCAGGGCTATCGACGCAACAACGCGGGTGAATACACCGCGGCAGAGGAGTTCTTTCGGCCCGATCTGATCGTCAGCGAAAGCGATGACCAGGCTTCGCTGGCCGAACGGCGACACGAAGCGACGGTGAACCGCGCGCTCCAGCTGTCCAACCTGGGCCGTTACGACGAAGCGACCCGCGCTTTCGCGCAGGCGCGCGAGATGGGCCTGCTGGATGCCATTCAGGCCCGCCTGTTGCGGAATTTTGAGGCGATTGATGCGCTCAACCGGGGCCAGTTGGCGCAGGTCGCGCCAATTCTTGCCCGCCCCGTGCCCAATGTCGCGAGCCCGGTTGGCGAAAACGCCGGGGCGCTCAATATCGACCCCCTGCTGTCCGCTGGCCTCAATTCCGGCCTGTCTGCGGGCCTGACGGACGCGCTCGGGCAGGAAACACGCCTGTCGCGGGCAGAGCGGGCCACGATCATCGATGCACAGGCGCGCCAGATCGCCGCCACGACCTTGCGGTTGCAGGGGCGAGCGGACGATGCGCTGAGCGAACTTGCGACGGCTCGGACCGCGATGCTGAATGTGAAGCAGGGGCGGGTGCTGACGGTCGCTAGGCTCGAAGCGCAAATCCTGTCCGAGATGGCCATGGCCCACGAAACCCTGGGCCGTTACGGTCAGGCCGGTTCGCTCCTGCGCGAAGCCCTGACCCTGATCGAGCAGCGTTACCCTGACAGCGCATCCGTCGATGCCTCACGGGCTCGGCTCGCCTCCTACCTCGTGCGCCGCGGCGAGCGGACCGAAGCGCTCGGCATTTACCGCGAGGTTGTGAACCACGTCGTGGGTCAGCGCGCCGGGCTGGTCGGCCTTGAGAACCAGCTCAAGCCTTACTTTGCGATGCTGGTGGAAGACCTGCCCCAGCGACCGGGACTGGTGAATGACCTGTTCCTGGCCGCGCAGTTGATCGAACGGCCCGGCGCGGCACAGACTCTCGCCCAGCTCGCTCGCCAGCTTTCCGCCGGTAGCAGCGATGCGTCGGACCTGTTCCGGCGCGCCAACACCGTGGATCGTGAGTTGACCCGCGTTAATCTGTCCATCGCGCAAGTGCAGGTGGATGCACCGGAAACGGCGCTTCTGCAGGAAATGCTCGACCGCCGCGCGCGCCTTGAAACGGCACAGGTAGAGCTGCTCGACGCCCTTTCCGCCTATCCCGAATACCGGGCGCTGGCCCACAACTACCTCACCGCTGACGAGATGCGAGCCCTGCTGAAGCCGGGCGAGGGCTACCTCAAGCTCGTCCGGCTGGGCGGCGATATGTACGCGGTGTATATATCGCAGGACCGGTCCGCGGGCTGGAAGGTCGCGGCCAGCAGCCAGCAGATCGCCGATCTGGTGGGCCAGTTGCGCGATTCCATCTCGCTCAGCATTGGCGGCGTCAACGCGACCTACCCCTTCAATGTCGATAGCGCGCGCGCATTGCACGACGCCTTGTTCGGTCCCGCAGCTGCCGACATCGCCAAGCTGGACCATCTGGTGTTCGAGCCCGATGGCGCGCTGCTGCAGCTTCCGGTCAATCTGCTGATCGCGGATCAGGCTGGGGTGGACGCCTATCACGCAAGGGTGAACGCGGGCGGTGACGAGTTCGATTTCCGCGGCGTTCGCTGGTTGGGCCGGGATACGGCGGTCAGCACGGCGCTGTCCCCCGCCAGCTTCCGGGATGCTCGCAAGGCCCCCGGATCGAAAGCAGGGCGCGCCTATCTGGGCCTCGGACGCAACGAACCGGTCGGTGCGGTAACCAGCGCAGCGCTCACGCGCGGGTTCGACGCATCGGTGGAAGACGATTGCCGCGTTCCGCTTTCAACCTGGAACCGGCCGATCCCTGATGACGAGCTTCAACTGGCAGCCCAGTTGTTCGGGACGAGCAATTCCAGCCTTCTTACCGGCGCAGCCTTCACCGATGATGCGATCCAGCAGCGGCAGGACCTGTCGTCCTATCGCATCGTCCACTTCGCTACGCATGGTCTGGTAACGGCACCCCGCCCCGGCTGCCCCACGCGCCCGGCATTGCTGACATCATTTGGTGGCGCGGGGTCTGACGGCCTGCTCGAATTTGCCGACGTGTTCGACCTCGATCTCGATGCAGACCTCGTGATCCTTTCCGCCTGTGACACGGCCAGCCAGGCCGGGTTGGAAGCGACCCGCGCGGCTGGTCTGGAAAGCGGCGGCGGGCAGGCTCTGGACGGGCTGGTGCGTGCGTTCATCGGCGCAGGCGGCAGGCAGGTGATCGCCAGCCACTGGCCAGCGCCGGAAGAATTCGGCGCCACGCGGCGGTTGTTCGAGGCGTTCTTTGAGAGCGCACCCGGCACCAGTCAGGCCTCAGCTCTTCGGCAGGCGCAAGTGCAATTGATGGACGACGCTGAGACCTCTCACCCGTTTTACTGGTCGGGCTTCGCGTTGATCGGTGACGGCGAGCGGTCGCTGTTCAGCGGCTCCTGATCACGGCGCGTGGGGGCATGGCGCAAGAACACCGTCAATCGCGAGGCAGAGGAATTTTCTCCCGCGGGTGGCGGAGCGTGCGCGAAGCGGGGTCACGGCGGCTGGCGCTCACCGCGCTGCTGCTGATCGCGGCACTGCTGCTGGCGCGGTTCAGTTGGAGCTATACGGCGACGGGCGGGGAGGAACGGACCACCCCGATCACCGGTCAGGCGGAGCAGGCACTCTATGACGTGCGCAGCTTCATCTTCGCGCCTCAGGTCACGCAGGACGAGCGCATCCTGCTGATCGTCTACAACGATCAAACCCTGATCAACGCCCGCAAGCGATCCCCGCTCGATCGCGGGCTGCTGGCCACTACGCTGCGCAACATCGACAGCCTCGGCGCCAAGGCGATCGGCATCGATATCCTGTTCGACCAACCGCAGGACGAAGACGAAGACCTGATCGAAACCCTGCGCGCGATGAAAACGCCGGTGTCGGTCGCCTATGCCGAAACCGGCGTGAACAGCTTCGATATCCGGCACGAACAGCAGCAGTACCTCGAACAGTTTCTCGCCCGGCTGGAGGGCAGCAACGCGCACCCTGCCAGCATTGCGCTGGATAATGCGTTCGGCGTCACGCGACGCTGGCCGAATTCCTACGCTCACCTACCGCCCGTGCTGGGCCGTGCCATGCTGGATGCTTCGGGGCAGGCCGCGAAGACGCTGCCGGGCTATGAAGGCGCGATCCGTTACCGGCGCCCGGCGCTCGACGCGGAAAGCGATACCACGCCGACTTATGCGTCATTCCCGGTCGACAACTTCGCCGATCCGGAACTCGCGGCGGCGTTTGGCTCCATCGTGGAAGGCCGATATGTCCTGATCGGCGGCGACATCGTCGATTATGACCGGGTGGCCACCCCGATCACCGAAGTGACCGGCGAAATGCGCCCGCCCGGGATTGCCGTTCACGCGGAAATGATCGCCCAGATGCTGGACGACGAGCGTCTGCCCCAAGTCCCGCCGGCGATGCTGTGGGTAGCCGCGCTGCTGATCGTCGGCTGCTCTGCCATGACCGGTCTGGTCGAGATGCGCTCGTTGCGGGTCTATCCGCTTCTGGCAGCTCAATTCGCCGCCGTTGCGGGTCTGCCGTTCCTTCTGCACTGGCGCGGGGTCGACACCCTGGGACTTCCGGCCGCCGGTTGGATCCTTGGGTGGGCACTGGCCTTTGCGGCGGTAACTTCGGCCGCGCGCGCATCTGGTGCTGTCCAACGCCGCTTCGCTCAGGGTGCGCTGGGTAAGTACCTGCCGCAGGAAATGGCGGCGGAGATCATCGAACGCCCCGAACTTCTGAACCTGCACGGTGAGAAGAAGGAACTCTTCGTGCTGTTCAGCGACCTCGAGGGATTCACCAAGATGAGCCATGCCCTGCCACCGGAAACGGTGGCACGTCTGGTCAATCAGTACCTCGATGCGCTGAGCCAGGTCGTGCTGGATCACGGCGGCGTGATCGACAAGTTCGTGGGGGACGCGGTGGTGGCTTTCTGGGGCGCGCCAATCGCGAAGCCCGACGACGGCGAGCGGGCTGCTCGTGCCGGTTATGCCGTATGGCAGGCAGGCGAGACATTCCGCCGTTCTGTCGAAGAGGGCATACCGCCAATCGGCAAGACGCGCGTAGGCCTGCACTGGGGTGAGGCGGTGGTCGGCAACTTCGGTGGCGCAAGCCGTATCCAATACACCGCGCTGGGCGATTCCATGAACACCGCCGCCCGGCTGGAAGCCGCGAACAAGGCGCTGGATACCAGCGTCATGGCCAGCCGCGAATTTGCGGAGCGCTCCGGGCTGGACTGGTGGCGACAGATGGGCAGCGTGGTCTTGCGAGGCCGAAACAAGCCTGTCGAACTGTTCGAACCTGCGCCGGACTTTCGCGCGGACGACAAGGCAGCGCTGGATCGGGCAGTCGCGCTGATCGACACCGATTTAGAGGCAGCCATTTCGGCGATCACCGATCTGGTGAAACGCCATCCAAACGACGCCGGACTGGTGAACCTGCTGGAACGCACAAGAAATCTGGGGCCAAACAAGGCCTATCCGCTCGGTTAACCACGAAAATTGGGATGTTTTTCACTGACAACGCCCTTCCGGATTTGATAGGGCCAATCAGGGCACGAAGAAGGGAACGTGGGCAATGACCTTCCTTCGAAGGGGGATGATCGCAGCAGCGCTGGTTTCAACCGCGATGCTGACGCCGAGCGTAGTTTTGGCTGGTGTGGTAGTTTCTGCCAGCGGCCCTTCTGCGGCAAGCTTCCCGGTTGGCAAGAAGATCAGCGACAACGAACGGATCGTGCTTCGCGCGGGCGATACGCTGACCGTGCTGGATGGAGATGGCACCCGCGTGCTGCGCGGCGCCGGAACTTTCACGCTCGACCAACGCGCGGGGGCCAGCCGCCGCGGGACTTTCGCCGTGCTGACAGAACAGCGGTCGGCCCAGCGGATGCGGACCGGAGCGGTGCGCAACGCTGCTGAGGAAGGTCCGCGCCACTCACCGAACCTGTGGTACGTTGATGTCGGGCAGCGCGGCACGGTCTGCCTTACCGGCGATCAGCGCGTGCGCCTGTGGCGGGATACGCAGGAAGGCGACGCCACCTACACACTGACCGCCGCCAATCGCGAGCGCGTGACCGTCACGTTCGCGGACGGAGAGATGCTGGCCCCGTGGGACACGAGCGTTCTGCCGGTTTCGGATGGTGCGACCTACACTCTGGCAGGGCCGGGCGGTGCCAAATCGGGCGAGCTGCGGATCGCTGTACTGGCAGAGGTTCCGGCCGATCCGGAAAGCCTGGCCGAACAATTGATAGCGCGTGGCTGCACACAACAGCTGGAGCTTCTTTCGACAGCGCTTCTCGGGGCTGAAGGCTGAGATTTTAACGCCGGGGACGGCGCCAATCGTTCAGTATGATGGGGGCTAGGTCCTGCCTCCTTCTGCGGACGATTCTGGGGGGCGAATGACGGGATTGTTGAAGTGTCGGGGACTGACGAACGCAGCCCGTGTGGGGCTTGCGGCGCTGACGTGCGTAGTCGTGGCAAGCCTTCCCGTGGCTGCGTCGGCCCAGGCGGCTCCTGCGCCACCGACCCGCGACGAACTTGAGATTGGCCAGCCCTCTGCGACCTCCTCAAGACGGGTCCTGTCCGTTGAAGGCGACGTCGAGCGTGGCCCCTGCCCTCTCGCCGATCCGGCATTTGCCGCCAGCCGTGTAACCTTCAGCTCAGTGGAGTTCGGCGGACTCCCGGGTGTGGATGCCACCGTGCTCGACCCGGCGTGGCGCGAATTCGCCGGGCGTGAACATCCCGTGGCGGTTCTTTGCGAAGTGCGCGACCGCGCCGCGACGATCCTGCGGGATCTGGGCTTCCTTGCCGCCGTGCAGGTGCCTCCGCAGAGGATCGATCCGGGCAGCTCTGCCCGCATGGACATTCTGGCCGCGCGACTGGTGGAAGTGCAGCTTCGTGGCGACGCCGGCCGCGCAGAGCGATTGATCGCCGCCCATCTGGCCGGGCTGACGTCGCGCGAGTGGTTCAACACGCACGAGGCGGAGCGGCAACTGCTGCTGCTTCAGGATCTTCCCGGTTTCGATGTGCGGCTGGTACTGCGCTCTGCCGGGGGTCGGCCGGGCGATGTGGCTGGTGACGTGGTCGTGGTGCGCCGAGCTTACGACCTCGTGGCTGGTGCGCAGAACATCGGCACGCGGGCCACCGGGCGTGAAGGCGGCTTCGCGGCGCTCACACTGAACGACCTCACCGGCCTCGGCGATCGGACAACGGTCAGCTATTACAACACCTTCGACTGGAGTGAACAGCGGATCGGCCGCCTCGCCCACGAATTCGCGCTCAACACTGACGGCCTGCGGCTGGGTGCCAGCGCGCTCTATGGCGAAAGCAAGCCCGACGTGGGCGGCGCGCCGTTTAAGACTAGGACCTTCACGGCGGCGAGCTATCTCAGCTATCCCTTCGTGCGCCGACAGCATGAGACTCTGGCGGGGACCGCAGGGCTCGAAATCGTCGGGCAGGAACTTGCGTTCGGCGACAACCTGCTGAGCCGTGACAAGCTGCGGTTGCTCTACGCCCGGCTAAGCCACGAGTTGATCGACCAGCGCAGTGCGCGCGGGCAGAACGGCTTCACCGCCAGAGAGCCGCGCTGGCATAGCGGGTTCTCGCTGGAACTGCTTCAGGGCCTGTCGGGCCTCGGTGCAAGCTCCCCCTGCCCGACGGTGGCGGACTGCCTCCCACCCAAAGTGCCGATCAGCAACTTCACCGCCGATCCCAGCGCATTCGTCGTCCGCATCGAAGGCGCGGTGGAGGTCCGTCCAGCGCCCCGCGTTACCCTGGCTTTTTCGCCGATGGGCCAGTTTTCCGGCAGTTCGCTGCTGTCATACCAACAGGCGAGCTTTGGCAGCTACACCATCGGGCGCGGGTTCGATCCCGGCGTGGCGGTGGGCGACCGGGCAATCGGCGCCTCGTTCGAACTGCGCGTCGGCAGCCCGTTTCCGCGCCGCGCCGATCGCTTCGCTTTTGAGCCGTTCACCTTCTTCGATTTTGGACAGGCCTGGGTTGACGAGGCAGCCGGCGGCATCGACCCAGAGCCGGTCGTCAGCGCCGGTGCTGGTGTACGCGGACGCTGGGGCAATCGCGTTGACTTCGACCTGACTTTCGCGGTCCCGCTGAACCGGGCGGGGTTCCTCACAGAACGGCCTGACCCGCGCCTGCTGTTCACTATTACGACGCGCCTGTTGCCTTGGGGGAAATTCTAATGCGCCCGCCGATCAGGCCCCTTCTCCTCGGCAATTGCGCGGTTGCCGCTGTGCTCGCCGCCATGCCGCACACGGCACAGGCTCAGGCATTCGCCGGGACGCCCGACGTAGTAACCGGGTTCGCGAACGTCTTCGAAGTCCCCGACGGCGGTCCCGGTTTTCCGGCGACTACCAACGTGCAACTCTTCAACCAGGAAACGGTCATCAACTGGACCGCCGTCGACACAGGGGGCACCGGTTCGATCGACTTCCTGCCTGAGGGAACTCGGGCCAATTTTACCTATGATGGCTCCGGTAACTTTACGGTCCTGAATCGGGTCCTGCCAGTCGACATCAGCAGCGCGCCTACGGCCGCCACCATCTCGCTGAACGGCATTGTTGAAAGCACCAATACGAACGGGACCGCAGGCAACATCTGGTTCTACAGCCCGACCGGCATCTTCGTTGGCCCGACGGCGCAGATCACCGTCGGCAGCCTCGTCCTGACCACGAACGACATCCAGTTCGTGGAGAACGAATTCTCCGACCTCGGGACAATCTACGGTGCCGGTGGCCTCGTGGAATTCCGCGGCAATGCGGGTTCGACCGGGATGGTGGAGATCGCGGCTGGCGCGCAGATCAACGCGGTCGGCTTCGATTCCTACGTGGCGCTTGTGGCGCCCCGGATCGTGCAGAACGGCTCTATCAGCGCCAACCGGAACGTGGCCTACATCGCCGCTGAACAGGTCGACATGTTCATCGACACGGGGCTGTTCGATTTTACCGTGACGGTGGGCACGACCGATACCAACGGCGTGGTGCATACCGGAACAACGACCGGCGCCGCATCTGCCGACAGTTCTGACGCCAAGCGGATCGCTATGGTGGCGGTGCCGAAGAACGACGCTCTGACAATGCTGTTGTCGGGCACTATCGGCTACGCGCCCGCAACCGACGTTACCAATGAAGGCGGCACTCTGGTGCTCGCGGCGGGGTTCACGTCTACCAACCCTGCGGACCTTCCGGCGAACGAGCTGGGCAGCATCAGCATCGGCGAAACGACCTTCAACAACCACGTTAACGCCTACGCGACCGACAGGATCGACATACTCGCCCAGGGCGGGACCACCGATTTCGTCAACTCGACCAACCTGTTTGCGGGCAGCGCGATCACTTTGACTGCGGATGCAGGCGGCACGATTTCCGGTCAGGGACTGATTGCCAATTCTGCCCGACCCGGCCTGGGTGGGGCGATCACGTTCACAGCCAGCGAAGGCGGAAGTATCGCGTTTGGCCAAGGGCTGTTCCTTTCTACAAACAACCAGTCGATCCCCTTCAGCTCTCCGACGTCATTCTTTGACGGGACGGGCGGGCAGATCAGCCTCCTGGCTGACGGCGGTACGATTTCCGCTCTCTTCCTCAACGCCGCGGCCGACGGGACGGCCGACCAGCTGCTGGGGACCGGGGGCACTGGTCGCGGCGGGACTATCGAAGCCACTGTGACAGGCGGCGGCGTGATGTCGTTTTCCAACCTCTCACTTGATGCGAACGGTGTTGGCGGGTCAACTTTCGACGATAACAGCGTGGCCGGCAACGGCTTCGGCGGGTCGATTTCGCTAGTTGATAGCGGCGGCGTTTTTGAATTGGGCGACGTCGTCCTCAGCGCCACGGGCCGAGGCGGTCTCGCGGCGCAATCGGGTAACGGGACGGGCGGCAACATCGCCATCGACCTCACCAGCGGAACTCACGAATGGACGGAATTGTCCGCCGAGGCGTCCGGATTTGGCGGGGGCGTCTCTTTATCTGATGCCATTGCAGGGTCAGCCTCAGCCCTTTCAGATGCCATTCGTCTCACGGTTTCGGGCACAGGTGAACTGGCCGTCAGTGGGGACATCGTGTTGCGCGCCGACGCCAGGAGCGATGCCAGCGGAGCCGCAGGCTATACCAACCAGGCGGGCGGAGTTCTGGTCGAAGCGCTGACGGGCGGCAGCATTTACGGCTACACGCTCCAGCTGACCGCAGAAGCTCAAGCGCCGAGGTTCTCCGCCGTAGGCACCACCTCGCCCATCCAGCGCGGCGGCACAGTCAACGTGCTTGTCGATGGCGGCAGCATCACAACAAGCTACCTCGGCCTGAGCGCAAGCGCATTCGGCTCACCGGCAGACAGCGTGGCAGGCAGCGCCTTCGCAGGTACGGCCGAAGTGTCCGTGATCGATGGCGGCTCGCTGTTCATCGATGGCGGTGACGGCGGCTTTGTCGATCTGATGGGCTCTAGTAGCTCCACCGTGTCCGGCATCGCGATCTTCGCCGATGCATTTGGGGCGCCCGGAGCCTTCGCGGCGGACGCGGTGGGCGGCACCGCGAACCTGATCATTCAGGATGCGACCGTCGAAGTTCTTGGCGAAGTGACGGTGTCCGCTAGCGCCCGTTCGCTTGCGTCGTTCGGTGGAATGGAGGGCCCAACCCCTCGTGTTGGCCCGACCCTGACCGGCGGCGAAGCAACTGTAGAACTGCGGGCGGGCGCGACAGGCTCAGCCAGCCTGATAGCGAATGCGATGGCGATTCAGAGCTCCGGAGACGCGAGAACCAACCTGATCTCCGGCCTCGAAGAAGGCACGCTGTTCGGTCATTTAGAAGCGATCCTGGCCCCTGCAAACGTGCCCATCCAAGGCGACAACGGGAACGGCACGGGCGGCACGGCGCTACTGACCGTCGCGGCGGGCACTCTCGACCTGGGCACTCTAGTACTCGACGCAAATGGTCTGGGTGGAGAGTCTGCAGCAGCGAACGGCGACACCCCGTATCAGGCGGGTAACGGCACGGGCGGCACGACGCAGCTCTCCCTGACCGGCGGAGCGATCACACTGGACAGCCTGCAGCTCACCAGTTCCGGCGTGGGCGGGGGATCGGGCATGGACATGGCCGGGAGCGGTGGGGACACCGCAGCCTTGGCGGGTTCCGGCAGTGGCGGCAGCGCATTGCTGTTGGTCGGCGGAGGTTCTCTGAACACCCAAGATGCCACCGTGGCCGCAAACGGTATCGGCGGCACAGGCATGAGCCACATAACCGGTGGTGAGGCCAGCAGCGGCGGTTCGGGAACCGGCGGTACGGCCCGTGTGCAAAGCCAAGCGGGTTCAACTGCCAGCTTCGTTGCGAACACTCTCTCGCTGCAGGCAAGCGGTGTGGGCGGCGATGGCGGTGCTTCCGATGCGGGTGTAAGCGGCAACGGCGGCCAAGGCACCGGCTCTATCGCGACGCTCGCGCTGGGTGATGGGTCATTCACGCTGGGCGCGGTGTCGATCGACGCAACCGGAACCGGCGGCAACAGTGGTGACGCCAGCAGCGGCGCACCCGGCTCCGTCGGCGGCGAAGGCAGCGGCGGACAGGCCAGCTTCACCTTGGCAGATACCACGGGCCCCGTGGGTGCGCGGGGTATCGGCAGTGTGATGATCGACGCCAGCGGCGCTGGCGGCACGGGCTCGACGGCTGAGGCCGAGAGCGATGCTGGAACGGCACGTGTCAGTGTTGCGGCACTCAGCCCGGCTTCGGCGATCGATATCACCGGCAACCTCACGGCGGTGAGTTCCGGAACGCGAGCGGGACCAGTCGCGGGCATCGAAGCCACCGTGTCCGGCGCGCCGCTCACCGTGGGCGGCGATATGGTTTTCGAAACAAGTGGCGGCATCACGGTGACCGCTGCCCAGCCGCTGCGCGCGGACGGTACGTTGGTGATGATAGGCCGCAGCTTCGCCTCCACTGGCCTTCTGGAGTCCGGTGGCGCGATGGAGATCGCCGGGAACGACGGCATCGAAGCCGATCGCCTCGCGTCCGGCGGGTCTACCGTGTTGCAGTCATTTGACGGCTCAATATCCGTGACCCAACTGGCCTCCGCGAGTGGGGTCAGCGTGCGTGGTAACGGCGTCTCGCTCACCTCCACCGGTGATTTGCTGATCGAAGAAGCGGCGGCGAGCACTGGCGCGCTGACGTTCTCAACTGACGGTTCGCTGACGACCCAGTTCCTCAGCGCACCCGGTGCCATCACCCTTACTGCGGGCGGCGATCTTACTGCGCTGGACGGATTGAGCGGCGCCTCAATCAGCCTGACTGCCGGCGGTGACATCGTTTCCGGCGGCGACCTCACCGCGGATGGTGCGCTGACGATCGATGCGGGCGGCGCCTTCCAGATGTTCGGCGCGGGTAGTGGCACCACGATCACCGTAACCTCGTCCGACTTCCTCCTCGGCCCGGGGTCGACGCTGGGCGAACGCGGCGTCACGGAAAATCTAACGATCCTCGCCCGTGTTCCCGGCCCGACTGGCTCGGCGAACCGCATCTTCATCGGCGGCGAAACTGTGTCCGGGGACTACAGCCTCGACAGCAACGAGATGAACAGCCTGTTCGCGGACAACGGGATCACCTTCCGCGCGGTAGGCAACGGGGCCGCCGTTACCGACATCACGATTGGAAACTTCTCGCTGTCCTACGGAACCAGCGGCAATATCGGCAGCGGCGGTACGCTCGAAATCTCCGGCCCGACGGAAATCTCAATTGCGGGCGACGTCACCCTGACGACAAGTTCAGCCGCCGACACGTTCCTGATCGACCCCACGCGGGTGGAACTGAACACCGAGACCGGGTCTATCGCCATGCTTGACCCCACTGGCGCGGCCTTGGGGCAACTGCACATAGTCGGCGACACGATCGCCATCGCGACCGGCAGTGTGCTGGGGCAATTACAGAGCCTGACCGACTTTGCCGCCATCAAGACGGCATTGGATCAGCCCGGTGGCAACCCGCAGGCCATCACCGCAAGCTCCGTCACGTTCGACGTGGTCGACGGCCTCTACATCCAGAACAACGGCGCTTCGACCGAGGTTGCTGATCGCGGCGGGTTCATCGCAGATACCATTGTCATCAACACGGCGTCGAACGCCACCCGCATTGCGGTGAACGGCCAGCTGATCGACCAGGGCCAGACCCTGAGCGGTATCGACGTGCTCCCGCTGGTTTCGATCAACGGCAATTCGGGCGCTTCGGGCGGCCTGTTCAACCCGGCATCAACGATCAACGGCTGCCTGATCGTCGGGGCATGTGCGGCGCCGGCGCTGTTACTGCCCGACCTTCCGCGCGACACCGATCTGCTGACCCCGCTCAAGGCAGATGACGACAGCGATCCCGTGATCGACGAAGACGCCATATTCGGGGCACCGCTGATCGAGCTGGCACCGGTTGAGCCGCTGATCTCTCCGCCGCTGGTGGACGAACCGATCACCGGCGTAGGCAACGATGACTTGTGGGAGAGCGCATGCGACCCGGCGAGCGAAACCTGTTCCGAACGGAGCGGCGACAGATGACACCAGCCGACGCCGCGCAACGCCTGGGCTTCTGGAGAGCGCCGCTGGCGGCGGCCCTGTGCCTCTTGATCGGCACGCCTCTGACCGGGGCAACCGCGCAGGACGGCGGGAGCTATGTTGGCGTGGCGACGTGCGGCGGATCGACCTGCCACGGCCGCGCTGAAGGCAATGGCGAGATCGTGCGGCAGGACGAGATTGCGACCTGGCAGGAACCGAGTTCTCCCAGCGGCGCACACAGCCGGGCCTTCGCGGTTCTCAGCGGAGTTCGCAGCCGCCAGATCGCGGCCAGCCTGGGCCTGGGCGATCCGACGTCCGCGCCTGCCTGTATCGGATGTCACGCCACGTTCGCGCCCGCCGCAGAGCGAGGGCCGCGCTTCCAGCTTTCCGACGGCGTAGGCTGCGAATCCTGCCACGGACCGGCAGGGGAATGGATCGCCAGCCACTACACCACGGCAGGCGATCACCCGGCCAATCTGCGGGCGGGATTGAAAGCGCTGGAAAACCCGCAGGTGCGCGCGGGCGTCTGCCTCGACTGCCATTTCGGAAGCGCGAAGGGCAACCAGTTCGTCACCCACCGGATGATGGCTGCAGGCCATCCGCGTATTCTGTTCGAGCTGGACCTGTTCAGCGCTCTGCAGCAGCATCACGATGAGGATGCGGACTACACCCAGCGCAAGGGCCGCACCAACAGCGTGCTGCTATGGGCCGTAGGTCAGGCAGAGGCTGTGCGCCGGCAAGCGGATCTGTTCTCCCGCCCAGCCTTCGGCACGGAGGGGGTATTCCCCGAGTTCTTCTTCTACGACTGTCATAGCTGCCACCGCGCTATCGCCGACGGACCGCAGCGGCGGCTGACGTTCGAAACCAATCCCGCCCGTCCGATCCCGTTCGGCCAGCCGCCGTTCAACGATGAGAACCAGATCATGCTGGCCACGGTGGCTCGCGTTCTGGCCCCGTCGCAGGGACAGGCGTTCGACGTCGCCAGCCGCTCTTTCCATGCGGCAATGGGTGAAGGCCGATCTGAAGCAGCACAGGCGGCGATGAGGTTGAGGGATGCAGCCGCGACGCTGTCGGATGCCTTGGCACGCTCAGGTGGCGGGGATGCTTTCACCGTCATCGCTGCGATCGCAGACCGCACCACCAGCCCGCGCTTCACCGACTATGCTGGGTCGGCGCAGGCCGTGATGGCGGTCGACACACTGCTCAACGCGATGGTGCGCGAAGGGCGCGTCACCGTGGGGGCCGCAGCCGGTATCCGCGCTGACCTCAACCGCGCCTATGACGCCGTGCGCAGTGCGGAAAGCTACAACCCCGTGCGCTTCCGCGGTGCACTGGGACAGGCGGCCGGTGCCATCGGGAAGCTTCGCTGATGCGGCTGCGGGGGGGCACATCTCTGCTTTGCGTTGGGGCGCTGATTCTCGCGTCGTGCGGAGACGGCGGATCGTCGCCGACACCTGCACCCACGCCTGCCCCCGCACCCGCTCCCACCCCCGGCGGTCGCTACACGCCGCCAGCCCAAGTTGCTCTGAGCGCAGCCGATGTGGGCCAGGTCGTGGCTCAGGCGGTGGCTCAGGCTGACACGCTGGGGCGGCCTGCGACCATCGCCGTCACCGACCGGGTCGGCAACGTGCTGGCGGTATTTCGCATGAATGGCGCGCCGTCCCTCGCCGCCATCCCAGGCGCTCCGAACGGCGACAACATTGATATTCAGGGGCTGGACGTTCCGGCCGAAGCTGCGGCCATCGCCAAGGCGATCACGGGCGCATACCTTTCCAGCAGCGGCAACGCCTTTTCCAGCCGCACCGCCAGCATGATCGTACAGCCGCACTTCCCGCCCGCACCGACCACGGTCGGGCTGGAAAGTGGGCCGCTGTTCGGCGTGCAGTTCAGCCAGCTGCCCTGCTCCGACCTTGCAACCAGGTTTGGCGGGCCGGGCGGCGCGATGATTGGGCCGAAGCGCTCTCCACTGGGCCTGTCGGCCGATCCGGGCGGATTCCCGCTGTACAAGAATGGCGTCGTCGTTGGCGGCGTGGGCGTGCTGTCCGACGGGGTCTATGGCTTCGACGCGAATGCGCTCGATGTCGACAACGACGCGGACGAGTTGATCGCGCTGGCGGGCACAGTCGGCTTTGAGGCGCCTGTCGGCGTCCGGGCGGATCGCATCTTCGTCGATGGCACGTCGCTGCGCTATTCCGACGCGACTTACGCGGCGTTGGGCAGCGTGGGCGGGACCAGCTTCGCGGCGGCCAGCGCACGCGGCAATCTTGTACCCGTGACCGGGTATTATGCGGGCACGACGCTGCTGGCAGGCACGCCCTACGGCGCAGAGGCGTCAGGTGTGCGAGCAGCGACTTCCTCGGAGTTCACCAACACTGACGCCTTCGTTTTGAGCGACGGCTTGGGCGCCAATCGCTATCCGATCCGCGCCGGCACCGACGCGGCGGACATCGCCCAGCCGATCACTGCCACCGAGGCGCGGGCGATCCTTGAAGAAGCCTTCGCCGTGATGAGCCGGGCGCGGGCGCAGATACGCCAGCCGCTGGACAGCCGGGCGGAGGTTTCCATCTCGCTGGTCGATACGCGCGGGCAAGTGCTCGGCCTCGTCCGGTCGCCGGACGCGCCGGTGTTCGGGATCGACGTGTCCTTGCAGAAGGCGCGCACGGCCAATTTCATGTCGGGCTCATTCACCGCAGCTCAGCTTGGCGGCGGAGGCGGCGAAGTGCCGCAGTTTGTCACCGGGATGCAGGCATTCCTCGGGGCCGGTGCGCTAACCGGCGGAACTGCCTTTGCCGACAGGTCCAGCGGCAATCTTGCCCGCCCCTATTTCCCGGATGGCGAGGTGGGCCGCCCCAACGGCCCGCTTTCGCGCCCGATAGATCAGTTCAATCCGTTCTCCACTGGCCTCCAATCGGCGCTGATTCTGGGCAATCTCGCGGAACATCTGGGTTTCGTCACGGGCGCTTCAGCCACAGACACCCCGCAGCGCTGCACGGACCTGCCAGACACGGTAGCGGGGCAAAAGCGGCTGGCGAACGGACTGCAGATCTTCCCCGGATCGGTGCCGGTCTATCGCGGCAATCAGCTTGTCGGTGGGCTCGGCGTGTCGGGCGACGGCATCGATCAGGACGATATGATCAGCTTCTTCGGCCTGCATAACAGCGGCTTGCGGGTGGGCGGAATTGGCAATGCCCCGGCTGCGATGCGCGCCGACCAGATTGTCGTCGCGCTGGGCGGCGGACGCACGGTGAGGCTGCGTTATATCAGCTGCCCGTTTGCGCCCTTCCTCGACACCGCAGCTCAGAACGTGTGTCAGGCGCTGTGATGGCCAGCTCGATCCTTCTGCCACTGCTGCTGCAAACCGCGCCAGCGGCCGAGCCGCCTCTGCCGCCCGATCCGGCACCGGCAGCGGTTCAGGCGGACGATGCCCCGCCGCCGGTCGACAACGAAACCATCGATGGCCGCCGCCGCCCCGGCTACACAGGTGATCTGCCCGAGGCGGTTACGCAGGACAATGTCGGTGCCGTACGAGCACCCCCGCCCGAGGCATTTCCGACCGACACGATCCCTATCCCTGACCGCTGGCGGCTGATCAATGCCTTCTGCCCGGCGCAGGAAGTGTTCAAGCTGGTGCGCGACGTGTGCCGTTCACCGCTCGATCCCTATCACCACAACGTCCTGAAGGGTGACCGGCCGATCGATCCGGCCAAGCTTCCGTTCCTGCCGATCACGGGGCACGACTGGTTCTTCCAGGGCAATCTGGTCAGCGACACGGTTTTCGAACCGCGCACCTTCCCCATACCGGTCGGTGTGCAGACCACGGAGCGGCCGCAGAGCCTGGACGTGTTCGGCAAGGACGCCAGTTATGTCCTGTCGCAGACCTTCCTGGTCGGCGCGGCGCTGACCAAGGGGAATACGGCGTTCAAGCCGCCAGACGTCGAATACCGCGTGGCCGTGGCCTTCAACATAAACCACGTGAACGTGCCCGAACGGCGAGTCCTGTTCGTTGAACCCTCACGCCCGTCGCACCGCACAGATCACTTCGTGGGCGTGCAGGAAGCCTTCTTCGATTATCACATCCGCAACACGTCGAAGCGGTATGACTTCGATTCCGTGCGCATCGGGATTCAGCCGTTCCAGGCCGATTTCCGGGGCTTTCTGTTCAACGATCAGCAGCTCGGAATCCGGTTCTTCGGAAACCGCGACAACAACCGCGTTCAATATAACGTGGGCGCGTTCTGGCGGCTGGAGAAAGACACCAACAGCGGCCTGAACAGCGTCGTGAAGACCCCGCGCGACGACTTCGTTTTCATCGCCAACCTCTACCGCCAAGATTTCCTGATCCCGGCCCTGACCAGTCAGATCACCCTGGCGTGGAACCGAAACCGCGAAGCCGGTGATGTGGAGATCGACGACAACGGATTCCCGGTGCGCCCGGCGCTGCTCGGCAATCTGCGCGGGCATGACTACGACGTGGTCTATCTCGGCTATAACGCAGACGGCCGGATCGGTCGGATCAACCTGACTGCCAGCGCCTATGCCGCGTTGGGTGAGGACCGCGACAGCGTGTTCATGGGCCGCCCGTCGGACATCCGCGCGTTCTTCGCCGCCGGTGAACTCAGCTACGACCGCAATTGGATGCGCTTCCGGCTGTCCGGAGCGTGGGCCAGCGGGGACGGCAATCCCTATGACGACGTGGAAACGGGTTACGACGCGATCTTCGAGAACCCGATCTTCGCGGGTGCAGATACGAGCTACTGGATCCGGCAGACGATCCCGTTCGCAGGCGGCGGCCGTGTAATATCGGTCAACGGCCGCAACGGCCTGCTAAACTCGCTGCGGTCGAGCAAGGAGCAGGGGCAGTCGAACTTCAACAACCCCGGCCTGATCCTGCTGGGCGTAGGGGCCGATTTCGACCTCACGCCCGAACTGCGCCTGTCGGGCAACGCCAATCACCTTTGGTTTGAGGATACGACCACCATGCAAGTGCTCCGCATGGAGGGCTCAATCCCGAAGGATATCGGCTGGGACTTGTCCACCGCAGCCATCTGGCGGCCCAAGGCGACCCAGAACATCGTGATGCGGCTATCAGGCGCCGCGCTACTCGCCGGGAGCGGCTTTCGCGACCTGTTCGACAACACCGATGGTTCGCGGGCCTATTACTCCGTCCTCGCCAACGCGATCCTGAGCTACTGATGCGCAACGCCATCCGCCTTCTCGCCGTCGTGACCCTTTTCGCTGCCGCCCTGCTGGGCGGTAATGCCCTGCGTGCCGCAGGTGATGAAAAGGCGGTCGCACGCGAATACACCACCACCCCGCCCGCCCCCGCCTCGCAGACGATGGAAGCGATGATGGGCAAGTCGGAAGGTTGCTATTCGTGTCACGTCCAGACCGACGCGCCGACCATGCACGAAACGCCTGCGGTCCGGCTCGGCTGCACGGACTGTCACGGCGGCGATGCCAGTGTGCGCGGTAATTCGAACCTGCAGCACGACCACATCGACTACATCACCGCGCGTGACCGGGCGCACGTTCTGCCCAAGTATCCGGACAGCTGGCACTTCCCATCATCGGCAAACCCGAAGCGCAGTTACTCGCTGCTCAACCGCGAGGCGCCGGAGTTCGTCCGCTTCGTGAACCCCAGCGATTACCGCGTCGCCCGCGAGGCCTGCGGGGCCTGCCATATGGAAACCATCGAGGCGGGCGAGCGATCGTTGATGGCATCAGGCGCGATGCTGTGGGGCGGCGCATCCTACAACAACGGCATCGTACCGTTCAAAAACTACCTGCTCGGCGAGGCCTACACCCGCGATGGCCAGCCAGCCAAGGTGCTCAGCCCCGGAACGCCTGCGGGCACCGTGACCGAGGCGCAGAAGGCGCGCGGTGCGCTGGCTGAACTCTATCCCCTGCCGACCTGGCAGGTGGTGCCGCCAGCCGACGTGTTCCGGGTGTTCGAGCGCGGCGGCCGGACGATCAATTCGATCTTCCCTGAAATCGGCCTGCCCAACGTCACCGGCGCACTCCAGCGGCTGGAAGAACCCGGTCGGCCCGATCTGAAGCAATCCAACCGCGGCCCGGCCACCGGCCTGCGCGTCGCGATCCCAGTGCTGAACATCCACAAGACCCGTCTCAACGACCCGTTCACGTGGTTCATGGGCACCAACGACCAGCCGGGCGACTATCGCCATTCGGGCTGCGCTTCGTGCCATGTGGTCTATGCCAATGACCGTGAGCCGCGCCACAGCCTGACTTACGCCGAATTCGGGCGCGACGGGCAGTCGATCACCGTCGATCCCACGATCTCGGGCAAGCTGGAACCGGCCGGCAGTGGCCACGGCGCCGTAAAGCAGCCGGGCGATCCCGATCATGCCCCGGCCAAGGAGAAGGGCCACCCGCTGCGCCATGTGTTCACCCGGTCGATCCCGACCGCGCAGTGCATGAACTGCCACATGCACCAGCCGAACATCTTCCTGAACTCGTTCCTCGGCTACACCATGTGGGATTACGAGGCCGACGCCCCGTCGATGTGGCCATCGCAGCAGAAGTATCCGACGGCCGAGGAAGTGCGCACCATACTCGACCGTAACCCCGAAGGGGCCGCTCCCCGCGGCAACTGGGCGGACCTCGATTTCCTGCGCAACGTCTACAGCCTGAACCCCACGCTGAAGGACACGCAGTTTGCCGATTATCACGGCCACGGCTGGAACTTCCGCGCGGTGTTCAAGCGGGACCGCGAAGGCAACCTTCTGGATGCAGAGGGCAAGATCGTGGACCCCGACGATCCGGAAAAGTGGCGCCGCGAGGGCGAGCCTGAGTTCGTGCCGGTGGGCACCAATCCCGGCAAGACCGTGCACCTGATGGACATCCATGCCGAGAAAGGCATGCAATGCGCCGACTGCCACTTCGCGCAGGACAGCCACGGCAACGGGCTGATCTATGGCGAAGTCGCCAATGCGATCGAGATCGGCTGCAAGGACTGCCACGGCACGGCAGACGCCTATCCCACGCTGCGTACTTCCGGCCCCGCTGCCCCGCCGCGCGGCAACGATCTGGCCCTGCTTCGCAACCCGGACGGCAAGCGCCGGTTCGAATGGACCTACGATTCCATGGGGCGGCGCGCGCTGATCCAGCGGTCGATCATCGACCCCAAGCTGGAATGGGAAGTTGGGCTGGTGAAAGACAGCGTGGACGCTGAAAACCCGCACTTCAACGCCAAGGCCGCCCGAGCCAAGTTGATGAGCCGGAGCGGCGCGGAAACCGGCAAGTTCGAATTCGGCCCCGGCATCGAGGCGGCGGAACGCGCGCACCGCGACGAGGAAATGGCCTGCTTCACCTGCCACCTCAGCTGGACCACCAGCTGCGGCGGATGCCACCTGCCGATCGAGGCGAACTGGCAGAGCGAGGTTCACCGTTACGACGGTGAGAGCACCCGCAACTTCGCCACCTACAATCCGCAGGTGGCCCGCGATGAGATGTTCCAGCTGGGCAAGCACCAGACGACCAAGGGCAACCAGGTCGCCCCGGTGCGGTCCAGCAGCGCGCTGGTGCTGAGTTCCACCAATATCAACCGCGAGCGGATCTACATCCAGCAGCCGCCGGTCAGCTCAATCGGCTTCTCCAGCCAGGCTTTCGCCCCGCACTTCCCGCATACCGTGCGGACTACAGAGACGAAGACCTGCACCGACTGCCACCTGAGCGACAAGGACGATAACAACGCGATCATGTCGCAGCTGCTCTTGCTGGGCACCAACTACGTCAACTTCGTCGGCATGAACGCGTGGACCGGGCTGGAAGGCGGGTTCCAGGCGGTACGTGTGACGGAATGGGAAGAACCGCAGGCCGTGCTCGGATCGTACCTGCACCGCTATGCCTATCCGGACTATTTCCGCCAGTTCGTGGACGACAACGGGCGAGAGCTGAAGAACTGGACGCGCGGCAAGGCGTTCGACAGCAACCTGTCTGGCGAGACAAAGGCTTTCGAGGAATTCCGCAACGCGCACGAAGGAACTCGCGACCGTGTGGGCTGCCTGCAGTTGCGCGGCGAATACATGTACGTGGCCGAGGGCAAGGGCGGCTTCCGCGTCTATGACGTGGCCTCCATCGCCAACAAGGGCGTGTCCGAAGCGATCCTGACCGGCCCGTTCTCCCCACTGGGCCATGACACGCGCGTCGCATCGAAGAACGCAACCTGCATGGCGATACCGACCAACCAGCCGATCGACCCGCTCCGCAACACCGAGCAGATGCGCGAGATCAACCAGGAGCAGCCGTTCCTACCGATCTACAACTACGCCGTGGTGACGGACGCGGAAGAGGGCCTGATCCTGGTCGACGTGACCACGCTGTCTGACGGTGAGTTCCGCAACAACAAGCTGCGCCGCGCCGTGACGTGGAACGAGGGCGGCGTTTTGACGGGCGCGCGTCATATCGTTCTGGCTGGCGAAATTGCTTACATCGCCACTGCGCGCGGCTTGGCTGCGGTCGATCTTTCGGACCCGCTGCGCCCCAAGCTGTCGGCGTTCCGCCCGCTGCGTGATGCAAGAGCCAGCGCCATCCAGTTCCGTTACCTGTGGGTGACGGATGCCGAAGGCGTTAAGCTGTTCGACGTGACCGACCTGCGCAATCCCGTGGCCGTGCCATCGGGCACCGTGCCTCTGGCGGATGCGCGGCGGCTCTACATCGCGCGCACTTATGCCTATGTCGCGGGCAAGCAGGACGGCCTGGTGATCCTCAACGTCACCAACCCGACCGCACCGACCATCTATCGCAAGGAAACGTTCGACGGCCGGATGAACGACGTTGAAGACGTGATCGTCGGTTCGACCAACGCATCGCTGTTCGCCTATGTCGCGGATGGACGGAATGGCATGAAGGTCGTGCAGCTGACCAGCCCGGACAGCCAGCGCAACTTCTACGGTTTCAGCCCAGCGCCGATGCCTGAACTGATCGCTTGGGTAAAAACGCCGACACCCGCAGTGGCGATGTCGAAGGGGCTAGATCGTGACCGTGCGGTGGACGAGACGGGCGGACAGATTGCGGTGTTCGGTCGCCTCGGTTCACGCCCCTTCACTCGTTCGGAGATGGAGCGGCTGTTCCTGACCAAGAGCGGCGTGCCGTGGAAGGTGAACGATGCGCCGGACATGGCCGCTTGGATTCCCGGACAGGGGCCGAGGGTCGCCAGCGCGGTAAGATAACCTAAGGGTCGAGCGGGGATTATCCTCGCTCTGCGAACATCCCGCGCACCATCGGCTGCAGTGCATCCGTGTACCGCGCGATTGTCTGCCAATCGCCGACAGTCTCGTAATGAGAGACCAGGCTCTCGCCGTCCCAGCGATGCAGCGCATAGGTGGGCGGTTCGGTGGTGATGAGCGCGCGGTCGTCCGGCTGGTCCGGGTCAACCGGGCGCAAGTCGAGCGCAACCAGCGGTGCAACCGAGGGCGTGACGTGAACGGGAATGCCGCAGAATGACGCCGCCATCGGGCGATGCAGGTGGCCGCAGTGGATGGCAACGATCTGACTGCGCCCTTCCAGCGCAACGCCAAGGCGTGCCAGCCAAGACTCGTCCGGCGCAGGGTCCATCCAGTCGATACCGCTGACCACCGGCGGATGGTGCATGAAGATCAGCGTCGGAACACCGGGCGCGGCATTGAGCTGCGCGGTGAGCCAGCTCTGACGCCTTTCGCAAAACGCGCCGCCGTGTCGGCCCGGCTCGAACGTGTCGAGCATCACCACGCGCAAGCCCTGCTGCTCCACGACATAGTGCGCAAAACCGTCGTCGAGGCGGATATGCGGGAATGCGGCGACGAGTCCCTCGCGATTGTCGTGATTGCCAACCAGCGGCCAGACGGGAAAAGGGCACTGCTCCAGCAAGGCGGCCGTCTTGGCGAAGCTTTCAGCATCACCGCGATCCGTCAGGTCACCGCTGAGTACCAGCATGTCGGGCTCGTTTGGTGCGGAAAGCAGACGAGCCAGAGCGGCGCGGAAGCGTTTCAGGTTCAGCTCTTCCGGCGCGTCGTCAGGCGCGAAGCCGATATGGATATCGGTCATCTGTGCGATCAGCATACCGCCCCTCACTGCTTGCTTGCGATGCGGCGCGGAGCGGCTGCCGGCTCCACCCGTGGATGGTAACTGTGGCACATCGCGCAGCTTGAGGGCACCTCCGCCTTGCGCGCGCTTTCGCCCTGATGGCAATCGCGGCACTGAGCGATCCCCGGCAGCAAGAGGTCTGCCGAAGTGCTGGACTTATCAGCCGCGTGACAGCTGGAGCACTGCTCCTGCTTGTGCGCGTCGTGATCGAACCAGCCGTGCATGAAATAGCGCGAAGGCTGCGTGACCGGCATGACGGCGAGCGAGCCCGCTGGTCCCGCCGGGACATGGCATTCACCGCACAGCCCCTCTCGAGCCATCGCCCCCGCCAGCAGCGCCGTACCGGTCGCAGGCCCGCCGAAGTTGGCGCGATAGAGCCCGCTGGACCCGTACTCGCCCGGCCGCGTGCGGTTCTGCACAATCTGCGGGCGGCTCGCCCTGCCGAGCGCCAGAAGCTCTGCGCGGGCCTGCGTGGCATCGCCGTGACGAACCTTGCGGAACACGCCGCCGACCTGATCGATCACGAGGCTGTGGCAGCTCTCGCAATCCTTCTCCATGTCCACCGGCAGGAACCGCACGCCGTCGGCCGTGGTGCGGTGGCAGTCCTTGCATTCGAGGGCGTCGCCGTAACCACCCTCTGCGCCCAGCCGCTGCGCCATGCGGGCAACGCCGCCGCGCTTGTCGAGGTGCTTGTCATGCGGGAAGCGCAGCCCATTCCACTGTTGCGGCTTGCTAGATAGCGAAACGCGTTGAGGTTCTTTCTGGCCCGCTGCAGTAGTCAGCATGGCGTTGAATTCCGGGTGCGCCTTGCCGAAATCGCTGGCGTTGCCGAGAGCGGTATCGGTCAGCCGCGTATCCAGAGAGCCGTGGCAGTCGCTACAGAACTGCTCGCGCGCGGGCTGCATCCGCCCGGCGCCCTCATGCTCGGTATGGCAATCGGTACAGGCGCCCGGGCCGGGTTTGTTGAAGACATGCGCGATCTTCCACTGAACCGCCGCGCCCGGAGACAGGGGGCCGCGCGAATCTGCCTGACGCGATTGCGCGGCGTGGTCGGCGATGTCTTCGTGACAAGTGAGGCACGTCTTGTCGCGCACCGCGACAAAGGGTTCCGCGTGGCAGGCCTCGCAATTGTCTTCCAGCCCATGATGCTTGAGGCTGAGAGCGCCGGTGCGCCAGCTAGCATCCATCAGTGTCGCGCCGGAGCGGTCATAGTCCGGCTTGACCCGATCGCGCGTCATGTGGGTCCAGATCGGCACCGCGAGGAAGGCCAGCAGGATTGCGGCAAACGCCGCCCATGCCATCACGCGCTTGCCGGGCAGCGCGCCGCCGAGAGAAAATCCGGTGAGCGCTTCCGATTTATCCGGCGATCCATCCGCACGGCGCACCGTCACGGAAACGCGGCCATCGTCCGCCAGCCCGAACGCCAGCCGATAGGAAGCCAGACCGAGTTCCGCACCCTCGCGCGGATCGATTACCGCGTGCGTCGTGCTGCGGCCGTTGAGCGTGAAGCCCAGCGATCCGATCGCATCGATCCGAAGTTGGCCGTCGTCGGCGGGCGAAACGCGCACGTGCTGCTGCTCAACCGCGAGATCGGGCAGGTGCACATCGCTTTCCGCGGCGCGGCCCACGACGATCTGGTCACGCGCAAGCTCGCGTTCGCGAACGATCTCTCGGCCACTGGCGGTGAAGTCGATGGAGCGGATCAGAAAAGCCATTGTCGCGCTCACCAGTAGTAGAACACGCTGATGATGTGCGCGGTCAGCGCGGCGAGCAGCGCCACGGTCAGCGGCACATGGACGAAGAGCCAGACCTCCAGCAGCGCCCGCAGCCGCATGTGGCGGCGAATCTGGTCAAGCTGAGCCTTCCGTTTCCTCAGCAGCGAGACGACACGATCATGATCGGGGTCTGCGTTCGCGCCATTGAAAGCCGCCAGCGCGGCGGTGGTGCGGCAATTGTGGTAACGGCCGGTCAGGCGAGCCATTGCGCCATAGCCAAACGTATCCTGCTCCAGCGCCGCGATCACTCGGTCAGCCTCTTCACGAGGGAGCGGCTGGGCGGCCTGATCAAGCTGGCGATCAATGGCGGCAAGCGCTTCGACCATCTGGCCCTTGGTCATCTCGCGCCGGTTGTCGCTCAGCGACTGCGGCAGGATCGCATAGACGACCACTCCGTAGATGCCGCTGATGATCACCAGCAGCATCAGCACATAGGCCAGCGTGTGCACGTTCCAGCCAAGCTGGAACCCGGTGTGCAGAGTGGCGATCACGATCAGCGACAGGCCGAGATAGACGTGCGCGCTGGTCCATGCTTTCAGCGACCAACGCCCCGGCGTCATGGCTCGCTTGCGGATGCCCAATACGCTGAGCCAGACGATCAACCCGGCGCCAAGCGTGCCGAGGATATAACCGTACCAGGTCCCACCATTCGGGCGCGGGCCTACATCCGCGAAAACATAGCCCAGGATAGCGACAAGGCAGAGCGTTGAGGAGAGCTTGAGCCAGCGCAGGCGCCTGTGAGCGAGGAAGCTCTCGTGGTCGGAATCTCGGCGTTGTTCGTGAAAGGCGAGATCGGTTTTGGGCGCGCGGGCCATCAGCCGGCGTCCTCGGTCAGCTTGGTGAAAGTCAGGAACTTCTCCGGTGAAACGCGGATCGCAGCGCCCGTCGGGCACGCTCGAACACAGGCTGGGCCGCCTTCGATACCGCTGCACATGTCGCATTTGATCGCGACCTTGGGCTGTTCCTTGTCCGCGTGCTTCTTGCGCCAGGCATAGCTGGCCTCACCCGGCCCAGGCCCCGCGCCAAACAGCAGCCAGGACAACAAGCCCGGCTTCTTCGGCGGCTTCGCATCGAGCCGGATCACGCCGTAGGGACAGTTCCGCTGGCAGTTGCCGCAACCGATGCAACTGTCGTCAATGAACACCTCCCCGTCCGCACCGCGTTTGATCGCGTTGGGCGGGCAATCGGCCATGCAATGCGGGTGTTCGCAGTGGCGACAGGAAGTAGGCACGTGGAGGTGTGCGTATGTGCGCCCGGCTTCCCGATCCAACCGGCTGAGGCCATCGTGGCTGTCGGCGCACGCCTTCTCGCAGTTGTCGCATCCGACGCACAGCTTCTCGTCGATCAGCAACACGTCGGTCGCTTCACCGATGCCGTTATCGACCAGGAACTGAGCGGTTTGCGAATAATAGTCTGCCGCGCCGCCGAAGCTGTCCTTGCGGCTTTCGATGAAGTGGTTGACCTCGCGTCGGCCAGCCATGTCGGCCAGCGCTTTTTCCCGCAGCCGCGGCTTGCGTTCCAGCAGCGCGGTGAACGCCTCGCCCGGAAAGCGCACGACTTCGGATTTGATCGCGGCTTTGACCGTAGCCGTGCGCTTCGATCCGTCGATCACCGCCATTTCGCCGAAGTACGATCCGGCAGGCAGATACGAGAGGAAGACGGGGCTTCCGCCGATGCCCTTTTCCACAATCATCGACCCGCGGCGGACAACGTAGACGTCCTTGTCGTCGGCACCCTCTTCGATCACGATCTTGCCCGCGCGAACCTCTTTCACCTCGGCCGCGCTGACCAGTTCCGCCACGTCATCCGGCGTCAGCCCCGATCCGAACATCTGCAATAGCTGCCGTTCGACAAACACGCGGTTGACCGCCTGAGCGGCGCTGGGCGCGGTCGCCATCAGCTTGAGCGCTGCGGTGCGCGACAGTTCCATGCACACGGTGGGCTCCGCAGCGCGGATCGTCGCGCCGCGACGTCGGCCGGAGATCAGCCCGACTTCACCGAAGATGGAGCCCTGAGCGATTGGTACGGTCACGGATGGATCGGCGGGGTTCACCTCCACCAGTACCGAACCTTGCGCCACCGCGAACATGGATGAACCGGGATCATTGCGAACGAAGATCACATCGCCCGCGCCATAGGAATGAACCCTGCTGTCCAGCATCAGCTCTCGCATCTGCAGGGGCGACAACTCGTTCAGGATCACCACGTTGCTGCGGAACGTTTCCAGCCATTCGTCCACCGAGCGATTGCCCGGCAGGGGCGCGAACTTTTCGGCCAGCAGCGGCTCGTCAGCAGGCTTGAGACCGGCGTTCCCGTTCAGGAACTCGATCACGTCATAGCCCTGGTTCATGCAGTGCTTGATCAGCGGATATCCCGCGAGAGCACCGATCACATGGATGCCGGGCTTCGTCGTTTCGAAGCTGGGGCTCAGTTGCGGGAAGGAATCCGGCGCATCGCTTGAGAAGGCAACACCGCATGCTTCCACAAATGCGCGCGGCGGCTTTGATCCGGTGCGGGCGATGATGCGGTCGCAGCGGATGGTTTCCTGTCCGTCGCGTGTGTCCAGCACCAGCTCGCCGGGCTTCACCTCAGCCGGCGAGGTTTCCAGCCGGATGATTACCCGGCCTTCCGCCTCGGCCTCGTTCAGTAACTTGACGTTGGCCCCCTTGGCGCGGGCGAAATCGGTGCCACGGTTCAGGATCGTCACCACGTTTCGCTGCGCGTCGTCCGCAGCGAGGCCGAGGGCGTTTTCGATCCCCGCGTCGCCTGAACCGATTACCGTGATGTGTTCGTCAAAATACTCGCCCGGATCGTCCAACTGGTATTGCAGCTGCGGAAGATCGGCACCCGGAATGCGCAGTACGTTCGGGTTTCCCTGTGTGCCGATAGCCAGCACCACGGCTTCCGCCAGCACTGGGTCACGCCCCTTCAGGGCGATCGTGAACTCGCCCTTTTCGCCAGTAATGGCGGTGACATCGGCATTGAGGAGGACGTTGATCTTGCCTTCCGCGATCTGCCGATCCCAGGTTTCGAGGATCGCCTCACGTTTTCCGGCATCGAAATCAAGATCGCTGCGAAGCACCAGATTACTGGGCGTCGCCATGACGTGCTTGCCCTTCTGGTATTTGAAGATCGTATCCGAAAGGTGGTCGGACTTTTCGATCAGCACATGGCTTAGGCCAAGCGCAGCCGCACGGGCAGCGGCGCTTAAACCGGCCGGCCCGGATCCGACGATTGCGACTTTCACCCGATCAGCGGCCGAAGCAGCCACGTTATTCCCCCCAAGCGGTCGATACCGCCCTAACCAGCGACATAATAAGCAAGTGATAACGATCCGCCAGCCGTTTGAAGCCTTTGAAACGGCCTGCTATCGCCCCGCAGACAGGGAGGGCGCAGATCAATGAAGCAATGGATCAACCGCATAGGCGGCGGAGGGCTGGCAGCGCTGGCCGCCGTAGCGCTGGCTGGCGGGACCATCGCCTATCGCCTGCTCGATAATCCTGCGCCGACTGCGGAGCCGGCTGTGCCGGGCGATCCGATCGCCGAACTGGAACGCAAGGCCAATGCCGATCCGTCGAATGCAGGCGCGTGGCAGGAATTGGGCTTCGCGTACTTCGAGCGTGGGCGCTTTGCAGAAGCTGCCGAGGCTTATCGCCGAGCGAGCAGCGCCGATCCGAAAAGCGCGGTTCTATGGTCCTCGCTAGGCGAAGCGTTGGTCATGGCCAGCGAGCGCGATCCCATGCCACCCGCCGCGCGCGAAGCGTTCCGTAAAGCCGCCGAAATCGACCCCACCGACCCGCGCGCACGCTACTTCCTGGCAGTAGAGAAAGACCTTGCCGGCGACCATGAAGGGGCAATCGCGGACTGGCTGGCCCTGCTGCGCGACACACCCGAAGGGGCCCCGTGGGAAGACGATCTGAAGCGGACCATCGAACAGGTCGGAAAAATCCAGTCCATCGATGTCGCCCCGCGCATCGCCGCGGCAACCACAGGTCGCCCCGCGCGACTGCCCGATGTCATGCCGGGCATTCCGGGCCCGACGCAGGATCAGCTTGCTGCGGCCGCCTCTATTCCGCCAAGCCAGCAACGCGAAATGGCCGAAGGAATGGTGTCCAACCTCGCCGCGCGGCTGGAGCGTGAACCTGCGGATGTCGACGGCTGGATCATGCTGATGCGCAGCTATCAAACGCTGGGGCGCGCCGCCGATGCGCGCAATGCGCTGGGCCGCGCCGTGACCGCAAACCCCGGTCAGAAGGCGCGGCTGGAACGGGCCGCCCAGGGCTTGGGCGTTTCCTGACGCGATTACCGGCGCGCCAGTGCTTGCGAGCGCGCACGCCTTGCGGCATGGCCCCACGCGGAAAGTCTCGCAGGGAACGGCCGCATCAAGGCCGGATGGGAAAAGACCATGGCACATCGCGATCCGCTCGAAGGTAAGCTCGTCGTCCTGATTGGCGGCGGCGGTTTCCTGGGCACCCACGTGGCGCAGGAACTGCTGCGGCGTGGCGCACGGCTGCGGGTGGCCGATCGCAACCCGGAACGCGCGTTTCGACTGCGCCCGCTGGCCAATCTGGGGCAGATCCAGTTCATCCGCTGCAATGTGAAGGACCGCCGCAGCGTCGAAGCTGCCGTTCAGGGCGCCGATGCAGTCGCCTACCTTGTGGGAACATGGGGCAGTGACCAGCGGGCGCTTCAAGCTGATGGCGCAGGTGCCGCCGCTGCGGCTGCGATGTCCGCCGGGGTAAGCGCCTTCGTTTATGTCTCCGCCATAGGGGCGGATGCAGAGTCTGACAGCGGCTACGCCTCGACCAAGGGCGAGGGTGAAAAGCTGGTGCTGTCCGCCTTCCCCAAGGCCACTGTTCTGCGGCCATCGGTGCTGTTCGGCGAGTACGACAACTTCATCAACCTGTTCGCAGGCCTGGTCTCGGGGATGCGCGTGCTTCCGGTGTTCGGAAGTGAGGCCCGCCTCCAGCCCTTGCTGGTTGACGATGCGGCCGAAGCGCTCGTCAACGCTCTGGCGGAACCCTCAGCGCACGGCGGCAAGACATATGAGATCGCCGGCCCAGAAGCGCTGACCATGAACGATCTTCATCAACGGATCGCCACGGCTCAAGGTCGTGAGCGGACCTTCGTCGCCATTCCCGATGCGCTATCGGCAGTATTCGCGGCCATCCCCGGAACGCCAATGAGCAGCGACCAGTGGACCTTGCTCAAGAACGAGAACCTGCCTTCGGGCAAGCTGCCGGGCATCAAGGCACTGGGCGTGAATCCGCGTCCGCTGGCGCTGTTCCTTGATCGCTGGATGGTGCGTTTCCGCAAGCATGGTCGCTTCAGCGACAAGCGCGAGACCGCCTAACAGCGGCTCACTCCGCGAGGGGCTACTAAGCCTGCTTAGTTTCGGGCGGCAGCAAGTTGAACGGTTCCACCAACAGGATGGCGCCATCGCTTCCCTTGATTCGCACGCGTTCTCCCGCGGCGATATCGGGCCCGTGGGCAATCCATTCGCTGTCGCCCAGCTTCACCCTGCCGCTGCCACCCTCGATGGCCTGAACCACCGTCGCAGCTTCTCCGACCATGCGCGCACCGCGCCTGTTCATCAGAGGGTCGGAGCTTTCAATCGGCCTGTCGCGTAGAAACCGCCGAGCAGAAAAGGCGAAGATCAACGCCAGGCTGACAAAGTTCACCACCTGATAGGGCAGGGACATGTCGAGCACGGCCGTAAGCGCCCCTGTGATGATGGCCGCCATGGCGAGCCAGATCAGGTAGACGCCAGGGATCAACATCTCCGCCCCCGCGAGGACGACGCCAAGCGTCAGCCAGATCCAGTGCGTCTGAAGGCTTTCGAGCCAGTCCATCCGTTACGCCCCGCTGCGCGGCACGGTTGCGCGCGGCTTCCCGGTATCGAGCGGCGTTCCGCTCGGCGCTCCGCCTGAACGCCGATCACCCATCACTTCGCGCGCGAGTTCACCAATGCCGCCCAGAGTCCCAATGAGCTGCGTAGCTTCCACGGGGAACAGGATGGTCTTCGCATTGGGTGAGTCGGCAAACTTGGCCACCGCCTTGGTGTATTCCTGCGCGATGAAGTAATTGATCGCCTGATTGCCCGAACGGGCGATGGCATCCGATACCATCTGCGTCGCCTTCGCCTCGGCCTCTGCTGCGCGTTCGCGCGCCTCGGCATCGCGGAACGCGGATTCCTGACGCCCTTCGGCAGCTAGAATCTGCGATTGCTTCAAGCCTTCGGCGCGCAGGATGTCCGACGCGCGCTTGCCCTCAGCTTCCAGAATTTCGGCGCGCTTCTCACGTTCTGCCTTCATCTGCCGCGCCATCGCGTTGGAGATGTCCGCCGGCGGACGGATGTCCTTGATCTCAACCCGGGTGATCTTCACGCCCCAAGGGCTGGTGGCATGGTCCACCACGCCCAGCAGCCGCGCATTGATCTCGTCGCGCTTGGACAGCGTTTCATCGAGGTCCATCGAACCCATCACCGTCCGCAGGTTGGTGGTGGTGATAGCCATGATCGCGCCATAGAGGTTCGACACCTCGTAAGCGGCCTTACCCGCGTCGAGCACCTGGAAGAACACCACGGCGTCCACGCCGACCATGGCGTTATCCTTGGTGATGATTTCCTGCCCGGGGATGTCGAGCACCTGCTCCATCACGTTCACCTTGTGGCCGACCCGGTCAAACAGCGGCACTATGAGGTGAAGGCCCGGTTCCGCCGCGAGCGTGAACTTGCCGAAGCGTTCGATCGTGTAGACGTAGCCCTGCTTAACGATGCGCACGGCCATCACCAGAAAGATGACCAGCGCCACCAGAAGCGCAATCAGGAACGGTCCCATCGATGTACTCCCCCGCGAATTATTGCGGCATCGTAACCCGCGCCGTCAGTTGCGCAAAGCGAAAGCGCATGATCCTCGGCGGCGACCCTCAGCGCATCCGTTGCCTTGATCGAAACGCCGCCTTAAGGCGGACAAAATCAATAACGGACGGCAACGGAGAGGGAACGGCATGAAAATGTGGGCGGCACTGATGGCTGGCGTGATGCTGGTGGGTACAAGCGCGGGTCTTCTTGCTCAGGACGCTCCCCGCCCGGCGGCCCCTCCCGCTGGACAACGACCCGCCGGACCGCCGCCGATCCCGGCACTGGGCGATGGCCCTTTCGACGTCGATAGTGCCGATGCCAAGCTCCACATTGAGGTAGTCGCAAGGGGCATGGATCACCCCTGGGGCTTGGCCTTTCTCCCCGATGGCGGAATGCTGGTGACCGAAAGGCCGGGCCGCCTGCGCGTCATCCGTAACGGCGTATTGGATCCGCGGGCAATTGAGGGGCTTCCAGCAATCTTCAATCCCGGAATCTCCGGTTTGACGGACGTAGTGCTTGATCCCAATTTCGCCAGCAACCGGCTTATCTATCTTGCCTACAGCAAGGCGGCGCCCGACACGCCGGCAGGCGCCAGCCCGATGCAGACTGACGCCACGTTGGCCGTCATGCGTGCAAAATGGGACGGCGGCTATCGACTGACGGATGTGAAGGACATCTACGTCGCCAATGAATGGTACGGCAAACCGCCCCTAGCCGAGAAATGCTGTGGGCAAGGCCCGGCTTCGGGCAGCTTCGGCGGGCGCTTGGCCATCGGCGCTGATGGCAAACTTTACGTCAGCAGCGGCGACCGGAACTTCGGCGAACGGGCGCAGGATCCCGCCAGCGCGTTCGGCAAGATTCTTCGCCTTGAACTCGATGGAAGCCCTGCGCGCGACAATCCCTTTGCGGGCCGCGCTGGCTGGCTGCCGGAAATCTGGTCCATCGGCCACCGTAACCCGACCGGGATGGCCTTTGACCCGGCAACGGGTCGTCTGTGGGAAACGGAATTTGGTCCCCGCGGCGGCGACGAAATCAACATCATCCAACGCGGTGGGAACTATGGCTGGATGGATGTGACGCAGGGCTATCACTACAACGGTGAGCCCGCGAAGGGCGTACGCGAGGTGGAGGGCAGGATTGACCCCATCTGGGCATTTGGGCCCCCGTCTGCAAACCCTGGCAACATCGCGGTGTATCGCGGCTCGGCCTTTCCGGCCTGGGAAGGCAACCTGCTGATCGCAATGATGAACCGGTCGCTGGTTCGGATGAAGCTGTCGTCCGACGGACACGTAGTAGGGCAGGAAGTCCTACTGCAGAACCTCAGCCAGCGCCTTCGTGACGTGCGTGTCGCGCCCGACGGCGCCGTCTACATACTCACCGACGAAACCGACGGCGCTCTGCTGAAAATCACACCTCGCAGTTGATCTGCTAGGGCTTGGCGCGGTCTTCCGCCCGCTCTTTCGCCGCCTGGCGATTGAGCTGGCGGTTGACGCCAAGCACCTTGGTAATCCCAGGCATGTTGGGCAGGCCATCGTAGATCGCGCCAAGATAGGCGCGGTCAAATTCGGTCATCGCCAGAGGGGGTGCGGCTTCCTCGTCAAAAAGCGCCAGGATCGTGTCCATCGCCTTGCCGCCGCTATCGACCGGCCGCGTTCTGGCTAGGCCGCGCATGGTGGCGTAGTCGGCCAGTTGCATCAGCGTCTTGCCTTGCGAATCCTCGCGGTCAAACAGCACCAGAACCCAGACAATATCCTCGCGCATGGCGAGGTAGATGCGAGAGCTTGCCATCCACTGGCTGGAACCGGCGGGCAGGCCATCGCGCGTGCGCGTCACGGTAGCGGTCCAGACCCTCACCGGCCCTTCTTCCGCCATCAGCTCACGCAACTCGTGATAAGGCATGTCGCGAAATAGCCAGTGCCGCGACTCCTTGATTGCGCGGATCGTGGCCTGCCCATCGTCCACGAAAGCAACGACAAAGTTCGCTTCGCAGGTGCCGTCATCCTCGGTCATCCAGAGACCCAGGTCCTGTGCGTTCTGCCGGATGCGGTCGATCATCAAGGTCGCATCGCCAACGCTAAGACCCGAAATCCCCGGACACAGTCTGTCCCCCTGAAAGCGCGGGAGAGCCTCGCGGCGCAGCGCCCCAGGCACCGTGATCGAACGGGCCTGACGCGTGACCTCTGACTGGGTTGGAGGCGCTTCGGCGCGGCCAGTCACGACAATGTCGCCGGCTGGGTCCGCATCGCTGGCGTTCTGTTCAGACTGAGCCAGAACGGCCGAGGATAGCAACGCACCTGCCAGCCCCAAGCATAGCGGCAACCTCACGGAAAACCTTACGGCGCCCACGCTACTCGCGAAGCTCGCCAGCGCTCGCCCTCTCCGCATCTCTCGCCTGCAAGCGGAGCTGCCTGTTGACCCCGAGAACCTTGGTTATGCCGGGGAGGTTTGGCATCCCGTCGTAAAGCGAAGCCAGGTAAGCTTGATCGAAGTCAGTCAACCGCGGAGGCGGGCTTCCGGCAGGGTCGAAAAGCGCCAGGATCGTATCCAGCTTCTGCCCGTCGCCATCGGCCGGCTTGGTCCGAGCGAGCCCGCGCATCGTGGCATAGTCCGCCAGTTGGACAAGCGTCTTGCCCTTCACGCTATCCTTGTCGAGCAGAACGATGACCGAAGCGATGTCTTCGCGGGTCGCAGTGTAGATCTTCGAGTGCGCCATCCAGGTGTTAACCACCGGCGGTTCGTGCAAGCTTTCGCTCCTTGGAACGGGCATGCCATCACGCGTGCGCGTCTCGGTAATGGTCCAGACACGTGCAGGGCCATCATCGTTGAGCAAACGGCTGCGTTGGGACGGGCTCATATCGCGGAACAGCCAATGCTGGTTGTCAGCTATATTTTGCAGGTGGGCCTGCCCATCCTCCACGAAGGCGACGATAAAGTTGGGAGTGCAGGTGCCGTCGTCTTCCGCCAGCCACAGGTTGAGCTGTTCGGCATTGTAGCGCACACGGTCCACGATCAGCGATGCGTATTCGGGCACCATGCCAATCACGCCTGGGCACAGGCGAGCTTCAAACCGAGGCAGAGGTTCGTGCCGGATAGCGCTGGACATGTCTGTGATCGCGCGCGCCTGACGGCTGACCGCACTTTGCGTGGGCAACGTGCCCGTGACGACAATGTCCTCTCCATCAAGCTCGGCGTCGTCAGCTTGCTGGGCGGATTGAGCCCAGACAGGTGAAGCAGCGATCAGGATGCTGGCAAGGCTGGCAAGAAAACGTGCGCCACGTTTAATCATGGTGGGTATCCGCTCCGGTTTGCCCTTTTTTTGAAGGCTATTGTTTGAAGATTTTCAGCCCTGCCGCTTGCTCTATCGCCAGCCGACGTGTTGGGCCCGGAATGTTGGGAATGCCCTCGTAGAGCTTACCCAGGAAGATCTTGTCGAACTCGGTCAGCGACGATGGCGTGGTTCCCCCGCCATCGAACAGCGACAGGATCGATGCCGAACGCGCCGCTTCCGTCTCCGGCAGAGCTTGAGCAAGTGCCCGGAACGTCGCGTAGTCAGCCAACTGAGCGAGCGTCAGCTCTTGCACCGCAGCGGTATCGAAGATCACGTGCGCGCTGGTGATGTCTTTGCGTATTGCGCCATAGATCTTGGAATGAGCCATCCAGCCACGCGCCTGCGGTGGCTCGTTGAGGTTGTCCCTTCGCTCCACGATCATCCCGTCGCGAGTGCGTTCGGCCGTTTGCAGCATCGCCCGCGCGGGGCCGGTCTCGTTGAGCAGGCGGTCGCGTTCTGCAACAGCCATATGGGTGAAGAGCCAGCCGTGGGACCGGCGAAGGGACTCCACCATCCGCTTCCCATCAGGCACGAACGTCACGAGAAAATTGGCTTGGCAGTTTTCCGGCGGTGCGAGGCGGCGGCCGAGTTCTTCGAGGTTGGCGCGAATCCGCCATACCATCGCTTCTGCCGAATCGATCTGGAGGCCCACAATGCCGGGGCAGATTGGTGTTTCGAACCGGGCCAGCGGCTCCTCAACAGCTCGAGCAGTCGCGTGTGAGGCGGTGAAAACTGCGGCAATGGCAGCCATCGCGCAGGCCCCCGAACGGGCCAGCTTGCTATAAACGGACATGCACGCCTCCCCAGGCTTTTATGTCCCTTTATCAATCAAGGCTGGCCCGTGGGCAACGGCGGAGTTGTCGCAAAGCGTATCCGCCGTCCGACCGGGAGAATTCTCACCCGGTCGGGGTCAAATTATTGGTGGGTGATCAACCCTCCTTACGGCTCTGCCGCTTGCGTTCGTTCGGATCGAGGTAGCGCTTGCGCAGGCGGATGCTCTGCGGGGTCACTTCGACCAATTCGTCGTCCTGGATGTAGGCGATGGCCTGTTCCAGCGTCATCCGGCGCGGCGGGGTCAGGCGAACCTGATCGTCCTTGCCTGTGGAGCGGAAGTTGGTCAGCTGCTTGGACTTGAGGGGGTTCACCTCAAGATCCTGCGGCTTGGCATTCTCGCCGATGATCATGCCCTGATACAGCTTTTCACCGGGGCTGACGAAGAGGATGCCGCGATCTTCCAGCGCGTTCAGCGCATAAGGCACAGCCTCACCCTGCTCCATGCTGATCAGCACGCCGTTCTGGCGGCCGCTGATCGGGCCCTTGTGGGGACCGTACTTCTCAAAGAGCCGGTTCATGATGCCAGTGCCGCGCGTGTCGGACAGGAATTCGCCGTGATAGCCGATAAGTCCGCGGCTGGGCGCGATGAAGGTGATGCGTGTCTTACCGCCGCCGCTCGGGCGCATGTCGGTCATCTCGCCCTTACGCTGGGCGATCTTTTCCACGACGGTGCCGGAGAATTCGTCGTCCACGTCAACGACGACGGTTTCGTAGGGCTCTTCGCGTCCGTTCGGACCTTCCTGGAACAACACGCGAGGGCGGCTGATCGACAGTTCGAAGCCCTCGCGGCGCATGTTCTCAATCAACACGCCGAGTTGCAATTCGCCGCGGCCGGCAACTTCGAAAGCGTCCTTGCCGCTGCTTTCGGTCACGCGGATGGCGACGTTGGTTTCCGCCTCGCGTTCCAGCCGATCGCGGATCACGCGGCTCTGCACCTTGTCGCCTTCACGCCCGGCATAGGGACTGTCGTTGACGCCAAAGCTCATGGCCAGCGTCGGCGGGTCGATCGGACGCGCTGTGATCGGCGTGGTCGCCGAAGGGGTCGCGATGGTGTTCGACACCGTGGCCTTGGTCAGACCCGCGATGGCGACGATATCGCCAGCTTCGACGCTATCCACCGGCACGCGTTCCAGACCGCGATAGGCGAACACCTTGGTGGCGCGGCCATCTTCAACCTGGTTACCGTCAACGTCGATCGCCTTGATAGGCATGTTGACTTCCAGCCGACCGCTTTCAATGCGGCCAGTCAGGATGCGGCCAAGGAACGGGTCGCGATCGAGCAAGGTAGCGAGCATCTTGAACTCGCCGGTCTTGTCGAGGCCCGGATCCGGAACATGGCCAACAATGGCCTGGAAAAGCGGGATCAGGTTGCCTTCACGCACATCGGGATCTTCGCCAGCATAGCCAGCACGACCGGAAGCATAGAGGCAGGGGAAATCGAGCTGCTCGTCCGTGGCACCCAGCGCCACGAAAAGATCGAACACTTCGTTTAGAACTTCGTCAGCACGCGCATCAGGCCGGTCGATCTTATTGATCACGACGATGGGACGTAGCCCCAGGCCGAGCGCTTTGCCGGTAACGAACTTGGTCTGCGGCATCGGACCTTCGGCCGAATCGACCAGCAGGATCACCCCGTCGACCATGCTCAGGATCCGCTCCACTTCCGCACCGAAGTCAGCGTGGCCCGGAGTGTCCACGATGTTGATGCGGAACGTATCGGCGGCGCCTGGCGGCTTCCATTCGACCGAAGTGGGCTTGGCGAGGATTGTGATCCCGCGCTCGCGCTCCAGGTCATTTGAGTCCATTGCCCGTTCTTCGACGCGCTGGTTCTCACGGAAAGTCCCGGATTGGCGGAACAATTGATCGACAAGCGTGGTCTTGCCGTGATCGACGTGGGCGATAATCGCCACGTTTCGAAGGCTCATAAAACGGGTCTCTTGTATGGGGTATAGGCGGCGCGGCCCTTATGCGCTCCGGGGGGCGCTGTCCACCTCGTAGCGAAGGTGCAAGAAAGACTCTTTACTGGGGTCGATACACATCGCGTAGCAATCAAGGGCTTAATCCGGCGGCCAATATGGAATAGGGGCCGGGCAATCTTATATTATTGTCGGCATAAGCCCCGACTCCTGGAGACACTCGCGATGAACGATCCCGTCTTGGACAAAACCGCAGCGACGACGAGCCTGCACCCGCTCGAACAGCTTGCTGCGACCAACCCGGACGCAGAGATCTGGTGGGATTCGAGCCCGCTGATTTTCCCGAGCTGGAAGGAAGAGACGCTGGCCAAGGCGCCAGAGGGTGAGCGCGCTGATTGGAACGCGCAGCTGACGCGTTTCTATGACGACGCGACCATCCAGCGCGAAGGCACGATGGGCTTTCGTGGCGTAACCACCAATCCGCCGCTGAGCCTTCAGGCGATCAAGCTGGCTCCGGAAATGTGGGCCGCGGAAATCAAGAACATCGCGGCGAAGAACCCCGGCCTCGACTACGAGGGCGTGTACTGGACCATGTATCTGGACCTGGTGAAGAAGGGCGCCGACGCCATTCGCCCGGTCTATGACAAGTCCGGCGGCAAGTACGGATTCCTTTCCGGACAAGTCGATCCCCGCTTCGTGCGCGATGGCGACAAGATGCTGGCTCAGGGTCTGACGATTGCCGAGCAGGGCGCGAACGTCATGGTCAAGCTTCCGGGGTCCAAGGAAGGCTATGAGGTCCTGGAAGAGCTGACCGCGCGCGGTATCTCCACCAACAACACCACCAGCTTCACCGTGCCGCAGTACATGCGCTGTATGGCAGCGGTCAGCGCCGGCCTGCTGCGTGCAAAAGCTGCGGGCATCGACCTTTCGAAGTGGCGTTCGGTCATCACCCACATGTCGGCTCGTCTGGGCGAACTGTCCGACTGGAAGACGGAAGCCAAGGCGCGCGGCATCGAACTGACCCTGCCCGAAATCCGCGACGGTGAGGAAGCTGTGCTCAAGCGCGCGTATCACCACGGCAAGAGCATTGGGCACCCGTCCAAGATGCTGCAGTGCTCGATGCGCGTCGAAAAGGATGATCGCACCGGCAAGGTGGTCAGCCGTCACATTCAGGACTTCGGCGGCAGCGACATGGTCTATACCTGCCCCCCGGGCTACATCGCAGGCCTGATGACCGCAGGGCTTGAGCCGTTCGATCCGCACGCGATCGACCGGGAGCCCAACAAGGCGAGCATCGAAAAGCTGATGAAGCTGCCGAGCTTCCGCGCGGCTTACGAATTTGACGGAATGACGCCCGATCAGTTTGCCCACTTCGGCGCCTTCAAGGCGACCGAAACGGAATTCGCTGCTGCAACTCGTCAAACGGTCGATTTCGTACGGATGACAATAGAAAAGTAATCCAATCAGCACGCCCGGTTCGTCGCAAGTGCTGACGACCCGGGCGTTCGTTTATCCACGCGCTTCACCCATCTGATCCAGCGCGCGCAGCAAGTCGTCAAACTCAGCCGTTCCGTCGTCTACAGCAAATACAGTCTTGAGGCTGGAACCCAGCATCCTCAAGTTCGTCTGCGTAAGCAGTCCAACAGCTACAATTCTTTCATTTTCCATCGCAAATACCAACGCGCTACCAATTGCGCGAAACTCCTTTGCGGGATCAATGAAATAGCGGGGTCTGGGTTCCAAATATGATTTTTGCGCAGGAGTCGGCGAGAGACGTCAGACGCGCCGGAAATTGAAAACCGCATTCAGCACGAACACGATCAGACCGGCGAAGACAGAGACGATCACGCGCGCCGTGAGGTAGTGGAGCGAGGTGAACTCCAGCAGCGCCGCGTAGAAGATCGTCGTCACAGCCAGCCCAACACCGGCATTGACCAAGAACAGAGCGTAGCCGCTGGCACGCCCCCGGTCGGTCCCGCGAAATATCCACGCTCGGCCCAGCAAGTAATGCAAGGAATTCGCGACCAGGAAGCCGATGCCAGCAGCGGGCACTTCGGGAAAACCGGCCCACTGCACCAACGCGTAGAGTACCCCCAAACCCAGCACGAATACGCAGCAGCTAACCACTGTATTGCGGAAGAGCATCGCGCCAACGCGCAGCGACAGAAGGCGTGAGAGCAAACCGCCCTCACTCTCCGATTGAACTTGCGGAAAGATCGCCTCCCGTCGTGTGGCCCCGTCCATCAGGCGCCAACGGCTGCCATATGCTGGGGGGATGGAGTTGTGGGCTCGCCAGCGTCGGGCCAGTCGCCGCGGCGCCGCACGAAGGGATTGAGGAACAGGATCGGCAGCTTGAGGAACAGCAGTTCGGAATGGACGAGGGTATCCACTGCCAGCTCCCACCATTTCGGCTCTCGCCGGGAGTGGACGTGGAGCCAGTTTTCGTAGGGCGCCCAATGGCTTGGCTCGTCCTTACGGATGATCTCGAAGATGCGCACCAGCACGGGATCGGAACGGACGTGCGGGTTGGCAAGCAGGGTTTCCACCTGCCGGTAGCCGCGCCGCTCTGTAAGCGCGATCACGCGGCAGAGCCTTTCGAACAGTTCGTCACGGTCGATCACCTCTTGCGTGTCCAAGCGATCAATCGTGCGGCCGAACATGATCTCAATAAACCGATCGATGTGGCCGAACCGGCGCCCAAGCCGCAGGGGCATGGCGCCGCGCCGTTCGAACCAACGCCGAAACATCACATAGTGTTTGCGCTCGTCCGCACGGTGGCTCTCGATCGCCTCGATCAGCGGACGATCATCCGGCGAGCGGACGCGGACGGCATCCAGAACCCGGTCTATCGCGGTATATCCGCGATGTTCGTTGTAGAGATAGATCGACCCCAAGAGATCGAGATATCGACGGGCGAACCATGCCTGCATGCGCGCGCTCCCAAAGCCGCGGCCATGCAGGCATATTGCCACACAATGTCGCACACACAAAGCGTGGCGGCACCTAGAGGTGCCCTAGCGGCCTCCACCCCACGTATAACTGAGGGCAAGTCCGCCAGAAAACTGATCGCGAGAACCGTGGATCTGGACCAGCGGCGAGTCGGCCGCGTCGCCAATCAGCCGATCATATTTGACGTAGGTGTTGATGCCCCAATTCGGCCCCAACTCTGTCAGGAACGATGCCGTCGCGCCTACCGCTTGCACGCCGCCGCCGGGATCGTAGGCGGGCAGGCCGGTTGCGATCAAGGTTTCGGGTGTGATGCCGAACCACGCGTCCTGATAGCGACTGTTGCTCCACGTCACGCGGGGCCCGAGCGAGAATAGCCAGCGGTCTCCATCCCGCGCGACCCAGTCGGCACCGCCCGACGCGATCCAGCCCTTATGGCCGGTCACGCCTTTCCGAAGCTCGGCCCGGAGGCGGAAGCTATCGCTCAGTTCCAATGCTGCGAAAACGCCGGGTTCAACGCTGAACTTCACCGTCGGAACGTCGGCGCCAACATCCTTCGCCTTGCGCGCGCCTTCCCAGTTGATCGCAGGACCGACCGAGAAGCCGCCCGCGCGGATTACGGAGAAGCCGAAAGACTCGTCCGGCGCCTCGAATTCGAACGGTTCATCTCCCCTCGCCCGGTCAACGCCGACGAAGGGGCCAAAGTCGTAGGAATCGGAGCCAGGATAGCTGGGGTAGACCTGCGGACCGAGCGTTACTCGGTAACGATGGTTCGTTTCGCCTGCCTCCTGAGCGGAAACGGCAGAGGCTAGCGTCGTAGAGGCGATAGCTGCGGCGAATACAACACGGCGTTTGATCGGGAAGGACAGCGGGAAGCTCCTTTCGGTCGCACGGCACCCAGACGCGCCGCCCCTGCACTACCCGCCTGACGCCGCGCGGTTCCCGGCTGTCAGTATGGACCGCCGGGCACCCCTCGCACGGACCTCAGTCAGCCCAGTAAAGACGTTCGGGATTATCTATCAGCAGCTTACGCTGAAGTTCCTCGGTCGGCGCAATGCGCGGGATCATGTCCACCAGATGCCCATCGTCCGGCACGTTGTCCTGCATGTTCGGGTGCGGCCAGTCGGTGCCCCAGATGCAGCGATCGGAGTAATCCGCCACCAGCGGCGCGACCGCTTCGGCAAACTGGTTCCACGGATCGCCCGAAGGATCGAGGCGGTCGGGGCAGGTCGGCTTGAAATGAATGTCGGGACGGCTGTCGAGAAGCGCCCGAAACGCCTTCATGTCGACTCCATCCGGCCCCTGACTAACGTCTGGGCGTCCCATGTGGTCGATCACCAACGGAACCGGGATCGCGTCCATGAACGGGCGCAGTTCTTCGAGAATGTCAGCCTCGAAATAAATCACCACATGCCAGCCTGCCGGCAAGCGCCTGCTGACCTCCAGAAACTTGTCCTTCGGCGCATCGTCCACCAGACGCTTCAGGAAGTTGAAGCGGATGCCACGCATCCCGCCAGCGTGGAGCGCCGCAAGCTCTTCCTCGGAAATCGCAGGGTCGACCACTGCGACGCCGCGCGCCTTGCCGTTGCTCTTCGCGATAGCATCCAGGGTCGCGGAGTTATCGGTCCCGTGGCAGCTCGCCTGAACGATCACGTTCTTAGAAAAACCGAGATGATCGCGCAGGGCGAACAGCTTGTCAGGCCCGGCATCTTCCGGGAAGTACTTGGCCTTCGCGCTGAAGGGGAACTGCGCCATCGGCCCGAATACGTGGCAATGCGCGTCAACTGCACCCGGCGGCGGGGTGTAGCGCGGCTTCGACGGATTGGGATGCCAGCTTACGATACGGTCGGACATCAGTGTAACCTCCGGTCGCCCCGAACTGTCGAAGGGCAGTCGTTGTATTTTGCAGCAAAGTCCGGCGAGAGTTCAGGCGAACACCACGCCGTCCATCAACTTGCGCGCGGTGCGAAGCAGGGCGGAACTGACGACTTCGCCCGCGTCATTTACTTCCAGCACGCAGCTCATCTCGCCCGTAGGATGCTCGACGCTGAGGGTCTTGCGCTTGCCTTCGGGAATCGACGCAACCTCGTTCGCGGGCGAGCCTTCGAGCAGGCTGGCAGTCGCGACGCTTACCGCCGCCAGTACTCCGATCGTGGCATGGGCGCGATGCGGGATGAAGCTGCGAGCGCAGATCGCCCCACCCGCGCGTGGCGGTGCGACGAGGAACATCTTGGGGACGGACTTTTCCTTCACGTCACCAAGGTTCATCAGCGGCCCGGCGGCGAGACGAACACTTTCGATCTTCGCGCGCACAGCAGCGAAGCCATCGCCTTCCAGTTCCTCGCGCGTTTCGTAGCCGGTCGCGCCAAGGTCCTCCGCCTTCATCACGATGCACGGCATGCCGTTGTCGATCAGCGTACAGCGAACGCCCTCAATCACGTCGGCGGCATTACCCGTGGGCAGCAACGCCCCGCAGGACGAACCGGCCGTATCGCGAAATTCCAGCGGAATGGGTGCGTGGCTGCCCGGCACACCGTCAATCTTGGCATCGCCCTTGTAAGTCGGCACGCCTCCCGGCGTTTGCACTGTGGCGACGGCAACCTGCCCAGTGTTCTCCATGAAGATGGAGACCTTGGTTTCATCACCCGTGGCCGCGACCAGTCCGCGCTCAAGAGCGAACGGGCCGATGCCTGCCAGGATATTGCCGCAGTTCTGCGCGTCGGTGACGATGGCTTGATCGACGAAGACCTGCAGGAACAGGTAATCGACGTCGATCCCTTCCCGCTCCGACTTCTTCACTAAGGCGACCTTGCTGGTCAGCGGGTCGGCCCCGCCCATGCCGTCAATCTGGCGCGGGTCGGGGCTGCCCATCACGCCGAGCAGGAATGCGTCACGCTCGGCAGTGTCGGCAGGAAGATCGGATGCGAGGAAGTAGCCGCCCTTGGACGTGCCACCACGCATCCACATCACTGGCGCGGAATTCATGCTCAAATCCACTTCAGGCCCATGTCGGTCAGCTTCTGGCGGAAGCCATACATGTCGAGGCCCAGTTCACCCGCAGCGAGGCGAGCGCGCTTGTCACCTTCGTTGGCTTCGCGGGCGCGAGCTTTCTCCAGCACCTTCGCGGCATCGGCGCGCTTGACCACGCACACGCCGTCATCGTCGGCAACGATCACGTCACCCGGCTCGATATAAGCACCGGCACAGACGACCGGCACGTTCACGCTGCCAAGGCTGGCCTTGATGGTTCCCTGCGCGAACACGCGCTTGGACCATACGGGGAAGTTCATTTCGTGCAGGTCGCGCACATCGCGCACACCGGCATCGATGATCAGGCCGCGACAGCCGCGAGCCTGCGCGCTGGTGGCAAGAAGGTCACCAAAATAGCCGTCTTCACACGGGCTGGTCGGTGCGATGACCAGAATGTCGCCTTCGCGGCACTGCTCGATCGCAGCGTGAACCATGTAGTTGTCGCCCGGGGGCACGCTGATCGTCACCGCGGTGGCACCGATTCGGGCGCCGGGGTAGATCGGGCGCATGTAGCTGGCGAGCAGGCCGGTGCGGCCCTGAGATTCATGCACGGTGGCAACACCGCAGGCGCCAAGACCATCGACTACCGAGAGTTCTGCACGCTCGATATTCTGGACGACAACACCGCTCATTTCCGCGACTCTCCCTTAAATAGACGCGCTGTCCGGTGGACCCACGCGGCCGGTTGCGTCAAGGCTCAGTAAAGCTGCCGCATAGGTAGCCCGGTGCGGTCTGGCAAACTTGTAAGCAATACATACATTCTCTAACGGCAGGGCCACAGGATGCCAAAAAGTACTTCCCCTTCCCTTGCGCCATGTGTCGCACTGATCGGCTTCGGAGAGGCCGGAGAGCGATTCGCCCGTGCAGGCGACTGGGCGGGACACACGCGCGGCTGGGACATTTCGCCTGACCGGCGCGCGCTAATGCAGCAGTTTGGCATCGAGACCGGCAATTCGCCGGAAGAAGCGCTCCAGGGCGCAGGCGTTGCGATCTCGCTTGTCACTGCCGACGCGGCACTGCTGGCAGCGCAGCAATACGCCGCGCTGCTTCCCCAGGGGGCGCTGTGGTGCGATATGAATTCGGTGTCGCCCGACACCAAGCGGACCGCCGCCGAAGTGGTCGAAGCTGCCGGCGGCCGCTACGTCGATGTCGCCGTGATGGCGCCGGTCGACAGCGAACTGGCGGTTCCGCTGCTGATCGCCGGACCGCACGCCATTCAGGCTGAGGAACTGCTGGGGAAGATCGGCTTTTCCAATATGCGGGTGGTCGGCGATACAGTCGGCAAGGCGTCGGCCATCAAAATGATCCGTTCCGTCATGGTGAAAGGCATCGAAGCGCTGAGCTATGAGTGTTCAGAAGCCGCAGAGGCAGCCGGCGTTTACGACTATGTGACTGCCTCGCTCGACGCATCGGAAGTTCACCGCAGCTGGGCTGATCGTATCGCCTACAACCGGGAACGGATGGAAAAGCACGGTTTGCGCCGGGCGGCTGAAATGGAAGAATCGGCCAAGACGCTGCAAGGACTGGGAGTCGAACCGGTAATGACCCGTTCGACAGTCCAGTTGCAGCGCGAAGTCGGAATGAAGAGCAGGACCAGGGAGAAAACCTCGGCATGACGCTGATTATTGATTGTCACGGGCATTACACCACCGCACCCGAGCCACATAACACGTGGCGCGAAGCGCAGAAGGCCGCCTTCAAGGAGGGCAAGGCCGCCCCGCCCTATCCTGCGATCAGCGACGACGAGATTCGCGAAACCATCGAGAAGAACCAGCTACGCCTGATCAAGGAACGCGGCGCCGATCACACGATCTTCTCGCCCCGCGCCAGCACCATGGCCCATCATGTGGGCGATCAGGGGGTGAGCGAGGCATGGGCGGTCGCCTGCAACGATCTGATCTATCGCGTGGCAGAGCTCTACCCTGAGTGGTTCACGGGCGTGTGCATGTTGCCGCAAAGCCCGAAGGCTGACCTTACCGCCAGCATCAGGGAACTACGCCGCTGCGTCGAGGAGCTCGGTTTCGTCGGCTGCAACCTCAACCCTGATCCGGGCGGTGGCCACTTCACCCATCCGCCGCTGACGGACGAATACTGGTTCCCAATCTACGAAGCGATGTGCGAGCTGGACGTGCCCGCGATGGTTCACGTTTCGGGCAGCTGCAACCCCGCCATGCACGCCACCGGCGGGTTCTATCTGGCTGCTGACACCGTGGCGTTCATGCAGCTTCTGGAAGGCGATCTTTTCGCACGCTTCCCGAATTTGCGTTTGATCATACCACATGGTGGCGGCGCCGTGCCATTCCACTGGGGCCGTTATCGCGGCCTTGCGGATATGCTGAAGCAGCCGAGCCTGGACGAGCACCTGATGAACAACGTGTTCTTCGATACTTGCGTCTATCACCAGCCGGGCATCGATCTGATGGCTGAAGTGATCGAGACCAAGAACATCCTGTTCGGCAGCGAAATGGTAGGTGCGGTGCGCGGTATCGATCCGACCACGGGTCATTATTTCGATGACACTAAGCGGTATATCGACGCCCTGCCGATCGATGAAGCTGCTAAGCATGCCATCTTTGAAGGCAACGTGCGGCGGGTGTTCCCGCGGCTCGACGCCAGGTTGAAGGCGCAAGGCAGATGACCTCGGAAGACCATGCCGCGATCGCGCAAGGCTTCGCAAAATGCGAAAAGCCTGAACGCTACATCCAGCAGCTCGTCAGCCACTGGGGCCACAAAATGGCAACCAGCTATGACGAGGGCGACGGCATGGGCGTGTTTCCGTTCTCTGACACCGAAACCGCAGTGATGACCGCGCGTGAAGGCGGAATCGCAATTACCCTCACGACCGGCGATGCCGAGCGCAACGTGCATATGCGCGGTGTGATCGAGCGCCACCTCGACCGCTTTGCTTTCCGCGAAGCGCCGCTCGCTTACGAATGGACGGAACAATGAGCGACAAGAAACAGCGTATCGACATCCACGAATACCTCGCCCAGTTCGAGGATATTCCCGGCACCCGCGTGTTCACCGCACAGCGCGCACGTCAGGGCTATCACCTGAACCAGTTCGCGATGAGCCTGATGAAGGCCGAGAATCGCGAACGCTTCCTGGCTGATGAAGCCGCTTATCTGAACGAATGGAAGCTGACCCCGGCGGCCCGCCAGGCCGTGCTCGATCGCGATTACAATGCAATGATCGACGAAGGCGGTAACGTCTACTTCCTCTCCAAGCTGTTCTCCACCGACGGCAAGAGCTTCCAGTTCGCGGCCGGTTCGATGACTGGCATGACGCAGGAAGAATATGCCCAGATGATGATCAACGGCGGCCGTTCGCCCGAAGGCGTACGCTCCAAGAAGGGAGGCTACTGAGATGGCCAGAGTTACCACCGGCATCACGTCGAGCCACATCCCCGCGCTCGGCGCAGCCATGCAAACCGGCAAGACCGGCGACGATTACTGGGGCCCGGTATTCCGGGGCTACGAGCCGATCCGTGAATGGATCAAGCAGCCGGGCAACATGCCCGACGTCGTGATCCTCGTTTACAACGACCACGCCTCCGCGTTCGACATGAACATCATCCCCACGTTCGCCATCGGCTGCGGGGAAAGCTTCAAGTCGGCCGACGAAGGCTGGGGCCCGCGCCCTGTGCCTGACGTCGTCGGACACCCCGATCTGGCCTGGCACATCGCGCAGAGCCTGATCCTGGACGATTTCGACATGACCATCATGAACAAGATGGATGTCGACCACGGCTGCACCGTGCCGTTGAGCATGGTGTTCGGTGAGCCCGAGGAATGGCCCTGCAAGGTCATCCCGTTCCCGGTCAACGTCGTGACCTACCCGCCGCCCTCGGGCCGTCGCTGCTACAACTTGGGCGACAGCATCCGCGCTGCGGTTGAGAGCTTCCCTGAAGACCTCAACGTGCACGTCTGGGGCACGGGCGGCATGAGCCACCAGTTGCAGGGTCCGCGCGCGGGCCTGATCAACAAGGACTTCGATCTCGCGTTCATCGATCAGTTGATCAACGACCCCGAGACGCTGAGCCTGAAGCCGCACATCGAGTACCTGCGTGAATCCGGCTCCGAAGGCATCGAACTGGTCATGTGGCTGATCATGCGCGGCGCGCTGAGCGAGAAGGTGAAGGATCTCTACACCTTCTACCACATCCCTGCTTCCAACACCGCGCTGGGTGCGCTGATCCTCCAGCCGGAGGATACGGCGGGCGAGGCTCTTGAGCCGCGCAAGGTGTTGAGCGGCCACAGCCTGACGGAAGCGGCCTAACCCAAACGCCCCTCCTGTTCGCAGGAGGGGCGCCGGGGTGTGCTTTCGTGCCCGCCCCTCTACTGACGTAACCCTTTGCCCCTCCCCAAGGCGGGAGGGGGCGTTGCAGGAGCATCTCCCATGCGTATCGCACTCGTCGGCGCCGGGGCTTTCGGTGAAAAGCACCTCGACGGCCTCAAGAACATCGACGGCGTTGAAATCGCCTCAGTCATCTCGCGCCGTGCAGAGCAGGCAGCCGAAGTGGCTGCCAAGTACGGCGCGCCGCATCACGGCACGGAACTGTCAGAAGCGCTGGCCCTGCCTGACGTTGACGCGGTGATCCTGTGCACCCCCACACAGATGCACGCCGAACAGGCGATTGCGTGCATGAACGCGGGCAAGCACGTTCAGGTGGAAATCCCGCTGTCGGACACTTGGGCCGATGCGGAAGCGGTTCTGAAGAAGCAGCAGGAAACCGGCCTCGTGTGCATGGTCGGTCACACGCGCCGCTTCAATCCCAGCCACCAGTACGTCCATAACAAGATCGTCGCGGGTGAACTGTCGATCCAGCAGATGGACGTTCAGACCTATTTCTTCCGCCGCAAGAACATGAACGCCAAGGGCGAACCGCGTTCGTGGACGGACCACCTGCTGTGGCACCACGCGGCCCACACGATCGACCTGTTCGCCTATCAGGCCGGCAAGATCGTTACCGCCAATGCTATTCAGGGCCCGAAGCACCCGGAGCTGGGCATCGCCATGGACATGTCGATCCAGTTGAAGAGCGAGAGCGGCGCGATCTGCACGCTGAGCCTGTCGTTCAACAACGACGGCCCGCTGGGCACCTTCTTCCGCTACATTGGCGACACGGCGACCTACATCGCGCGTTACGACGATCTGGTGACCGGCAAGGAAGAACCGGTCGACCTCACCGGCGTAACCGTCAGCAACAACGGCATCGAACTTCAGGATCGCGAGTTCATAGCTGCGATCCGCGAAGGGCGTGAGCCCAACAGCTCCGTCGCGCAGGTGCTGGACTGCTATCGCGTGATCGGTGAACTGGCTGCCAGCCTCGAGGCGCAAGACGGCTGGTCCTGATACTTTAACGGTTCTTGACCGCGCGAGCATGTAGGTCGATCACATCATCAGAACATAATCTGAGAGGTGTGATGGCTGAACTGGACAGGATCCTGGGCGAAGCCCGGGAAACGCACAGCTTGATGCAAAGCGCGGTCAGGACTTCCGGCGACAGGGCAGTGCGAGATATCGTACGCCTGCGAACCCGCTTCGCGACACTCGTTGCCGAGATGATGGGGGCCATCAAGACGGACCCCCGACTTGCCGCCCGGCAGGACCTGGCGCAGGAATTCGAAACCAAGTTCTTCGAAATGCGTCAGGCGCTGGCCCAACACCAGGCCAAGTGGCGCAGCACCAATATCGATGCCGATCCAGCGGGATATCGCCGATCGACCGATGAACTGGGCCGCAAGCAAGACCACTTCTACAACTGGGCTGCCGAAGTACTGAAGGCCTAGAAAGCCTCAGCCGGTCGCGTCGCGAAGGCGCATTGTAGGAAGGGGTTGCGACTTCGGGGTCGCCTCTGCATGAGGCGCGAATGACTTTCGGAAAACGCAAGATCGCGGGCACCTCGCTCCACCCCGTCGGCCTCGGCTGCATGAATCTGTCTTGGGCCTACGGCACCCCGCCCAGCCATGAACGCGGCGTAGAGCTGCTCAACCGCGCGCTCGACCTCGGCTACGACCACCTCGACACCGCCAGCCTCTATGGCGACGGCGCGAACGAGGAACTCATTGCCACCGCGCTGAAGGGGCGCCGCAACGAGTTCTTCCTCGCTTCGAAGTGCGGCATCGTGGCCGATGGCGCCAAGCGTTCGGTCGATTGCAGCCCGAAGGCGATCGCCGAAGTGCTCGAAGGTAGCCTGAAGCGCCTCGAAGTCGATCACATCGATCTCTATTACATGCACCGGTTCGATCCGAAGGTGCCGATCGCGGATTCGGTCGGCGCGCTGAAAGACGCGATCGATGCGGGCAAGATCGGCGCCTATGGCGTTTCCGAATGGAGCTCTGCCCATATTCGTGAGGCGCACGCGGTTCATCCGATGGCGGCCGTGCAGACCGAATATTCGCTGTGGACGCGCAACGTCGAACTGGGCGTGCTGGATACGTGCCGCGAACTCGATATCGCGCTCGTGGCGTTTTCCTCCACGGGGCGCGGCGCGTTGGGTGGTGAGGTTCGCGATCCTTCCACGCTGGAAGATAGCGACCTGCGCACCAAGATGCCGCGCTTCAATGCCGAGAATTGGCCGCATAATCTCGCGCTGATCGACCAGTTCGTGACGCTGGCCCGTGAAGCAGGCGTTACTCCGGGCCAGTTGGCGCAAGCGTGGGTTCTGAGCCGCGGAGACCATGTCCATGTCATCCCCGGCACGACCAGCCTGACGCATCTGGAAGAAAATTATCGGGCCGCTGAGGCACCGATTGGGCAAGACGTGCTCGATCAGGCTGACGCTCTGATCAATCACCGCACCATCCGTGGCCATCGTTACCACGATGCCATTCGGCCGACGATCGATACCGAGGAGTTTGAAGCGGCGTGAGCGAGGTACGGGCGCAAATCGGCTATTCCGCGCGAACAGAGCAGCGGCCCTATTTCTACGCCAACGCGCATGAAAATGACTACGTGCCGCTCGCCCCCGCTGAGGTAAAGATCAGCGACGCGCGCCCGCTTGACTGCACGCTGGACCGCGAGGGGTTCACGCTCGTCTCCCACCGCAGCGCCGTGAGCGATCTGACCGATCTTCAGGCGGTGGCGGATATTCACCGCGACGAGATCGCAGAACTCCTGCAACACATCACCGGCTGCGATCATGTGGCGATGACGCCGATGGGCATTCTGCGCTTCTCAGAGCGCCTGAACGCGAACGAAAGCCACGATAACTCCCACCCCGCGCGCTTCGTCCACGTCGACATCGCCCGCGAAGACGCCGCCGCAATGCGGACAAAGGGGGCGCCGGAAGGCCGCACCGTAGTGCGGAGTGCGCAGTATAACGTGTGGCGCGCCCTGTCCGGCCCGCCGCAGGACGTGCCGCTCGCCCTCTGTGCATGGCCAAGCGTCGCACCGGAAGACCTGATCGATTGCGAGGCGATTTTCGACCCGCTGGACGGATCGCCGGAATGGAGCTTCGGCAACTACCTGCTGGCCGAAAATCCGAACCATCGCTGGTATTACTATGCGGACATGACGCCTGACGAGGCGATCGTGTTCAAAACCAGCGAGAGCGATCCGGAGCTTGCGCAATTGATGCCGCACGGCGCTTTCGACAACCCGTTGGCGGGCCCAGACGCGCCCGCGCGGGTCAGTCTGGAGATGCGCGGCACCTGTTATTGGTTCGCTTGAGACAGGGCTTTAACGTTTCATTAGGAACTGGGGGCGGACAATGCCCCCATGGCGCAAGCGATCGTTCTTTCCCTGACCTCAGACCGGCTCACCGAAGTGGTGCGTACGGTTCTCGTCATCGCGAGCGCCGCTGCGCTGATCCTCGCCGGGAAATCGCTGCCGTTCTGACGGCTTGGTGTTTCCAGCATATACCAGATGCACCTGCGGATAAGGTCGCCCGACGCTGTCAGTCTCTGACCGCCCGGCACGAACGAAGCCGCGCGCCTCGTAGAACGGCAAGGCGTTATCGGCCTGCTCATTGGCATCGACGATGGCATTTGGCGCAAGCTTGAGTGCGTGGTTCAGCAGCGCAGTGCCATAGCCGCGACCATGAACGGCGGGATCGACGAACAAGGCGTCGATCAATCGGCCATCCATGACCATGAAGCCGACTGCGAGACCGTCCGCATCTTCGACCAGCCACTCTTGCGCGGTGGGCAGCCATTCGGCGAGCATCGCATCGATTTCGATCCGGTGTTGAGCGGAAAGGAAGCTGTGCGTGGCGTCGACGGCGTCGCGCCAAATTTCCAGCACCCTATCTGCGTCGGCGGGTGTTCCGTGCCTGATCCTCACCTCAAGTCAGGGGCAGTTGCGCCCGCCTTGAGCAGCGCGATTGCCTCCGCCAGAGAAAGTACCTGCTGACGTTCTTCACCCAGCGTGCGCAGGGCGACAGTGCCTTCCTCCGCCTCACGCTTGCCGACCACCAACAGGTGCGGAACCTTCTTCACCGAGTGTTCGCGCACCTTGTAGTTGATCTTCTCGTTCCGGAGATCGGTCTCCACGCGGATGCCCGCTGCACGCAGTTGCGCCGCGACTTCTTCCGCATAACCGTCGGCATCGGAAACGATCGTCGCAACCACCGCCTGAACCGGGGCCAGCCACACCGGCATCCGGCCCGCGTAATGTTCGATCAGGATGCCGATGAAGCGTTCGTACGAGCCGAAGATCGCGCGGTGAAGCATGACCGGACGATGGCGCTCACCATCCTCGCCGACGTAGCTCGCGTCGAGCCGTTCCGGCAGCACGCGGTCGGACTGGATCGTGCCCACCTGCCAGGTGCGGCCGATAGCGTCGGTCAGGTGCCATTCGAGCTTCGGCGCGTAGAAAGCACCCTCGCCCGGCAGTTCTTCCCAACCGTATTCCTCGGTCGCCAGGCCCGCGCGAATGACAGCGTCGCGCAGTTCTGATTCCGCCTGATCCCACTGTTCGTCAGTGCCGAAGCGTTGTTCGGGCCGCAGGGCCAGCTTGATCGAGTAGGTGAAACCGAAGTCGCGATAAATCCGATCGGCCAGCGCACAGAACGCCTGCACCTCGTCCACGATCTGGTCTTCGCGGCAGAAGATGTGCGCATCGTCCTGAGTGAACTGGCGCACACGCATCAGCCCGTGAAGCGCGCCGTGCGGCTCGTTCCTGTGGCAGCAACCGTTCTCGTAAAGGCGCAGTGGCAGATCGCGATAGCTCTTGATGCCCTGCCGGAAGATCAGGACGTGAGCCGGACAGTTCATCGGCTTCAGCGCCATCCATTCGGCGGCGTCGGAAACAATGGGCCCTTCGTCTTCAGTGTTCGGCACCTCGTCCGGGATGACGAACATGTTCTCACGGTACTTGCCCCAGTGGCCGGACTGTTCCCACTGGCGGGCGTCCATCACCTGCGGCGTCTTGACCTCGCGATAGCCCGCAGCGTCGATTGCACGGCGCATGTAGGCTTCAAGCTCCCGCCACACGAGGAAGCCCTTGGGGTGCCAGAATACGCTGCCGTGAGCTTCCTGCTGGAGATGGAACAGGTCCATCTCCCCGCCCAGTTTGCGGTGGTCGCGCTTGGCGGCTTCCTCCAGCCGCATGATGTGAGCATCGAGTTGCTTCTTGTTCAGCCAGCCGGTGCCGTAGATGCGGCTGAGCATCGCGTTGCGCTGATCACCGCGCCAGTAAGCGCCAGATACTCGCGTTAGCTTGAAAGCCTGCGGGTCGAGCTTGCCGGTGCTGGCGAGGTGCGGTCCGCGGCACATATCGAGCCACTCGGTGCCCGAACGATAAACCGTCAGTTCCTCGTTCTCTGGCAGCTCTTTAGCCCATTCCGCCTTGAAGCTTTCCCCGTGCGCTTGAAAATGTTCGATTAGTTGGTCGCGGGTCCATGCCTCACGCGTCAGCGACTGATCAGCGGCGATGATGCGCCGCATTTCCTGCTCGATTACCGGCAGGTCTTCCTCGGTGAAGGGTCCCCGCGCGCCGGGTGCGAAGTCGTAATAGAACCCATCATCGGTAGCCGGACCGAACGTTATCTGGGTATCGGGCCAAAGGGACTGCACAGCTTCCGCCAGGACATGCGCATAGTCATGACGCACTAGTTCCAGCGCATCCGCCTCGTCACGTGAAGTGATCAGCGCCAGTTGCGCATCGCCTTCGAACGGGCGCATGATGTCGCGCACCTCACCGTCGATCCGCGCGGCAAGCGCAGCCTTCGCAAGGCCGGGGCCAATCGCGGCGGCCACGTCTGCGGGCGTCGATCCGCGAGGCATTTCGCGAACCGATCCATCGGGTAGGCTAATCTTGAACATTTCGGTCATCGGAAAGTCTTGTCCATGGCGCGAGCCGCGCAATGGCACAGGCCCGCCTCATCCGAAAGGGTTACTGCGCAGGAACGGCGAAGGTACCCGTAACCCGCCCGCCCTGCGTTCGGGTGCCGGTAGCGCTGCCAGTGGCTGTGCCCGAACTACGGCCACCGTCGATCGACGTCAGCCCGGAGTTGAGGTCCATTGTCAGCCGTCCGCCGTTCAGCGTGTCGGTGCCGCGGCGCAACGCGACGCCGCCCGACAACACGATCACCTTGCGATTGAGATCATAGACCGCAACTGCACCGCGAGCAGATTCGCCGCCCCGGTTCACGGTAACGCCACCCGTCGCGTCGATCCGCTGGATACGCAGCGAGCCTTGGTTGGTGTAGGCGACCGTGGTCCGCTCCGCAGTGAGTTTTAGGTCGCCCTGCGAGATGACAACGTCACCCGACAGCACGACGCGCTGCTGACGATCCTGAAGCTCAATCCGATCAGCCGCATAATCGACCGGCTGATTGGAGTTGAAGCCGCTGATTCCTTGCGCACCGGCAAGCGAACCGAATCCGAGCGCCACAGCGCCCGAAGCAGCAAAGGCGCCCGCGAACGAGCGCAAGGCGATACGGCGGAGAGAACGGGGCCGTTGCATGGTTTTGGCCCTTACGCGCTCAGCCACGGGGTGAAAAGCCTTGCTCATGGCACCCGCAGCTTTCCTGGCACCATCCGCAAGCGAGCGTTGCCTTCAAGGGCCAAAGTACGCTCATCAAGATCGGCGCTGAGGCTGTTGGCGGAGAACGTTCCGGCGGGGATCGCACCCTCCACGCCATCAGAACCAGCAAGACGACGACCGGGTAGATCGATCGACACACCGCGTGCAGCCAGGTTGTAGCCATCGGCGGAGGCGAACGTCACAGTGCCGTCTATCGCCACCATACGGTCGTTGATGTCATAGCTGCCACCTGGGGCACTCAGAAGAGCCGGTCCGTCCCGCAGTTGAAGCTCCGCAGTCAGATCGCTCAGCCGGACAACCGGCACGCTGGCACTGCGCTGTACTGCCTCCCCGGCGGAAAGCTTGAACGGCTGACCTTTGTTATCCTGCCCGCGATAGAGCGCGCGATCAACGCGGAGCCGGTCATCCGCACTCGCGACCTTGTTACGATCAAGCAGAAAGCTGACCTCGCCGCGCGGCCCCAACGGGGCAATCAGCATGGCCGCCGCAACGGCCCCAACCAGCCCCGGAAGAACCACCGCAACGATCCTTACCGCCCGGTCTAGCGTGCTGCCCGGCGCGGCAAAGGCACGCCTGCGGTCGCGGATCTGGTCAGCTTGCTGGCTCATGGCCCGCCTATGTGGCGGCTACACGCCGGGGTTTCAATCGTGCGAGAAGATGTCCCGATCGGCCCAACCAGCCAGATCGAGCTTCGCGCGGGTCGGAAGGAAATCGAAGCAGGCCTGCGCTATCTCACGCCGCCCTTCGCGCTGGAGACGTTCCTCGAACACGGCGACGAGCCGATGAAGGAACCGCACGTCCGACGCGGCATATTCGCGCTGCGCATCGCTTAGCTGCGGCGCACCCCAGTCACTCGACTGTTGCTGCTTGGAAATATCCTCGCCCAACAGCTCGTTGATGATCATCTTGAGCCCGTGGCGATCAGTGTAGGTACGCGTCAGCTTGCTGGCGATCTTGGTGCAGAACACTGGTGCCGCGACCACGCCCAGATAATGATCTATCGCGGCCAGATCGAACCGCGCGTAGTGATAGAGCTTCACCCGCGCCGGATCGGCCAAAACAGCCTTGAGATTGGGCGCGTCATAGAGGCTATCCACCCGGAAGCGAACCAGATGCTCGTCGCCTTTCCCGTCGCTAATCTGCACAACGCACAGGCGGTCACGCGCGGTGACCAAGCCCATCGTTTCGGTGTCGACCGCAACCGGACCGGGCGCGAGCACGCCAGCCGGTAAATCTTCTTCGTGGAAATATACTGCCATTGCGACGGCTTTAAGCAGATTGGGGACAGAGGGAAAGAGGCGGTAGCGACGCGCGCTATACGGCCATAACCTGCTTCGATGAACGAAAGCATTCCCCCGAGCTGGCAAGATGCCCTGAGCGCGGTTCTGGCGACGCCCGAAAGCCGACAACTTGGCGGATGGCTACGGCGGGAGGAAGACAGCGGTAAGGCCGTCTTTCCGCCCAGGGGGCAGCGCCTTCGCGCCCTCCAGCTCACGCCGCTGGACGAGGTGAAGGTCGTGATCCTGGGGCAGGACCCGTATCACAGACCGGGGCAGGCCCACGGACTGAGTTTCTCCGTGCCCGATGGGGTTCGCGTGCCTCCCTCGCTGGTGAACATTTACAAGGAGCTTCACAGCGACCTTGGCGTAGCAATCCCCCCGCATGGCAACCTTGAGCGGTGGGCGCGGCAGGGCGTTCTGCTGCTGAACAACTCGCTGACCGTGGAAGCGGGGCAGGCTGGAAGCCATGCGGGCAAAGGTTGGGAAGCGATCACGGATGCGGCGGTTGCCGCCGTCGCGGATCGCGGTGATCCGAGCGTTTTCATCCTCTGGGGAAATCACGCGCGCAATAAGGCGCGTCGGGTGCCTGAACTTGCGGCTGGGACGCGCCATCTGGTGCTGACGGCGCCCCACCCCAGCCCGCTTTCCGCGTACTCCGGCTTCTTCGGCTCGAAGCCCTTCAGTCAGGCCAATGCTTTCCTGCAGGCGAACGGGCGCGAAACGATCGACTGGTAGCGCCTCAGATCGCCGGCAGTTCGATGCCTTCGTAAATGCTCATCCATTCATAAGCAGACATTTCCGGGCCGCTTTCATTCACGGTCGTCCGGCGCATGTCGCGACGATAATCGTTGGAGAGTAGCGGAGTAGCCGCGTGCATCGTGCAGCGGTTATCCCAGATCACGAGGTCATACTGACGCCAGCTGTGGCTATAAACGTACTTGTCCTGCGTCGCATGGTCGTAGAGTTCTTCAACTAGCTCCCGTCCCTCGTCCGGGTCCATGCCGACAATGCCGATGCAATGGCCGCCAATGAACAGGGTTCTGCGCCCCTCCGGCAGATCGCGGGCAAGCGGGTGTTGGACGGTCGGGAAAGGAATAATCCGGCGCATCTCGGGCGTGATCTCACCCTTCAACCCGGCGCGACGACGGCCTTCCCAGAAGTCATGGATGCCGGTCAGTCCTGCGATCCGGTTCTGTAGTTCTTCCGGCAGGTCATCCCATGCGGCACGGGAATCAGCGAAAAGTGTGTCGCCCCCTGCCTCTGGCGGCGGCGTCTCATGGCCTAGAAGCAGCGACCAGCGGGTCGACATCGTGTGGAACGAGCTGTCGGTATGGAACCGCTCCGCACCCTGCGCCAGCTTGTAGCCTTCGCCGCCATAGGGAATGATCTCGCCATCCTTGTCGAGATTGCCAGCATAGAAGAGGTCTGGATCAAACACCCTCTTCCCTGATGCGCGATTGGGCGCGTCGGGTGCGCGGCTCGGAAGTTCGAGGGGGCCGAAGGCCCGGCTGAAGCGCTTGTGCTGTTCGTCCGAGATCCGCGCGTCACGGATGGCAAGCACGCCATAACGGGACATCGCCGCTTCGACTATCGCAACGAGTTCCGGCGAAGGGTCGACTGAAAGATCCGCGCCGACGAGCTCTGCGGCAAACAGCGGATGGAGGGCTCTTATTTCCATCGCGGCGCGATAGTTCATAAAATGAACTGTTGCAAAGCCGTGTTATCAGTATGTGCCAGAGCGGCATACGGGCGATACGTGCGGACGCTTCTGCGACGCGCGTTTGTGAGGGCGGTTTCGGAAAAAACCGCCCTCGAATCTTACCGGGGCAGCTCGCTCACACCCATCAGCGCCTCGTCAACCGCACGCGCGGCCTGACGGCCTTCGCGAATGGCCCAGACAATCAAAGACTGGCCGCGCCGCATATCGCCACAGGCAAAAATCATGTCTTCGCTGGTGCGATAGTCGAACGTATCGGCATCAACGTTTCCGCGATCCGTCAAGTCGACGCCCGACTGCGAGATCATTCCCGACTTGCGCGGTCCGACAAAGCCCATCGCAAGCAGGATCAGGTCCGCAGGCAGCACGAACTCGCTGCCCGGGATTTCCTGCATCTGGCGGTCAACCCATTCGATGCGAGTGCAGCGCAGGCCGGTTACGCGGCCGTCCTCACCGACAACTTCCTTGGTCAGCACCGCCCAGTCGCGCACTGCGCCTTCGTCGTGGCTGGTGGATGTGCGCAGCTTCATCGGCCAATTCGGCCATGTCAGCGCCTTGTCTTCCTTCTCAGGCGGACGCGGCATGATCTCGATCTGGGTGACGCTCTTCGCACCCTGACGGTTGGAGGTGCCAACACAGTCAGAGCCGGTGTCACCGCCGCCGATCACGATCACGTCCTTGCCAGTCGCGACGAGCGTGCCACGCGGCGCGGCGCGTTCCTCTGCGTCCCCAGCGTTACGCTTGTTCTGCTGGGTCAGGAATTCCATCGCTTGACGAACGCCCGGCAGTTCCGCACCGGGAATCTGCAGGGGACGCGGATCTTCCGCACCACCAGCGAGCACGATGGCGTCAAAGTTCTCACGCAGCGACTTGAGTGAGACATCCACGCCCACTTCAGTCGATGTTTTGAACGCCACCCCTTCGGCTTCCATTTGCACGGCGCGCCGGTTGATGAGGTGCTTTTCCATCTTGAAGTCAGGAATGCCGTAGCGAAGCAGGCCACCCAACCGATCTGCCTTCTCGAACACAGTGACCGAGTGGCCGGCACGTGCGAGCTGCTGAGCGCAGGCGAGTCCGGCAGGGCCGGAACCGACAACGGCGACGGTCTTGCCCGTACGGCGCGCTGGCACCTGCGGCTGAATCCAGCCTTCCTTCCAACCCCGGTCGACGATCGCGCATTCGATCGACTTGATCGTCACCGGCTGGTCCACGATGTTCAGCGTGCAGCTCGCCTCGCACGGGGCGGGACAAACGCGGCCCGTGAACTCCGGGAAGTTGTTGGTCGAATGAAGGTTATCGAGCGCGTTGCGCCAGTCGCCTTCGTAAACCAGGTGGTTCCAGTCCGGGATCTGGTTATTCACCGGACAGCCGTTGTGGCAGTACGGGATGCCGCAGTTCATGCAGCGGGAAGCCTGGTTCTTCAGGCTGTCCTCACTGTGCGGGATCACGAACTCCTTATAGTGTTGGATGCGCTCCTTCGGGTCCGCGTAAGTGCGGTCTTGACGCTCGAGTTCCAGGAAGCCTGTTTCCTTGCCCATCTCTCGTAAATCCTACTCGGCCGCGACGAAGGCGGCTTCGCCGCGCTCGGCTTCCATCAGCTTCAGGGCGGCCGCGTAGTCGCGCGGCATGACCTTGACGAACCGCGACAGCGAAGCGTCCCAATTGTCGAGCAACGCCGCAGCGCGCTTCGACCCGGTGTGCAACTTGTGTCGCTCGATCAGGATGCGCAGTCGTTCCGCATCGTGGCGCAGCATGTCACCCATGCCGAAGTCTTCCACGCTTTGCGGGCGCTGCTGCGGCCTGCCGCTGCCCTCGTCCTGGTCAGGCACAGCGCTGATCGGGAGCAGATCGACCATGGCCGCATTGCAGCGGTCACGGAACGATCCGTCTTCGTCATAGACGTAGGCGATACCGCCCGACATTCCGGCCGCGAAGTTGCGTCCGGTCTTGCCCAGCACGACCACCACGCCGCCAGTCATGTACTCGCAGCAGTGATCGCCAGCACCTTCGACGACCGCGATGGCACCGGAGTTACGGACCGCGAAGCGTTCCCCGGCGACGCCGTTGAAATAGGCTTCGCCAGCGATCGCGCCGTAAAGCACGGTGTTGCCGACAATGATGTTCTCGTCAGGCTCCCGATCGACATGTGCCGGCGGACGCACGATGACCCGGCCACCCGACAGGCCCTTGCCGACGTAGTCGTTGGCATCGCCCACCAGGTCCAAGGTGACCCCGTGGACCGCCCAGGCGGCGAAGCTCTGCCCTGCAACACCCTTGAAGCTGATGCGCAGTTGATCCGGCTTCAGACCCGCGTGGCCGTGGCGACGAGCGATCTCACCCGACAGCATCGCGCCAACCGTGCGGTTGACGTTACGAATCTCGCTTTCGATTACGACGGTTTCGCCGTTTTCGATTGCAGGACGCGCCGCTTCGATCAGCTTGTTGTCGAGCGCGGCGTCCAGACCGTGGTCCTGCGTCGAGGTGTGATACAGCTTCGCACCCTCGGGCAGTTCGACCTGATGCAGCAGGCGCGAAAGGTCCACGCCCTGCGCCTTCCAGTGACCGAGCGCCTTGCGCATATCGATCCTGTCAACACGGCCGGTCATCTCTTGCAGCGTGCGGAAGCCCATTTCGGCCATGATCAGCCGCAGTTCTTCCGCCACGAAGAAGAAGTAGTTGATGACGTGCTCTGGCTGACCGGTGAAGCGCGCGCGCAGAACCGGGTTCTGCGTGGCAACGCCAACGGGGCAGGTGTTCAGGTGGCACTTGCGCATCATGATGCAGCCCGCCGCGATCAGCGGAGCGGTGGCGAAACCGAACTCGTCCGCACCCAGCAGCGCGCCGATTGCCACGTCGCGTCCGGTCCGCAGACCGCCATCAACCTGCACCGCGATGCGGCTGCGCAGATCGTTGAGCAGCAATGTCTGCTGGGTCTCCGCCAAGCCGATTTCCCAAGGGCTACCAGCGTGCGTGAGGCTGGTCAGCGGCGAAGCGCCGGTGCCGCCTTCGTAACCGGAGATGGTCACATGGTCGGCACGCGCCTTGGAAACGCCCGCGGCGACCGTGCCCACGCCCACTTCCGACACCAGCTTCACGGAAACACGAGCAACCGGGTTTACGTTCTTCAAGTCGTGGATCAGCTGCGCCAGATCCTCGATCGAGTAGATGTCATGGTGCGGCGGAGGGCTGATGAGGCCCACACCCGGGGTCGAGTGGCGCGTCTTGCCGATTGTCTTGTCGACCTTGTGGCCGGGCAGCTGGCCGCCCTCGCCGGGCTTTGCGCCCTGCGCCATCTTGATCTGGATGTCGTCGGCATTGACCAGGTATTCCGACGTTACGCCAAACCTGCCGCTGGCGACCTGCTTGATCGCCGAGCGCATGGAATCGCCGTTTTCCATCGGACTGAAGCGCGAAGGATCTTCGCCGCCTTCACCCGTGTTCGATTTGCCGCCAATGCGGTTCATCGCCACGGCCAGCGTCGTGTGCGCTTCCCAGCTGATCGAACCATAGCTCATCGCGCCGGTAGCAAAACGCTTCACGATGCTTTCCGCGGATTCGACTTCTGACAGGTCTAGTGGCTGATCGGCCTTCTTAAGGTCCATCAAGCCGCGGATCGTCAGCAGCCGTTCGGACTGTTCGTTGATCGATCGGGCGAACTCTTCGTAGTTCGACCACGAGTTGCCGCGAACCGCGTGTTGCAGGTTCGCGACCGTCTCCGGCGTCCAGGCGTGATCTTCACCGCGCAGGCGGTACTGGTAGATACCGCCCACATCGAGCATGTTCTTGTAGATCGGGTTGTCGCCATAGGCGGCTGCGTGACGGCGAACTGCCTCTTCAGCCACTTCCTTCAGACCAATGCCTTCGATCGTGGTCGCGGTTCCGGTGAAGAACTGATCGACGAACTGGCTGGACAGCCCAACCGCGTCGAAGATCTGCGCACCGCAATAGGACTGGTAGGTCGAGATGCCCATCTTGGACATGACCTTCTGGATGCCCTTGCCGATGGCCTTCACGTAGTTCTTCTGGACCTGCTTGGTCGTCAGTTCCGGGAACTTGTTCTTGCGGACCTGCTCCAGCGTTTCAAACGCCAGATAGGGGTTCACGGCTTCAGCGCCGTAGCCCGCCAGCGCGCAGAAGTGGTGCACCTCGCGCGCCTCGCCGGTTTCCACCACGAGGCCGGTCTGCATCCGCAGGCCTTGACGCACGAGATGATGATGCACGGCCGCCGTCGCCAGCAACGCAGGCATATCAATGCGATCTTCGCTCTGCGCGCGGTCGGACAGGATCAGGATGTTCTTGTCGGCCAGAACCGCTTCAGTCGCGGCCCAGCACATTTCCTTGATCGCCATCTCCAGACCTTCAACACCGCTTGCGGCGTCCCAGGTCATGTCGATGGTGGCAGTGCGGAACGCGCCGTCCAGCGCCTCTTCCACGGACCGGATCTTGGCCAGATCCTCGTTCGTGAGGATCGGCTGCGAAACCTCCAGTCGCTTGTGCGTGCCGGCAGCGTGACCCAACAGGTTGGGGCGCGGACCGATCATCGACAGCAGGCTCATCACCAGTTCTTCGCGGATCGGATCGATCGGCGGATTGGTGACCTGGGCGAAGTTCTGCTTGAAGTAATCGAACAGCAGGCGCGGACGCCGGCTGAGGACCGCGATCGGCGTATCCGTGCCCATCGACCCGATGGGATCGTCGGCAGAAACCGCAATCGGCTCAAGGAACTTACTGATGTCTTCCTGAGTGTAGCCGAAGCCCTGCTGGCGCTTCAGCAGCGTCTCATCGTCGCTGGCGATTTCCATGAGATCGCCGTCGACGGCCTCAAGGTCTTCGAGCTTGTACTGCGCCTGGCCCAGCCACTTTTCGTAGGGGTTAGCATTGGCGAGATCCGCCTTTACTTCCTCGTCCTCGACGATGCGGCCCTGCTCAAGGTCAATCAGGAGCATACGGCCCGGCTGCAGACGCCACTTGCGGACGATGTCTTCTTCACGGAACGGCAGGACACCGCTTTCCGAAGCCATGCACACGATGTCGTCACGCGTGATGGTGAAGCGCGCGGGCCGCAGTCCATTACGGTCCAGCGTGGCGCCAATTTGGCGACCGTCGGTGAATGCCACTGCCGCGGGGCCGTCCCACGGCTCCATCAGCGCGGCGTGATATTCGTAGAACGCGCGGCGCGCAGGATCCATCGTCGGATTGCCAGACCAGGCTTCCGGGATCAGCATCATCATCGCGTGCGAAAGGCTGTACCCGCCGAGCAGCAGCAGTTCGAGCGCATTGTCGAGACACGCAGTATCGGACTGACCATGCGGGATGATCGGCCACAGCTTATCGAGGTCCGAGCCCAGAAGCGTCGATTCCATCGTGCGACGGCGGGCGTTCATCCAGTTCACGTTGCCGCGAACCGTATTGATCTCGCCGTTATGGGCGATCAGGCGATAGGGATGCGCCAGTTTCCAGCTTGGGAAGGTGTTGGTGGAAAAGCGCTGGTGCACGAGCCCAAGGGCCGAGGTGCACAGCGGATCGCGCAGATCTTCGTAGAAGCTGCCCACCTGGTTGGCGAGCAGGAGCCCCTTGTAGACCACAGTCCGGCTGGAGAAGCTGGGCATATAGAGATCGACGATCTCCGGCATGCCGTGCTTTTCCGCCAGCGCGGCCAACGGGTTCTGGGTCTGCTTGCGGATCACGATCAGCTTGCGCTCGAACGCATCCTGATCGGCGCAGTTTTCACCGCGACCGACAAAGCACTGCCGCATGACCGGCATCGATTCGAGTACGGCCTTGCCCAGCCCGGCCCTGTTCACCGGCACATCGCGCCAGCCGATCAGCGTCTGACCTTCCTTGGCGATGAACTTTTCGAACTGGCCACAGATGAACTCACGCGCAGCGTCGTGCTGCGGCAGGAAGCACATCGCCACGGCGTAATCGCCCGGCGGCGGCAGGGCGAGGCCTTCGCCCTCTGCCCACTTGCGATAGAGCTGGTCGGGAATCTGCACCAGGATACCGGCACCGTCGCCCAGAAGGGGGTCGGCCCCGACGGCGCCGCGGTGATCGAGATTGGCGAGAATTTCCAGCGCCTGGCTGACGATTGCGTGCGACTTTACGCCCTTAATATGGGCAACAAAGCCCACACCGCAGGAATCGTGTTCGTTACGCGGATCGTAAAGACCCTGAGGCGCGGGGTACTCTCTCACTCTGTTTTCCTGTTTCAGCCGGGCGCCAGTTCCGACACCCACCGAGGGGCCGAAAGACGAATCACCCGATGAGGGGTCCTCGAAATGTCGCGAGGTTTTCCCCATGACGTCATGAAACTGTTTTGGCAAGGTTCGGACTAATGCGCCACAAAGTTACGCGTGAGGCGTCAGCAGGGTAATTTTAGGCTAGGCCGCTCTTCGGACCTCCCGTAACCTCGCAAGGGCTATTTTCAGAGCGGAACTGACCTCTTTCGACGAGAGTGGCGCGCGAAAGCGGTCCGGACTTCCTTCACGTGCACTGCGGCGTTCCATGGAAGCGCGAAGCCGGCCCACGAGATCCGCGAGGTCGATATCCCGATAGGCAGGGCCGGAATACGACAAGCCGACCAGTTCGTCTCTCACGCTGAACGGTTGCACCCTGCGGTCTGCGGTCCGGGATTCAGCGCGTGCGTGGACGACCCGGCGAGCGATAATCCATCCAGTCGCACCCCCGATGCCAGCCGCAGCCAAAGCAGAAACGATACGCGCACCGAGGCTGACCTCTTCTGCAGCAAATAATAGTGAGCCCAAGCCAACCAAAGCCGCGAACCAGGAAGCCGCCAGCGCTGGTAACACGACACGGCCTCCAGAAGGAGGCTCCTTGCTGCCCGCACCACGCCTGAGGGATAAGTTCGCCACTGCCCGCCCCGTTCAGTCGCCCTATTCTGTCAGCTGTCGGTAAACGACATCATAAAATCGCTTTCCGCGCCAGGCCTCCCGCGCGATATAGTGGAGGGATGGACGCGCAACCGGCCCTCGGGATCGTTGAGATCCTCGGCGTAGCGGCGAGCGTCAGTCTGCTTGCGGGCTGGCGGCTCTATCTGGCGGTGCTCGCCACAGGCATCGCGATGCGAACGGGCCTCGTTCCCCTGCCAGAACACCTCGCCGGGCTTCAGGTGCTCGCCAATCCCTGGGTGATGGGCGTCGCGGGCGTCGGAGCGTTCTGCGAGTTCTTTGCCGACAAGATACTCTGGCTCGATTCGCTGTGGGACGCTGTGCACACGGTCATCCGCCCGCTTGGCGGCGCGATGCTGGCGCTGGCGCTGGTCGATCCGGGCGATCCCGCGACGCAAGCCATCGCGTTCCTACTCGGTGGAAGCGGCGCGCTGCTGGCGCACGGCGGCAAGGCAGGTGCGCGGGCGGTGGTCAACACGAGTCCCGAGCCGGTGAGCAATATCGCCGTTTCAAGCGTGGAAGATGTCGCAACCGCAGGACTGCTTTGGGTCGCGCTGGAGCACCCTTATGCGGCGGTTGGGATCGCTGTGGTCCTGCTTGCCGCCGCGATCGGACTGCTACTGTTGGCCCGTCACGTATTGCGGCGGCTGTTCGGAGGTGCGTTTCGACCGCCCTCCGTACCGCCTTAGGGCTGATCCCAAGGATCAGCCGCGTTCGTTATCCTTGATCCAATCCTCGACCACAGGTGCGATGCGCGTGCGCCACTTGCTGCCGTTGAAGATACCGTAGTGGCCGACTTCTTCGGCGAGGTAGTACTTCTTGAGCTTGGCAGGGAGGTCCGCCGCGAGGTCCAGCGCGGCCTTGGTCTGACCAAGGCCAGAGATATCGTCGCGCTCCCCCTCGATCGCGAGCAGCGCCGTGTCACGTATCGCGCCGGGATCTATTGGCTTCCCGCGATGGACGAACTCGCCTTTTGGCAGGGTGTGCCGCTGGAACACGTGCTCGATGGTCTGCAGATAGAAATCGGCAGTCATGTCGCACACTGACAGGTATTCGTCGTAGAACCGCTTAGTCGCGTCGGCGCTTTCCTGATCGCCGAGCGTGAGATGTTTGAACATCTCGTAATGGCTCATCATGTGGCTCTCGATATTCATCGAAAGGAACCCGGCCAGCTGCAGAAAACCGGGATAGACCTTGCGCCCGCCGCCCGGATAATTGTGCGGCACGGTCGCGATCACGTTGTTCTGGAACCACGACAGCGGCCGTTCCATCGCCACGTCGTTCACGCTCGTCGGGCTGGCGCGAGTGTCGATCGGTCCGCCCATCATAGTCAGCGAGGCGGGGCGGAAGGGATCCTTGGCCGCCCCCATCACCGCCGCTGCGGCGAACGCAGGCACTGACGGCTGGCACACCGCCAACATATGAGTGCCTGGCCCGATGAAGTGCAGGAAATCGATCAGGTAATCGATGTAATCGTCCAGATCGAAGCGTCCGGCGGACAGCGGCACCATCTTGGCGTCGGCCCAGTCGGTGATCCAGATCTCATGCTTTTCGGCCAAGCGAGCGACCGTGCCGCGAAGCAGCGTTGCATAGTGGCCGCTCATCGGGGCGACGATCAGCAGTTTCGGCGCGCCTTCCGGCAATTCGTCACGCTTGAAGTGCCTGAGACCGCCGAAAGGCTTTTCCAGCACCACCGATTCCCGGACTGCATGGCTGGCGCCGTTCACCGTGACATTAGTGATGTTGAAAGCAGGCTTGCCGCGTTCCTCGTAAAGGTGGGCAAAGACCTGAAGCGCACTGGCAATGATCGGCCCAGTGCCGAAATAGCCCATCGGCAACGCCGGATTATTGAGGAGTTCCGCCCCAATGGATGCCCAGTTGCTCGCGCTGTTGAGCAGCGACCGGTGCAATTCGTAAGCGTCGTAGAGCACTAGGCGAGGCTTACCGAGGCGGGATTCGCAATATCCATGAAGATCATATAAGCACGATGTTGCGATGCAGCAAAGAATACCGCTCCGGTCATGCTTCTAACCTCGCAACTTATCGGCTAGGCGCGCCCCATGGCACGCCGCCCACGCAAGCTTCCACCCGAAGGTAAACCCGCCAAGGACCTTGGCCCGCTCCGGATGATCTGGCGCGAGACATTCAGGTACCCGTGGCAGGTCGGCGCGGCCGGTCTGGCGCTGCTCATCAGTTCGGCAGCCACCCTGGCGATCCCCTATCGCTTCAAGGAGATCATCGACCGGGCCTTCGGCTCCGCGGCCGATCTGGCGGTGATCAATTCGTCATTCCGCTACCTGTTCATGATCGTCGTCATCCTTGGACTGGCGAGCGCGGTGCGGTTCTATTTCGTCAGCTGGCTGGGCGAACGCGTTGTCGCTGACATCCGGTTGAGGGTTCAGGACAATCTGCTGCGGCTGTCGCCCGGCTTCTTCGAGGAGAACTCACCGAGCGAGATCGCGTCCCGGATGACGTCCGACACAGCGATCATTGAGCAAGTGGTAGGGACCACAGTGTCCGTTGCGCTTCGCAACCTGATCACCGGGATCGGCGGCGTGATCCTGCTGTTCGTCCTTGCACCTGTTCAGTCGGCCTATCTCGTCGGCGGCGCCTTCGTGATCGCATTGATCATGCGACTTTTCGGTCGCCGCCTGCAGACCGTGGCCCGCAGCAGTCAGGACCGTGTTGCCGATGTCGGCGCGCGTGTCACCGAGGTGCTCGGCGCGATGAAGATCGTGCAGGGGTTCAATCAGGAACAGCGCGAGGCTGGGCGGTTTGCCGAAGCGGTCGAGGCTACTTTCGACACTGCGAAGCGCCGCATCATGCTGCGCGCGATCATGACCGCCGGGTTCATCACCATCGTATTTGGCGCGATCACCGCACTTATGTGGGATGGCGCGCTCAGCGTCGCCGAAGGTCGCATTACCGGCGGGACCATCGCCGCTATCGTTGTAGTCGGCGTCATGGTTTCCGGTGCTTTCGGCGCTCTATCCGAGGTTTATGCCGATCTGCTGCGCGGTGCGGGTGCGGCAAGCCGGTTGAACGAACTGGTCCGCGAGAAGCCTACGATCGCACCGCCGGAACGCCCTATCGACCTCCCCAGCCCTCCACGCGGCGGACTGGCTTTCCAGAACGTGACGTTCCGTTATCCGACGCGGCCTGAGACGGCGGCACTGATCGACTTCGATCTCACTGTAGAACCGGGCGAGACCGTCGCTATCGTCGGCCCGTCTGGCGCCGGTAAATCGACCGTATTCCAGCTGGCTGAGCGATTCTACGATCCGCAGAGCGGCACGATCCGGCTTGACGGCGTGCCACTGGTGCAGGCCGATCCCGCTGAAGTACGCCGCCGCATCGCACTGGTGCCGCAGGAAGGCACCCTGTTCGCCGCCAGCGCGCGGGACAACCTGCGCTACGGCAACTGGGATGCCAGCGAGGAAGCGATCTGGGAAGCAGCCGAAGCTGCCAATGCCGCCGGTTTTCTCCGCGAACTTCCGCAGGGGCTGGAAACCTTCCTGGGTGAAGGCGGCGCACGCCTTTCCGGTGGCCAGCGTCAGCGCGTGGCGATTGCACGCGCGCTGCTGCGCGATGCGCCGATCCTCCTGCTGGACGAGGCCACCAGCGCCCTTGACGCTGAAAGCGAACGACTGGTGCAGCAGGCGCTTGAGCGGCTGATGGAAGGCCGCACCACGCTGGTCATCGCCCACCGCCTCGCTACCGTACGTGCGGCGGATCGGATCGTAGTGATGGACGGTGGCAGGATCGTCGAGCAGGGAAGCCATGCAGAGCTACAGGCGGCCGGCGGCCTCTATGCCCGGCTCGCCTCGCTTCAGTTCGACGATGCGGCAGCGGCCTGATCCTTCAGAGAAGCTCTTGCCAGCGCGAGTAAGCGGCGGTTAAGCGGGAAAGTATCAAGTGCAACCGGAGGTGCTCGAGCCTTCGGATGGGCTGCCTGGTCTGTTGCTGGCCGTCCTGATGTTCGCACGCCCCGAGTGACGAAAGGTCTTTCCCCCGATGATCCGTCAGATACTTGCCGCCAGTGTTTCGGCCGTCGCGCTTGCTTTGGCCACGCCCGCCTTCGCCCAGAACGATACTGATGAACGCCCGACGCCGCCGCAGATGACATTTGGCAGCTGGGGCGTGGAAACTGCCCTGCTCGATACCTCGGTCGATCCGGGCGACGACTTCTTCGAGTACGTCAACGGCAAGTGGATCGCCGCAAATCCGATCCCGCCAGAGTTCTCTCGATACGGATCGTTCAACTTCCTGAGCGAAAACGCGACCGCCAATGTCGAGAAACTGATCACCGAGCTTGCGGCTTCCAACCCGCCCGCCGGCTCGCAGCCGCGCCGGATTGCTGACGCCTACAACGCCTATCTCGACACCGCTGGCATCGAGGCGCGCGGGATGGAGCCAGCTCAGCCCTATATCGACCGCATTCGCAAGGCGAACGATCTCTCCACGCTGACGACGCTGTTTGCGGAGCCTGGCTATCCCAGCCTGATCGCCGCCGGAGTCACGGTCGATTCAAAGGATCCCAACAGCTACATCGTTTCCATCGGCTTCGACGGGATGGGGCTGCCCGATCGCGATTTCTATCTGGTGGACAGCGAACGCAACCGCGAGATTCAGACGGCCTACAAGGCTTACCTGACGTTCCTGCTCGGCAAAGCGGGATACTCGTCTCCCAAGGAGGTGGCGGAACAGGTTTATGCCTTTGAACATAAGGTCGCCGAGCTTGAGTGGGCCCGCGCCTCGCTGCGCGATGACAACATCACTTATAATAAGCTGACACGCGCCGAGGTTCTGGCGCTCGCACCTCAATTCCCCCTGGCTCGCCAACTGGCAGCTTCCGGCTTCGATTCTCAGCAGGAATTTCTCGTTCCGCAGATCCCTCCGACGGCGGAAGAGGTCGATCAGTTCAAGATCACGCCGGAAATCCTGAACGGGATCGGCGGCGGAACGCCGGCCATGCTCAAACTCCTGACCGCGACCGACATCGAAACGCTGAAGGCGTATATGATCGCGCAGTTCATCAGCAATAACGCATCGGTACTGCCGGAGGAGATAGACGACGCAAACTTCGCGTTGTTCGGCAAGCTGCTGAACGGCCAGGAGGTGAAGCGTCCGCGCTGGAAGCGGGCAATCGCTTCAACCGAAGGCATGCTCGGGGAACAGCTCGGCAAGCTCTATGTCGATCGCCATTTCCCGCCTGAAAGCAAGGCGGCGATGGATGATCTCGTGGTCAATCTGCGCAAGGCAGTGGCGGCCAGCATCAACGAAAATACCTGGATGACCGAAGCGACCAAGAAGGAAGCGATCGCCAAGCTCGACGCCTTCACGCCGAAAATCGGTTACCCCGACAAGTTCGAAACCTATGATGGTCTGGTAATCGCGGCCGACGATCCGCTGGGCAACCGTATCCGCGCAACGGCATGGGCCGTGGCGGACAGCCGGTCGAAGCTGGGCAAGCCGGTCGACCGCACCGAGTGGGGCATGTTGCCGCAGACGGTGAACGCCTACTTCAACCCGGTATTCAACGAGATCGTCTTCCCTGCGGCGATCCTGCAGCAGCCGTTCTTTGGCCCCGATGCGGACCCAGCCGTCAACTACGGCGGGATCGGTGCGGTAATCGGGCACGAGATTGGTCACGGCTTCGACGATCAGGGTGCGAAGTTCGATGGCACCGGCACGCTGCGCGACTGGTGGGCGCCGGAAGACCTCGCTCACTTCACCGAGCTCGGCGACAAGCTGGCCAAGCAATACAGCGAGTATTGCCCCTACGATGAAGGCAAGACTTGTGTGAACGGTCGCTTCACACTGGGTGAAAACATCGGAGACGTGGGCGGTCTCAGCCTGGCCTATCGCGCTTACCGCATGTCGCTGGACGGCAAGGAGGCACCCGTGATCGACGGCCTGACGGGCGACCAGCGGTTCTTCATCGCATGGGCACAAGTGTGGCGTTCGATGCAGCGTGAAGCGGCGGGACGCCAACGGCTCGTAACCGATCCCCACAGCCCGGAAGAGTTCCGCTCAAACGGCGCGGTGCGTAACCAGGATGCCTGGTACAAGGCGTTCAACGTCACACCGGACGACAAGCTCTACCTGCCGCCGGAAGAGCGCGTCCGCATCTGGTAATACTGATGGAGCGGCGGGCGGCGCTTGACTTCGCCGCCCGCTCATTCATCACGCCCATCGCATGGGACTGACACTTACCGCCATTCTGCTTGGCATCGTCGAAGGCTTGACCGAGTTCATTCCGGTCTCTTCCACTGGCCACCTGATCCTCGCTTCGGAACTGTTCGGATACAGTTCGGCGCAATGGGCCGCGTTCAACGTCGTGATCCAGCTCGGCGCCATCCTCGCGGTGGTCGTGCAGTATTGGCGCACCTTCTGGAACGCCGGGATCGGGGTGCTGACGCTTCAGTCCGAAGGACTGCGCTTCGCCCGCAATATCCTCGTCGCGTTCCTGCCGTCAGCCGTGCTCGGCCTGATGTTGAAGGACTATATCGACGTCATGCTTGAAAGCCCCTCAGTAGTGGCTTGGGCGCTTATTCTTGGCGGTATCGCAATCATCGGTATCGAGAAGGCGGTGAAGCCCGGCGCAGACGTTGGTGTGGCTGACCTGCCGCTAAAGCAGGTTCTAGGTGTCGGTTTCGCCCAGTGCCTTGCGATGGTACCGGGGGTCAGCCGGTCGGGCGCCACGATCATGGGCGCGCTGGCCATGGGCGTGGGTCGCAAGACGGCTGCCGAGTTTTCCTTCTTCCTCGCCGTGCCGACCATGATCGGCGCGACCACCCTGGAATTGTTTGACAGCCACGAACAGCTCAACGCTACGGGCGGTGTTGGCTGGACAGAGATCGCCATTGGTTTCGCGGTGTCATTCGTGGTCGCACTGGCGGTAATTCGCGCCTTTGTGGCCTATGTCAGCCGCCACGGTTTCGCGCCCTTCGGCTGGTACCGCATCGTCATTGGCGCGGCCGCGCTGGCATGGCTTACGCTTCGCTAGCAAACACCCGCTCCACATTTTTGCCTCATTTCACGGAACCATCCGTGGAGGTGTCGATTGAACGGGGAACGCCCCATAGGTGCGCGTTTACCGGCAGATAGCGGGCGTCGCTTGGCTATCGGCAATCTGGCAAAGAGGATTTCCTGATGAAGAAGATTGTAGCAATCGCCGCAGCAGCCGCTCTGGGTCTTGGTCTGTCCGCATGTGACAGCGCGGCCGAAAACGCGGCGGAAGACCAGGCTGACGCGATGCGCGATACCGCTGATGCACAGGCCGACGCGATGGAAGCCGCAGCTGACGGCACCGCGACCGAAGCCGTCGTCGACAACCAGGCTGATGCGGTACGCGAAGCGGGCGAAAAGGCCGCTGACGCTGCAGAAGATCGCGCTGACAAGATGGACAGCGGCACTCCCCAGTAAGCTTTAAACAAGCCTTGCGCAGGCAAATGGAGGACCGGTCTGACCTACGTCAGGCCGGTCCTTTCGCGCTCTATAAGGGTGCAGCCCCTGACCCGCGCCCACCGCGAAGATGATATTCCTGTGTGCCCCGGTTCAAGACGTCGTCGACGTCGATCAACGCCGAATTGGCGTAAGTAAATCCCGGATTGAGGCTGCGGTATAGCCGGTCAAAATCGCGCTCTACCGTCTGATGGTAGAGGTCTGCGAAGCTATCGATCACGAAATAGGTCGGCTGAAGATCATCGATCACATAGTCAGTCCTCATAACCCGATCGACGTTCAGCATGACACGGTTGGGTGACTTACCCTCCAGAGCGAACACCGCTTCTCGCGGCCCGGACAGGATACCCGCCCCGTAGATGCGCAGGTCGCCGCCCTCCAGCATCAGCCCGAATTCCACCGTGTACCAATAGAGCGCACCCAGCGCTTTCAACCGGTTGTAACGCATCGCCTTCCATCCAGCGCGGCCATATTCCTGCATGTAATCCGCGAACACCGGATCGGTCAGGAGGGGCACGTGGCCGAACACGTCGTGGAACACGTCAGGTTCCTGGATGTAGTCGAAGGTCTCTCGCGTGCGGATGAAGTTCCCGGCCGGGAAGCGCCTGTTGGCGAGATGCCAGAAGAACACGTGATCGGGGATCAGCATGGGCACGGGCACCACGCTCCAGCCTGTCAATGCGCCAAGTTCTTCCGATAGCTTGCCGAACTCCGGCACTCCGCCGCGATTGAGATGTAGCTTCTGCAAACCGGCCATGAAGGCCCCGCAGGCGCGGCCGGGGAGGATTTCCATCTGCCGTTCAAACAGATCGTTCCAGATCGCGTCGTCGTCAGAGGAATAGGCGCGCTGGTGCGGCTCGAGCCAATCTTCGCCGACATGATCGGGACGGCGGAGGGGCGCGGTGAACACGCCTGAATCCACCTTGGGAAGGGCGGAAAACTCGCCCTGGATGTCGGCTTGAGTGGCCATATCTACACTGCAACGTCTAGCACGCCTCAGCGGTGCCCACAAAGCACCTAGCGGTACCCTACGGGTCAGTTACGGGCGTCTAAAGTCGCAGAGTCGGTCGTTGGTTCAGGGGTCTGCGGGGGCCGCTCGTCCAGCATCTCGGCTGCATCGCGTAGTGCGCTTTCTTCCCCCACAACTTCCTCGTTAGAACCGGCGTCTTCACCGCGCGGTTCGCAACCCGAGAGCAGCAGGGCCGCGCAGGCGACAGGCAGGACGAACGCCCTGCCCGCGCCGAAGGTTGGGAACGAGCGCAAGGTTACTGCGCAGAATCCTGAGCTGCGGCTTCCACATCCGCAACCGCGTCGAGCGCAGCGTCAGCGGCCTGTTCGGCAGTCTGGGCAGCTGCCTCGGCATTTGCGGTCGCGTCTTCCACGGCTTCGCTCACGTCATCGGCAACCGGATCGGGAACGCCGGCCATGGCTTCGTCAGCCGGCATTTCGACGGAATCGGCCATCGCGTCTTCGGAGGCATCGTCAGAGCTACCGCACGCGGCAAGGGCGAAGGCGCCGGAAACGGCGGCGATAAGGGCGAATTTCTTCATCCGAGTTTCCTCTTTGTCGTCGATCAGCAGGCAGCCTGCCTGTCGCGTCCACCCTAGCCGAGCGCCGATGCCAAGAAAACGGCAAAACCGTGGCACCGGCGGTTCACGCCTATGCCGCGATCTGCCACAGCCTACCGCATGGCTGACTTGGCGGAACCCATCGAGGAGGCGCGCGACGCGCTGCGCCGGACGTTCGGGTTCGAGCAGTTTCGCGGCGTCCAGCCTCTCGTGATCGAGCGTGTGCTGGCCCGGCAGTCTACGCTGGCCGTCATGCCCACAGGCGCCGGCAAGTCGCTGACTTATCAGTTGCCCGCCACGATGTTGGGGGGAACGTGCGTCGTCGTCTCGCCGCTGATCGCGCTGATGCACGACCAGCTGCGATCCGCACGGGCAAACGGCATCCGCGCTGCGACCCTTACCAGCGTCGACGATGATCGCGCGGCCACCGTCGCCGCCTTCCGAGCGGGGGAGCTGGACCTGCTCTACGTCGCGCCTGAACGGGCGAGCCAGCCGCACTTCCGCGAGCTTTTGGGGCAGGCGCCACTGGCGCTGTTTGCGGTGGACGAGGCGCACTGCGTTTCCGAATGGGGGCACGACTTCCGCCCGGACTATCGCCTGCTGCGCCCGCTGATGGACGCCTTCCCGCAGGTGCCCCGGCTGGCGCTGACGGCCACAGCAGACGCACACACGCGGGCCGACATTCTCGAACAGCTCGGCATTCCCGCCGAGGGTTTGATCGTGGCCGGGTTCGACCGGCCGAATATCCGCTATGCTATCCGCCACCGCGACGGCGGTATGCGCCAGCTGGAACAGCTGCTGTCGGAACACCCCGGACCGGGCATCGTCTATGCGCCGACGCGCCGGAAGGTGGAGGAGCTTGCGACGAAGCTCGCCGCCGCCAGCGAACGTCCGGTACTGCCCTACCATGCCGGGCTGCCGCCGCAGGAACGCGCTGCCAATCAGGCCGCCTTCGTCGCCAGCGAAGACATGGTCATGGTGGCCACGGTGGCGTTTGGCATGGGTATCGACAAGCCGGACGTGCGATTCGTCGCCCATGCTGGCATCCCGAAGTCGATCGAGGCCTATTACCAGGAAACCGGCCGCGCGGGCCGTGACGGCGATCCGGCCGTAGCGCTGACGCTGTGGGCCGCGGGCGATTTCGCTCAGGCGCGGCAACGGCTTGGGGAAGTGGACGAGGCCAGGCAGGCCGGGGAACGCACTCGGCTGGATGCGCTCGCGGCGCTGGTCGAAACGCCGGGTTGCCGACGCGCCGTGCTGCTGCGGCATTTCGGCGAAGACCCTCCGCAGCGCTGCGGCAATTGCGACAACTGCCTGGAAGCGCCGGAGGTGATCGACGCGACCGACCTCGCGCGAAAGCTGCTGAGTGCGGTCTATCGGACCGGCCAGAGTTTCGGCTTCGGTCATCTCCAAAAAGTGCTGACCGGCGCGGCGGACGACCGGGTGCTACAGCGTGGGCACGACCAGTTGTCGGTGTTCGGCATTGTGAGCAGTGAAGAGGCCAAGCTGCTCCAGCCCCTGGCCCGCGCCCTACAGGCTCGCGGCAGTCTTATCTCGACGGAGCACGGCGGCCTGCAACTGGGCGGAGACGCCCGGGCAATCCTGAAGGGCGAAGCCCCCGTTGCGATCGTTCAGCCGCCACCTTCACGCAAGGAACGCCGTCGCCGCGATCAGGCGCCGAACCCCGTGGGCGATCCTCTGTTCGAAGCGCTGCGCACCTTGCGGCGGGAGCTCGCGACAGAAGCACAGGTCCCTCCTTACGTGATCTTCCACGACGCCACCTTGCGCGAAATGGCCTTGGCTCGCCCGTCAACTCTGGACGAACTCGGCGCGGTTCCCGGCGTCGGTGCCCGAAAGCTGGATGCCTATGGCGACGCCTTCCTCTCGGTGATTCGGAGCCACTGACCCCGCACACATCGAGGCTCACTTGACTCCGGCCCTTCTTGATATAAATATGATATCATAATTTTTACGAGGGGAACCGTGATGCCACAGACCAGTCTTGCGATGGAACGTAGCCGCGAAGTGCCGGCGAGCACGTCCAACGGCTATCTGATGCTGTTCGTCTGGCTCGCTCTGATCGCCTGGACGATCTTCTCGTTCCTAATGTTCGGCGGCGCGATGGACGAGGGCAGGTTTGTCCTTGGCTACCTGCTTGGCTGGCTCCTTGGCATACCCTTGATCGTGTTCATCCTGCTTGGGTTCTTCATGATCCAGCCGAACACGTCCCGGGTAATCACGCTGTTCGGCGCCTATCGCGGTACGGAGCGCGCGCAGGGCCTGCGCTGGATCTGGCCGTGGTTCGGGCGCAAGCGGATCTCCGTCCGCCAGCACAACATCCACTCTGAGCGGGTCAAGGTGAACGACCTGCGCGGCAACCCTATCGAGGTGGCGTGCAACGTGGTGTGGCGCGTGGCCGACACGGCACAAGCCGCGTTCGACGTCGATGATTACAAGGCGTTCGTGAACATCCAGATCGAGGCGGGCCTGCGCACCGTGGCTTCCCGCCATCCCTATGACGACATCGAGGAGAACGAGACCACGTTGCGGTCCGATGGCGAGATCGTGAATGCTGAGCTGCGGGTGGAACTCAACGAGCGGCTCTCGCACGCCGGTATCGTGGTCGACGAAGCCGGGCTGACCCATCTCGCCTATGCGCCGGAAATCGCCGGGGCGATGCTGCGGCGGCAGCAGGCAGAGGCCGTGATCGCCGCCCGAGCCAAGCTGGTGATGGGTGCCGTCTCCATGGTGCAGATGGCACTCACCAAGCTGAGCGAGGAAAGCGTCGTGGAACTGGATGACGAGCGCCGGGCCGCCATGGTTTCAAACCTGATGGTCGTGCTGTGCGGCGAACGCGAAGTGAACCCGGTGGTGAACGCGGGCACACTCTACCAGTAGGGCGCATGTCATGGCGCAGGCGCCAAAGAAGGCTTTCCCTCTACGTCTAGACCCTGCACTTTACGGGGCCATAGAACGTCTGGCGGCGCAGGAACTGCGGTCGGTAAATGCCGAGGTGGAGATGCTGCTGCGAGAGGCGCTGGCGCGGCGAGGAATCAAGGTAGCGCAGGCGGAACCGCGAAAACGCGGAAGGCCGCCGAAAGTGGGAGAATGATGATGAAGCACTGGCTCTCTGGCGACAAACCGTGGTTCCGCCCGAAGACGATCGGTTACGGTGCTGGCCTGCCGATTGGCTGGGAAGGTTGGGCGCTGATCCTGTCGTACATGGCGGCGATGATCGGCCTGGCTCTGCTGGCGGAAACCTCGGCAGGCACGAGGTTGATGGGCCTGATCGTGGTCATGGTCCTGATTACCGCTATCCTGTTGGTGGTGGCGAAAGCCAGGACCGAGGGCGGATGGCGCTGGAGATCGGGCGACGACGACTGACGGCGAAGGGGGAGGCGCGGCAGTGAAGTTCGGCGTGTTCGATCATCTGGACAGCGGCATCCTGCCCCTCGCCGAACATCTGCAGGCGCGGCTTCAGCTTGCCGAGGCTTACGACAGGCTGGGCTTCCACTGCTACCACGTTGCCGAACACCACGGCACGCCACTGGGCATGACGCCCTCGCCCGGAATTCTCTTTGCCGCGCTGAGCCAGCGCACGCGCCGCATCCTGTTCGGACCGCTGGTCTATCTGCTGCCGATCTATCACCCGCTGAGGTTGATCGAAGAAGTCGCGATGCTCGATGCACTGTCTGGCGGACGCTTCCAACTGGGCGTGGGGCGCGGCGTTTCCCCGATAGAATTGGGCTTTCACGGGCTGGATATGACCGAGCAGCGCGGACGCTTCGACGAGGCGCTTGAGGTGCTGCTGAAGGGGCTTTCGTCCGACCGGCTCGACCATCGGGGAGAGTTCTGGCGCTTTGACGATGTGCCCATGGTGCAGCGCCCGGTTCAGCGCCCTCATCCGCCGTTATGGTATGGTGCGGGAAGCCCGGATTCCATTCGATGGTGCGCGCACAATGCGGTCAACATGGTGTCCTTGGCACTCGGCGACCGCGCCCGGCAGGCGATGGACATCTATCGATCCGAGTGGGCGGGTTCACCTGAAGACATGCCTTTGATCGGCGTCAGCCGCCATGTGGTCATCGCGGATAGCGATGCAGAAGCGAAGGCGCTCGCCCGGCCCGCCTATGCCCATTGGCGCGGTAACATGGCGTGGCTTTGGGAGCACAGGGGTATCCCGTTCCCGCTCGCCGCGCATCTTCCGGAAGACTGGGATGCAGCGGAAGCGATGGGACACGGCTGTGCCGGATCGCCCATGACTGTCCGCGACTTCGTGAAGCGCGAGGCGGAGAGAGGGATAACCTACTTCGTATCGGCGCTAGCGTTCGGCACCCTGCCGCTGGACGCCGCGCTCAACTCTGCCGAGCTTTTCGCCAACGAGGTCATCCCCGGCTGGGCGTGAGGCGCGCTCAGCCCTCGCGGATCCGAGCCAATCCAAAGGCGGGAGAAAAGGTCACCGACGCCGCCGGAACGTGGTCGCTGAAGGGCAGCACCTGAAAATACTCGGCAAGCTCGCCCTCAATGTGAAGCGGGGTTCCGCGAACGAAACCGAACCGGCTGTAGAGCGAAGGATCGCCGAGCAGGACCGCGCCCTTGCCTCCGGCTTGCCGCCAGTGTTCCACACCGGCTTCAACCAGTGCGCGGCCGATACCTTTGCCCTGCCGCGCAGGGTCCACGGCGATGGGACCGAGTGTGAGCCAGCCGTCTCCGCCATTGGACAGGATTGCGAGCGACCATGCCGCATGGCCAACGACCACGCCGTCCACCTCGGCGACGTGCGACAGCGTCAGATCGCCGCACTCACGCAGGGCCTCGATGATCTCCGGCTCCGTCCCCGCGCTGTGCGGGTGGCCGTCAAACGCGGCGGCGGTAACACGACGAATGGCTGCCTCGTCGCCCGGTCGTTCAGCCCTGATCTTCACAGCAGATGCCCCGCCTCGTCTCGCTTCGTGGCGAGGTAGCGCGCGTTATGAGGGTTGGGGGGCAACCGGTGCGGCACCCGTTCCGCCACGTTAACCCCCGCCCCCTCAAGGGCCGCAACCTTCGCCGGGTTGTTGGTCATCAGTCGAATCGCCGGGACGCCCAGTAGTTCCAGCATCCGCGCCGCCACGGGGAAGTCACGCGCTTCATCAGGCAAGCCCAGGCGGCGGTTGGCCTCCAGCGTGTCGAACCCTTCGTCCTGAAGGCGGTAGGCTCGCAGCTTGTTGACCAGGCCAATGCCGCGCCCTTCCTGACGCAGATAGAGCAGCACGCCCCAGCCACCGCTCTCTGCCTCTCGCGCCATGGCCGCGAGTGCGTGGTCGAGCTGCGGCCCGCAGTCGCAGCGGAGGGAGCCGAGAATGTCGCCGGTCAGACACTCGGAGTGCAGCCGAACCAACGGAACACTGTCAGACGACTGGAGGCCGACCACGAGCGCGACGTGTTCGCGCGTATCGTTCGCGCTGCGAAATACCACGATCTCGCCCTGCTCACTGACAGCGACCGGCAAGCGAGCGCGCGTGGCAACCGCCAGATGCCCGGCGTGACGAAACTCTGAAATGTCCGCGGGATCGAGTGTAACGGCCTCCCCAGCAGGATCGGGGTCGACAAGGAAAGCGGGCAGGATACCCGCGATCCGAGCCAGTTCCATGGCCACCACGGCTTCGTCTCGCCAGTCCAGCGTCTCAGCCAGAAACGGACCCTTGAGCGGTGCAACGAGGTCCAGCGCGGGATCAGCAACGGGCAAGGCGGCCGCGAGATCGAGCGGCTCAGCCGACCGTATCAGGACCGGCGCATGAGGGTCTGCCGCCTCGCGCTGATTGGCGAGCTTGAGCGTCGCCGCCCTCGCGGCCGAAATCAGGGCAAGGCCCGATCGCGCGGTTCCGGGCGCCGTTTCGATCGGTAGGAGCGGCGGAGCTGAGCCTATGGACAGCGGCCAGCCGTGGCGCAAGGCGTCCACCGCCTGAGCCACGCGCCGGGCAGGCGATCTGTGAGGCGCGTCGGAACTCAGAGCGAGAACTCCGTCACAAGCGGTACGTGGTCAGAAGGCTGTTCCCACCGGCGCGTCTCTTCCACGAAGCGATGCGACTGCGACTGCGCGGCCACTTCGGGCGAGGCCCACACATGGTCCAGCCGCCGCCCCTGATCCTTCTGCCGCCAGTACGAGCGATAGCTCCACCACGAATAGTTCCGTTCCGGAGCAGGGATATGTTTCCTGCCGAGATCGACCCAGCCGTGCGCATCCTGGAATTGCCCCAGCGCATCCACCTCCACCGGAGTATGGCTGACGACCTTCAGCAGAGCCTTGTGATCGTAAACGTCGCATTCCAGCGGCGCGATGTTGAAGTCGCCAACGATAACCGTCGGGCGATCCAAGGCGTCCGCCCAACGGGTCATCCGGCCCAGGAAATCAAGCTTCTGACCGAACTTGGCGTTGAGTTCCCGGTCAGGGATATCACCGCCAGCAGGGATATAGACGTTCTCCAGGATAAGGCCCTGCCCTTCACCGAGCAGTTCCACGCCGACATGGCGTGCCTCGCCGTTATCCTGCCAGTCGTGCTTCGAAAAATCGCGCAGCGGAATGCGGCTGACCGTGGCCACGCCGTGATAGCCCTTCTGCCCGTGAACCGCCCGGTGTGTATATCCCAGCGCTTCGAATGCCGCGTGGGGGAACTGCTCCTCCCGGCACTTGATCTCCTGCAGGCACAGCACGTCGGGCCGCTCCTGCTCAAGGAAGCGGGTGACCTGATCGATGCGCAGGCGAACGGAGTTGATGTTCCAACTAGCGATAGAAACCATGGCGGGGGGATAGATAGTGAGTGTGGGCGCGGCAAGCACGCCGGTGCCCCTCAACCCCGGAAGGGAGGCACAAAAAAACCCTCGTCGCGGGGGCATTGCGACGAGGGTTCTTCTTTTGAGCGTTCGTCACGCTAGCCAGCGGCGTCTCTCGCGAGGCAGGGCAACAGGGGGGAAACCCGCCTCTCGCCGCCGGACTGAACAAATCCTATAGCCGCGCGGCTTTCTGTTAAATGAATGCTTTACGCGGCTGGTCGTATGCGGGGGTCAATTCGCCCCCCACGCGTTCAGCCGGGACGACGGGACGTTCGACGAGGATCGCGATAGGTGAAAGTGCTGTCAGGTACGGCGATCCCATACCGGTGGTTCGACAGCCGAACCGTGGTCCGTTTATTCTGCGCGTCCATCGCAACCCAGCTGGCGAGCTGAAGGCCGCCGGGCGCTGAACTGTTGCGCACGAAGATCATCGTGAACACGCCGTATTCCGGCTTGCTCGAGTCCTTTACCTCGATACTGACGACGTTGGGGTTCGATGTCGGCATCAACTTGCCGTAACGCTTCACGTCACGACGAGGATCGAGCAGCGCGCCAAGGGGCGAGTTACTGATGGGCCAGGATTCCAGCTGGTTCACCTGGTAGTCGATCAGCGTCAGCCGGCTGCCATTCGACACCACCAGCATCTTCACCGACGGATCGTATTCGAAACGAATACGCCCGGGCTGCTTCATGGTGATCGTGCCGCCGATGCTCTGCCCGTTGCGATCGGTCTGGACGAAGTCCGCCTTCATCGTAGTGATCCCGCGCAACGCAGCGACCACCTGATCGAGGGAATCGGCTCTCTGCGCCACTGCAGGCGCAGCGGGCAACGCAGCAACCACGGGCAGCGCAACGGCCAGCGCGCCCGCCATAAGGCGGCGCAGCGGAACAGCGGAAAGTCTGTGCAAGATGGTCATGCCCATACCACTAGGTACGGAGCATTGAACCTGTTGTGAACCTGCGAATTAGGAAGGTCAGGCAAGCTCGAAAGCTTACTTGATCTTGCCTTCCTTGAACTCGACATGCTTCTTCGCAACCGGATCATACTTGCGGAAGGTCAGCTTCTCGGTCTGGTTACGCGGGTTCTTCTTGGTGACGTAGAAGAAGCCGGTGTCGGCAGTCGAGTTCAGCCGGATCTTGATTGTAGCGGGCTTCGCCATGGCCTGATTCCCAAAATATCAGCAAGGGCGCCCAAATCAGCTCTGGTGGCCCGAAAATAACAGAGGCGACGCGCACGGCGCCGCCCATCCGGCCGGGCCTTTGCGGTGGGGCTGGGGAAAAGTCAAGCCGAGAGGCGCTTCACCAGTCCACCCTGCCCCGCCCGGCCTTCACCGCACCACGGGCTTTCTTCGACTTTATGCGCTGTTCCTTGCCCACGCGGTTCACCCGGCTTTTTGCGCGCTTTTTCGGTTCGGCAAGCGCCTGGGTCACCAGTTCCGCCAGACGCGCGCCTGCATCCTCCCGATTCGCTTCCTGCGTGCGGAAGCGGCGGGCGGTGATGACGATCTCGCCCTTTGCGGTCATCCGACTTCCGGCAAGCGCCTTGAGTCGATGGAACACCTCGGGCGTCAGGCGCAGCGCGAACACGTCGAGTCGCACCTGTACCGCCGTCGCCACTTTGTTGACGTTCTGCCCGCCAGGCCCGGAGGCGGCGATGAAGCTCTCCTCCGAAAGTGCCAGAGCGCGGGCAACCGTCTCATCCATCGGCGAATCCGAGCGCGACGAAGTCGGCAGGCATGGGAGCGGTCGCCACCACGGGCGGCTTCCCTTCGCGGGCGACTTCGATGCCGGCGGCGTGCAGCATCGTCCTGCGCGACCCCTTACCGTCCCCATACACCGGGTCACCCAGAAGCGGGATGCCGATCCCGCTGGCCGCATGGACGCGAATCTGGTGCGTGCGGCCGGTTTCTGGCCGGAATTCAACCAGCGTCCGGCCATCACTTTCAGCAATGACGCGCCAGTGCGTGACGGAAGGCTTGCCTTTGCGGGCCGGGATCATGCGCCAGCCCTTTTCCGCGCTGCTGATCTTGCTCAGCGCCAGTTCCACGGTGCCTTCGGTGGTGGCCGGGACTCCAGCCAGAATGCCCAGATAGCGCTTGCCCACCTGCTTCGCCTCAAACGCCGCGGAAAAACGCTTCAGCGCCTTGGGATTGCGCGCGAGCAAGAGACAGCCGGACGTATCGGTGTCGAGCCGGTGCACCGGCTGCGGCGCGCGCTGGAACCCGAGCTTCAGATCATCGAGGTGATTTTCCAGCGATGGGCCGCCAGCGCGGGGCCGCTCAATCGGAAGCCCGCCGGGCTTGTCGATCACCAGAGCTTCGCCGTCTTCGAAAAGGATGGGAATGGTCATTTCGGGCGCTTAGACCTTCGCAAACGCCTTGTCGAAGAGTGAACTACTGCATCCCCGCCGCATGGATCAGGCGAGTGCGGCCGCGATTCGCTTCATCGCCTCTCCGAGAACCGCCTCGTCCGCGGCAAAGCTGATGCGGAAGCCATTCTTGCCGCCAAATGCGCTCGCCGCCACGACCGCAACGCCGTGCTCCAGCAAATGCAGCGCCAGTTTGCCATCGTCCCCGCCGAATCGGGGCATCAGCGGCTTGGCATCAACGAACACGTAGAACGCGCCATCTGGAACGGGCGTGGACAGCCCTTCGATCGCGTTGACCGCCGATACGACCATGTCGCGCCGCTTGCGGAACCGCTCGCGCCACTCGGCGAGGAATTCCTGCGGCCCCTCGAAAGCAGCGACGGCAGCCGCCTGGCTGACGGCAGCCGGGTTACCGCTGGCGTTCGACTGAAGCCGTCCCATCGCCTCGATCAACCATTCGGGACCGGTGGCGACGCCGATGCGGAAGCCGGTCATTGCGTGGCTCTTGGATACGCCCGACACCGTGCAGATACGATCCGCGAGGTCCGGAGCCAGCGCCGCCAGAGTGCTATGCGGCTCTGAAGAGTAGTTCAGCGGCGCATAGATGTCGTCTGAGAGCACCAGAACCTGCGGATGACGCCGCAGCACGTCCGCGATCCCGCGCAGCATGGCTTCTGGATAGACCGCACCGGTTGGATTGCCGGGGCTGTTCAACAGCAGCCAGTTCGTGCGCGAGGTGATCAGCGCCTCAAACTCGCTCGGCTCGAATCGAAAACCGTGATGCGGGTGGGTGATGAGAGGCACGACCTTGCCACCGGCAAATCGCACCATCTGCGGATAGCTGACCCACCACGGGCTAGGGACGATAACTTCGTCGCCTTCGCTGATGGTCGCGGCCAGCGCTTCAAAAATCGCCTGTTTACCACCGGCGGTGACGATCACCTCTTCCGGGCGGGTTTCGATCCCCAGATCGCGGCGAAAGTGAAGTGCCGCCGCCTGCTTCAACCGCAGCGTGCCCGTGACGGGTGTGTACTTCGTAGCCCCTGCGTCAAGCGCGGCCTTCGCTGCCTCGATCACGTGTGGCGGGGTGGCGAAATCGGGCTCGCCCACGGACAGCGAGATGATGTCCTGCCCAGCCTCGCGCAAAGCGGTCGCGCGGTCGGTCATCGCGGTGGTCGGCGACGCGGCAATGCGGCGCAACGACGTGCTGAGATGTTCCTTGCTCATGACGCAATCCTTGCAGGCATCAGGCCTCTTAGCGCGTTGCCGATGAAAAAACCGTCAGCGAGGTCTTCCAGTGTCAGTTCAGCCTCTACCGCGCGGCCTTCTTCCAGCAGCGAAGCGCGCAGCACGCCCGGAAGCAGGCCGAGCGACGCGCGCGGCGTCAGAAGCTTGCCGTCACGCTCTACGAACAGGTTGGTGAAGCTACCTTCGGTGAGGAGGCCATCCTCACGCACGAACAGCGCCTCACGCGCGCCCTCCGCGTGGGCAAAGGCGAAGGCTTGTTCGTAGAAGCTCCGGTCGGTGGATTTGTGGCGCAGCCGCCAGTCACCGGGAACGACCGGGATCGGCAGTGCAACGCAGTCGACCACGCCGCTGAACGGCGCGGGCAAAGGTCCGGTTTCCAGCGCCAGCGCACCCCCGCGCGACAGCACCAGGCGTAGCCGTGCAGGCGCCTCAAGCTCGAAGCAAAGCGCCTGAATGCGGTTGCGGGCCTCATGCCGGTCGAAAGAAAAGCCCAGTTCGGCCGCGCTGTCCTTCATGCGGGCGATATGCCGTTCAAGCAGCGGCACGCCCTCGTCAGGGTCGAAGCGCATCGTTTCGATCAGATCGAAACCGGCAGCAGCCCCACGTGCGAACCCGCCTTTGACAAGGCATTCGCGCCACTCGGCCATGCCATCACTATCGGCCACGATCGCACCACCAACGCCCAGCACCACGCTATGACGGTCATTCTCACCGGGAGTGAGGTGAACAGTGCGAATCGCCACATTAAAGGCCGCGTCGCCATTCGCTTCGATCCGCCCGATGGCACCGCAATAAGGCCCGCGAGCGTCGCGCTCGACTTCGCTGATCAGCTCCATCGCGCGGATTTTCGGCGCGCCGGTGATCGATCCGCAGGGGAACAGTGCGCGGATCATGTCCATCGCGCCGAACCCGGGTTGCAGCGTGGCGCAGACGGTCGTCGTCATGGTGTGGACCGTGGGATAGGTCTCGACGAGGAACGGCTGCTCCACCCGGACCGATCCAGCAACCGCCACACGGCTGAGATCGTTGCGCATCAGATCCACGATCATCAGGTTTTCGGCCCGATCCTTGACCGACACCGACAGTTCCTGCGCGAGCGCTGCGTCCTCCGCCGCATCGCGACCGCGCGGACGCGTGCCCTTCATCGGCTTGCAGCGCGCTGCATCGCCCTTCAGGCTGAAGAACAGTTCCGGACTGAAGCTGAGCAGCCAGTGCGATCCATCGAAGATCAGCCCGCCATATCCGGCGTTCGCTGCGGGTCGGATAGCGGCATAGATTGCGAGCGGATCGCCATTCGCGGGTCCCGCCAGCGGCATGGTGAGATTGGCCTGATAGATGTCACCCGCATGGATGGCATCCTGCAGGGCGGCGAAGGCTTCGAGGTACGCGCCGGTCGAAATCTGCGGATCGAGCGGACCGATGCTCGCCGGACCCGGCGCCTTCGCAGCCAGCCATTGCGGCACTTCAGCAGCCGGGATGCGCGTTACTTCGTCAAACAGGCCGAACCAGATCAGCGGGCCATCCGCGCCGGTGCGGGAATTGGCGAGCGGGGCCAGCTTCGGTTCCAGTGCAAGGCCCGCCTCGTAAGCGAGGTAGCCGGCAAGCGTACCGCCCGTGGCGCGGCGCGCGGCATCGGCCGCCTCCAGCACCGCCGCGACCTCTTCCGGTCGGCGGGCGACGAACACCTGGCGCGGGTTCTCGAACAGCTGGGCGTCACTCGCACCTTGTGTGCGTGCATCATCGAGCAGGACGAAAGGCTTGGCTGCGGCCATCTCTCGCGCTCTAGCCGCAAATCTGCGCATGTCTATCGCTTGACCGCGTAGTGAGGCGTCGGGCAGACGGCCGAAGGGGCCGAGACTGTGGGAGCCAACATGACATCGATCTTCCTGGGGCTGGGCGCAAATGGCGAACGGCAAGTGCTCGAACTCTCGCGGGCCAACCGCCACGGACTGATCGCGGGGGCGACCGGCACGGGTAAGACGGTGACGCTGCAAGGACTGGCGGAAGACTTCTCCGCCGCTGGCGTTCCAGTCTTTCTGGCCGACGTGAAAGGCGACCTTTCCGGCATCTGCATGGCCGGATCGCCGACCGCCAAGAATGCCGACAAGCTGGAAGCGCGGGCGAAGGAAATCGGCGTCGAGAACTACACTTATGCCGACAACCCGGCGGTGTTCTGGGATCTGTATGGCCAGCAGGGCCATCCAATACGCACCACGATTTCAGAAATGGGCCCGCTGCTGCTCGCTCGCCTGCTGGACCTGAACGAAACGCAGGAAGGCGTGCTGAACATCGTGTTCCGCCATGCCGATGATGAAGGCCTGCTCCTGCTCGACCTGCCCGATCTGCAATCCATGCTGGCCTACACTGCCGAGAAATCGTCCGAGCTGACGACCAAGTACGGCAACATCACCAAGGCGACGATCGGCACCATTCAGCGCCAGCTCCTCTCGCTGGAAAGCCAGGGCGGCGCGCAGTTCTTTGGAGAGCCCGCGCTTGAGATCGAGGATTTCATCCGCACGGACGAGCAGGGCCGCGGGATCATCAACATCCTCGCCGCCGACAGGCTGATGCGCAGCCCGAAGCTCTACGCGACGTTCCTGCTATGGCTGCTGGCGGAAATGTTCGAGGTTCTGCCCGAAGTCGGCGACCCGGAAAAACCGAAGCTCGTCTTCTTTTTCGACGAGGCCCACCTGCTGTTCGACGACGCGCCAAAGGCGCTACAGGACAAGATCGAACAGGTCGTGCGTCTGGTCCGGTCGAAGGGCGTGGGCATCTATTTCGTGACGCAGAACCCGATCGACATTCCCGAGAAGGTGGCGGGGCAGCTTGGCAACCGGGTGCAACACGCCCTGCGCGCGTTCACCCCGCGCGATCAGAAGGCAATCAAGGCGGCGGCCGACACCTTCCGCATCAACCCCGACCTCAACGTTGCGACGGCGATAACCGAACTTAAGGTGGGTGAGGCGCTGGTTTCCACCCTGATGGGAGATGGTGCCCCTTCGATCGTTCAGCGCACCCTGATCAAGCCGCCGTACAGCCGCCTGGGGCCGGTGACGGAGAAAGAGCGCGCGATCATCCAGTCGATCAGCCCTCTCGCGGGGAAGTACGACACCGCCGTCAATCGCGAGAGCGCGGAAGAAATTCTCGCCCAGAAGGTCGCCGATGCAGCGGCAACGGCTGCCGAAGTGGCGGACAAGGGCGAAGAAGAAGTGCGCAAGCGTGAGCGCAAGAGCACCAACATCTGGGGCAAGGCACTGTCCCGCGCGACCGGCGCGGCGACGAGTTCCGGTGCAGCCATTGCGGCGGGTGCCATCACCGGGCGCAAGTCCCGCGCGAACCCGGCGAAGACCGCCATCAGTTCTGGTCTGGGTTCGCTGGCGACCGACATCGCGGGCCCGCTGGCCGGGCGCTTCGTGCGCAATATTATCGGTGGTTTGATGCGCTAGGTCTTCCGGCCCTCACCCTTTGGGCGAGGGCCGTTTGACACCTTAGCTGTCTGGCCCGTGCTTCCGGTCGCGGGTCGATTCCAGCATGCCTTCGTGGATGAAGCCGATCTGGCGTACTTCCATCGCGCGCCGCTTCAATTCGCCGCGCATGGCGAGGTATTCCATTTCCATCTGCTCGGTCACCGTCGGCCGGCTGTCTTCCAGCGCTTCAGCGAAGTCCTGCGCCGTCACCTCATCGGCGGCCGAGCCCCGCGCACGGATGGCGATCAAGCCTGCGCGGCGGACAACGTCCTCAAGATCCGCACCCGTGTAACGCTCCGTCTGCGCGGCGAGAGCGGCTAGATCGACGTCCTTGGCCAACGGCATATTGCGCGTGTGGATGCCCAGGATGTGCAGCCTCCCCGGCTCGTCAGGCGCGCCGACATAGACCAGTTCGTCAAAACGGCCCGGCCGCAGCAGGGCCGGATCGATCAGTCCCGGGCGATTGGTCGCGCCGATCACGACGATAGACTGCAACTCCTCCATCCCGTCCATTTCGGCGAGAATGGTGTTCACCACGCGGGCCGTAACCTGCGGCTCATTGCCGCTGGTTCCGCGCGCAGGAACAAGGCTGTCGATCTCGTCGATGAAGATAACGCAAGGAGCGACCTGCCGCGCGCGAGCGAACATGCGGCTGATCTGCTGTTCGCTTTCACCGTACCACTTCGAAAGCAGGTCGGAGCTCTTCATCGAAATGAAGTTCGCCTCGGCCTCCTTAGCAACCGCCTTCGCCAGCAGCGTTTTGCCGGTGCCGGGCGGGCCATAGAGCAGGAAGCCCTTGGCCGGACGAATGCCAATCCGTTCGAACGCAGCGGGGTTCTTGAGCGGTAGTTCCACCCCTTCGCGCAGCTTCTCTTCGGCATCGTTCACGCCGCCAATATCGGCCCAACCAACCGTCGGAGCCTGCACCATGACTTCGCGCATAGCGCTCGGCTGCACGCGCTTGAGCGCTTCGCGGAAGTCGTCCTTCTCAACTTGGAGCGTCTCGAGCACTTCAGGCGGAATCGTCCGCGCATCAAGATCGAGGCGCGGCATGATCCGACGCACCGATTCAATCGCTGCTTCGCGGGCCAGAGCGGCGAGATCCGCACCGACGAAGCCATGCGTACTGCGGGCAAGTTCCTTCAGATCGACGCCTTCACCCAGCGGCATGCCGCGAGTGTGGATGCCAAGGATTTCGCGGCGCCCGCTTTCATCAGGCACACCGACCACGATCTCGCGATCAAAACGACCTGGACGGCGCAGCGCCTCGTCAATCGCATCAGGCCGATTGGTCGCGGCAATGACAACCAGATTGGTCCGCCCTTGCAGGCCGTCCATCAGCGTGAGGAGTTGCGCTACAAGGCGCTTCTCGGCCTCGCCACTGACATTCTGCCGCTTCGGCGCGATCGAATCGATTTCGTCGATGAAGACGATTGCGGGCTGGGAACGCTCGGCTTCCTCAAACACCTCACGCAGGCGCCGTTCGCTCTCGCCATAGGCAGAGCCCATGATTTCCGGCCCGTTGATGGTGAAGAACGAGGCGTCGCTTTCGTTGGCAACGGCCTGCGCCAGCCGAGTCTTGCCGGTGCCGGGCGGGCCATGCAGCAGAACGCCCTTGGGCGGATCGACGCCGAGGCGGGTGAACAACTCAGGATAGCGGAGTGGCAGTTCCACCATTTCGCGCAGGGCCTTGATGGTTTCATCCATCCCGCCAACGTCATCGTAGTTGATGATGCCGCGGCTATCGCGCGGTTCCTCAAACTCGGCGCGCAGCTCCACCTCGGTATTCTCGTCGATGTGGACGATACCCTTCGGCACGGTGGAGATGACCTGCAGGCGAATCTGCGTCAGCGCGTAGGCTGGGGCGTTGAACATGCGCCGCACGTCAGCAGGCACGTTGTTGACCGGCTGCTGGCCATGGGTCGCCACCAGATCGCCAGCCACCAGCGGCCGCTTGAAGAACACACGCTTCAGCGCTTCGCTGGGTCCCTGAAGGCGCATCTCGCGCTGTGCCGGAGCGAATACAACGCGGCTGGCAGGGCGCGAATCGGCACGCCGAATCTTCACATGCTCGCCAGAGGCTGTGTCGGCGTTGGCGCGCTGCAAGCCGTCCAGCCGAACAACCTCCAGCGTCTCATCTTCAGCGTAGGCCTGGGATGCGATGGCCGCAGTTACGCGCTTTCCTTCGATCTCTACCGTATCGCCCTCGGTGATACCGAGCGTCTGGAAGACTGATCGCGGTATCCGCGCGACGCCCCGGCCGCTTTCTTCCTGGCGAGCGGCGGCGACTTGCAGCCGCACCGTTCCTTTTTCGAGTGTCGCTGCGTCCGCTTCGGCCATTGCCCTCTCGCTTCTCTATCCGGTTGACCGCGAAGCTAGGAATGCGCGGCTCGGAATGCAAACCGGCGCGGCAAGCGAAAGTGCCGCGAGAAGCAAATCCCGAGGGGCTGGACGGGGCATAAAAAAAAGCCCGACCGTTGCCGGCCGGGCCTTGGAAGTTTTGGGAGAGGATGCCTGAAAGGCACGAGTTAATTGCGGCGAGGCGCGGATTTTCGCAAGTGCGAAAAGCGCAACTCACGTTGAAAAAAACGCAACTCTCTCGCAAGATATTGATTTTGAAAGATATAATTACCTACATGAGTATCAGTAAAGCAGGCGAAAAGCCCCCGAGCCGCGAATGTTGCGCCGCAACACGAATCGGTTTCGCGGGACGGGTCGGCGCGGTATCCAGTGATAGGCAATCGTGACAGCCGAGTTCCGATCGCCTAGCGCTTGCTCTCCCGGAGGAGGTCTAGATGAAAAAGCTCTATCCTGATGCAGCAGCGGCCCTCGACGGCCTCTTGTTCGACGGGATGTTGATCGCCGCCGGTGGTTTCGGCCTATGCGGCATTCCTGAGCGGCTTATCGCGGCCATAGAAGCCAGCGGCGCGAAGAACCTCACCTTTGCCAGCAACAACGCCGGCATCGATAACGAAGGCATAGGCAAACTCCTGCGCACCAAGCAGGTCAGCAAGATGATCAGTTCGTATGTCGGCGAGAACAAGGAATTTGAGCGCCAGTATCTTGCCGGCGAGTTGGAGGTGGAGTTCTGCCCGCAGGGCACACTGGCAGAACGCATGCGCGCCGGCGGCGCCGGTATTCCCGGTTTCTATACCAAGACGGGCGTTGGCACTCAGGTAGCCGAGGGCAAGGAAGTGAAGGTGTTCGACGGGGAGGAGTACATCCTTGAACGCGGCATCTTTGCGGACTTGTCGATCGTTAAAGCCTGGAAGGCGGACGAAACCGGCAACCTCGTGTTCCGCAAAACCGCCCGCAACTTCAACCTTCCCGCCGCCACCTGCGGCAAACATTGCGTGGTGGAAGTGGAGGAGGTGGTCCCAGTAGGCAGCCTCGACCCCGACTGCATTCATCTGCCGGGCGTCTATGTGCAGCGGATCATCATCGGCGCACCTTATGACAAGAAGATCGAGTTCGTGACCACGCGCGAGAGGGAGGCCGTCTGATGTCTGCAAACGATAGCCTCGCCAAAGGCTGGACCCGCGACCAGATGGCAGCCCGCGCGGCGCGGGAACTGGAAGACGGTTTCTACGTCAATCTGGGCATCGGCATCCCCACGCTCGTGGCGAACCACATACCGTCGGGCATGGAGGTGACACTGCAATCCGAAAACGGGATGCTGGGCATTGGCCCCTTCCCCTATCCGGACGAGGTCGACGCCGACCTTATCAACGCCGGCAAGCAGACGATCAGCGAACTGCCCCAATCAGCCTATTTCGATAGCGCAGCCAGCTTCGCGATGATTCGCGGCGGACATATCGACCTGACCGTCCTTGGCGCGATGGAGGTCAGCGAGAATGGCGACATTGCCAACTGGATGATCCCGGGCAAGCTGGTGAAAGGCATGGGCGGCGCGATGGATCTTGTCGCGGGGGTCAAGAAGATCATCGTGGTGATGGAGCACGTCTCCAAACACGGTGACCCCAAGTTCATCCCGGAATGCACCCTGCCCCTGACCGGGAAGAACGTGGTCGATATGATCATCACCGATCTCGCGGTTTTCCAGCGAGCGGACCATGCAAGCCCGTTCCGGCTGATAGAGCTCGCTCCCGGCGTAACCGCCGAGGAAGTCGCGGCAAAGACGTCCGCCGCATATCAGGCCTAGCATCGCAGGCACGGGGAGGCGTTCGATTGAGCTACACGCTGATAACCGCCAACCGGAACTATTCCAGCTGGTCGCTGCGGCCGTGGGTGCTGATGAAGGCTCTCGGTATCCCGTTCGTTGATCTGATCGAGCCGTTCACGAAGCCTGACAACTACGACGATTTCCGCGCCTTCTCGCCCACCGGGCAAGTACCGCTGTTGATCGACGGTGATCGGCGGGTGTGGGACTCCCTCGGCATCACTGTTTATCTGGCCGAGCGGCATCCCGGCGTTTGGCCGGAAGACATTGAAGCGCGCGCTTTCGCCCAAAGCGTGGTGGCGGAGATGCATGGCGGCTTCGGCGCGTTGCGGAACGATTGCACTATGAACGTCGGCGTGCGCGTGGCCCCGGCGCCCATGTCGCCCGCCCTGCTGCGCAACGTGGCCCGCATCGGCGAAATCTTCGAGCAAGGCTTGGACCGTTTCGGCGGTCCCTGGCTGGCCGGAGAACAATTCACCGCCGCCGACGCGTTCTACGCCCCCGTCGCTTTCCGCATCCGCACCTACGGTCTCGACATCGGACTTGGGGCAGCGTGGGTGGAGCGCGTGATCGCTCACCCGGCTATGGCCGAATGGGAGGCGCAGGCGCTCGCGGAAACCTGGCGCGAAGAAGGCCACGAGGCTGAACTCCTCGCTTGCGGAACGATCACGGCCGATTACCGGACTTGAAAACGGGTGCAGCCGCAATCGGCGCTCGTAAACCCGCTACAACATTGGCAAACTGGCCAAAATGCCGCCGTCAGAGCGCGCCGGAGAGGGACATTTCATGAAGAATTCGATGCGCCGCGATTCGCCCTGGCTGGCGCTTGTCCTGCTGATGGCGATCAGCACCGTCGGCTTCATCGACCGGATCGTCGTCAACGTTCTGGTGGAGCCCATAAAGGGCGAATTCCAGCTTAGCGACACGCAGGTTTCGTTGATGGGCATGGCCTTCACCCTGCTCAATATCGGCATCGGCCTGATCATAGCTCGTTATGCAGAGCGTGTTCGGCGACTATCTCTCATCTCGTTCGGCACGCTGATATGGTCTGCCGCAACAGCCGCGTGCGGGTGGGCTGGCGGCTGGATCCAGCTCCTCGTCGCGCGCATGGGGGTAGGTGTCGGCGAAGCGATCGGCCTGCCCAGCCTGCAATCGGTGATTTCGGATTACTTCCCGGCGAGCAAGCGCGGGCTCGCTATCTCGGTCCTGATGCTCGCGCCACCAGTTGGCGCGTTCATCGGGTTCGTGGGCGGCGGCTGGATCGCGCAGGAATACGACTGGCGGTTTACCTTCCTGATCGCCGCCGTGCCCGGCGTAGTGCTGGCAGTGCTCGCATGGTTCTTCTTGGCTGAGCCGCCGCGTGGACGATACGACGCCGACAAGAGCGACGATGTACCACCATTCGGCGAAGTGCTGCGCCGACTGTTTGCCCTGCCCAGCGCGCGCAATCTGGTGATCGGATCGGCGATGGCCGCGATGATCGGCTTCGGGGTGAACTACTTCTTCACATCACTGATGATCCGCAAGTTTGAGCTCGGTCTTGCACAGGCGGGGATGTACTCCGGCGTGATCGCCAGCCTGCCGGCAGTGCTTTCAGTGCTGGGCAGCGGATGGCTGGCCGACCGCCTCGGCGCGAAGAACCCGGCGTCATACGCACTTGTCCCGGCGGTGTGCCTGATCCTCGGCGGTCCGATCTATGCCTTCGCGATTACTCGCGACGACCTGATGCCGCTGCTCGGCCTTGTCAGCGTGGCGACGTTCCTGAACTTCGGATACCTGGGCGTGACCTACGCGGCGCTGCAGAACCTCATGCACCCGCGCATGCGCGTTACCTGTTTTGCCATTCTTAACGTCATCTACGGCCTCGCCAGCGCGATCGGTCCCATCCTTCTCGGCTGGCTGAGCGACACTATGGCCCCGATCTACGGCCCCGGTCAGGGTTTGGTTGCGGCCATGGCTATAGCTGGCGCGTTCTACGTTTGGGCGGGGCTGCACTATCTCCTGGCGGCCCGTAGGCTTGCGCGGGATTCGGCGGCTGTGGCGGCGGGCTGAAGTAGCCTCACACCAAAAAGAAAGGCCCCACGTTATCGCGGGGCCTTCACTTAAACTTGAAGGAAGGTGCGACGGTTAGGCGACCGCTGCCTTCAGATCGTCCACCAGATCGGTCTTCTCCCATGGGAAGAAGCCACCTTCGGCCTTGCGGCCAAAGTGACCGTAAGCGGCGGTCCGGCGGTAGATGGGCTTGTTCAGACCCAGATGCGTGCGGATACCGCGCGGCGTCAGGCCGCCCAGCTTTTCGATGCTCTGGATTGCCGCTTCGATCCGGTCGTCAGGCACCGTGCCCGTGCCGTGCGTGTCGACGTAAAGCGACAGCGGCTTCGACACGCCGATGGCATAGGCGAGCTGGATCGTGCAGCGCTTCGCCAGACCGGCGGCCACGATGTTCTTGGCGAGGTAACGCGTGATGTAGGCGGCCGAACGATCAACCTTGGTCGGATCCTTGCCACTGAACGCGCCGCCACCGTGCGGTGCCGCACCGCCATAAGTGTCCACGATGATCTTGCGACCCGTCAGGCCCGCGTCGCCATCAGGTCCGCCGATCTCGAAGCTGCCGGTGGGATTGATATGGTACTCGGTCTGATCCGAAAGAAGTTCGGCCGGGAGCACATCGGCTACGACCTGCCGGACATAGCTGTGAAGCTGCGCTTCCTTCTCACCCTGGTCGAAGCCCGGCGCGTGCTGGGTCGAGACGACGATCGCGGTAGCAGCAACCGGCTTGCCATTTTCAAAGCGCAGCGTGACCTGGCTCTTGGTGTCCGGCTCAAGGAACGGTGCCGCGCCGGAGTGGCGGTCTGCCGCCATGCGTTCCAGAATCTTGTGGCTGTAATCGAGCGTCGCCGGCATCAGGTCAGGCGTTTCGTCGCAGGCGAATCCGAACATGATGCCCTGGTCGCCGGCGCCTTCGTCCTTGTTGCCGCTGGCATCCACACCCTGCGCGATGTGGGCAGACTGGGCGTGCAGGTTGTTCTCGAACCGCAGCGTTTCCCAGTGGAAACCTTCCTGCTCGTAACCGATCTCGCGCACCGTGTTACGTACGGTCTTCTCGATTTCCTCAAGCGCACCGGGAGCCCACTGACCGTCCTCGTACACGCCCTTGCAGCGAATTTCGCCGGCAAGCACGACGAGCTGCGTCGTCGTCAACGTTTCGCACGCAACGCGCGCTTCGGGGTCTTTCGAAAGGAACAGGTCGACAATCGCGTCTGAAATCTGGTCCGACACCTTGTCGGGGTGACCTTCAGAAACACTCTCAGAGGTAAAGAGATAGCTCTCACGCATTCGACTGAATCCCCTCGGGCGCGGGCTAACCCGCAGAAGTAACGGACGTGGGGAGATACCGGCGCCATCTGCGCGACGCAACCAGGGCCGCGCAAAGTAAAACCATCGCCCATAAAAACGGGAGGATCAGCCCCAATCGGGCAAAAAGTGTTGGCGCCTCGGGTGGTGGAAGAAGACCATCAATCCGGTCTGAACGATTCATCGCGAGGTACGAACGGACTACACCCTGAGCATCTATCACGGCGCTGATGCCGCTGGTCGTAGCGCGCAAGACCGGAAGGCCTTCTTCAATTGCCCGCATACGCGCCTGCGCCAGATGCTGCGGCGGGCCGAAGCGTCCGAACCAACCGTCGTTCGACGGGTTGAAGATGTAATCGGGCCGGTCACCCCGATTTACGACTTCGCCAGAAAACACGATCTCATAGCAAATCTGCACCCCGGCGCGGCCGAACTGCCCGAGATCAAGCGTGCGCGGCCCCGGCCCGGGGATGAAGTCGATCGAGCCCGCCACCAGCCGCGTCAGACCAAGCGGTTCCAACAGCGGGCGCATCGGCAGGTATTCGCCATAAGGCACGAGGTGCGCCTTCGCATATCCGCCAACGATGGCCCCCGTCCCATCAATCGCCGTGACCGCGTTATAGGCACCGGCAGCGTAGCCGTCTTCGATCTCCAGATCGACGGCACCGGTCAGCAGAATGGCGCCGGGGCCGATCACATCGCCGATCCTCTTTCGAGCGAGATCGGGATCGGCAAAAGCCGTCATCCGGTCGTAATAGCGCTGAGGATATCCCGGTCGGAGGTAGTCGGCCAAGCCAGACTCCGGCCACAGCACCAGCCGCCGCTCATCGGCCTGCTTTCGAACGCTGTGACGCGCCAACACCACGAAATTTGGTTCGTAGTGCAGCGGATCGCTGATCTTGTCCTGAGTGAGGCCTGGCTGCACCAGCGTGAAAGGGACCGAGCCCTCAACTCGCGTTCCAGCGGGCGGCAGAACCATCCCCACGGCAGCGAGGAACGCAACGGCAAGCGCGACAGACGACCGCCGTTCGCGAATCAGCACGGCTAGGCTGGTGGCTAGCAACACAGCCATGCCGGACAGGGCGTAAGTCCCCATCCACGGTGCCAGCGCGGCAAGTCCCGGGCGGCTGAACGAGCCGAGCAGGATCATGCCGAGCGGATTCCACGCATAGCCGCTGAACACGGAGGCGCGGAGCATCTCGGAAACCGTCCAGCAGCCGGCAAACGCCAGCGCGAAGGCCCAGCTCGCGCCGTCACGACCCTTGCGGCCGGCGATCGCCCAAGCGCCAAGCGCGGCCAACGCTGGGTAGAGCGCAAGGTAGAGCGATAGGAGCGGGACGGCGATCCAGCCGAGGAACGCCGGCATTTCCGCCTGATGGGTGAAGGCGGTTGCGATCCAGTTGTTTCCGAAGGTGAAGTGGCCGAGCCCGAACAACCAGCCCAGCAGTGCGGCCCGGCGAACGTCCGCAGCTTGCGCCACAAGGCCCGCAAACAGGGCCATCGCCGCAATCGCCAAGGGCCACCAGCCAAGCGGTTGAAACCCGGCTGCCGCCGCCACGCCGAGAAATAGCGCGGCAATGCGTGGATAGCGTTTTACGGGTCGCCAGACCCTTGCTTCGAGAACTGCCCAATAGCCTGTGACGCGCAACATACTCTGTCCGTGGAGTGAGCGGCGTTCAGGCACAAGTGCAGGCTTGGATTAGCTCGCTACTTCCAGAGCTTCGCCGCCTTCTCCCTCGGCCGGGCGAGCGCGGCGGGCGCGAGGACGAGGGGTTCGCTTCGGAGCTTCCTCTTCACGCGGAATGGACGGCGGAAGAACGGCCGCATCCAGCGCGCCTTCCTGATCGCCTGTTCCGGACTCTGCGGACGGCTGGGCACCTCTGCGGGTACGCGGACGAGGGGTGCGCGCCTGACGGATGAACGGGTTGCGTTCCTCCGCATCTACATCGTCACCCTCAATGCCCTGCTCGCCTTCGCCGGAAGAAGAACGCGTATCCTCATCGCGCGAGCGGCGAGCGCGAGTAGGTTCCGGACGGAACTCCGCCTCTTCTGCATCGTCGAACGAGGCTTCGCGATCGTCACGATCATCGCGGTCGTCCCGATCATCGCGGTCTTCACGGCGCGGACGCTGATCTTCCCGCTGAACACGGCTATCGGCGATGACGCGGAAATAGTGATCTGCGAACTGCAGATAATATTCGGTCTGCACGCGGTCGCCATTGAGCGAAGCGTCGTGCGCCAGCTTCCGGTACTTCTCCAGCATCTGCGGCGCGTTGCCGCGAGCCCTGCTGTCGATCCGGTTACCCTGGTTGCCGCCACCCTGGCCGCGATTGCCGCCACGGCCGCGACGGCGATTATTGTTGCGATTCTGGTTCAAAGGAAATCCGTTTCCTTAGTTTCAGGCCGGCACGCCCGGCCGCATGACCCCCGCCACCGTGCCGCTCACGATTGTGTGAAAGGGCGCGTTGTGGTTCCCCATCTACAAAACCGACGGTTCCCGTCCGCCGCACGTCAAATGATGGAGTAAGACCCGGTCACAGCTTCCTGAGCTGGACCGCTGGCCTGAGAACGAGTTAATGGCTGCCAATCGCTTTGCCAAGCCCTAATCTCAGAACCAGTGCGCGGGGCCTGTGGGCAAGATCATGGTGCAGCTCTGTCGAGAAGCCTGCTTCGGTCGCGATTGCCGAGACCTGAGGGGCTTGTGCCGAACCAATTTCCAGAACGACTACCCCGTTCTCTTTCAACAGGCTCCGGAGCTGAGGAATGAGAATACGATAATCGTCGAGCCCTTCGGGGCCCGCAAACAGCGCCCCGGCAGGCTCCCAGTCGCGAACGTCGGGATCAAGCGCAGCATCCGATTCGACATAAGGCGGATTGGCGAGGATGAGGTCAAAGCTTCCCAGCCCCTCGGCCCATTGCGCCAGATGCCAATCGCGTTCTTCCAGAACGGCGCGATCCGCCACTTCCAGCAGGCTGGCATTGCGACGCGCAATCGACAGCGCCTCTGGCGAACGATCTATACCCACGCCGCTGGCGCCGGGACATTCGCATAACACCGTGAGCAACAGCGCGCCCGATCCCACGCCGCAATCCAGCACTCGCCCGGGAGCGGGGCAGGCCGCCAGCGCGGCGGCCACAATCGTTTCACTGTCTGCGCGAGGAATAAGGACCGCTGGCGAAACGGCGAAGTCTCGGCCGTAGAACTCCTGCCGCCCCACGATATAGGCCAGCGGTTCATGCCGCTCACGCCGCGATGTCAGCGCGGCGAAGCCTTCTGGCACCGGGCCATGCATGTGGCGCAGGAGCAGTTCCGTACGCGACACGCCAAGCGCGTGCGCCATCAGCAATTCCACGTCCAGCCGCGCCGTGTCCGAGACCGACTCGAGGCGCGAGGCAGCCGTTCGCAGCGCCTCGGCGACCGTGGTCATTCGCGCACCACTATTGGCCTATCGCGGCCAGCCTCTTGGCCTGGTCCTCCGCGATCAGCGCGTCGATCAGCTCAACCAGGCCCTGCCCGGCGAGCACGCTTTCGAGCTTGTGCAGGGTGAGGCCGATACGGTGATCGGTCACGCGGCCCTGCGGGAAGTTGTAAGTGCGGATTCGTTCGGAACGGTCGCCGCTGCCGACCATCGCCTTGCGCGCTTCCGCCTCCGCGCCATGCGCTTCATCGCGGTTTTTCTCGTAGAGGCGAGCGCGCAGCACGGCCATCGCCTTCGCCCGGTTCCGGTGCTGGCTGCGCTCGTCCTGCATGGCAACGACGATGCCTGATGGCATGTGAGTGATCCGCACCGCCGAATCGGTCTTGTTAACGTGCTGACCGCCGGCGCCGCTGGCACGGTAGATGTCGATCCGCAGATCCTTGTCCTCGATCTGCACATCGACTTCGGTCGGTTCAGGAAGCACGGCTACGGTTGCGGCCGAGGTGTGAATGCGCCCGCCGCTCTCGGTCACCGGCACGCGCTGGACCCGGTGGACGCCGCTTTCGAACTTCAGCTTGGCGAACACACCATTGCCGCTGACCTGCGCGACGACTTCCTTGAACCCGCCGAGGTCGTTGGAGTTAAGCTCCATGACCTCGACCTTCCAGCCCTGCTCCGCCGCATAGCCTTCGTACATGCGGAACAGGTCGGCGGCGAACAGGGCGGCTTCGTCGCCACCGGTGCCCGCGCGAATTTCGAGCATGGCAGGGCGGCTGTCCGCCTCGTCACGCGGCAGGAGGGCGATTGCCAGACGATGCTCTGCCGCCGGAAGAGCCTGCCGCAGGGCCGACAGTTCTTCGTCGGCCAGAGCGCGCATCTCAGGGTCTTCAGTCAGCGCGCATAGCTCGGCGATCTCGAAGCGCATTTCACGCACTTCGGAGGCCGCCTTGGCCACCGGCTCCAGCTCCGCATAGTCGCGGCTGACGGCCACGAAAGCGTCGCCTTCCAGCTGGCCGGAGGCGAGCCGCGCCTCTAGCTCTGCAAAGCGATGCGTGATCTGCGCAAGGCGATCGTCGGGAATGCTCATGCGGTCTGCGCAGCGCCTCTGTATCCGTGGAGCACCGGCGTCATTGCCCTTGGGCCAGCACCAGCGGCAGAACGATCTGATCGATCTTTTCCACCCACTCTTCTGGCCCGCGAAGGGATCGAACGACCTGCTCCTTCTCCGCGTCGTGCGTGAAGCCCAGGATCACGCGGGCACCCATCTTCACCGCCTTGTCGAACCGCTTCCGGGGCGACCCGCTGGCGACGATGTCGGCAGAGAATCCCGCCCGGCGAAGTTGAGCAAGCGATTCCTGCGCCACGCGAAGCGCGCGGTCGTCTTCCACCGCAATCACGACATCCAGCGCGTCGATGGCCAGCTTACCGCCATCGCCGACAAGCATCGCAAGCCGCTCGATCCCGGCAGCCCAACCCACCGCAGGCGTCGGCGCGCCGCCGAGGCTTTCCATCAAGCCATCGTAGCGGCCACCACCCAGCACGGTGCCCTGCGCGCCCAGCCGGTCGGTGACGAATTCGAACGCGGTGTGGCGATAGTAATCCAGCCCGCGCACCAGTGCCGCGTTGCGGGTCCACTTCACGCCAGCGGCATCAAGCCCTTCCGTCACGTCGAGGAAGAACTTCTCGGCCTCTCCGCTGAGGAAATCGTCGATGCGCGGCGCTTCGTGCACCAGCGCCTTGTCGCGCGGGTCCTTGCTGTCGAGAATTCGCAGCGGGTTCTTTTCCAGCCGCTCCTGCGAATCTTCGCTGAGAGCATCGCGCGCGCCGCGGAAGTGTTCGACCAGCGCCATGCGCCAGGACTCACGACTGGCGGCATCGCCAAGGGTATTGAGTTGCAGCGTCACGCCGTCGGCAATGCCCAGCTCTTTCAAAAGCTGATCAGCCATCGCAAGCAGTTCCACGTCCGCCTGCGGCTCCCCCGCGCCGATGATCTCGGCGTCAATCTGGTGGAACTGGCGATAGCGGCCCTTCTGTGGCCGCTCGTAACGGAAAAGCGGTCCGTGGGTCGCGACCTTGAGCGGCGCGTATTGCTGCCAGCCGTCCGTCAGAAACGCACGTGCGATGCCAGCAGTGAACTCCGGTCGCAGCGTCAGCGATTCTCCGCCGCGATCCTCAAAGCTGTACATTTCTTTTGAGACAACATCGGTCGTTTCGCCCAGCGAGCGCGAAAACACCTCGGTCTTTTCGAACACCGGCATTTCGACGCGGCGGAAGCGGTAAAGCTTGCGAACGCGTTCAAAGGTTTCGACGACGTGGGCAAACGCCTCAGCCTCGGGGCCGAAGATGTCCTGTGTGCCGCGTATCGGGCGGGGTGTTTCAATCCTGCTCATCGTCGGCGGCGCTTAGACCCTGTTTTCGCGAGTTGGAAGCGTCGCGCGAATGCTCGCACGACTTGCGATTACGGTTCGTTCAGGCCAAAATCGGCGGAATGACGAATTGCCGCGCGGTCGCACCGCTCTTCGCCGCCCTGCTCCTTGCCGTCTCCGGCCCTGCAGCGCTCGCCCAGACAGTAGAGCGTTCCGCGCCGGTTGCGGTGTCCGCCGAACGCACCGTGCCGCCACCACGCGACGTGCCCTATCCCGGCGTGATCGGCCTAAATATCGATGCCAGCGATCTGGACCGCGCGGTATTCCGCGTCACGCAGACCATCCCCGTCCCGCCGGGCGATGACGAGCTGATCCTGCAATTGCCCGAATGGTTGCCGGGCAAGCACGCCCCGCGTGGCGCGATGAACCTGGTAGCGGGCGTGACGTTCGAAGTGGACGGGCAAACCGCGACGTGGGCCCGTGATCCCATCGAAACTTACGCCTTCCGCATCCCCCTGCCCGCCGGTGCGCGCGAAGTAACGGCGCGTTTCGTCTACACCTCGCCCCTGCGCACGACGGAAGGCCGCATCGTGGTCACGCGTGAAATGCTGAACCTGCAATGGGAGGCGATGAGCCTCTATCCCGCAGGCTACTACGTCCGGCAGATTCCGGTAACGCCCACGGTGAAGTTTCCAGAAGGCTGGGAAGCCTACACCGCGCTCGATGGAATGCAGCGCGATGGCGACACGGTGACCTGGGCAACGGTTGATTACGAGACACTGGTCGATTCGCCGGTCTTCGCGGGGAAACACGGCCGGCGCTGGGATTTGGGAAATGACGTCTGGCTGTCGACTGTGGCCGACAAGCCCGAACTGCTGGAGATCAAGCCAGAGCACCTCAAGACGTTCGAAAATCTGGTCGACGAATCGCTGGCGCTGTTTGGGGCGAAGCACTTCGACCACTACGACATTCTGCTGGCCCTGACCGATCGCATGGGCGGGATTGGGCTGGAACATCACCGGTCGAGCGAGAACGACTACGCGCCGGAAACCTTCATCAAGTGGAACGAACTGGCGTGGAACCGCAACGTGGTCGCGCACGAGATCGCCCATAGCTGGAACGGCAAATACCGCCGCCCGGACGAGATGTGGACGCCTGACTATCGCCAGCCGATGCAGGACAACCTGTTGTGGATGTACGAAGGGCAGGACCAGTTCTGGGGTTGGGTACTCGCCGCCCGTTCGGGTCTGCAGCCCAAGGATATCGTGCTGGGCGCGATTGCGAATTCAGCGGGAGCCTATTCGGTACAGCCGGGGCGCGAATGGCGCTCCGTAGAAGATACGACCCACGATCCGATCATCAACGCCCGGCGCCCTGTGCCGTTCTCCTCCCTCAGTCGTAGCGAAGACTATTACTCCGAAGGGATGCTGGTGTGGCTGGAAGCTGACCAGATCATCCGTGAGGGGACACGTGGCCGAAAGGGCCTGGATGATTTCGCGCGCGCCTTCTTCGGCATGAACGATGGCGACTGGGGCGTGCTGACCTACAAGTTCGAAGACATCGTGGAGACCCTGAACGGGATCTATCCGCATGACTGGGCCACGTTCCTGCACACCCGCTTCCAACTGCCTGGCCAGCCGGCGCCACTCGCGGGTATCGAAAAGGCCGGTTATCGCCTGATCTGGAAGGACGAGCCCAACCCTTACGAGAAAGGGCGCACCTCTTCCGGCACGCTCAATCTCCAGTTTTCGCTGGGGCTCTCTCTATCGCGGGACGGAACGGTGACGGGTACGCAATGGGACAGCCCGGCGTTCAACGCAGGCATAGTCAACGGCTCGCAGATCGTCGCGGTAAATGGCGAAGCTTACAGCGTCAATGCCATCAAGGAGGCGATCACGGCAGCCAAAGATGGAAGCACCCCGGTTGAGCTGCTGGTCAAGCGCGGACAGCGCTACCTCACCGTTCCGATTGCCTACCATGATGGCCTGCGCTGGCCGTGGCTGGAACCCGCCGGAAAAGGCGATCAGCCGCTGGACCGACTGCTGAAGCCGCGCAGTTCGTGACGCGGGCTTCGCGGCGCGCTAGACCCGGCTCGTGACCGAGCCACGCCGCGAACCTCGCTCCATCGCGATAGGCAATCGCCTGGCGCCGGCACGTTTCCTGCTGTTCGTCGCCCTGCTGCCCGCCTGTTACTTCGGCTATCAGGCGCTGCTCGGACCGCGCCACTGGGCTGATGGCGCTACGGTTGCGTTCGACGTCGCGGCGACGGTGTTCCTCATCTCGCTGGCACCGCTGGCCCGCGGCGCGAATGCGGAAACCATGCGCGAACACGCGGCCGCAAACGACGCCAACCGCGGCTTGGTGCTGGCCCTGACCGCCCTCGTAACCTTGGTGGTGATGGCGGCCATCACCGGCGAACTTGCCGGCGCGCGTGAGGGCAACCTCGAAGCGATAGCCAAGTTGGTGGGCACGCTGCTGGCCGCATGGCTGTTCGTGAACAGCGTCTACGCCCTACACTATGCCCATGCGTACTACCTGCGCACACCGACAGGCCGCGATGCGGAAGGGTTGGAGTTCCCCGGTACCCGCACTCCCGACTATCTCGACTTTGCCTATTTCGCCTTCACCTTGGGGATGACGTTTCAGACGTCAGACGTCCAGATCAAGGCGCGCCCACTGCGGCACGTGGCACTGCTGCACGGCTTCGTCGCCTTCCTGTTCAACATCGGCGTGATCGCATTCATCATTAACGCTCTGGGAGGCTGACGGACTGCGGTCGAACCTTACTCGGCAGCCTCCAGGAACCTGTCGTCGATGGACGCTTCCGTTTCCCAGCTCTTGAGTTCCGGCAGGACCGTGTCGGCGAACAGGTGCATGCTCTTGCGCACTTCATCCTGACTCATCCCGCCGAAATAGAGGTGCGGGAAGAAGCCCTGCGGCCGATAGATTTCCTTCAGTTCCCACAGCCTATCGAGGATCATCTGCGGCGTGCCGGTTACCGCGCCTTTAGAGAATTCCTCGACGTAAGGTTCGATCGCATCAGGCGCGAGGACCATCTTCTCGTAGTGCTCGTAACCCTTGATGTTCGGGAAGTTGCCCGGTGTATCCAAGTGATAGTTGCGAATGGCCGCGCGCATTGTGTTGGCCAGATACTTGCGCCCCTGCTGCTCGGCGAAATCAGCGCTTTCATCGATGTAGTAATTGCCGCTCAGCATCGGGGGTGGCGGCTGCGTGCCGGGCCCATGCACTTCCTGCCAGACCTCGGTGTACTTGTCCGGTGGCACATCCTTGCCTCGTTGCGGCAGCATCAGGACCATGTTTCCGCATCCCATACGGGCGGCGGTGTACATCGAATTACCGGACAGAGAGCCGCAGAACTTGCGTCCTTCGAAGCTCTTGATCGGGCCGGGACGCAGCTCGCGGCGAGGTATCTTCCCGAAAGCGCCCGCACCTTCGATCACCCCTGTTTCCAGAGCTGGAATCAGCACTGAGAGGGTATCGTTGTAGAGGTCCCGGCTCTTGTTCATGTCAATGTCGAGCCCGGCGAACTCGTGCTGGGCCAATCCGCCGCCGAACCCCAGGATCATCCGACCGCCAGACAAGATGTCGAGGTTGATGATCCGCTCGGCCAACCGCACCGGATGGTGCCACGGCACGATAATGCACTGCGTCCCCAGCTTCACGTGCTTCGTCCGCGCGGCAATGTAGGTCAGCAGTTGGACCGGATCGTTCGACATCGAATAATCCGAGAAATGGTGCTCGGTGATCCAGACCGAATCGAATCCAAGCTCTTCCGCCAGAACGAGGTTATCGACTTCCTCACGCAAAAAGCGGGCGTCGTCGTAATCCTTACCGCGCTGATGGGCGAAGCCACTGGCCAGGCCTACATGCATCGTCAGGTCCTCCTCTCAGTGGCGGGAGGGCGACTTTATGCGCCTTATCGTGGCCCGCTCGGTTACTTGATGCACTTGTTTAGGCCCTGTCGCAATTCGACTCTCGCCAAGTGCGGCCCCATCGGTTAGGCGCGCCAAAAAAATGGGAGGGGTGCCTTTCCATTAATTGAGTGGAAGCGAGCATCCATGCGTATCGAATCGATTCCGGTGGGCGATAATCCGCCTGAGAGCCTCAATGTGATCATCGAGGTGCCAACCGGCGGTGAGCCGGTGAAGTATGAGTTCGACAAGAAGAGCGGCGCTCTGTTTGTCGACCGCATCCTGCACACCCCGATGCGCTATCCGGCGAACTATGGCTTCGTGCCGCACACGCTGTCGCCCGATGGCGATCCGCTTGACGCGCTGGTCATCTCGCGTTCGCCCTTCATCGCAGGCTGCGTAGTCCGCGCCCGCCCGATCGGCGTCCTCCACCTGGAAGACGAACATGGCGGTGACGAGAAGCTGATCTGCGTGCCCGTGGACACAACCTTCCCTTACTATTCCGACGTGGGTGAGCGTCAGGATCTGCCGTCCATCGTGCTCCAGCAGATCGAGCACTTCTTCACCCACTACAAGGATCTGGAAGCTGAAAAGTGGGTCCGGGTCGGCGAATGGGGTGACGCAGCCGAAGCGCGCCAAATCACGCTCGAAGCAATCGAACGTGCCAAGCAGGCTGGTTGATTGATTGGATACGCGGCGCCTTCGGGCGCCGCGTTCAGAACAGTTCTTCGATCGCCAGGAACAGCCCGGTCAGGGCCAGCGGCATTCCGATCGCGCAGAGCCAGATGGCCAACCGGTCACGCTTGAAGCGATCGGCGAGTTCCGGGTTAGCCGCTTCCATATCGCTCAGCCCTTCCCAGCGCTTTTCGAATAGGCGGCATCCGGGAATGATCGCGGCGATCAGAACGACGAGCGCGAAATAGGGCAAGGCGGAACCGTGGCCGCTCTTGAGCACAGTCATGGTCACGAATATCTGCAAGCCCGTGTAAACCAGCAGCGCATAGGCGACATGGTCGCTCATTTTTCTGCGCCAATCGACCTTGGGGGCCACCCGTCGCCCGGTCGTCGCAGAGGGCCTTATGGCCTTATCCATGCGCATGTTCTCCTTTGATCTCCCGACTCGGACTATCTCATCCAGCCCCCCTGTATTCAAGCCCCCCACTTTTGCAGCACCATGCACGAATCCTGCCAAACGGGGTTCACTCGGCGCCGTCAGATGCTACATTCGGTAACTATGACCGAGACAGACAGCGCCACCCTCGACACGCAAGCCCTTGCGGATGCGATGGCCGAAGCGCCGGCGAATGCCGCGCCGCCGATCCCGCAGGGTGGGCTGGAAGTGATCTCCATCGCCAAGAGCTATGACAAACGCGCCGTCCTCAGCGACATTTCGCTGACGGTTGGCAAAGGCGAGGTGCTGGGCCTTCTGGGGCCGAACGGTGCCGGCAAGACGACGTGTTTCTATTCCATCATGGGCTTGGTTCGCCCCGATTCCGGCCGCATCCTCATGGATGGCGTCGATGTGACGCGCCTGCCGATGTACCGCCGCGCGATCCTGGGGCTCGGCTATCTTCCTCAGGAAACGAGCATCTTCCGCGGGATGACCGTCGCACAGAACATCATGTGCGTGCTCGAAATGGCCGAGCCGGACAAGCATACGCGCGCCGCCGAGCTTGACCGGCTTCTGGACGAATTTCACCTGACTCGTCTGCGCGACAGCCCGGCCATGGCGCTTTCCGGCGGTGAACGTCGTCGCTGTGAAATTGCCCGGGCGCTCGCCGCCAAGCCTTCAATCATGCTGCTGGACGAACCCTTCGCCGGTATCGACCCGCTATCGATCGGCGACATCCGGGAACTGGTGAAAGACCTGAAAGGTCGCGGGATCGGCGTTCTCATCACCGATCACAACGTGCGCGAAACCCTCGACATCGTGGACCGCGCCTGCATCATCTATGGCGGCCAGGTCCTTTTCGCAGGAAGCCCGGAAGCCCTGGTCGCGGACCCCAACGTGCGCCGCCTCTATCTGGGCGAGAGCTTCACCCTGTGAGCGAAGCCGCCTCGCACCTGACTGCGGCGGCCTTCACGCTGCACTGACGATGGCACTGGGTCCACGTCTCGATCTGCGTCAGTCGCAAACGCTGACGATGACGCCGCAGCTCCAGCAAGCGATCAAGCTGCTGGCGTTGTCGAATCTTGAGATCGAGACTTTCATCGGAGAGGCGCTGGACAGCAATCCGCTGCTCGATGCCGGCGAACTGCGCAGCGAAACGCCCCCTACGACCGACAGTCCTGACGAACCGCCTCCCGAACCCACCGCCGACGAGTTGATACTTCGCGGGCAAGGTGAAGCGGATGCACCGCTGGACATCGATCCCGGCACGCTGGACCGTGACCGCGACACCGGTGACTGGTCGGCGAGTAGTCTGGGCGGAGGCGAAGAAGGCCCCGGGATCGACGATCGGGGCAGCGATGGCCCGACGCTGGCGCAACACCTGGAATCTCAGGCCGGTGCCGCCAGCGACGACCCGCAGATCGCGTTCATCGCTCGCCACCTGATCAACTTGCTGGACGAGGCCGGGTATCTCCATGTCTCGTTGCACGAGGTTGCGGAGGCCCTCGACACACCTTTGGCGCGGGTCGAAGAGGCCCTGGCGCTTGTTCAGTCACTCGATCCCACAGGTGTTGGTGCCCGCTCACTGGCCGAATGCATCGCGCTGCAGGCGAAAGAGGCCGACCGCTACGACCCCTGCATGGCGCGGCTCATCGACAACCTCGAACTCGTAGCGCGCGGTGAGTTCTCTCGCCTCAAGCGCATGTGCGACGTCGATGACGAAGATTTCGTCGAAATGCTGTCCGAACTGCGCAGCTATGACCCCAAGCCCGGACTGCGCTTTGGCGGGGCCGAGGAGCGGGTGGCCGTAGTGCCCGACGTGCTGGTGACGGGAGACGCCGACAAGGGATGGGACATCGCCCTGAATCAAGCGACCCTTCCCCGGCTCATTATCAACCGCTCTTACTATGTCGAAATGCGCAACTCGTGCGTGGACAAGTTGTCGCGCAGTTGGCTGGGTGAGAAGCTGGCCGACGCCCGCGCACTCGTTAAGGCATTGGACCAGCGTCAGAAAACGATCCTGAAAGTCGCCGCCGAAATCGTTAAGCAGCAGGAAGGCTTCTTCCGGCGCGGCGTGTCTCAGCTCAAGCCGCTGACCCTTCGCACCGTCGCCGAGGCGATTGGAATGCACGAGAGCACCGTCAGCCGGGTGACCTCCAACAAGTATCTCACCTGCAAACGCGGCACGTTCGAGCTGAAGTACTTCTTCACCAGCGGCGTCGCGTCCGCTGATGGCGAAGGCGCAGTATCGGCAGAGGCGGTCAAGGCAGAGATCCGCACGCTCTGTGATGCAGAAGGCCCCAACGATATTCTGTCGGACGACAAGCTGGTCGAACTTCTGCGCGAAAAGGGCTTCGATCTCGCCCGTCGCACCGTGGCTAAATATCGCGAGGCTATCGGCATCGGTAGTTCCGTGCAGCGTCGCCGGCAAAAGAAGCTGGCGCGGGTCGCGTGATCCGTGCGCGCGGGCGATGGGCCGCGCGCTGGAATTGAGTGTTGCCTAAAGGACTCTGTGTCCCGCAGTAAGGCATTTACCGGTAATTAACCTTTTTCGTTGAGACATGGGTTGGTTAATTCCGATCAACACCTCTTAGCGGGTTGTAAACAGACGGTTGCGGGGGACTGACAATGCGCGTGCTGCTGATCGAAGACGAGCCGACGACGGCCAAGGCGATCGAGCTTATGCTGACGGCCGAAGGCTTTAACGTCTACTCGACCGACCTCGGCGAAGAAGGGCTCGATCTCGGCAAGCTCTATGATTACGATATCATTCTTCTCGATTTGAACCTGCCTGACATGCACGGATATGACGTGCTGAAGAAGCTGCGTGTCGCCAAGGTGCAGACGCCGGTTCTGATCCTGTCGGGCATTTCCGAGATGGATTCCAAGATCCGCAGCTTCGGCTTCGGGGCTGACGACTATGTGACCAAGCCGTTCCATCGTGACGAGCTGGTGGCCCGGATTCATGCCGTGGTGCGCCGGTCCAAGGGCCACAGCCAATCGATCATCCGTACCGGTAAGCTGGCGGTCAACCTTGATGCCAAGACCGTCGAAGTCGACGGCGCTCGGGTCCACCTGACCGGCAAGGAATACGCGATGCTGGAGCTGCTTTCGCTCCGGAAGGGCACCACGCTGACGAAGGAAATGTTTCTCAACCACCTGTACGGCGGCATGGACGAACCTGAACTCAAGATCATCGACGTGTTTATCTGCAAGCTGCGTAAGAAGCTCTCGAGCGCCTGCGGCGGCGAGAATTACATCGAAACCGTCTGGGGCCGTGGATACGTGCTGCGCGAACCGGGCGAAGAGGTCGAAGCGGCCTGAATACCCGATACCGAGTCCTGCTGACTTAAGAAGAACCGCTCCGGGGCCTTGCCCCGGGGCGGTTTTTCGTTAGCGCAGCGCGCCATGACCGCACACAAACCCGGCGATCCGACTACGCTCAACCGGCTCTATGGCCGATCCAAGGGAAAGGCCCTGCGCGCCGGCCAGCAATCGCTGGTCGATGAACTGCTGCCGCAGATCGCCGTGCCGGCCGAAGGCCCTATCACCGCCGAGCGGCTTTTCGGCGACAGTCGCCCTTTGCATTTCGAGATCGGTTTTGGCGGCGGTGAGCATATGGCCGCGCGGGCCGACATACTGCCAGACCATGGCTTCATCGGCTGCGAACCGTTTGTGAACGGCGTGGCGCAGGCGCTGGTCCACGCGAGCGGAGATCATGGTGCCCGCCCCCCGTTGGCCAACGTGCGCATCCATCACGGCGATGCGCTGGAAGTCCTTCAGCGAGTGCCCGATGGCTCCCTGAGCTTTCTCTACCTGCTCCATCCCGATCCCTGGCCCAAGGCGCGCCACGCCAAGCGCCGGATGATGAATGACGGGCCTGTGCGCTTATTCGCAGACAAGCTGAAGCCTGGCGGCGAATTCCGATTCGGCACCGACCACCCGATTTATCTGCGCCATGCGCTGATGGTGATGCGCCGTCATACCGATGCGTTCGAGTGGCTGGTGGAGGGGCCGGAAAGCTGGCAACATCGCCCCGGCGGCTGGAGCGAAACCCGTTATGAAGCCAAGGCCCGCAGCCTCGGCCACGAAGTCTGGTATTTCCGCTTCCGCCGCAGTTAGGCCTCAATTGGCAGGAAATAGCGTTACTTCAGTGCCGGATTGATTCTCTATCTTTTTGGTTGAGAAGCGCGCCCGTAGCCATCCGGCACAGACAAGAGGGCCTGACTGAATGAATCTTAGCGACTTCGACCTCGCTACCCTGATTCCCTTCATCGCTGTCGGATTCGCCGCCCAACTGGTGGACGGTGCGCTGGGGATGGCTTTTGGGGTTATTTCCAGCACTTTGCTGGTTGGCGTGATGGGTGTCCCGCCAGCCACGGCATCGGCTGGCGTCCACATCGTGGAAAGCTTCACGACGGGCGTTTCGGGTATCAGCCACGCCATCCACCGGAACATCAACTGGAAGCTGTTTTTCCGCCTGCTGATTCCAGGAGTGATCGGCGGCATTCTCGGCGCCTATGTGCTTTCAACGCTTGATGCCTCGGTAACACGGCCGTTCGTCATGATATACCTGACCGGCATCGGCCTCTATTTGCTGTACCGCGGTTTCGGTTATCCGCTTCATCCACGTGAGCCTAAGATCGTAGCACCTCTCGGCCTGGCTGGCGGGTTCCTCGACGCGGCGGGCGGCGGTGGCTGGGGACCGGTGGTAACTTCGAACCTGATCATCCAGGGCTCTCCCCCGCGCACTACCATCGGCACGGTCAATGCGACCGAGTTCTTCCTCACAGTGACGATTTCGGCCTCGTTCCTCTTCCACCTCGGGATGGAAGGGTTCGACAGCGAGTTCCTCAACCCCGTGCTTGGCCTTTTGATCGGCGGCGTCGTGGCGGCTCCGTTCGGTGCCATCGTTGCGAAGCGGGTACCAGCGCGCACCCTGCTGATCATGGTCGGCATCGTTCTCACACTGACCAGCGCGTACAGTGTCTGGAACGCTTTTAGCTAAGCGGACGGCTAGTCGTAGCTGGGGTTAGACCGCAGAGACCCCGGCTACGACGATCAACAGAGTTATACTTACCAGAACGGCGAGGCAGGCCTGGATTTTGCGCGTAGCTGAAAGCTGCGAACGCACCGCGAGCATGTTCACGCCAAGTCCGACAAGTCCTGAGCAGATGCCCACAAGGCCGGAAGCAGTGTTGGCCCGATACCACGCAGCGTCCGAAGCCTGTGTCGCAGCGGTCCGCACGCCGTAGAACGGGTTAGGGTCTACCCACCCCAGCGCCAACGGTACGCTTATCGCCAGAATGAGAAGCGGCGCCGAGGCGAGGAGCCACGGCGCACGCTCGTTCATTCGACCACGCCTGCCGCCGCCAGCACCGCCAGCGTAAGCACGTCAGGGGCAAGCGACGTCATCGGGGCGATCTGGACGGGCCGCTCCATCCCGATCAGCATCGGGCCAATCGTGGCGTTGCCTGCCAGTTCGCGCAGCAACTTGGCCGACAGGTTGGCCGATTGCAGCCCTGGCATGATCAGCACGTTGGCCGGGCCAGACAGGCGGCTGAATGGATAAAGCGCCTGCACGCGCGGATTGAGCGCGGCATCAGGCGCCATCTCACCTTCATACTCAAACCCGCAATCCCCTTCGTCGAGGATGTGGACAGCGTCGCGGATACTCTCAAGCCAACGGCCGGGCGGGTTTCCGAACGTCGAATAGGACAGGAAGGCAACGCGCGGTTCATGGCCCATGCGCCGTGCCACTGCCGCCGTACTCTTCGCGATATGCGCCAGTTCCTGTGCGCTCGGGCGTTCGTTGATCGTCGTGTCGGCAAGGAACACAGTATAGTTCTTGCCGATCATCATGTGCACGCCGAAGGGCACCTGACCTTCCTTCGGATCGATCACCCGGCTGATCTCGCGCATGGTCTGCGCGAACGGACGTGTAATGCCCGAAATCAGTGCATCGCCATGCCCCAGTGCCAGGAGCAGGGCGGCAAAGGTGTTGCGGTCGTGATTGACCATGCGGCGGATGTCACGCTCCGTATACCCTCGCCGCTGCAGGCGCGTGTAAAGGTAATCGGCCATCTGCGGCACAAGCGTTGAATCGGCCGAGTTTTGGATCTCGAACGATTCCGGGCGCTCAATTCCAAGTTCCACCAGCTTTTCACGCACCGCCTGGGTGCGACCGACAAGCACGGGCGTTCCGTAGCCGAAGTCACGGAACTGGATCGCCGCACGCAGCACGACTTCCTCTTCACCTTCGGCAAAAATGACGCGCTTAGGGTTGCTCTTGGCTTCCGCGTAGACGCTCGTCAGCACCGATGTGGTGGGGTTCAGCCTGCCCTTGAGCCTGTGACGGTAGGCTTCGAAATCTTCGATCGGCGCCTTGGCCACGCCGCTTTCCATCGCCGCCTTCGCAACGGCGGAGGAGACGATCTCCATTAGCCGCGGATCGAACGGAGCGGGAATGATGTAGTCGCGGCCAAACCGGTCGTTCCTGCCATAAGCGGCCGCCACTTCCTCCGGCACCGGCTGGCGGGCCAGTTCCGCAATGGCCTGCGCCGCGGCGATCTTCATTTCTTCGTTGATCGCGGTCGCTTGCACGTCGAGCGCGCCGCGGAAGATGAAGGGGAAGCCCAGCACGTTGTTGACCTGGTTCGGATAATCCGAACGCCCGGTCGCGACGATCGCGTCGGGTCGCACGGCTTTTGCATCGTCAGGCGTGATTTCCGGGTCTGGATTGGCCATCGCAAAAATGATCGGCTGATCCGCCATCTTGGCGACCCACTCGGGCTTGAGCGCACCCTTGGCCGAAAGGCCGAGGAAAATGTCCGCGCCGTCAAGCGCTTCTTCCAAACTGCGGCGGTCGGTGACGACTGCGTGCGCGCTCTTCCACTGGTCCACATTCTCGCGGCCCGGATAGATCACGCCGGCCCTGTCGCACATCAGCACATTGTCGTGCCGCACGCCCATGGCCTTGATCAGTGCGGTGCAGGCAATCGCAGCGGCGCCAGCGCCGTTGACCACCACCTTCACCTCATCCAGCTTTCGCCCGGTGAGGTAGCAGGCGTTGAGCAGACCGGCCGCGGTGATGATCGCCGTTCCATGCTGGTCGTCATGCATGATCGGAATCTTGAGCCGTTCACGCAGCGCCTGTTCGATCACGAAACATTCGGGCGCCTTGATGTCCTCAAGGTTGATGCCGCCAAAGCTCGGCTCCATCAGAGCCACGGCTTCAATGAACTTGTCGGGATCTTCCGTATCGAGTTCCAGATCGATCGCGTCGACATCGGCGAAGCGCTTGAACAGTACCGCCTTGCCTTCCATCACCGGCTTCGAAGCCAGAGCGCCGAGATTGCCCATCCCGAGGATAGCGGTGCCGTTGGAAATCACGGCGACGAGGTTCGAGCGCGCGGTGTAGCGGGCGGCGTTGGCAGGGTCGTCAGCAATGGCCTGAACCGGGGCGGCAACACCCGGCGAGTAGGCCAGGCTGAGATCGCGCTGCGTGGCCATCGGCTTGCTGGCGATGATCTCGATCTTACCGGGCCGCAGCGTCTCGTGGTAAAACAACGCCTCGCGCGCGGTAAAGCTGTCCGTCTGCTTGTCGTCGGCCAATTGTGATCCTTAGGAAGCTCGTTTCGTGTGCAACCGCACTAACGCTGCACGGCCCTGCGGCAAGGGAAAATCCGGTAAAGCTGGCTATTCCTCGAGCTCGATGTCCCAGTACAGCCAGTCGCGCCACGTCTCGTGCAGGTAGTTGGGCGGGAAGCTCTTGCCCTGCTGCTGCAGTTGCCAGCTGGTCGGCCGGATTGGCCGCACGAGCGGCTGCATATGCGCCTGCGCTGGCGTGCAGCCACCTTTCCGCATGTTGCACGGGGCACAAGCGGTAAGAATGTTTTCCCAGGTCGTCTTGCCGCCAAGTCGGCGCGGGACGACGTGATCAAACGTCAGGTGCTGCGGGCTACCGCAGTACTGGCAGGTGAACCGATCCCGCAGGAACACGTTGAAGCGCGTGAACGCGGGAAATTCGCTCGGCCGAACATATTGCCGCAGCGCGATCACGCTGGGTATCTGCATATCCAGCGAGGGCGAATGGACCAGGCGATCGTAGTTGGCGACTACATCCACCCGTTCCAAGAAGATCGCTTTAATCGCTGTTTGCCACGGCCAGACGCTGAGCGGGTAATAGGACAGCGGAGTGTAATCGGCGTTGAGCACCAGCGCCGGACAGCTTTCCAGCTTCCGGATCGGATCGCCGTCCGCACTGCGGAACCGGGCTGCCTGATCAATCAGATCGGATTTGAACACGTGGTGCGTTCCTTCCTGATGCCCGCGAAGGGAGCATTTGCGAGCAAAAGCGTCAACCCCGTGACAAAACGCGAATCCACAGCAAATTCCGCACTGCGCGAGGTCGATGGGAGCGTCGGAATGGTATCGGCATGAGATGATTGTGACCCGGTTCGCCCCCAGCCCGAATGGGCCCCTGCATCTTGGACACGCCTATTCGGCAATCGTGTCCCACGACCTCGCACGCGATCATGGCGCAGGAGCAGGCCGCTTTCTGCTTCGAGTAGAGGACATCGACGGCACCCGATCACGACCAGAATTGGTCTCTGAATTCCGCGATGACCTGGCATGGCTGGGGCTTGAGTGGCATGAAGTCGCCCCGCAATCGGCACGCGTCGCGAGCTATGAAGTTGCCGCATCTCGTCTCAGGGATATGGGCCTGCTCTATCCCTGCCAATGCACGCGCGCGGCGATCGCCTCTGCCGCTGACCACGGGCCGGATGGACCGGTTTATCCCGGCACCTGCCGCGGCGCCAAAGTCGATCCCACAGGTGAGGTAGCGTGGCGGTTGGACGTGGCGGAGGCGCTACGACGCACAGGCCCCCTCATCTGGACCGACGCAATACGCGGTGAGCATCTGGCTCGTCCCGAACTGGGCGGAGACCCCGTCATCGTGCGCAAGGATCGGGACACGCCCGCCAGCTATCACCTCGCAGCAACGCTCGATGATGCAGCGGACGGGGTAACGCTCGTTACTAGAGGGGTGGACCTGTTCTCAGCGACACACGTGCACCGCCTTCTGCAAGAGCTACTCGGCCTGCCAGTGCCCACTTGGCACCATCACCCGCTGCTGCTCGATTCACAGGGCCGCAAATTGGCCAAGCGGCGCGGATCGCCCTCGCTGGCGGATCGCCGCCGCGCCGGGGAGGATGGGTTGAAGATTGCTGCGGCCTTGCGCGAGGACCGACTCCCTTCTGGCGTTAGCCTGTCAGCAGGCGTAGACGTGGCCGCATGAACACTGTTCTTATCATCCTCCTCATCATCTGCATGGTCATGGTCGTCGTCTCGCTGGTGCGGGGTGTGATCGCGTTTTTGAAAAGCTCCAAGCTCGATCTGGAACGTGACAGCGACGACGAGACGCAGATGCAGCTTCAGCTGCAGCAGAACCGCATGATGATGGCCCGCGTAAAGTATCAGGCCCTGGCCATCGTTGTCGTGGCCGTGCTGCTGATGATTGCGAGCTAGCGGCGCGAAGTGGTCCGGCTCAACCGGATTTATACCCGCACCGGCGACGACGGCACGACGGGGCTGGTCGATGGCTCGCGGACGCCAAAGCACGCTGCACGTCCCGAAGCGATCGGCGCCGTGGATGAGGCCAATTCAACCCTCGGCTGGGCCATGCTGGAAACGCCGGACCATCGCTCTGACCTCACGCGCATCCAGAATGACCTGTTTGACCTGGGCGCTGACCTCGCAACTCCGGGTGAGGATTTTGAGCCGTCCGACATGGTGCTGCGCATGGTGCCGGGGCAGGCGACCTGGCTGGAAACGCGAATTGACGCCGTGAACGAGACTCTGGAACCACTCCGCAGCTTCATCCTGCCCGGCGGAAGTGAAAGCGCCGCACGGCTGCACATAGCCAGAACCGCCGTGCGACGCGCCGAGCGGGCGATGACGGCACTGGCTACGGAAGCGCCAGTCAATCCAGCCGCGCTGGCCTACATCAATCGACTGTCTGATTATCTTTTCGTCCTCGCTCGTGCAGCGAACGGGGGCGACGACCCACTGTGGCAGCCGGGAGCAAGCCGCTAGCCACCTCGACCCGCTCCGGCTATTCATGCTGCAAGTGCGAAGGAGCGAGCGGACGATGGAAACTGTGGGCGTTATCGGTGCTGGCCAGATGGGCGCCGGCATTGCACAGGTAGTCGCAACGTCAGGCCGCAAGGTGGTCTTGGTCGACCGCGATCCGGCCATAGCCGGGAAGGCGAAGGACGGCATCGCCAAGCGACTCGCCCGGCTTGTGGAGAAGGGCGCGCTCAATAACGCTGCCGCCGTTCTGGATCTGATTGAACCCGCCGCAGACTATACTCCCCTTACGACAGCCGCGTTCATCATCGAAGCCGCGACCGAGCGGGAAGAAATAAAGCGCGCAATATTCGAACAGGCGGCCAAGGTGCTGGCACCTGGTGCGATCCTCGCCAGTAACACCAGTTCCATCCCGATCACCCGCATGGCAGCTGGCACCAGCGATCCAGCGCGTTTCATTGGCCTGCATTTCTTCAACCCAGTGCCGGTCATGGAACTGGTGGAAGTAATCCCCGGCCTCGCCACCGCTCCAGAAACGGTGGCGCGGACGCGAGCCTTCGCCGAAAGCCTCGGCAAACGCGTGGTGCTGAGCGAGGATGAGCCGGGTTTCGTGGTCAACCGCGTGCTGCTGCCGATGATCAACGAGGCGGCGTTCGTGCTTGGCAATGGCACCGCCGCGCTCGCCGATATCGACTTGGCCGCACGGCTCGGCCTCAATCATCCGATGGGGCCGTTGCAGCTCGCCGATTTCATCGGCCTGGATACCTGCCTCGAAATCATGCGGGTGATCTTCACGTCAACCGGCGACCCGAAATACCGCCCTGCCCCACTGCTCACGAAATACGTCGAAGCCGGCTGGCTGGGCCGTAAGACCGGTAAGGGGTTTTACGACTACTCTGGTGAGGAACCTGTCCCGGCACGCTGACGTTCTGAGGGGGAAGGAGCGCCGTTATGGACCGCAGCAAGCCCGAAGACCCCGAACAGACCCTCGCGAAGCTCGCACCTGAAACCCACAATTCGGAGCAGGACGACGAGTCGGAACAGGCGCAATCCGTCGCGGAAGACGCCGCCGGCTCGGACGCAGAAACCAGCCCACTCGACAGTATAAAGCCTGCCGATCGGAGCGGAGACGACGATTCAACGCAGGATTTGGTCGACCACATGCGCGACATGGAACAGTCGGGCCGGATCGACATGGGTGCCTTTCGCGGCGAGCCCAACATGGACGATGAAGAAGACAAATACGGCGACGAAATCAGGGATGCCGACGAAGACGACGGAGACGATTTCTAGCCCTTATCCCTGCGCGGCGAGGCCCTTCAACTCGTACAACAGGTCGAGCGCATCGCGAGGTGAGAGAGCATCGACCTCAGTGTGCGCAAGACGTTCACGCAGGGCGTCGACCTTCTCCTCCTCTGCCAATGCAGCGGCAGCGAATAGCGGCAATTCCCCCAGCCCTGCAGCAAGGCCGCCCGTTTCGGCGCGGCCCTTCTCCAGCTTGTCGAGCACCTGCTTCGCTCTCGCGATAACAGCAGTGGGGACACCCGCGAGCTTGGCTACGGCCAAACCATAGCTCCGGTCTGCAGCGCCTTCCGCCAGTTCGTGCAGCAGAACGAGATCACCCTTCCACTCCCGCGCGCGGACATGGTGGAGCGATAGGGCCGGACAAGTGTCCGCAAGGCGAGCCAGTTCATGATAGTGCGTGGCGAACAGGCATCGGCAGCGATTGGTCTCATGGATCGCCTCCGCCACGGCCCAAGCCAGCGCCAGACCGTCATAGGTTGACGTGCCTCGCCCGATCTCATCCAAAATCACGAAGCTGCGATGCGTCGCCTGGGACAGGATCGCGGCGGTTTCGACCATCTCCACCATGAAGGTCGAGCGGCCGCGCGCGAGGTTATCGCTGGCCCCGACGCGGCTGAAAAGCCGGTCCACCAGCCCAATTCTCGCCCGGCCGGCCGGCACGAAACCGCCAGCCTGCGCCAGCAGCACGATCAGCGCATTCTGGCGCAAGAACGTGGACTTGCCGCCCATGTTGGGCCCGCCAACCAGCCACAGCCGATCGTCGGGGCCCAGTGAGCAGTCATTGGCAACGAAGCGTTCGCCGGACTTCGCCAGCGCTGCTTCCACCACCGGATGGCGGCCACCCTCGATCTCGATGCAACTGCGATCGACAATCTCCGGACGGCACCAGCCGCCCTCCGCCGCGCGTTCGGCCTGCCCTGCCGCCACGTCCAGCCGGGCCAGCGCCGCCGCAGTGCGGGCGATCCGCTCCCGCGCCGTGACGACTTCGCCCACCAGTTCTTCGAAGTGGGCCTCTTCAGCCGCCAGAGCGTGGCCGCCCGCCTCCGCTATGCGGCTCGCTTCCTGATGGAGGTGCAGCGAATTGAAACGCACCGCCCCTGCCATAGTCTGGCGATGGGTAAAGCCGCTGTCCGGCGCCATCAGCGCATCGGCGTGGCGGGCCGGGACCTCGATGAAATATCCAAGAACACCGTTATGGCGGATCTTGAGCGCCGCGATCCCGGTCTCGTCCCGATAGCGCGCCTCCAGCGCGGCAATCGCGCGGCGAGAGTTGCTGGATATTCCGCGCAGCTCATCAAGCGCAGCGTCATATCCCTCAGCAATGAAGCCGCCCTGCGACCGTTCCGTGGGTGGTGTGGGGACCAATGCGCGACTGAGCAGATCGGTCAGCGCGCCGTGCCCGGAAAGATCAGGCAGGATCGCGCGCAGCAAGGCAGGCTTATCCGCACGACCTTGCAGAAAATCGTGGATGCGACGTGCTTCGCTGAGGCCGTCACGCACTTGACCGAGGTCGCGCGGGCTGCCGCGCCCGGCAACGATACGACCGAGCGCACGGCCAATATCGGGCGAGGCCCTCAGAACATCACGCAGATCGGCGCGCAACAGCGGATCGACGTGAAGCCACTGGACCAGATCCAGCCGCTCGCCGATCTGTGCATCGTCAGCCAGTGGAGCAGACAGATCTTCCGCCAGAAGCCGGGCACCGGCTCCCGTAACGCAGCGATCCACGGCGGCCAGCAAGCTACCAGCCCGCCCGCCCGCCTGCGCCTCCACGATCTCGAGACTGGCGCGGGTTGCCGCGTCCATTTCCAGTGTCGCGCCTGCCGCCCGGGCAATAGGGGGCAGCAGAAGAGGCAACGTTCCCCGCCCCACATGATCGAGATAGGCGACGAGCCCACCCGCCGCCGCCAGCATCGCGCGCGAAAAATCTCCGAATCCGTCCAGCGTCGCGACACCGTGAACCGCCCGCAGGCGCGCATCGCCCTCCTCGCTGGCGAAATCCCGGCGCGGTCGTGCGGCGGCGTCAAACGGCGCCTCAGGCCATTCGTCAGGAGCTATCAGTTCGTTGGAGCCAAGCCGGGCAAGCGCCGCAGCCATGGCTTCCGGCGCGCATTCCTCAAGCTCCATCCGCCCGGTGGAAATATCGCATGACGCGATGCCGATGACACCGCGCACTTCGCACACAGCCGCCAGCACGTTCGCGCGCCGAGGTTCGAGAAGCGCCTCTTCCGTCAGGGTTCCAGCTGTCACAAAGCGCACGATGTCGCGGGCGACCAATGCTTTGGACCCGCCGCGCTTCTTCGCCTGCTCTGGCGTTTCCACCTGCTCGGCAATTGCCACACGGCAACCTGCCTTGATCAGGCGGGCCAGATAGCCTTCCGCCGAATGCACCGGTACCCCGCACATCGGGATCGGAACGCCGTCGTGCTCTCCACGGCTGGTCAGTGCGATATCCAGCACGGCGGCAGCGGTCTTCGCGTCGTCGAAGAACAGTTCGAAGAAATCGCCCATGCGATAAAACAGCAGGCATCCCTCTGCCTCAGCCTTGAGGGAAAGGTACTGCGCCATCATGGGCGTAACAGCGGGCGGAGTGGCCATCGCAAAGGCGATTAGCGGAGACGCGCCGGCCGAGTCACCGCCGAGACAGCGATTACCTGCGGATAGGCGTTTGGCTTATTGCTCGATCAGCGGATGATGCTTGTCGAGGTGTCGCCTCACGATCCTGAGATTGCGAGTGTTGGACCTGAAGAAGAAGTCGAACGCGTCGCCCGCAACCGGCACCGCGCCCAGGGCCGTATCAAACGCAACGTTGCCTGCCATGCGGAACAGCTTCCACTTCGGCATACCCAGATTGCGGGCCTCCCAGACCAGATAGGCGCCCATCGCTGCCGCCAGCACATCACCGACCACCGGGACCAGACCCAGCACCGCATCAAGGCCCACGGGCCGGTTGATGCCGGGCACCACGAAGCTGCGTTCCAGCAAATGTTCGAGAGCCTCGATCCTGCGGCGCACCGAGTGAGGATCATTGCCTGTCGGGAAGCCCAGCGGTCGCGGGCGCTGCGGTACGTCCATTCCGGTTATCTGGGGATCGTCGCGAGAGGCGGCAAGGGGTGAAACGCCCGCTGGTTCGGCGCGAAGCCCTGCACCGTGCTCCGCACCAGCGAAAACCGCAGAGGCGATCCGAACGGGATATAGACATTATCCAGCGTAATCGCGGTCTCCGCCTCCACCAGCTTCGCCGTCCGCGCCTGCGGATCGACCTCCGCCAGAGCTTCTCGCACCAACCTGTCGGTCTGCGGGGTGCAGGCACCGTTACCTAGTGAACAGTTGAACTGGTTGAGGAACCAGCGGGGGTCTGCGTAGCGGGCCACGCGGTCCACCAGCAGCAGATCGGCAGAGTCGGCCGATGTCGCCCGTAGAAGCCGAACGCCCACCGTGCCGAACTGCCGCACAAGCTCCTGAAACAGCAGATCCAGTCCGGGGGAGCGATCTATCGCCAGCGTCAGCACTGCCTCTGCACCGCCGTTCTCGCGGCGCCATTCCGCGATGCGCCTGGCCGCCTGCTCTTTCAGTGTGTCGCGCGAGGCCCCATCCCAGCGCTCTGGGATTGAACCTGAATCGCCCGGCAGGCCCGGAGCGACGATTCGGGTTGTTGGCGTCCAGCCGCCGACATTGAAGGGGGCGATAAGCGCTGGGCGATCGATCGCCATCGCCAATGTCTCACGCAATCTGGCCGTCTCGAGGAGCCCTGCCTTGCGGTTCACCTGGACACCAAAGAGGCCGACCGCCGGGTCAATCAGCACAGTCCCCCTGGACAAGGGACCCATGTCCACCAGCGGTAGAGCACTGATGCCGCCGCCGAGTACGAGGTCGACCTCGCCATCCTCGAACATCTTGACCGCGGCCTGAGAGTTGGCGGCCCGCAGTCCAATCTCGCGGGTGTATTCGCGCCAGTCCTCCGCCTCGGGAATGCCTCGATCTTGCGGGGGCCTCATTGTCAGCAGCGCGAGGCCGGCACATACGCTTTCGCTGGCTTGCGCCCGACATGTCGCCGGGGGATGCTCAATCAACAGGTCGCCACTCCCCTGCGCCAGCGCCAGTTCTGGCTGGGCCAGCAGTTGCAGCAGCATCGGCAGGGAACTGGAAAGGCGAATCTCGATTACCCGGCCCGCCATCGCCCGCACGTCCTCGATCGGTGCCAGATCGAGTCCAAGCGAAGTTCCGCGCACGGATCGGATGGCGCGAAGCAGCGCCGCACGGGCGCTTTCGGCGGTAAGATCGCGGCCATCCGGCCAGGTGCCGCCCCGCAAACGGAAGATGAAGCTGCGACCGTCGTCGGTAACTATCCAGCGATCCGCCAGTGCGGGGATCACGTCTCCATTCGCGTCGAGCGAGACCAGACCCGCGGCGGTGGCATTGCGGACGTGCTGCGCGCCCGCAGAGAGGCGTACACCGCCGCCATAGAGGTTTTCGGGCGTGTCGATGAAGGCGACTTCAAGCGCCCCATCATCATTCAAGCCGCAACTCGCAAGGACAGCGAGAAAAGGCAGGATCAGGATGTGCCGTGCCCTTGCCATGCCTCTGACTAGGCTGGCGGGGATGAGCGTTCAACCACGCTCATCAAAGGTCATATCTTGCGAAGGTTGCGACTTTCAGCGCGTTGGCCCGGTGGCACCGCTTGATGAGTGCGCGTGTAAACCGGCGGCGAATAAGTCGCAGTCTGCGCGGTATCCGATGTACGGACGTTGGCCGGATCGATCTCGTTCACGAATGCGATGCCGAACCGATTATCCTGTTTCCAGGCAACCGTGCCCTCGATCCAGCCGATATTGCGAAGCTCCACCGAAACAAGCGAACCGCGCATCACGGCAATATTGCCTTCCGCCATCATACCGCCTGACGACAGGTTGCGGACCTTAACGCGCGTCTCGCCTTCGCGCCCATCAACCCTCAACTGGGCGAGCAGGAACAGGCTATCGCGGTTGACCTGGCGGGTGTCGACGTTGCTCATCGTTTCGATGCGACCGTTGTTTGTGTGCCTGGGACCCTTAGCTGCCACCCCCTAAGGTGAAAGCCAAGCGAACGCGCATGATGCGCGAATATGACACTTATCAGGTCCCATGGCTAACGGGTAGTTAAGGGCTAGCCCTGCGGAACACCTGTGTACCAAATCGGGTCAGTCGTCGCGCGAAACCTTTTCGCGTCGTTCGTGCGCCTGCTGAGCTTCCACAGTCATTGTGGCGATGGGGCGAGCGATCAGGCGATTGATCCCGATGGGTTCGCCGGTGACTTCGCACCAGCCATATTCACCCTCATCGATACGACGAAGAGCGGCGTCAATCTTCGCGATCAGCTTGCGCTGACGGTCACGTGTGCGCAGCTCAATGCCCCAATCAGTCTCGCTCGAAGCGCGATCGTTGAGGTCGGGCTCGCGTATGGGGCCATCCTGCAGCGACTGCAGGGTGCCTTCTGACGCGCTGAGGATCGACTTCTTCCATTCGAGAAGCAGCACTCGAAAATAGTCGAGCTGCTGTTGGGACATGTATGCTTCATCTTCCGACGGCGCATAGTCCCGATCCAGCGCGCGCTTCGCCTTGGCGAGGATATCAATGTCGTCGTTCGAAATAGACGCCATGCACGCACTCCGCAAACCGGCGCTCCGGCTGGCCGGTTTGGCGCGCCTATAGGGGCGGGCCAAACGGCGCACAAGCAACAATCCGGCTTTCAGAGTGCGCAAAATTTAAACGTGAACGAACAGCAGCATAACCGCTCCGGCGTTCTCTACTTAACGATTCTGCCGCCTTGTTAACCATTTGTTGACCGTAAAAGCAGGAACATCGCGACCGAAGGCTCCGGTGGGGACCGGGCCAAGAGGGGTACGATCATGGAATGGACCAAGATCGATGAATTCGCCAAAATCCGTCCGGCAGAACCGGGGATGGGCGACTTGTATGTGGCGCGCAGCCTTACCGCTGCTGCAACTGGCGACATCAATGCATATTACGACCTAGGCGTAGTCTTTTCGACGGGCGGCCACTCGGTGGCTGCGGACCTGGTCGAAGCGCACAAATGGTTCAATCTGGCCGCTGCTGCCGGCCATGAAGAAGCCGCATGGTGCCGCGCCGATGTGTCTGACGAAATGAGCGCTCGCGAAATTGCGGAAGCCCAGCGTCGTGCTCGCCAGTGGCTCGCCGCCGAAACGCGCCACGCCGCCTGATCAGATTTTCCTGAACGGAGACCGCTCTCCGAGAAGCAATTGGTCCTGCGCGACACCTTCGCGTTCGCGTTCGACGAAGTCGGCCACGGCGGCGCGAAAGCCCGGATCAGCGATGTAGTGCATCGAGCACGTCTGCACCGGCTCATACCCTCTTGCCAGCTTGTGTCCGCCCTGTGCGCCCGCCTCAACCCTTTTCAGCCCCCGCTCAATCGCGGCATCAATCGCCCGATAATAGCATAGCTCGAAGTGGAGGAAGGGCTTGTCCACCAGACAGCCCCAGTACCGACCGTAAAGCGTATCCGCGCCGATAAAGTTGAGCGCGCCCGCGATTGGCAGCCCATTTTCAAATGCCAATACCAGCAGAACCTGTTCCCCCATTCGCTGACCGAACAGGTCGAACGCTTCCCGCGTAAGATAGGGAGTGCCCCATTTGCGCGCACCCGTGTCCTGATAGAACAACCAGAACGCGTCCCAGTGTTCCGGACGAATATCCGCCCCGGTTAGCGCGCGGATTTCGACGCCCTCCTGCGCCGCCGCCCTCTCCTTCCGCAAAGCCTTGCGCTTGCGGCTGGAAAGCTGGGCCAAGAAGTCGTCGAAGCTGTCATAGCCCCGATTGATCCAGTGGAACTGGATGTCGGTGCGCGGCAGCCACCCTGCCCGCTCGAACAACGGAAGCTGAACTGGCTCTACAAAAGTCGCGTGGGCGGAGGATAAGCCGTGGCGCTGACAAAGCGTCTCTGCCGCACGGAGGAGCGGCGCGGCATAGACCTGATCGGATAGCAGCAGGCGGGGGCCGGTCGCTGGCGTGAACGGGGCCGCAATCTGGAGCTTGGGGTAATAGCTGCCACCGGCACGTTCCCACGCGTCCGCCCATGCATGGTCGAACACATATTCGCCCTGGCTATGTTGTTTGAGGTACGACGGCATCGCTCCCAGCAGGCGACCTGCCTGGTCCTCGATCACCAGCGGAGCCGGCATCCAACCCGTGCCCTCCCCAACGCTACCTGAATCATCAAGCGACGCGAGAAAGGCGTGGCGAACGAAAGGGTTGGCCTCCCCAGCAAGCGCGTCCCACCCCGCCGCGGGAAGTGATCCCACGGAGGGTGCGATTCGCACGATGAGGTCTGCGTCAGCCATGGCGCGAAGTTAGGGACGGCGAACCACTGATGCGACCCCCAAGGCCTCGGCGATAAAACCGTCGGCATGCTTTTCGGCGCGTTGGCGCAACTCGGGGCTCGATACAGTCCAGGTGAGGATGGGTATGCCGCGTGCGCGCTGAGCGGCGGCAAATGCGCTGGGAAAGTCTCGCACGTCGTAAGCAAGGAAATCTGCCCGCGCCTGCCATAACGAGAGACACCGCTGAATTGCGCCCCCGTTCGCCTCGCTGACAACAAGCCCGCGGATGACGCGGGGCGCGTTATGATGAAACCAGCGGCCAACGCGGGGATCAAAGCTCATCACCGCAACCGGCCCCTGATAGGGTGCTACATCCCGCAGCACGGCCTTACAGATGGCGTCTGCGGGGCCGTCACGCTCAGTCTTGATCTCGATCAGCAGGGGGACGCGGCCAGCCACTTGCCCGAGCAATGAGCCTAGCGACGGAATCACATCGCCGGGCCCAGGTGGCAGCGCAATTCGCGAAAGCTCTGCGAGCGTTCGCACGGCTACCGGGCCGGTTTCCGAGGTCAGTCGGTGGAGTTCGCGATCGTGAAACACGACAGCGCCACCATCGGCCGACAACCGGACATCGCATTCGATTCCCAGCCCTGCCTCTATCGCGGCGGCGAAGGCGGAGTGAGAATTTTCAGCCGCGCTGGAATTGTGAAGCCCGCGATGGGCGTATGTGACGCCCTTCAGCCAGCCGACCCGCGCCACATCGGGCGCGGGGGCAAACCAGTTAAGGCTTGAGAGCAAAGATGGCGTCCACCTCTACCGCTGCGCCCAGCGGCAGTACGGGAACCCCAACGGCGCTACGTGCGTGCTTGCCCGCTTCGCCGAACACTTCGACCATCAGTTCCGACGCGCCGTTGGCGACCTTGGGCTGATCCGTGAAATCGCCAGTAGAACTGATGAAAGCGCCCAGCTTTACGACCCGCTCCACCAGATCGAGCGAACCAACCGCCGCCTTGATCTGAGCCAGGATCATCAGCCCGCAGGCTCGTGCTGCGGCGGCGCCATCTTCCGTCGACACGTTCTGACCTAGGCGCCCAGTGACAAGCTGGCCGCCAATGAACGGCAACTGGCCTGAAACATGTACCAATCCACCCGCAACGACGACGGGAACGTAGGCTGCGACCGGGGCCGCGGCCTGGGGCAATTCGATGCCGAGTTCGGCAAGGCGTTGTTCAATGCTCATGATCGATCCCATGCAACGTTTCGAGTAGCCAGGGCAAGGCCTCTGCCCATGTATCGATGCGGGCATGTGCGTGGCCTGCACGGTGCGCGCAGGGAATATGCGGCGCAACGGAGTTTTCTCCGCAGAAATGCAGTCGGGAGATATCCGGGACGGCCTCTGCGGCCGAAGCAATGTGCTGCGCGATATCGTCGATGAAAACGGCACGCGAGGGTGCGTACTCGTTCACGATCCGCCGGATGGCAGGTCCTTTGGGGCCCTGATTGGTGAATACAGGCACTTCGATACCGTGGTCGCGAAGCTGCAACTTGCGCGCTGCATTGAAGTTGTCGGTCAGGTTCGTCAGCACCACGACATCTGCGTCGCGCTGCAATTCCAGGATCGCCGCTGCCGATCCTTCGATGAGTGTCTGGGAAGACATCTCCGTATCGAAGAACAGATTGAGATAGCGCCACTTCTCCTCATCCGGCAGCAACTCGGCGCTCGCGCGGTAACGGACGTTCTGGAAAGGGTTGGCCCCAAGCTCCAGCTCGATATCGTGGCGCTCCCCCAGCCACTGCGCGAAATGCCGCACCATGTGCAACAGAACCTCATCGCAGTCGGTGATGACCAGAGGGCGGCTCATGGTGCAATCCGATCGCGCATCGCGGCAAGTTCCGCAGGTGTAAGGCCCAACGCGTCAGCTGCCGCCACAAGATCCGGCTCATGAGCGCAAAGGAATTCGAGCACTGCACGGTGGGTGGACGGCTGCGCAAGCGAAGCCCGCAGGCCATCCGGTGTCAGCCCAGTAAGGGCCAGAAAGCGTTCTGCCCGCGGTGTGTCCGAAAGGACCCACGTTAGCGCCGCCAGCGCGACGCCAGCCGCATCCTTTATCAAATCTTCAGACCTGTTAAGAATTGTCAGCTATCCGTTAAGCAGATAAGGGTCGTGCAAGCTTCCCGGGGGGACCGGGACAGCGGGGGCGCAATGACTAAACGAATTCTCGTTGTCGAGGACAACGATCTAAATCGAAAGCTTTTTTGCGACGTACTGCAGGCCGGCGGTTTCGCCGTCGAACCTGTAGCTGACGGGAATCAGGCGATCGAGAAGGCGCGCAGCTTTTTCCCCAATCTGGTGGTTATGGACATCCAGCTGCAGGACGTATCTGGGCTGGACCTCATCGCGGACCTCAAGCGCGACGCGGCGCTGGCAGATGTGCCGGTGCTGGCCGTTACCGCTTATGCCGGCAAGGGCGACGAGCAGCGCATTCGCGAGGTGGGCGCGGAAGGATATCTGGCGAAGCCGGTATCAATCGGGCCTTTCATGGCGGCAGTCAGAGGATTGGTTGGTCAGGCGTAGGCAGATTAACCTGTTTGGTTATTTGCCTATCATCCAGTCGCCAAGGCAATCGCATAAGCCACCAGCGTCGCTACCAGCCCCGCGATGAATAACGCGTAGGCGTAGCGCATGAAGCGGTATTTGCGGCGATGGAGCACCTGCCCGTTCTGGTAGGCATCGTGCAGCATCAGCCGGAACGCGCCCTCGTCCGCGTGAAGATTTCCCAGAACCTCCTGCGTCCAGCTCTCTTCATCAAGATCGTGGAAGTGACCGAAGAATAGCGGATTGCGTCGCGCGGGCCCCTTCGATTTCCCAATGGAGGGCATGATTGCAATTGCAGCACATAATGAGCTGAGAAACGCGAAGAGCGCTAGAACGGCGAGCGGCCACGGTATGTCACCCGCGAGGGACCGCCCGACCGCCAGCGAAAACACCACAAAACTGGCGCCCATCAGGATCGACGCCTTCTGATCGGCCATCTGCGACAACGTAAGCGTGGAAAGTTGCAGAGTACGCAGCGTGTGGATGGCGTGCACTGAATATGGCTTTGAGCGCTCCGCAGGTGCCTGAGTTTCGGCGTTTTCGTCGGGATTCGCCATCGTTGCCCCCTCCGCTGACAGCTCACCATCAACAACGCAGGGCTTGCCAGCGGCCCCTCCGCTTGACAAGCCGCACCGAGAGCCGCTTTTCCGCCGCAATAGAGTGGCAGGCGCACGCCGGGGCCACGAGGAGACCCGATTCCGATGGACCGCAATGAGGTGGACAGCCGCATCCGAGCGCTGATCGAACCATTCAACAAGAAGAACGCAGAGATTGACGACGGGACCACCTTCGCCGGTGATCTCGAGTTCGACAGCCTGACCGTGATGGATTTCGTCGCCGCTATCGAGGACGAGTTCGATATCATCATCAGCATGAACCAGCAGGCCGAGATCGAGAATTACGGACAGCTGGTCGACGCCGTCGGCAAACTGACGGGCGAGTAAGAGCAATGGCCGATACCGCAAGCGCCACCGCACCCGCGGAACGCGATCTGTTCAGCAAGTTCGACGAGATCATCCATACCCGCGAGACGCTGCTGTCCAGCGGTGTGGAAGACCCGTTCAGCTTGGTGATGGAGAAGGTTCTCTCCCCAACCCGTGCCATCTGCAACGGGCGGGACACCATCCTGCTAGGCACCTACAACTACATGGGCATGACGTTCGATCCGGACGTGATCCAGGCCGGTAAGGACGCACTCGACAACTTTGGCGCCGGTACGACCGGAAGCCGGGTGTTGAACGGCACGTACCAGGGTCACAAGGAAGTGGAGGACGCCCTTCGCGACTTCTACGGGATGGACCATGCGATGGTCTTCTCCACCGGCTATCAGGCCAATCTGGGGATTATCAGCACCGTCGCTGGCAAGGGCGACTACATCGTCCTCGACATCGATAGCCATGCCAGCATCTGGGATGGCTGCGCGCTGGGCAATGCCGAAGTCGTCCCTTTCAAGCACAACGATATCGTTGCGATGGACAAGCGGTTGGGCCGTATCCCCGAAAGCGCCGGCAAGCTGGTGGTGCTGGAAGGCGTCTATTCCATGCTGGGCGACATCGCCCCGCTTAAGGAAATGATCGCGGTCGCCAAGAGCCACGGAGCCATGGTGCTGGTGGATGAAGCGCATTCGATGGGTTTCATCGGACCGAATGGACGCGGCGTGGCTGAGGCGCAAGGCGTACTGGACCAGGTCGATTTCGTGATTGGCACGTTTTCCAAGAGCGTGGGTACCGTGGGCGGATTCTGCGTTTCCAACCACCCGAAGTTCGAAATCCTGCGTCTGGTCTGTCGTCCCTACGTGTTCACAGCCAGCCTGCCGCCCAGCGTGGTGGCGACTGCGGCGACGAGCATCCGCAAGCTGATGCACGGCGGGAACAAGCGCGCGCACCTTTGGGAAAACTCCAAGAGACTGCACGGCGGGCTGACGGAGCTTGGTTTCAAGCTGGGCACCACAGAGCCGCAGAGCGCGATCGTGGCGGTTATCATGCCCGATCTGGAGCACGGCGCCGCCATGTGGGAAGCGCTGCTGAAGGAGGGGCTCTACGTCAACCTCGCCCGTCCGCCGGCCACTCCAGCGAATATGACGCTGCTGCGCTGCTCCCTGTGTGCGGAACATTCGACTGAAGAAGTCGAGACAATCCTCGGCATGTTCGAGCGCGCTGGAAAGGCCGTCGGGATCATCTGACGGCTGCCAGCGCGAAAGTTCGCGATATTGGAAGCGACCTCCTGCACGCCGCCTGCCACGGGTAGCGTGCGGGAGGTGGCCATGTGCCAGAACACCTCTATCCGCACGTATGCTCGGCTATCCGCTTGGGCGTGGTAACGCGCGAAGAGCCCAGACGGTCAGGCCACGCTGGCGGCCGCAGTGCACTTGTCAGGCGCGCCTTCGTCACCGTGGCCAAGCATCGTCACCGCAAGGAAGCCCGCGATAACAAGCACCACGAAACCGGCGGTGACGAGGCCGAGATACTTGTCGATGAACCGCTTGATCGGCGCCCCGAACAGGCGAAACAGCACACCCACAATCATGAAGCTGATCGCCCGGCTGACGACACTGCCGAGCAAGAACATGACCAGGTTCATGCCCATAAAGCCGGCGGTGATCGTCAAAAGCTTGAACGGGATCGGCGTCGCGCCCTTAGCCACGAACAGCCAGAAGCCATATTCATTGAGGTAGCAAACTGCCGCTGGGAAGCTTTCGGTCAGGCCAAGGAGCGCGAGCAGTTCCGTCCCCACGGTATCGTAGAGGCCCCAGCCGATCGCGTAGCCGAGCAGGCCGCCCAATACCGAAGCGAAGGTAGCGATGAAGGCAAAGCGGATCGCTTTCCTGGGTTCCGCAAGACACATGAGGCCGAGCAGCGGATGCGGTGGGATCGGAAAGAAGCTCGCCTCCACAAAGCAGAATAGAGCCAGCCACCATTCGGCGTGCGGATGGGCGGCCTTGGCCAGCACCCAGTCGTAGAGCTTGCGGAGCATCGACGCGGCGTTAGGCGAGAGCGCCCAACGGGGCAAGCGGCACCGGTCCGAAGCTTGTCACGGGACCCGCCGCAATCTTTTATCCTCAAACTTGAACTAACCTATTTGGTTTTTTAGATTGACATCGCAACGCTATAATGGCACATATTGAGAACATCGCGATAGTGTGATTCGGCGGCACCCCCGCCTCCCCCTTTTAGCAGGACGAATATGGTGACCGAGCGCAAGACCTGCGCCGGCGGAACTGCGCGTCCGCCGGTCGCAACCAAGAAGCCGCGCAAGAAAGCCGTCAAAATTACTCCACGCCAACGCAAGGAAGCAGGAGAGGAACAACTCAATAAGCACTGGCGTACGTATTTTCTGCAGGCGCTGGCCGAAACGTCGAACGTGCGACTTTCGGCGCTACAGTGCGGAGCCTCCCCCAGCCGGGCCTACAAGGCGCGCCGCGAAGACCCTGAATTTAGAGCCGCATGGAGCGCGGCTTTGCTGGAGGGATATGAGCATCTCGAAATGGAGGTGCTGGGCTATCTGCGTTCACCTGATCCCGACCGGAAGCTGGATGTAGGCGCAGCTATCCGTGCAATCAGCCTCCACCGTGAAACCATCGCAGCGGAGCGGGCGCGCGCTGGTGGCCGTGACGAGCAGGCGGTACTCGATTCCATCGACGCGATGATCGACCAGATGCGTGAACGCCGCGCGGCCAGCGTCGCGTCGACCGCAGAAGCGGCATCGGCGTGACGGCCGAAAGCCGACGGGACGCTCTCCTCTCATTGCAACCAGCCGAGCGACGCGCGTTGCTGCGCGCCATGAACCATGAGCAGTTGAGTGCGCTTCGCACGCACTGGCAGCTCTGGGCGCACGAAGGACAATTGCCGCCGCCCGGCGACTGGCTGGGATGGCTCATTCTGGCCGGGCGCGGCTTTGGCAAGACGCGCGCTGGCGCGGAATGGGTGCGGGCGATTGCCTCCAATGATGGAACCGCGCGCATTGCGCTTGTGGCTGCGTCACTGGGCGACGCGCGAAGCGTGATGGTCGAAGGCCCTGCCGGATTATTGGCGGTGGCGGCTGAAAATGCACGTCCAGTGTTCAAGCCATCTACCCGTGAACTGCAATGGCCCAGCGGCGCCACCGCCACGCTCTATTCGGCGGCTGAGCCCGATAGCCTGCGCGGTCCCCAGCATAGCCATGCATGGTGTGACGAGGTCGGCAAATGGAGCCAGGCCGCTGGCCGCGCGGAAGCTGCGTGGGACAACTTGCTGCTAGGGCTGAGACTGGGCGAAATGCCGAAGCTCGTCGCCACGACTACGCCGCGTTCGGTGCCTTTGATCAGGCGACTGGCAGCAAGCGAAGACATCGTGGTGAGCCGAGGTACGACGCAGGCCAATGCCGACAATCTACCTGCGGGTTTCCTTCGCTCCATCAAAACGCAGTTCGGCCAATCCCTGCTTGCTAGGCAAGAAATCAACGGCGAGCTCATCGAGGACATCGAAGGCGCTCTGTGGAGCCGGGAACTGCTGGAGCAACGCCGTGAGGATGGCACCAGCGGCAGCGCTCCGTCGCCCGCCTCGCGGGTGGTGATCGGTGTCGATCCACCAGCATCCAGCGAAGGCGACGCCTGCGGCATCGTGGTCTGTGCCCTGTGCGAGGACGGGATCGCGCGTGTCCTGGCAGACTGTTCCGTGCAGCGGCCCACACCAGAGCGCTGGGCGCGCGCCGTTGCCGACGCGGCGCGCGCCTGGGATGCCGACCGCGTGGTCGCGGAGGCAAACAATGGCGGCGCCATGGTCCGGTCAGTGCTGCACGCCGCTGAAATCACGCTCCCCGTGCGGCTGGTCCACGCCAGCCGCGGAAAGGCAGCGCGCGCAGAGCCTGTGGCTGCGCTCTATGAGGCGGGTCGCGTGCTACACGCGGGCCAGTTTCCGATGCTGGAGGACGAGATGTGCGGGATTCTTGCAGCTGGCGGCTATCAGGGGCCAGGCCGATCACCCGACCGCGCTGATGCGCTCGTCTGGGCTCTGACCGAACTCATGCTGGGTCGCCACGGCACGGCACGGGTGCGCGTGGTCTAAGTTATCGAATGCGGTCGCGCAGCCGGATGACGCGGGCGGTTATGTCGAGCTGCTCCTCGGCTTCAGGCACACTATCGTAGCGGTAATTGCGCGGAGCGGAGACCTTGAGCCGGCTACCTATGGAATCTACCAGCGCGCCGGATGTGAGCGGCGCAGAAAATTCGATGCCGCACCAGGATCCGTCAACCCAAGCCGCGCGGCCTTCAAGCGAACTCTCGCCGCAATGGAGCTGCACGACTTCATCAACCTGCGGCAAATCCGCCGCTTCGATAAGCGCACCAGCCGCAGAAATGTCCCGGATGCGAACCTCATGGCTCTCACCGCCCGCCTCGAGGTGAGCGACCAGAAGGACGCGTGAGCGCTTCGCCGTCCGCTTCTGCAATGCAACCGGCACGATCCAATGCCCTCCGAAACCGCCGCCTGCTTAGGTCAGGCTGCCAAAGATCGGGTTAACGCCCTTCACCCCGCCAGAACTCCTTACCTCCACGCACCTCAACAAGGGAACGCCGATGTCTTTCCTTTCCACAATCGCTTCCGCCTTCAAGGGCGGGGGCGAATGCCGCGTGCCATTGGCTCGCTCGTTTGTTTCGCCATGGTCGTTTGCGCTGGAGCCGACACCGTTCGAGTACCGCGGCGCGGTGCGGCGGGCCTTCCTCGAAAACCCGGTGGCGCAGCGCGCGGTACGGCTGGTGGCTGAAGGCGCAGGCCAGGTTCCGCTGAATCCCGCAGAACCCGCCGCTCTCAAGCTGGTGACGGCCACAAGCGCAGGGCAGAGCCTGATCGAAACGCTGGCCTGCCACCTGCTTCTTCACGGGAATGGCTATGTGCAGGTTATGCGCGACGATGCCGGACGACCGGTGGAACTGTTCGCGCTGCGGCCAGAGCGGGTCGCCGTGGTGGCGGGCGAGGATGGATGGCCAGCCGCCTGGCGCTACACCGTGGGCGACAAGGTGCTGACACTGCCAGTGGAGGACAGCGACGGATGGCCCAACGTCATCCATCTGAAATCGCTTCATCCGGCAGACGATCACTATGGCGCGGGATGCCTGACTGCTGCAGCCCAAGCGGTGGCGATCCACAACGCTGCGAGCGCCTGGAACCGCGCCCTTCTTGAAAACGCAGCACGGCCCAGCGGCGCGCTAACGATGGACGGCGGCGAGGGAAACACGCTGACGCCCGACCAGTTCGACAGGCTGAAGGGCGAACTGGAAGCAGCCTTTGCCGGCGCGAGTAACGCAGGACGGCCAATGCTGCTGGAAGGCGGATTAAAGTGGCAGAGCCTGTCGCTCAGCCCCGCCGACATGGACTTTGCGGAACTGAAAGCCGCAGCTGCTCGCGACATCGCGCTGGCGTTTGGTGTGCCGCCCATGCTGCTGGGGCTGCCCGGCGACAACACCTATTCCAACTATCGCGAGGCAAGCCGGGCGCTGTGGCGTCTGACGTTGCTGCCGCTGGCCGGAAAAATCCTGAGCGGTCTGTCCGAGGGACTGGAGCCCTGGTTTCCGGACCTAGACCTGACGGTCGATCTGGACCGGGTGCCCGCCCTCGCGGAAGACCGGGAAAAGCTGTGGGCGCAAGTCAGCTCTGCAGACTTCCTCAACCGCGACGAAAAACGCGCCCTGCTGGGCCTGTGCTTTGACCACGGAGAAAAGCGATGAGCGAGGATACTGCGTTCAGGGGCGAGATGCTCGCCCGCCTGATTGCGCACACCGCAGGCGATAGCGGCGAACTGGTGACTCTTCGCGCCATTGTGGAAGAGGCAAGCGAGCTTGGCGCCAACCGGGTTCTTTCTCGCCTCGGGCTGGCGGATGACAGCGCAGAGAAAGACATCGACGAATTGCGCGAGTTGCTGGCCGCCTGGCGCGCGGCAAAGGCCAGTGCTCGCAAGGCCGTACTGGCATGGGTCGTACGCGGGCTGACGGCGTTGTTGCTGGTCGGCCTAGCCGTGCGACTGGGCTTTCCGGGAATGCTGAAGTGATGCGGATCGCCGGTTATGCCGCGTTGTTCGACGTCGCTGACGGTGCAAGCGACGTCATCCGGCGCGGTGCCTTCACCCAAACACTCGCTGAGCGGCGAGAGGACCTGCCGCTGTTCTGGCAGCACCGACCTGACGCCCGGATCGGCACGGTTGAGCAGATCGCGGAAGATGCGCGCGGCCTGCGAATAATTGCACGAATTGAGCGCGCCGCGAGCCGTGCCGCAACGCTGCTCTCAACCCGCGCCGTGAGTGGCCTCAGTTTCGGATATCGTGCGCAGCGTTACCGCCCCACTCCTGCGGGCCGCTTGCTGTACGACATCGAGCTGTTCGAGATCAGCCTGGTCACGCATCCCCTGCAACCACGCGCCCGAGTCCACATGACCGCGTGATCTGACCAGCCAACGTTCAACCGGCCGCCTTCGGGCGGCTTTTTTTGTGTCCACAAGGAAAGGTGGCATTTGATGGATATCGATAACGAGACCGGCGCTTTGGAAGCGTCGTTTGATCTGGTCGCAAGGCAAGACGAAGCTGACAAGGCAATCGCCGAGCTACGCACCGACGTTGACGAAGTGAAGGGTCGGATCGACCGGATGGGCCGCGCTGCCAAGGCCCCGATCGGCGGCAGCGACGATCAAAGTGTCGAGGTAAAAAGCTTCGTCAACGGCTACCTGAGGAACGGCAGGGAAACCGAGGTAAAGTCCATACGGGGCACCGTGCCCGGTGACGGCGGCTACGCCGTCCCGCGCGAAATCGACGCAGCGATTGCCCGGCAGATGGCAGAGGTCAGCCCGATCCGCCGCATCGCACAGGTCGTACAGGTCGGCAGTGCGGGTTACCGCAAGCTTGTCACTTTGGGCGGAACAGCAAGCGGCTGGGTGAGCGAGACTGCGGCTCGCCCCGAAACGGCCACTCCCAGCTTCGCTGAAATCGCCCCGCCTACCGGAGAGCTCTATGCAAGCCCTGCCGCGAGCCAGGCGATGCTGGACGACGCCGCATTTGATCTTGAAGGCTGGCTTGCGAGCGAGATCGCCAGCGAATTTGCCCGCGCGGAGGGCGCAGCCTTCGTCAGCGGCAATGGGACAGATCGGCCCAAGGGTTTCCTTGCCGCCCCGGTTTCAGCAGCGGTGGATGCGGTGCGCGCTTTCGGCACGATGCAGTACATCGGCAGCGGCGAGGCAGCGGACCTTGGCGACGATGCCGACCTGACGCTGATCGACCTCGTCCATTCGCTGAAGGCCGGATACCGACAGGGGGCCAGCTGGCTGATGAATTCCGCCACTCTAGCAGCCGTACGCAAACTGCGGACCAGCGACGGGGCCTTCCTGTGGCAGGGTTCGATGGCCGAAGGTCAGCCCGATCGTCTGCTGGGATATCCGGTGGTAGAGGCCGAAGACATGCCGGATGTGGCAGCCGATGCCTTCCCGATAGCGTTCGGCAACTTTCGCGCAGGATATCTGATCGCCGAACGCAGCGCGACGGCGATTCTGCGCGACCCGTTCACCAACAAGCCGTTCGTGCACTTCTACGCGACCAAGCGCGTCGGTGGCCAGGTGCTCGATAGCGCGGCGATCAAGCTGCTGAAAATCGAAGCCTGAGCCGTCCCTCCACCCCCTCCCCCCAACCGGGGAGGGGGCTTTGGATTTCAAGATCAGGAGAAGCGCATGAAACGCGCCATCATCGTGCCCGCCGCGCTGGCAGGGGCGGCTTTGGACGAGCTGAAGCAATGGCTGGGCGTGACCACGCCGAGCGAAGACGCCGCACTGAGGGCACTGCTGCGCGCGTCACTGGAAACATGCGAGGCCTTCACCGGACAGATGCCGCTGGCCGCAGAATGCGAGGAAGTCCTCTGCGCCCATGCACATTGGCAGGCGCTCACCACGCGTCCAGTGCAGGCCGTGACCAACGCCGAGAGATTGGCCACCGACGGCAGTAGGATCGCACTCGTACCGGATGAATATTCGGTTGAACTGGAAGCAGGGGGGCGCGCGCTCATCCGGGTGACGCAGCCGTTCCCGGCAATGCGTATTGCAGTCCGCTTTACAGCCGGCGTGGCAACCGATTGGGAAGGCCTGCCAGAGGGCCTCCGCCACGGAGTGCTGCGGCTGGCGGCGCATCATTATCGCCAGCGAGAATCCGATACCACAAAGGCTGCGCCTCCCGCTGCGATAGCGGCGCTGTGGCAGCCTTGGCGCCAGATGCGGCTCGCATGATCTCGGCCCGCATTACGGGAAGCGCGCAGATGGCAGCCCGCCTCGCCGTGCAGGTCCGCAAACTGGCGCTCGCCCGTTCGGAAACGCGCCGACGCGGCGCTGGCCGCTGGCGTGTCGCCAGCCTGCTATGGCCCCTTTTCGCCGGGGAGCGATGATCATGGAAACACTTCTGAGGGCTGCCCTGACGCGCTGGCTGAATTCCGACCCCGCGCTGGAAAACAAGCTCAACGCCATCACGGAAGAAGCGCCAACGCGAACGGCAGTGCCGTGGCTTGGTATCGTTGCCAGCGCGAGCCGTGATTGGGGCACAAAAGACCGGCGCGGCCGCGAAGTGCGAGTGGCGCTGGAGCTTCATTGCCGCGGCGATGACCCGACAACCGCTGCCGCGACAATCGCTGCAATCGAAGCCCGCGTGGAAGCTTTGCCTACCCTACAGACGGGCTTCGCGGTCGCCAGCGTGGCGTTCCTCCGCGCGCGCGCAGAGCAGAGGCCGGGAAACCTCAGGGCCGTTCTGCTGGAATATCGCTTCCGGCTTCTGGCCGGCTGAAGCCCGAAATCCATCTTCGAGGAGAATCGAAATGACTGCCCAGAAAGGCTCTGCCTTCCTGCTAAAGATCGCGGACGATGCCGTTCCACCGGTCTATCAAACCGTCGCGGGCCTGCGCACGACGCAGATGTCGATCAACGGCGATACGGTAGTAGTAACACACAAGGAATCCGGTGGCTGGCGCGAGTTGCTGTCAGGTGCAGGCACCCGCTCCGTCTCTGTCAGCGCGGCGGGAATTTTCCTTGGAAGCACAGCCGAGGCTGCGCTTCGCTCCAATGCACTGAGCGGCACCATCGCCGACTATGAACTGTCGTTCGAGCATGGCGAGCGGCTTCGCGCGAAGTTCCTGGTCCAGCGGCTGGACTATGCAGGCGACTTCAATGGAGAGCGCAATTACACGTTACAGCTCGAAAGCTCTGGCCCCGTGGTGCCCGCGTGAACCCTGCGAGAGGCGAGGCCGCATTCACGGTCGCCGGCCAACCCCGCGCGTTGAGGCCCACTTTCTCCGCGCTCGTAGCGGCGGAGCAGGAGCTTGGTTCCCTCTACGCCCTCATCGACCGCGCGAGTGAGGGTCAACTACGGCTTGCCGAAGTGACAGCGCTGTTCTGGCACTGCCTGGCCGAGCGCGGAAACCTGACGCGGGACGACATCGGCGAAGCGGTGATGAGCGCTGGCCTGGCGCGATGCGCTGCTCCTCTACGCTGCTTGCTCGGCCAGATCCTGCGCGGCGCGGACGAGGGACCAGCGGGGTGAGCGCGTCATTCACCGAGCGGGCGGCGCGGCTTTCCGGGCTCACCTGTCGCGCGCTCGGCTGGGTGCCCGACCAATTCTGGAACGCCACGCCTGCCGAACTGGCAGCGATCTTCGAGTGGCCCGACGCTGAGTGTGACACGCCGATCCGACGCGAGGAACTTACTGCCCTGATGGAGCGAGAGCGCAATGGATGACGAGATCGAAACGCTAATGGTTGACGTCCGCGCCAGCACCGCGGGCTTCAAGAACGACATCGATGCCATGCGAGCGACAGTGGACGCAACTCTCGTCGATGGCTTTGCGACAGCAGGAAACGTGCTGGAACGGGGGCTGCTGTCCGCCATCCGGCGGGGAAGCCTGGGGTTCGAAGATCTGAAGCGCGTGGCGCTTTCAGCGATTGATCGGATCAGCGCGCAAGCGATGCAGGGCGGTATGGCGAGCCTGTTCGCCGCCCCCGCCCAATCAGGCGGCTTGGGGTCAGTTCTTGGAGGCACGATAGGCGCACTGCTCGGCCTGCCTGGGCGGGCGACCGGAGGCCCAGTTTCTCCTGGTGCCGCCTATCGCGTGGGGGAACGGGGGCCGGAGCTGTTCGTGCCGACTTCCTCCGGACGGATCGAAACGACCGGTGCTCCTTCTGGGCGAGATGTGCGCGTCTCAATCCATCTCGGCCCCGCGAAAGGGGCGGATGCGCCTACGGCCCTGAGGCGTTCCGCTCGTCAGGTTGCCAGCAGCGTGCGGCGCGCACTGCGAGAAATCTGACCTTCCCAATCGGGGTGAATCAATTGGAGATCAGCTATGGCCTTTTGGCTCGCCCATCGGCGTGACGGACAGGAATTCGACTATATCCAGCGGTTTGATCCGCGCTTCTGGACAGTCGATTTTCCGCGTCCCGAGATGGCTTCCGTCACTACCCCGCGCGCGGACGTGGTGCGGGTCGTCACGGAATTTCACTACGCGAACGCACTCGCCGGTCTGATCTGGGACAGCGAGGATCGGCTGGACCACCCGCTGTTGGCCTACGAGACCAGCCGCGACTATTCCCGCACCACTTTGCAGTTCCGCTGGCGCTCCGCTGGGGTCATGCCACTTGACGCGGTCCACGGACCGACGCTCACAATCGAAGGCCGTACCCCATCGGGCGAAGCGCGAAGCTGGTACGTCAGGTTGTGGAACTATGCGCGAGGAACGCCGGAAGATGCCGTCGTAACCCTCCCCTTTTCCGCGATCTCAGGCGACTGGGAGGCAGACGATCCCGTCCATCCAGCCGACATCGACCGGATGTTCATCTCGATAGTACCGCCGGGCTATGATCCTGAAAGCGAGGCGCTGCTCCCATCACGGTCCAATGGGTGGGTAGAACTGGGCGACGTGGCCTGTTCCGGCGAAAAGGCTACGCTCCAAATCGGCGACGTGATGGTTCCGCCGCACGATCTGCACATGGCGACCGCCTATGACGACAGCTATAATCAGGCTCCCGCGCGTCTGCTGCGCAACATGCGCGGGTTGGGTTATCGCGGCGAGTTGATACACTACCTCGGGATGAGCCATTTCTACCGGCTCGCGGCGCACGTTGACGGTCGCTTGCTGGTTGCCGAGCCGGCTGAACTGAACGACCCGGCTAGAGCTTGGCACCAGCAATTTTTCAGTCTCAGCGCAGGCCAGGGTTACAAGCCGATCGCCTCACTTTCGTACGAGCTTTTCGCCGAACATTGCCCGCCCGCGTGGCAGCAGCGGTTCGCGGATGGTTCGCCGGCGCTGACCGGATGGGAGCCGCCATCGACGCTACTCTCACCGGCTAACGAAGGCGCGATGTCCTACCTCCAGGCCGTCGCGAGTACCGTAACTGAATTGATGGAGGCCGCCGAACTGCCGGTGGCATTCCAGATTGGCGAGCCGTGGTGGTGGACCAAGAGCGACGGTCGCATCGCGCTTTATGACGAAGCCGCGCGAGCAAGCTTCGGCGGAGATCCGCCGTTTATCGCCGATTTGCGCAAGCCATTGGACGCCGCACAGCGCGCCCTGCTCGATCAGGCAGGCACCTTGCTTGCCGCGTCAACGGCAGCGCTGCGCGACGCAGTTCATTCGGCCGCGACAGGGTCGGCCGAGGTGTTGCTGCTTCTGTTCACGCCCACCGCGCTCGATCCTGAGATGCCGGAACTGTACCGCGCGAACGTGCCAAGTGGATGGGCGTGGCCAGCCTATGACCGATTGCAGCTCGAAGACTACGACTGGCTGACCGCCGGGGCCGACGGGCGACGCCGCCAGGGATATTCCGCCATGCAGGAACGGCTGGGCTACCCTCTCTCCCGGCAAGACTATCTCGCCGGTTTCGTACTGACCGTTGAGGACGCCGATCCATTCTGGCGGCGCATTGACGCAGGGATTGAGGAAGCGGCGGCGCGGGGCGTGGAACGCCTGTTTGTGTGGGCCCTGCCCCAAGTATGCCGCGACGGTTTTACCCGCCTCCCAAGTTCTGGAGCCGACAAGATGGATGCGTTTGACGATCTGCCTTACCCACTGGCGCTAGGTCGCGATGCCGGTGTTGGGGCTGAGTTTTCCACCTCGATAGCAGTAACCGCTTCAGGTCATGAACGCCGTTCCAGCCACTGGAGCGACGCCCGCTTGCACTTCGACGTAGGGCCGGGAATTCGTTCCGAAGCCGAACTGGGCACCCTGATCGCCTTCTTCCGAGCGCGACGAGGTGCCGCGCGAGGTTTCCGTCTGAAAGATCCTTTCGACTTCAGCTCAAACGGAATGACCGGCGAGCCCACGCCAACGGATCAGCTTATCGGGATCGGCGATGGGCTGAAAGCACGGTTCCCGCTCGTAAAGCTCTATGGAAATCCCGAGCCGCAACAAAGGCGGATCACTCGGCCCAAGGCGGGCAGCGTGGTTGTGTCGGTTGACGACACGGCCGCGGCTGACTGGTCGCTCGAGCACGGTGGGTGGATCGCGTTCGAGCATGCGCCGCCGTTGGACGCAGAGGTACGCGCGGGTTTCTTGTTCGATGTGCCAGTACGCTTCGCCGCCGATCGATTGGACGTGACCGGGGCGAACTTCGCAGCAGGCGAAGCGCCCTCCGTCCCTCTGGTTGAAGTGCGCGAGGCTGTATGAGCCGGGTGTTCAACCGCGACACGCTGGAAGGTCTCGCGACATTCTGGCGAATAGAGCGGCGCGACGGGGTAACCTTGGGATTCACGGGACACGACCGGGACCTTTGGTTCGATGATCTGCTCCATCACGCTGCGCCCGGCATGGTGCCGAGCGCACTGCGGCGCTCCGCAGATTTCTCTTCCGACAGCGCGGAGGTTGAAGGAGCGCTGACCCACGACGGGATCTCGCCGGAAGACCTTGCCCTAGGGCGTTTTGACGGCGCGAGGGTAGCAATCGGTGTCGTCGATTGGGAGAGCCTGGCAAACGAAGTGCTCTATCGCGGCGAAATTGGCGAAGTTTCGGAAGAGGCCAGTAGCTTCAATGCCGAACTGCGATCCGCCAAAAAACTGCTGGAGGTCGATCCCGTACCGAGAACCAGCCCAACCTGCCGCGCTCTATTCTGTGGACCGGGCTGCACCCTGAACGCTGCGCGCTTTACCCATGAGGCGGAGGTAGAGGCGATCGACCGTACGGCGAACAGCGTAACCTTCAGCAGCAGTCTGCCGCGCGGATCGATGACTGGCGGCACGGTTCGTTGGATCGACGGCCCTCAAGCCGGAATCACGATGTACGTGAACCATGAGACCGCAGATGCTCTTAAGCTGAATCGTGCGCTGGACGCGGGCTTGCAGCCGGGGATGCGCGCCCTGCTGCGTGAGGGGTGCGACCATACCTTGCAAACCTGCCGAGCGCGTTTTGCAAACTCGGTCAACTTCCAGGGCGAACCCTTCGTGCCGGGTAACGACCTGCTGGCGCGTTACCCGGCAAGGCAGACATGAGCGGCGCAGCGCTCGCACGCGCTGCGGAACGCTACATCGGTACGAGGTTCCAACTCCACGGTCGTGATCCGTTGACTGGGTTCGACTGCCTCGGGCTTGTCGGAGCGGCGTTGGCAGAGGTTGGGCACGCTGTCGAAATTCCCCCTCGTTACACGCTTCGCAACAGCAGCCCCGCTCCCTTCCCCCAGCTCCCAACGGAAGCCGGGCTGGTCGAAGTTGAAAGCTCTCCCGCGCCGGGAGACGTGCTTCTCCTCGGAGTCGGGCCGGCGCAGCTTCATCTCGCGCTTGTCGCCACTCAAGGCGGCGTCGTTCACGCCCACGCCGGCCTTCGCCGCGTCGTGCTCACACCCTTCCCGCTCGCGTGGCCACTCCTTCGGCATTGGCGACTTTCGGATTGATAGGTTCCTGCATGGCTACTCTCGTACTTACCGCCGTTGGCACCGCGATAGGCGGACCAATCGGTGGCGCAATTGGCTCGCTGATCGGCAACAGATTGGACCGCGCAGTGCTGGGAGGGCGGCACGAGGGTCGGCGCCTGAAGGAACTGGCGGTCACCACCTCCAGCTATGGCGCACCCATTCCGCGACACTTCGGTACTGTGCGCACTGCTGGAACCATCATCTGGGCCACAAATCTGGTGGAAAGCTCTGAGAGGGGTGGCGGCGGCAAAGGCCGCCCTTCGACAACAACCTTCAGCTACTCAACATCTTTCGCAGTGGCGCTGGCGAGCCGGCCGATCGAGCGGCTCGGACGTATCTGGGCAGACGGCAACCTGTTGAGGGGATCGGCGGGCGATCTCAAGACCGGCGGAACAATGCGGTTCTATAACGGGAGAGGCGACCAGTTGCCCGACCCTCTCATCGCCTCAGCGGAAGGGTCTGGCGCGCCAGCCTTCCGGGGTATCGCCTATTGCATGTTTGAATCGCTTCAACTCGCTGACTTCGGCAATCGCATTCCGGCTCTGACGTTCGAGATCGTAGCCGACGAAGGCGAGGTTTCGCTGGTGGAGGTCCTCGCGCCACTCGGACCTGATGGCAAAGCCCTCGCAACCCTGCCGGGACTGGTGGGATACAGTGATGAGGGAGGATCGCTGGCCGAAACGCTCGTGGGACTGGGCCAGCTCTACCCGCTGTCCTGCGATACCAGCGGAGAGAAACTGGCCATACGCGCCGCAGACGCGGTGCCACCAGATCCACCCACACTCCCAGAGCCAGCGATTGACGACAGTGAGAGCGGCTTCGGTGGATTGGCTGGAACCATCCGACGGCGACAAGCCGACACCGGTAACATCCCGACCGAGCTGCGATACTATGACAGGTCGCGAGATTATCAGCCGGGACTGCAACGTTCTGGCGGGCGGGCGCGGCCCGGCAATGCCCGCGCGATAGAGTTTCCCGGCGTCCTCTCCGCCCAGACCGCGCGCGCACTCGTGAATGCCGCCGCGGAGCGGGAAGGATCAGCGAGAGAAGCGTTGTCTTGGCGCATCGCAGATCTCGATCCAACATTTCGACCGGGAGCCGTGGTGCACGTGCCGGAACAGACCGGCCTGTGGCGCATCGATCAATGGGAATGGGGCACCCATGGTGTCGAGCTTGAACTTAGCCGACTGCCAAGCGGCGGCGCATTCACCGCCCAAACCGATGCGGGCCGGTCTCTCCCCGCCTCCGACCTTGTTGCTACGCCGACGTTGATCACGGCTTTCGAATTGCCCTGGGACGGCAATGGCAGCGGTGATCTGCGACAAATCCACGCTGCGGTGTCCTCAGCATCTGCCGGATGGACCGGCTGCGCACTCTACGCCGACCTGCACGGCAGCTTGGAACCACTTGGAGCTTCCGGCTCGCAGCGCAGTGTCGTGGGGTCGCTTATAGCGGCGCTCGCCCCCTCGCCCGCGATGCTGCTGGAAGCAAGCGCATGGTGTGAGGTCGAATTGGCCTCTGCGGATTTCGTGCTGGTGGGTGCAACGCCTGAAGCGATAGCCTCCGGCGCGAACCGGGCACTTGTCGGCGATGAGGTGCTGCAATTCGCTCGCGCAACCCCGCTTGGAAACCGGCGGTGGCGCATCTCGGGATTGCTGCGCGGGCGAGGCGGTACCGAAGCGGCGGCGCAGGCGGGGCAGTCACCCGGCACCCCATTCGTGCTATTGGACGGTAGCCCGGTACGGATTGATCCGGCAGACTTGGGGGCGACGAACGCTATTGCCGCCATCGGCCTTGCCGATGTCGATCCGGTAAGCTCATCGGTCATCAACCCGGGCGCCACCTTGCGACCACTCACGCCGGTCCACCCTCGAACACAAATGCACGCGTCTGTGGTCACCTGCAGCTGGACGCCGCGAAGCCGGGGTTCGTGGCATTGGCCGGACGGTGTTGACCTTCCGACTAATGAGCAAGCGGAGAGCTATCTCATCGGCGTCGGACCCGCCAATGCGCCATCAATTAGCTGGCGGTCAGGAGAACCCTCCTTGACCTTCACGACCAGCGAATGGGCTACCTTGGCCACCGCTTACAACAGTGAGGCGATTTGGGTTCGGCAGGCGGGTAGCCATGCCCTTTCCGATCCCCTCGTTCTGACCACCTTCCCAGCCTGATTTCAGCAAAAGGATTCACGATGCCCGATCCTGTCTCTTTCACCTCAACCAGCCCGCGCTTTGGCTTACCGCTGCTCTTCGCTGCCCAGACGCAGAAGGAGTTTTTCGTCAATCAGGCCCATGCACTGACCGATCTACTGTTGCACCCCGCTGTTGAAGGTGAGGCCGATACTCCTCCAGCCGAACCGGAGGACGGCGAGACCTGGCTGGTTGGCAACGGGGCAAGCGAGCAGTGGTCCGGCCATAGCGGTTGCCTAGCTTCCTTCCAGGCGGGAAGCTGGGTCTTTGCCCGGCCCCGCGATGGGCTTCGCGTGCTCGACAAGGCGACAGGTCAAGACATCCGCTACCATAGCGAATGGATACGCGCTGAAGCGCCGAGTGCTCCGACTGGAGGGTCGACTGTCGATCTGGAGGCTCGGGCGTCCATCGTTGCGCTGATCGAGGAGCTGGTCAGCGCAGGTGTTCTGGAATCCGCCTAGCGCTATAAGGCCAGAGCTGCGTCCGACCTGGTAAGGCGAGATGCCTCGGCGACAGGATAGAGCCTAATTGCAACAACTAGTGCGACAATACCGGCTGGCACCAACACCAGATTGCCCATCACGCCCACAGCCAAGCTGCCAGAATACTCTGAGACCAAGCCAGCCACAAACGGACCGAAGGCCAGCCCGATCAACGTGGCACCAAGGAAGAAGATGGCCGTGGCCGTACCCTTCATTCGCGGTAGCACAAGCGCCTGGCTCGCAGCGGCCGATGCACCGAGGGCGGAGGATGTGACCATCTGTAGGAGAAAGCTGGACGCCAGGAAGACAGTGGAGTCGGCAGTGCTGTATCCGACGAGCGTCAACGGGACCGGCAGTATAAGGCCGACGCCAACTACCAGCAGCCGACCACTTACAAATCGGCGGTGAAGCTTATCGGCCAGCCAGCCCCCGCCGAGCACTCCCATGAAGCCGCCAAGCGCAGCCGGGGCGCCGATGAGCAGGCCCAACTCCACCTTATCGAAGCCAAAAGTGCGCTCTGCGTAAGGCGAAGCCCAGTAGGTCACGGTGTAACCGACGTAGGAAACTACCGCGTAGGTAAGAACGATGGAAACGAACGCCGCGCTGCGCCAGGTCAGCGCGTGGGTGGCCGGATCGGCGTGGCGAAGCGCGGTCGCCCAACTGATGACGGCGTAGGCCCCCACGCCGACGAACCAGAACTGCGCCGCGTTCCCCGTCACCTGCCCGAGCGCCCAAGCCGCCAACGCCAAAACTGCGGCGATAGCCACATTTACCATCAGGCTCTTGCTGCCGCGTGAAGCTGCGCCAAGCAGCGTAAACGGCGGCACGATCCGCATCAGCTCTGCGCCAAAGTTTCGCCACGCGCGCGGGTCGCTCTCAGTCGGTATACCCTCCATCGCACCGCGTGCAGGTTCGCGTAACGACACGACCCAGAGTGCAAGGAGCAAGCCCGGCAATCCAACTGCCAAGAATGCGACTTGCCAGCCCGCGAGTCCAAATGGGGCGTCCTGCGGCCAGGTCCGGTTCCAGCTTTCCACGATCAGTCCGCCGATCAGGAGCGAAAGCCCGCTGCCCAGAAACAAACCCGCGGAGTAGATACCAAGCGCGGTGCCCCGCAGGCGTGGCGGAAACCAATCTGAGATCAGAGAATAGGCGCAAGGGCTCGCCGTCGCCTCACCCACGCCTACCCCGACCCGTGCTGCGGCCAGCGCCGCGCCACTTTTGGCCAAACCAGACAGGGCGGTCATGCACGACCATAACGTCAGGCCGATCGCGAGCAGGCGCGTACGATTCCACCCATCAGCGAGCCGGCCTAGCGGCACCCCAAACAGCGCGTAAAAAATCGCAAAAGCGGTCCCGTAAAGAAAGCCTAGGTCGGCATCGGTCAGCCCGAGATCGGCTTTGATATCGTTGGCCAGGATCGAGAGGATTTGCCGGTCAACGAAATTGACCAGATAGACTACGAACAGGACGCCTAGCGCATACCAGCTATAGGCCGGAGCTGCCTGCTCCGCGTCCTTCACGACCGGTCCCCCCTCCATGCGTCAGGTTCCGGTCTCTGCGTAGCGTGTGGAATCGTTCAGCCCCGCCTCCGCGAACCCCGCCCTGCGAAGGCGGCAGCTGTCGCATAATCCGCATGCCAGCCCTTCCGGGGTGGGATCATAGCATGACCAGCTCATTGCAGGGTCTAAACCGAGCCGGATTGCTTCTTCCGCGATGCGAGCCTTGCCCCAGTGCTGCAACGGCGCGTGAAACGTGAACGGGCTGCCCTCTGCCCCAACCTTGGTCGCCAGACGAGCCGTCTCTGCAAAACTGGCGATGAATTCTGGCCGACAATCCGGATATCCCGAATAGTCGAGCGCATTCACGCCGATGAAGATGTCACTCGCACCCAGCGGCTCCGCCCAAGCGAGCGTCAGTGAAAGAAACAGCAGGTTGCGCGCCGGGACGTAGGTGATCGGTATGTCCGTACCTACGCCATCCTTTGGCACCGCAATGTCGTCTGTAAGCGCGGAGCCGCCGAACTGCCGCAAATCGAGCGGAAGGATCACGTGGCGGACGGCACCAAGCTGCCGCGCAATCTCCACCGCTGCATCAAGCTCCCGCCGATGCCGCTGATTGTAGTCGATGGTCAGTGCATTGATCTCGAAGCCCTGCTCCCGCGCGATGGCGGCTGAGACCATCGAATCGAGTCCCCCGGACAGCAGGACGACAGCTTGCCTTGATGATTTCGGAGAGTTCATGGCGAGGGGCTAGGCACATGCGCCGCGCCGAGCAAGTAGGAAGGCTCAACAGCTGCCGGTGTGCCGTGCCTCGGCGTTGATGGAGAAAGGTGAGCCATCGACGACGCCCTGGCTTTGCACCTGGATCAGGCCGTTGCTTTCACGCCGTATAGATGTGCGTCCGTAACCGTTGCCGCGGCAGGTATACTGGACGACAACCTCGTTCGGCCCATCCTGCACGATGAAGCGGCTGCACGCGGGCTGAGCGTGACCAAGCTGGATGAATTCCTGACCGGTGCGAACGCAAACACGCCGTTGAGAACCGTCTTCACGAACCCTCATCGTCCAGCCGCCTTTGGTTAGTTCACCGAGCATGGCAAGATCGGCCGCGTAAGCAGCGACGGTCCCGAACACAGCTATGGCGACGCCCAATCCCACGACACGCAGGCTCGGCAATGATCTTGAAAAGCTCACGTTGCACAAACTCCGCAAGTTCTCATCCGTAGAATAGCACAGCACTTAAGCGCGTCCAAACGCCCTGTACGCGCGACGAATTGCTCAATCCTGAATCTCGAACTCTCGCGAACAAAAGGCGCAGTCGACAAGGATGATGCCATCATCGTTGCGCATGTCGCGACGATCGTCCGCAGAGAAGCGGGCTAGAACCTCCTCAAAATGGATAACCGAGCAGCGGCATCCGCGAGTTAGGGTGGCGACTGGTTGAACTCGAACCTCAGCCTCTTCATGGAACAAGCGCCACAAGAGATCCGAGAGAGGCAAGTCGACGTTGACCAACTCGTCCGGACGGACCGATGTGGCCATAATCGCTACGTGATCCCATTCAGGATGTTCAAGCCGCGCGTGCAGCCGCGGTCCGCCTTCCTCGCCTTCGGCCAGGTGCTGAACCAGCATTCCGCCGGCAACCGGGATGCTCTTGCGTAGATCCACCGCTATGCGGATCATGGTGGGCAACTGCTCGCTCAAAGTGAAGTAGGACTGCACTGCCTCTGTCAGTGAGCTTCCTTCCAGCGCCACAACCCCCTGATAACGCTCGTCCGTGGCGGCCAGATCGAACGTCACGGCGAGGTAGCCGTTACCGAACAGGTCAACGAGCGATGGTTCCTCCCCGAGTTCCGCAACGCGGTCCTCGTCGAACTTGGCGTAGCCACGAATCTCCCCATCGCGAAAGTCGCAGACCAGCAGATCGACCGCGCCACCTTCGGCCTGTGCTTGTAGCGTCAACTGGCTACCCTCGCGCTTAAGCAGAGCGCCCATCAGCCCAGCGAGGACCAGCGCCTCTGCAAGCAGCTGCTTGATCGCGAATGGATAGTTGTGCGAAGCGAGAATACGCCCCAACACCGGCCCCATGCGCACGATGCGTCCCCGCGCCTGCCGTTCGGGTAGCGTGAAGCTGAGAAGCTGATCGGTACTGGCTGGGTCGCGCAGGCGGTCTGGCAAAGTCATTCCGGCCATATGGGACACGACCCGCCGGAAGTTAACCCCGCCGGATCAAAGCTTGCCAAAGCACCACAGCAAGATCGACTTCTGGGCGTGAATACGGTTCTCCGCCTCATCGAACACGACTGACTGCGGACCTTCGAACACGCTTTCATCCACTTCCTCGCCCACGTGGGCTGGAAGGCAATGCAGGAAGCGCGCATCGGGCTTTGCCAGCGCCATCAAGGCAGAGTTCACCTGATACGGCGCCATCGCCGCCAGCTTGTTATGCGCGTGCTCCTGACCCATCGAGATCCAGGTGTCGGTAACCACTACATCGGCCCCGGCCGCCGCTTCAGCCGGATCGCGGGTAAGCAGGACGTTGGCCCCACTCGCACGCGCCATGTCGACGAATTCCGGATCGGGATCGTAGCCCTGAGGCGTACCGACGCGCACGTTGAACTTCATCAGCGCCGCAGCCTCGAGGATCGAATGCAGCACGTTGTTGCCGTCACCCAACCAGGCGACTTCCAGGCCCGGCAGCGACTTGCGCTGTTCCACGATCGTCAGAAGGTCCGCCACGATCTGGCACGGATGCGACCGGTCGGTCAGGCCGTTGATCACCGGGACGGTGGCATGGCGAGCCATTTCCTCCACCTTCGAATGATCGTCCGTACGCACCATGATCGCATCGACCATGCGGCTCAGAACGCGGGCGGTGTCAGCGACGGACTCCCCGCGCCCCAGCTGCGTTGTTGCGGCGTCGAGCACCAGCGGCGTTCCGCCAAGCTGACGCATGGCAATATCGAAGCTGACGCGGGTACGGGTCGAGTTCTTTTCGAACACCATTCCCAGAACATGTCCGTCGAGCGGGCGATCGGCGTCCGCGCGACCCTTCGGCCAATCGCGTCGCGCGGCCTTGCGGTCCTGCGCGTCGTTGATCATCGCGGCAATCGCGTCGCCGCCCGCATCGGACAAGTCGAGGAAATGACGAATCATACGCTCTCCTGGAGCGGATATTCGGCCGAACCGGCCGAAAGCTTCTCGAAGAATTCGTCGATCTCCGCATCGCCGATCACGAGCGGGGGGAGAATCCGCAGGGTGTTATCTCCGGCAGCAACCGTCAGCAGCTGATGCTTGTCCCGAAGATGTTGCATGAAGCCACGCGGCTCTACCTTCATCTTCAACCCGAGCATGAGGCCCTTGCCCCGTACGCTCTCGAAGAGATCGGGGTAGTTACCGATGAACTGCTCCATCCGGGCGCGGATGCGTTCGCCCTTGGCGGACACCTCGGCCAGGAACTCTTCATTCCCGACCGCGTCCAGCACAGCGTTGCCTGCCGCCATCGCAAGAGGGTTGCCGCCGTAGGTCGAGCCGTGCGTGCCGAAGGTCATACCCCGCGCAGCCTTTTCGGTGGCGAGGCAAGCGCCCAGTGGGAAGCCCCCACCGATGCCCTTCGCGGTCGCCAGAATATCCGGCTCTACGCCGTACTGTTCGTAAGCGTAGAAAGTGCCGGTGCGGGCAACGCCCGTCTGCACTTCGTCGAACACCAGCATCAAATCGTGCTCGTCCGCGAGAGCGCGCAAGCCTTCAATGAATTCCTGCGTACCTTCGCGAATACCGCCTTCGCCCTGAATCGGCTCGACCAGGAAACCTGCGGTATGAGGGCCCATAGCAGCCTTCGCGCCTTCTAGATCGTTGAACTCCACGTACCGGAAGCCAGGCAGCAACGGCTCAAAGCCCTTGTGCATCTTTTCCTGATTGGAGGCGCTGATCGTGGCCATGGTGCGACCATGGAAGGCGTTACGGAACGTGATCAGTTCGAACCGATCGGTGTTACCCGCATGTTGATGATAGGCGCGGGCAGTCTTGATCGCGCATTCCACCGCCTCGGCGCCGGAGTTCGTAAAGAACACGGTGTCGGCGAAAGTCAGATCGACGAGCCTTTGCGCGAGCTTTTCGCCCTGCGGACTGCCGTAAAGGTTCGACACGTGCATCAGCGTCGCTGCCTGGTTCTGGATCGCAGCAATCAGGCCGGGATGTGAATGGCCAAGCAGATTGACCGCGATGCCGGCGGCGAAATCGAGATAGCGTGTGCCGTCTTCAGAGATCAGGTGACAGTGCTCACCCCGAACGGGGCGTACGTCACACCGGGGATAGACGGGCATTAAAGGGGGGATCGACATGGCGGGCAATTCCTAGGGAATGGCGCGGTAAGCGCAAATGGCGGCCCGGAGGGGCCGCCCGCGATGTCCGTTTATGGGGTCGGTATGGGCCGGTCAAACACCGTCCCATACCCAGGATTTAAGTCCTGCCGCCGATCAGCCCTGAACGGGCACAAGGTTGACCGCGGAGTACTTGCCTCGTCGGTCCACCTCGAGATCGAACTCAAACCGGTCACCTTCGTTGATTGCCTGCAAGCCCGAGCGTTCGACCGCGCTGATGTGCACGAACGCATCTTCCTTGCCGTCATCCCGAGTGATGAAGCCGAAGCCCTTCATCGAATTGAAGAACTTGACCGTGCCGGTAGCCTTGTCGCCGGTCAGTTCGCGCTGCGGGCTGACAGCTTTCTGCTCGACCGCGATCACGTCGCCAACGACCTGCAGGTCGGCCGCGGAAATCTTCCCGCCGCGATCCACGAGGTTGAACTGCAGTTCCTGCCCTTCAGCAAGACCTTCTAGACCCGCGCGCTCAACCTGGCTGATGTGAACGAACACGTCCTCACCACCCTCGTCGCGCTGGATGAAGCCGAAGCCCTTCTGAGAGTTGAAGAATTTTACCTTGCCTTGGCCGGTTCCGACAACCTGCGCCGGCATTCCGCCGCCGCCACCGCCGCCGCGCGGGCCACCGCCGCCGAAGCGATCGCCGCCGCCACCGCCAAAGCGGTTACCGCCGCCGCCGCCACCGCCGCCGAAACGGCTTCCGCCGCCGCCACCGCCGAAGCGATCGCCGCCACCGCCGCCACGCCAGTCATCTCCGCCGCCAAAGCGCGGGCCGTTGTCCATGAACGGGTCGAAACCCTCTTCCCCGAAACCGTCCCTTTTGTCGCGCCCCCGGCCGCGACGACCTTTGTCATAACCCATGAAACGAACGCACCTTCGATTCGTCCTCGATCGTCATCCGGCGGAACGGACGAAACCCGCCGAATAGTGGCAAGGGACAATTCCCCCGCTACTGTAAGCACGCCTCTATAGCCGAGAAACGGGGGATGTGCGAACGAATTAAGGAGCAGACGTCAAGTCAGTCTTCTACCGCTTTCCCAAACGCTATCCCACTTGCCGCGTCGCCCATGTTCGGCGACAAAGCAGGGGATGGAAATCCTCGCTTTATTGTCGGATCCGGCCGCATGGGCCGCCTTGTTGACGCTCGTGGTGCTGGAGGTGGTTCTCGGCATCGACAACCTCGTCTTCATTGCGATTCTTTCCAACAGACTCCCGCCCGAACAGCAGAGCAAAGCGCGGCGTATCGGCTTGATTTTGGCCCTCGCGATGCGAATCGGGCTGCTCATGCTGATCGGCTGGCTCGTCACGCTACGAACGCCGCTTATCGACCTGGGGTGGGTCGGCCCGCTTGGCGAACACGGCGAACCCACCTTTGAAACAGCCTTCTCCGGCCGCGACCTCATCCTGTTGGCGGGCGGCCTTTTCCTGCTGTGGAAGGCCACCAAAGAAATCCACCACACCATGGTGCCGGAAGACCATTCGGACGACCTGCTCGACAAGACCAAGAACCTCGCGCAGCTCACTTTCGGCTCCGCGATCGTTCAGATCATCGCGCTCGACATCGTGTTTTCGGTCGATTCGATTCTCACTGCGGTGGGGATGACGGATCACATCCCGATCATGGTCGCTGCTGTCGTGATTACCGTTTGCGTGATGCTCGTGGCTGCCGATCCCCTTGCGAATTTCATCCAGCGCAATCCTTCGCTGGTAATGCTCGCGCTCTCATTCCTGGTCATGATCGGGCTCGTGCTGATCGCTGATGGCTTCGGCTTCCACGTACCCAAGGGCTACGTTTACGTCGCCATGGGCTTCTCGATGGCCGTCGAAACACTCAACATGATCAAACGCAATCGCCGCGAGCGGGCTGAGGCCGAAAGGAACGCCGGTAATGAGTGATTTTCGCGAGGTGACGACGTCTTTCTGGGCAAGTCCTCAGATCACCGTTGCCGACGTGGCGGAGGCATCGGCGCTCGGTTTCGCCCTGATCCTCAACAACCGGCCTGAAGGCGAGACTGACGAACAGACGTCGGGCGCGGTCATACGGGATGCGGCGCAGGCTGCCGGAATGGATTACCGCGCCATTCCGGTGACCCCGGGCGGCTTCACCCATGAGCAGGTAAGCGCGATGGCGAAAACGCTGGATCAAGCGCAGGGGCCCGTGCTGGCCTATTGCCGCAGCGGCACACGCTCGACGCTGCTGTGGTCGCTGGCCCAAGCGTTCAGGGGCCGCGATCCTGATACCATCGCAGCGGAGGCGGCGGGCGCTGGCTATGATGTCGGCCCGATCATGCCCGCGCTTGCAGATCTGGCTGGACGCGCCCGAGACTGAGGTTCGGCGCAGAGCCAACTGCACTGAGTAAGGACCGCATAGAAAAAGGGCCGGGAGATTTCTCTCCCGGCCCTTTTCTTATCAGGCTTGAAGCCGTGCTTCGAAATTACCTGCCCGAACCCGGACCGTAGGTGATTTCGACGCGGCGGTTCTGCAACTCGCGCACACCGTCAGCGGTGGGAACGCGCGGCTGGCTTTCACCGAACGCTTCGCTGCTGATCCGGGCTGCGGGGATGCCGCGACCGGTCAGGTAGGTCTGAACCGAAGCGTTACGACGCTGCGAGAGGCCCACGTTGTACTGGGTCGAACCCGAACGGTCGGCGTGA